>ERZ1023515.17-NODE-17-length-142133-cov-59.762124_pt1 | contig 142133 bp, 147 predicted proteins | sample MGYA00380551_ERZ1023515 | MGnify/ENA primary metagenome ERZ1023515 (study PRJEB33173, sample SAMEA4830293) | metagenome | study: EMG produced TPA metagenomics assembly of the PRJEB25223 data set... | reverse complement strand
AAAAAGCTTGTTACAAGCGCATTTTCGTTCAGTCAACTACTGCCAATATAACTTCATAGAGCATAGAACATTGATTTATGTCCCCGCCTCTTTTTATCGTATATAGCATGTCCCTTTTTAAAATTACAAGCATAAATATTCAGACTCAAATATAGCCACACCCCTAAACTACGGAGGGATGTGGCTGTCTTTTTTGATTATAATTATGTATCAGATTTAAATCATTAATGTAAAGAGGCTAATTCATTAATAAATTTAGTAAAATCTGATTTAGCAACATTTATCCTTAATGAAATACCAGATTCTTTTGCCATGTTTGAATGCCTTAAACCAGAATCAAAATCAATATAAATACAAAGCAGTTCTTGATTAAAATCAATAATTGTAAAATGTAAATCAGGTTCTATAAAATATATTTCAGTAACAGGATTGTCGTAATCCATATGTTTCAAATTGTCCATGTCACTATCAAAAAGTGCAAATTCAAATTTAACTTCTTGATCTTCGAAAGTTGCACTAGTGTCGAAATAATAAATTTTATTATCTTCTTCGATAACTACATCTTTTAAAATAAATGTTATCGATGTTTTGCTATGTAAATAAGATGCATCTTTTAATATCACTTTAGTAGGCTTCATCGTCAAATTCCTTTCATCATTCATTTTTTCATGTTGCATAATCACCATTACTATTGATAATTCTAGGATAGATACTCATTGTATAATAATTATTCACTAGAACAAAAAAACACACATCAATTTGGTTGTTTCCATCCAAAATAATGTGTGTGTTTATACATATATGATTAATTACTAAACTTCATCGTTTATCAATATTAAATCCATTGATGCGATGTTCAGAGTTAACGAGATTTCTTCTGTCTATTTGCTCTGTCTATTAATACTTGTTTCGCTTGTATTTCCGCTTCATTATCTATTTCTTTAGGCTCAAACGGAATACCCTTACGTTCACAAGCTTTTTCTAACAGATAATCAGTGATTTCGTAATTTTTAGGTAAAATTGGTCCGTGTAAATAAGTACCTAATAAATTTTTATAATGAATGCCTTCTTTTTTATCTTCATCATTATTACCATAACCAAAAGTGACATGACCAAGTGTACCGAAATCATGATATGTTCTACCACCGTGATTTTCAAAACCTACAATAGTTCCAAAAGTATCACTTTCGATAATAATATCTCCTGTTAATCGGTTTGTCTTTGATTCAGTATAAAAATCTAAAATACCTAACCCTTCTAATTCTGTACCATCAGGCGTGATATATTTTTTTCCTAAAAATTGATAGCCTCCACAAATTGTTAATCCCGGCATACCATCTTCAATCGCTTCTTTAAGTGGTGTCTTAATTTTACTTAATTCTTTTGTTGCTAATGCTTGTTCTCTATCACTTCCACCACCGATAAAGAAAATATCACATTCATCAAAGGTAATACCTTCTGTTTCATTGATTTCTACGACATTAACTTTAATATTTCGTTTTTTAGCACGTTGTCTTAAAGCAATAATATTTCCTATATCACTGTATAAATTCAATTTATCTGACATAAAATGATAAATAGTCAATTCATGCATATTATGATTGACCTCCTTCAAACGAACGGTTTAATTGTTCAAGCATAGGCGCTAATGATGTATAGTTTGGTATTGCAACTGTGAAACCTTTATAATCCATAGTCTTTGCCGTTGCTTTATAAATATCACGCTCAACTATAATTGCTACTTCAACCTCTGCTAACTTCAATCGCAATTGAAGTTCTTCTGCTCGTGTACCTGTCACGATGATAGCTTCAATTTGTTGCTTAGATAATTTTTCAAAATCTGCATCATAAATCCATGAAGTATCTCGACCATCTGCAGCGTTATCATTTAGCGAAATAACATACACTTTTTCGCCTTCTAATTGTTCACCAACTGATAAACTTGCATTCATTCCTGCAGGATTTTTAGCTAAATTGATCATCGCTTCTTTTCGTTCTTTTTTAAAGTACTGCATACGACCATTGTCTGATGTATACGTTTCAAAGCCATTTTTAATTGCTTGTTCATTTAACCCTAGCTCTCTTAAAACAGTATATGCTGCTAACGCGTTATAAGCGTTAAAGTCACCTGCAATTTTCATATCATATTTTTCATCATTGATATTTAAATGTAAAAACGGTGCCACATCAAAACTTGATATTTCATATTTTGCTTGCTCTCGTTTGAAACCACACTGACAGTGATAATGACCAATTTGATTATAATGAATATAATCGTATTGCAATAAGCGACCACAGTTTGGACAATATCTACTTTCATTCATCGTACTTTGTTCAAATTCATGGGCATGTGCTTTCATACCATAGTACACAATCGTATCACTTGCGATTTTCAAACGACTCACAAATGGATCATCAGCATTTAGCAATAATTTGATGCCTTTATTACTAATTGTCTCTGCAATGTTATTAACCATAATATCAATTTCACCGAAGCGATCCATTTGATCTCTAAAGAAATTAGTAAATACCATCATTGAAGGTGTAACTTCTTTTAACACACGTGGAATCGAACCTTCATCAATTTCGATTACCGCAATTTTAGTCTTAGGTGTTGATTGCATGATGAATGCAGAAGTTATACCTGCAGCCATATTAGCACCTTCATTATTGTGTATAATTTGAATATTATTTGCTTTTAAAGTATGTCCAATTAAGTTTGAAGTCGTTGTTTTACCATTTGTTCCACTGATAAATACAATATCATCAACTTGCTCTGCTAATTTTCTTAATATATCTGTATCCACTTTTCTAGCGATTTGTCCAGGTAAATCTGTTCCTCTTTTACCTACTGCTCTACTTGCTTTACGCGCCAATTTCGCTAGATGGATTGCCGTCCACTGTCTCATGTGTTTCCTCCTCAAATTTCCACTCGCATCATTATAACATGACAAGGCAACTTCAAAAAAGTTTCTCAATCACAAATTGATACAGTGTTTCTAAATTATAATCATTCTCATTTAGATAATTAAAAATGATATTTATTCTCAATTAAATATCGCTAAATGATATATTTTCTCAATTAGAGTGCTAAAATAAGGCGTTAAATTATAATTATTATTATTTACAATTGAGAATGAGTTTGTTATACTAAGTTTAATTCATAGTAGTTTTAATTTACAAATAAGAGGTGTATCAAAATGTTAAGTAAAAATTTATTAGAAGCATTAAATGATCAAATGAACCATGAGTACTTTGCAGCACACGCATATATGGCAATGGCAGCATACTGTGATAAAGAATCGTACGAAGGATTTGCAAACTTCTTCATTCAACAAGCTAAAGAAGAACGTTTCCATGGACAAAAGATTTATAACTATATTAACGACAGAGGTGCACATGCAGAATTCAGAGCAGTTTCAGCACCAAAAATTGACTTTTCAAGCATACTAGAAACTTTCAAAGACAGCTTATCTCAAGAACAAGAAGTAACAAGACGTTTCTATAACTTATCTGAAATCGCTCGTCAAGATAAAGATTATGCAACTATCTCATTCTTAAACTGGTTCTTAGATGAACAAGTTGAAGAAGAATCAATGTTTGAAACGCACATCAATTATTTAACTCGTATCGGCGATGACAGCAATGCATTATATCTTTACGAAAAAGAACTTGGCGCTCGTACATTCGACGAAGAATAATTAAACATCACTACAATAGACAGATAAATATCATACGACATGATAGGCATTTGGGTCAATTACAATAACCCAATGTCTATATTATTTTGCTTTACGGAGATCACTAGATTCATTTTCTGAATCATTGATCTGCGTTTTTTCATTTTCAAGGCTAATTATTGTATTTTTAGTCATTTATTTTTTAAACTACTAATGTTAATAACTCTAAATTTGATGTTGAATTAATTTGACCGATTTTAAAGCATATCATCATTTACTTTTTAATCAGAGTTACATCCAAATGATAGATTTCACGTTATACTTTCACGTATAATATTATGTATCGTTTGTAAGCAAATGACTAAAAGTCTATTAATATATACATTTAATTAATTGAAAGGATTGACTACATGATACAAGATGCGTTTGTTGCACTTGATTTTGAAACAGCAAATGGTAAACGTACAAGTATTTGTTCTGTCGGAATGGTTAAAGTCATTGATAGTCAAATAACAGAAACATTTCATACTCTTGTGAATCCGCAAGACTATTTTTCACAACAAAATATTAAAGTTCATGGCATACAACCAGAAGATGTTGAAAATGCACCTACGTTTGACTACGTATTTCCATATATGATGCAATTTATTGCAGATTTACCTGTTGTCGCACATAACGCGGCATTTGATATGAACGTCTTACATCAAAGCATTCAAAATATTGGTTTACCAACTCCAAATTTAACTTACTTTTGTAGTTATCAACTTGCTAAAAGAACCGTTGATTCGTATCGATACGGTTTAAAACATATGATGGAGTTTTATCAATTAGATTTTCATGGTCATCATGATGCATTGAATGATGCCAAAGCATGCGCAATGATTACTTTTAGGCTACTGAAAAATTATGAAAATTTAACATATGTAACTAATATTTATGGTAAAAATCTAAAAGATAAAGGCTAGGACTAAATAAAATACTCCCTTCAAAGTAAGCATTGTAAAAATGTAAACTTTGCAGGGAGCTTTATTTTATATAAAGTCATATATCGTCATATTTTTATAAGTTGATTGTTCTAAATTACCTACAGTGACACCAATAAGTCGAATTGGTACATCAGGGTCTTTTAAATCGTTATAAAGTAAATATGCAATATTATAAATATCTTCTTCAGAACTAACCGAATCTCTTAAACTCATCTGTTTAGATAGCGTTTCAAATTGATAAGTTTTAATTTTAACCGTTACAGTTTTAGCTGACTTCTGTAATTTATTTAGACGTTCAGCTGTTTTACCTGACAATTCCCATACTTTTCTTAAAATCTCTTCATCATCATTCACGTCTGTTGCAAATGTGCGTTCAGTCCCTACTGATTTTCTTACTCTTGATGATTTCACTTCACTATGGTCAATACCGCGTGCCTTGTTATATAAACCCCGACCTCTTTTTCCAAACAAACGTATTAATTCAAATTCCGTTTTCTCATATAAATCTCTACCGTTAAAAATACCATTATCATGCATTACTTTTTTGGAAGCTTTACCTACGCCTGGAAAATCTCCAATATCCAATGTCATCAAAATATCATGGACATTTTGATAATCAATCACAGTCAAACCATCAGGTTTATTCATACCACTCGCTAATTTAGCTAAAAATTTGTTATAAGAAACACCTGCAGATGCTGTTAAATGTGTCTGCTCTAGAATATCTTTTCTAATATACTGAGCAATTTTCGAAGCAGGAAGGTCTGGTCTCACTAATTCTGTAATATCTAAATACGCTTCATCCAATGACATCGGTTCTACCTTATCTGTATAACTTCGGAAAATAGACATAATCTGCGCAGATGTTTCTCGGTAAGCACCAAAATTACTTGTGACAAAGTATCCATTTGGACATAATTTATGCGCTTGTGACATAGGCATTGCTGAATGGACGCCGTATTTTCGTGCTTCATAGGATGCCGTAGAGACAACACCCCTACTGCTTGCTTTACCACCAACAATGACTGGTTTCCCTTTCAATTTGGGGTTATCTCTCATTTCGACTTGTGCAAAAAAATAGTCCATATCTATATGAATAATTCGTCTCTCAGTCAAGTGCTCACCTCCCTACTAATTTTTACTTTTATAACGCACAAAAATATCTCAACATAATTATACGCTGTGTACGATTTTTTTACATAAATCTTGCACTTAGCGATAACTATATTGAGATAACTACAAGTTGTTATAAAATCAATTGCTATTTAAGCATGATGATGAAGACGATTGAGTAAGAAAACATAGGTAATCTGAAATAATTCAAGCAAATTCATTTTGTTGGTATCATCATATTAAAATTTATTATTGAGTCGGCTTTTGATGATACAAATAAATACTATCTTCATCTTGTTGAACATATTTAAAACTACTAGATATTGTTAATGCAACAAGCAGAATATCTATAAAGCAATAAGCAGTATGCATACTAAACATAAAAATAAGTGATGAATAACCAAATACCTTAATTAAAATAAGCAAGCCAGTACTTAATAGGATTAGTGGTGACAGCATAATAATTGAGAATTGCCATTTGTTGAAGCAAGCATCTGCTGTTTGGAATAAGATTCTGTCTTTTTTTATATTAAACATAGGTTTGCTATCTTTTTTAAATAAAAGAAATAATGCTCTATGGATAAGTTCATGTAAAATCAATAAAATAATGAATCCAGCAAACCCATATACAAGATTGATGATGATATTTTGATCGACAACCGCTGTGACACCTAACGCCCACTTATACGTAAATAAAATCACGAATAACGCAATAACAAGTTGCAAGATAATAAACCTTCGCATTTGAAAATTATTTGTCGTTAAATCAATTTTATGCATTACCAACCCTCCCGATCATGACATTCTTATTCTTCTTTAAATATAGTATACAATGTCACATTTAATTTAAAAAGTTCATATCAAGAAAGTAAATTGGCTGTAATAAAATTTTAATATACGACTTCTTTCTTCACTTATTAAGGTGAAATTTTATCTCAAATCATGTGCGCTATTTCAAATTGAATAATGCCACTGTCTCAACATGTGTTGTTTGTGGAAACATATCTACCGGTGTTACCTCTTCAAGTTGATATTTTTCAGCTAATAATAATGCATCACGTTGCTGTGTTGCGGGATTACATGAAATATAGACAATACGCTTAGGTTCTAATGTAAGCAAAGTCTGAATAAACGTTTCGTCACAGCCCTTTCTTGGCGGATCAACCATTACAACATCTGGTTTAATCCCTTGTGCTTTCCATTGTAAAATAACTTCTTCAGCTTTCCCACAGACAAAAGTTGTATTATTGCATTGGTTTATAGTCGCATTTTGTTGTGCGTCTTCAATTGCAGAAGGTACTACTTCAACACCGTATACATGTTTTGCATGTGGTGCCATATATAGCCCTATTGTTCCAATACCACAATAGGTATCTAATACAACTTCATTACCTGTCAATTGCGCATACTCAATTGCTTTATTATATAATTTCTCTGTTTGTTCAGAATTAATTTGGTAGAATGACTGATCACTTATTTTAAATGTACTATCTGTTAATTGATCAATAATTGTATCTTTACCATATAGCGTTATAGATTGACGTCCCATAATAACATTAGAGTGGCTATCATTAATGTTTTGTTTAATACTTGTCACATTAGGAAATGCATCTAATATCTTCTCAACAACAGCATTTTTTTGTGGCCACTTTTTACCATTAGTTACAAAAATAATCATCATTTCGTCTGTATGATATCCTGTTCTTACAACCAAATGTCTCATTAAACCTTTTTTCAATTGTTCTTGATAAATACTTACATTTAAATCTTTTAAAATAGATTTAACTTCATTCATCACTTCTTGATGTTGTGAATCTTGTATTAAACAACTTTCCATGTCAATAATGTCATGGCTTCTTTGACGATAAAAGCCCATAATAACTTCATTCTGTTCATTCTTACCAACTGGAATCTGGGACTTGTTTCGATATCTCCAAGGATCTGTCATGCCAACTGTATCGTTAATCTTAGAATTATCAAAATGCGCTTTTCGCTGAAACAAATTAATCACTTGTTCCTTTTTCATTTCAAGTTGTGCTTCGTATGATAAGTGTTGAAGTTGGCACCCACCACAACGTTCATAATATATACATGGCGGTGCAACACGATTCTCACTTCTCGTATTTATATTAAGCAACTTACCTATCGCAAAGTTCTTTTTTACTTTGATAATTTTATATTCAATTTGTTCATTAATTAAAGCTTGTGGTATGAAAATAGGAAAGCGATCTATTTTTACGACACCATGGCCTTCATGCGTTAAATCAACAACTGTTCCCGTTTTTATGTCATTTTTAGCTATTGCTTGCAAAATTTTACCTCCAAAATGAACAGGTTAGGAACAAAATTATGCGCTTCCTAACCTGCCATTATATATTTCACTATTTCTGTTTATTCTTCGATTAAATTGTCATCAACATGATCATTATTTATTAACTCTTCATTTACAATATCATTAGGTGCAAAGACATCTATATGACGTTCTAGATTTAAGAAATTCGCTGGTAATTTACCACCATATTCTCCATCTACATTTAGTTGTAAGTCTGTGAATGATGAAATATTAATTGCCTTTGCTTTTTCATAAATAACTTTAGGATGCTTAGTATGTTCTCCTCTTGAAGCTAAAGTCATAATATGACCAAGTTCTGCAAGGTTTGATTTTTCAACTATAATTAACGTAAAATAGCCGTCATCTAACTTAGCGTCCGGCACTAATTTTTCAAATCCTGCCATTGAATTTGTTAAACCTAAAAAGAATAATAATGCTTCTCCTTGGAAAACATTACCATCATATTCAATTCTTAAATCTACAGCTTTCATTTGAGGTAACATTTCGAAACCTTTGATGTAATAAGCAAATGGACCAACAATAGATTTCAATTTACTCGGTGTTTCATAAGAGACTTGCGTCAATTGTCCGCCTGCAGCTAAATTAATAAAGTATCGATTATTCATTTTACCAATATCTACTTTAGTAGAATGACCTTCAATGATGACATCAAGTGCCCCCATGATGTCATTAGGTATATGCAATGCACGTCCAAAGTCATTAACAGTACCCATAGGAATGACACCTAGCTTAGGACGATTAGGCTTTTCTGCGATACCATTAACTACTTCATTTAATGTTCCATCACCACCTGCAGCGATTAATACATCATAATTTTCATGCATAGCTCTTTCTGCTTCAAGTGTGGCATCACCTATTTTCTCGGTTGCATATGCACTCGTTTCATATCCCGCTTTTTCTAATTTTATTAAGGCATCAGGTAATTCTCTTTTAAATAGCTCTTTACCTGATGTCGGGTTATAAATGATTCTAGCACGTTTCCTCATATCTTATCCCTCTACTTAAAATTCATATATTTTAACTTCATCTTTGTTTCGTCTAATAGGGAGTGGGACAGAAATAATATTTAACAAAATTTATTTCGTTCTACCCCAACTTGCATTGTCTGTAGAATTTCCTTTCGAAATTCTCTTTGTTTGGGGCCCCACCCCAACTTGCACATTATTGTAAGCTGACAGAAAGTCAGCTTCTATGTTGGGACCCCACTAGAATTGAAAAAAGCTTGTTACAAGCGTATTTTCTTTCAGTCAACTACTGCCAATATAACATTGTAGTGCCTAGGACATTGAATTTATGACCCAGGCTCAGTCTTATTTCATCATTCTTAATATCGTTAAAGACCAACTTGTATCTTAAACAAATACTATCTCAATATGTACAAAGCTTGTTATTTATTCAGCATTTTTTGCCGTTCTTCATTATATAGACTTCGTCAGTTATGCTATTTTACCTTTAAAATGATGTTGTAAATATAATGTTGTCTTTATACAAAAATGTTTTATACCTTTTTATTATACAGTTTGCCTTAATATAATTAAAGCTAACGCATTAATAAAATTAATATTTTTACCATTAACATGTACAATGAATAAAGTTAAAAGTAATATGACTTCTATAGATATAAATAAACCCTCGATTGCATCTAAGTCAGCAATCAAGGGTTTATTTTTTAAATCTTCATAGTTTGATGATTTAAATTATCTTTTATCTAATTCTTGTTTTAATAGTTGATTTACTAATTGTGGATTAGCTTGACCTTTAGACGCTTTCATAATTTGACCAACTAAGAAGCCCATAGCTTTGCCTTTACCATTTTTGTAATCTTCAACTGATTGTTCGTTATTGTCTAATGCTTCATTTACAAATTTTAGAAGTGTTGCTTCATCAGAAATTTGAACTAAGCCATTATCTTCCATAATCTGTTTAGCATTACCACCTTTAGCTGCTAACTCTGGGAAGACTTTCTTCGCAATTTTACTGCTCATTGTTCCGTCTTCGATAAGTTTAATCATACCTGCTAAATTTTCTGGTGTTAATTTAGTATCTAATAATTCTACTTGATTTTTATTTAAATATTCGTTTACGCCACCCATTAACCAGTTAGATGTTAATTTAACATCTGCACCGTGTTCAATTGTTGATTCAAAGAAATCTGACATTTCTTTAGTCAATGTTAATACGTGTGCATCGTATGCAGGTAAACCTAATTCATTTACATACTTAGCTTTACGTTCATCTGGTAATTCAGGAATTGTCTGACGAACACGCTCTTTCCAAGCATCATCAATATATAAAGGTACAATGTCAGGCTCTGGGAAGTAACGGTAATCATCAGAACCTTCTTTAACACGCATTAAAATTGTTTTACCTGTAGATTCATCAAATCGACGTGTTTCTTGTCCGATTTCTCCACCATTTAACAATTCTTCTTCTTGGCGTTTTTCTTCATATTCTAAACCTTTACGTACATAGTTAAATGAGTTTAAGTTTTTCAATTCGGCTTTAGTACCAAATTTTTCTTGACCATATGGACGTAAAGAGATGTTAGCATCACAACGTAAAGATCCCTCTTCCATCTTAACGTCTGATACACCAGTGTATTGAATAATTGAACGCAATTTTTCTAAATATGCATATGCTTCTTTAGGTGAACGAATATCTGGTTCAGATACGATTTCAATTAGCGGTGTACCTTGACGGTTCAAGTCAACTAATGAATACTCACCTTTATGTGTTGACTTACCAGCATCTTCTTCCATGTGAAGACGAGTAATACCGATTCGTTTTGTTTCACCGTCGACTTCGATATCGATATATCCATTTTCACCAATTGGTTGATCAAATTGAGAAATTTGATATGCTTTTGGATTATCTGGATAGAAATAGTTCTTACGGTCAAACTTAGATTCTGTTGCGATTTCCATATTTAGTGCCATTGCAGCACGCATTGCCCAGTCTACTGCACGCTTATTAACAACTGGTAAGACACCTGGATATGCTAAGTCGATAACATTTGTATTTGAGTTAGGTTCTGCTCCAAAATGCGCTGGTGATGGAGAAAACATTTTTGAGTCCGTTTTTAACTCTACGTGAACTTCAAGTCCTATAACTGTTTCAAAATGCATGATTTCCACTCCTTATAATTTTTCATAAACGTCATGTAAATTGTATTGTGTTTCATATTGATAAGCGACACGATATAACGTTTTTTCATCGAATGGTTTACCAATGAACTGTAAACCGATTGGTCGGCCATTTGATTGTCCACAAGGAACAGAAATACCAGGTAATCCAGCTAAGTTTACTGGTGTTGTTAATAAATCATTGGCATACATTGTTAATGGATCATCAATTTCTTCACCTAAATTAAACGCAGTTGTAGGCGCTGTTGGACCAACTACTACATCATAATTTTCGAATACTTTATCAAAGTCATTTTTAATCAATGTTCTAACTTTTTGAGATTTTTTATAGTAAGCATCATAGTAACCTGAACTTAATGCAAATGTACCTAAGAAAATACGACGTTTTACTTCTTTACCGAAACCTTCAGATCTTGACATTTTATATAATTCTTCTAATGAATGAGCTTCTTTAGAATGATAACCATAACGAATTCCGTCAAAACGAGAAAGGTTTGACGAAGCTTCTGATGATGCAATCACGTAATATGATGGAATACCAAATTTAGTATTTGGCAATGATACTTCCTCAACGACAGCACCTAAAGATTTTAAAGTTTCTACAGCGTTTTGAACTGCTTCTTTTACGTCATCAGCTACACCTTCACCTAAGTATTCTTTAGGTAATGCAACTTTTAATCCTTTAATATCTTTACCAATTTCAGATGTAAAGTCTACATCATCAACTGGTGCACTTGTAGAGTCATTAACATCTGCACCAGAAATAGCTTCTAATACGATTGCATTATCTTTTACATTTCGAGTCAATGGACCAATTTGGTCTAATGAAGATGCAAAAGCAACTAATCCAAATCGAGATACACGACCGTATGTTGGTTTCATACCGACAACGCCACAATATGCAGCCGGTTGTCTAATTGAACCACCTGTGTCTGAACCTAAGCTAAATGGTACTAAGCCAGCTGCAACTGCTGCTGCAGATCCACCTGATGAACCACCTGGTACTGCTTTATGGTCAAATGGGTTAACTGTTTTTTTGAAATAAGATGTTTCTGTTGAACCACCCATTGCAAACTCATCCATGTTTAATTTACCGATTAAAACGGCATTCTCTTTATGTAGTTTTTCCATTACAGTAGATTCGTAAATTGGCACAAAACCTTCTAACATTTTACTTGCACATGTTGTTTCTAATCCGTTTGTAATAATGTTATCTTTTATACCCATTGGAATACCAAATAATTTGCCATCCATTTGATCTTTTGCTTGTAATTCATCCAATTCTTGCGCTTTTTTGATTGCATTTTCTTTATCCAGCGCTAGAAAAGACTTAATTGTTGGATCAGTCTCTTCAATTGCATCATATATATCTTTAACAACATCAGATGGTTTGATTTTTTTGTCTTTTATTAAAGGTAATAAATTCTCAACCGATTCGTAGCGAATGCTCATCTTACGCGTCCTCCTCATTCATGATTGTAGGCACTTTAAATTGTCCATCTTCTGTTTCTTTGGCATTTTTCAAAGCTAATTCTTGCGGAATACCTTTAATTGCTTTATCTTCACGTAAAACGTTTTGTAAATCTAAAACGTGATATGTAGGTTCAACGCCTTCTGTATCAGCGCTATCATTTTGTTTTGCAAAATCTAAAATGCTTTCTAATGTGTTGGCCATTTCTTCCGTTTCTTCAGGAGAAATTTGAAGTCTTGCAAGATTCGCGATATGCTCAACTTCTTCACGTGTTACTTTTGTCATTAATAAAAGCCTCCTTTAAGTCATTCATCACTAAATTGTATCAAATTTCCAATTAAAAATCTAAGTATTTATGAGGTGCTACTTTAATTTCATATAAACTGTATAAACATTATCATTCGTTTATCAAATCATTTTTTATGAAAACAACACTCTTTTAATATTAGACAACCCAATTCAATATTATGATTATGCAATTTTAATTATAAAAATTTGCTCATATCCAAAAAATACGAAAGCGCTTTCTATATTGGTATGCAAGTATTTCAAAAAGAATAAATTTAATTTTCCTACTTTTCTAAACATTTATCTTTATGTATAATGTTTTCAAGTAACTAAATTATAAATTAAATAAAGGGAGTGTTTATCATGCTTACAATGGGGACAGCATTAAGTCAACAAGTAGATGCCAATTGGCAAACTTATATTATGATTGCCGTCTACTTCTTGATACTAATCGTTATTGGCTTTTACGGTTACAAGCAAGCAACTGGTAACCTAAGCGAGTACATGTTAGGTGGACGTAGTATTGGACCGTATATTACTGCATTATCAGCTGGAGCTTCAGATATGAGTGGATGGATGATTATGGGGCTACCTGGTTCTGTCTATAGCACTGGTCTATCAGCTATGTGGATTACAATCGGTTTAACATTAGGTGCTTATATAAATTACTTTGTTGTTGCTCCTAGACTTCGTGTTTATACCGAATTAGCTGGAGATGCAATTACATTACCAGATTTCTTTAAAAATCGTTTAAACGATAAAAATAATGTGTTAAAGATTATTTCTGGATTGATTATCGTAGTATTCTTTACATTATATACACATTCTGGTTTCGTATCTGGTGGTAAATTATTTGAAAGTGCTTTTGGATTAGATTATCATTTCGGTTTAATATTAGTTGCTTTCATTGTCATTTTCTATACTTTCTTTGGTGGATATTTAGCTGTATCAATTACAGATTTCTTCCAAGGTGTCATTATGTTAATTGCGATGGTTATGGTCCCTATTGTTGCTATGATGAATTTAAACGGCTGGGGAACGTTTCATGATGTAGCAGCTATGAAACCTACAAATTTAAATTTATTTAAAGGGTTATCATTTATAGGAATTATCTCTCTATTTTCATGGGGATTAGGTTATTTCGGTCAACCTCATATCATTGTAAGGTTTATGTCTATTAAATCACACAAGATGCTACCTAAAGCTAGACGTTTAGGTATTAGCTGGATGGCTGTTGGTTTATTAGGCGCTGTGGCTGTTGGTTTAACAGGTATTGCATTCGTACCTGCTTATCATATTAAACTAGAAGATCCTGAGACATTATTCATCGTGATGAGTCAAGTACTCTTCCATCCTCTTGTAGGTGGTTTCTTACTTGCTGCGATTCTAGCTGCAATTATGAGCACGATTTCTTCACAATTACTTGTAACATCTAGTTCACTAACGGAAGACTTTTATAAATTAATTCGTGGTGAAGAAAAAGCTAAAACGCACCAAAAAGAATTTGTTATGATTGGAAGATTATCTGTATTAGTTGTAGCAATTGTTGCCATCGCGATTGCATGGAATCCAAACGACACAATTCTAAACTTAGTAGGTAACGCTTGGGCCGGATTTGGTGCATCGTTCAGTCCACTTGTGCTATTTGCACTTTACTGGAAAGGTTTGACACGTGCCGGTGCTGTAAGTGGAATGGTTTCAGGTGCCTTAGTCGTTATCGTTTGGATTGCGTGGATTAAACCATTGGCACATATCAACGAAATATTCGGCTTATATGAAATTATTCCTGGATTTATTGTAAGTGTAATCGTTACATATGTTGTAAGTAAACTTACTAAAAAACCTGGTGCATTTGTTGAAACTGACTTAAACAAAGTTCGTGACATCGTTAGAGAAAAATAATTCATAAGTCTTAACAAATTAAAAAGGTACTAATGTTAATCAAAATTATGACTAACATTGGTACCTTTTTATTATCTTTAATTTACAATTAATTACTGTAAATATGAACTTGCGGTTCTTTGTCATCTTTTGTCTTACTAATTAAAGCACGTGGTTGGTTACCATCTTTAATACGAATTTCATAGTTATCGATTTTATCGAAATATTTATTCGCTTGTTCAGTAACGTACTGTGTAATACCAATTGTTTCAGCTTGTCCATAGTAATCGATTGGTAAATCTACTACTAATCGTTGTGGCTTTTTATCAACAAATTTAACTTTCCCTACTGCTTGTGTGAAATTAGAAAAATATGATTGCAAATTATCATTAAATTGCTTGAAATTATTATTTAAATTTTCATCATAATCTGCTGCTGTTGAAGAAGGTAATAAAGCTGATTTTTCATTGATATTATGCCATTCATTAAGCTTTGTTTGACTCTTTTCTGCAGTCGCTTGAGTGATAAATTCACCTGGTGTGATTGAATCTTCACTTGATTGCTTATAAATTGCAAAATGAATTGGTATATCTTTTAAATCATCATTTTCACGTAACCTTGATAATATCTCACTAGCCATTTGTTTACCTTGCTTTTTAACTTCGCTATCATCTAGTTTTTTACTAAAAGTCGGTCCATCTTTTTCTTTTTTATAGTAATAAACACTATTCATAGCTAAACCAATCGTCATACCTTTAATATTCTTACCTTTTGTATCTCCACCACCATAAAAATCTTGCTCTAAAATGTTAGATAAATAGGCTGGTGATTTTTCTGCAATCTTTTCAGGATTTGTTTCACCTTCGTGTGATGGATTAAGTCCTAAATTTTCATTCGCTTTCTTGTCTTTTTTATCTTTTTCAGACATCTTATCGATTTCACGTTTTGTATACTTAGGATTTAAATAGGCATTAATTGTTTTCTTGTCCAAAAATTGACCATCTTGATACAAATATTTATCTGTTGGAAATACTTCTTTACTTAAGTTCAATAAACCATCTTCAAAGTCGCCGCCATTATAACTATTTGCCATGTTATCTTGTAAAAGTCCTCTTGCCTGGCTTTCTTTAAATGGTAACAATGTACGATAGTTATCACCTTGTACATTTTTATCCGTAGCAATTTCTTTTACTTGATTTGAACTATTGTTATGTTTTTGATTATCTTTTCCAGCCTGGTCATCCTTATGGTTACCACAAGCAGCGAGTATAAAGATAGCTGTAATCAATAATACTAATGTACGCTTCATCGACATACCCCTCTAACTATTTAATTCATTTTGCTTATCTACAAATTGTTGCTCTGTCCAAATTTCAATACCTAAACTTTGTGCTTTTGTTAATTTTGAACCTGCATCTTCACCAGCAATAACGACATCTGTATTTTTAGTAACGCTACTTGTAACTTTAGCACCTTGTGATGCAAGCCATTTAGATGCTTCATTGCGTGTCATTTGATGTAGCTTACCAGTCAGTACTATCGTTTTACCACTAAATTCAGGATGTCCTTCAATATCTGATGTTTTGATACCTTTATAAATCATATTAACATGTTTATCTTTTAATTTTTGAATTAAAGCACGAATATCTTCATTTTCTAAATAAGTAACTACAGATTGTGCTACTTTATCACCTATATCATGAATTTCTACTAATTCCGCTTCAGTTACCGTTAGTAATCGATCTATCGTTTCATATTTTTCTGCTAACACTTGGCTCGCTTTAACACCTAAATGCCTAATACCTAGACCAAATAATAAATTTTCTAAAGAGTTGTCCTTAGCTTGTTGAATGGCAGCTAATAAATTATCAACTTTTTTCTGCCCCATTCTATCTAAAGGTAATAAATCTTCTTCTGTTAAATAGAAAATATCAGCAACATCTTTAATTAATTCGCTTTGATAAAGCTGTTGAATAATTTTAGTGCCTAAACCATCAATATTCATGGCTTGTTTTGATACAAAGTGAATTAATCCTTCAACAAGTTGTGCTTGGCATTTTGGATTAATGCAACGAAGTGCTACTTCGCCTTCAATACGTACTAATTCATGTCCACAACTTGGACAATGGGTTGGCATATGATATGTGACAGCATCCTCAGGTCTACGTTCTGGAATACTACGTACAACTTCAGGTATGATGTCACCTGCTTTTTTCACTACAACACTATCACCAATTCGAATATCTCTGTCATGAATTAAATCCTCATTGTGCAAAGATGCTCTTGATACAGTTGTACCAGCTACTTTTACTGGTTCTAAAATAGCAGTAGGTGTGACTACACCTGTTCGTCCAATACTTAATTCAATATCTAATAATTTAGTTACTACTTCCTCAGCTGGAAATTTATAAGCAATGGCCCATCTAGGAGATTTTTGTGTGAATCCCATCTCATCCTGTTGATCTAAATCATTAACCTTAATAACAATCCCATCAATATCATAAGGTAATGACTCTCTTTGGCTTGTCCATTTTTCAATATACTCTAAAACACCATCGATATTATTTACACGCGCTCTATTTTTATTCGTTGTAAAACCTAATTTATCTAACTCATCTAATGCTTCACTTTGCGAACGCGCATTGAAATCAGTGAAATCATTGACACTATATATAAATACGCTTAGCTTTCGTTTTGCCGTTAATTTAGAATCTAACTGTCTTAATGATCCCGCAGCAGCGTTTCTTGGATTTGCAAATAACTGCTCATCATTTTTTTCTTTTTCTTCATTTAATCGTAAAAATGAACGTCTCGGCATATATGCTTCACCACGAACTTCTACATTTAATGGTTCTTTCATTTTCAAAGGTATCGCATGAATTGTTTTTAAATTTTCGGTAATATCTTCACCTGTTGTTCCATCACCACGTGTTAAACCTTGAACGAAGTATCCATCAACATATTTCAATGATACTGCTAAGCCATCAATTTTTAATTCGCACATATATTCAACGTTGCCAATTTGTTCACGTATGCGTTGGTCGAATTTTCTCAAATCATCTTCATTAAATGCATTCCCTAAACTTAACATTGGCGTGTCATGGTTGACTTTATTGAAAGAGGCTTGGGCTTCACCGCCAACTCTAACTGTTGGAGAATCTACAGTCTTATACTCAGGATGCTCCTCTTCTATTTTAATCAGTTCATGAAGTAATTTGTCATATTCACTATCTGGTACAGATGGATTATCCTCTACATAGTATTCATAACTGTATTGATTTAATAAATCATGTAACTCGTTCACACGAGACGATAAATCAGCCATCCCTTAATCCTCCTTTTTTTCAATTGGTGCAAATTGCGCTAACAAACGTTTTGGCCCTTGTGATTTAAAGATAATATCTAGTTCGATTGAGCCATTTTTCTCGTTTACATTACTCACCATGCCTTCTCCCCAGGCTTTATGCATCACTTTGTCACCTACATTCCAATCAGATGACAATACTTGTTTTTTCGTTGACGTTGTTCGTTGACTAAATCCGCGTTTAGCAAAAGGTTTTGCCTTAGGTTGTATCGTTTGTCGTTTGCCACTTGAATGATTTTCTAATAGTGATTCTGGAATTTCCTTTAAAAATCTGGATGGCATATTTGACTGAGGGCGACCAAATAACATTCTTGATGTCGCATGAGTGATATATAACACCTCTTCAGCCCTTGTAATTGCTACATAACAAATACGACGTTCTTCTTGCATTTCATGATCATCTTCACTCTTAATCGCTCTAATATGTGGGAATAAAGATTCTTCCATCCCCATTATAAAGACAATTGGAAATTCAAGGCCCTTAGCCGAGTGCATCGTCATTAGTGTTACGCCATTTTCAGTATCTGCCTCATCAATATCAGCTACTAACGATAAATCCGTTAAAAAGTTAATTAATGACTGTTCTTCTAATGGGGTATTTTCCTCATAGTCTTTTGGTACTGACATAAATTCATCGATGTTTTCTAATCTACTTCGAGATTCTAATGTATTTTCACGTTCAAGCATTTCTCGATAGCCAGACTTTTGTAATACTTCATCAACTATTTCATGAATTTCTAAAAATTCTTGTTCTTTTATCAAGCTTTGGATTAACTCGTAAAAATTAAGACACTCTTGTGTCACCTTTTTTGACAATCCGATAAAATCAGCTTCTCCAAGTGCATCAAACATACTGATATTGTTTTGAAGTGCATAGTTTTGAACTTTTTCAACAGATGAAGGACCTACACCTCTTTTTGGAACATTAATAATACGTTGCAAACTAATGTCATCATTACTATTGGCAATTATACGCAAATAACTTAATAAATCTTTGATTTCTTTACGGTCATAGAACTTTTGGCCACCAACCATTGTGTATGGCATATTAGATTTCATGAATGTTTCCTCAAGTACACGTGATTGTGCATTCGTTCTATATAAAATTGCCATATCTTGATATTTCTTACCATTACGTTGATGCTTCATAATTTCTCGTATTACAAATTCCGCTTCATCACGTTCCGTCATTGCTTCATAGTAATGAATTTTCTCACCATTCGTATTTGCAGTCCACAGTCCTTTTGGCTTACGTTCAGAATTATTTTTAATCACTTCGTTAGCCGCATTTAAAATCGTTTTCGTCGAACGATAATTTTGCTCTAAAAAGATTGTATTCGCTTCTGGATAGTCTTTTTCAAATGATAAGATATTTTGAATATCAGCACCACGCCAACCATAAATTGACTGATCTGAGTCACCTACAACACATAAGTTTTTAAACTTACTTGCTAATAATTTAACTAATGTGTATTGTGCTTTATTAGTATCTTGATACTCATCTACATGAATATATTGGAATTTGTTCTGATAATATTCTAGAACTTCTGGTACACGCTCAAATAAGTTAATCGTTGTCATAATAAGGTCATCAAAATCTAACGCTTCATTACGTGACAATTGGCGTTGATATCCACTATAAACCGTTGCTACCATTTGCGAGTGATAATCTGTGGCTTCTTTTTGAGCATCTGCAGGTGTTTTAAGTTCATTTTTCAAATTACTGATCGCACCGATAAACATACGAGGTTCAAACTTTTTACTATCAATATTTTCATTTTTTAAGACGTCTTTAATAACAAATTTTTGGTCTGTAGGATCAATTATCGTAAAATTGCGTTCTATACCAATTCGATCTGCATCACGACGTAAAATACGAACACACATTGAGTGGAATGTTGACATCCAAATAACTTCTGCTTGATCACCTACTAATTTTTGAACACGTTCTTTCATTTCTCTTGCAGCTTTATTTGTAAAAGTAATAGCCAAAACATTGTATGGTGAGACATCTTTTTCGTCTAATAAATAAGCAATTCTATGTGTTAAAACACGTGTCTTCCCTGAACCAGCACCTGCCATAATTAACAATGGTCCTTCTGTTGTCTTTACAGCTTCACTTTGCTCTGTATTCATATGATTTAATAACGCATTCATTTACTAGACTCCTTTATTTTTACTGTTTTTAAAGCTTTTTTAATATCTTTATAAATAATATCACCGACGATAATTGTATCTGCAATAGCTGCCATCTCTGTCGCTTGTTGTTCTGAGGAAATACCGCCACCATAAAAAAGTTGCGTTTCTGTTAGATGTTCTGAGACAGCTTGAACCTTTGATACGTCGCCATAAATGCCACTATACTCTAAATACATAACCGGTAATCGATACATATGATTGACCATTTGGGCATATGCTTCTAAATCTTCTGTTGTTAAATCTGTATTTGCTTTGGTATGTTTTGCCACTTTGCTATCAGCATTGCACACGACATACCCTTCAAATATTACTTCTTCAAAATCTATACTATGTCCATATGTTTTAAGCGCTTCTAATAATGTACCATTGTGAAATACAACATCTGTACTGTTCAGTACTGTAGGTACAAAATAAAAATCAAAACCAGGCATTACACTTTCGATGTTTGATATTTCAAGTACTAAAGGCAATGGGTATCTTCTTACCCTGCTCATTAAATGAATGACATTATCTTCAGTAACGTCATCAGTTCCACCAATCATAATTGCATCTGTTTGAGACATACAAATCGCATCTAAATCATCATCTGAAATATGTTTAGCTGGGTCTAATTTAAAAATATGGCGCCATTTTTTAATGTCATACATTTTCCGAAACTCCTTTTTTAACATACATATGATTATAGCATTTTTAAGTGTCGAGTTCTAAAGACTTAATATGAAATTTAAGTTCTTTTACTCTGTAAATTTTTTCGTGAAAAAACAATGATTATCTACCTTATTAGTGCAGATAGATAACCATTGTTTATCGTTCATTTATTATTCATTTGTTTCAATATTCATACGATCTAAAATCATTGTATAAGCATCATTACCCCATTGTAATGAACGCTTCACTCTAGAAATCGTTGCAGTCGATGCTCCAGATTCTTGTTCAATCGTTGCATAGGTATAACCTTGCTTAATCATTTTAGCAACTTGTAATCTTTGAGACAGTGATTGAATTTCATTTACAGTACACAAATCATCGAAAAATTGGTAACATTCTTCTCTATTTTCTAACGTTAGTATTGCATCAAACAATTCATCTAACGCTGCACCTCGTAATTTTTCAATTTGCATATCGAAACAACCCCTATAATTTTATTCTTTATGTCATTTTAACGCATTAATCTATTAAAGTGTAGCGATTTATATTTTATTAAATCTGAATCGTTACTTTATTTAATTTTATGCTAGTCCAGCGCGTTCGAAAATAGTGTCAACTTGATTCAAATGATGTTTAGGATCGAAACATTCATCCAATTCTTCTTTTGTTAAAACACTTGTAATAGACTCATCTTGTTCGATTAATTCACGGAAAGGTGTTTTCGTTTCCCAAGATATCATCGCTTTTGGTTGTACTTTGTCGTATGCTTCTTCACGAACCATACCTTTATTAATTAATGCTAATAAGACACGTTGTGAGAAAATCAGACCAAATGTTTTATCTATGTTATTACGCATATTATCTTCAAATACAGTTAAACGGTCCACAATATTTGTGAAACGATTCAATGCATAATCTAGTGCTATTGTAACATCTGGTAACATAATACGCTCAGCAGAAGAATGAGAAATATCTCTTTCATGCCATAATGGCACATTCTCATAAGCTGTAGTAATATAACCACGAATGACTCTTGAAATACCTGTGATATTTTCAGAACCAATTGGATTTCGTTTATGAGGCATTGCAGATGAACCTTTTTGGCCTTTTGCAAATGCTTCTTCAACTTCTCTTGTTTCGGTTTTTTGAAGGTTACGAATTTCAACGGCAAATTTTTCTAGTGACGTCGCGATTAATGCTAATGTCGCAATATAGTATGCATGTCGATCGCGTTGCAATGTTTGCGTTGATACAGGAGCTGTGCCAATACCTAAATGTTTACACACATAACTTTCTATTTCAGGAGGAATGTTAGCAAAAGTACCTACTGCACCACTCATTTTCCCTACTTCAATTTCTTCTCTTACTTGTTTGAAACGTTGTAAGTTACGTTGCATTTCCGTGTACCACAATGCCATTTTGACACCAAATGTAGTTGGTTCTGCATGCACTCCATGTGTACGTCCCATCATCAATGTATATTTATAATTTTTTGCTTTTTCAGCTAAAACGTCGATAAATCTTTCTAAATCTTTTTCAATAATGTCATTTGCTTGTTTAATAACGAAACTTAAAGCTGTATCTACAACATCAGTAGAAGTTAAACCATAATGTACCCACTTACGTTCTTCACCTAGCGTTTCAGAAACTTGTCTAGTAAAGGCTACAACATCATGGCGCGTTTCTTGTTCAATTTCTTGTGCACGTTCGACATTTACCTTTGCGTTTTGACGAATTTTTTGTACGTCAGCTTTCGGTATATGTCCTAATTCACTCCATGCTTCACATGCTAAAATTTCCACTTCTAACCATGCTTCATAGCGATTTTGATCAGTCCAAATATTAGACATTTCTTCTCTAGAATAGCGTTCAATCATTTTTTTAACTCCTATCGTATGTATACTCGAATTTTCAAAAACAGAACATTTTTAATAAAAATAAACAAAAAGTTCGTTTTTAACTCTACTCTTCACAGTTTAACAGAATTGGTTATAAATGTATAAAAAATTTCCGTATATTCTCATTCTATTTTATTTTTTACATTAATACAATTATCTATGGCAGATTAATACTGATTTCTAATTGTAAATGTTCGCAATACTTTAATCTAATTGGTATTTATAATGATCCATTGAGAATATATTTTTGCATTTTAGTTTTTCTCCCCTCAACTACACTATCCAACTTTTTATTACAATTAGGACAATCAATAGCTTTAGTAATACCAGATTTTATTCACTTTACTTCTCCTATTGTATGGAATTTCTAATAATCTACTTTACCTAGTTTCATAATATTCCTTCTTACATTTCCATAATATGTTTTAAAATTATTCACTTCTAATATAACAAACTTTCTACTCACAAAAAGAATATATGTTCTATTGCATAGGTATGGCATTTTAAATATAAGACATTAATATTGAACTCCAGAATCGTATAAATACGAAACTGATTATAGAAAAATACGCAGAGATTTTCTTAATAGTAAATTTTTATAGAAAGACATAAATTGACTACGCTTCTTTCAAAATCGACTAATATATTTTCATGAAACTTTCGATCATATTAATTATTGAATGAGATGTTTACAATTTAGTAAATAAGCTACTAAATTATTACATAAACTGATAATGTGTAAAAATTAAATATTTTTTAAACATAGATTAAAAATTTATATTGAAACTATTAACTAAATTTAATATAATTATTTTATAATAAAATAAAGGAGTTTTTATATGAAAAGAAACTTTCCAAAATTAATAGCTTTAAGTTTAATACTTTCTTTAAGTGTTACCCCTATTGCAAACGCTGAGAGCAATTCAAATATCAAAGCAAAAGATAAGAAGCATGTGCAAGTTAATGTCGAGGACAAGAGTGTTCCTACTGACGTACGTAATTTAGCGCAAAAAGACTATCTTTCTTATGTTACTTCACTTGATAAAATCTATAATAAAGAGAAAGCCTCGTATACACTTGGTGAACCTTTTAAAATTTATAAATTCAACAAAAAGAGTGATGGTAATTATTATTTTCCAGTTTTGAACACTGAAGGTAATATCGATTATATAGTTACAATTTCACCAAAAGTCACTAAGTATTCTAGTTCATCTTCTAAATACACAATCAATGTTTCTCCATTTTTATCTAAAGCCTTAAATCAATATAAAGATCAACAAATTACTATTTTGACAAACTCAAAAGGTTACTATGTGGTTACTCAAAATCATAAAGCTAAACTAGTACTAAAAACACCACGTCTAGAAGATAAAAAGTTAAAAAAGACCGAGAGTATACCTACTGGCAATAATGTAACGCAACTAAAGCAAAAAGCTTCTGTCACTATGCCAACCAGTCAATTTAAAAGTAATAATTATACTTACAACGAGCAATATGTAAATAAACTTGAGAATTTCAAGATAAGAGAAACTCAAGGTAACAATGGTTGGTGTGCAGGCTATACGATGTCTGCATTACTAAATGCGACTTATAATACTAACAAATATCATGCAGAAGCTGTGATGAGATTTTTACACCCAAACTTACAAGGACAACGATTCCAATTTACTGGTTTAACGCCAAGAGAGATGATTTATTTTGGACAAACTCAGGGAAGAAGTCCACAACTTCTTAATAGAATGACTACATATAATGAAGTTGACAATCTTACTAAAAATAATAAAGGAATTGCTGTTTTAGGTAGTAGAGTAGAATCAAGAAATGGTATGCACGCAGGGCATGCCATGGCAGTTGTTGGGAACGCTAAATTAGATAATGGACAAGAGGTTATAATTATATGGAATCCATGGGATAATGGTTTTATGACTCAAGATGCTAAAAACAATGTTATTCCAGTATCCAATGGCGACCATTATCGATGGTATTCATCTATTTATGGTTATTAAAATTTGTATTTTAGAAAGGTAAATAATATTATGGAACAAATTGAATTATTTAGTATTGATAAATTCAAATGTAATTCAGAGGCTAAGTATTATCTTAATATTATTGAGGGAGAATGGCATCCTCAAGATTTAAATGATAGTCCTTTAAAATTTATTCTCAGTACCTCAGACGATTCTGATTACATTTGCAAATATATAAATACAGAACACAAACAACTCACATTATATAATAAAAATAATAGCTCAATTGTTATTGAAATATTTATACCAAATGATAATAAAATACTACTAACAATTATGAACACAGAAGCTTTGGGAACTTCTCCTAGAATGACTTTCATTAAGCATAAGTCATAAGACTATCTAGATATGATTAAGTAAACTATTAATCTTATTAAAGGTCTCTAGGAAGAAAAAATTTCATGCGATGAGATTGTTTTAGAAAAAGCGACGATATATATAATCTAACAATAATTTTTAAAATATTAAGAACCCACAGCATATGCTTTATATAGCTTGCTGGGGGTTTCTCATACAATATGGATCGAGCATCTTGCATGTATAAACAAATAGGCTATTCAAAGTAAAATTACTCAAACTTTGAATAGCCTTTCCTCTTCAAATAGTCTTTATTTAAATTGGATTATGTTATTGGATTTTCTTACCTACAAAAATGATTTCTTGATGTGATACTTCAACCGTGCCATCTTTTTGCTCCTGAAACACGGGTTTTTCAAGACGTTTTACCGGCATATACCCTTGCATTTTCATTCGTGACAAACAATCAGCAATTGTTTCATTCTCATTTACTTTGAATTTCATGTTCTACTACACTTTCCAGTTCTTCTGGTTCATAATCTTTAAGCTTTCTACGACGAATGCCTTTAGTCCAGAATCCACCATGTATGTTTCGAGGTTCATACGCAATGATAAATGCTTTCGGATCTAAATTTTTTATCGTATCCATCAATTTACGTTCATATTTTCTTGGTGTTAAAATTTGCATCACCATACGACTACCATCTCTACCAAACGCAGCATAGTGCGTAACGCCATATCCTAAATTTCGAAGTTCATTCGGTAAATCTAACTCATATTCTGCTGAAGTTACATTTACAACTGTATAACCTAATGCCAGTTTTTCTTCTATTTTCATACCAACAATGATACCTATTGAAAAACCAAATGCGTAGGCAATAATATTTTGAATATGGTCTAAATTAGACATAACCAAACCTAAACCAACGATATAAACTAATACTTCTAAAAAACTAACTGATGCAGCAATATAACGATAACCTTTCAACGTTAAAATTGTTCGCATCGTTAAAAACGTTACATAACAAACGTTAATGATAAATATAGTTAGTACCATTAACCATGGATTTTCTGTTACGAATGACATAAGGCGCCCCACTCTCTTTCAATTACACTTTAAATACCAAACTGCTTCAACCTAACCTTAATGAATGCATATTAATATAATATAGTACGAAAACTCTCATAAATAAATAGCGAATTTGTCATAAATAAAAATTTATTCTCAAATGAACATACTTACTTTAGTTCATACACTTTCAATTTATACACTGAAGTAGTCTAGCTGAATGTGGTTTAATGTTATTAATTCTAACTCATATTTAATTTAAGTCACACGTTAGAAGAAAAAATTAAATTAGGATTTTGGCCACGTGTATCTTGTATATGCAAGTTCACGTTTGTGTGCATTTCGTATATAATGATTTTCAATTACTTTTTGTTCTTCTGGCGTAACTGGCTTACCTTCTAAATAATTATCAATCGCCTCATAAGTTACACCTAATGCATCTTCATCTGGAAGCTGTGGTTTATCATCTTCTAAATCAGCAGTTGGCGTTTTTTCATATAATTCCTTTGGCGCACCAAGATACGCTAATAATTGACGACCTTGTCGTTTATTCAAACCAAATATAGGTGCGATATCTGCAGCACCATCACCGTACTTCGTATAAAAACCAGTTATATTTTCAGCTGAATGATCTGTTCCTACTACAATACCTTGTCGGTTTGAAGCAATTGAAAATTGTACTTTCATACGTTCACGCGCTTTTTCATTTCCTTTTTGGAAATCTGTAAGAACAATACCGGCTTCTTTTAGTGATTGCACACTTTGATCAACTGCAGGCTTAATATTGACTGTTACTATTTCATCTGGTTCAATGAATCGCAAAGCTTGGTCAACTTCATCAGCATCTTTTTGAACTCCATAAGGTAATTTAACTGCAATAAACGTACAATCAATGCCTTCTTCACGTAATTCGTTAACAGACATTTGTACTAATTTTCCAACTAATGTAGAATCTTGTCCTCCTGAAATACCTAACACTAAAGATTTTATAAATGAATGTGATTGTACATAATTTTTTATAAATTGCTTTAATTCCATAATTTCTTCAGCACTATCGATACGCTTTTTCACTTTCATTTCTTGTACAATAACGTCTTGTAATTTACTCATTATCTTCTTCCATCTCCTTAACGTGTTCCGCAACTTCAAAAATACGTTTATGTTTATTATCCCAACATGCCTTGCTTAAATCGACTGGATATTCTTGTGGATTCAGGAAACGCTTATTTTCATCCCAAATAGATTGTAATCCTTGTGCTAAATATTCACGTGATTCATCTTCTGTTGGCATTTGATATACTAATTTACCATTTTCATAAATATTATGATGCAAATCAATGGCTTCGAAAGATTTTATAAATTTCATTTTATAAGTATGCACTGGATGGAATAATTTTAAAGGTTGTTCATCGTATGGATTTTCATTTTCCAAAGTAATATAATCGCCTTCTGCCTTACCTGTTTTCTTGTTTATAATGCGATATACATTTTTCTTACCTGGCGTCGTAACCTTTTCAGCGTTATTTGATAATTTAATACGATCACTATATGAACCATCTTCATTTTCAATAGCTACAAGTTTATATACTGCACCCAATGCTGGTTGATCGTATCCTGTAATCAGCTTTGTACCAACGCCCCAAGAATCTACTTTTGCACCTTGTGCTTTCAAACTCGTAATCGTTTCTTCATCCAAATCATTAGACGCGATAATTTTAGTTTCAGTAAATCCTGCTTCATCAAGCATACGTCTTGCCTCTTTAGATAAATAAGCGATATCTCCAGAATCTAATCGAATACCTACAAAGTTAATTTTGTCACCTAATTCTTTTGCAACTTTTATTGCATTTGGCACGCCAGATTTTAAAGTATGGAACGTATCTACTAGGAACACACAATTTTTATGTCTTTCAGCATATTTTTTGAAGGCAACATATTCGTCTCCATAAGTTTGGACAAATGCATGTGCATGTGTACCAGACACAGGTATACCAAATAATTTACCCGCCCTAACATTACTTGTAGAATCAAAGCCTCCGATGTAAGCAGCTCTAGCGCCCCACAATGCTGCATCAATTTCTTGCGCACGACGTGTACCAAACTCCATTAATTTATCATTTGATGCAATTTGACGAATTCTACTTGCCTTTGTTGTAATTAGTGTATGGAAATTTACAATGTTTAATAAAATTGTTTCTATTAATTGCGCTTGAATCAATGGTGCTTCTAGGCGTAACAATGGTTCGTTACCAAAGCATAACTCGCCTTCTTGCATCGAACGGATGCTTCCTGTGAATTTTAAATCTTTTAAATATGATAAGAAATCATCCTTGTAGCCAATAGACTTTAAATATTCCAAATCAGATTCTGAAAATCCAAAATGTTCTATAAAATCAATGACGCGTTTTAAACCATTAAAAACAGCATAGCCACTATTAAATGGCATTTTTCTAAAATACAAATCAAATACAGCCATTTTTTCATGAATATTATCATTCCAATAACTTTCAGCCATATTTATTTGATATAAGTCATTATGTAACATTAAACTGTCGTCTTCTAATTGGTACACTTGTATCTCTCCAATCGACCTAAATATTTTCTTACATTTTATCATAATTCATTTTTTTATATACATAAGAGCCCCTTAATTTCCATACTTTTAATTAAAATCAACCAACAATTTAATGACATATACATAATTTTTAAGAGTATTTTAATAATGTAGACTATAATATAAAGCGAGGTGTTGTTAATGTTATTTAAAGAGGCTCAAGCTTTCATAGAAAACATGTATAAAGAGTGTCATTATGAAACGCAAATTATCAATAAACGTTTACATGACATTGAACTAGAAATAAAAGAAACTGGGACATATACACATACAGAAGAAGAACTTATTTATGGTGCTAAAATGGCTTGGCGTAATTCAAATCGTTGCATTGGTCGTTTATTTTGGGATTCGTTAAATGTCATTGATGCAAGAGATGTTACTGACGAAGCATCGTTCTTATCATCAATTACTTATCATATTACACAGGCTACAAATGAAGGTAAATTAAAGCCGTATATTACTATATATGCTCCAAAGAATGGACCTAAAATTTTCAACAATCAATTAATTCGCTATGCTGGCTATGACAATTGTGGTGATTCTGCTGAAAAAGAAGTTACACGCTTAGCAAATCACTTAGGTTGGAAAGGAAAAGGTACTAATTTTGACGTGTTACCACTGATTTACCAATTACCTAATGAGTCAGTTAAATTTTACGAATATCCTACTTCATTAATTAAAGAAGTACCTATTGAACATAATCATTATCCAAAATTAAGAAAATTGAACTTAAAATGGTATGCAGTCCCTATCATTTCCAACATGGACTTAAAAATCGGTGGCATTGTGTATCCAACTGCACCCTTTAACGGTTGGTATATGGTAACTGAAATTGGCGTACGTAACTTTATTGATGATTACCGTTACAATTTACTAGAAAAAGTTGCAGATGCGTTTGAATTTGATACACTTAAAAATAATTCATTTAATAAAGATCGAGCACTTGTTGAATTGAACTATGCTGTGTATCATTCCTTTAAAAAAGAAGGCGTATCAATTGTCGATCATTTGACCGCTGCAAAGCAATTCGAACTATTCGAACGTAACGAAGCACAACAAGGTCGTCAAGTTACCGGAAAATGGTCTTGGCTAGCACCGCCATTATCTCCAACATTGACGTCAAATTATCATCACGGATATGACAATACAGTAAAAGATCCAAACTTTTTCTATAAAAAGAAAGAATCAAATGCTAACCAGTGCCCTTTCCATCATTAAGTTAGTAGAGGTGTAGCATATGCAATTATATTATTTAGGCCCTAAAGGTACATTTTCATATTTGGCTTGTCGTCAGTATTTTTCTGAAAATGAAGCAACTTTTCAACCAAAGTCAAATTTATTTGAAGTCATCAAGGCAGTTGCAGATGATGACACATCGATTGGTGTTGTCCCTATTGAAAATTCTATAGAAGGAACAATCAACATTGTGGCAGATGCACTTGCACAGCAAGATGTCTTTGCACACGGTGAAATACGCTTAGATATTAACTTTGCATTATATGGTAATGGAACAGATTCCATTTCTGATATTAAAAAAGTGTATTCTATTGCACCAGCAATCAGTCAAACAACAAATTACATACATCAACATCAATTTGACTATGATTATGTCGACAGTACAATTCAAAGTTTGACTAAAATTGAAAATGGCGTTGCAGCAATTGCACCTTTAGGTAGTGGCGAAGCTTATGGTTTTACACCTATTGATACACATATTGAAGACTATCCACATAACGTGACACGTTTTTTAGTTATAAAAAATCAGCAGCAATTTGATCAAAATGCGACATCATTGATGTTTTTAATTACACCAATGCATGATAAACCTGGGTTGTTAGCAAGTGTACTTAATACATTTGCTTTGTTTCATATTAATTTATCCTGGATTGAGTCTCGTCCTTTAAAAACACAATTAGGTATGTATCGATTTTTCGTTCAGGCTGATTCTGCAATTACAACCGATATAAAGAAAGTCATTGCTATTTTAGAAACCTTAGATTTCAAAGTAGAAATGATTGGTGCTTTTAATTAAACTTTATTTTCTAGGTTCTACAATTTAAATAAAATAAAGAGTCAACCAAGGATTAAAATAGGAATCCATCCTTGGTTGACTTTCTTTTGTTTGTATTGTTTTTACACGATGCTGCGGTATACGTTTCATTACCACTCGTCCAAGCAATTGCTAATGTAACCTTTTATTTTTCGTTCTAATCTGCAATTACTATTTCAATGGCAGTGGTTGATTTATATCAATACCTAAAACTATAGGCATTACATAATACACGACTAAAATAATAATTATTGCACTGATTAAGTTTACCCAGAATCCTACTGATGCCATTTGTTTGATAGATATTTTACCTGAACCAAAGATAATTGCATTCGGTGGTGTCCCTACTGGTAACATGTATGCACAGTTAGCCGCCATAGCTGCAGGTGCCATAAGTAGTAATGGATGTACTCCAACAGCAACAGACAACGTTGCTAAAATCGGTAAAATCATCGTTGCAGTTGCAGTATTAGATGTCACTTCAGTTAAAAATAAGACAAAGATTGTTATGACAATTACAATAAGAATCGGACTAACACCATTTAATGATTTCAACTGTTCGCCTAACCATTTTGCTAAACCACTTTCAGAAATACCTTTCGCTAATGCTAAACCGCCACCAAATAAAATTAATACACCCCAAGGGAGCTCTTTTGCAACTTCCCAGTCAATGATACGGCGATGTTTTTCAGTATTTTTAGCTGGAATAATAAATAATAATATTGATATAAAAATAGCAATCGTACCATCTGCAACAGATGACGTAACTTCCCATTTTTTCAGAAGAAACTCTCTTGTAATCCATAATAAGCTGGCAAGTACAAAGATAGTTTGTACTACCTTTTCTTCATACTTCATTTTGCCAAGCTCGTCTAACTTTTGTTTAATTAACGTCTGACCACCAGGTAAATATTTCAAATCATGTCTAAACGCAACATATCTTAAATAGAGCCAAGTAATACCTAACAAAACAATGACCGTTGGAATCCCTACAATCATCCATTTAGCAAAACTAATTTCATGTCCAAAATGTTGCATGTATTGTCCTTTTAAAATAATTAATGGCGGGGTTCCGATTAATGTACCCAAGCCACCAATCGTACCTGCATAGCCAATTGCTAAAACTAGAGATTTTTCAAACTTTTGAATACTTGTTTGTTTCGTATTGGCTTCTTGTAAATCATGTGCTTCCTTAATAATTGCTAAACCAATCGGAATCATAATCATTACAGCTGCAGTGTTCGATACAAACATAGATAAGAATCCTGTTGCCACCATGAATCCAAGTAATATTTTTGAAGTGCTTGCACCAATTAAATTAATAATAGTCAAAGCTACTCTCGTATGTAAATTCCATCTTTCCATTGCAATTGCCAAAATAAATCCACCTAAAAACAAAAAGATAATATCATTGCCATATTCGGATGATACTTGTTCTGGTGTAAGTATGTGACCTAATGGTAATAACACAATTGGTAATAAGCTCGTTGCTGCAATAGGAATTGCTTCAGTAATCCACCAAGTCGCAATCCATAAAGTAATCGCTAAGACATATACGCCTTTCCAAGGTAAGTCTTGTGGATGAAAGAACAATAATGTTAATAGGAAAAGTAATGGACCTAATATTAGTCCAATAAGTTGTCCCGCACTAAACGGTTTCTTTTTCTTTGATTTTGAAAAGAATGTTAAATACCTTTTCGATATCATTGATTGATGTTGATTGAAATAAGCCATAAATTTCCCCCTCATGATGATTATGACAAGCTACTTCAACTCACTATATTAGAGTATAGAAAGTTGTCTATCTTGTATTATCATTACCGTCAAAATACCCCTTTTATCAGATAATTGGGTTTATTATAGCATATTTATACCGTTTTATGAATGCGCTTTCAAAAATTATCTACTATTCTTAATCCTAATGTCATGCGAAACTTTTTACTTTTTCATTTCATCTACATTGATTGTAGTAACTTGAATACCCGCTTCAACAGGACTTAAAAACACTGTATCAATATCTTCTAAATGAATTGATTGAGTCGAATTATTGAATGTATTCCCAACGATTAATACATCTTTATGTTTAACATTATTATAATTACGTACATGTATCGCATCTTTAGACATTGATCCTTTAAATTCATTTCCAATTATATTCATATTTATGCCTGCTTGGGAACCTAAGTCTTTTCCTGTCATCACATCTGCTGCATTTTTACCATCTCTAACTCCTAAATATCTAATACCACCCTCACAGTTAATAAACTTATTATTAATAATGAAAGCATCTTTATACTTCAAGGGAGTTAATGCATAACCTTGTATATCTTCAAATATATTATTTCTAATATGAATATTCTCATAGTATCGATTATGTCTACTTGCATGTGAGCCAATAGCACGATTCCAACTTCCCATTTCGGGCAATTCTGAAGGTCCAAAATAACAATCTTCGATAATGACATTTTTCGTTATCGTACCATCTGTCGTTCCGAATTTTGGAAAAGCACCAGGTACTTGAATGTCTAATTGTATTGCTTCAGAATAAAAGCGTTCGCCACTATAGTCTATAAATCCTTCAAATGAACAGCTTTTAATATAGAGTCCGTTAATCCCACAAGCATCAATTGCATGACCACTCACTACATTCTTAATGGTCACACCTATTAATTGAATATCTTCAGCATGCCCAATGCACATAGCTGTATTGTTATAAGGATACGATACACCATTCATATCAAACTTGCCGCCTTTAATATGAATATGACTGTGTCCATTATAACCACGATAAAAACCAAAGCGATGACCATTTTTTAATAAAGGACCAGAATGACATCGGCGTAAAATAGTTTCATTATCCAACAAAAGTGTTGTATTGCCATATATCGTTAATGGTTTGCAAATATCATACGTCCCTTTCGGTATATAAACTGTCGTTGGTTTACATCTTCCACGATTTAACGCATGTTGTATTGCTCGAGTATCTTTAGTTTTGTTTATGCCTGTTAACCCATAATCTTTCATATTGATATACATAAATCGTCATCCTTTGTCTATTTTCTAATTACTCATATATTAACCAATTATTCAAATTATAATCGTGTTAGGTTGATTTAACAGATAGTCATAAATCTCGTGATGCCATCTATTAGCATTTTTATATTCAAAACATCAACACTTGATATTAGTTCTAAGTTTGTCACATTTAGTATTCTATTACAGCTATTTTAAAACTATCGCAAAAACTTCTTATATTATTTGTTGATTGCGTGATTTGCTCTTCCAAAAAAGTTGATTAATCTATATACTTAATCTATATTTATATATTAACCATTAGGGTTAAAAATTACTCTAGCATTTATGAATAGATGGGAGTTTATTTTATTATTATATAGGAGAGATGTTGAATGACACATCGCGCACTATTAGTTGTTGACTATTCATATGACTTTATCGCAGATGACGGCTTACTAACATGCGGTAAACCTGGACAAAATATTGAAGATTTTATTGTTTCTCGTATCAATGACTTTAATTATTATCAAGACCATATATTCTTTTTAATGGATTTACATTATTTACATGACATTCATCATCCTGAAAGTAAATTATTCCCACCACACAATATCGTAGATACAAGTGGTAGAGAATTATACGGTAAAGTAGGTAAATTATACGAAACAATTAAAGCGCAACCTAATGTACATTTCATTGATAAAACGCGCTATGATTCGTTCTTTGGTACCCCGCTTGATAGTTTATTGAGAGAAAGAAGTATTAATCAAGTCGAAATCGTTGGTGTATGTACCGATATTTGCGTGTTACATACAGCAATTTCTGCATACAACTTAGGTTATAAAATTTCAGTACCTGCTGAGGGAGTGGCTTCATTTAATCAAAAAGGGCATGAATGGGCACTTGCACATTTCAAAAACTCATTAGGTGCAGAGGTAGAACAACACGTTTAAATCGTGCTAAAATAATTATAAAGAATACAATTTACAAGGGAGATATTTGACAATGGCTAAAACATATATTTTCGGACATAAGAATCCAGACACTGATGCAATTTCATCTGCGATTATTATGGCAGAATTTGAACAACTTAGAGGTAATTCAGGAGCCAAAGCATACCGTTTAGGTGATGTGAGTGCAGAAACTCAATTCGCATTAGATACATTTAATGTACCTGCTCCGGAATTATTAACGGATGATTTAGATGGTCAAGATGTTATCTTAGTTGATCATAACGAATTCCAACAAAGTTCTGATACGATTGCCTCTGCTACAATTAAGCATGTAATTGATCATCACAGAATTGCAAATTTCGAAACTGCTGGTCCTTTATGTTATCGTGCTGAACCAGTTGGTTGTACAGCTACAATTTTATACAAAATGTTTAGAGAACGTGGCTTTGAAATTAAACCTGAAATTGCCGGTTTAATGTTATCAGCAATTATCTCAGATAGCTTACTTTTCAAATCACCAACATGTACACAACAAGATGTTAAAGCAGCTGAAGAATTAAAAGATATTGCTAAAGTTGATATTCAAAAGTACGGCTTAGATATGTTAAAAGCAGGTGCTTCAACAACTGATAAATCAGTTGAATTCTTATTAAACATGGATGCTAAATCATTTACTATGGGTGACTATGTGACTCGTATTGCACAAGTTAATGCTGTTGACCTTGACGAAGTGTTAAATCGTAAAGAAGATTTAGAAAAAGAAATGTTAGCTGTAAGTGCACAAGAAAAATATGACTTATTTGTACTTGTTGTTACTGACATCATTAATAGTGATTCTAAAATTTTAGTTGTAGGTGCTGAAAAAGATAAAGTCGGCGAAGCATTCAATGTTCAATTAGAAGATGACATGGCCTTCTTATCTGGTGTTGTTTCTCGAAAAAAACAAATCGTACCTCAAATCACTGAAGCATTAACAAAATAATACTATATTACTGTCTAATCATAGACATGTTGTATTTAACTAACAGTTCATTAAAGTAGAATTTATTTCACTTTCAATGAACTGTTTTTTATTTACGTTTGACTAATTTACAACCTTTTCAATAGTAGTTTTCATTCCTTTAGCTATCCTAACCCACAGATTAGTGATTTCTATACAATTCCTCTTTTGTCTTTACATTTTCTTAAAATATTTGCGATGTTGAGTATAAATTTTTGTTTTCTCCCTACCTTTTTCGTTATGATTAAAGTTATAAATATTATTATTTACACGATTCATCGCTCTATTTTCAACTTTCAACATATATAATTCGAAAGACCATTTAAATTTAACGGCCACAACAATCAAATCAATTAATCACTTTTTCCAAAATAATCATATAAGGAGGTTCTTTTCATTATGAATATCATTGAGCAAAAATTTTATGACAGTAAAGCTTTTTTCAATACACAACAAACTAAAGATATTAGTTTTAGAAAAGAGCAATTAAAGAAGTTAAGCAAAGCTATTAAATCATACGAGAGCGATATTTTAGAAGCACTATATACAGATTTAGGAAAAAATAAAGTCGAAGCTTATGCTACTGAAATTGGCATAACTTTGAAAAGTATCAAAAATGCCCGTAAGGAACTTAAAAACTGGACTAAAACAAAAAATGTAGACACACCTTTATATTTATTTCCAACAAAAAGCTATATCAAAAAAGAACCTTATGGAACAGTTTTGATCATTGCACCATTTAACTATCCTTTTCAACTAGTATTCGAACCTTTAATCGGTGCTATTGCAGCAGGTAATACAGCAATTATTAAACCATCTGAGTTGACACCAAATGTTGCACGAGTGATTAAACGATTAATCAATGAAACATTTGATGCAAATTACATTGAAGTTATTGAGGGAGGAATTGAAGAAACGCAAACGTTAATTCACTTACCTTTTGACTATGTCTTCTTTACAGGAAGTGAAAATGTAGGCAAAATCGTTTATCAAGCTGCCAGCGAAAATTTAGTTCCTGTGACATTAGAAATGGGTGGTAAATCTCCAGTCATCGTTGATGAAACAGCGAATATTAAAGTTGCTAGTGAGCGCATTTGTTTTGGGAAATTCACTAATGCCGGCCAAACATGTGTTGCACCAGATTACATTTTAGTACACGAATCTGTAAAAGATGATTTAATCACAGCCCTATCAAAAACGTTGCGTGAATTTTATGGTCAAAATATACAACAAAGTCCAGATTATGGCCGCATTGTAAACCTTAAACATTATCATCGTCTGACGTCATTACTTAACAGTGCACAAATGAATATTGTATTTGGTGGTCATAGTGATGAGGATGAACGTTATATAGAACCAACATTGTTAGATCACGTTACAAGTGATTCAGCAATTATGCAAGAAGAAATTTTTGGTCCTATCTTACCGATTTTAACGTATCAGTCATTGGATGAAGCAATAGCCTTTATTCACCAAAGACCAAAACCTTTGAGTTTATATTTATTTAGCGAAGATGAAAATGCTACACAACGTGTAATAAACGAGTTATCATTTGGCGGCGGCGCTATTAATGATACATTGATGCACCTAGCGAATCCTAAATTACCATTTGGTGGTGTTGGCGCCTCAGGTATGGGACGCTATCATGGTAAATATTCATTCGACACTTTTACACATGAAAAAAGCTACATTTTCAAATCTACACGATTAGAATCAGGTGTCCATTTACCACCATATAAAGGTAAATTTAAATACATCAAAGCTTTCTTTAAAAATTAATTTTTGAGACAAAAATAAACCATGCTTCCATAATTTGATGTTCTTGAAAACAATAAATTTCAAGGTATACACAAATTTTTTGGAAACATGGTTTTCTTTTTATCATGATTAATTAAAGATTAAAATATGACACATACACCTTCAGATGCTACACGAGTGTTATCACATAGCGTAATTTTACCTGTTTCTTTATTTCTTTCGAAAACAGTTACAACTGAATCTCCTTGCTCATGAGCACAAACTAAAAGGTCATCTGATGAGGCAATATTAAAATCTCTTGGGAATTGACCACCAGTTTCAGTAATTGTTACTAGTTCTAAGTGTTGACCATTATCAAGAACTTTAAAAATTGCAATGCTATCATGCCCTCTATTAGATACATATAAGAATTGTTGATCATGAGATAAACGCACTGCTGCAAGTTTAGTATCTCCATCAAAGTTTTCAGGAATTGTTAAATGACGCTCGAGCTCTTCAAATTTACCGTCATTATATTCTGCAACACTCACAGTATTTGATAATTCGTGTACGACATAAGCAAATTTTCCATTATCATGAAATTCAATATGTCTTGTCCCATCACTATCTTTAAATAAAGATTCTTTATAAAATTCAAACCCGTTGTCATCAAATTTATAAGTAACGATACGATCAGCACCTAAATCTGTTACTGCAACGTACTTACCATCTGGAGTTTGATTAATATAATGTGCGTGTGGATGATCTTGTCTTTCATGTGTACCTGTTGGAAAATCATGTGCAAGTTCTTGAATTAGACGTATAATTTCACCTGTGTGCGTATTTAATTCATACATACGTATGATGCCAGCACCATATACCGCTTCAAATAAATATCGTTTATCTTCTGAAATCGATACATAACAACCTGTACCAGCTTTTGAAGACAAACATTTATTTAATAAATGCAATTCACCATTGTCATCAATTTTCAAACTTGCAACACCGCATTGTTCTCCTTCTTTGTTGATTCCATATAAAACTTCATTATTACGCACCAAATATGTAGACGCTTCTAATTCAAATCCTGTTTCTAATAAATCAATACGTGACTGATTTTCGTTTAATTCAAAACGATAAATCCCTTTACCATTCTTTTTAGTGTAAGAACCAATATATCCATTTGTCATTACTTTTACCCCTCCATGTTAGTCTTATTTTCATTTTATTAAATTTTAGCTAGAATTAACAATCATTTATCATTTCCTTAAAGCTAAAACTATTTAACTACTTTAAAAGAACTATTTGCTGTGATATGTCATTATTCGATTTTAATTAATCCCTCTTTTTTACTTACACGAGCATTAATTATTAACGCGTTTATACTTCCACAAAATTTTTGTTGCAAAATAGAACACACGTTCGTATAATGTAATTATCAGATTGGGGTGAATTAAGGATGACAAGTTATGAAGAAGAAACTGATTATCGTAACGTTCCAAGAGAATTACTAGATAACAATATACCTATGGGAAGAGGCATGATTAAATGGGCTCCTTTTGCAACATTACCCGAACAATTCGAAACGATTCAACAATACATTATCGACCAAAACAAAATTACACGTCCTGTATTATCAGATGATCAATTGGCTGAGCTAAACATTCGGCTACACGAGGCGCTACAATATGCCCAACCTGTAGAAGTTAAATTTTATAATAATGGCTTTGTAGATTCAGTACGCTTAACCATTTATCGTATTGATGCTATTAATTATGAAATTGATGGTTATGTTTACAATCAGCAACAACGTCAAAAAATTTCTATCTTTGATATCTTAGATATTGTCTTGTTACCTTAATGCTTTGAACATAATTAAACAGATTGAGTATATGCATATAAGATAATTTTTAACATCATTTTTGGATGATAGGATGTTGCGCCACGATGATGTCTGAATTCATCGAATTCGCTATCAGGTATCGTTTCAACAATTTCATTAACATATCGCGAAATATCATTTTGAGGGATTCTAACAGAAGTTTCTATTGGTAGTGTAAGTTGGGTCATGTTATAATTTTTATACATAAGGCACCTCGTTAATTTAGTTTAGTGGTATTTATTAAATTATACGAAGGGACCCAACACAGAAAATTCATTTTATTGAATTTTACATTTATGTGCAAGTTGGGCAAAGTGTCTTATTTTTTAAAAGTATTTCAAAGTAAAATTACATGTTAATACGTAGTATTAATGGCGAGACTCCTGAGGGAGCAGTGCCAGTCGAAGACCGAGGCTGAGACGGCACCCTAGGAAGGGACCCATCATCAAAAATTCTATTTATAGAATTTTACAGTAATGTGCCAGATGGGCATAGCGAAGCCATTCAATACGAAGTATTGTATAAATAGAGAACAGCAGTAAGATATTTTCTAATTGAAAATTATCTTACTGCTGTTTTTTAGGGATTTATGTCCCAGCCTCTAAATGTTATTAGTTATTTTTACTTTCAATATCAGAAATAATTTCTTTAGTTTTTCTTTCAATATCTTCAAAATCTTTTTTAAAGATATAAGCAAATGCTACTACACCAACACCAGCAACTAATGTTGTAATAGCAACTAAGCTAAATACGAATTTAAACACACATTTAATAAAATTCCACATCTCAATTTCACCTCTGTTAAATTAAATACCTATCTACATTTCATTATACTATCATATATAGAATAATCATTAAATAAATACCCACTTTTACGAAATATATTCATCAAATTATATAGCGAGCAAGCTAATGATTATTTTCAAAAATGCCGAGGAACCTCTGTTTCAACGTGACATGACCTTATATGCTAATGTTAACAATGACTATTATCGTGAATGCTAACTTAAGATTGATATTTATGATAAGATGATTTTAAGTTTTTAACTCAATATCCCCACCATCTATAAAAATATGTTTTAACTGATTGATAAGTCTTATACACCGAGAAATCACCTCAAACAATTTTATATTTCATTTAGTAAAATATAACTTTATTTAACATGACATTCAATATACATACGATTACTATTTATTTACAATATATTACAACTAAAAAGAAAGGGGCCGATGATATGCAACAAGTGACATCAGATATCATGACTTTTAGAGGTTCACATTTCGAGTTAGGTGTTAAAACTGGTAAATGGCTTCAACAAACACCTCTTCTAAAAAATCGAGAAAAAGAATGGAAAAAACGTGTCCCACGTTTCGATATAGATGTAAATGAAACTTATCAAATATTCCAAACATACGCACCTCAAATATGGGAAGAATTAATGGGACTACAAAGTATACTCAAAATGCCAACACGCCAAATTATTTTAAACTTTGGACATTATCGTTTTACCGATTTAAAAGAAAGTGGTTGCACGGTCTTTCAAGGCAAAGACTTCATGGTTAGAAATTATGATTACCACCCTGCAACTTATGATGGTCGCTACTTACTTTATCAACCTACAGATAGCGGTTTAGCTCAAATTGGTCCTGTATCAAGGGTAACTGGAAGAATGGATGGTATGAATGAGTCAGGATTAACTATGGGCTATAACTTTATGCACCGGAAGAAACCAGCAAATGGTTTTGTATGTTATATGATTGGTCGTCTAATTCTTGAAAATTGCCGAAATGTAACAGAAGCAATCCAATTATTGAAAGAAATACCACACAGAAGCTCATTTAGCTACATACTGATGGACAAATCATTGAACCATGCAATTGTTGAAGTGACACCGAGATCAATAGATGTTCGTTATGATAATATATGTACAAATCATTTTGAAATATTAACACATGAAAATCGCAATTATACAAAAGAATCTAAAGAAAGACTGGCGCGTACCATTTCACAAACTAATGATAATTTAGATATGACTACAGCATTTAAGTTATTCAATAATCCTCAGTATGAAATTTACAGTAAACTATTCAAAAGCTGGTCTGGCACCATCCATACATCAATGTATCAACCTGAAACATTAACTGCATATTTTAAATTGGGAGAAAATGCGCCACCAGAAATAATAGATTTCAAATCATGGTTAGATGGTCAAGACCTTAATATCACTCACTTTACTGGCAATATAGATACCGACTTAACTTTTGCCAACAAATAAATAACACCGATATTAGAGAAATTATGCTTCCTAATATCGGTGCTTACATCCTTTATTTATTCAACTTTGATATTACCATCAATCGTATAAAATTCTAAAACATTGTCGCTTTTCCCAACTTTACCATTAGTAAATGTTTTATTTTTAACTACGCTATCACCCGTTCCCGGATTTAGCTTTAGTATAGTGTCTTCAGGTTTACTATCATACTTAAAACGAATATCTCCTTGTTTAGTAGAAGCTTTTGCATCTACTTTTGATGGCATGTTTTTAAATTCAATGTCACCATGATCGTTTAAAAATATGGATTGTTTAATTTGACTCTTGTCGATTTGTAGCGTACCAATAACAACTTTAATATTGCTATTTTTAATGTTACTTTTACTAATATAAGTAGAACTATTATTTGTCTTTGAATCTAGTGCGTCAAGATTTGAGTTTTTAATAACTACTTCACCGTTAATGCTTTGAATACTTGTGTTCTCTAAATCAACATCACTGATTCTAACACTTCCTGCTCCAGATGATAGATTTAAACGTTTAATCATTTTATCAGGCATTTCAATCGTTAACGTTTTCTTATTCTCATGAAAAGGATTCATATCAATTGCATATCCTCTTGTCTTAGACCTTTTATCACTAATCTTCAACGTCTTATCTACTATATTAATTAATATATCATTGTCACCATCATATTTAACTCTAAATTGATTCCCCCGTTTTATACGAAGTTCTGTACTATCCAAATTTATAGATACATTGTCAAAAGCATCGTCTTTGAATGTTTTATCATATTGTTTAGTACCATATTTGTTTTTATCATAGCTGAACCAAATAATGGTTGCTGCTGTAAAAAAGACAACAAACACTAAAAGCCCAATAAAAAAGAATTTCTTCATTTTCTAACGCTTCCTTTGACAGTTTTAATATACCAAAGTAAATATTTTAAGATTAAACGATAAATGTATTCTAAAATCTTAAATATGACAATGATAAATACTAATCCTAATCCTGAATATGATATGGCAAAAAATACATTACTAATTGAGTCCACAATTCCTCTGGATATTGCTGATGCTAATAAAATAATTGGACAAAACAGCAGCAAAAGTGATATTAAAAATAATGCTAATACAAATAATCCAACTATAGATACTGGTATAAGGATGACAAAAATAGATAGAATGCCTAAACTTAATGAAGCAGCAACAGCTCTTGAAATATTTTCAAATGTTGGTTTAGATTCAGCATAATCAATAACACTTCTAGCTTTTGTTTCAGCTGCAACATCTTGTGGGTCTTTTAACTTCTTTAAAATTTCCCCTTCATCAACGCCATTAAGTTCTTGCTCATAAAAATAACGTTCATATTCATACATTTTTTGATCTCTTAAATGCCTAGGTAGCGCATCAAGTGCTGTTTCTAATTCATTTAAATAAGTAATCTTGTTCATATAGGTCACTCATCCCAATAAAATTATTCATTCGTTTTTTATAACTTTAAGACCTAAAGCTATTTACTAAAAAATTCAATACGTTTAATTTCTAAATCTTGATAAAGTAAGTTTAATTTTAAATGGTTATCTCTATCAATATACTTTACCGATGAGAAATCATTGCCAACTTTTGTTCTTTTATATCCGAATCCAAGATTTTCAATCGCGTTATTTATCGGCGAACCAATTCCCCCATCAAAATTAGTATGTATCTTTTCATCTCTTACTAATATTATCCCCTTAACGATGTTATCCTTTTCTCTCACTTTAACGGTAAGATCAGGGTGAGCTTTACTGTTATAAAATTTAAAACGATCAAACTTAATTTTTTTATTTACTTCATAGCCTTTTTTATCAAACTTCTCATTTAATTTAATATCGTTTATTTCAAGATTAGACAAATCCACAGTTTTCGTATGACGATATTGATATAAACCAATTAATACACCAAAAGAACAGATTAAAAATAATATAAACACAACCCAGCGATTTTGAATACGCACTGATGTCACCCTTTCTTTGTACTTATTTAAATATAGCATAAGGTGCTTCCCGTTTCATCCTTAACAAAAATTAACAAAGAATTTGCAATTAATTTATTTCATTACCTTTTATTACTATAAATTGGTATAATGTTGTAAATGCTAAAGGAGGTTTTTACAATGACAAATTTAGAAACTTATTTCAAAAATAGCCAACCCTTAAATGAATACATTGATGGAATGAAGACAAATCAAGATACCGTTCTCAGTATCTATCAATCATTTGAGTTACCAGAAGATGATTCACGCATCAAAAAAATAAAAGAGATGAATTATTCTAAAGTATTAGTAATTACTGAAGACTGGTGTGGAGATGCAATGATGAATCTCCCAATTCTAAAACACATCAGTGAAGCATTAAATTTAGAAGTACGCGTGTTCCATAGAGATGATGATACAAAACTGATCGATCAATATTTAACAAATGGTAAATCACGTGCAATTCCTATCTTCGTATTCTTGAATGATCAATTCGAACAAGAAACAGTTTGGGGACCAAGAGCAAATGAAGTCCAAAAATTTGTAACTGATGTTCGTGCTGATAAATTACCGAGCAAAGATCATCCAGACTATGCAGATTTAGAAAAAGAAACACACTTAGTTATATCAAACCGCTATAAAACTGACGCTTCATTTTGGAAAGCAGTTTATAATTCCATCCTAAATAAATTAGAAAATAAATAAATTTACAATAAGACAAACTTTGAGGTTGGGAAAATTTAAAATTCCCAACCTCAAAATTATTTTTATTAAATGTCTTTTTTAGCGACATATAAGATATTCAAAATGAAGAATATCACTATAGAACCTAATGAAATTACCCATTGCCAATTGCTAAAATCAAAGTTAGAGCTAATCATTTTGTCAGTTAAGTAAGCAAAAGGGATATAATCAAAAGCATCTAAAACTTTTTCACCGTATCTTGGGATAAATGTAATAAAAGGTTTAATAAACGGTACAATGAGTACTAAAAATACACCTAATGAAAATATCATTGCTGTTTTTTGTGATGCAAGTGTGATTAAGAATAAAAACAAGCCAAAGAATAGTAAAAAGATTAGGAAGAACCATAAATTATCTACATATTTAGAAAACGCCAAATTTTTTCCATTACTAGATGCCTGCACAACAATCAAAATCACATAATGAATTAATGCAAATAATATTGAAATTAAAATAATTGAAATTGTTTTCGAAATAATGTATCCAACGCGTGTTTTAACTTTACTCATATATAGTTGAATTGTACCTTGTGAAAAATCACGCGTAATTGTCTTAACAACAAACATTAATCCAATTATTAACAATAACCATTTTGCTGCAGCAAATACAGATCCATAGACAATAATATGTTTCGGGTTATCCATCGAATTTGCCATAAGTATACTTTGAGTTGCAATCAAACTAGATACGACTAGTATCGCTAAATATGTTAAAGGACTTTTAAATATACTATAAAAATCATACTTAACTAAATTTAAAATTCTCATTATTTATCACCTCTTTGATTTATATTGAAGTACGTATCACGCAATGAACTTTTACGTGTTTCAATATATTTCGGATAAATATCTAATTCAGATAATGCTTTTAGTATAACTTGATAATTTTTTTGTGCATTGATCATTAAATGTCCGTCTGCTTTGTCGACATTTTGTAATTGGAAATGCTCTGCAAGATATTTTTCAGTTCTATCAAAGTCTTTATGATCAACAGTAACTATCGTTGTGTCAGATGCAACACCTTCCTCCATGTTTACATCTTGAACAAAATGTCCGTCTCTTAAAAATACAGCTCTATCACAAATTAATTCAATATCTTCTAACTTATGACTTGATATTAGAATTCTCATATCAAGTTCATTTACTAAAGACTTAATTGTAGTCAGCACATCAATTGAGCCATCTGGATCCATACCATTTGTAGGCTCATCCAAGATTAAAAATTTAGGTTTATTCATTAAAGATACTGCAATTGCTAACTTTTGCTTCATCCCCATTGAATATTTCTTAACTTTCTTTTTAATATAAGGTCTCATACCAAATGCATCTATAATTTTGTCTGTGTATGCTTTATCAAAACCCTTACCTAATACTTGTGCAAATAATTTCAAGTTATACAATCCTGATTTATTATCATATAATTTAGGATGCTCAATTAAAAAACCGATATTATCTGCATTATCAATATCTACTTTTCCATCAAATTTAATAATATTACCATTCATTACTTTCATAACGGTTGTTTTACCAACACCGTTTTTTCCTATTAATCCGACAATTCTACTATCGCCAAAGTCAAAATCAATATCATTTAAAACGACATTTGAGCGGTATTTTTTTGTAATATGTTCTAATTTCATCGACTGCCTCCTTTAAATTTTCTAGTATTTATTTTATTGAGCTGTTTAAAATAATTAACAATAAGTATAACAATGCTTATAATTAGAAAACCAATATTTAAAATATATGAATATAAATCTGGGAATGATGATTGACTTAGAACAAAATAATTCACCAATACTATTGCAATTGAAAATAAAAATGGAACTAAAATGATAATAGTAAACACGTATATACCATATGGCACTTTGACTCTACGCAATTCTGTAAATTGACTAAATGCAATTGGTATAGACAAGAAGTTAGATATGACAAATGCATATGCAGTTGAAAAATAGATTGAATTTGGTTCAATCACATCTGCTTCATAAGCATATAAACTAATAACAAGCGTTCCAATTAATGTTAAAACAATGCATGTAATATAGTTGGCATTAAGCAATTGTTTTTTTGACACTGGTAAACTCATATAAAAATAATATGAATCATTACCACCTAATCTACGATTGAGTCTAAATAAGTGACCAGCATCTAAAATCCAAATAATCAATATTGTTGGACTTATAAAAGATTGCAATAGGTAAAAGAACTTTGTTGAGTCAAACATTATATAAAAAGGATATAAGGTTAATAATAGAACATAGATGATAAGTGTATATCGTCGTAATTTAAAATTCCTAATTAACAATGCCTTCATTTAAAAACCTTCTTCCATCAATTTGATGTTTTCATGATATTTAGGTTTTCTCTTTTCAAGATAAACCATTAAATTCTCAATAGAAGGTGTAGTGATATTCACTTTTTGACCTAAAATTTCTTTAAATACTTGCGCATGTTCTGTTAATCCTATAAATCCCGTACGCTTATGTTCTTCGTAAATCAGCAAAGCAGCCAATTCTTCATCTAAATCTTCGAGGGCTCCACTCACAACTTGATATCTTTGTAACAGTTGTTCTTTTGAACCATTTAAGATAACTTCACCGTCACTTAAGTGAATGATATAATCAGCTATTTTTTCTAAATCTGAGATAATGTGTGTCGACATGAATATTGTTTTATTTTCATCAATTAATTCTTGCTGAATTATCTCCAATAGCTCATTTCTAGCTAAGGGATCAAGACCTGAAGTAGGCTCATCAAAAATATACAATTCAGCATGATGTGAAAATGCAACTGCTAGTGATAATTTCATTTTCATCCCAGTCGAAAATGTTTTTATTGATTTATTGATTGGTAAATCGAACTTTTCAAGATAAAATTCAAATACTTGATGGTCCCATTTACGATAAAAAGGGGCAATCATTTTTTCAAGTTGCTTCGTAGTCCATCTCTCATTAAAATAATTTTCAGAGTAAACAAACCCAATTCTATTCTTTAACTCTATCGGATTGAGAGCCATATCCTCTTCTAATACTCTAATAACACCAGTTTGTGGTTGATACAAATCCATAATTAACCTTATTATTGTGGTTTTACCAGCGCCATTTCTACCAATAAAACCAGTGACGAATCCTTGAGGAACTTTGAAAGAGATATTCTTTAAATTAAACTGATCACTTGAATAATTAACATTACTTAATTCTATGGCATTCATGATGATTCCTCCTCATAAATGAACGTTAAAATATCTTGAAGTTCCTCAAGTGACATTTCGATGGCTTGCGCTTCATTAACCAATTCTTTAACCAAATTTTCAATGGTAAAAAATTGTTTCTCTTTTAAAATAGAACTATCTTGCTCCTTAACAAAGGTCCCTTTTCCTCTAATTGTTGTAACAAAACCGTCTTTCTCTAAATCTTCATAAGCACGTTTGGTAGTAATCAAACTTACTTGAAGATCTTTGGCAAGTTCTCTCATTGACGGCAAATGCTCTCCAGGAGCAACATATCCCTTTAAAATATTTTGTTTTACTTGTTGCTTAATCTGTTCATAAATCGGAAAATCACTATTGTTTTTTAAAATTATTTTCATCAACGTCCCCCTATCACTTTCTGTATATATACAATATACACAATATACACAGTTTTGTAAATATGCATGTCTCATTATCAACCAGTCTTCAGAAATAACACTGAGTATTGTATTACTAGCAGTTGAATAAAATGAAATGACACTACCATTTAATCTTGCATTGTCTACTTCAATAAAAAAGACTGCTAAAACGAATGTCTTTAATCTCTACGTGACAACCGTAGCGTCAACATAAACAATCGTTTTAAACAGTCAATTCTATTTACTATTTTTACGTCGATCATTACTTCTACTTATAAAAGCACAAATCATAAACATAATCGCTGCTAATAATAATTTTATACCTTGGCTTTCATGATTAGTTGCTTGTAAATAATAACCAATAATAAATAAAATAATTGCAAGTACTACAAATATTTTTGTTAGATGTTTCAATTTATTTCACCTCAACATCGACATTATAACAAATATAAATTTTTTTAATAAGTTATTGAATTTCAAAAGTTCAAGGTACTAATCACTTTCAACTAAAATAGCGCAACAAAACCATTCAATCAAAATGATTATTGATTGCGATATATTGTGTTCAATGATATTATTTAAGTGTATCCACAGAATTATACTACACAACCCCAAGTCTGGTACCAGCAGACTTGGGGTTATTTATGTGTGTAGGATCATTTTTTATTTTTCCATTTCAGTTCTAACCAAAGTCGAAAAATAATTAGTAAGCCACCTGTAATAAGTGTCATCATCCCTTCTTGCCACCACATCATTACACTACACCTCCGTTCGACTAAAGTATCATACTGAAGGATGACCTATACATATTCTAACACAAAAACAGAACATATGTTCGTATTTTGGTGGCAGATTTTATATATTATCCGTTAATTCACCAACAACACTTTATCTTTGGTATAATTGAAGATAATATATAGGCATACAATTTTTTTAAAGAGAGGTTAAGCAATAATGAATCCTTTAGCCCAAAGCTTAAATGAACAACTTCAACAGTCAAATGCAACTGCCTTTGCAATGTTATCTGACTTAGGTCAAAATATGTTTTATCCAAAAGGCATTTTATCTCAATCTGCTGAAGCAAAGAGTACAACATATAATGCAACTATAGGTATGGCGACAAACAAAGACGGAAAAATGTTTGCATCATCTTTAGATGCAATGTTTAATGATTTAACTCCAGATGAAATATTCCCTTATGCGCCACCACAAGGCATCGAAGAATTACGTGATTTATGGCAACAAAAAATGTTGCGTGACAATCCAGAGCTATCAATCGACAACATGTCACTACCAATTGTTACGAATGCATTAACACATGGTTTATCTTTAGTTGGCGATTTATTTGTAAATCAAGGTGACACTATCTTGTTACCAGATCATAATTGGGGTAATTACAAACTTGTTTTCAATACGAGAAATGGTGCAAACCTTCAAACATATCCTATCTTTGATAAAGACGGGCATTATACTACTGATTCACTTGTAGAAGCTTTACAATCATACAATAAAGATAAAGTCATTATGATTTTAAATTATCCTAATAATCCGACAGGTTACACACCTACGCATAAAGAAGTGACTACCATCGTCGATGCAATTAAAGCATTAGCTGATAAAGGTACAAAAGTTATAGCTGTTGTGGATGACGCATACTATGGTTTATTCTATGAAGATGTGTATACTCAATCATTATTTACTGCATTATCTAATTTAAATTCAAATGCAATATTACCTGTTCGTTTAGATGGTGCAACAAAAGAATTTTTCGCATGGGGATTCCGTGTTGGGTTTATGACATTTGGAACGTCTGATCAAACAACTAAAGAAGTATTAGAAGCCAAAGTAAAAGGTCTTATACGAAGTAACATTTCTAGTGGACCTCTTCCAACACAAAGCGCTGTTAAGCATGTATTAAAAAATAATAAACAATTCGATAAAGAAATCGAACAAAATATTCAAACATTAAAAGAACGCTATGAAGTCACTAAGGAAGTTGTCTATGCTGATCAATATCATTCACATTGGCAAGCCTATGACTTTAACTCTGGATACTTTATGGCAATAAAAGTTCATGATGTTGACCCTGAAGAACTTCGTAAACATTTAATTGAAAAATATTCAATTGGTGTTATTGCACTTAATGCAACAGATATTCGTATTGCGTTTAGCTGTGTAGAAAAAGAAGATATCCCACATGTATTTGATTCAATTGCTAAAGCGATTGATGACTTAAGATAATTAATTTCAACCAATAATCTGATGAGTATGACTCGGATTATTGGTTTTTTATTTTTAAAATTATTCCTTCTTTCAAAGTATCATAAGATATATTTTATTCAGCAACTTGTCAAACACTATACCTAATTAGTTTTATACATCTCTCCTAACAAAATCAAAAAATCGGACAGATGAAAAGTAAAAAACTTTTTCTATCAGTCCGATTTATTATAGAACCAATTTATATAACTTTTGGCAAATCACTTCAAACATTCAAGCATCACATCTCTACAAATGTAAAAGGCACCCCACGATTGTGAGATGCCTTATTATAAAATTAAAGATTAGAATTTAAGTTCAATATCTACCTTTTTAATGTCAGTTGCTTTAAATACTCTTTCATCTTTATACTCAGTTTTTAAGTCTACATATTTTGACGAACCATTTTTAAAATACACTTTATACACTGCGCGTTCAGCAAGTTCTATGTCATGTTTAGTTATCCCTTGATCATTTGCAATTGCTGATTTAAGTTTTATACTTAAATCATTAATTGTAATTTTGCTTGCATTATAGAACACAAATTCATTTGAAACTATGTTTTCAAATTTATTTATTGTTACTGGGAATTTCACATTATTAGATTTATTTATTTTTTTTTGATTTAGTGTATTGTTTTACATCAATATCTATCTTTTTAATATCTTTGGCACTAAATAAATTAGGTGTAAAGATGTCTGATTTTAAATTCACTACTTGTTTCTTTCCATTTTTGAAATATACTGTATATTTTGCTTGTTTCGCAAATTTTAAGTCAAGATCACTGATATCTCTTTCACTTTTTAATACAGATTTCACTTTGTCGTTTAAATATTTGTAACTAATTAATTGTTTATTCGAAATTTTTAGTTTTGATAAAATTGGTGTTGATGTGCCATTTACTGCAATTGTATATGGTACATAGCTATCCGCTTTCGCTTTTGACCCTGTTTTAACATCAATATCTATCTTTTTAATATCTTTGGCACTAAATAAATTAGGTGTAAAGATGTCTGATTTTAAATTCACTACTTGTTTCTTTCCATTTTTGAAATATACTGTATATTTTGCTTGTTTCGCAAATTTTAAGTCAAGATCACTGATATCTCTTTCACTTTTTAATACAGATTTCACTTTGTCGTTTAAATATTTGTAACTAATTAATTGTTTATTCGAAATTTTTAGTTTTGATAAAATTGGTGTTGATGTGCCATTTACTGCAATTGTGTATGGTACATATCTGTCTGCTTTCGCTTTAGTTCCTGTTTTAACAGTAATTTCAATTCTCTTAACATCTTTCGCATGAACTAAGTTTGCTGTGTAATTTTTTGAATTTAACTGTAAGATTCTTTTACCACCATTTTTAAAATAAACAGTATAATAAGCTTTCTTAGCATATTTTAAATCTTGTTCACTAATACCTCTATCATGCTTCAGTACTGATTTTATTTGACTAGTTAAATTTTTGTAATTTGTCCAAGGTTTATTTGAAAATGAAAGATTCGATAAAATGTTTGTAGATGTACCATTTAAATTAATTGAATATGGAACTTGATAGTTTCTTTTAGCTTTATTTTCGATATGTTTTTTTGTATCTACGTTAATATTGATACTTTTAATATCACTTGAATTGATTAAATTCGCTGTGTAAATACCTGATTTCAAATCTATAACTTTCTTCGTTCCATTTTTAAAATTAACTGTATATTTCGCTTGCTTCGAAAGTCTTAAATCAACATCAGTAATACCTCTATTTGATTCTAAAACTGATTTAACTTTACCCTCTAAATCTTTGTAACTAATATTTTGATTTTTATTAAATGTTAGGTTTGATAAAATGTTTTGGCTTGTGCCGTTCACTGTGATTGTATATGGCACTTGAACATTTGCTTTAGCTTTATCTTTAGGTTGCTTTTTAGTATCTACGTTAACACTGATAGCTTTAATGTCACTTGTATTGATTAAGTCAGCTGTGTAGATACCTGATTTCAAATCGATAACTCTTTTTGTTCCATTTTTAAAATGAACCGTATATTCCGCTTGCTTTGAAAGTCTTAAATCGATATCACTAATACCTCTATTAAAGTATAAAACTGATTTAACTTTATTCTCTATATCTTTATAACTAATATTTTGATTCTTATTAAATGTTAAGCTTGATAAAATGTTTTGGCTTGTGCCGTTCACAGTAATTGTATATGGAATCTGGATGTTAGAATGTCCATGGTGTAATGTACTTGATGATTTATCTAATGGCTTAGCTGCGGCAGATGCTTCGTTAGTATTAAAGTTTGCTCCTGTTGATGCTATAACGCCTAATGCTAATGTTGTTGTAATCAATGACTTAAATTTCATAAATTATCTCTCCTTTTTTATGTAATTCGTGATTGCAACTTTATTATAGCCAGACTTTCTCTATTTTTTGAATTAACTGAATATTAATAATAAATTATCTTTAACAATAATTTTTTAACACTGTTAAAAGTTCTTTTAATTTTGATTAACTAACTAATTTACAATACCTAAAATGTTGTTTGATTTTGTTTATACCAAGTTTCAAACTTAAATGTCATAACAATCTTCATTTCTTAATTCCGATTACATTTGTCAATTATATTTACAGCATCTTTATACTCAAAAAACATTTACTTAAAAATATAAATTCGATTTAATAATTAATTTAAATTTAGTTAATCAATTTTGCATCTATTTTGTTGTAAGCTATATAAAAGGAGTGATAATGATGGTGAAAAAAACAAAATCCAATTCACTAAAAAAAGTTGCAACACTTGCATTAGCAAATTTATTATTAGTTGGTGCACTTACTGACAATAGTGCCAAAGCCGAATCTAAGAAAGATGATACTGATTTGAAGTTAGTTAGTCATAACGTTTATATGTTATCGACCGTTTTGTATCCAAACTGGAGACTTTTAACATAAAATTACTTATCATTCAAAAAGTAAAACAGCATAATATCAAGGTTTATAACTTTATCATTATCAATAATACCTCATATAAAATAAAATTTTAGGGACTTTTTAGGGACTTTAAATTTAAAATTACAAGTTTAATAGAAACATCAAAATAATCACATGTTTGTGTGGAATGTACACCCCAAAAGCTAGACTGAAAAATCTATTTTTTGAGGTGTATTTTTATAGGTAAATATAATAAATTAGAGTAGACAACTCAGAATTCCAATTTTATAATAATATTGCTTGACATATCAAACTAGATAGTACTATTTTGAATATATTATTATAATCAAAAATTCATTGTAAACTTTTAAACAAAAGGAAGTAATAAAAACGTGAAATTTAAAACAACTAAAGAATGTAAAAGTAATAATATCTTTAAAAGAAGTCAAGAAATTAATAATAGTGAAAGTGAAAAGGGTTGTTTATGGGGCATTAGCATGTTGATTCTACTTTTCTTATTGATTCTGTTTGGAATAACTGCTTGTTCATCAAGCATTCACTTTATTAATTAGATTTTTTTACTTGGAGGTATCATGTGAAGAACCATACAAATATAATTAATATCTTATTAGTTATAGTCAACTCATTAACTCATTTTCTAACTCTAAACACCTCATTTTTTAATAATTCAGCATCGGATTTCTGTTTTATCATAGGGGCTATATTTTTCTTGATCGGAATTTTTGTTGCAATATACGGTATGAAGCGAGCAACATATTGGTTAAACTTATTGATTTTATTTACCAATATTTTTTATTTTCTACACTTCTGTGTTTTACTTTTGTTAAAATATATAGGATTTAAATTATTTATTTATGAAGGGTGTGTATTGTTATTTACCTAATTTATAGTCTAATTGTCTATTTCATCTGCATTATAAATTTTTTCATAATGGCCGCACCATTCTTAATGACTAATGCTGATTATGTATGGACGCCTATGACTACAGTTACGTTATTTATTTTGAGTTTGATTATTTTCTTGATATTTATAAAAACAAAAGATGTCGTTCATTTAACAATTTTCATATTAAACTTACTTTTTTCAATACTTTATTGTTTACCTATACTGTTTTATTTATGAACACTTTTATATTATCTAGAAAATTAAAACCACCCTTTTACGGGTGGTTTTTTTAATATTTACTTTTTAGTGCTTCGTCAATTTCATTATAAATCTTTTGAAGTTGATATTTTGCTTCTGACATTTTCTTAAAGTCTTTTGACTTAAGAGCATACATTGCTTTTTGACCTGAAATTTTTATAGTTCGCTTATAATAAGTGTTTAAACTTCCAGTAGCTAATTCATTAACATTTAGTTCATCTAATAACGATTTTAATTCATTAGCTAACTTTTCGTTTTGATATTCATTCGATGTTGGCAAGCTTGTGCTAGCTTGTGCCTCATTTTTATCTAGATTAGTTACTAGTGGTGATGCTAAAACGATTGCTAAAGTTCCCGCAAGTATAGATTTTCTAATTTTCATTTTTTATTCTCCTTAGTAATTAGTACTAATTTATTTTAATGACTAACTAAAAAAAAGTACATTAATTATTCATTAACTATATAGATCTTCTTATTAAATGAAAATTAATAAATTATCAAATTGACATACCTTATTGTATTTATAGAAAAACAAAAAAAGGTAAGCACCGAAATGCTTACCTACTTCCCATAAACAATATAACACATATACATTGATTTGGAAAGCGCAAAAATAAATTTAATATACTAGCCCGAAGGGGAGCAATACATAAAAAATGAAAGGCGCTCCTTGAAAACGCCCAAGGTAATATTAACATAAAATGGCTACTATTGCATTATCTAATTTTATTTAATTAAAACAAATATATAGCACAAAAAAACTAGCCCGAAGGCTAGCTTATGAATAGATGAAAATTTGAACACATTGCTGTGTCTAAAATGATTATAGCATAATTTCAAACTATTCTATAATAAATTAATTAACTTCATATGAAACTTTACACACTTTTTTTCAAAGTGCGCTAAAATTACCAAAACTGCTTATTCTATTACCTGCCTTGTCTACCTCTCCTGTCGCTATATAACAACGTTGTCCATTATTAGCAATATAAGTAATCCATCTATAGCCATTAATGCAATATGCGCCGTCATATTTGATCGTTGCGTTATTGGGTAATACACCTGTAATTCTTGAATTAGTTGAATAGCCATCCCTCACGTTATTACCTTTAACATTGGCAACTGTGTAATAACCAGTCTCTTTTTTATACGGTACATTGTTTTTATCGAGTGTATAACCTGCTGGCACTGGTGAATTCTTTTCATTTTTAGCTGGTGTTTTAACATTACTGATACCTGATACACACTTCCAATAAAAATAACCACACCATTTAAGATGCGGTGTAGCGACTGTAATATTTCTATGTTGTTGAGATATATGTATCGAGTGAAGGGCAAAAAGGATATCAATTGCAGGATAAGTGTTAGGTTACTAGGCCACTTAACAGGCTATATAGTTCACTCCTACTATATACACTTAATTATAACATAAAAAGCACCCCGTAAACTATTATACGGGAATGCTAAAGTCATATATACTACGGGGGAGTAGTATGAAAACTATGCTCTCTATCATAAGAAAAAAACACCCAGTGACATGCTTGGGTGAACAAGGATAGATGTAAATAGTTGATGCATGTGTAACACATCATAGCAAAAAACTAGCCCGAAAGCTAGCTATAACATACAATCTAAAAAGACGTCCTTTGAATACGTCTAGAAAGATTATAACATAAAAAAATAGGCAAGTACCGAAGTACCTGCCTAAAAAAGGATTATCCACTTTTTCATCCTAACTGATTTCTCCCCATAAGTCACCTAATATCTGATTAGGTGGGGAAGAACCATTCGTGCATGAATGAGAATTTGATGAAAGATAATTTTCACTACACATATTCAATCAAGACATTGCTTTCTATAATAAACAACTATTTTGTTTTATTTCTTTTCTATAACAACCTTTGTAATTAAGTTGAATCCAGGGTTTTTAATATGCTCTGATAAATCTGGGACAACAAAACCTTTTTCTGTTATAGGGAAAGACTTCGTTTCTTCTTTTTTCTTATTCTTATCATAATAAGTGACTTCGATCTTTGCGCTTGGATCTAATTCAACTACTCTAAACTCTTTATATGCTGTCGCATCTAATGCCCATTCGACATAGTATTCAATTTTTTCTTTTGTAAGTGTAGTCCCAGGTTTAATAGGAAACTCGACATAATGAGGGGATAGCAATTCATTTCCTTTACCATCAACTCCAGTCACATTTACCATCAAATACGGGCCTGTTGGTTCAAAATAACTCGCGTCATCGCCTTTTTTATATTTTCCTTTGTCGAATGAACTTGATGCACTTACCTCATTAGTAATTGAAGAAAATGAGAATAATAACAATAAAACAGTTAAAAATAATAAACTTCTTTTGAGCATGGCGCTTCCTCCAAATATAATATATTTGTTTTTATTTATCTCTTTTTATAGCTAACACCCTTATTTAAGATGATAAATATCAACAACTTCATTTTATATTGAGAAAATATTAAAAATCAATAAAATATTAAAAGAAACTAAACTTACATTAAAAAATAATTAACAAATATTTAACATTTTAACCTAAGAATTAAAACACTTCTTTCACAATCAATCTCTCATGCCATATCCACTCATTATGATTGTTCCAATAAATGCGACACCAACCATCTATAATTTCAAACACATATATTAATGTTCCAGGCGCGTATACAGCCTGTCCAACATCGAATCTATAGTTAGTACGATTATCACCGTATCTAGTGGCTGAAGTAGCACCTAAGCCGTCGATTTTCGCATTAAAATAAGCACCTTTTGACCATTTAAGGTTATAAGGCGCTTTACTTCCAACTGTTATTTTACTTGCAGATTTACCGACTGCTTTTTGAGCAGGTGGTTTAACTTTATTTGTGATCTTATTCATTAAGCCCTCACTTTTATACTTAGGTCTAATAAAGTGAGTACAGCCGTAATAATTATCCCAACGTAACTTTGCAGGCGTATTTGCGTTACCGTCATAGTTCTGTTCCAAAATTAAAAATTGATTTGTATTACCACCATTAAACACTAAACCAATATGACCGTATTGTTTATATATTCCTTTGGTAAATACAGCCACATCACCTATTTGTGGAACAAACGATGGTGTGTTTTCATATACTGTTGCCATGTTTTTAAAATCGTTATTGATTGCATCTTTTGCATTTCCCCACATTCTAATTTCTAACAACCAATAAATGTAATCAACTGCTAAATCTGCACATTGGTAACCATACCAACCGTCAAAATCAATATATCTACCTTGATACCAACGTAACCTTGCTCTTGCTTCACTGTATGTTTTCATTATTTTACCTCCTAGTATTTTCTTCTTGGTTCTTCATATTCTAAAGCTTGGTGGCTATCACCTATACCTTTAGTAGTCGGGTCTTGAATCACACCAGTTAATACTAAAAATCCTAATATAGCGTTTAAACCGTCTGTTAATTGCTCTGTATAAACTTGGATATCATACCCAATAGCTTTTGCGATGTTTTGAGCAAATAAAAAGATAGCTGACAATATCGCTACCCAAAATGATTTTTGTTTCATTCTAATTTTCCAATTAATCATATTCTTATCTCCTTTTACCCAAAATAAAAAGACGACTAATAAGCCGTCTATTTGATATTTATATTATGGTGTGTTAATTTATATATAGAAAAAGGGCAACATGCGCAAACATGTTACCCTAATGAGCCCGTTAAAAAGACGGTGGCTATTTTAGATTAAAGATTAAATTAATAACCATTTAACCATCGAAACCAGCCAAAGTTAGCGATGGTTATTTTTTATTGCTTAATTCAATAAGCTTGATTACTAGACCTATCAATGCAATAAGGAATAAACCAAACTGCAACATGGTACTAATTGTAATCATTAGGCATCTCCTTTCTAAAGATTTCAGTAATGCCAACATAGGCACCACCTCCTTATACTCAGATAGCCACCATCTATCCAACTTGCTCACTTCTGCATATTACCATAATTACAACAATAAATAAAAAGCCAGTGCCGATGCACTGACCAAAAACATTATTTACATTTACGACCATACAAATAACATGATAACCATCTTGCCCAACTCATTATGTCCACCTCCCTTAAGGTAATAACGCAGTAATTGATGCAGTAATGACTGCAATCATAACAATTGTTACAAGCGCCCATATGGCACCTACGAGCCATTTATTTTGGGCGAGTGTCTTTTCTTCATTTTTTTGCGCAACATCTACTTGCGTTTGATATCTTTCTTCAATTCTGTTTAATATCTTTGTTTGCTCTAAATTCTCATCTACAACTTTATCTTGCTTATCTTTAAGTTCTTTATGAGATTCTCTTAGTTCATTATGATGTTGCTTATGTTCCTCTCTAAGTTCAAGCACATGATCAGCTGTTTCGTTTGCTAGTATTTCAACATCATCAACACGTTCAACTAATTCAGAAAGCTCTTTTTTTATTTTCTGAATATCATCCAAAACTACACCTACTTTCTAAGAAAGCTATGAGCGTAATGCTCATAACTTAGTATAGTTACATTATTTCGCTATCAACTGATTTATCAGATGACAAGTCAGTTCTATCCACAACTTCTTTCACAACTTTCACACCGTTTTGATTGCCTGTTAATTGATATAAAAGATTTAAAGTTTCAGCAATCTTTTTAGCGTTTTCCTCAGATTTAAAATCTTGTGCATAACTTGCTGAATCGGACGTTGTAAAACTGCCTACAAAATCTTGATACAAAACGCGCTCTGTTCCCTCTTTGTCAATTTGTACTAAAATAAATCTCTCTGTTTTTTTGATAATTTCATTTGCCATATTAAATGACCTCCTTAAATTTTTGTATAAAAATAGTGCTAAAGATTACTCTTCCTCAGCACATTGTTGATTTTCTTTATTTTCTTGTATATACGCTTTTAACATCGCGTTTTCTTGTGTTAACCTCATAATTTCCTGTGATAAATAATGAATTGTATATTCAGGATTAGCTTGTAATCCTTGTTTGTTATCCTGCATTCTTTGACTCCTCCAATTTCTTGATTCTTAGTTGTTGTTCTTTGATAACAGGGATAAGATGAATCCATAGACGATCATACGCTATACCTTCAATTTCTCCTTTGTCATCATACGTGACAAACTCTTTTAATCCTAAATTCTCCACCTCTTCAGCAATCAAACCTACGTATCTATCAAGTTTATAGGTGTCTTCCGATAATTTTCTATCTTCTCTCAGCTCTCTAGCTAAAATTTCAGACTCAGCTTTATCAAACCACGTTCTAATAGGTAAGTTAAGAATAGCTTTTGAATGTTCCAGTTGTTCATCTCTATCGTTATATTGATTTTCGATAGATAACTTGTATTTACGCGCTGATGTCGAACGCCCAATTGTGCCAGCAGAAGTAATATGCAAATTAGCTGCGGCCGAATAAGTACGTCTATAAATTGAGTTAGAAGCTATCCTATCTCCTGCATCATCTGAACCTACAGACAGTAGGTCTGTACTCTGTATATGAATATACCTATTACCATCACGTCGTTTCAGCATATTAAATTTGCCATACCCTGCTTCGATTGTTGTATCTCCACCTGTTGCATATCGTCCATTAACAATTTGAACAAGACCTTTATTTCTTTCTTTAGAAAACCTGATACCCGCACCGTAATCATAGTTCTCATCAGAACCAAACATAATATAACCGTCACTCGAATAAGCATTATCTGCATTAGACAGCGTGAATGCAAATCGGTTTAATCCAGGCACTTTGTCTGTGTTTGGATATAAATACACCGGTGCCTGTTTGCTTTTGATATTCGATGAAGCGTAAGACTCCAGAACAACCCGATTATTATCTGACGTTAGTGCAACGACACCACCATAGGAATTGATTGTTATGCCATTCATACCGCTATCACTGTAAGTTTTATCCCACCATTGAATAGTACCGGATGAACCTCCGTCTTCGCCTTCTCCATCAATATATGTTGAAATACCAAAATGTGACATATAAAGTGAACCGCCTGCGGTATTATTTCTAAACCTTAGATGTCCATCTTTAAGACGTGTGAATATATCATCGGTTGATCGTTTGCCTTTCCAAGTTCGTTGCACAATACCACCTAGTTCAATAGAATCATTCTGTATTTGAACATATCTGTTATTGTTACCGCCTTTAATTCCAATTCTATTAACATTGATATCAAGACCCTCTCTTGATAAATTAAGGCTGTTGACAATATCGGTTTTATCTACTTTATCTCGCATATTTTGGATAAGAAGGTTTATTTCTCTATTACCGTTAATATCAATTTTATCAGCATTTAATCTAATACCACGTGGCCCCACATTTAAAGCTTGAGCCACTCCGTTATCATCATATCTGATTGTTGTTCCATCTGTAACGTTTTGGACAATCTCGTTTAATATATTTGAAAGTGTACGATTGGTTGCATTAAACTCTTCTTTAGTAGTTCTTAATTTGATTTCCTTACCATTTTGTATAATTTGAGAACCATAGCGAGTCAGTGTTCTCCTCTGTGCATCTGTGCTTTCTTTGACCTTGTTGTCTGTATAAGCATTAGCTTTCTTTTCAGCGTTTCTAGCCTTTAGTTCTGCGTTTTGTTTTGCCTCTTCAAGTTTAGCTTGAGCATCTTGTATAGCGCGTTGCTCTTCTTCCGAAATTTTACCATCAGCATACGCTTGCGATTCCTTCTCTTTAAGATTATCTTGAGCATCAATGTATGATTTTAAAGCTTCTTGCGCTTCTTGATTTGCTTGTTCAATACTTGCTTTAATCTCAGGATTATTGGACAAATCACTTAACTGGTCATCAGTATATTGTTTTTGTTCTTCCAATCCGTTTCGATATTCGTTTAACGTAACTTTATCTTTGATTTCACCTTTTAAAGTCGTTCTCTCAGCTTCAGCAGTATCTAAACGTTCAACAATACCGTCTTTGTCTGTTTTATAGTCCGATGTTTTTACATAGTCACGTAATTGTTCTTTTGTGGATTCTCTAGCTGCTTCAATAGCTGATTTAACAACATTAGGTTCTCCGACTAACTGCAAATCTTCATTCACCGTTAAACCAAATTTTGTTGCTATTATTTCCAACGCTTCTTTATATTTTTCATCAGTGTATTGTGACTGTAATAATTTAAATCTATCTGAAATGGCGATTTTGACATCTTCTACATCTGTATAAACATCTTGTAATTTCTTTCTATACTCAAGAAATAAAGTTTTTGTATCTACCAACCGACCAATCGTTGCAGTTTCGGGTGTCATAGATTCTAAATTATTTTTAATTTGATTATAAACATCAATCACAGCGTCTAAACTTGCTTGTAAGTCCGCTTTCAAATCATTATCTACTAAGTACTCGCTATTCAGTAATTCTGTAGCTTCTGACAAAAGACTAGCGTGTTGTATAGATAAATTAATAAAAATATTGTTTAATTCACTGAATAGCGCTTTCTCTCTTGTTATACCACCTAATTTTTCAACATCATTTGGTGTTGCTTCAATCCATCGACCATTCCAATATCTACGCAAGACAGCAACATCAGGGTTACTTGTATCATACCAAAGCGTATCATTGACTGGATTTTCTGGCGGTGTATCACTTTTATGAATTTTGCGTTCAAAGTATTCTAATTCACCATCTACAACATCTTTTACTATAGTATTGATATTGCTAATATTGTCGTTTAATTTTTGGTGTATTAGGTTTAATCGCTTGTTAAACTCTTCTCGTAATTCTGATTCTTTGAACTCTTTAGGTTGACCGAATGTATATGTGCTATTTTCTGAAATTATGTTATATTCTTCAGCAATAACTTCTGCCTCTACATACAATGGCGGGTTAAAATCTCTATGTTTTACTCTGACTGTATCGCCAATTGATATAATCTCGTGCGGATACGTAACTTCCAAATCAGTAGAAGTAATCTCATATGACATAACTGCCGACTTACGTTTATTTAACTCTGTTTTGGCTAAAGAACTTAATCGTGTTTCATTCATATTTTGATCATCTGATTGTGGTTCATATATCCCCCAAATATAGCGCATAGGTAGGTTGAATTGACTTTGCGCTTCGTCATCTGTCACAACTAGCTCTAAACGCTTCCCTTTGTCATTTTCAGGTCCCACAGCAATTAATGCTGTTTTGATTTCTGACATATCAATCTTCCTAGTTAACCCGACTAAATCTTTACCATATTCAATTTCTTTACCTTTGAATAAGCTGTTTTTCTTTTTGAGTACTACATATCTACCTTTGACGGTATTAGAGCTAAGCTCAATATAAAAATCTAAAACCATTTTATAGGTTGTACATAATTGCTTTAAAACTTCATATCTAGTTTGATAAGAAGTCCATGACGTAGTACGTAAGCCATCGTATTCGGTTTGTTCAGAAACTTCCCAACCTGTATCGCTCAACACATCTTTCAATGCTTCTGAAGTTGTCTTTTTCTCAAATTTTCCTGGTGCATACGGTTTAGCTGTTGTTATATCAGCAAGATAAGACGCTATACATTCTATCTCTGTGTAGCCGTCCATCGTATCTTGAACCCAGTTAATAATAAATTCACGCCATTGTTTGTTTGAATCCCTTATAATAACACGATGTCGTTCACGGAACTTTTCAGCTCTTTCTGATGATATGAGCAGTTCAAGCATTTCTGAATTGTCATTAACATTACGTTTATGAATCGCTCTAACTAAGGAAGGGTCATCAGTAGAAAGGAAATCTATAATCTTGTCGTTAAAATCTAAAACATGTATCACACTCTCATCTCCTTTCTATAAATATCTATCTTGCCATTTAACCGTCGTATCAAAGACGTTTTCAGGTTGTATGATTAATTCACTGTACCCAGAATCAACATTGAAATAATTACTTCCAAACGATTTCTCGCTCAACATTGGTTCCTCATTGATGACAACACTTTTTGCTTGCATATCTATTTTCACTAAATCACCTTTTTGTATAATGACATCCCTTGCGCCTTTCGGTTTCGGTAGAATCTCCGTATTGAATGAACCTAATCCATTCATCTCCATCCACTTATAACCGTTATACTTCGCACTATAGATAGCTATGATAGAAGCTGGACGCTGATAAAACTTACCGCCATCTATCCACTCTTTCTCATCCATATCAATAGGTTTACGTCTATCTGGGTCTTTAATGTGATCAAATTTCCAAGTTTTAATAGAAAATTTATTACCTACTCTTCTGAGCCGCATATAAACAACGATTCTGTCCAAGTTATACATTATCGGTTTATTCTGATAGTCGTATATCTTTTTGGGGTCTCCTTTTTGGTTATACAACGTAACAACAATATGTCCTATTTTTCTATCATGATATTTATTTTCATAACCAATAGAAGCAAGTAACTTACCATCACTATCATAAATATGTTGTGCTGTTCTTCCGGCACCTTTACCTTTTTGTTCAACAATACATTTATAGGTAATTTGAAAATCTGTCATCGCTTTAAGGAGCCCTCGTTTCGTGCCAGCACCAACCCAACCTTTTGCATCAGGAAAATTAGTTGCTTTATATCCTTCGCCAAGATTGGATATCACAAAGTCACCGCCGACCTTACCACCTAAGTCATTACTTGGAATATCTTCAGTAATCATCTTAGTCCAACCTTTGAAATCACGAAACTCACTATGATAAACAGGAGGCATGTAATCCTTAACTTCTTTGGTTACCTCATCATCACCAACCATAAAATAATCTTCATCATTTTTAGTAATCATAAAGTAACTAGATGGTTTAATTGCTCGGGCTTCAACAATTAAAGGAGTGTCAGCAGTCCCACTATTTACAACTGAAACTTGGTCTGAAATCGCAGTATTTTTATTTCCTGTTACTGAATATTTGTAAGGGTCTGTTAGTACTACTTTGATAGTGAACTTAACAGGTATTGTAAATTCTTTGTGCAGCTTTATTGGTCCTTCGAAATAAGCGTTCCAGTACCAATCTTTAGATTTGAATTGTAATTTAACTTGTTCCTCGTAGTTAAAAAACTTTACTAATTCATTCAAGACGTCATCATGTGTTTTAATGCCGTTGTGAGATAAATAGTCATTACGTACCACCAAAGGTATATCAAAACTATAAGATTCAAGCCTACGCCCTTTATATATAGACCCCGAACGTCCATCTACATTTTCTGTTTTTAAAACATAATTAAAAGAGGGTATTTCAAACCCTCTTTCGACATACAACCAAGGAATTGTTTTGTTGTTCACTTTAATAGTGTCTATCATTGAATAGCAATTCCTCCTTTTCTAAACTTTACTTTTGTTGATTCTTGCCTTTCTCGCTTTTCTATAGACGCGTTCACCTTTTTATCAAAAGCGTATTCGTCAATAATCGGCTGATAATCTTTATCTGCAATCACATCGTTAGATTGTGCTATTTTCAGTAATAAAGCTATTTGTTGTTGCTGTTGTTCAATCATTTTCAATAATAAGCTAGGATCATCAAACCCGTTTAAGTCTGATAATTGGCTAGGACGCTTATTTTTACTCGCTTTTTTCCCTCTTACTTCTGCTGCTGCATAATGCAAAATCTTCATTGCATCATTTCTACGAGCTGGATCTGTTGGAATAATCCATTCTGGATGACCGTCTTCACCTAAGTTATACCAACCATCAAAAACTTTTCCACCTGTAGCATATGCGTAATCACCAGCACGTTTAAAACCACCCCAACCATATCGTCTAACAATGTACTGCATTGCTGAGATACCTTGATGTACTGGATTATTATAATTAGTGTACCCTCGTTTAGCGTTAGCTCTAAAAGTTAAGCCGATAATTTGGAATAATCCTCTAGACGGGTCTCCTCTTTGAGCATTAATATCCCAATTATTCACTGCATTTGATTGATAGTTGCTTTCACGCTTTGCAACTCGCATCATCTGGTCATGAATCCACTTACCTTTATAACGTCCTCCTAAAATACTTTGCGCTTGTCGGATTACTCGGCTGGCATAAGTTGCACCACTTCCAGAAGTAGCATCACCGCCACCAATTGATAACCTACCTTTTTTCTTTGCATTTCTTAAATATGGTTCAGGGTTAAAATGGCGTCCGTTTCTCCTCATTTCAAAATGTAAGTGTGGTCCTGTACTAAATCCGGTATTACCAGTTAAACCAACAACATCGCCGGGCTTTACCATCGTGCCACTAGGTGGTGATTTGCTAAAGTTTTTCAAATGCGCAAATAGCATATCGATAACGCCACTAGTAATTTTTACATAGTTACCATAACCACCAGACATAAACGGCATTCTTGTAAGTCTACCACCCATAGGCGTTCTAACTTCTTGATATACAAATGGAAAATCGACACCTTCATGAAATGGTCTTCCAGTTGCAGCGGTATAAGCTGCGGTACGTCCATAATGATAATTAATTTTGTCAGGGTCTAATATTCCGCCGACTAAATCGCCACCGCCCATAGCTTCTAAATTTTCTTTTATCCAATCAGTAGCACTTTTCTTAATCTTAGACCATGCAGCTTTTGTTATGTCGCCTGCAATTCCCATTCCTTTAGTTAAAGAATTGAAATCAATTCCAAAAGCTTCAAGTATATAATTTAAAAGTTTTCCTGGATTTTCAATAAAATCTAAAACATCGCCAACTTTATCGCCAAGCCATTTGGTACCTTTACCTATTTGATCTTTTGTCCAGTTAAATGCTGATGATGCACCGGACTTAATATCTTTCCACATAGTACCTAAACTAAATCTTGGAAGAGTTCCGTTTAACATTGAATAAGTTTGTGCACCGTTATATACTTTTGAGCCTTTAGGTAAATAAGCAGTAGTATCTGTATTTGGTGTGATTACACGTTTACCATTAGGGAATTCAATCATTTCGTTTCTAAAACCATTTGGACCATTTCCGCGTCCCTTATCTCCAACTGTAGCGAATGTGTCACGTGCAATCTTACCGTTCTTAACTAATCTTGTAGTAGTATGTGTGTGCTCTGTACCAGTATGTAACTTAGGTATTTTATCCATGCCCAACTTACCACCGACCCAGTTTAAACCGTCGATTAATTTATTAAGTCCTTTTTTAATAGCATCTACCATACCGCCGATATGACTTTTAATTTTGCTGATAATACTTTGTAAGCCGTCACGCATATTTGTAAAAATTCCACGTACCTTACTCCATAAACGGCTAGCAATTCCTACCGTATTATCTTTAATGGAATTCCAAATATTTGACATCCAATTTCTTAAATTACTAAAAATTTCTTTCGTCGCATTCCATAAATTAGTAAATTTTGATTTGACGCCACTAAATAATGACTGCGCTTTTCCTATCGTATTCGTACGGATACTACTCCAAGTATTAGATAACCAATTTTTCATATTCGTGAAAATTGATTTGACACTATTAAATAAGAATCCAAAAATACTTTTTGTCGCATTCCAAATTGCTGATAAAGATTTACTGAATATACTTTTTATTACGTCCCAAATACCTGCTATTAATCCTTTTAGCAATCCGCCAAAGTACCTAACAACGCCAAGTATTTTGCCTACAAACCATAATTGAATTAAATTCCATATTAATTGAACGACTCCTTTAAGAATCATAACAATCGCATCCCAAACTCCTCGCCAATCTCCAGTAAATAAACTTGAGAAGAACTTAATTAAACCTAGTATGATATTTAAAGCTCCTTGTATCACACCTTTTATATTCTCCCAAGTACTGACAATTAAAGCTTTAACCGCCGGCCAAATAAATTGCATCACTTGCCAAATCGCGAACATGATTGGTTTAATTACAAAATTTATAATAAATTCAAATATAGCTTTGATAAAATTGCATATATTTTGAAGCGCTTGAACAATAGAAATTCCGTTTTCATTAAAGAATCCATTAATTTGACTCCAAATATCTTTAGCAAAATCAACTATTGCTGATATCGCTTGTTTAAAGATGTTTTTAACAGAATCAATGAAAGGTTGAATAAATTGAATAAAATTACTAAATGTTTGTTTAACACTTTCAATTGCACCATTAACAAAATTTCTGAAAGTTTCAGATTTCTTATAAGCAATTGTAAATGCGACTGCTAAGCCAGCCAAAACACCTAATACAATGCCAATTGGACCAGTTAAAGCCGTGAAGACAGTTCCTAATATAGGTACTTTAGTCGATAAAAAACTAATTAATCCATCAGCCTTTGCAATACCAGCTAATAGTGGGGCTAATACAGTTACTGCATTGCCAATTGTACTTATAAATGCGCCTAATCCAAAAACTACAGGACCAATTGCAGCAGCAATACCACCGAAAATAACAATTGATCTTTTAGAACCATCACTTAAATTGGAAAACCAATCAACCGCTATAGATAGCTTTTTGATTAATTCTTCCATTACTGGTGCAAACGCACTTTCAATAGAAGTCCATACATCAGCACCTACTAATTTTAATTTATTCATTGCTACTTTAAATCTTTCGGAGCCACTTTCAGAATCTTTAAACGTTTGATTTACTGTGCCTTGGGAATCTTCGATAGTTTTTAAAAATTCTTGATAACTAAAACGACCACCTTTAATAGCATCTGCTAAATCAGGACCTGCTTTTGCACCAAATGCTTCAATCGCTAAACTTGTTGCGCTAGCTATATCCGGCGTCTTTTCAATTTCTGCTAATGTCTTCTTAAATTCTTCTCTTGGATTTTTACCAGCTTTACCCCAATTGGATATAGCTTTTTTCAAACCACTGAAGGCTATTTCAGTATTAACACCTGATTTCTCCCATTGAGAGAATAAAGCGATTGATTCTTTCATCTCAAAGCCCATAGCCCTCATTGGAGCACCGTATTTAGTAATGCTATCAGCTAATGTATCAACACTTATACCGCTAGCCTGTGCTGCTTTCGCTACCATATCAAGTACACTTTGATACTCATCAGCTTCAATACCTGCATCACCCATTGCACGCGTAATTAATTGAACGGCTTGTACGCCTTCAGAACCTGTTATGTGACTAAATTTCAAGAATGACTCTGTGGCACTCTCAAGTTCTTTGCCAGTGAAACCTAACCTTGTGTTAACTTCCCCTAAAACACCGCCTACAGTCTCAGCATCTGCTGGAAAGTTGCCATAAACATCTTTAAATGAATTCTGCAACTTCTTAAGCTCTCCGCCGGTTGCTCCTGTTGCTTGGGTAACTGTATCTAAACCTTTATCAACTTCTGCAAAAGCTTTTCCTGATGCTGCTGCAATACCTAAAACAGGTGCGGTAACACCAATCATCAAACCTTTACCAATGGATTTTAAACCATCACCCATTTTTGTTAATTTAGGTCCCATACTTTCAAAAACTTTACTGGTTTTTCCCCAGCCACTTTCTGCCATTCTTTGAGCTTCAACTTGAGCTTTTTTGAACTCTTCAAACTCAGTTGTTGTTTTTTCTAGTTCTTTTTCTAAAAAATTCAGCTCATTTGCTTGTTTGTTATATTCTTGTCGTAATTTTTGAGCTTCCGCGCTGTTTTCGCCCTGTTCTTGAGATACCTTGCCATATTGCTTGGCTAAATCATCAACGTTTTTCTTATAACCTGTGATAGTTCCATCAAGTTCTTTAATCCTTTGTTTGTAACTATGAGTTGATTTTTCGGTATATTTGAAGTTGTTACCGGTTAACTTTAAGTCAGAATTTAAAGTTTTAAAGTTTCGTTTGATTTCTGCAAATGATCTATTTAAATTTGCTGCATCTAAATCCAAACCTATAGATAAACCTTTTATTCTTTCTCCCATTTTTTACCTCCTTTCTAAAAAAGTTCAAAAAAATAACCCTAACCAAACGGTTAAGGTTAAAACGCATCAATTAAAGCCTCTGCTTTTTCTTCAGAAATGTCATTGTTTTTATTTTGATATATGGAAAGTACATAATGAAATGGCATTTTTAAAACTTCGTTAGCGTCTTTACCATTTTCAATTAAGTCCATCATGAGAGTATCCATATTTTTCAACATTGCTTTATATGTTAAATCTTCAGGCTTTATTTCATGTTCTGGATAAAATTTCTAGTTTCCTCAGTTTGCTGACCTTGAGTAATGAAAATTACTTGTTCACGAAGTGCATTCATTCCATCAGGTGCATGCATACGTTCTTTTAGGTCTTTAACTGTGAATTGGTTATCGTAAATTTTTACAACCATATCCATCAATCTGTCAGCGATTTCTCTTGGTTTCATCGTGCTATTTTCGTCCTCAATATCATCGATTAAATCCATTGCTTCGTATACAATTTCAAATGAAATGAAGTGTGGTGTTAAGTACGTTTGTAATTTAATTTCATTTGCTTTCGGGTCTTCTACTAATTGAATAATGTTACGTTTTAATTTTGCCATTTTATAATACTCTCCTTATTTTCAAATAAAATAGAGGGGTTGCCCCCTCTTATGCTTCTACATTTATTGTTATAGTGTCACTCATATTACCAACTGTTGCTTTAACCGTAGCAATGCCTTGTGCTTCCGCAGTAACTTGACCATCACTATTGATTGATACAATATTCGTTTGATCTGTTGTGTATTTCAATAACTTACTTTGATTAGATGGCTCTACTACAACATTTAAATCGTATGTGTCGCCAACTTTAAGTGTTTTAATGCTATCTGGTATATTAACCGACTTTACCGCAGTTTCCGATGAAGCCGGTTTCGTTACAAAGTTTCTTCGCTATCCTCTGTCACGTTTCCAGTATATTCTTCGCCTAAAATTTTCTTTAAGAAAGCCTCTTCCCCTTTTTCACCGTCTCCATCATGATTTGTCATGTTAGCTGAATCAAAGATATACTTACGTACTGACTTTTTATTATCAACTAAAGGGAAAAGTGCCTCACCTTCAACCTCTTCACTTGAGAAATCCCAATCTTTCTCAGCCGTTTCTCCATCGATTTTAGGATTTGTAAACATAACTTTAGGTAATAAAACTGTTCTAAATGTACCGTCTCTACGCTCTTGTCTGAACCATACAGCTACGTAATTGTTTTGTTTACCTTGTTTCTCTTCGTAAACGCCATCTTCATCATAATCTTCATTAAAAACAATTTTGCGAATCTCTTTAGGGAACGCATGCATTTGTAATGAGATTTTACCTTCTCCGTCTGTATTCCCTGATTCAATTGGACCGCCATCAGCATAAGCTGTTTTTAGTTCTCCACCAGTTTCAACACCAATTTTTTGTAATCCTCTTGTTTTTGTAATATCACTATATTTTAATTCCGCGCCTTCTTTCGTTAATTTAGCGAAACCTAAACCAGTAATGTTAATATACGCCTTTGGCGCACTTGCATGTTTTACCGCCATTTAATTTTCCTCCTTATAAAAAATGCCCTCGTAAACGCGAGAGCTTCTATATGTTTTAAATTCTTCTATATATTCCGGTTTTCCATTTGAAACATTTCCCATTTTTAGTTCAGACCATAATAACTTTTGAATGCGATTAGATATCTTATTTCTTATGATTCTCGCATTATATTCATCATTGTACTTAACAAAAACATCTATTTGGACAATATAACTATATGCACACTCATCTCCGTCAGTATAAGTTGTAGGTATTGGGTCGTCGATATCGTCAATAACAATAAAAGGTACATCAGTATCTTTTACATTAGGGTATTTATTGAACTTAATATTATTGATATTTACGTGCTCTCTAATAATTCTGTCTTGACTAATCACTTCATGAACTTTGTACAAAATATCAATCACAATTTTTTCAACTCCCTTTTTAGCGTCTCAAAATACTTATTTTGCCCTTGTCTTATTGCTCTATTAACACCGCCCATAGCTTTAGGTTTGATAAATTTACCTGTTCCTTTTTGAACGTGTCCATATTCAATTAAATGTACGATTTTATAACGGTCTTTAGAACCTCGCCAATGAACAGTAATTGTACGTTTTCCGTTTATCCATTCAGGTTTACTAAAACTTACCTCATTAATTAATGCTCCCGTATCTTTTGAGGGCTTTAGTTGTTTTTTTACTTCTTCAACAATTACCTTAGCACCAGCTATTAACGCCTTATCTTGAACTTTTACCATCTCTTTTATGCCAAAACGTTTTTCTAATTCTCTTTCTAATGCTTTATCACCTATCACTTTCACACTCATGAACTATATCCTCCACGAATCATAATAAAGTCTTTATTATCCAAATCTGGTGATACTTGCTTTATATTCAAACGATTTTTGAAATATCTTGATTCAATTTCAAGATAATGTTCTTCACTGGGTAAATAATCACCTTGCGGATCACGAATATACAATTTAATGTCATTTTGGGTTCCGTTTGAGATAGCTTGTTCTAATTCACGTAACCAGACACCATCAATACTCGCCCAACAGCTATATAATAATTTTTCTTCTTTTTCTCCAGCTTCTGGACCATTATTTTCAGTATACTTATAAAAATGAACACGAGTATTTAAACGTTTAGTTGTAATTCTAGGTTTTTTAAACACTTTCTTCATCTTCTGATACCTCCATTAGAGATAACGAAAAATCTATTATTTCAGGTCTGTAATTATCGTTGAAGTGTTCTAATAAATCTTGATAAGCATATCTAGCGCGTATAAGTATCAATTCTTGACCTATTAAATTCTCTAATTCAAAAACTCCGCACTGATTTTTTATACGCTCGTACGACATTTTTAACAACTGCTTTAAGTACTCATCCTCTGAATTATGGTCAATCTTTTCAAGTGATTTAAATTTGACAAGCAAATCATCAATCGTCATTGTCTTCACCATTCAATAAGTCGACGATTTCACTTTTAACCATTGAACTAGACGCTTTTTTTTGTAATGATTCGCATAGTTCTAATAATTCTTGTTTTGTCAGCTTATCTAAAGGTACGATATAAACTTTGTCGTACTTATTTTTGATTTGATTTGTCAACAATTCAACACGAGGATTGTTATACCCTTCAGCTGGATACAACTCCCCTACTTTGTACTTGTGTTGATTGTGCTCTATGTCTTTAAAAGCTCTAACAACTTTAAATTTCACCATTTTATCACCTCATAAAATTTTATAGTGTTTCTTCGGTACCTTCTAAAGCTGGCTTATGTCCTTTTAAATCTAATTTCCAAACAGCAGCAACTTTATTATCTTTCGCTTTGCCGTAAGCAAATTGTTTTGCAGTGTATAAATCCATATCATCTAACGCAAGTGTTTCTTTAAATTTCTGAACATTAATACCACCAGCTAAATAACCATCATATAAACCTTTAACGTACGTTAAAACCTTACCTGCTTCTTGGACTGTAGACTCGATAACATTCAAATTAAATGGTAAAGCAGTAACATATACGCCATTTGCATTTAAATGTGTATACTGTGCTTGAACCTCAAAAGCATCGGACGGATTAACAACCATTGTTACATTACCTTTAACCGCTACTGATTTACCTTTCTCGTTAGTTGAGTGGTATTTAAACACTTGCGTCAATTCATTAACCGTAGCGCGCGGATTAGCAAATGTAAGCGTACCTTGTTCTTCTTTCTCTGGATAAGCACCCTCAGTTACCGATACACCTTTTTGTACTTGACGGTTTAAGCCGATTGGTTGGTCTTTACCAGTACCTTTTAAGAACGCAGTTTCAAGCGCCACTGCAAATGCTTCTTCGATTTGAACACGAACAAATCTTTCAATCCACGCAGGACCAAAATCATTTAAATCTTTTGGTAAAACAACAAACGCTGTCAATTTATTTTGAATTGCTGTTTCTTCACTGAACGCAGCATCTAATTGACCTTTAATTTCACCATAGATTTTACCCCAAACGGCTACGCCAGAAGTTTCAGATTTTAAGAACTTCAAACGCAAACCAGCGTTTTTAATACCTAAATCAGCTAATAACGGATGATTCGTCGTCAAATCTTCAAAAATTCTATCAATTGTTTCTTCTGGCAAAAGTTTTTCTTCTTTATAGTTAACGTTTTTATTGATATCCATGAAGAAACTTCTTTGGTTTGCACTCAAAGATTGTGCTGATTTAGGTAAACTAGAAACTCTTTCAGCTTCTGCTTTTGCTTGTAATTTAGTTTCTTCAAATAGTTGGTTAATCATGTCACCGTACAATTCATTTTGTCTTTCTTGCGGTTCACCGTTGTTTACTGCATTAATAAATTCGTTTTTCGCATTTGCGAATGTTTCCGATAAATTTATAGTCATTTTATGACCTCCTATTTTTTGTATTAAAAAAGGAATCTTGAAAATCCATTTGCTGATACTTTACTATCTGCAACATCGATTTCTGATTCCTTTTCTTTCATATTTATTTTTTCAATTACTTTATTTGCTATTGCGTCAATATCAATGTTAACCTCTGGCGTTTTACTTACCAAAGCTGTTACACGATTTAATACATCTTTCGATAACACTTGTGTATTGCTTGCTACAATTTGCATATTGTCGTTTTCAAACATTTTACTATCCGCAAAACCTTGTTCAATGGCTTCATCAGCATTTAGCCACGTTTCCCTAGCCATCATTTCTACAAGTTCTTGTTTGTTTTTACCAGCTCTAACCGCATATGCCTCAGCCATTATTTGACCAACATGTTCTAATGTTTCTGCAGCATGATTTAGATCTTTCGCTTCTCCTTGCGCAATACTTGAAGGATTGTGAATCATCATTCTAGCAACCGGACTCATTTCGATGTGGTCACCAGCCATTGCGATAAGCGATGCCGCACTTGCTGCTATTGCTGTGATACGAACATTCACTTTGCCTTTATGAGCTCTTAAATGTGTATATATTTCACTACCAGCTACTAGGTTACCACCATTTGAGTTAATTATAATATCAACATCTTCATCACTAAATTCTAGTTGTGTTAAAACATCTTTAGGACAAGTCGAATCCATACCAAGCATTTCGTAAACCCATTTATCTTCGTTGGAAACGATGACGCCTTTAATCTCCGCTTTCATCTTCATCACCACCTTTCAAAGTGTTTTCATCTTTTTCTTTTTCATCATTTTCACCACTGTTAGCTTTTTCGTAGTTTTTAGTAATCAGGTATTCGTCTAATTCAGGATTGTCTGATGGTTCTTCACCTAACATAATCCGCACCTCATTCCTTGTAAATGAACCAGAACTTACAAGTTTGTCAATTGCTTCAGCATATTGAAGTGGGTCTTTTTTATTCACACCGACAATTTCTATTCTTGTATCTTTCAAATACATGCTTTGTGTTATGAGTTTCGCGTTTAATTCGTTCTGAATCTTTTTTAATAAAGGTGTTAAACAGAACTTCTCAAATACAAGCGTGTTTTTTTCCAAATCAGCTGTTTCTCCGTAAATCAAACCTGGAGGTATACCAATCATCAACGCAACATTTTTTATTGCATCTCTCATTAGCTCACTCAATTCAGAAAAAGGCATGTTACTATTCTTACCACCATTAGATAATTCCTCATAATCAAAACCTTCTATCAAAGGCGCGATTGCTAGTTGATTTTTATTAAAAGTATTGAATAATTTATTTGTGAACGCTTGTAATTTTTCTATATTCTTTTCGTCATATGCGCTAGAGGCAGATTTCAAAATCCCTCTTATTTGATAGTTTTTTAATTGTGCACCTATCATTCTTCCGAATATTTTCCCGTAATCTTCGAATAGACTTTCTACAAAGTGTGTCACTTTATTGTTGTTGTACTTTAAATATATGACCTCTTGCATTGTGAAAGTACGTTGATAAGTATAATCTTTAACCGTTACATCTTTGAATATATCATCATACAAAGCGTACTCTTCTCTGTAAAAGCTATCTGCGATAAGTAATTCTTTGCTGTCACTTACTACGATTAAAACCTCGTTATCATAAATTAGTTTATATATAACTTGTTGCCAAAAACTATCGCTTGATAAGTCAGTATTTGGTTTTATATTTAACTTGTAGTAAACATCATTCTTTTGAATTCTATTACCTTCCAATACTTTAAAATGACTTTGAGCGACAGCTCGCGCAACAAATTCAATACAACTATCAATCGCTAAACGTTTCACATACGCTTGTTGTGATAGATCTTCTATCATATCTAAATCAAGCATATATGTTATATCTTTCCTAGTTTTAAATATCTTTTCTAGAATACTCATGTCTCACCTCCTCTATTAGAAATCTATACTCATTAATGCATCAAGCGCTTTAGACATGTCTTTGTCTACTATATCGTCTGCTCTATATAATGCGTGAACAAAAGCCATGAACCCATCGGTTTTTCTTCTATTTTCATCTTTTTTAATATATTCTTTATTACCATCGGGTTTAACCTTTACTGCAACATTATTAGTAAACCAACGCATCAAAGGATTGTCTCCATATATTACGTTATGTTTCGCAAACATTGTATCGATACGTGGTGCAAGTAATCCATGTATTGCTTTTGGATTTCTAAGTACTTCAAGTTTTATGCCAGCATCCTCAAACGCACGTCTTACAATATCAGTTCTATAATTATCAGCTATGACTTTTTCAAGCCCATATTTTTCTCTAGCCTTTAAAAACCAATCAACTATATATTCAATTTCAATGACATCATCATCGACAATGGTCAATAATCCCATTTTTTCCCATTCTTTAATAGGAGGTTCTAATTTGACATCATCCAAAAACCCTTGTCTTACAAACGAATGTCCTAACCAAATGTAATCATCGTTTTTTCGGAATAATAGCCCTACACTTGCAAAATCTCGAATGTTTGCAAAGTCTAAACCACCAATACACATTTGATTATCTAAATTTGGTATCTCTCTATTAGTCGCTAGTATTTCTTTCCATGGTGCTATTACTTTTTCAAGGTCAACTTCAGGCAAATTCATTCGCTTAGTCATGAATTCGGGCTTATTTGAACGGTTGAATGGTAAATCGTTATATTCTTCTTCAATCGTACTTAGCAGTGTTTTAGCGTATTCTGATAACGGTTTATGTAACATTGGGTTCGCCTTTTCCCACGTCTGTCTGTCATCAACTTCTTTTGGATCGTCTAACTTACAATAAAAAGCAAACAATCTACTATTTTTAACCTTGCCACTTAATACACTTGCAATTTTGTGCTTCATTGCATCGATATAACCCTCTCTAACAAAACCATCAGTACTTATATAAAACGTTCTTCTATTTTTCTTTTTACCTAATCCACCACGTTTGACGTTTACCATTTCAGGACCAAAGAAATAATGAATTTCATCAAAAATAACACACCCCTCACGTCCACCGTCTTTGGTTTTTGTGTTTGATGTGTTATATCGAATAACCGATTTAGTTGCACGGTTTATTATTTTTGCTTTACTAACTTCATAAGGAGCTTTTGGCGTTTTACCCGTCTTATTTCGTTTGTTATCCATTAAAACGGTTCTGATTTCATCAAACGATGTTTTTGCTTGATCTTCACTATTAGCAACAATGGAGATGTGATATTCTTTAACTCCGTGTAAGGGCGTAGAAAGAAAATCACTAATAGCACTTATTAGACCGTTTTTCCCGCCTCCACGTCCCATGAAAATAGCAAATTCTGTAAAGAAAGCTTCATCTGTATTTTTATCTATAAGAAATATATTAGCTATGATAAACCTTTGAAATGGTAATGTTGGAAAATACCATTTTTCAATAAATTTGATACAATCCTCGATTTTCTGTTCATCAAAATATACATCATCTCGTGAATATATATGTTTTTGTAGATAATTAAAGAGATCAATTCTTTCTTTATTTAAAATTATCTTTCCTTGTTTCCACAAATTTATATATTCATCAACGTATTTATTACTAATCATAGGTAATCATCAGATGGCGTTTCTGTGTCTTCTTTCTCTTCGGGCAATAAATCCGATAATTGTTTGATTATTTTTTGATATGCAGCATCTCTAGCATTAAATAGTTTGGCTACTGGTCTTTCCCTTTCATATGGTGGCGCCTTTTCAGATTGAGTAAATAAATCATAGTCACCTTTTTCTTTTATGTCTTCCCACATGTAATCAAGCATTACACGTAGCCTTGCTGCTTGAATAATTAAACCATCAACTACTTTTAATTTATTGCTAGGTATGTCTTTATATAATACTTGCAGCCTTTCTTTTTCTTTAAGCACTAAGTTTTCATCAACTATAATCTCCATTTCATCACCTGCCTTAAAATGGTTATAAGAGGGGGGGTTATACATGGATTTTTAAAATTATCGCGAAGTCGAGCCCCTGCCCGTTCCCCAAGTATTTTGATCGCTTTTGATTTTTTTGACCCGGGGGTATTTACCATTTTTCGTCTTTCCATTTATTTTCTTTTTTTATAAATCTCTTTTCTTTTTTGTTGTGACATTTAATACACAGTGTTTCTAAATTGTTTAAGTCATGAGCAAACTCCGGATGATGTTCTAGCGATAATATATGATCTACATCCAACGACTTACGCTTGCTTTTGTCATATGTCGTTAACTTGCCGTCTCTCTTACATTGTTGACATTCATAATTATCTCTTTCTAGCACTCTTTTTCTTGTTGTTTGCCATTCTTTAGACTTATAGAATCGTATGCGTTCGTCTTTAGTCATCATAATGTTTCACCTTATATAACTTAAGTAGTATCAAGACGCATCTATACTTGATGTGTAGTAATGTATTTACTATTAGTTTGAACATGTTCATACCTCATAAATAAAAAGACACATCACATAGTGATGCGCCTCTTGTTCATGCGTCGTATTAGCATTTAATAACTTTAAATATTAATCTGATACTAACATAATAAACTGTTTTAATGCGGACTTACATAGGGTAAAAGTCCGCTACACATAACCAATATACTTTGCTAACTTATCGATCAGTGCATTCCTTCTACGTAATATACTTGTCTTACTTGTACCAAAGTAATGTGCTATATCTTCCCATTCATAACAACCAATAGGACAATCCCAATATCTAAACCTTAATAACTCAAGCGTATCCTCATCACTTTCATCTATCAATCTATCTACACCGTTAACTATATTTCTTAATGTATTGTACCTGTTATCACTAAACTTCTTTATTGCACATCGTTCAATCGGGTTACCCGGCAAATTACTTTTGCCAGCTCCCGCATTATCTGGTTCATGACTTTCAAGTAATTCATATTCTCGCATCTTCAACTCTCTTCGATAGTTATCGATGTGCTGAATGTATTCTTCAAGCTTTTTGATATCGTGTTTCTCAATCTTTATCATTCAATGCAATACCTCCGATAATATAAATTACTTTTTAATATCGTTATTCATTCGCTTCAATTCAATCCTGTATTCTTCTAACCCGTTGTATCCTTTAGTTTTAACTACTTCATCAAGTAGATAATCATTCATATATCTGAGTGCTTGTATCTCTCTTGCACGATCACTATTAATACTGATACAAACTAATAGCAATATAGCAAATACAATAGTCATAGTAATCCACATCATTTAAATCTCCTCTTGTTTAAATTAATAATAATTCTTTCTTTTATCGAAGTTCTGTTTATTTTAAACTTTTGACTAAACTGTTCTTCAAATTTATCAAGATAAAGATTATAATCGTTTATTTTTCGTCGGTACTCTGAAGTGATAAAACTATCAATATGATTATAAGCTCTATTTTCATTCATTTTATTAATTATATTTTTTAAATAAGATATATCTTTTTGATATTCATTTATAATAGCAATTGTTTCCATAACAAAAGAAGGATTAAAAAAAATCTGATTTGTACTAAATTCATTGTTGAAACTCATCTTAAAATCTTCCATTGCCTTAACTCTATTTGATAAATTAATCATTTGTCTAAATCCAATAACATTTTCATACGCTTTTTTACTTTGCTTATCTAAATTATTAAAGACTTCAATATCAAAAAAATCTAAAAATTCATGCTGTTCTGTTGGAATAATATAAGCTCCAATCATCTTTTTAGCCTTTTTAAAACAATCTAAATATATCGGATATATTTGTTCTAAATTGATTTTTTTACGTTGTAAGTTAGAATCTGTAAAATACCTAAAAATCTCTTTAACTGAATAAAGCACAACACCTCCTGCTAAAGTATATATGCTTCCTATTATTTGCTCGTTCATTTTTATCTACCTCTTTATAATATTTTCTGAAAAGGAATCTATAATTTTATACATACCAAAAATTCCTAATGCATTTATTATCACTCCATCATCAATAATATATATGGATATTAAGAAAGCAAACAGCAAAACGATCAAATCATAAATAAATATTCTCATTATTCACTCACCTCCGCTCGAAAGACGTAATCACTCGGCGCCTCTACATCATCATTAGCCGTCATCATAATATATACTTGCTCAGTTACATACTTACCTAACTCATACATCGCTAGTAAGAATAATAATCTTAGTATTTGCTTAATCATTTTTTATCTACCTTCTTTACTTCGTATAAGACCGGATATAAATTTAAAAAGTGTATTCTATATCCAATCGTCTTAACTTCTACTTTGTCGCCTACTTTTAACCTAGCTTGTATGTCTGCGCTATCAAACTTCTTTTTGAATAATAAATCAGAATTTTCAATGACTTGTTTGTTGTCTAATACAATATAGAACTTGTCTTCTTTATCTTGTCTCTTGTTATATTTATCTGTAATAGTTCCTTGATGTACTTCTTTGTGTTGGTAACTAGCCACTGTGTATATAGGCGATATGACAACAAGCATCAGTGCGATTACGCCGAATAATCGCAGTATTCCAACAATAAAGATGTCGAACCCATCCATATTTTTAAGTTTTTTAATCATTTCCCACACTCCCTTATATTTTCAAACAACTGACCCACTTTAATAACTGCATCCCTTTTAACTTGTTTCTCGTACTTCTCTTTCGCTTCTTCTTTACTCTCTGCCTCAACAACTGTAAACCTTTGATTACTCTTAGCTTTAGTTATGTGTGTATGTTTACGTCCTGTTGAATCTTTGAATGTTGTGACTAAGTATTGTGTCATTCCTCATAGCTCCCTTGAACTTGTTTGAGCTTACTCATAAAAAACATTACTAAAAATGCTATTAAGATATGCGTCTTTTGATGTTTATAAGCAAATGTAGATATCATAAAGATAGTAGCAAGCATTAACATTTCATATATGTTTGTGTGTATAGTCTTTTTACTCTTAAGAAAAATAATTGCTATGCGATAAAAGAGATAAACGCCAAACCCTATTAAAAATATTTCTAACATGTCGCTCACTTCCCAAAAACCTCCTTGACTCGATCTAAGATGTCTTTACACGTATCCTTTTCCTGCGTCTGCTGTTCCATCTTGTCTTTCGTGGTTCCTTTTCATTTTCTTTTTGTATGCGTCAATGAGTTGGTTGATTGAATATAAGTTGTAAGCTATGTCTATCGCTATAACAATTGCCAATTGGTCGGGATAAAATTCTTTAAATATTATCTGTGGTGTACTAACAACGGCATCTTGAGCAAATTCTTTATCTTTAAAATTAAACATGTTGTGAAATTCTTTATTTTTAAAACTTGATTCAATCGCTTCTTTTATCTCTTCTGATGACACTCCTACTTGATTCGCAATACTCAAACCAAACGCCAACATGTCCGCTAGTTCATCTAACTGAACATCTAACGGCTTACCTGGTTTCTTCTTCCAGTTCTTAAACGTTTCCAATGTATTAAACCATTCAAAGAATTCAACTACATACGCAATCTTGCTATCTCGTAAGTTTAGCGTCGGTATTCTATCGTCGAACTCCTTTTGTATTTGTAAAAGTTCTTTTAATTGATCTACTGTTAAATTATTCATTTATTCGTTATCTCCTATCGTTTTAATTCCTCAATAAATTTAAGCACTCTATCAATATCAATCTGTTCATTTTCTGACTTGCGTTTATTCAACCAATAATCTAACTCGTACCACCAGTTGTCGTTTAAATACTTTTCTTCTAGCAATGCATCACGTTGGTCGATGATTTCAAGCATTTACTTGTCCTCCAAAAATTCAAAATATCTTTCAATCTCATGCTCGTTAGCAAAGTAATATCTAGGCGTCTTATGAGAATTAGGATTAATCCAAATAATGTAAATAGGTATCCTTTGAAATGATAAAAATCCAGTTAATAACACTTCTTCACTAAAAATTTCAAAGAAACCTAATTCTTTTTGAATCTCTTTCACATTATCTTTTGTTACGTATACCGACTTTAAGTTTTTATTTTTGATAACTGGGTGCGGCACCACATTTTTTTAATCGTTTCCATTCCACTCACTCGTCCCCCTTAATTAGATAAATTGGTTTAGTAATAAAATCTATAATGCTAATAACTGAATCATCAGACAGTTTATAATGTGTATCTCTAATATCTCCGACCAATTGCACAATCTCTAGACTTTCGTTTGTTTCATGGTTATATACTTTATCTCCTACACTAATACTCATTTTCCTGTTCCTCCTCATATTTATAGACAACTTGACCCGTCATAATCCCTACTGCTTCATCAAGACCAATATCTTCTTTGAGTGCATCTTGCATAGCATTAGGTAAACCCTCAAGTATTTCATCAAACGCTTGCGCTTTCTTATACACGTCTTCAACCTCTTTTAGTAATCCCTCTGTGTCATTACCGTTATAGGCACTAGCACTGATAATTGATTGTTCAATTTGTTCGCGGTTATTCATCATTTCCATCTCCTCTAAAATAAAGTTAGTTGCTTCTGCTCCTCGTATTCCAAACCATGTTGCTTTATATATGTTTCGAGCTCTTCCGCTGTATCAAATGTCTTTTTCACGCCTTGCCAACCTGGCACGATATGCCCATGAAAGTAATAAGTGCCGTTCACTACATGGATATGTGCCACTCGTTCGTTATCCTGATACAGATATCTCTTAGATCCGAAAAATTGGTTTAAGTATTCTTTACATGCGCTATCGGTTTTAGGCATTTATGCTTCCTGCCATTTCTTAAACATTTGGTTATAAGTAGTATCAAACCAGTACGGATCACGTGAATGTTTTTGAGGCACATTAAACAAATGTGGCTTCTTTCTTCTTAGCTCAGCCTCTTTCTTTCGCTCTCTTTCCAATTTGCGTTCGAGTCTAGCTTGTTCCAGTCTTTCTATTGTTTTCTTTTCTCTGTACTCGCTTAAACGCGTACCTTCTGGTGCGTCCATTGCTTCATGTAGTTCCCAACCGTCTTTTACTCTCTTAGAAACCATTCCAGCGGTTATACCGTGACTTTCTATTAATTCCATTTCAAATTTACTGAACCTATAAGGTTTATCGTTTATTGTTACAATCCTTGCTTTTCTCGCCATTTTATCCACCTCTTATATTTCTTCTATTCGTATGATTATTTTGGGCTCAATTCCATAACGCTTTGAGCTAGTTATTTCTGTAATTTGGTTATCGTCTTTCCATACATGGCCATTACAAGCATCTAATACCGTTTTAATTAAGTTGTCGATATCCGGCTTAGTCACTTTATACTGCCCAACCATTTCGCTTTTCTTTTTCTTCGACCATGATTTAAGCAATGGAAAGTAAAACTCTAATTCAATTTTTAATGCATTTTCTAGATTTAGCTTTGGCATTTGATTTTGTAAATATTTTTTATGTTCTGTATATTTTGTAGGCATATATGTGTGTGCATATCTACCTTTTGTGCTAAAACGCGGTCGAGGCGAGCCCATAGGTGCCTCGAAAGTTTCGTTAAATTTAATTTCTATCTCCATGTAATCCCTCATATATATTCAAATAAGCTTGTTTGGTGTCCTAACTCCATTTGTTCATTATCAATAAGTGTTTTTAATTCATAATCATCTAAGTACCAACGTCGACCATTGAATTTTGTATGTTTTAATCCAACAACTAAATGCCGTCCATCTTTAAAATGTGGTGTAACTGAAAACATTTTGTTGCCGTCATGATCAAATAGATAGTATTTATCAAATGCATTCATTTTCAATCACTCCCATTTGCTATTTAGACGCTTAATAAAAGCTTCTCTGTCTTTCTCAAGGTTTTCATCTACTTCCGGCGTTTTCGTTTCTCTCGTGCTGTCTGTGAGCCATTTGGGTGTTTTTTCTTTTGATTGTTTAACGAAAGGTTTATAATTTTGTTTTTTGCTTTCAAGTTGTTGCTTTTCAAATGCACGTACTTGTTCAATAGATTTCAAGTTTGCATTAAGCCATGTATTCAAAATGCTTTTAGCATATCCCCAAGTAACCTTGTTTCTGTCTTTAGCGATTTTAAGTGATGCGGTAACTATTTCATCTGAATCATTTTCAAATGAATCAAGATAGTAATTTAAATCGTCTAAATTGTAAGGAGTTATGAAACCGAATCCGTTATCTTGAAAGAAGTCGAAGGCGGTTACCTTCTTCTTCTCATTATTCACATTCTTTTCATTATTATCTTTATTATCATTATTGTTTGTGTTGGTTTGATGTTGTTTTGATGTTGGGTTGATGTTTGACTGATGTTGTTTTGATGTTGGTTTGATGTCGTTTTGATGTTGGTTCCTGCCCTGCTCACTTTGATAAAAGTCATAATTGACAATGGTTATAAGGGTATATTTTGATGTTGTTTTGACTTCTAACATTCCATCACTCTCGAGTAAGTCAAGGAAGGTTTTCACTTTAAATCGTGACCAGTTAAAAAGGTCAGACAAGGTCAAAATAGATGTTAATCTTTGTCCTCTTTCAACGGTTACAATTTGGTTTCCTATAGGCACTTTTGCCTCTGAATGATTCGCTTCCATGAGTAAATATATCCATGCTTCGAACTTTGAAAATGTTCTCTTTTCTTTAAATAGCCAATGATTTTGAATTGAGCGATCAATACTTATCCAACCAGTCATATACACACCTCACTTTCAAACCGGTTAAATTAGAATGGTAAATCATCGTCATCTATTTCAATCGGACCATTAGCATTCGCAAACGGATTATCTTTTACTGGTTTGTTATTTGAATATTGCGATTGTCCACGTGTTTGTTGCGCTTGTTGTTGGTATAAATCTTGTTGATTATCATCTGTGTTCTTCGGTTCTAAAAATTGAATACTATCGGCAACAACTTCCGTAACGTATACACGTTGACCTTCCTTATTTTCATAGTTCCGCGTTCGTAACCTACCATCTACGCCCGCCAACGATCCTTTAGATAGGTATTTATTAGCGTTCTCTGCTTGTTTTTTAAATACGACGATATTAAAAAAGTCTGCCTCGCGCTCTCCTTGTGCATTCGTAAATGTGCGGTTAACTGCTAATGTGAATGATGCTACATTTACACCACTTTGAGTGGTTCTTAATTCTGGGTCTCTAGTTAAACGACCAACTAATATTGTTCTGTTTATCATTTATAAACCTCCAACATAAACGGGCACGCCCGTCACTTTTTGTATTTCACTTTTAATGTATTTTGCATTTGAATTTTGACTACTTAAATGAATTAAATGTATTTCTTCGAGTCTAGTTAAATCATTTGCTTTTAACATTCCGATAGCATGTTCTAAGCTAAAATGAGACTCCATAATTCTGTTTGCTAATGTGCTGTGCACACTGCCGTTTTTTATGTTTTCTTGCATTTGTTCATAGATATAATTAACTTCTAGCATCATGTGCGTAATGCCATTAAATTTGTATTTCAAATACTTTGTATCAGTAACATACAGAATCTTATAACCTAGTGTGCTTTGTAATAAGAAAGCCACAGGCTCGTTAGCATCATGTTCGATGTCAAACGGTAGAATTGACCATGTACCTATTCGCAGCTCTTGCTTTGCCTTAATCGTGCATAAGCGATGACTTTCAAAATTCATAGCTTGTTGTGTTCCAGCAGTCATATAGCTTATTACACCATTGTCGACAAACCGCTTTGTGTACTTTGCATGATCACCATGTTCGTGTGTGATAAGACACCCTGCTATATGTCTTGTTTTATATTTGAAATGCTTTTGAACACGTTCAAATTTTATACCTGCCTCAAGTAGTAACGTAGTACGTCCATCATTTAAGACGTAGCAGTTACCACTTGAACCAGTTGCTATTGTTTCAATTAAAATGGCTCTTCTTCGCTTTCTTTTTCTGTTGCAGGTTCTTTTATTTCTTCAAAGTCAGATACATCAATAGGCTTATCATTTTCTAATTCTGTGTATTGTGCTTCTTCGAGAACTGGTTGTTCAAAGTCCAATTGTTCTTGATTTGCATTTTCTTCAACTTCTGCGTCTAACACTTCTTTGCGTTGACGTTGTTCGGATTCTTGTGCGTATTTGAAAAGATTGCTATCTGTTGATGTGTTGATATAACGTTTAGCAGCTCTATTGATAACTGTTTTTTTAGCCATTTCTTCTTTGAAATTATTATGTGTTTTAGAATTTTGTAATGCTTTTTCATCTTTAATCATTGATGACTGCATCCACGCTTGTTTAATTTGTTCAATAGTCATGACTTCAATATAGTTATCTCGTCCATCATTAAATACGATTGTGCAGTACGCACCGATAATGTTTTCTTTGTCGATGTTAAAGAAGTCTTGTTCGTGTTTAATCGCTTTGATACGTCCTGTTTCTCCCATTTCTTGCTTGAATGTATCGCCTTTATAAATCACTTGAGCAACAACATCTTGAGCACCTGCATCACGTTTTAACATCATTACATTACCGTGATAGCTACGTTGTAACTGCATTTTGTTGCCGTAAGGAATAAAGTAGCATTGATTTTTAGCTGGATTTAAACCTTGCGTTACCATGTCTAATAAGGCATTTGCTTTGCTTGTATCGTTACAACTCATTAATTTGTTATCTTGGCTGATTTGTAACCATGCTTGTTTCATAGCATTACTTGGTGAATAATCATTTGGCAATTCCAAATTGCCTTGTGACTCTAAAACTCTCACTTTGTTTAATACGTTGTCAGATACGTTCTTTTCTTGTACTAATTGTTGTTCAATAGTTTGTAATTTATTATTTTCAGTCATTTTATATAGTCTCCATTCTTAATTTTTTATCTTGTTCATTTACTATCAATTGAATTTGTTGTGATTCTGTTTTGATAAGCTCTGTTACTGATTCAGCATTATCAATAAATATTGGCGCTGTAACTTTAAAATGTTTTGACAGTGTATTGATGATATCTAAGCCAACATTAATTCTTGAGGCGTTATTTAAACCGCTGTCGTATTCGACGCCGTTAACCGTTGTTGAACATGTTTCTTCTAATTCGCCGTTAACTAAGGTATTGAATAACTTAAATTCAGCAATATCAAATTCGTTATTGATATTTTCAGTAAGCATTTTGACTTTTGTTGTTGTAAATTCTTTTAAGATATAAAGGTCATGTGAATACTTTTCTTTTTCATCCAATAATCTGTCTTCTTCATTTCTTAATTCAGAAATAACATCATCTAGATGTTTATTTGATTTTTCGATTGATCTTGACACTTCAATTTCTGATTTTTCTTGAGTAAGTTCGCTTATTTTGTCATCTATTCCTGAAACTTTATCTTGAATAGTTTTCCTGATGTTTGAGCGTTTTTGATTAATTTCATTTATCTCTAACATTACTGCTTTGTATTCGTCAGTTTGTGTAACGTCAACGTGAGTCGTTTTTAACTTATTAATTTTGTTTTGTATTCTTGCTGAACGCTCTTCTGCTTCGTTGATTTTAATTTGAAGATTATTATTGTCATCCTCTAACTTCTCGATGATTGGCTTTATTTTCTTGCCTTCTGAAATAATGTGATTGATAGATGTTTGTATTGTTTCTAATTCTTTCGATTTGCTAGCATTGAATTTCTGCAATGCTTTTTCTCTTGCCTCATTCACTTGTTCAGCTGGTAACTGTTGACCACAACAACTACATACATTGTCATCAAGATATTCAAATTTTTGATTTTTAGCTTTTTCTAAATCACTTTTTAATCCTTTATGATTTTCTAATAATTGATTACGTCTATTTTCTTCATGTGCGATTTGTTGTTTGTTTTGATTTAATCTTGTTTTAAGGTTCGCAACCGTTCCATTTTCAACGTGTAACTCATTTGTTAAAGTATGGATTTTGTTCTCATTACTTGCGCTGTTATTGTCTTCAATGCGCTTCAATTCTGATTGTTTATCAGCTAATTGATTACGCAAATTAATTTCTTCTGCACCGTTTTGAATATCTATACGCTCATTTTCAAGTTGCTCAATTTCTTGTTTGATAATTGCGTATCTATCATTATCGAATTCAGGTACATCCTGCTTATTTTGTTGTGTTTGGTTAATACGTATCGGAATATCTTTGATATCTTTGTTAATCTGTTTTATCTTGTCCGTAAGAATCTTTTTCTTTGTTTCAATTTCATGATCTCCAAGAATATTATTTAATTCTTTAAAATCATCATTTGTTTTAATGACATCCTCATCATTGATTGGTTTAGCAATTTCAAACAACAAACTTCTTCGCTTCTTCCAATCTAGTAAGTTAAATGCTTGAGGGTTCGTAATTAACTTGAATACATCTTCATCAATCAGTTCATCAATACGAGCTTTATAATCCTTTACTTTTATTGATTCATCATTGATATATTGTTTCTTCGTTCGACTTCGTGAGTATTCCTTGCGATTCGTTTTTTGATTTATTGTGTATTTAGGATGTGACTCTTTTTTGAAAGTCGTTATTTTTCCGTCGATTTCAAATTCTGCGAAAACAGTCGGAATTAACTCATAATTTTCTTCGTTTTTTTCGTTTAAAGGTACAGGGTTAAATGATTTGGTTGATCCGTCCAAACCTTTATCGAAAAGCAGCCATTGTAATGCGGTTGCAGTCGTAGTCTTACCAGTCGCATTATTGCCGTATATTTTTGTGTCTTTACCGTCAAAGTTAAAGCTTTCTTCTTTGATTCCAGCAAAGTTTGATATTGTTAGCTTATTTATTTTTATATCCATCATCATGCTCCTTTTTTAATCTTTCGGTGACCTCTTAACACCTCGATAATTAAATTTTTTATTCGTTCGTGGCTGTCCGGATTGATTTCATGTATCTGTACAAGCTTATTGTTCGTTTTGTAACTGTCGTGATAGTGCAAGAAATTAATTGATAAGTATCCGTGATGATTACGTTCAATTTCCAATAATGCTCGTTGGTTTGACAAAGTATATTCGTCGAATAACGTTTTAAAAATATTCAATATATTTCTTTCTGTATCTCTCATGCTTATACCTACCATCTCATGACTAAGTTAATTAGCCTGTCTCTTTCGTCTGTGTTCTCTTCAATCCATTCATAAATAGATTGATTTAATATGTCTAATGCTGTGTATAGATCATTCTCATCTGTTATATTTATACTGTCGATAAATCTATCTTCTAAATCTAAGACATTCACTAGAATGCTGTAATCTTGTTTCTTAACTGCTAATTTAAAATCGAATCCGTCTACATTAATTACTTTTTGACATACATCGCCAATTTTGTAGTACATTGTTGACACTTCCTTTATTTCGTTTTATATTGAATATGCATTAATTTTCTAATTGTTTAGACTGTTACTCATTGCCGTGAGTAACAGTTTTTTTATTCTTCATAAAAGTATTCCTTATAAAATATGAATGTTGCGATACTTGCGAATCCCGCAATCGACCATGCAGTAGTGAAGTATAGAAACGGCATAAGTACAATTGCTAAGACTGTAAAGCACAGTACTGCTACTAGGTAGCTTTTATAAATGTTGCTCATTTTATTCTCTCCTTATATATTTCATTGAAATGCTCATCGACGAATTTATTCATCTTTCTTGCGTTAAATCTCCAGCGATTAAAATTCTCATCTGGGTAATGCACAATTCCTTGCGCTCTTAGTTCTTTTTCAAATCTAGGATGAAATAGTAATCTGTCCTTGATAGTCTCATCAGATGCAATTTTTAATTTCTTCTTTAAGTCACTCATGTTCCATACAGGGTCTAATGAATAACCAATTAGCTCATCATATTCATCTTTTGTGATAAGTACATGTGTTTCAGGTATTGGAACGGTTACGTTTAATACATGTGGCATTTCTATCATTCCTTTCGTGTATAATTTAGTTATCTCCTAGTGAAAGGAGGTGTATATTATGAAAAACTACTATCACCTTTTGTCTTTCGATGACGATTTAGCTAATGATGCAGCCAACGATCTGTTAAAAGAAGGTTGGGATATCGTTCATGTTGGTACAAAATTAGTTAAAATTTTGGATAATGGACAAGCGTACTACAATACTGAATACGTTCTGGGCGGAACTAAAAATCAGTATGAAAAATATTTAGAAGATTGCCAGCAGTCCGAGTTAGATTATTTTTAACTTATGTTTTTCTGCGGTTATTAGCTAAATACTTTTGTTCTCTATCAATTAGGTAGAGAACTTTTTTAATTTCAGTGTAAGAAAACTTTTCTAGTTCAATACATTGATTAATTACAGACATTAAATTCTTTTGTTTATTATTTAAATTCTTCTTTTGGATTTTTAAAGAATAAAGTTCTTTCATATCTTCCATATTGTTTATGCTCCTTTCTGCTATACTCCTATTAAGGAGGTGAATTCGTATGAAGTTAAAACACGATTGCATACGTGAAGTTCTTTTAGTTATAGAGAGTGATTTAAAATTAAATAATGTTCTAGATAATGAAGACCTAGAAAATACAATTAAAAATTTCTCACGTGAAGACATCGAATACACTGTTAAACAATTGACCGGTGCAGGTTATATAGACGCTGAATTCTATATGGAAGGTTATTTTGTTAAACATATGAATTTTTCAGGTCACAACCTTTTGGATGATGTTAGAGATGTCGAAGTTTGGAGAGAAACTAAAGCTAAAGCGTCAAAAGTTTCTTCGGTTTCAATCCCTATAATTCAACAAATCGCATCGTCAGTCGTTAACAAGATGCTCGGGCTATAGTAATTTAAATTCAACACCGTCTATTTGAACGAACAGATTATCTAAGTCAGGTATTTTCTTTTTATATAAATCAAACCTTGATTTGATATCTGCTAATAAATAGGTATCTAAATTACCAATTGATAATAGTCGTCTATTACCGGCTTCGTCATAGTAGTAATAAATGACTTTTTTGTTTTGAGCTTCCATTTGCTGCGCCCTCCTGTTAAGCAGTTACGTTAGCTTCATAACCGAATTCAGTCATGATTTCATGTATTTTCAATCTGCCTTTTTGTGTCCATCTAGTTTGTAAAACTGTGTCTTCTCTACCGTCAGAGCGTACAATTGCTATAGTGTCTGATTCTGTGTAACTCTTGCCCATGTGTTCTGAGTAAAGTACCCACTGTTTATTTACTTTTCGTTGTAATCTAGCTTCGTGTAGTAGTTTGTTTAACTTTTGTGCTGATATACCGTAGTCTGCCGCGATTTGAGTTGTAGCTAATGTGCCAGTTGATTTTAAGATTTCATCAACATAATCTGCTTTGGGTTTTAGCTCTCCGATTTCTTGTTGTAAAAGTAAGTTTTGCTCTTTTTCTTTCTTATACTCAGTCAACACTGTAATGATGTAGTCTGGATCTTTTAATGTTTGTTCAATTACATTGTCTGTTGCGTAGATACCGTGTTTGCGAATAGCTGGTAGGACATCTGATGTTACCCAGCGTTTGAATTTTCTAGCGTTTTCTCTAATTTTTTCGTTTTTGCTTTGTTTAGAAGCATCGAAGATTAGACTGTATAATCCTGATTCGTTGATAATGATCATATTTCTGTTTTGACCTGATGCACTAAATTGGTGCGTCAGCTTGTCCTCGCTATCAACATGATTTCTAATGGCATTGTCTGCTCTTGCATATCCTAAAATCTCAGCAATATCTTTTCCTACAAAATAAGGTTCGTTTTCAATTTCTACTGTTCTTACTGGTAGCTCTTTAAAATTAAATGTTTGTAATGCTTGCATTTGAGTATCCTCCTTTTTCCTCAACACCCACATTCAGCAGACGGTTATCGCAATGACTATCGAATGTATTTAAGCGCGGCTCATATCATCGCCAGCTCTCGCTCACATCTGCTCAATGTGGATGTTGATAAGCGTGGTTATATTAAGAAGTGAATGTTACTGATTCACTTTCCGCCACTCTGTTAAATCAGTAACTTTGTTATCGCTTTCAACACCGTTAAGCTTGTCTAACGCTTTCACTACTTTTTGGAACTCTTTGATAGCACTTCGTAGCTTTTTAGTAATTTCATCTTCTACCATTTCCAAACCAGCAAATGCGTCTTCGTTATTCATGCTTAGATGTTTGTTGAAAAGATCTCGAGTGTATCTTATTTCTTTAAGTGATTTATCATAAGCTTCAATTTGTCCTGAAAGGTTATGATATTTTAGTTGTAGTTTTACTAATTTTAATGATTGGTCTTGCATTTGTTATGTCTCCTTTAAGATGTTTGTTTTTCTTTTTCTTTAAATGCTAAAATAATTGATTTCTTTTTATCATTCATAAATACGAAATTTTCGTATTCATTACCTAAAAAAATATCATCATATTTAACATTAAAAGCACTCATATACTTAGAAAGTAAACTATCTTTAATGTTTGTAGAGTCTTTTTCCATATTTTGAATTGTACGTGATGACACCTTAAATAAATTTCCTAACTCTTCTTGAGTCAATCCGTAATCAGTCCTCAACTCTTTTAATGTTTTCATGTTGTCACCGCCTTTCGATAAACCTAATATAATACGAAATTTTCGTATTGTCAACATTAAATACGTTTTTTTCGTAAAAAACTTTACTATGATATGAAATTTTCGTATAATAAGAAAAACAGGAGGTAAGTAATATGAACAAAGAAAGAAATATTATTATAGCCAAAAACATTAGAAAATTTCTCAACGATTCAAATATGTCTCAAAAGAAACTTGCTGAACTCATTAACATAAAACCATCTACTTTAAGCGATTATTTAAATTTACGTTCCAACCCCTCTCACGGAGTTATACAAAGGATAGCTGATGTTTTCGAGGTTGGTAAAAGCGACATAGATACTACATACAAAGACGATAACGACATCACTTCCATATACAACAAACTCACACCTCCCCGCCAAAAAAACGTACTTAACTATGCAAATGAACAATTGGAAGAACAGAATTCTAAAGGAGATAACGTTGTAGATATTAATTCATATAAACAGGAGAAAACTCCAGTTAACGTCAATGGTTGCGTCTCTGCTGGTGTAGGAGAACGTTTACACGATGAAACGCTATTTACTGAAATGGTTAAAGGACCTATCCCCACACACGATTTAGCGTTAAAAGTAAATGGTGATTCTATGGAACCTATGTTTAAAGACGGTGAAATTATATTCGTAGAGAAAACTCACAATATAAAGAATGGACAAATTGGTATATTCATCATTGAAGAAGAAGCGTACGTTAAGAAAGTCTTTGTTGAAGATGATAGATTGACTCTAGTTTCACTAAATAAAGAATACGATGATCTACACTTTTACAGGAACGAAAGTGTGAGGTTAATTGGAAAAGTTATTTTATAGTTAAAGGAGAAATGAAAATGAGTAAAAAATTTAGCGATATTGAAAGAAATGATATTAATGCTAAATGGTTCGATGAAATTGAAAAACTTGAAGAAAAGTTAAACGAAGATTTAACTAAAAGAGAAAAGAAAAAAATAGAAAAAGAAATTACAAAAAATAAGAAATATATAGAAAAATCAGCCTTTTGGCAAAACTTAGCTGATAAAGCTGAAACTACCGGTAACAAATTACAAAATGTAGGTGGTAAAATGCAAAAAGTTGGCTTAAAAACAACAGCAGCCGTATGGACGCCGGCGTTATACGGCGCTTATAAAGTTGGTAAATCATTAAAGAATAAACCTAAAGAAGATGATTTGATAAAATTTATAAAAGAATGTCAAACAGCTTATAAAGATGGAAAAATAACTGAGAATGAAATGAAAGAGCATATTTTAACTTTTACAAATAATTACTATAAATAATAGAAAAATTATTTTACAGGAGGCTTTAACATGGATTTTAAAGAAGTTGACTTTAACATCAAAGAGTGGGAGATGGTTGAAATACCCCTTTATACAGAAGAAGAACTGACTTATAGATTGAAAAACGATTTACCTATAACTAAAAGTGAGTTTGAAGAACAGGAGTCTAAAAATGAATTCTTATAAAGAAATTGAACACTTACACATTAACACCGGTGGTAAAGAGTTAACTCAAGAGCAAATAGAAGAAGCTAAATCTTTTATAGACAGTCAAGGATTTAAAGATATGATTCGAGAAGCTAAAGAGTCACGTCAAAGAGTTATGGAGTCTAAAATTACTGATAGAACTAAAATGTGATTAATAACGTATATTTAGCGCTTTAATATAAATATAAACAAAGGAGAAATTGACATGAAAAAAGCAATCTTAACTTTAAGTCTTATATTTATTACCTACTACCTCACTTTTAAATATATGTGGATTAAAGAATTGAAGTATTAATTATGCTTATTTAAAAAAGACGTCTATTTCAGCAGTGTTTGAAAGGAAGTTTATAATGAAAATAACTAATTGCAAAATAAAAAAAGAAACTATAGTATATGAAGTTTTAACTAGTGGTAATCAACCATTCACTTATGAGTTACCTAAAGATTTATCGTCACATAATGCGCGTAAATACTTGGAATTTATTTCACAAAAAATAGATGGCGATAAGTTAAATTAATTCAAAGAATAAAGTAACTTCATAAAGAGTACGAAGAAAACGATCTAATGACCGAACTTATTCTTGAATATTTAGTAAAAAAGTATGTTGAAGAAGAATATAGGAAATAAACGCCTATATGGCGTGAGGAGGATGAGGGATGGAAGAGAAACGATATAAAGTTTATCAAAGAGGCGAAATAATTTATGCAGATTTTGGTAAAGGTGTAGGTCATGAGTTTTCATACAAACACTTTTGCATAGTCATAAACAAAAAGGATAATAAAAATAACGGCAAAGTGACCGTAATCCCTTTAACTTCCAAAAGCAAACACAATGCTTTTGTAAATATACATCTTATAAAACCCTTTTTAAATACACTAAAACAATCAATTGCCAAACACGAGAAAAAGATAGAATCGATTGAAAACATTATAAATCAAAATCCCAATGATTTAAAAGTCATTGTTTATGCAAGGTTTTTGTGTGACTCCTTAAAGAACGAAATGAAACAATACGATTTTGTGGAAAACAAATTAAAAAACTTAGTTGACAAAAGTTCTTATGCAAAAACACAGGATATTACTACAATAAGTAAGGATAGAATTTTAAATTATATTAAAGATTTAAGCGTTTTAATTAGATTGCCGAAACACGAAACTGACCGATTGGTTAACATCTGTTTCAAAAAAATGAGTTGAACAATTCTAAAATAATGTTATAATACAGGTATTGAGGGCTAAAGGTCCACCTATATTGATTTGAGCTTTCGGCTCACTGACGTCTGTATTATACAGGCGTCTTTTTTTATACAATTTTCACGGGTAGCCCGCCTACCCTTATTATTTTTTGCCAATTTTGAGGAGGGAACGCATGAAAACACGTTGTTACGATGGTAAAAAATGGCAATATGAATTTAAGTATGAAGGAAAAAGATACCGTAAGAAAGGTTTTAGAACAAAGCGTGAAGCTAATTCTGCTGGACTAGACAAGTTAAATGAGTTAAGAAGTGGTTTTAATATAGATAACTATATAACTCTTGAAGAATACTTCGAAAATTGGATTAAAACGTATAAACAACCTGTTGTTAAAGAAAATACCTACCGTCATTATAGAAATGCATTACAACATATACAAAAACATAAAATAGGTAAAATGGAGTTATCAAAGATAAATAGACAAGTTTATCAGAAATTCATAAACGATTATTCAAAAGAACACGCAAAAGAAACTATAAGAAAAACAAACGGTGCTATTCGGTCAGCTTTAGATGACGCATTATATGATGGGCTTATTTTTAAAAATCCCGCTTATAAAGTTAATTATAAAGCCGGAAAACCTACGAAGTCAGAACAAGAAAAATTCATCTCGGTAACTGAATATGAAATACTAAAAGATCACGTCAGAAAGAAGAGAACTCGTTCATCATTAGCGCTATTCATAATGATTTGTACGGGTTGTCGTGTCAGTGGTGCAAGAAATATAAAGATTGAGCATATCAACCAAGTGAAAAACACTATATTTATTGACGAGCGAAAAACCGATACTTCCCCTAGATATATCAGTATCGCTAAATCTGATATGAAACACATTATGGACGTCATAAGTACATTTGCAATTAGCTATGATGGTTACATTTTCAAAGAAGCCGGATCTATAATTAACCTTCATGCTATCAATAATGCTTTGAAATCAGCCTGTAGAGTCAATAATATACCAATTATTACATCGCACGCATTAAGACACACTCATTGTTCTTATTTACTAGCAAAAGGTGTATCTATACATTACATTTCTAAAAGATTAGGTCATAAAAATATAGCAATAACTACATCCGTGTATTCTCATTTGTTAGAAGAAAAATTTAATGAAGAGGACAAAAAAACAACTAAAATTTTAGAAAGTATGTAATTTAGGGACCCATTAGGGACTCCAAACCCAATAAATACTGTTGTTACAAGGTTTCTATGTATCCAAACTGGGGGCAATATAAACGCGCTGATTTAATCGGACAATCTTCTTATATTAAAAATAATGATGTCGTAATATTCAATGAAGCATTTGATAATGGTGCATCAGACAAATTATTAAGTAATGTGAAAAAAGAATATCCTTACCAAACACCTGTACTCGGTCGTTCTCAATCAGGTTGGGACAAAACTGAAGGTAGCTACTCATCAACTGTTGCTGAAGATGGTGGCGTAGCGATTGTAAGTAAATATCCTATTAAAGAAAAAATCCAGCATGTTTTCAAAAGCGGTTGTGGATTCGATAATGATAGCAACAAAGGCTTTGTTTATACAAAAATAGAGAAAAATGGTAAGAACGTTCACGTTATCGGTACACATACACAATCTGAAGATTCACGTTGTGGTGCTGGACATGATCGAAAAATTAGAGCTGAACAAATGAAAGAAATCAGTGACTTTGTTAAAAAGAAAAATATCCCTAAAGATGAAACGGTATATATAGGTGGTGACCTTAATGTTAATAAAGGCACTCCAGAGTTCAAAGATATGCTTAAAAACTTGAATGTAAATGATGTTCTATATGCAGGTCATAATAGCACATGGGACCCTCAATCAAATTCAATTGCGAAATATAATTACCCTAATGGTAAACCAGAACATTTAGACTATATATTTACAGATAAAGATCATAAACAACCAAAACAATTAGTCAATGAAGTTGTGACTGAAAAACCTAAGCCATGGGATGTATATGCGTTCCCATATTACTACGTTTACAATGATTTTTCAGATCATTATCCAATCAAAGCCTATAGTAAATAGTGCTCAACTAACTAATAACTCGCTTCGTTCTAAAAGGTCGAAGCGAGTTATATTGTTAAAATTTGAATTGACTTACATTTTAATAAAATCATCTTAACAATTTTAATTTTTCATTAATACAAGTCTTTACTCTACACTCAAACAAGATTCATACACTGCACATCATAATAAATCTATCTACTCAAATATAAATAAAAGTTACCTACTACATTCTATGTAGCAGGCAACTTTTATTACTTATTTCTTTTCATTATCATTAAGTACTTTTACAAACTTCACATTATGTGTCTTCCAATCAACTTCATATAATGCTGATAATTTTTCTTCTTTTTTATCTACATGGTTTTCACCAGACCAATAGCCCCAGAAACCATGACGATTCCAATCTATTTTAAACTCATCCATTGATCTTTTATAATGAACAACAAATTTTGATTTACCTTCATCTTTTTTATCATGTGACATAACAGCTAAAAATTCTGGATTAAACCCTTCAGAAACAGTTACAGGCATCTTATTCTTAGGCGTAAAATTATCTTTCGCCCATAAATTTCCATTTCGTGTTAAAGAAAAGATTTCACTTTTAGTTCTATTATCACTATCATTAGTTAATTGTCTCGTATGGTCATGTCCCATATTATTTATCAAATGTGCTTCTACTTTCCAACCTACACCTTTATGTGACGTAGATTGATCAAGTAATGTACGATACGATGGTTGTTGATAACTAATCGTCTCTGAATAATTACTCTCTTTTGTAATATTTCCAGTTAACCCTCCACGATTAATCGAAAAATCTCCACCTGTTTTATAACCATACGTATATTTAACTTCTCTTGATTCATCCTGATTTTTTGGTGCAAAGTCAGTCACATTTGTATTGTTGTTGTCATCAACATTTTGAATTGAAACTGAATAAGATCCAGGCCATCTTAATGTACTATTCCAATAACCATTTGGGTCTAGAATTCTTAAACCACTACCTATTGTTCCTTTCGCTTTAATAAATACTGTTTCTTTATCATAATTAGGTTCAGTTAAGAAGTTAAATTGTAAGCTTTGAGTAATATTTTTTTGACTATCACTTGTTGTAGCTGTACGTGTATACATTTTAGTATCACCATCAAGATTCTTCTCAGAAACAGCTTTAATTTCAGAATTAATTTTTGCATAAGAAGTAGCTGGTAATACAGTGAAAGTAGTCGATAGTGCTAACGTACAAATTGTGATATTTTTATATAGTTGTTTAATCATTTGTAATCCTTCCCTTCGATTTTATCCTTCTCTAAATGATTTATTATCAGAGTATTTATCAACGACTTTAACTGTTTTATTTTTCCAATCAACTTCATAAGTGACAATTAATCTTTGACCTTCTTTATTTTTTTCTAAAATTGGAGGTGCATAATGTATTCCAGGTCTGTTTTTCAAAATATCTTGATTTCGTGTGTATGTTACTTCAAATTGCGTTTTCTCATTTGACTTTTCATTAGATAAATAAGTTAAAAATTCTGGATTAAAGCCACTTCTTACTAATGCTGGGTATCTATATTTTGAAGCAAAGCTTAGTTCAGGGTTTTCTACAGTAGCAATTCTCGTATTTCTATAGAATAATAATTCATCATTTCTATTTTTCACTTCTCCACCATACTTCAAGTCATTCGCAATAACTGACCAGTGTACATGCCAGTTATTATTTTTACCACTGGCAATTGTGTCATAATTTTGCTGATTATAACTAATCGTTTTGGAGTAGCTATTTGATGAAGTTCGTCCAATACCTTTCGTTGAATCGAATTTACCACCTGAGCTATATGAAAATGTATTGTCTACTTTCGCAGTTGAAATTTTATTTTTCGGCAATTGGTCTAATATTTCAGTTTTAGGATTTCTTTTTACTTGAAAATCTACATGGTACTCACTTGGATACTTTAACCAATTTGAATTTTTTTCTTCTTTATGAGATTCAAACTTTAAATTTGAATGAATTGAGCCTTGTTTTTTAACAAGTAATACATTCTTGTCATAAGTTGGATCATCGATAAAGTCGAATTGTAAATTTTGGAGTATATTTGTTTTCTCATCATATACTGTTTCAGTTCGTTTTGTGATTTTACCGTTTTTCCCAATATCATCCGGTGCTGTTGAATTTTTATCTTTATTAGTAACATTACGTTTCTCTTTTTGTTGAGACTTATCAACATGTTCTTTCTTATTTTGGTCTTGCGAGTCTTTATGAGCTGAATTTGCTTGAGTCGTTGCTGCTGATAACAATAAAATTGCACATGATAATGATGACGCTATTAAAACACGTTTTTTATTTTTCATTGTTATAACCTTCTTTCGTATGATTGATATTTGTTGATATGTATCGACATGTGAATAATATCACAAAAACAGAGAATATATATTTAACTATTTATTAAATGATTTTGTTAATATTATTAAATACTTTATCCTCTTTAAAAATAATGTGTGTACAAAGTCATTAATTTAGCAAATATTTTTATTTAGTAGTTAATAACCATCGATTTGAAATTTATATATAATTATTAGCTAAATAATATCCTGCATCTTTCTCATACAATTTACTATAAAATTAAGCATAGCCGATATCAGTGTTAATAAGATCGTAGATACTAGACAGTAAATTTCATAGAACGAAATCAAATAACACACTACTTTCTGCATTTTAAATTATGTTTAAGAATAAAAATTATGTTTATATAAATATATATACTACTTTGAAAAGGTGTGAGCTTAATGACAACTTTTAGTGAAAAAGAAAAAATTCAATTACTAGCAGATATTGTTGAACTACAAACTGAAAATAATAATGAAATAGACGTTTGTAATTATTTAAAAGATTTATTCGACAAGTACGATATTAAATCTGAGATTTTGAAAGTTAATGAACACCGCGCCAATATCGTTGCAGAAATCGGTAACGGCTCACCTATACTCGCATTGAGTGGTCATATGGATGTTGTTGATGCAGGAAATCAAGATAATTGGACTTATCCCCCTTTTCAACTCACAGAAAAAGATGGCAAATTATATGGTCGAGGCACAACAGATATGAAAGGCGGTCTGATGGCTTTGGTCATCACACTCATTGAATTAAAAGAACAAAATCAATTACCTCAAGGAACGATAAGATTACTAGCTACTGCTGGCGAAGAGAAAGAACAAGAAGGTGCCAAATTATTGGCTGATAAAGGCTATTTAGACGATGTAGATGGCTTAATTATTGCTGAACCAACTGGATCAGGAATTTATTATGCACATAAAGGGTCTATGTCATGTAAAGTAACTGCAACTGGTAAAGCTGTCCATAGCTCAGTTCCATTTATTGGTGACAATGCAATTGATACACTGCTTGAATTTTATAATCAATTTAAAGAAAAATATTCAGAGCTAAAAAAACATGATACTAAACATGAATTAGATGTTGCACCCATGTTCAAATCATTGATAGGAAAAGAAATTTCTGAAGAGGATGCAAATTATGCATCTGGTCTTACAGCTGTATGTTCGATTATAAATGGCGGCAAACAATTTAACTCTGTACCAGATGAAGCTTCACTTGAATTTAACGTAAGACCAGTTCCTGAGTATGATAACGACTTTATAGAATCGTTTTTCCAAAATATCATTAATAATGTGGATAGCAATAAGCTTTCACTCGATATTCCAAGCAATCACCGACCTGTAACAAGCGATAAAAATAGCAAATTAATTACTACGATTAAAGATGTAGCTTCTAGTTATGTAGATAAAGACGATATATTTGTTTCGGCGCTTGTAGGTGCAACAGATGCCTCTAGTTTCTTAGGTGATAATAAGGACAATGTTGATTTAGCCATTTTTGGACCAGGTAATCCATTAATGGCACATCAAATCGATGAATATATTGAAAAAGATATGTATCTGAAATATATTGATATTTTTAAAGAGGCTTCCATTCAATATTTAAAAGAAAAATAAGAACGATGCTGTCAGCAGCCCTATTCGCGTGCTGGCAGTTTTTTATTGCGAATTTTAAGTTGATAGAAATAGCGATGAATATTGTTTGAATGTAAATATTCAAATATCAACAAGCACATTTTCATTGATTAAGTGATGTAAAACTGAAATTATGGTGGTGATTTGTCATACATATATTGACTAATGGTCATAAAGAAAGACGCATTCCAATAGTTTAGTCGACTAATGGAAAACGCCTCATAATAAAATATATTTTCGTGTATTCTAATATTTTCTTGTAATGAATCATAATCGTCCAAAACCTAACTTTTTAGTTAATAAAAACTAGAAAATGAGATTATATTATTCCTACCATGCCATCATATTCTGTTAGTCATTTAAAGGTTTAATTTTTTATTAAATTTAAATATACACAACTTCTTATATAGTAAATTTTCACCTAATAATTGAACTATTTGATTCACATAACCTATAAATCCACAAATATAGTTATGTTATTAACTAGGTTTTGGTTTATATAATGCTAAATATGCACCCATACATGCTAATATAATTCCGACTACTAAATTTATACTTAAATGAGTTTCTCCCATAATAACACTTGCTATACCACCAATTGCAGGAAACATAGCAACCATGTAACCACTTTCAGCTGCTCCAATATCATTAATTAATTTCAGATAGAAAAACCAGGCTAAAAATGAAGCTAGAATAGATAAATATAATAAACCAAACCAAAAATTTAATTCTAATGGAAATGAATACCTATATCCTTTGAAACTAGTATAAATAAGTAAAAATATCACTGCTGATAACATACCAATTGTATTTGACAAAACAGGATGAACTTTACTTTCACTGTTATATAAAGATAAAACATCACCAATTGACGTTATGATTGTACCTAAAAGAGCAAATGCTACACCAATTATAAATTCATTTGTTAAGCTGTTTAAATCAGGATATAAGATTACAACTACACTTACAACTCCTAGTCCTCCCCCTATATATATTCTGTTAGAAATTTTCCTCTTGAATACCATACTAATAAATATAGGTGTTAATATGGCTTTCATTGAAAAAATCAATGTAACTATAGCAGCTGAACTATAGAAAGTACCGTAATAAAGAAGCAAATAACTTATAGTAAAGTTACATAGTCCAAAACCAATTATCGTAAACCAATTTGTATTATTTAATTTCAGTTTTTTAAAAATAAATATGAACATTACACCGAATAGCGAAAAAGCAATTAAAGATCTATACAATAAAGCAACTTCTAAAGGCAAACTATCTCCTTGTATCTTTACCGCTATAAAGTTTAATCCCCATATAAACATGCAAAACAGGTACATTAAATAATTCATAATTACACACTTCTCCTAATGTTCAAAAAATCAAAAACATAAACAATTGAAGAAACCAATAAATCCATTTGTTCTTTTGTGTGATTTGGCGTTACATTAATTCTAAATCTTTCAGTACCAATTTCTACAGTAGGTGAATTAATTGCTTGAACATAAATATTAAATTTATCTAGAAGTAACTTTGCTGCTTCCTCACATTTTTTTGAATCTCCAATTATAACTGGGAGTATATGTGTCTTACTTTGTTTCAAAACTTCAATACCATTTTCTTTGAATTTTTCTTTTAAGTATTTCGTTTTATCTTGCAATTCTTCTCTTAATTTATCATTACTTCTGACTATTTTTATACTAGTTAAACAACCCGCAGCAATAACCGGAGGTAATGCAGTAGTAAATATAAAACCTGAAGAATATGATCTGATTACATCTATGAGTAATTGATCTCCGGTTATATATCCTCCTATTATTCCGATTCCTTTTGCCATTGTAGATTGTATGATGTCTATATCTTCCTGAACACCAACAACATCAGAGTATCCTCTTCCTTCTTCACCATACATGCCAATTGCATGTACTTCATCTAAAAAAGTTAAAGAATTATATTCTTTTGCTAATTCGACTATCTCTACTATTGGTGCAATGTCTCCATCCATTGAATATACAGACTCAAATACTATTAACTTTGGTATATTAATATCATATTGATTCAGTAATTCATTTAAATGTTTAACATTATTATGTTCAAAAATTTCAATCTTATTTTTAACACTTCGCAAAGCATTTATTATAGACGCATGATTTTTAGAATCAGAAAATACAATCATTTCTGGGAATATTCTTAATAAACCTTGCAAAGACGCATCATTTGAAGAGTATCCTGTTGGAAAAACTAAAGCTGAGTCCTTTTTATGCCATTTTGCTATCTCATTTTCTAATAGTTTAAAATATTTATGGCTTCCACCAATATTCCTTGAACCACCTGCCCCTGCACCATATTCTTTTAAAGCATCACTCATTACATTTATTACTTCTTGATTTTGAGACATACCTAAATAATCGTTACTACAAAACACAACAACCTCTTTACCATCTTCCCCTTTGGCTAATGGATATTTGTTTGCAATCCTGTTAATCTCAGTAAATATTCTATAGCTTCCTTTTTCTTTTAATTCAGCAATTTTGTCAAAAAATAAAGTTTTATACATTTTTATCTCCCTTTTTACCAAATTTTATGTTAAAAATATTACCAATGATAAACAGATTTACCCCTTTTTTATATTTCTTTCATTATAAAACAAAATAAATCTTCAATCAATTGAAAATTAGCAATTTTCAGTTTTTTAATAAACTGGATTTTCTAATACTTTAAGAATCAATTAATATAATAATCTATAATTGGGCTTATTTGAAAATTTTATTATGTCATATGAGTTTAAATTTGAAAAGTCTTCTCAAATATCTTATGAATATTTTGTTAGTACAAATAATATGCTATGCAATATTATTAATTATTATTTAATAGAATGAAAAATATAAAACTGAAACTATAGCGTTGATTTGTCATACATATATTGCATTGTCTGTTGAAATTGGGAATCCAATTTCTCTGTGTTGGGCCCCTGACTAGAATTGAAAAGTAATACGCATCAGTAACATTTCTATTTTCATTTATGATATTATCTAATTATTAATTTATAATATAAAGGAGTATGCAATTAAAATGAACAAAGTCAACAAACCTTTATATTTTTATTTAATGCTTTTCTTCTCTACAACTATCATAGGTGCTCTTTTATTATATTTACCTTTCACTGGTAAAAAGCCAATATCTTTTTTAGATGCCCTATTTATAGCTTCAAGTGCATTTACAGTTACTGGCCTATCCCCAGTTGATATAGGATCACAGTTTAATATACTTGGTGAAATAGTAATACTATTATTAATTCAAATAGGTGGTCTGGGTATCGTGACCGTAACCCTATTGACATTAGTATTTTTAAATAGAAAGATATCAATGAAAAATAGATTCTTGATTATGGTTACATGGAATATTGACGAACCTGGTGGTGTTATTAAGCTAATTAAACACTTGGCTATTTATAGTTTAGTCACTGAATTAATTGGTATGATTTGTTTGTGTTTATCTTTTATACCAAAATTTGGTATAGGCAAAGGTTTATTTTTAAGCTTATTCACATCAGTATCAGCTTTTAATAATGCTGGATTTGCCCTTTTTAAGAATAACTTAATAGATTATTCTAGTGATCCAATTGTCATTATTACAATCTCAATACTCATAATATTTGGAGGTATTGGACATTTTGTCGTGATAGACTTTATTAATTGTAAAAAATTGAGTAAATTATCTTTACATTCTAAATTAGTCTTAACTACAACTAGTATCCTAATAATTATAGGAGCTATTACATTCTTTTTATTAGAACAGTTTAATACTATGCAACATATGGGACTAGTTGAAAAAATCGGAAATTCTTTTTTCCAATCAGTAACAACACGAACAGCGGGTTTTAACAGTATAGATATAGCAAGCATTAACAAATCTACCGCATTAATGTTAATGCTACTTATGTTTATTGGTGGTGCCCCTCTCAGTGCAGCTGGAGGAATTAAAATAACTACTTTTGCAGTTGCGTTTATTTTTGTACTAAATTATATACGTAAAGAAAATAATGTTTCAGTATTCAATAAAGAAATATCTGACAAACATATAAAACTATCTATTGTTACCATTAATATCTCATTTCTATTTATCAGCATCATTACTTTTATATTATCGATAATTAATCCGAACATATCATTAATCAAGTTATTATTCGAAGTGGTTTCTGCATTCGGAACAGTCGGGTTAAGTATGAACCTTACCACAGAATATCATGGTATTACTAAAATAATTATTATATTCGTTATGCTTTGCGGTAAAGTAGGACTATTAACTTTACTAAGAACATTTATACCACCAAAAAGTCCTAAAAATTACCGCTACACTAAAGGACAAATTTATCTATAAAATAACTTATCCATCTTTAACAAGAAATGAACTAGTATTTTAAACTATTACATTTAAAAAACTACCTAAACAGGTAGTTTTTTTATTTATTTTAGGCCGATTAAATGTCTTATGTCTTTAATTAAGTAAAATGCACAAGTACACCTTTAAAAAGATCTACTCAAAACTAAACTATACCTAGTTAACCGCTTGTGATTAAGAAATTTTAAATGTGGTTTCTTTTAATTATGTCAACCACCCATAAGGATTTTAATCAAGCACTCATTCATTCCTGCACTCGCAATATGCATTACTTATAGAAGTTGATGTACTCTCATATTAAGGGCAATACAATAACTCCCGCAATACAATGATTTAAATACCATTATGAATCTCAATGACAAATCAGCACACAATAAAGACACCTCTCATAAGTTTAGTCAACTAATGGAAGGCGTCTCGTAATTAAAATATATTTACGTGCATTCTAATTTGTACTTAGAACGAATCATACTCGTCTATCATGGAATGTTCTAGTTAGTCAAAACTATAAACAGTTTTACATCATTCCTGGCATGCCACCCATGTTAGGTTGGTCATTATTTTTTTCTGGAATTGATGCCACAACCGCTTCAGTCGTTAAGAACATTGCTGCAACACTTGCAGCATGTTGTAATGCTGAGCGTGTTACTTTAGTTGGATCAACGATACCTGCTTCTAACATATTAACCCACTCGTTTGTAGCAGCGTTAAAACCAACACCCGGCTCTGCGTTTTTCAAACGTTCTACAATAACAGAACCTTCTAATCCTGCATTTTCAGCAATTTGACGAACTGGTGCAGTTAGTGCTTTAAGTACAATGTTTACACCTGTTTCAATGTCACCTTCAGCTTCAATTTCACTTACTTTTTGGTAAACATTTACTAATGCAGTACCACCACCTGCAACAATACCTTCTTCAACTGCTGCACGTGTAGAATTTAATGCATCTTCAATACGTAATTTACGTTCTTTAAGCTCTGTTTCACTTGCTGCACCTACTTTGATAACTGCAACACCACCTGCTAATTTAGCTAAGCGCTCTTGTAATTTTTCACGATCAAAGTCAGATTCAGTTTCTTCAATTTGAGATTTCAATTGGCTAACACGTGCATCAATGCTGTTTTCGTCACCGTCACCATCAACAACAGTGGTATTATCTTTAGTTACTTCTACTTTACTTGCAGTACCTAACATATCAATTGATGCATCTTTTAAATCTAAGCCTAAATCATCAGTAATCACTTGCGCACCAGTTAAAATAGCTAAATCTTCTAACATTGCTTTACGACGATCACCGAAACCAGGCGCCTTTACTGCAACAGCTGTAAATGTGCCACGCATACGGTTTAGCACGATATTTGTTAATGCATCGCCTTCAACTTCATCAGCTACAATTAAGATTGGACGATTAGATTGAACCACTTGTTCTAATAAAGGTAAGATATCTTGGAAAGACGAGATTTTCTTATCTGTTACTAAAATGTATGGGCGTTCTAATTCAGCAACCATTTTATCTGAATCAGTAACCATATACGGTGATTGATAACCACGATCAAATTGCATACCTTCAACCACTTCTAGTTCAGTGTTTAGTCCATTTGATTCTTCAATTGTAATGACACCATCGTTACCAACTTTTTCCATAGCTTCAGAAATATAACGTCCAATTTCTTCATCTGCTGCTGAAATCGCACCTACTTGCGCAATTTCATTTTTATTTTCAACTTTTTGAGAATTTTCATGTAACGCTTCAACAGCAACTTTAACTGCTTTGTCGATACCTTGTCGTAAACCAACTGGGTTCGCACCACTTGTAACATTTTTCAAGCCTTCTTGAATCATTGCTTGAGCTAATACTGTTGCAGTTGTCGTACCGTCACCAGCAATTTCATTTGTCTTATTTGCGACTTCTTGAACTAGTTTAGCCCCCATATTTTCATATGGATCTTCTAATTCGATTTCTTTAGCAATCGTTACACCATCGTTCGTAATTAAAGGTGCTGTAAACTCTTTATCTAATACAACATTACGTCCTTTAGGACCAATCGTTACTTTAACTGCATTTGCAAGTTGGTCAACACCACGTAACATTGCTTGACGCGCATCTTCAGAGAATTTCAATTGTTTAACCATAAATGATAAACCTCCATTTGTTTAGTTGTGTTTCATTTTCGTTCTTTTTAATTTATCTATGAATTTAGTTTTGTATTATTCAATAACTGCTAAAATATCTTCTTCATTTAATACTAGATATGTTTCATTATCTCGTTTAACTTCTGTACCAGCATATTGTTGGAACACGACACGGTCCCCTTCTTTCACTTCAGGAGTCACTCTTGTACCATCATTTAATAGACGTCCAGTTCCTACTGCAACGATAACGCCTTCGTTTGATTTTTCTTTAGCACTATCAGTTAAAACAATACCACTTTTAGTTGTTTGTTCTTGTTCTTTTTTCTCAATAATCACACGATTTCCAATTGGTTTTAGCATGATTGTTCCTCCTTAAAAAAACCTAAAGTTTAGCACTTAACATTAAAGAGTGCTAACATACATTTATAATAATCAAATTTGGTCAAAATTTCAAGTCATAACCTTTTAATTAAGTTTTGTAACTTCAAGTTATTTACGATAAAATAAATTATAAACAAATATTTGGAGGAAAATTATGACAAGACTATGGGCATCATTGCTAACTGTTATTATTTATATATTGTCTCAATTTTTACCGCTTCTCATTGTAAAAAAATTACCATTTGTACAATATAGTGGCATAGAACTGACTAAAGCAGTCATTTACATACAACTTGTTCTATTTTTAATCGCCGCCACGACGATTATTTTAATTAATTTAAAAATTAAAAATCCAACAAAATTAGAATTAGAAGTTAAAGAACCTAAAAAATATATCATTCCATGGGCATTGCTTGGATTTGCATTGGTAATGATTTATCAAATGGTAGTGAGCATTGTATTAACGCAAATTTATGGTGGACAACAAGTAAGTCCTAATACAGAAAAGCTAATTATTATTGCTCGAAAAATACCTATATTTATCTTCTTTGTATCTATTATCGGTCCTTTATTAGAAGAATACGTATTCAGAAAAGTAATCTTTGGAGAATTATTTAATGCGATTAAAGGTAATCGTATCGTAGCATTTATTATTGCTACAACAGTAAGTTCATTAATATTTGCATTAGCACATAATGATTTCAAATTTATTCCAGTTTATTTTGGTATGGGTGTCATTTTTTCATTAGCATATGTTTGGACAAAACGGCTTGCTGTTCCAATTATTATCCATATGTTACAAAACGGATTTGTCGTTATATTCCAATTACTTAATCCTGAGGCTTTGAAAAAAGCCTCGGAACAAGCGAATTTTATATATCACATTTTTATTCCATAATAAAAAAAAACGAATCACACACGGATTATCGTCGCTGTGATTCGTTTTTATTTTTCTTTTTATTTCGCTTTACAAATAAGAATAGCATGATTGAAAATACCACCATCATAGAACATACAATTGCTAGCCAACTTTTACTATATGCAGTTGACGCACTTTTCTTATTATCTTCTTGTTTTTTAACTACTGTAAAATCTTCTTTTTCATGCGGTTCAAATGAGCGTTGTTTTGAATCCGGCTTATCTTCGGGCTTTTTCAAATCTGGCATTGATCCAATTTCACCAGTAATTAATGCGAGTACTTGTTCATCTAAATTACGATAGTACCTTTCTGATTTCAATGGATTGAAATATTGGAATCTAAAGTAATTCGATTGTTGTTGTAATCCATTTAAATAAGCATTTCCGCTGAAGTTTTGTTTGCGAATAATATTATAAATGTCTTCATCAGTAACTTCTCCATAATCTTTGCCCAACTTATTAATTTGATTTAAAATATACGGATTATACTTGTAAGCCCCATTCGCCAAGGCTAAAAATCGTTGGGACACAAAATCATTACCAGTAGGATTTTGTGAGTTTCCTTGATTTCCATTTGGTTGCCATTGACCTTGATTAGATCCATCTGAAGCATTTGGGTTCCATGTTCCCCCATTTTTCGAGCCACCAGAATGATTGGAATCCCCAGGTTGATTGGGATCTGGTGACGGGTTAGGATTTGGCTTATTAGGGTCTGGTTTTGGATTCGGATTTGGCTTTGGTTTATCGGGATCTGGTTTTGGATCCGGATTTGGCTTTGGTTTATCTGGGTCTGGTTTTGGATCTGGATTTGGTTTCGGGTTATCTGGATCTGGTTTTGGATCCGGATTTGGCTTTGGTTTATCTGGGTCTGGTTTTGGATCCGGTTTTGGTTTCGGGTTATCTGGATCTGGTTTTGGATTCGGACTTGGGTTTTGGTTATTTGGGTCTGGTTTTGAATCTGTACTTGGGTTTTGGTTGTTTGAGTCTAGCTTCACATTATTCGAATCAGGATTAGCATCACGACTATTCGAACCTGTTCCTTCATTACCCGTTTGATTTGATTCGTGAGGTGTCCCAGTCTCATTATTATTCATTTCACTATTTACTGATGGTGAAGTTATATTATGATTCAAATTAGTAGTTGGTTTTTCTCCATTTAAGTTATCCTTTGCTTCAACTGTGTGCGTTGCAAGCCCTAAACTACTACTACTTAAAATTAAAATACTTGTTGAAAGTAACATTTTCTTAAACCAATGATATGACATTTCACGAGACACCTCCCTTTTTCATGTAAGTATTAATCTAAGTATAATAAATATGCGTTGAAAATGCATTTATATTTGGAATTTGAAAATGAATATTAATATTCTTGAAATTTTCGTAAATATTACTTTACAAGTCCGAGTATAAATTTTATACTTAGTCTATTAAGTATTCTTTACTAAAGAAGGAGCAATAATTATGGGCTTATTTAAAAAAGATAAAAAAGCAATGACTTTTGACAATGCAATGGAAGAAAGACGTTCAATATATAATTTGAAAGATTCGATATCAATTAGCGATGACGAATTAGAATCAATGATTGCACATGCAGTTAAACATGTTCCTTCATCATTTAATTCTCAATCAACTAGAATTGTTCTCTTGTTAAATGACAACAATAATAAATTTTGGGATAACACAAAAGCAATTTTAAAAGAAGTCATGGGAGAGAATCGTGATTTCGAGCCAACTGAACAAAAAATTGATAACTTCAAACATTCATACGGTACAATTTTGTTTTATGAAGATCAAGATGTTGTAAGTGGTTTACAAGAACAAATGCCAAACTACTATGATAATTTTGCAATATGGTCAACTCAAACAAATGCCATGCATCAATTTGCAATTTGGACTGCATTAGCTACTAAAGGCATAGGTGCTTCATTACAACACTATAATCCACTTGTCGATGAGATGACTTCAAATGAATTTAATATTCCTAAAAGTTGGAAACTTATTGCTCAAATGCCATTTGGTGATATTCGTGAAGCTGCTGGCGAAAAAACATTTAATCCAGTGGAAGATCGTTTCGTAATAAAAAAATAATCAATATATTGTTAAGAATGGGACAGAAATGATAAAGAATCATTAGTTATTCATTATGTAGTAGTTCTTACACATTAGCCGCTGCTAATGTGCACTTAAGAATAGGAATACATGAGTAAAACTCATGTATAAGAAATACTAATTTCTAAAGAAAAAGTATTTCTTTATGTTAGAGCCCACCCCAACTTGCATTGTCTGTAGAAATTGGTGTTCCAATTTCTCTATGTTGGGGCCCCATCAACTACTGTCAATATAACATTGTAGAGCCTAGGACTTTGATTTTATGTCTTGGGCTCGTTTTTTGCGTTTCAACATAACTTTTAGTAAGTTATATATAAGATCTATCAAGGATGTGATGTTATGAAAGTCCAAATTTATCAATTACCGATTATTTTTGGAGATAGTTCTAAAAATGAAACTCAAATAACGCAATGGTTCGAAAAAAATATGAATGCTGAAGTAGATGTAGTCGTTTTACCTGAAATGTGGAATAATGGCTATGATTTAGAGCATTTAAATGAAAAAGCAGATAATAATCTAGGACAAAGTTTTTCATTTATTAAACATTTAGCTGAAAAATATAAAGTCGATATCGTAGCTGGGTCAGTTTCTAACATTAGAAACTATCAAATATTTAATACAGCTTTTAGTGTGAATAAAAGTGGCCAGCTGATTAATGAATACGACAAAGTTCATTTAGTTCCTATGTTAAGAGAGCATGAATTTTTAACCGCTGGCGAAAACGTAGCTGAACCCTTTCAATTGTCTGACGGTACTTATGTGACCCAACTTATCTGTTATGATTTACGTTTTCCAGAATTATTAAGATATCCTGCTCGTAGTGGTGCTAAAATTGCATTTTATGTGGCGCAATGGCCTATGTCACGTCTTCAACATTGGCATTCATTACTAAAGGCACGTGCAATTGAAAATAATATGTTTGTCATTGGAACTAATAGCACTGGATTCGATGGTAACACAGAATATGCTGGTCATTCGATAGTTATAAACCCAAATGGAGATTTAGTTGGAGAATTAAATGAATCCGCAGATATTTTGACTGTAGATTTAAACTTAAATGAAGTAGAACAGCAACGCGAAAATATACCTGTATTTAAAAGTATTAAATTAGATTTGTATAAATAAGAAGCGCCCGAAATAATATTTAACACATGTCATGACTAAACATAGATTTATGAGAGATTTTTCATAAGTCTATGTTTATTTTTTTATAATAGATAACTCAGTAAGAATCCATTTCGCCCTTTGCAAATGAATGATTTTCTTAATTAAATTGATTAATTTTTTGACCTTTTCCAACATTAGACTTATTCATATATTTTAACGGTGGGTCTCATAATGAGGATTAACTCTCCCCTTCTTTATTACAATAAAAAAGGCCGCGAGCTTGGGAGGGGCTCACGACCATACTTATTATTAAGGGAATGTTTTACAGTTATTTTTTCAATCTATTTTTGGGGATGTTATTAATTATGAAAAAAATTTTATTTATCAAATAATGATAAATCGATGTTGTTTACGATAGCTTACATGCTAGAAATAATTATCTGTAATGATAATTAAGAAAAATACATAGCACTGAGTCCAAGGAAACTAACTCTACTAGCAAATGTTACTCACTTGCTAATTTTACATGGTTATTAAGTTGGGATGGCTTAATAACTCATACTTTTAGTACTATACGAAGATAACAAATTTACAATGAAAGTAATTAATTATTCATCTTATTTTTTAGTGAATTTGTTCACTGTGTCGATAATCCATTTTACTAAGTCACCGATTGTTGAAATGATATCTTGTGCCATTGAAATCACTCCTTCCTTAATTAAGATAAAAATTCTTAAAATTAAACAACTCATCAACTATTTTCCATCACATCTCTGTGATCTAGTTATATTAAAACATGCTAAAAGCATTTATTTTCGATTTTTTCTTAACTAGTCGTTTTTTATTCTTAACTGTAAATTTTTTTATGTTAAAATATTAAATACAAATTACATTTAACAGTTAAGTATTTATTTCCTACAGTTAGGCAATATAATGATAAAAGATTGTACTAAATCGTATAATAACAGTGAGGAGAGTGGTGTAAAATTGAATTATTTTGATAACAAAATTGACCAGTTTGCCACGTATCTTCAAAAGAGAAATAACTTAGATCATATTCAATTTTTGCAAGTACGATTAGGGATGCAGGTCTTAGCTAAAAATATAGGTAAATTAATTGTTATGTATACTATTGCCTATATTTTAAACATTTTTATCTTCACTTTAATTACTAATATATCGTTTTATCTAATTAGAAGGTATGCACATGGTGCACATGCACCTTCATCTTTTTGGTGTTATATAGAAAGCATTACACTTTTTATTGTGCTACCTCTATTAGTATTGCATTTTCATATTAATGAAACACTAATGATGTTTTTAGCATTAATAAGTGTTGGAGTAGTGATTATATATGCACCTGCAGCCACTAAGAAGAAGCCTATCCCAGCGAGGCTTGTAAAGCAAAAAAGATATTTTTCAATTATAATTAGTACAATTCTTTTCATTATCACACTTTTTGTAAAAGAACCATATACCCAATTTATTCAACTGGGTATTATTATACAAGCTATTACATTACTACCAATATACTATTCAAAGGAGGACTAAATTATGAAAAAATTACTCAACAAAGTTATTGAGCTTTTAGTTGACTTTTTCAACAGCATCGGTTACAGAGCCGCGTATATAAATTGTGATTTTTTATTGGACGAAGCTGAAGTACCAAAAGAATTAACTCAATTACACGAATAACTATAAGAGAAAGTGTGATAGTAAGTGGAAGCATTAAATGATTATAATTACGTTTTATTTGTAATTGTTCAAGTTTCATTAATGTTCTTTATATCTGCATTTATTAGTGGAATAAGATACAAAAAATCAGATTATATATACATTATTGGAATAGTGTTATCTTCAGTATATTTCTTTGACAAAATCGGAAGTATTTCACTAGTTGTTATAACAATTTTTATAATAATTTTTCTCTATTTTAAAATTAGACTATATTCTGTATTTTTAGTAATGGTTACTCAAATCATTTTATATTGTGCAAATTTCGTTTATATCATTATTTTTTCATATATTATAACAATTTCACACAGCGTGTTTATAGTTCTACCAATCTTTTTGGTAGTGTATGTATCAATTTCTTATGCACTTGCCTACATTTTAAATAGAATATTAAAAAGGATAAATGGTACATACCTTTCTCTTAATAAAAAATTCCTTACTGTTATAACTATTGTTATAGTAATAACATTCTCTTTGTTATTTGCATATTCGCAAATTGATGCGAGTGATGCATCAACAATCAAACAGTATTCGCTTTTATTCTTGGGAATTATTATATTACTGAGTATCTTAATTTTTATTTATTCTCAATTTACTCTTAAAGAAATGAAATATAAACGTAATCAAGAAGAAATTGAAACCTATTATGAATACACATTAAAGATTGAAGCAATTAATAATGAAATGCGCAAGTTCCGTCATGATTATGTCAATATCTTGACGACTCTTTCAGAATACATTCGTGAAGATGACATGACCGGTCTTCGAGACTATTTCAATAAAAATATTGTACCTATGAAAGATAATTTACAAATGAATGCTCTTAAGTTAAATGGTATTGAGAATCTTAAAGTACGTGAGATTAAAGGTCTTCTAACAGCTAAAATTTTACGTGCACAAGAAATGAATATACCGATTAGTATAGAAATACCAGATGAAGTAACTCGCATTAATTTGAATATGATCGATTTAAGTCGCAGTATTGGTATTATTCTTGATAACGCAATAGAGGCATCAAGTGAAATTGATGATCCTATCATTCGAGTTGCATTTATTGAAAGCGAAAATTCAGTAACGTTTATTGTTATGAATAAATGTGCAGATGATATACCACGTATTCATGAATTGTTCCAAGAAAGTTTTTCTACTAAAGGTGAAGGTCGTGGTTTAGGTCTATCAACTTTAAAAGAAATTGCTGATAATGCAGACAATGTCTTATTAGATACAATTATCGAGAATGGTTTCTTTATTCAAAAGGTTGAAATTATTAACAACTAGCCATAAGGATGTGAATGTATGAAAATTTTCATTTGCGAAGACGATCCAAAACAAAGAGAAAACATGGTTACCATTATTAAAAATTATATAATGATAGAAGAAAAGCCTATGGAAATTGCCCTCGCAACTGATAATCCTTATGAGGTGCTTGAGCAAGCTAAAAATATGAATGACATAGGCTGTTACTTTTTAGATATTCAACTTTCAACTGATATTAATGGTATCAAATTAGGCAGTGAAATTCGTAAGCATGACCCAGTTGGTAACATTATTTTCGTTACGAGTCACAGTGAACTTACCTATTTAACATTTGTCTACAAAGTTGCAGCGATGGATTTTATTTTTAAAGATGATCCAGCAGAATTAAGAACTCGAATTATAGATTGTTTAGAAACTGCACATACACGTTTACAATTATTATCAAGAGATAATAGCGTTGAAACGATTGAATTAAAACGTGGCAGTAATTCAGTGTATGTTCAATATGATGATATTATGTTTTTTGAATCATCAACAAAATCTCACAGACTCATTGCCCATTTAGATAACCGTCAAATTGAATTTTATGGTAATTTAAAAGAACTGAGTCAATTAGATGATCGTTTCTTTAGATGTCATAATAGCTTTGTCGTCAATCGCCATAATATTGAATCTATAGATTCGAAAGAGCGAATTGTCTATTTTAAAAATAAAGAACACTGCTATGCATCGGTGAGAAACGTTAAAAAAATATAATAAGATAATAAAGTCAGTTAACGGCGTATTCAATTGTAAATCTTGTTGGATTTTAACAAGATAACTAGCAAATGCACTGTATAGCTGGCTTTTTAATTGTTTAATAACAAAATTAAATATGACGCGTGAATTAAAAAATGATGTAACGTCTCTTTGTATACCTATTCCTATTACTACATAATTTATCAATTTCTATTTCACTCTACAATCCTATGGCGCAATTTTTAACAAAATATACTAAATTTGAAATCGACAGTTTCCTTAAATAAAATACTACAATTTCCTACCCCATGAATCTTATTTTGTTTTAAAAAACAGTGTAGCACAAGATTCAACTTGTTTCCTACACTGTTTTATAAATGAATTATTTAAAATGCTTGTTCAACCTCTTGTAATGTTGGCAAACTATTAATGGCACCATACTTCGTTGTCACTATTGCAGCAACGCGATTGCTAAACGCTAAAATTTCCTCACCTTCATTTTCAAATAACTGAGTTAAATTTAACACATCGGTTGCTAAAATCCTGCTAATAACTGCACCAATAAAAGCATCCCCTGCCCCAGTTGTATCAACAGGTTTTACCTTATAGCCACTATGATAATGATTAATACCATTTTTCAAATATACGGCAGCACCATCTGCTCCCTTCGTATAAATGACTACAGTAACATTACCTGTAAATAATGATTGAATGGCTTCATTTTCATCATGAATACCTGTAATAAATTCTAATTCTTCATCTGAAACTTTTACAATATGCGCCAATGGCAAAAAGGTATGAATAGTTTGTCTTAAATCTTCAGCGTTATCCCATAATGGCAATCTTACATTAGGATCAAATACGACAGTACCATTTGCATTTAATGTTTTGGTAATCAATTGATAATGTGTATCTCTCATCGGACTATCGACCAAATCAACAGAACAAAAATGTACTACATCATTTTCATTCACATCAATATCATTCACAAAACTTGGTTCAAATAACATATCAGCAGAGGGCTTACGATAAAAAGAAAAATCTCGCTCGCCCGCTTCAGTCAAACTCACAAAAGCTAACGCAGTGTTTGCTTCATTCGTGCGATACACTTTTGATACATCTACACCAATACTTGATATCGTTTCAATAATGCTATCTCCAAATGCATCATTACCTAATTGTGTAATCATATGCGCTTGTTGTCCTAACTTTTGAACTGTACAAGCTACATTGCATGGCGCGCCACCAATTTGCTTCGTAAATGTTTGAACATCTTTTAAATTCGCATTTGTAATGTTTGGAATAAAATCAATTAACGCTTCTCCTATTGAAAATAGACGTCTCATTTATGTTCATCCTTTAAATCATATTTAGTAAATTGTAAATATACTTGCCCTGATTCTGTTGATGTTTTAATACCTAGTGCGTCTTCTGTCGGGAAAATTCGAGATGTCAAAACACGTTCCCCATCATTACAGAAAATTTCTATACTAGATGTATCAACAAAAATTTGTAATTGCTTTAATGGCGTGTCTAATATCGTACTACGCGTCGTACCTTCAACATTTGTCGGCAATAAACCACTGTCGCTGCGATCTAATGTTATTTTATTTTCACGCTTGTTATAAGCGATTAATGTTGAAGAAGTCTTAGATGTACGTAATTCAAAGTACACTTCGGTAGCATCATTATCCAAAATATCTATGATTAATTCATACTGTTTACCTTCATACGGATGTAATTTTCGAGTAAATTTATTTGCGTAGCCTAATGCTGTCTCTTTATTGTGACGTAATTTTTCCAACGCTGGATATGGACGTTGCTTAAGTTGACCATTTTCTACATTTAATACACGAGGAATTGTTAAGCAATGGGCCCATCCTTCATTATCAGTAGGATATTCGATTTCCGGTAACCCCATCCATCCAATTAGTACTCGTCGGCCTTTTTCATCTAAAAATGTTTGAGGTGCATAGAAATCAAAACCATTATCAAGCTCGACAAAATTTTCATGTTCATATGTTAACTTTTCAATATCAAACTTTCCAAGTATATAACCACTTTGATAAATATTTTTGAACTGATCGCCTTTTGGTTCAATACCTTGTGGACAAATAAGTATGACATCTTGATTATCTACATTAAAGTAATCTGGGCATTCCCACATATATCCAAAATCATCCAACTCTGTATTTATTTCACCTAAATAATGCCAATTAATTATATCTTCAGTATTATAAAGTAATAATCGACCTTGCTGATCATTATTTTGTGCGCCAATGATCGCATAATATTTCTCATCATATTTAAAAACTTTAGGATCTCTAAAATGACTTGTATATCCTTCTGGTTGCTGGCTAATTACTGGCTTTGGAAACTTTTCAACTGAACCGTCTTCTTTCAGTCGTGCGATCATCTGACTTGCATGTCGTTGCCAATGATTATCTCGATGATTTCCTGTGTACATATAATATAAATGCCCGTTATATTCAAAAGCGCTACCGCTATATACACCATGGCTGTCATATTTAGTATCTGGATTTAAAATTGGCCCTTCAGCTTTAAAGTTTATTAAGTCATCACTCGTGTAGTTATACCAATACTTTAAGCCATGTACTGCGCCTAATGGGAACCATTGATGTGAAACATAATACTTCCCTTTATAAAAAATAAGTCCGTTGGGGTCATTTAATAAGCCTGTTTCTGGTTGTATATGAAATTGTTGACGAAATTTTGATTGATCAACTTGTTGTTTTAATGTTTTAAAATACTCAGTATCAACGTCCTCGATTCGTTGATAACGTTCTTCTCTAGTCCATTCGGTCATAATATTTACCCAGTCCTCCTTTTATAATTTATGCTGTTAACAATTTATATTCTATTATAGCAAATTTTACCTACGTTCTTTAACTTTTAACCTATCCATTTATAGTTATATGGTATCGGTTCCACATTTGTTTTAAAAAATACAGCGTCTAAATATTAACATCTACTGTGACGCTATATGGCATATCTTGCTTTTTAAGCATCTGTTGTATCTCTTCCATCGCGCATTGGCCAGCTTCAAAATAATTATAATGAATTGTTTTTATCGATGGAGACACTAATTGTGTCATTGGGTCACCACCAAAACCATATATTTGATGTGGTTTCATAACATCTTTTTTATCAGAATAATATTTATAGGCAGCTAATGCAATCGTATCAGTTGCTCCAACAACCGCATCTACTTGCTCCACATTTTCCAAAACATTTGCAACATCTTTTTGTGCTTCCACATAAGTAAAATTTGTTTCATGTATATTAGGTTTAATTTGGTATTTAGCTAACTGGTCAAGTAAACCACGTTTTCTATGTATACCAACTGCAATATCTTTTTCACTTACGCTAAACACTTCAACTTGTTGATATCCCTGTTGACCAATCCATTCGCCTATAATTTGACCTGCTTTATAATCATCATGCACAATACTATGAAGTTGTTCATGTTGTTGACCAACAATAACGATTGGTACATTCATTTTATTAATGACTTCAATATGTCTCTCTGTTATATCTGTAGCCATTAAAACAATACCATCTACTTTACTGCGTGCTAATGTTTCAAGCGCTTGTATTTCTGCTTCGATATTTAAACCTGTATAATTTAAAATTAATTGTGATTCATATTTTTGGCATTGTTTTGCCAATCCTTTGATTGTTTCGTCTACTGCATATGAATTCATTCTAGGTATAATGGCACCAATAAGGTGTGTTTGTCTCGCTCTTAAACTTTGAGCAAATTGATTCGGTTGATAGTCATGTTCTGCTATAATTTTTGTTAATTTTTCACTTGTTTTTTTACTGACAGATCCATTATTTAAAAATCTAGATACTGTACTTTTTGAAACGCCTGCCAATTTGGCAATATCAGATATATTTTTCATACTTATTCACCTATCATTATTTGTGACACTTAGCCTTATTTTAGCATATGTGTAACCGCTTTAAATAATATTTCTGCTTCATTCATAAAAAGATTTCAAAATAAAACTTTTGTATAACAAAATGTCCCAACATCAACCTTTAGTTAAATGTCAGGACAATGAATATTCTATGTAAATATATTCTAATATCGAATATGTTTATTGAATCTATTTAGCTCACCTTCAAAGTAAGCATGTTCACCGTGAACAATCTTGTCTAATCCTATATTCGTTTCTTGTTCCGTAACAGATAATGGTGTAATTAATTTAATTACTTTCGCAATAATAAACGTCATGACGATACTAAAAATTACAACTGCTGTTACACATAATATTTGTACAAGTACAATATGTATGTCACCAGTATAAATAAAGCCATTCTCAATGTCAGGATTTGCCTTTTTACTTTGGAAAAAGGCTGTTAATACTGCACCAATAATACCACCAACACCATGAATACCAAATGCATCTAATGCATCATGATATTTTAGTTTAACCTTGATGTAATTAATAACGATATAGCAACAGATACCGCCGATCATTGCCATGATTGTTGCACTAAGATATGTCACGTATCCTGCTGCAGGTGTAATGACAACTAAACCAGCTAATGCACCGAGTAAAAGTCCAAGTAAACTTGTCGTCTTTTTAAAAATATATTCTAAAATTAACCAACCTATAGCACCTGCACTGGCTGAAATGACAGTATTTGTAAATGCAAGCATCGCAATATTATCAAATGTAAAAGCACTACCTACATTAAATCCATACCAACCAATCCACACGAATATACCGCCAATCAACGTAATGATAAGATTATGTGGTGTTGATTCAGAATGTTTGTTTCCTTTTCCAATCATAATAGCTAATACTAAACCAGAAACACCTGATGTAATATGAACAACCGTACCTCCAGCGAAATCTAATACACCGAGTTTGTTAATCCAACCGCCGCCCCAAACCCAATGTGCTACTGGACTGTATACTAGAGCAGTCCATATTACTACGAATAATAAATAAGGAATAAACTTCATTTTCTCAGCGATTGAACCAGATAAAATAGAAATTGCAATCGTACAAAACATCATTTGAAATAACATAAACAAAGCGAAAGGAATATGTGGGCTAATATTTTCTTGAGTCGCAAAACCTACATGATTAAGAAAAGTATATTCCCAATTTCCGAACCATAAATTCCCTTCCCCAAAACTAATTGTAAAACCAACTGTTATCCATACAAATGTAACAAGCACAATTGCTGCCATACTTTGCATGACAGTATTAAGCGCATTTTTAGATTGAACTAACCCACCATAAAATAAACTTAATCCTGGTGTCATTAACCAAACTAATAATGTACACAAAAACATAAATATCGTATCGTTAAGATTCATACTTACCACTCCCTTGTTTTCATAATAATCTGACAATTTACAAAAAGCAAAAATGCGTTAAGTTTTATTACATCTTTTGGAATAAAATGTGCCACACTATATAAAAATGATTTCATGAACTAAAACAAAAAGACTACTTACTCACTTTTAAATTAGCGGAAGTAGCCATAGAATCTAATATCTATTTTATTGTTAAAATGATAACGTTAAACTTTTTGAATTGTAATTGTCCATGAAGCATTATCAATTTGTTCATAGTTTGTTACAGGATATCCATTTTCTGCTGCCCAATTTGGAATAGCTTCCGTCGCTTGCGTGCAATCAAAATCAATTTTTAATTCATCTCCAGATTGCAATGTTGCCATTTTCTTTTGCGCTTCAATTAACGGAAATGGACATACCATTCCTACTGTACCTAATTCGTGTATCATAATTATTTCTCCTTTTCCAATCACTTTTATTTGATCAACATCATTTGCATAATAATCTTCTATACTATTTGCGTTTGCTGTTTAACCTTTGCAGATTGTTGTTGTACTTTTTCATTGGACGAACAAAGATAAAATGACTCATTGTCCATACACCAACTATCATTGATGCTAGCGCAATCCATCCTTGCCAAGTCATCGTTGCTGTTTCAACCAAACCGTTACCGATAGAACAACCACCAGCAACTGACGCACCAAATCCCATACATATGCCACCAATAGCACTGTTTCGTATTGTAATCTTATCTGGCAATCGCCATTTAAATTCTCTTGATCCTCTAGCTGCAATATATGAACCAATGAAAATTCCTAGAACTAAAAAGACACCCCAATCAATAAATTTAGTTTCACCTGTAATCAAAAAGTGTACTAAATTTGCTGATGGCGTTGTTATACCTAAACCGTCATTTCTTCCAGTTGATGCACTCATTGGCCAAGCTAAGAGTGCGATAAGTCCAATTACAATTGCTGCAATAAATGGATGGTATCGTTTTTCGAAAAGGTAATATCTAATACCTGTATAACGTTGCTTTAGTTTTGGAACAGCAACTCGAACTTTCTTATTATTGAGTGTTCTTACAACTAGAAAAATGGTGATTATAGTTAATATAACGACTAATCCCCAAAACGGAATGCCAGTTGTTTGAGACATATCACTATTTACATTCGTTGGTTGATTAATTTTATCCATTACTGGCTTTAAAATCCCTGTTTTAGTGATTGCTGCAGTAACAGCATATAATACTAATGCAATCCAACTACCAATTAGCCCTTCACCAGCGCGATACCAAGTACCTGTTGCACACCCTCCAGCCAATACTATTCCAATTCCAAAAATAAAAGAACCTATAATTGTTCCCAATATTGGAAAACTATGTGCAGGAATTTTTAAAATATCTGTTGCCGTCAAAATCAATAATCCTATACTTTGAATAGTAATAGCGATTAATAATGCATAGAACATCTTATTATTCTTTTGCACATACATATCTCGAAAGCCACCTGTTAAACAAAATCTTGTTCTTTGCATGACAAAACCTAAGAGTCCCCCGACAATTAAGCCACTAAAAATCATCCACATAATCCTAACCTCTCATTTCCGATAAGTTTAGTATGTATTATAGGTGATGATTTTCTTGTTTTCAACCTTATACACAATATTTTTGATATTTATATTATATTCATATAAGGAAGGCGATTAATTACGATTCATCATTATATCTCTACGTGTTAATTTATTAACCTATACTATATTTATCAACACAACAGTTTTTCCTTTCATTTTCAAACATAACAGAAAAAGCCTGAGACATACTTAGTCCCAGACTGTTCTATAATTAATTAAAGATATAACAAGGTTAATCATTCAAAGCTAACATCACATTTATTCACTGTAATTTTTCATAAAGAATAATAACGACTGTAATTCTATACCTAAGTCAATTTGATGTACTTGCACATCTGAAGGCGTATTAATTCTACCAGGAGTGAAGTTTAAAATACCTTTCACACCAGCTTGGACGAGTTCATCTGCAACTTTCTGTGCAACTCTTTCTGGTGTAGTTAGAATCACAACATCTATTTCTTCCTTCTTCAATGTTGTTATTAATTCATCGTTATCTTTTACAATAACGTTCCCTATTTTCTGGCCAATAACATCTTCTTTTACGTCAAACGCTTCTGTAATCGTCATATCGTCATGTATTGAAAAGTTATATGTGAGCAAAGCTTTCCCTAGGTTCCCAACTCCGACAATTGCGATTTTGATCATGTCACTCTCGCTTAGTTCAGATTTAAAGAAATCCAATAAACTATCTATATTATATCCGTACCCTTTTTTACCTAATTCGCCAAAATATGAAAAGTCACGACGAATTGTTGCCGAGTCAATTTGTAACGCATCGCTAATCGCTTTTGAATTTACACGATCTATACCTTTAGATTTTAATGAACTGACAAATCTATAATATAACGGCAAACGTTTTAAAGTTGCTCGAGGAATTTTAACTTGGTCACTCATTCGCTATTTCCTCCTTCGTGTTTGAATGAATTATATCTATGTATTCAAACGAGTTAGAGCGTAATTGTTAGATTATTAAAAAACAAATAATTGATTACAATGAATACCTAAATATTATACATTATTGAATTTTAAAAATAAATATCTTAGTTTCAAGACGGCGTTTTATACTGTAAAATGGTTATTAATGTAATAATTACGACTTTTTTCATAAGTTAATAAAATTTGCGAAAGACGAAAGGTGAAGATCGAATGATACTTTTACAACTCAATCATATATCAAAATCGTTCGATGGTGAAGATATATTTACTGATGTTGATTTTGAAGTAAAAACTGGTGAACGAATTGGTATCGTAGGAAGAAATGGCGCCGGTAAATCAACATTGATGAAAATTATAGCTGGCGTAGAAAACTATGATTCTGGAAATGTGTCAAAAATTAAAAACTTAAAACTAGGTTATTTAACTCAACAAATGACTTTAAATTCTAATGCAACAGTTTTTGAAGAAATGTCAAAACCATTTGAACATATTAAACGAATGGAAAGCTTAATCAAAGAAGAAACAGATTGGTTATCAAAACATGCAAATGATTACGATAGTGATACATATAAAACACATATGTCCCGTTATGAATCTTTATCGAATCAATTTGAACAATTAGAAGGATATCAATATGAAAGTAAAATTAAAACAGTACTTTACGGGTTAAATTTTAGTGAAGAAGATTTCAATAAACCTATCAATGATTTTAGCGGTGGCCAAAAAACACGTTTATCTTTAGCTCAAATGCTATTAAACGAACCTGATTTATTACTTTTAGATGAACCTACTAACCACTTAGATTTAGAAACGACAAAGTGGCTTGAAGATTATCTACGTTATTTTAAAGGTGCAATCGTCATCATCAGCCATGATCGTTACTTTTTAGATAAAATAGTTACTCAAATTTATGATGTGGCTTTAGGTGATGTCAAACGCTATGTTGGTAATTACGAGGAATTTATACAGCAACGGGATTTATATTATCAAAAACGAATGCAAGAATATGAAAGTCAACAAGCAGAAATAAAACGATTAGAAACTTTTGTTGAGAAAAATATTACCCGTGCTTCAACAAGTGGAATGGCAAAAAGTAGACGTAAGATTTTAGAAAAAATGGAACGCATTGATAAACCAATGTTAGATGCCAAAAGTGCAAATATTCAATTTGGCTTTGACCGGAATACAGGTAATGACGTCATGCATGTAAAAAATTTAGAAATCGGTTATCAAACTGCAATTACCAAACCTATCAGTATAGAGGTCTCTAAAGGCGATCATATAGCAATCATTGGGCCAAATGGTATTGGAAAATCGACCTTAATTAAAACTATTGCTAATCAACAAAAAGCGCTTAATGGCGATATTACTTTCGGCGCAAATTTACAAATTGGTTATTATGATCAAAAGCAAGCAGAATTTAAATCTAGTAAAACGATTTTAGATTATGTGTGGGATCAATATCCGTTAATGAATGAAAAAGATATTCGAGCAGTTCTTGGACGTTTCTTATTTGTACAAGACGATGTTAAAAAGATAATTAATGATTTATCTGGTGGTGAAAAAGCACGTTTACAACTAGCACTACTTATGTTGCAACGTGACAATGTACTTATTTTAGATGAACCTACCAACCACCTCGATATAGATTCAAAAGAAATGTTAGAGCAAGCACTCCAACATTTTGAAGGAACAATACTATTTGTTTCCCATGATCGTTACTTTATTAACCAATTAGCAAACAAGGTATTTGATTTAACAATTGATGGCGGAAAGATGTATTTAGGAGATTATCAATATTACATTGAAAAAGTTGAGGAAGCCGAAGCGTTGAAAGCGCACCAAGAAGAACAGTCAGTTAACGTACAAGCACATAAAAAGTCTATGGAACAATCGTCGTATCATAACCAAAAAGAACAAAGACGTGAACAACGCAAACTTGAACGACAAATATCCGAGTGTGAAAATGAAATAGAAACTTTAGAGACTACTATCTTACAAATAGACGAGCAATTAACCCAACCAGAAGTGTATAACAATCCACAAAAAGCAAACGAATTAGCTATCCAAAAACAAGATAGCGAACAAAAATTAGAACACGCTATGTCTAAATGGGAAGAATTACAACAAAAACTATAAAAATATACATAACTCTAACTGTAAAATCGCTATAGTTAGAGTTATTTTTTTACAAATTTTAATTTTTTTTATTCACAATAAAAACTCTGATATTAAAGCTATCCACAGACTTATCCTAGTTATCCACAAGTAAATTAACACTAATCAATTATTTATTTTCTGTTTTCCCACCTGATATCCACAATAAATGACGTTATCAACACCTTTTATCCACAAGTTATTCACTCTTTGTTGATAAGTACGCATGTTCTCTATTGACATTGTTTTTATCAAAATTCATTGTTAAGACACTTTCTTTATGAAATAATAATATTATTGAAGTATATTTTTATTATTATTAAAAATAAATAAGGAGATAGTTATGAGCACAAATCAAACATTTTTAATATTTGTTATAGCAATTATTCTACTTACATCTGTAATAGGAATTGTTGGACGATTCATGAGTCGTCAACGTCTATTAAAATCTATGGAAACATTATGGCAAACGATTTCTCCATTAGAGGCTTTTATCAGACCGAACTCACATTTCGACTATGAGTATAAGCTCTACAAGGAAAAATTTGAATCACATTCACTAGTTGATGATAAAACTTGGTCCGACTTAAATATGAATGCAATCTTTCATAAGATGAATTATAATTTAACAGCTATTGGTGAAATGAAGCTATATGCCTGTTTACGTGGAATGCTTTCAATTACGAACAAATCATTACTTAGTTTATTTAATGATAATGCTGAATTTAGAAAAAACGTAACATATCATTTAGCTTTGATTGGTAAAACTGTTTATCCAACATTTCCAGACCAAATCACACCGGTAAAACGTCAAAATATATTGTTTCTATGCCCGTTTTTACCAGTTATCTCATTTGCAGTTATATTTATTAATTCACAAGTTGGTATTTTATTATTTCTTATGAGTTGCCTATTTAATATCATTTTATCAGCAACTTTAAAGCGTACATATGAGGATGACTTAAAATCTATCTTTTATGCATCCAATGTTTTAAAACAAGGCTATACTATCTCAAAAATTAAACATGCTCCACAACCTGAAGTCAATTTTAAGCAATTTAGAACAGCACGTCATTTAACGAGTGTTTTAGCTGAAGTTAATGATGAAGATATCGGAGCTATGGTAATTAAACTAGTTAAACTTATTTTCATGCTTGATTATGTTTTATTTCATTCAATTCAAAAAAGCTATACAACACATATGAATGAGCTTAAAAATTGTTTCGATTACATAGCTGAATTAGATAATCATTATGCATTAGCAATGTATCGTAGAACGCTAGAATGTTATACTGAACCACAAATTGATGATTCAAATGATGGCATAGTATTCTCTGAGTTAACACATCCACTCATAGCAGATGCAGTAGCCAATGATTTCTCACTATCACAAAATATACTGTTAACTGGGTCTAATGCTTCGGGTAAATCAACATTTATGAAATCCATAGCAATAAACATTATTCTTGCATCGGCTATACAAACAGTTACCGCAAGCAAATTTGTATATCAACCTGGAATTGTGTTCACGTCAATGGCAAATGCCGATGATGTGTTATCAGGCGATAGTTATTTTATGGCTGAATTAAAATCTATTAAGCGTATTGTTGAAATTCCAGATAATCAAAAAATATACTGCTTTATAGATGAAATTTTTAAAGGTACCAACACAACTGAACGAATTGCCGCTTCAGAATCAGTACTATCATTTTTACATGAAAAATCTAACTTTAGAGTTATTGCAGCAACACATGATATTGAGTTAGCTGAACTCTTAAAACAACGTTATGAAAATTATCATTTCAATGAGGTAATAGAAAATAATAACATACATTTTGATTACAAAATTAAGCCTGGCAAAGCAAATACACGTAATGCCATCGAATTATTAAAAATCACTTCATTTCCAGCAAAAATATATGAACGAGCAAAAGATAATGTCCCGAAAATTTAGCATTTAACTTTAAATATAAAAACGTCAGCTATCACATGACAGAAGACTATGAACAGTTTCAATAATGTTCATCGTAATCATGTTAATAACTGACGTTTATTTTATTCTGCAGAATACTCTTCTAAATCTATATTGCTGTGCCCATTTAATGCTAAATCAGCAAATCGACCTTGCTGATACAAATAGTGGCCGGCAACGCCTATCATTGCAGCATTATCTGTGCATAATTTAGGACTTGGGATAGTTAATTGAATGTCATTGACTTTGCATTGATCCGCTAAAGATTGACGTAATCCTTTATTACTCGCCACGCCACCAGCAACAATTAATCGCTGAACACTATATTCTTTACAAGCTTGAATAGCTTTAAACGTAAGCACCTCTACAACACTATTTTGAAAGCTCGTTGCTACGTTAGCTTCAATGATTGGAATATTTTTTTGTCGTTGATTGTGAAGTTGATTGATCACGGCACTTTTCAACCCACTAAAACTAAAATCATAACTATCTTTATCCAACCAAACACGAGGGAATGAATAAGTATCTTCACCTTCAGCAGCCAACCGATCAACTTGTGGACCACCTGGATAATTTAAACCAATTGTTCGTGCCACTTTATCATAAGCCTCACCTACTGCGTCATCTCGTGTTTCACCAATGACTTCAAATGATAAATGATCTTTCATATAAACTAATTCAGTATGTCCACCTGAAACAATAAGTGCAATTAGCGGGAATGTTAATGGCTCTTCTATGTGATTAGCATATATATGTCCTGCAATATGATGAACAGGAATAAGTGGCTTATCGTAAGCAAATGCCAATGCTTTGGCTGCATTAACACCTATTAGTAACGCACCAATTAGTCCAGGGCCTTCTGTAACCGCTATGGCATCAATATCTTCCATTGATACATCGGCATCCACTAGAGCCTCGTTTATTGTTGTTGTTATACCTTCAACGTGATGTCTACTTGCCACTTCGGGAACGACACCGCCAAATCGTTTATGACTTTCAATCTGACTTAAAACTGTATTTGATAAAATCTCTCTCCCATTTTTTATAACACTAACGCTTGTTTCATCACAACTTGTTTCAACAGCTAGTATTAATATATCTTTAGTCATTTAAATTCACCCACATAACCATTGCGTCCTCACCTTCACCATAATAATTTTTACGTTTACCACCATATTGAAATCCTAAATTTTCATATACATGTTGTGCCACTTTATTATTAACTCTTACTTCTAAACTCATCACATCACAAGTGTGACTTGCATAGTTTATTCCGTATTTTAAAAGCATTTGACCTAAACCATAGCCTCTATAATTATCATCGATTGCAACTGTTGTAATTTGAGCTTGATCGATAACAATCCATAAACCTAAATAACCAATAATTTGTTGTTCAAATTCTAAGACAAAATATTTCGCAAAGTTATTTTGCTCTATTTCATGATAAAATGCGTCAATTGTCCAAGAACTGTCATTGAAACTCCGACGCTCAAGATCAAAGACTTGTGGCACATCTTCTTTAGTCATCTCTCTAATGTTTAATTGTTCTTTTGACTGTTGATCCAATTTCGTTCCGCCTCAGCTAATTTATGGTATTTAGGAGTAAATGTATGTACGTCTGAAGGTTTATCTATCAATTGATACATGACTGATGCATTTGGTAGCTGCGCAATCACTTCACCTTGTAATTCATCTTGTAATTTTACAGTATCTTTCCCAATATAAATAAATGGTTGGTTTAAATCTTCTAAAAAAGCTCGCAATGCCTCTATCGACATATATTGATCTTCTAAAATAGTCACTAATTGACCATTTTGCCACTGGAATATGCCTGTATAAACTGCTTGTCGTCTTGCATCAAACACAGGAACCAATAATTTATCAGTATGGTCGATTGTTGCTGCCAATGCCTTTAATGATGAAACACCATATAATTTAACATCTAACGCATACGCTAATGTTTTAGCAACAGTAACACCGATACGTAAGCCAGTATATGAACCAGGACCTTCAGCAACAATAATCGCATCTAATTGCTGTTTAGCTATTTTGCTCTGCTCAAATAGCTGACTAATCGCAGGCATTAATTGCACTGAATGATTTTGTTTAGAATCCGTAGTTATTTCAGCTAAAACTTCATCGTTTTGCATCAATGCTACTGATAATGGTTGATTCGATGTATCAATGAGCAGCGAATTCATGAATAATTGCCTCCTTAATTTGTTCAAAATGTTCTCCTTGCGCGAACAACTCAATTTGTCTTGTATTTTCAGATATTGTTGAAATATTAATAGATAAATGCGTCGCTGGAAGTAAATCTTTTATAAATTGACTCCATTCAATAACAGTAATTGCCTGATCTTCGAAAAATTCATCAAACCCTAAATCTTCATCAGAATCTTCTAAGCGATAACAATCCATATGATGCAATTTTAAATTTTTACCACTATATGATTTAATGATGTTAAATGTCGGGGAATTAATCGTACGTCTTACACCAAGAGCTTTTCCTATAAATTGCGTTAACGTTGTTTTACCTGCTCCTAAATCTCCGTTAAGTAAAATCAAATCACCACTTTTCAATTGCTCAACTAAAAATATAGCAAATTGATTCATTTCATCTAAATTATTTATCTTTATCAATGTTGATTCTCCTATATTATGCTTTTCATTCATAAAAATGATTATCCATTGTTCAATCGTATCTAACTTTATATTTAACCTTTATATTGTAACAAATTTCAACTTAAATTTCTTATCTTTGAAACAGATTATCTATTCAAAGTTAATTGTAAGAAAATTTAAAATATTTGTTGACATACTAAAGCAGATATAGTAAATTAAATTTATCAAATTTTTAGACAATTCTAACTATTAAAGTGATATATACCATTCACGGAAGGAGTATAATAAAATGCTTAATCAATATACTGAACATCAACCGACAACTTCAAATATTATTATTTTATTATACTCTTTAGGACTCGAACGTTAGTAAATATTTACTAAACGCTTTAAGTCCTATTTCTGTTTGAATGGGACTTGTAAACGTCCCAATAATATTGGGACGTTTTTTTATGTTTTATCTTTCAATTACTTATTTTTATTACTATAAAACATGATTAATCATTAAAATTTACGGGGGAATTTACTATGCGAAGCGACATGATCAAAAAAGGAGATCACCAAGCACCAGCAAGAAGTCTTTTACATGCCACGGGCGCGCTAAAAAGTCCAACTGATATGAACAAACCATTTGTAGCTATTTGTAACTCTTATATTGATATTGTTCCTGGACATGTTCATTTAAGAGAGCTTGCAGATATAGCTAAAGAAGCAATTAGAGAAGCCGGTGCCATTCCATTTGAATTCAATACAATTGGTGTTGATGATGGAATAGCTATGGGACATATCGGAATGCGATATTCTCTACCATCACGTGAAATTATTGCAGATGCAGCTGAAACTGTAATTAACGCTCATTGGTTTGACGGCGTATTTTACATTCCTAATTGTGACAAGATTACACCCGGTATGATTTTAGCAGCCATGAGGACAAACGTACCAGCTATCTTTTGCTCTGGTGGACCAATGAAAGCTGGCTTATCTGCACATGGAAAAGCATTAACACTTTCATCAATGTTTGAAGCAGTCGGCGCATTTAAAGAAGGATCGATTTCTAAAGAAGAATTTTTAGATATGGAACAAAATGCCTGCCCTACTTGTGGTTCATGTGCTGGGATGTTTACTGCAAATTCAATGAACTGTTTGATGGAAGTTTTAGGTCTAGCATTACCATACAACGGTACTGCACTTGCAGTCAGTGATCAGCGACGCGAAATGATTCGCCAAGCAGCTTTTAAATTAGTTGAAAATATTAAAAATGATTTAAAACCACGTGATATCGTTACTCGCGAAGCAATTGATGATGCATTTGCACTTGATATGGCTATGGGTGGTTCAACAAACACGGTACTGCATACGTTAGCCATTGCCAATGAAGCTGGTATTGATTATGACTTAGAGCGCATTAATGCTATTGCCAAACGCACACCATATTTATCAAAAATAGCACCTAGTTCATCGTATTCAATGCATGATGTGCATGAAGCTGGTGGCGTCCCAGCAATTATTAATGAATTGATGAAGAAAGATGGCACGTTACACCCAGATAGAATCACAGTTACTGGCAAAACGTTACGTGAAAATAACGAAGGCAAAGAAATTAAGAACTTTGATGTCATTCACCCTCTTGATGCACCATATGATGCACAAGGTGGTTTATCTATCTTATTTGGTAATATCGCCCCTAAAGGCGCAGTTATTAAAGTTGGCGGCGTTGATCCATCTATCAAAACATTTACTGGGAAAGCAATTTGTTTCAATTCGCATGATGAAGCTGTTGAAGCAATAGACAATCGTACCGTTCGTGCAGGCCACGTCGTTGTCATTAGATATGAAGGACCTAAAGGTGGACCAGGTATGCCTGAAATGTTAGCACCTACTTCCTCTATTGTTGGTCGCGGCTTAGGTAAAGATGTTGCATTAATTACTGATGGGCGTTTTTCCGGTGCCACAAGAGGTATTGCAGTTGGTCATATTTCCCCTGAAGCTGCATCTGGTGGACCAATTGCCTTAATTGAAGATGGAGATGAGATTACTATTGATTTAACAAATCGTACATTAAACGTAAACCAGCCTGAAGATGTTCTAGCGCGTCGCCGAGAATCTTTAACACCATTTAAAGCGAAAGTAAAAACAGGTTATCTAGCTCGTTATACTGCCCTAGTAACTAGCGCAAATACAGGTGGCGTCATGCAAGTCCCTGAGAATTTAATTTAATTTATTTTTATATTGGAGATGGTTAAAATGTCTAAAACTCAACATGAAGTAAACCAAAATATTGACCCTTTAAAAATGGCTGAATCACTTGAACCTGAACAACTAAATGAAAAAACTTTAAATGATATGCGTTCAGGATCAGAAGTGCTAGTAGAAGCTCTACTTAAAGAAAATGTGGATTATTTATTCGGTTATCCTGGTGGTGCCGTACTACCTTTATATGACACGTTTTATGATGGTAAAATCAAACATATTTTAGCAAGACACGAACAAGGTGCTGTTCATGCTGCAGAAGGTTATGCACGTGTATCTGGTAAAACTGGCGTCGTTGTAGTTACAAGCGGTCCAGGTGCAACAAATGTAATGACAGGTATTACGGATGCACATTGCGACTCTTTACCTCTAGTTGTATTCACCGGACAAGTTGCTACACCAGGCATTGGTAAAGATGCATTCCAAGAAGCGGATATTCTATCTATGACTTCACCAATTACAAAACAAAATTATCAAGTGAAACGTGTTGAAGATATCCCTAAAATCGTACACGAAGCTTTCCATGTAGCTAATTCTGGACGCAAAGGTCCTGTAGTGATTGATTTTCCAAAAGATATGGGTGTTTTAGCTACAAATGTGGATTTATGCGACGAAATCAATATTCCAGGTTATGAAGTTGTTACAGAACCAGAAAATAAAGACATTGACACTTTCATCTCACTTTTAAAAGAAGCGAAAAAGCCTGTCGTATTAGCCGGCGCAGGTATTAATCAATCAAAATCAAATCAATTATTAACACAGTTTGTTAATAAACATCAAATCCCAACAGTTACTACTTTACTAGGTCTAGGTGCTGTACCTTATGAGGATACACTATTTTTAGGTATGGGAGGTATGCATGGTTCTTATGCTAGTAACATGGCATTAACTGAGTGTGATTTACTCATTAATTTAGGTAGCCGCTTCGATGATAGATTAGCAAGCAAACCTGATGCCTTTGCACCTAACGCCAAAATTGTACATGTAGATATTGATCCTTCAGAAATCAATAAAGTTATTCATGTAGATTTAGGTATTATTGCAGACTGTAAAAGATTTTTAGAATGTTTAAATGATAAAAATGTTGAGACTATAGAACACAGTGACTGGGTTAAACATTGTCAAAATAATAAGCAGAAACACCCATTTAAACTTGGTGAAGAAGATCAAGTATTTTGTAAGCCACAACAAACAATCGAATATATCGGCAAAATTACAAATGGTGAAGCAATTGTTACTACAGACGTGGGACAACATCAAATGTGGGCAGCTCAATTTTATCCATTTAAAAATCACGGACAATGGGTTACAAGCGGTGGTTTAGGAACAATGGGATTCGGTATTCCTTCGTCAATTGGTGCCAAATTAGCTAATCCTGATAAAACAGTCGTATGTTTCGTCGGTGACGGTGGTTTCCAAATGACAAACCAAGAAATGGCACTTTTACCCGAATATGGTTTAGATGTCAAAATCGTACTAATCAATAATGGAACATTAGGTATGGTTAAACAATGGCAAGATAAGTTCTTTAATCAACGCTTCTCACACTCAGTATTTAATGGTCAACCTGATTTTATGAAAATGGCAGAAGCATATGGCGTCAAAGGTTTCTTAATCGATAAGCCAGAACAACTGGAAGAACAATTAGATGCAGCGTTTGCTTATCAAGGACCAGCTTTAATTGAGGTTCGTATTTCCCCTACTGAAGCTGTAACCCCAATGGTTCCGAGTGGCAAATCAAATCATGAAATGGAGGGCTTATAATGACAAGAATTCTTAAATTACAAGTTGCGGATCAAGTCAGCACGCTAAATCGAATTACAAGTGCTTTTGTTCGCCTACAATATAATATCGATACATTACATGTTACACATTCTGAACAACCTGGGATTTCTAACATGGAAATTCAAGTCGATATTCAAGATGATACATCACTTCATATATTAATTAAAAAATTAAAACAACAAATTAATGTTTTAACGGTTGAATGCTACGACCTTGTTGATAACGAAGCTTAATTTTAAGACAAAGGCAATGATGCGCTAATTAGTTATAGATATATCATAGGCTGCTAGTTAACATCTGCCACTATTACAAAGTTATATTTCAGAATTTTCGAAAAACAAAATATTTAATTATTTGGAGGAATTTATTATGACAACAGTTTATTATGATCAAGATGTAAAAACGGACGCTTTACAAGGCAAAAAAATTGCAGTAGTAGGTTATGGATCACAAGGCCACGCGCATGCACAAAACTTAAAAGACAATGGATATGATGTAGTCATCGGTATTCGCCCAGGTCGTTCTTTTGACAAAGCTAAAGAAGATGGATTTGATGTGTTCCCTGTTGCAGAAGCAGTTAAGCAAGCTGATGTAATTATGGTGCTATTACCTGATGAAATTCAAGGTGATGTATACAAAAACGAAATTGAACCAAATTTAGAAAAACATAATGCGCTTGCATTTGCTCATGGCTTTAACATTCATTTTGGTGTTATTCAACCACCAGCTGATGTTGATGTATTTTTAGTAGCTCCTAAAGGACCGGGTCATTTAGTTAGACGTACATTTGTTGAAGGTTCTGCTGTACCATCACTATTTGGTATTCAACAAGACGCTTCAGGTCAAGCACGTAATATTGCTTTAAGTTATGCAAAAGGTATTGGTGCAACTCGTGCAGGTGTTATTGAAACAACATTTAAAGAAGAAACTGAGACAGATTTATTTGGTGAACAAGCAGTACTTTGCGGTGGTGTATCGAAATTAATTCAAAGTGGCTTTGAAACATTAGTAGAAGCGGGTTATCAACCAGAATTAGCTTATTTTGAAGTATTACATGAAATGAAATTAATCGTTGATTTGATGTATGAAGGCGGTATGGAAAATGTACGTTACTCAATTTCAAATACTGCTGAATTTGGTGACTATGTTTCAGGACCACGTGTTATCACACCAGATGTTAAAGAAAATATGAAAGCTGTATTAACTGATATCCAAAATGGTAACTTCAGTAATCGCTTTATCGAAGACAATAAAAATGGATTCAAAGAATTTTATAAATTACGCGAAGAACAACATGGTCATCAAATTGAAAAAGTTGGTCGTGAATTACGCGAAATGATGCCTTTTATTAAATCTAAAAGCATTGAAAAATAAGATAGACCTACAATGAGGAGTTGTTAAATATGAGTAGTCATATTCAAATTTTTGATACGACACTAAGAGACGGTGAACAAACACCAGTAGTGAATTTTACTTTTGATGAACGCTTGCGTATTGCATTGCAATTAGAAAAATGGGGTGTAGATGTTATTGAAGCTGGATTTCCTGCTTCAAGTACAGGTAGCTTTAAATCTGTTCAAGCAATTGCACAAACATTAACAACAACGGCTGTATGTGGTTTAGCTAGATGTAAAAAATCTGACATCGATGCTGTATATGAAGCAACAAAAGATGCAGCGAAGCCGGTCGTGCATGTTTTTATAGCAACATCACCTATTCATCTTGAACATAAACTTAAAATGTCTCAAGAAGACGTTTTAGCATCTATTAAAGAACATGTCACATACGCGAAACAATTATTTGACGTTGTTCAATTTTCACCTGAAGATGCAACGCGTACTGAATTACCATTCTTAGTGAAATGTGTACAAACTGCCGTTGACGCTGGAGCTACAGTTATTAATATTCCTGATACAGTCGGCTACAGTTACCATGATGAATATGCACATATTTTCAAAACCTTAACAGAATCTGTAACATCTTCAAATGAAATTATTTATAGTGCTCATTGCCATGACGATTTAGGAATGGCTGTTTCAAATAGTTTAGCTGCAATTGAAGGCGGTGCGAGACGAATTGAAGGCACTGTAAATGGTATTGGTGAACGAGCAGGTAATGCAGCACTTGAAGAAGTCGCGCTTGCACTATACGTTCGAAATGATCATTATGGTGCTCAAACTGCTCTTAATCTCGAAGAAACTAAAAAAACATCGGATTTAATTTCAAGATATGCAGGTATTCGAGTGCCTAGAAATAAAGCAATTGTTGGCCAAAATGCATTTAGTCATGAATCAGGTATTCACCAAGATGGCGTATTAAAACATCGTGAAACATATGAAATTATGACACCTCAACTTGTTGGTGTAAGCACGACTGAACTTCCATTAGGAAAATTATCTGGTAAACACGCCTTCTCAGAGAAGTTAAAAGCATTAGGTTATGACATTGATAAAGAAGCGCAAATAGATTTATTTAAACAATTCAAGGCCATTGCGGACAAAAAGAAATCTGTTTCAGATAGAGATATTCATGCGATTATTCAAGGTTCTGAGCATGAGCATCAAGCACTTTATAAATTGGAAACACTGCAACTACAATATGTCTCTAGCGGCCTTCAAAGTGCTGTTGTTGTTGTTAAAGATAAAGAGGGTCATATTTACCAGGATTCAAGTATTGGTACTGGCTCAATCGTAGCAATTTACAATGCAGTTGATCGTATTTTCCAGAAAGAAACAGAATTAATTGATTATCGTATTAATTCTGTCACTGAAGGTACTGATGCCCAAGCAGAAGTACATGTAAATTTATTGATTGAAGGTAAGACTGTCAATGGCTTTGGTATTGATCATGATATTTTACAAGCCTCTTGTAAAGCATACGTAGAAGCACATGCTAAATTTGCAGCTGAAAATGTTGAAAAGGTAGGTAATTAATTATGACTTATAACATTGTTGCCCTACCTGGTGATGGAATCGGTCCAGAAATTTTGAACGGATCTCTATCATTGCTTGAAATTATAAGAAATAAATATAACTTTAATTATCAAATAGAGCACCACGAATTTGGTGGTGCCTCTATTGATACATTCGGCGAGCCTTTAACTGAGAAAACCTTAAATGCGTGTAAAAGAGCAGATGCTATTTTACTGGGTGCAATCGGTGGACCTAAATGGACAGATCCTAACAATCGACCAGAACAAGGATTATTAAAATTGCGTAAATCCTTAAATTTATTTGCAAATATACGCCCCACTACCGTTGTCAAAGGCGCTAGTTCTTTATCACCTTTAAAGGAAGAACGCGTTGAAGGCACAGATTTAGTTATAGTCCGTGAATTGACAAGTGGTATTTATTTTGGAGAACCTAGACATTTTAATAATCACGAGGCCTTAGATTCTCTTACTTATACAAGAGAAGAAATAGAACGCATTGTTCACGTAGCATTTAAATTGGCCGCTTCAAGACGAGGAAAACTAACATCAGTTGATAAAGAAAATGTATTAGCTTCTAGTAAATTGTGGCGCAAAGTCGTAAATGAAGTAAGTCAATTATATCCAGAAGTAACAGTAAATCACTTACTTGTTGATGCTTGTAGTATGCATTTAATCACAAATCCAAAACAATTTGACGTCATCGTATGTGAAAACTTATTTGGCGATATTTTAAGTGATGAAGCTTCAGTGATTCCTGGTTCACTTGGTTTATCACCTTCTGCTAGTTTTAGTAACGATGGTCCAAGATTGTATGAGCCTATTCATGGATCAGCACCAGATATTGCAGGTAAAAACGTTGCCAATCCATTTGGAATGATTCTATCTTTAGCGATGTGTTTACGTGAAAGCTTAAATCAACCAGATGCTGCAGATGAATTAGAACAACATATTTATAGCATGATTGAACATGGGCAAACGACAGCAGATTTAGGCGGCAAATTGAATACTACTGATATTTTCGAAATTCTATCTCAAAAATTGAATCACTAAGGGGGAGATGTAAATGGGTCAAACATTATTTGACAAGGTGTGGAACAGACATGTGTTATACGGGAAATTGGGCGAACCGCAACTATTATACATTGATTTACACCTTATACATGAAGTTACTTCTCCTCAAGCATTTGAAGGACTTAGGCTTCAAAACAGAAAATTAAGACGCCCAGATTTAACATTTGCAACACTCGATCACAATGTTCCTACTATTGATATTTTCAATATTAAAGATGAAATTGCAAACAAACAAATCACAACATTACAAAAAAACGCCATAGATTTTGGGGTGCATATTTTTGATATGGGCTCTGATGAACAAGGTATTGTTCACATGGTAGGACCTGAGACAGGACTTACACAGCCCGGCAAAACAATCGTTTGTGGTGACTCTCACACAGCAACACATGGAGCATTTGGTGCTATTGCATTTGGAATTGGAACAAGTGAAGTTGAACATGTTTTCGCAACTCAAACGCTATGGCAAACAAAACCCAAAAACTTAAAAATCGATATTAATGGTACCTTACCAACAGGCGTCTATGCTAAGGACATTATTCTGCATTTAATTAAAACGTATGGTGTTGATTTTGGTACAGGCTATGCTTTGGAATTTACTGGCGAAACAATTAAAAACCTTTCAATGGACGGTCGAATGACTATTTGTAACATGGCTATCGAAGGTGGTGCCAAATACGGCATAATCCAACCTGATGATATAACATTTGAATATGTTAAAGGGAGACCATTTGCCGATAACTTCGCTAAATCAGTTGATAAGTGGCGTGAGCTATATTCTGATGACGACGCGATATTTGATCGTGTAATTGAACTTGATGTTTCAACATTAGAACCACAAGTGACATGGGGAACTAATCCTGAAATGGGTGTTAATTTCAGTGAACCATTCCCTGAAATCAAAGATATCAACGATCAACGTGCGTATGATTATATGGGGTTAGAACCAGGTCAAAAAGCTGAAGACATCGACTTAGGGTATGTTTTTCTCGGTTCATGTACAAATGCTAGACTATCAGATTTGATTGAAGCTAGTCATATTGTTAAAGGAAATAAAGTTCATCCAAATATTACAGCTATTGTCGTACCAGGTTCTCGTACAGTAAAAAAAGAAGCAGAAAAATTAGGTCTAGATACTATCTTTAAAAATGCAGGATTTGAATGGCGTGAACCAGGATGTTCAATGTGTTTAGGCATGAATCCTGACCAAGTACCTGAGGGCGTACATTGTGCATCTACAAGTAATCGAAACTTTGAAGGACGACAAGGCAAAGGTGCAAGAACACATTTAGTATCCCCTGCTATGGCAGCAGCAGCAGCTATTCATGGTAAATTTGTGGACGTAAGAAAGGTGGTTGTTTAAATGGCAGCAATCAAACCTATTACAACATATAAAGGTAAAATAGTCCCTCTCTTCAACGACAATATCGATACAGACCAAATCATTCCTAAGGTACACTTAAAGCGTATTTCAAAAAGTGGCTTTGGTCCATTTGCTTTTGATGAATGGCGGTACTTACCTGATGGTTCAGATAATCCTGATTTCAATCCTAACAAACCACAATATAAAGGGGCTTCTATTTTAATTACTGGAGATAATTTTGGATGTGGTTCAAGTCGTGAACATGCTGCTTGGGCTCTTAAGGACTATGGTTTTCATATTATTATTGCAGGAAGTTTCAGTGACATATTTTATATGAATTGCACTAAAAATGCGATGTTGCCTATCGTTTTAGAAAAAAGTGCTCGTGAACATCTTGCACAATATGAGGAAATTGAAATAGATTTACCAAATCAAACTGTGTCATCACCAGACAAGCGTTTCCATTTTGAAATTGATGAAACTTGGAAAAATAAACTTGTAAATGGCTTAGATGACATTGCAATCACCCTACAATATGAATCATTAATAGAAAAATATGAAAAATCACTTTAAGGGAGTTGAATATTATGACAGTCAAAACAACAGTTTCTACGAAAGATATCGATGAAGCATTTTTAAGACTTAAAGATATTGTCAAAGAAACACCTTTACAATTAGACCATTACTTATCTCAAAAGTATGATTGTAAAGTTTATTTAAAACGAGAAGATTTACAATGGGTACGTTCTTTTAAATTAAGAGGTGCTTACAACGCTATTTCTGTTTTATCAGATGAAGCTAAAAGTAAAGGTATTACATGTGCGAGTGCAGGTAATCATGCTCAAGGTGTTGCCTATACAGCTAAAAAACTTAATTTAAACGCTGTTATCTTTATGCCAGTCACTACACCTTTACAAAAGGTAAATCAAGTAAAGTTCTTTGGAAATAGTAACGTTGAAGTTGTACTCACTGGTGATACATTTGATCACTGTTTAGCTGAAGCTTTAACTTATACAAGTGAACATCAAATGAACTTTATAGATCCATTCAATAATGTTCATACAATTTCTGGACAAGGTACGCTTGCTAAAGAAATGCTAGAACAATCAAAGACTGACAATGTTAACTTTGATTATTTATTTGCCGCTATTGGTGGTGGTGGATTAATTTCAGGTATTAGTACTTACTTTAAAACCTATTCACCTACTACGAAAATTATAGGTGTTGAACCTTCAGGTGCAAGTAGTATGTATGAATCTGTTGTCGTAAATAATCAGGTAGTCACATTGCCTAATATCGATAAATTTGTGGACGGTGCATCTGTAGCTAGAGTTGGCGATATTACATTTGAAATTGCAAAAGAAAATGTAGATGATTACGTTCAAGTAGATGAAGGTGCAGTTTGTTCTACGATTTTAGACATGTATTCAAAACAAGCAATTGTAGCAGAACCTGCTGGCGCATTAAGTGTGAGTGCTCTTGAAAACTACAAAGACCACATTAAGGGTAAAACTGTTGTTTGTGTCATTAGTGGTGGTAATAATGATATTAATCGTATGAAGGAAATTGAAGAACGTTCTTTATTATATGAAGAAATGAAACATTATTTTATTTTAAACTTCCCTCAACGCCCTGGTGCATTAAGAGAATTTGTAAATGATGTTTTAGGCCCACAAGACGATATTACAAAATTTGAATACTTAAAAAAATCTTCTCAAAATACAGGTACTGTCATTATTGGTATTCAACTTAAAGATCATGATGATTTAATACAACTCAAACAACGTGTAAATCATTTCGATCCTTCCAATATTTATATTAATGAAAATAAGATGTTATATTCATTGTTAATTTAACACATAGTAAGAAAAACAGTCATAAATTGATTTCTAATTGAAATCATCTTATGACTGCTTTTTATTATGCTTTACATTTCTCGTTTCGTCAGATTCAAACGTTTTCACTTCGCCAAGCCATTTTTCTTTGTGTTTGCTTTTTATTTTGACGTTTTAGACATAAAAAAAAGAGACCTTACGGTCTCAACTTGCCTGGCAACGTTCTACTCTAGCGGAACGTAAGTTCGACTACCATCGACGCT
>ERZ1023515.7-NODE-7-length-266076-cov-186.080573_pt1 | contig 266076 bp, 243 predicted proteins | sample MGYA00380551_ERZ1023515 | MGnify/ENA primary metagenome ERZ1023515 (study PRJEB33173, sample SAMEA4830293) | metagenome | study: EMG produced TPA metagenomics assembly of the PRJEB25223 data set... | reverse complement strand
CGGTCACGGTGCAGGTGTTGTCACTTCACGTACAATCTCTGCGAGCCAAGCTGCTGCATATAATTATATTCACTAATCATATATAAAACTTGTATAACATAGTCAAATACCTGAGACAATGATAATCAATGTCTCAGGTATTTTTTAGCAGTATTTTACCAACTTATACAGTGTAGAGCCATTGTCTTTATATAAAATTAAAGTAATACATCAACACTCTATGATTATAGATATTAAAAAATTGAGATTAAAACGTATTAATAAACGCTTTAACCTCAATTACAACTTTTAACAAATTCAATTGTTGTGGTAGTTTTCTCAATAATTATGCCATTTCAAAAATAGTGTCAAAAGAATTCGTCGTGTACTGTCATGCATTTATTTCGCTACAAGACAAATACATGATATGTACATAAAGGATATTAACAAACTTGAAACGACTTATGATACTATAGCTACAATTCATATCGTAAGTTAATGTTTCAACTATTATTTACATTCCACTTACGATAATATTTAAACTTATTTTCTACTTATTTTTTTAATTCCTATACCTGTAAAGCCATAAATTATTGCAATGAAGGCACATAAGTAACATGGGATTGCCCATATAAAGAACTGATCAACTGAAACATTAAGTTGTTGTGCATAATATATACCAGATGTGCCCCATGGAATGAGTGGCAATACCATTGTACTTGAATCTTCAAGTGTACGCGATAACACTGCCTTTGAGACATTCATCTTTTCGAACATATCTTTCATAAGTACGCCTACCATAATAATAACTATTGAAGCAACTCCTGCTGCAAATACTAGCATAATACTACAAACTACAGTTATTAATACTAGTGTTCCAATTGACTTTACTCCTTTAGCTATTGTCTCTAAAATTACGTCTAAACAACCTGCCTTTTCAACAATACCAGCAAAAGCATAACCACAAAATATAGTTACAATGATTTGAGTCATGCTCATCATACCACCCTGCTCTATCAACGTTTTGGCATTATCTGAAATATGAGACTGGTGTAGCATCGTATGATTAAATCCATCAAAACAAGCTTTAAAACCATCTTTCATATTAAATTGATGATTAAATGTTCCAATAACCAATGCACTAATACTAGAGATAAGCATTGACGGTACTGTAGAGATTCTAAATATTAAACATAAAATGATGATAATAAGTGGGATCCACACCCAAAAATTCAAGTTATAAATTGTTGATAATTCTTTTAATAGATTTTGAATTTGTTGTGTATTTGCATCTCCCTTAAATTGTAATCCAACAATAAACCATATAGCCAACCCTATTATAGATGCAGGGATTGTTGTCCACATCATCGATTTAATATGAGCAAAAATATTAACTTTAGTTACGAGAGCTGCCAAATTTGTAGTATCAGATAATGGAGACATTTTATCACCAAAAACAGCCCCTGCAATAATGGCACCAGCAGCCATACCTGCTGGCACACCTAATTGATTAGCAATTGATATGAGTGCAATGCCTGCTGTTGATGCTGATCCCCAAGCTGTTCCTGTAGCAATTGAAGTCATTGCACTGATGATAAATGCAGATACTAATAAATAACTTGGGTTTAAAAATTTAAGTCCATAGAAAATTAACGCTGGAACTGTTCCAGAATACATCCAACTTCCTACAATGATTCCAACAGCTAAAATAATAAAGAGGGCTGGCATCGCCGTGCTCAATCGATGAGTAATCCCTTCTTCTAAATCCTTCCATTTTAACCCCACTCTATGTGCAATCAATGCTGCATAAGCTGAAGAAATTAATAATAGTATTTGTATCGGAACATCAAAGAAAACAAAACCGATTACCACAACGACAACCATAACTAAAATAGTTGAAATAGATTCTAAAAAAGTAGGATATCTATACTTTTGAGTCATACTTTTGCTCCCTTCAGTATGATTTGAAACAAAACCTCTTTTCTTAAATTTTAATTGCTAAACATTACTCTAATCCTAATTTATCTAAGCCTAATTCCTCGATAGTGAGGCCTTCTTCAAAGAAATCGCGTTCAAGAATTGTTGAAGCTATCATAATAACAGCATCGATATTAGGTGTCGGGACATCAATGACACGTCCTAAACTAGACCATAGTACTAATCCATATGCAATATCTTCAGTTAAATAACGATTTTCAACATGATTCGGTCCTGGAATTTGAGAAAACACAGGGCTAGTATTAAAAAGACGATTTAACGGTTCATCTTCATCTTTACGTTCCAAATAACCTCTTTGAATCCTTGATTCTTTGGCAGTCGATAATTCAAAACCTAATTTTCTCCCTAAATTTAAACGTTCTATCTCAATAGCATGTAATAATCTCACAGTATGCTTTGTTATGCCTTCTTTATATAAAGAAAACTCATCCGAGTAATCAATACGTCCAACGTTCAATAATGTTGGTCCAGGATGTACTTCTGGGTTACCATTTTCAAGATTCGTTTTAAGTAAACTTTCTTCTTTCACAAGATAATCGTAAATTTTAGATACCTTTTCATAACTTTCATTTAACTCACTACGATCAAATGTTGAAAAGAACACACGGCGAACATTTAAAGATAAATCTACTTTAGCATTGTTAAAATCAACACGTGTACCATATGTTAATGTATTTGCTTCTGCAAAATGTGGATGTACATCAATATGACGATCTTCTAATACATTCATAAATCGTATTGAACCCATCGAAGCAGCAATGTTAAAGAAAATGAGATGGTCGTTCGTCACAAATTTTGACATCACTTTAGCATAATATTCAATGAATGATGAAGGAATAATAACTTGAACGATATCTGCACCATCTAAAACGTACTCCATATCATCACTAATATCAGTAAACTCTATAAACTTCTCTTCTCCCTCATTATTAAAATCAAAACCACCTTTTTCTAGGGCCGCATCAAATTTACTAATAGATTCATTACGACAATATAATCGTACATCATGCCCTTTATCTACCATATCCACTGCAGCAGTTACTGCACCATTACCTGAACCTACAATAGCTATTTTCATTTTTTTACCTCTTTTCACTAAATTTTTATGATTATACTACAATAAGTCACTATAATATTTTGTATTCTTACCATAAAAAAGGAGTGGTTCTCAATTCAAACATAATCTGATTGAACGATGTGCCTCTCCACATGTATGTAATGATTAAAATATGTACTAGAACTGCATTATAATATGAAATTTTATCGTTTACTTTACTATTATATATAACGCTTAAAATTTTATTAATAACAACAGTACTATATAACCAAATTATCTATATTTCAAACTACTTCGTCAATCGATATAAAGACCAAATTTAACATTTAATAAATAATTAATTATTGATATAATTATAGTTATATTAAGTAAATTTTTTACAAATGGAGGCAAAACCTATTATGGACAAAGAAACGAATTACAATGAATTAGAATCTAAGAATGTGTCTAATCAAGCTTCAACAGACAATTTATCGAATGACAATACAATACACCACCAATCAACTATTCAAAATGAGGAAAGTCAAGATAATCGTTTAATGGCAATGTTAATTTATTTATTAAGTTTATTTACTGGTATCATTGGTCCTTTGATTATTTGGTTACTCAAACGTAAAGAGTCTCGACTTGTTGATGTATCTGGGAAAACGTATCTGAACTATTTTATTTCTTATACTATCTATTCAACAGTAGGCGTGATATGTATGTTTATGATTGTTCCTTTAATGAATATAAGTGAAAGTTTAGCCATCTTATTATTAATTTTGCTGCTGGTGGTAGTCTTCATCTTATTGGCATTGTTAATAATGTCATTTGTGTGTACAATTATTGCTTGCGTAAAATATATGTCTGGCAAAACTTACACTATCCCACTCACGATACCGTTTATAAAATAAGTTACATTATTACAGAATCATTGTAATAAAACACTTGAAATTATTTACATTATGACCCTTCAAATCTTGATTTGAAGCACATTAACAATATAAATTGAGTTCGTAATCTTGGTTATCTTTTATTACATAGATAATCAAGGTTTTTTATTTTGTTTACGAATAAGTAACAATCCCCATATTTTCAATTAAATCTGTTAAAGTATTCAGTGTTGTTAAGAACAACTACATGTAAACATGAATGAGTAAACATGTTAATAACTTTTTAAATCAATTTGCAGTACATCTAATAAATATTACAATTTTTGGAGGCGTTAAATATTATGAAAAAAATCAAAACAATCTCGACATTGGTAGCTGGACTTGGTATAGCATTTCTAGGTCACACAACACATGCAGATGCGGCTGAAAATAATAATCAACAACAAAGTACATATAACTATAGTACAACTGATGTATCATTTTCTAAATCAGGAAATTTATATACTTCTGGCCAATGTACTTGGTATGTTTACGATAAAACTGGTGGAAAAATCGGATCAACATGGGGGAATGCAAATAGCTGGGCATCTGCAGCTCAAGCAGCAGGATTCACTGTAAATAATACACCTGAAGAAGGTGCAATTATGCAATCATCTGAAGGTGCTTTCGGACATGTTGCTTTCGTTGAAAGTGTCAATAATGATGGTTCAATTACTGTATCAGAAATGAACTATGATGGTGGTCCATTCTCTATAAGTACACGAACAATCTCTGCCAGTGAAGCAAGTTCATATAATTACATCCACCTAAACTAATCAGTATTTAAACTAATAAAATTGCTCCAATCTATTCTTGTATAAGAATAGATTGGATTTTTTATTTAATAGGAATGTTTGTGAGAAGCCATTGCCTCGAAGTTACTAATTTGAGAAAATGGTTCTATTACTTTAATAGGAGGAATAAAAGAATGCAATGGCTTAAAGTTATATTAGCCGGTTTTATTGAAATCATCTGGGTCACCGGACTTGATCAAGCGCATTCATTGTTTACATGGATATTCACCCTCTTTTTTATTGCTTTAAGCTTTTTTCTAGTCATTGATGCTTCGAAGCACTTACCAGTTGGTACAGTATATGCATTTTTTGTTGGAATCGGTGCTGTTGGTACAGTGTTAGTTGATATGATTTTCTTCAACCAACCATTTACTTTCACTAAAATATTTTTAATAATGACCCTTATTTTAGGAATAATAGGATTAAAACTTACAACTGATGCAACGAAAGAAGGGAGATAAAAAGTATGGCTTGGTTATTTCTAATGATAGCCGGAAGTTTTGAAATTTTGGGTGTTGTTCTTTTAAACGAGCTATCACGTACAAAGAATAAAATTTATGTCATTTTTTTAGGATTAGCATTTATATTAAGCTTTAGTACGTTAAAATTTGCAATGGTATCTATTCCTATGGGGACTGCCTACGCTATATGGACAGGAATTGGTACAGCTGGTGGTACATTGATTGGAATGATTTTTTATGGAGAGTCTACACGTATAAGTAGAATTTTATGTATTTTATTAATCATCATTTCAGTTGTTGGATTACGTTTAATAAGTTATTAATATCAATCATTAAGGTTTAATGATTGTTTGCGCTTTCTTATTTTACTATACTATTCATAAAAGAAGGAGTGATGGTTATGACAAAAGTTTATATTGCAGGCGCAATACCTGAAGTGGGACTTAACTTATTGAAAGAACATTTTGAGGTAGACATGTATGATGGCGAGGGGCTTATTGATAAAGAAACCTTAAAAAAAGGGGTAGAACATGCAGATGCATTAGTAAGTTTACTATCAACTTCTGTTGATAAAGATATTATTGATAGTGCTAATAACCTTAAAATTATTGCGAATTATGGTGCAGGTTTTAATAATATTGATGTCGAATATGCAAGACAACAAAATATAGATGTTACAAATACACCACATGCTTCGACAAATGCTACTGCTGATTTAACAATCGGTTTAATTTTATCAGTAGCGCGTAGAATTGTAGAAGGAGATCATTTATCCAGAACAACTGGTTTTGATGGTTGGGCACCCTTATTCTTCCGAGGTAGAGAGGTATCAGGAAAAACTATTGGTATTATAGGTTTAGGTGAAATTGGAGGTGCAGTGGCTAAACGCGCACGTGCATTTGATATGGATGTACTTTACACTGGTCCTCATCGTAAAGAAGAAAAAGAGCGAGATATCGGTGCGAAATATGTAGATTTAGATACTTTACTTAAAAATGCAGATTTTATTACAATCAATGCGGCATATAATCCATCACTGCATCATATGATTGATACTGAACAATTTAAGAAAATGAAATCTACTGCCTATCTAATTAATGCAGGACGTGGTCCAATAGTAAATGAACAAGCTTTAGTTGAAGCACTTGATAATAAAGCTATTGAAGGTGCTGCATTGGATGTATATGAATTTGAGCCAGAAATCACCGATGCATTAAAATCATTTAAAAACATTGTGCTTACACCTCACATTGGTAATGCAACATTTGAAGCTAGAGATATGATGGCTAAAATTGTTGCGAATGATACAATAAAAAAATTAAATGGTGACGAACCTCAGTTTATTGTCAATTAACTGGTGCATTCAACAACATAAACACAAAAAGAGCTATGAAGATATTGAGTTGAGTCTCTATCTTCATAGCTCTTTATTTATTAAAATTACTGCATTTTTAATATTTAACTTTATCATTTAACAATATATGTCATCATATATTACTTTTCTTTGGATTTGTATAAAAATTTTGTTTGAGCTGATGCCAAAGCATTTGGTATCAATTTCATCGCGGTATTTCTAAGTTTAACAGTTAATTTATGATGCTTTTGAGCCATTTTACCTATCTTTTTCGAACGTCTAATCACTTTTGCGGTATGTTTAACTCTAAGTTTATCGTAACGCTCAATCGCTTTATTAAAATCATATTTTTCTAAACAATTAACTAATACAATTGCATCTTCCATAGCTTGACTAGCACCTTGTCCCATATTAGGCGTAGTGGCATGCGCAGCATCGCCCATTAAAATAGTACGTCCATAAACGAATGTCTTCAGCGGTTTTAAATCATATATGTCATGAAGTAATATACCTGTTTCACTTTGCTTTTCCAACACTTTTCTCACTTCATCTGGAAAGTGATTAAAATATGCTTGAAGATGGGGTTTTCCAAAAGATTGATATTTTGGATCTCCTTCTTTAGCATGAACAGTAATAAACCAATAAGCACGTTGATTAATTAATGGGACTATACCTACTCGCCCTTTACCACCCCAATATTCATTCGCAACATGTTGGTCATTAAATTGTACATCCTCAACCATTCCTCTAAAACATGTGTAACCATTGTAACGAATTTTAGTTCGCGCACCTACAGACTCTCTTACTACAGAATGTATCCCATCAGCACCAATACACAAATCAAATGATTCACTTTCCTGTTTGATAAAATGTAGGGTAACCTTACAACTCGTTTGTTCAATTTTAGTAACTTTAAATCCTGTGTGAATAGATGATTCTTTGACATATGACTGTATGATTTCAATTAAAGTTTGTCTAGATAATGCGACATTTAGGGAATGAGTCTTCAATTTAGCGCTCATTAATGGGGTGCCTTGCTCATCATAAATATTCATTGCGGTAAGATTTTGACCAGCATTTTTAATGCCTTTAGCAAGGTCATGATGCCCTAATTTTTTTAAAACATTATCTCCTATCCCAATACCAGCGCTCAATTCGTTTATAGAATTATTTTTTTCAAACACTTTAACTTGATGACCTTGTTCTTCTAATAACGCAGCAGCAGTTAAACCACCTATACCTGCGCCTACTATTGCTATTTTCATGTTTTACACCTCAAATTTATCATTCTTTATTATTTTAGCACACACACACATGTTGAAAAGCAAACCCTTCTATTTTAATTGTCAATGAATACAATTCTCTAGTTAAAAATAATGAATATATCTATTCGTTCTATCGTTAATGCTCAATTTAAATTTTCACTCTATTGTAAAAAATACTTAAATATTCTACATGGGTATATGCTTCCGAATATTCTTTTAAAGCTAAAAAACCTGAGACATCTTTTATTGTCCCAAGTTTTTTATCATATAGCGAATCATTGGCAAAGTTAAAACTATTCTGTTTGAAGCTTTTCATATATGAATTGCCCAAATAGAATGAAACGCTTAGTTGATTGCTCAATCATTCTCTAATTTTATTTATTTGTAATATTTTTTTCTTATATGATCTTTTTTTATTCCATATTTATCATAGTATTTCTCCATTAAATCAGCTATATTATTAGCCCACTGAATATCACTAGCATATTGATGTTGGCCTGGATTTTGTGGATTCCACCGCATTTGATATAAGTTCAATTGATTATTTTTAAAGTAATGGAATCTCACAAACCACGCGCCGCCCATTATCGCTTTTTCAGGAGTGGTCCACTTCTTCTGTTTAGCAAAACTTTTACCAGTCTTTACAGCATCTTCGTCAAAAGCACCAATACCAAAAAAGTTATAATAGTGATGGTCACCTTCTTTAATTCCATTTGATAAATCTGATTGACCATTTCCTGTCTCAACTAGTGCATGACTAATGAGATATATGATATTCACTTCATATTTATCTTGGGCTTTAATAAACGTTGATCCCTTATTTTCTAAAATACCTTTTCCTTTTAAGATATGGTTAACTTCCTTCTCTGACATAGGTACTTTTTCCGATATGTCCATGTACTTCAAATTATTATCACTATGTTTTATTTGCATAGCTTTCTCTATATCTTGTTTGGAAGCATATATAAACTTACCATTAACTTCTTTAGTATGGATATTTCCTTCACTTGTTTGAAGTGACACCGCTTCTTTAAATGTATGTTTAACATCATTTTTAAAAAGGTTTGTATCAAATATAAGGAAAAGTATTGCTAAAATAGCGAGTATGCTAATTATGAACAATGTTGTCATACGAAGCCGAGTATTCTTTAACATTTCGACAAACTCCTAAAAATTTTAAGATAATACAAAATAGGCTACTACGATAGCAATCATCACTATAAAGAAAGAGACATTAATTGCAATTTTCATACCTGTACGGTGTCTGAACATAACATTAAAAATAACGAGACTAATTGTTAATGATACAACAAAAAATGCAATAGCTAACATGAGTTTTAGCATAATTAGACAAATGATTCCAATAACTAATAGTACATTAGATGTGATTGCTAGAGCTTTTAATACTTTAGGATTGATATGCGTCACTCCTTCTATGATTTTTAATAACATTATTAATCATACATGATTAGAAGAATAAATGTCGACTCATAATACGTTAAAAAGTTTTTATATCAAATGTACTAGAAATTTAAGGTATAGATGTTAGTTTAAAAGTGTATTAAACCGTAATAGATTTAGTTATTACTAGACATTCCTCTAAGCAGATTTAACATATAAGTCATACTACGATTGAGATCATCATCACGTAAAAATCCAACAAGACTTTTAATTGTTGTTTTGTCACCAGGTTTTGTTAGATTCGCAGCATGTATCCCTCTGTTTAAACGAGATAATAATTCACTTAAATCTTTAACATCTAATTCTCCTAGCAAAAAGACAAGTTGTGCCATATTTGTTAAAACACCTGAATATATATCTTTATTCAATTCAACGGCAAATTTATTAATGATGACTTGTCTTGCTTTTAAACCACCATTTAATGCATCCAGAATTTTAGCTTCATCTAATATACCAATTAAACGTATTGCTTTTAAAATACTATCTTTATTTTCTACAATTGCATCGATAACATCATTCAAACTTTCTTGTTTAATTTGCTCATATGATTTTTTTAAACGTTTAATTTCAGTAATTCTCTCTGCCATTATCAATCACTCATCTTTCCTGGGAATACATAATCTGAGCGCTCCCATTTTTTTTGAACTTGAACACTATATTGTGGTTGCCGCTGTTTATTAACTCGAAAATTCGTTGGATTCAATGGAGATTTGCCTCTTTTCGTCACAACTTCCATTCGTGCATGTGTTCGTTTGTAGGAAGGCGTATCTGTATAAGGATCTACGTCACTATTCGTAAGAGCATTAATAGCACCTAAATCTCCATTTTCTAATGCATCATTATTTAATGGAATATATATTTCTTTTCCTTTTACTCTATCAGTAATGTGTGCTAATAAAGAAGCCTCTCCAGTCTCAGAAATCAATTTAATTTCAGCTCCTTCATGAATGTCACGACTTTGTGCAAGCTCGGGTGAAATTTCAACAAATGCTCGAGGCACTTTATATTTAATCATTTCTGTTTGATACGTCATATTACCTTCATGGAAATGCTCAAGTAAACGACCGTTATTGACATGTAAATCGTATACTTCATCTTCTTTAAAATAGTTATCAAAGGTTAATGGATATAATTTAGCCTTCTTGTTTTCAAAATTAAACCCATCGATATAAAGTATTGGAGTGTCTTTACCATCTTTATTTACGGGCCATTGTAAACTATTAAAACCTTCTAAACGATCATAACTTACACCTGCATACGATGGTGTTACTCGTGCAATTTCATCCATAATTTCACTTGGATGCTGATACTCCCAATTCGCCCCTAGTCGATTCGCAATAAGTTGGAAAATTTCCCAATCCGGCTTTGAATCTCCAAGCGAATCTAATGCTTTATACAATCTTTGTATGCGTCGCTCCGTATTAGTAAAAGTTCCATCTTTTTCTAGTGAAGGACTTGCTGGTAGAACTACATCTGCAAACGTAGCTGTAAATGTTAAAAACTCATCTTGAACTACCATAAAGCCTAACTTTTCAAAAGCAGCTTGAACAAAGTTAATATTGGAATCTACGATACCTGTATCTTCTCCATACAAATACAACGAATGAATATCACCATTATGTATTCCTTCAATCATTTGATGATTATCTCTACCAGGTTTATCATTTAGCTTTACTCCATACTCTTTTTCAAATTTAGCACGTATTTTATCATCACTGATAAGTTGGTACCCTGGAAATTGATCTGGCATACTTCCCATGTCACTACATCCTTGAACGTTATTATGACCTCTTAAAGGATATGCTCCAGCACCAGGTTTTCTATAATTACCAGTAATCAGTAATAAATTAGAAATAGCCGTACTTGAATCACTTCCAATATCTTGTTGTGTTATACCCATCGCCCAACATATCGCTACTGAATCAGCTTTTGCTACTTCATGCGCAAATTGTATTAATCGTTCTTGCGGAATTCCTGTTACTTCCTCTGCAAATACCATTGAAAATGGTTCTAGTGATTGGTAATATGCATCAAAGTGATCAACCCACTTTTCTATAAACGATTTATCATGTAAGTTGTTATCAATAATATATTTAGTGACAGCACTTAACCAAGCTAAATCGGTGCCAGGTTTGGGTTGATAAAAAGCATCTGCACGTTCTGCCATTTCATGTTTTCTTATATCAAAAACATGTGACTTTTGACCAAATAACTTTTGTGCACGTTTCATTCGTGAAGCAATTACAGGGTGCGCTTCTGCCGTGTTAGTACCTATTAATACAGTCATAGATGCTTTTTCTAAATCAACAATCCCGCCTGCATCTCCACCGATACCTACTGTTCTTACCAATCCTTTGGTCGCTGGTGCTTGACAATAGCGCGAACAATTATCTACATTATTTGTACCAATAACTTGACGAGATAATTTTTGCATTAAATAAGATTCTTCATTAGTAGCTTTGGATGAAGAAATAAATGACAAGCTATCCGCGCCATATTGCTCTTTAATTCTTTCAAAATTGTTAGCAATAACTTGTAGGGCTTCTTCCCATTCAACTTCATGAAACATACCTTCTTTTCTCACTAAAGGTTTCGTTAATCGTTGATCTGAGTTAATGTGTCCCCATGAAAACTTACCTTTTACACATGTTGCTATTTTATTTGCTGGAGAATCATGGGAAGGTTGAACTTTTAATATTTCTCTATCTTTCGTCCATACTTCAAACGAACAACCTACGCCACAATATGTACAAACAGTTTTAGTTTTATTGACACGTTCTTTACGCATTTCTGCTTCAGAATCAGATACAGCTAATAAAGTACCGTAGCCAGGTTCTGATTTTTTAATAATATCAATCATAGATGCTAGTGAACCAGGTTCTGTATCTGTGAGATATCCCACATTACCTTCCATATTAACTTCCATCATTGCATTACATGGGCATACAGTCGCACATTGACCACATGAAACACATGATGATTCATTAATTGGGACATCATTATCCCAAATTACTCTTGGATGATCTCTTTCCCAATCTATTCGTATTGTTTCATTAACTTCAACATCTTGACATGCTTCAACACAACGTCCACATAAAATACATTGATTTGGGTCATATCTATAAAAAGGGCCATAATCTTTTTCATATGGTTTTCTCTTATACTCATAAGTTTGATGTTGTATTCCCCACTTATCCATCGTATTATGTATTTCACAATCGCCATTATTATAATCACAAACTGTACAATACAACATATGTTTTTCTAAAATACGATCTAATGCTTCTTTTTGGCTAGTTTTCACGTGGTGATTGTATGTATTTACCGTCATTGAGGATTCAATCGATGTTCCACATGCTCGGGCAATATCTCCATTGATTTCAACCATGCATGTATCACATGTTTGAATTGGTCCCATCGATTCGTTATAGCAAATGGCTGGTACAAATGTATTTCTGGAACGAATAAATTCGAGTAAATTCGTCCCTGCTTCAACAAGATAATCTTTACCATCTAGATTAATTTTTATCTCCTTAGACATATATTTTTCTCCTCCCCATTAAATTATTCACTGTTAAACACTTTAGACTTTATAACTTAATTGATTAAATCTACAATTTAACTTTTAGTAGAATTACTTAAATTGTATTACTTTACTCTATAAAAGTTAAGCGTTTACATAATAAATATAATAAAACTAATTTAATTGAAACTGAATATCAATTAAAGAGTGGAATAAATAAATTAATTTCTTTATTTCAAGCCATTTAACATTGAATATCATAACTTTTTGCTTATAAGACATTGAATTACATAGTGCCTCATTTTATTTAAATATTAGTTAGAAGAAAATGGTATATAATGCAATATAATACTTAAAAATAAAGCAAAAATGTTTAAAAACTAAAATAAGAATATTTAACTCAGCCATCCTTAATTTGTCAAAAAAACCTAGAACATTTCGTTCTAGGTTTTAAACTCAAGCATTACACAATATGTGATTTTAAAGCTTTTTCTTTTTTATAAATTTAAATTGTCTCTTAGTAATTGTGTATTTTCATTTTTAGATGCATCACTTGGTATGAAATAGTACAAACCGTCATTTTGTATACCACCTTCACCCTCTAACTGATGTCGATTAACTTGGTCATTAGCATCTTTATACTTAGTTCTAATTGTATTGAGATCACCTAATTTTAAATCTGTTTTAACATTTTTCTGGATTTGATTCATTAATGTATTAAAATGAGTGATTGAAGATGCGCTTGTCATCTTATCTGCCATTGCTTCTAAGATAAGTTGCTGACGCTCTTGTCTACCAAAATCGCCTCCTGCACCATCTTCTTTACGACTTCTAATAAAGTCCATGGCAGCATCACCATCTACATGTGTTTTTTCACCTTTAACAAAATGATTAGCACCCATTGTAAATGTACTATTACTTACGACATCTACGCCACCTAATGTATCAATCATGTCATGTAGTCCATCCATGTCAATCGTAGCGTAATGATCGATTGGAACATTCATTAATTTTTCAATTGTTTTAACAGCCATGTTAGGACCGCCATAAGCATAGGCATGGTTAATTTTTTCTTCAGTACCTCGACCTGCAATTTCTGCTTTAGTATCACGTGGAATACTTACTAGCTCAGTTTTCTTTTCTTTCGGATTAATGGAAAGTACCATGATTGTATCACTACGTTCCCCACCGCCTTGTTGTTTTCGCTTTTCATCAGAATCTACGCCAAAGAGTGCAATAGTAAATGGATCACCATTTTTTAAATTTACTTTTCCAGAACGTAGTTCAGAATGATTTCGATTTAAAGGGTTATGTATCTTGTCTCCTGTAATAAATATTTTTGCACTAACATAAATAACTGCAATGATAGCTAATAGAAATAAAATTCCCACTACCCACAGTAGTATTTTCATCGGCAGGCTCATTTTTCTTTTATCTGATCTTTGCATCCCTACCACTCCTATTCAATAATTTTGTTGTTTTATGATACATAGATCATTATATTATAAATAAATTTATTTGGTATACATCTATAGACCTATTCATTAATTATTTTAAATTTTCTTTAAGAAATCATGTAGCTAAAATGTATAAAATCTCTATAGATCTAATTTAATATAATTTATAAAAATATACATTAATCACGCTCGATATGATGATTACTCTTTGAATAGGATTCTCCTTCATTTAAGATACGTATCATATCATCGTAACAACCAGGGTTACTAATGATAAATGGGCCTGCCGTACTAAAATCAAGAGGTTCACCATTTATTTGTGTCATAATCAAACCTAGTTCTCTTGCAAAAAGAAATTGTGCTGAAATATCCCATGGCTTATGATTCGTGTTAATGTGTGCCCCGAACTGACCTTTTATCACTCGAATAGAATCAAGACCACAAGACCCAATAATTCTAAAATCAAAGGCTGATTGAAATAAAGATTGAATCGTCTCTTCTTTTAACACTTGTGGTTTAAATGAAATAATTGCATCTCTTAAACCTATTCTTTTTGGCAATGTCATTAATTGATTGTTTTCGTAGGCTCCCATACCAGCAATTGCTCTATATAATCTTTGATGTGGATAATCATAAATATATGAAAGTTTAGGTTCACCATCAATAAAATATCCTATAATGATACAGTAATCTTCTTGTTGTTTCACTAAATTACTTGTTCCATCTATAGGATCCATAATCCAAAGGTGACCCTCGTAAGGTGTGATATCTGAGTTATCTTTCTCTTCAGCTAATAATTGATGTGTGGGATAATGTTCCTGAAGAAAGTTTTGAAAATGATTTTGAATTTGTTTATCAACATTAGTAACTAAATCAAACCTATCTTTTTTTGTTGATGTTTCCATCTTCTCAACCAAACCTGGAATGATATCGTCTAAACCACGTATCCATTGACATATATATTCATCTAATTTTTTTAAATAAAGTTCTGTCATATTTTCACCTTCATTTCATTATTTCAAAGACTATAGTGTTATCATTTAAATCATTATAGTTATATGTAAAATCTATTGTAAATCATAGAGTCATAAAATCAGAATTTGTATTAATAAATATTAAAAAATCGGCTAGTCAAAAACTAGCCGACAAATAGAAAGGAAAGTAAGTAATAAATATTGAAGATGTTTTGATGTAACTTGAACGATTATACAGCTATCTAATATGTAGCTCTACCCCTTTGTCTAATCGCTCCCCCTGTTACAAATATTATAGTATCATATTGCTTTTGTTTTTGTAAGCGTTTTCTAAAAGTTTTTTGTATAATTTTACACTATTATAGAGTTGAAACAGACAAAATGTCATCATTGTCGCTTATATGTTATAATAATTGTAATATGTAATGTTTATGGAGGTGACTTTCATTGAATAAATTAGAACGTCAAAATCGAATAATTCAAACTATTCAAAGTTCTGACAAAATTACTGCTTCGCAACTTGCAAAACAATTTAAAGTATCTAAGCGAACTATTTTACGTGATATTGATGAATTAGAAGATCAAGGGGTAAAAGTATATGCTCGTCATGGCAAATTAGGCGGTTATCAAATCAAAGATGCACATGCTAAAATCACCTTATCGTTAACTGAACAGCAACTTTCGGCATTATTTTTAACACTAAATGAAAGTCAGTCCTATTCCACTTTACCTTATCAAAATGAAATTCGAGCAATAATCAAGCAATGTTTAAATTTACCTCAAACACGATTACGTAAATTGCTTAAAAAAATGGATTATTATATAAAATTTGAAGATTCTAATCATGTCACATTACCTCATTTATTTTCTGATATTTTAATTTATTGCACGGAGCGCAATGTGATGTTAGTAGATTTAAATGAAGATGGTCAAACTCAAGCTGAAAATGTTATTTTTATAGGTTTAATATGCAAAAATGCCGTTTGGCATGCTGTTGTATTTGAAATCGGTAGAGGTTACACTCGTGAATTATCTATCATGAATATTCAAGATATCTCATATTCTTTTGAAAAAACAATACAAACTCAAGATATCTCAATTGAAAATTATAGACAGTTTTTAGCGCCTTCTGAATGATAAAAATAAAGCCTGGGATAGCCGAAAGGCCCCCAGGCAATTTAGCACACTAGTAGTTGTCTATAGAGTTATAAATGTACATTTATCCATTTTTAAACTTTTATTTTCTTCCCAGTGACAAAACTATACCTCTCTTTAGTCATTTCCCGTTATAACTACTGCTCGGAAATATATTTTCAAATCATTTACTGAATACAACTATAATTGTCCAAATGAATGATATGAAATTATTTAACATATGTAAGCTAATTGATGAAGCTAAGTTTCTATTCGATTTTAAGTAAACATATACTAATGCTATTGCCAGTATTAAATATGCTCCAAATTCAAATGGGGACTTAGCATCACTCACATGTATATATGTAAAAGATAATGCTGATATAACCCCCATCACAATAAAGTTAAACTTTTTACCTAGTTCACCTATTAACAAATGTCTAAATACCAATTCTTCAACAATAGGTCCTACAATTACAATAAGTACAAATGCAAAAGGAATAAATATACCACTTTTAAATAATTCATTAAGTTCAAGTTCATTTTGCGTTTCACTATATTGCAAATATTTAGGTAATAGTTCAATTAATTTGTCATAAACATTAGAAATAATAAAAGATGCACACATGACGATAATTATAAACAACCAATGCTTTTTCAAATAGTCAAAACCACTCTTAACTCTATCTACAAATGAATTGATATGTAAAAAATAAAAAGCTAATATCACTAAAATATATGACATAAATTGTCCTAAAGTTCCAATCATAGTAAGTTGTAATTCATTAATATTTTGAAAAGCTATAGCAGCAATTGTTAAACCTATAAAGCTAAATATAAATATACATAGAAAGCCTATCGCAATTAAACTGAAATCACGCCATACTATATCTTTAAACCTATAACTTTGCCTTTTTTTATCTTTTTTCATCATTGTATCCTTTCCACTCACCAACAATTATTCAATCATATGGGAGGCTTTATGAATTATTTAGAAATTTCACTACATATTGAACAACAACTTGTTAAATTACTCTCTCTGAGTGAAAGTGCGAAATACTATGCACTCATACATCATAACAAATTTGAATCTTTTATAGATGATTTCAACCTTACTGTAAATCAAGAGATGAAATGGGCAATGTCTCATCAATTGTTGTTGAATTCTAATGATACGCTTGTGTCATACTGTCAATTGATTCGAAGGTTAAACGATTCCCCACTTTTAACTTTAAACCAAGGACATATAATTTATTACATTAATACACAACAAACACTCATTCACCGACAGTTACTTAAACATAAACAAGCCCTTTAGTATATTCAAATGTTTCTATACTATTATACTATTAATTATATATTAACGTTAAAAATAATTATAAATATCAATCTCTTATAATTAAAACATTAAATTATTTATTCTATTTACTAAATTGTAAACTTGTTGCAATAAGGTTATAATTAGCCATGATTAGGTATCAAGAAGGAGTGTTTAAAATGCTTGGTTTCTCAGTCTATCTAGGACAGAATTTAGATCGAGATTATATTTTAAATATGGCTGACTTAGGCTATGATGTAGTTTTTACTTCACTACAGATACCTGAGGAAGACAAGAAAAATCAAATGGCTTATTTGGGAGACTTATGCCAACTATTATCAGCCTATCAAATCACTTATATTATCGATGTAACCCCTTCATTACTTAATCAAACTATTTACAGTTATTTGAACCAATTACCTCATGGGGATTTTTATATTCGTATAGATAATCAATTAAATATTGACCTTATCAAAGACATTATCAGTCAAGGCTTCAAATGCTGCCTTAATGCTAGTACGTTAACTGATAGCATGTTAGCGCACATATATCGTACTGATTTTAATAATCAACTTTTATACTGTCATAATTACTATCCTAGACCTGATACTGGTTTATCTATCTCATTTATTGAAGAAAAAAATCAACTCATTAGAAAATACGATGCGCATGCAAAAATTTGTGCTTTTATACCTGGCACGCAGAAAAGAGGTCCCTTATTCAAAGGTCTTCCTACAGTTGAAAAACATCGTTTTGAACACCCTCTTATTGCTGCACAAGACCTTCAATTAACGGGTATATCTAACATTATAATTAGTGATACGCTATTATCACACATTTATGCGGAACAATTATCTAATATGTGGCTATATCGACACTTTATTTTACACTTAGATCAACTAGACTCCTCATTTACATCACAAGTTTTAAAGATACACACATCAAGATTAGATTCACCTGAACATTTAATTCGGTCCCAATATTCTCGTACAGATAATCAACAGACTGTCCCAATGATAGGATCGGCACATAGAGATCAAGGAGATATCACAATTGATAATCACCTGAATGGTCGTTATGAAGGAGAAATTCAAGTTATAAAAGCTCCTATGCCAGGTCATTCCCACATCAATTGTATTGGTCATGTTTGTGATAAAGATGTTCCATTGTTATCACTGATTCAACCAGGAGATACTTTTAAATTTGTATATACGAAGGAGAATAACAAATGAATCATTTAACTACTGAAACGAGAAATATACAAACAATGCATTTGGATGAAATGAATCTAAAAGATGCATTAAAGACTATGAATCAAGAAGATCAATTTGTACCCAAAGCGATAGAACCTGTTATTCCTAATTTAACAAAAGTGATAGAGAGTGCAATTCAACGCTTTAATAATGGAGGGCGAATTATTTATATTGGTGCTGGTACAAGTGGAAGACTTGGCGTACTAGATGCGGCAGAATGTGTCCCAACTTTTAACGTTTCACCAAATGACATTATTGGGATTATCGCTGGTGGACAAAAAGCTATGACGGTAGCTATTGAAGGTGCAGAAGATGATGCTGAACAAGGTGCACAGGATTTAAAGAACATTCATCTTCAATCCAAAGATATTGTAGTGGGTATTTCTGCTAGTGGACGTACACCATATGTAAAAGGTGCACTAGATTATGCAAATCAATTGAATGCAGAAACAGTCGCACTCTCTTGTAACGTTCACAGTGATATAAGTAAAAATTCAAATCACGTATTAGAAATCAATGTGGGGCCTGAAGTATTAACAGGCTCTACGAGATTAAAATCAGGTACTGCTCAAAAACTAGTTTTAAATATGATTTCTACAATGACAATGATTGGCGTGGGCAAAGTTTATGATAATTTAATGGTTGATTTACGACCTACAAATCAAAAGTTAATCCATCGTTCTATTCGCATCATTCAAGATGTGTGTGATTTAAATCATCAAGAGGCTATAGAATTATATGAAAAATCAGACCACAATATCAAAATAGCTATCGTAATGCACTTATGTTCCACAACTCAACAAGATGCAAGACTTCGTTTAAAACAAAATAATGGAGTGATTAAGCAAGCTATCAACACTTAAGGAGGAGATTCCATGAGTAAAGAAGAACGCCTTGCCAAAGACATTACCCACGCATTAGGCGGTTCTCAAAACATAAGTAATATCATCCATTGTATGACTCGAGTTCGTATTAAAGTACACAATGATGCAAAAGTTAATTATGATGAACTAAAATCTATCAATGGCGTATTAGGCGTTGTTGAAGATGAAAGAATTCAAGTTGTTGTTGGGCCGGGTATTGTTAATAAAGTTGCTAAACATATGGCTGACCAGTCAGGAGCAACTCTAGCTGAAGAGACGACTGAAAATCAAAGTTATAAATCACAAGCAGAAAAACGTGCGTATGAACATAAACAACAATTCCAAAGTCAACGTAAAAAAAGTAAATGGAATAAAGTGTTAAAATCTATTGCTAATATCTTTATACCTTTAATACCAGCATTTATAGGTGCAGGATTAATCGGTGGGATTGCAGCAATACTTAGTAACTTGCTTACAGCCGGTTCCATTTCAGGTCAATGGATTGAACAAATTGTGACAGTCTTAAATGTTATTAAAGATGGCATGCTATTTTACTTAGCTATTTTTACTGGTATAAACTCGGCAAAAGTATTTGGTGCTACACCAGGTTTAGGTGGTGTCATCGGGGGTACTACACTACTAACCGGTATCACAGATGAAAATCCAATTAAAAATATTTTCACTGGAGAACATCTAGCTGCAGGACAAGGTGGTATTATTGGTGTTATCTTTGCAGTTTGGTTATTAAGCATGGTTGAGAAACATCTACATAAAATAATACCTAACTCTATTGATATCATCGTAACGCCCACAATAACCTTACTACTTATTGGTTTGTTAACTATATTTATAATCATGCCACTAGCTGGCTTTGTCTCCGATGGTCTTGTTTATGTCATTAACTGGATTATTGGAGTAGGAGGTATTTTCAGTGGATTCATTATAGGAGCATTCTTTTTACCTTTAGTCATGCTAGGATTACATCATATCTTCACCCCAATCCATATCGAGTTAATCAATCAAACTGGCTCCACTTACTTGTTACCTATTGCTGCAATGGCTGGTGCTGGACAAGTCGGTGCGGCGATTGCATTGTGGGTGAGATGCGGTAAAAATAAAGAATTACGTAATACGCTCAAAGGTGCTCTTCCTGTAGGGTTCTTAGGTATAGGCGAACCTTTAATTTATGGTGTAACACTGCCGTTAGGTCGCCCTTTCTTCACTGCGTGCATAGGTGGCGGTGTTGGTGGTGCTGTCATTGGTGGTATCGGTAATATTGGTGCGACAGCTGTAGGACCAAGTGGTATTTCATTATTACCATTGATTGCCAATAATATGTATCTCGGTTACATCGTAGGTTTACTAGCTGCTTATGCGGGTGGCTTTATCTTTACTTATTTCTTCGGCACAACTAAAGAAATGAGAAATCCTGAATAAATGGGTGATTTAATTGCCAAACATTTTGTATAAGATTGACAACCAGTATCCCTATTTCACTAAAAACGAGAAAAAAATTGCGCAATTTATTCTCAACTATCCTCATAAAGTTGTTAATATGACTTCTCAAGAAATTGCAAATCAATTAGAAACTAGTTCTACTTCTATCATACGTCTAAGTAAAAAGGTGACACCAGGTGGTTTTAATGAACTTAAAACACGTTTGTCTAAATTTTTACCTAAAGAAGTCACACAATATAATGTTGAGTTAGTTGATAACGAAAGTACAATTTCACTTAAAAACAAATTGCATTCTCGCTCTAAGGCAGCGTTAAGTAATGCTAATGAAAACATTAACGCTTCTATCATCGATGAAATTTGTGATCTAATTAAAAAATCTGAAACTATATTTATTTACGGCTATGGTGCCTCTTTTGTTGTAGCAACAGATTTATATCAAAAATTATCTCGCATCGGTCTAAATATTCAACTAGTGCATGAAACTCATATTTTTACCACTATGTTAGCAACACGTAACTCTAATGATTGTGTTATATTTATATCTAACAATGGTACTCAAAGTGAAATGCAATCTATTGCCAAAGTCATTGCAGATTATCACATTCCCATTGCGACTATTTCAAGCACTTCTGATAATCCAGTTGCAAAGCAATCTAATATTGTTTTAACTTATGGACAAACCGATGAAAATGAGATGCGCATGGGAGCCACCACTTCATTATTTGCACAAATGTTTACTATTGATATATTGTACTATCGATATATTGCGCTAAATTATCAATCATCTTTAGATTTTATTACTCAATCAAAAATCGCATTAGATAATTACCGTAAACATCTCTCGAATATAGATTTCAAACATTAAAATAATAAAAAGCGATTCTTTATACTTATCCTAGAAAAGATAATGTATGAAAGAATCGCTTTAATTTATACTAACTCTTAAAAATTACTGATTTTAACAATCAATTGTCATTTCATCTTTTATTATATTTGTCGTTCCTTTTTGTGATATCTAATAAAATAATAAAGTGTCACAGCTGTTAAAAACACGATACCAATGACAACCGATACCGCAGTCTCTTTGTTAAGTAACATACCAACTAATACTAGGAGTAAAAACATGATAGTTAAATAATTGGCAATTGCTCCTCCCGGCATTTTAAAAGGATGATTGTGAACCTTTTCAGGATGTAACCTTCTAAATCTTAGATGACTAAATAAAATCATAAACCAAGGTATCATTCCCGGTAGAATAGAGGCGCTATATACATATACAAAGATACTATCAGCTCCATCAATAATTAATGGAAGTATGACATTTAATAAAGCACCAATTAATATTCCCATAGATACTGCAAATACAGTATAGAAAGGTACGCCATTTTTCATTACTTTAGTAAATACTTTAGGCATTTGTCCTTTTTTTGCCAAAGTATAAATCATTCGACTTGCACTAAAAATACCTGAATTACAACCAGACAATGCTGCCGTTAAGACTACAAAGTTAATTAAACCAGCAGCAAACGTAATTCCCACTTTAGCAAAGGTTGCAACAAAAGGACTACCAATATTACCTAATTGGTTCCAAGGATATACTGATACAATGACAAAAATTGCACCAATATAGAAAATTAAAATTCTCCATATTACTCCGTTGACTGCCTTTACAATATTTTTTTGAGGATTTTTGGTTTCACCTGCTGAAATCCCAATCAATTCAACACCTTGGTATGATCCAATCACAATAGATAAAGCAAAGAAAAATCCAATGAATCCATTTGGCATAAATCCACCATGTGACCATAAGTTAGAAATCCCTATTGGATTCCCTCCATTACCTATACCAAATAAAATTAATCCTAATCCTGCAATAATCATTAATACAATAGTTACAACTTTAATTAAGGCAAACCAAAATTCAAACTCTCCAAACGCTTTTACTGAAACTAGGTTAGCCGCCATCAAAAAGAGAACTGCTATCACTCCTGGTATCCAATTAGGAAGGCTTGGGAACCAGTAGTTCATATATTCTCCTACTGCAATCACTTCACTCATGCCGACGACAACCCATTGAAATACATTGCTCCAAGCAGTCATGTAGCCAGCTGCTGGATGAATATAGTCACTAGCAAAAGTCGCAAAAGAACCAGTGGTTGGATTAATATATATCATTTCACCCATGGCTCTCATGATTAAAAATAAAAAAATACCAGCAATTAAATATGCGAGAATAACAGATGGACCTGTCCACTTAATTGTACTTGTTGCTCCCATAAAAAGACCAACACCAATTGTTCCACCAAGAGCAATCATCTGCATTTGACGTGCATTCAATCCCCTTTGCAACTCATTATTTTCCATAACTTGACCCCATCTCTAAATCTAGATTGAATTTTTGATAATCTTATTTCCGTAATTATACTACAAATTGACAAAATTGAAACAATATTTTTACAATTCTGTAAAAGCGCTTACCTATCCTGCTAAGATGTTTTCTTGCTTTTTGCTAACACTCATATTAAAATCTTTTTGATAATAGAAATTATAGAGCAAACGAAATAGTTCAGAACACACTCTTATAGTTGATTTAAAATATTAACTGCTTACCACCTAGCTATATAACATAAAATGATTGTTAAAACTATATACAATGTCATTTCAAATTTAACTTAAATCACTTTACCATTTTACCTATGTCTTTGCTCTTAATAATTATTTAAATATGATATACTTTTTTTAAATAGTAAAGGAGTGCTCATATGAATAAAGCGCTTGTTATACGTGCAATCAAATTTTCTTTAATATTTATGACTGCATTTTTAATTCTTAATTTATTGACTATGAAAGAGGCTTCAATATCGTCTATTATTGTACGAACTGTCATTGCAGCTATTGTTTTCTTTGTCATTTATATCATTGTATTTACAATTTTAAGTTCGTCAGAACGTAAAATTATTTATGGTACAACTTTACCTATTGCGCTTTTTATATGCCTTATATTCGGATCAATTTTCTTCACTCCGCGTATAGGTATCATTGTCGGACTAATTTTGGGTGTGATTGCTGGTGTCATATGGGAGTTCTTAAATAGAAAAAATGGAGGTCACACATCTTGACTATTATTATCGGACTCATTGTAATTATTTTGTTAATCATTAGTTTACTTCCAAATTATAAAGCAATGGTATTAGCCAAGCAGCAAGGCCAAAAACCTACACGATATACTATTATGGTAGGCATTGACTTATTATTAATTATACTTATATTAGTAACATTAGTATTAAAATTGATTATGTAGGTTCAACAAATTTACTGTTGAATAGACGATAAAAAAGTCTGGGACATTATGATTTATGTCCCAGACTTTTTTAGTAAAGACATTCGATGATGGACTTAAACATATGCCACAATCTATCATGGTTTTCAAATCTCATTATTGGTGAACAACTAAGATATTTATACGAATTTTGAGCCCCTCACTTAATATTTTTATTCAAACAAGTATAAATCACTAATGTAGATTTTAGATTTCTTTTCTATAATATAAGTAACAAGTTGATTTTAGTTAAGTTAGCTTAAACATTGTTCTATATCAACTCATACTGTAAGTAGTATTATAATTTGCCTTGAAGTAACAAAAAATAGCAAACCGTAGCGAGAATAAGGTATACAAGAGAGCCAATAATAAACGATCGAAATTGAACATGTAAAGGTGTGCGTTTATTAAATATCGGTCCCAATATGAGATTACCCACTCCTATAATAACTGGACCTGCTATGAAAAATAGGATAATATAGCCCATTTTTAAATACCTCCAATTTATTCTTTAAATAAAAAATGCTTTATATCTTCAAATTCCATATCTTGTCCAACATATTGAACTGTCGAAAAATCTTGATCCTTCGTTATTATATTCGTATTAACGACAACATCTAATCCTGCTAGCAACGCTGCAGTAGCACCATTGACAGAATCTTCAATTGCTAAGCAGGTTGTAGGATTATAATTAAGCTCTTGTACAGCTTTTAAATAAATTTCGGGATTAGGTTGAACACTCTCAACATTTTCACGACCAACAACAACATCAATGTATGTATCTAGTCCTAATTGTTTAAATATAGGATATATATTCTTTTTAAAACTACTTGTGGCAATCGCCATTGGGATATGACGTTTTTTTAAATATTGCATCAATTGAATGATTGTGGGATTTACCGGCAATTGAATAATTGTTTGATAATATTGATCATAAATTTTTTCTTTATTTTTGAAACCAATAGCATCTTCTAAATATGTATGTAATCCAGTAGTTTCACCGCCAATAAATTGTTTATAAAATTCTAAAGAAATCGGCGCTTCTTGATGGATTTTTAAATGTGTATTTATTAAATCGAACAAATGTTTTTCGGTATCAATGACAGTACCATCAAAATCAAACACTACTGCTTTATACATGTTGTCATCTCCTTTCAATATTTATTATTTTTCATACTAACATAATTTGATATAAACTTGCCTCTAAATAACTAAGCATCAAATAATATAAAATCTAGTTCACAACTATGCTATGAATAAAACTTTTCCTTCAATGATTACTCATTCGAGATAAGATAACTATAATTCTTTCAACTTCAATCAAAAGTCTTAGTGATTCTAAAAAAAAAGAGTGGTACAATTTATTTAAACGAACAGCGTATAAAATATAAGCATTCATATCATTTCCACACATATATTGTTAACGATTGGAGGTCCCCATATGTTGATTGATAAATTTGAAACCTACATTATTAATGTTGCAGGTTTGAAATCTCGCTCAACGCGAAAAAAATTAATACATTTATGTAAAGAAATTACTTTTTGTGAATCCTTTCAGTATTCTATCATTAAGCAAAACGATGTGTTCGCATTGGAAGTTAGCCTCCCCAAGCAACAACTACCTTATCTGATAAGTTTCTTAAGTTTCCACAATTATGCTATTTATCAAATACTTTTACCCAGCCGTGTAAATGAACTTCTTGATTCAGAACAACTTTACCAATCTATTAAGCGCTTTGATTTAGCAATCGATGGTTTACAAGATGCCTTCATTAAAGATAAAGTCATTGATATCATGAATATGTTTGTGAATCATCACAATGTGAATTATACATTAAATAATAATTGCGCAAGCGTCACATGTCCTCCTGATATTTTCACAAAGTTGCTTCAAACTATTGCAACGCGTAACATTGATATCCTATCAGCAAGTTATAGAGCAAAGATGCTACATAAAGCACGCATTTCATAAATAGAAAGATAGAATATATGAGCAAGAATAACTTATTTACAAATATAAATACAAAAACTCCCAAAATAATCTCTATTTGAATTATTTTGGGAGTTACTTTATTTCTAAGATAGATCATCATTTACAATATTTTCAAATGCTTCTCTTACCTGAGGTACAGACATTCCAACGACGACTTGAACACTTTTGCCACTTTTTACTATACCATGAGACATTTGATTATGTGTAAAATAGGCACTTTCTTGAACTTTACTTTCGTCTTTAACAGTTAAACGTAGGCGCGTCGTACAATTTGTAACGTCTTTAATATTTTCTTTTCCTCCAAGACCTTCTAGGTAGTACATCGCCTTTTCTTCATATTCACTATTAGGTGAATGATTGCGAGTAGAATCTCCTTTTTTATCATTATAATCTTGTTTAGAAAATAATTTGACTTCTTCTTCACCTTTCTTACGTCCTGGTAACGGAATATCAAATTTTAAAATTAAATATTTAAATAAGAAGTAGTAAATCGCAACAAAGATTAGACCAATTACTACTTGAAAGACATATGTCATCCAATGTGCTTTTCCTAAAGGTATCCAGTTAGTTGCTATAAAATCTAGTACACCACCACCCATATTACCTACGACACCAAATCCATACATCAGTGTATCCATAGTTGCTGCTAGTAGTGCATGTAATACGAATAAAAATGGCGCAATAAATAAGAAAGTAAATTCAAGTGGTTCTGTAATACCAGCTACTACTGCCGTAAGTGTTGCCGGTATTAATAATGCAGCAACTTTTTTACGATTTTCTTTTGGTGTAGTTGCATACATTGCCAATGCTATACCTAGACAACCAAAAACTTTGCCATTTCCTTGCAACATAAAACCATATGGAAATTGTTCTTTAAGTGGTTTGTTACTTTCGGCAAACTGATTTAAGTGTTGCAACCATTCTGCTTTCAAACCATGATTAACAACTACTGGACCTACTTCGATTGGTGCATAGATAAAATGATGCAATCCTGTCGGTATTAGTACACGTTCTAAGAAATGATATAACCAAACACCTATATATCCTGATGCAACAATAAAATATTGAATTGAAGCAATACCGTGTTGAATCGTTGGCCAAACAACACATGTGATTGCTGCAACTGGTAGCATGACAAAGAAAGAGATTGTTACAACAAATGTTAATCCTTGAAATACACCTAACATTTCAGGTAAACGCTTACTGTAATATCTATTATGTATCCACGTTATTATTCCTGATATAATGATTGCACCTAAAATATTGGTATCTAACGTTTCAATACCTGCAATCGATTTTAATCCTGTTGTGTTTTCTACACCTTTTTTTAAATTAGCGCCAAAAGTATGTGGCCATTGAGTTAAAATTGCATTGATAAAAGTGTTAAACATTAAATATCCCATTAGAGCTGCTAAAGCTGCATGTCCTGGAGCTTTTTTAGCAAGAGATAACGGTAAACCTACTACAAAGACAATTTCCATATGTGTAAATATTACCCAACCACCTGATTCAATAACAGACCAAAATTTAAACCAAAATGTATGCTGATCAGCTAAGCCTCCCATGATGGTTGGATTTTTAAATAATGTAGCGAATCCCAAAACAATACCGAAGAAAGCAAACATTAAAACTGGTACTATCATTGCACTACCAAATCGTTTAATTGCATTCATTTTTGAATACCTCCCTCTTCCCTTAACTATGATAACTAATATATGTTTACCTTTATTGCTCTTTATTTAATAAGTTATTACCAATATATAGTAAACGCTTACATAATGACAATGACGTTGACGCACTTTGAAACATTTTTGTATAATTAGATTATATTTTCATATAAAGAAAATATTTTCAATGATGAGGTGTTAAGATGATTTTAGATGAACGAGTAAACTCTAATTTCGATCAATTAAATGATAATGATATACAAATTGCACATTATGTTAATACACATATAGATGTTTGTAAAAATATGAAAATACAAGATTTAGCCTCACAGACACATGCTTCAAATGCTACGATTCATCGCTTCACTCGTAAACTAGGTTTTGATGGTTATAGTGATTTTAAATCCTTTTTAAAATTTGAAGATAGTAAGAGTCATCAACTTCCTTCTGATTCTATGGAGCAATTTAAACAAGAAATTGAAAATACATTCAACTATTTAGAACGTATTGATTATCGTTTATTAACTCACAAAATGCATCATGCTACAACAATATACTTATATGGTACTGGACGTGCACAGATGAATGTCGCTGAAGAAGCACAACGTATACTGTTGACTATGCATAAAAATATTATATTGTTACATGATGTTCATGAACTAAAGATGGTGTTAAACAAGACAATTCCTGAAGATTTGTTTTTCATTATTTCACTTTCTGGCGAAACACATCAACTTAAAGAAGTCACACAATTGCTTCAACTGAGACAAAAATATTTTATTTCCGTAACAACAATGAAGGACAATACATTGGCACAACAAGCTGATTATAATGTCTATGTTTCAAGCAATACCTTTTATTTAAACGATGGTACCGATTATTCCAGTTTTATTAGCTATCATATTTTCTTTGAAACACTACTAAGAAAATATAACGAATATAAAGAGAATCATGAATTAACATAGGAAAGTGAGTCATCATTATCATTGAATGCAATTCTCACTCTATATATAAATATTATTTGGTAGATCCTTTTTCAACTTAGACAATGACTATTAAAACGTTAAAAAGCCTGGAACAACAATTTTTGTTGTCCCAGGCTTTTCAGTTTAGTTATGACACTGTTCCTCAATTTCATCTATCACATTTTGCATTTGATCAATCATCAATTCAAATCCATGTGCTGTTGAATCATGATATTCTTTTTTCTTTTGCTTATATTCTAATGTTGTTAAACGTCTTTCCTTTTCAATAAAAGAGCGATAGTAAAAGAACATTTGAGTCCCGCCATTCTCTCTTTCAAAGAACTCTACTTCAATGACATCCTCTTCCTCACTTAGTCCTGGCATTCCAATCGTCATCTTGATATATTCATCTAAAACTAACTCTTCATATGTACCTTCTATGATGTTTTGTTTACCGTTTCTACTATCAATGATGCGATACTTTCCTCCCTCTTGAATATCTGCATCAAACGATTTATTCGTGCGTTGTGTGGTCATAAACCATTTTTTTAAGATATCTGTTTTTGTCCATGCCTCATAAACGACCTCTGGTGTATATTTAAGTAATCTCTCAATGTCGATTTCAACATATTCATTTTCCACATTATATTTTGCCATTTCATTTCACCTACTTTCACTCTTAATACTATTTTAACGTATTTGAGCTAGGTCACAAACTTTGAGCTCTATAAAATTAAATTATATTAAATAAAACTTATGATTTTTAACTTTTTAAATTTAAGATTGAGTGTATAGTCTTGTTCTTATCAATATTTTACTACTATTACTATTCTAAATTGTCTGATACACAACTTAAAAATAAGATACAGATGGCGAGTATCAAAGAATCATTATAAAACTGTCAACAATCATAAGATTGTTGACAGCCAATATATACTATGGGTCGTATTTTATTTCTTTGACGATTGATTTAAACGAGGTACTCTTAAAATAATTGCTACTAATCCACAAACACCTAATAATATTGGATAAATACTATATTGTAACATTAGGAATGGTGAAATTCCGGCTACACCTGCTGCTGAAATCACTTGCGGGCTGTATGGTAATAATCCTTGAAAACACCCACCAAAGATATCTAATATACTTGCTGATTTCCTTGGATCGACATCATATTCATCAGCAATATTTTTAGCTAATGGTCCAGCCATAATAATAGAAATTGTATTATTTGCTGTTGAAATGTCAGCTGCACTCACTAAACTCGCTATACCTAGTTCTGCACCACGCTTTGATTTTACTTTTGACCTTACAAAATTAAGCAACCAATCAATACCACCATTATGTTGAATAATTCCTACTAGACCACCTATAAGCAATGCAATCATAGCAATATCTTCCATTCCGATAATACCTTTAGAAATAGCATTTAAAAGGCTCTTCCAACCAAAAGAACCATCAATCAGTCCAATTATACCGGCTAATACAGTACCACCTATTAATACAATAATTACATTAATACCAACTAACGCAAGAATCAAAACTAACAAGTATGGTATGACTTTAATTAAATTATAATCATAGTTTTTAGTATGATCTATGGAAATACCATTTGTTAAAAAGAATAAAATGATGATTGTAATAATCGCACCTGGTAATACAATTTTAAAATTGACTTTAAATTTATCACTCATTTTTGTTTTTTGTGTTCTTACTGCAGCAATAGTGGTATCAGAAATCATAGATAGGTTATCACCAAACATCGCTCCCCCAACAACTGTTGCCATGGCTAATGCAGCTGGTACATCTGTTGCTTGTGCAAATCCAAAACCTACTGGTGCAATAGCTGCAACTGTGCCGACAGAAGTTCCCATTGAAATTGATACAAACATACAAATAATAAATAGTCCAACAATTATTAGATTTTGAGGAATAAGTGATAAGCCTAAATTAACTGTAGATGACACGCCACCCATTTTTTCAGCAGTCGTCGAAAAAGCTCCAGCAAGGATAAAAATAAGCATCATCAAAATGATATTAGAGTGACCTGCACCTTTTGTAAATACCTCTACTTTTTTTGCAAAAGTTTCCTTGCGATTCATCAGTAAGGCAACAATAACAGTAATTGTAATAGCAACATTTAATGGCATAGTGGTAAAATCACCAGAAATAATACCAACACCTAGAAATAGTAAGACAAATAACAATAAAGGAATTAATGCCCAAGCATTGCCATTCTTCATCTCTTTCATAATCTAACCTACTTTCCCGTATAATGGATTGATAGATTTTATACTAAAAAATTCCTATCTATTTAATCAATAACTCAAAAATAAAAAACCAGGACACGTAATCATGCCCCAGTCTCAGTTAACATCGTGTTTAACCTTATCTTCTAACCTTCTCGGTTACTGGAATTGGCACATGATACAATGTTGCCGAAGCTTCTTTGGGCCAGTCCCTCCACTTCTCTTGATAAGTTATTGAATTGTGTTTAACGTTACAAGATATTTGCAATAACGTCAACACTTATTATTTTAAATATTTTAATAATAGTTTACATATTTTCAATATATAGTAAAGTATTTTTCAAAAATAGCCACACTTATTGATGCAAAGATGAATATCGCTAATGCAAGTCCAAAAATAACCATTAACTTTAAATATAATGATATGAGCATTGAAATGATTACTACAACAATCACAGTAAAAAATATATTCTTAAGACGTTGTGCCTTATGTCTTGATATTACTTTACGTTTTATCCGTTCAGATGATAACCTCTCCTCTAATTGAGATGATGTAATATGTAATTTCGTTTCTAATAAAACTGCAGTACCCACTGTTAATACCAGAATAAGTATCACTATCCATAAAGGCTGTTGCTCTATAAAGCTAACCACGTAAATACCAGAATATAGTATGCCCGAAAGCATACCAAGGATACGATCGAGTTTAGGGCTCATCCATATAATATGATTTCTAATATTATTATTAACAAAATATACATTTTTCAATCCACTCGTTATAAAAGCAATAATCACTATGACATGTAACAATATGGGATAATCATTAATAACGTAAAAGACAATCAGTCCTATGACTAAAATAAGCAACGGCATGAATTTATATAGATATACTTTCATCAATGACACCCTTAAAATGATATTTGTAAATGTCTTTTTATCTTTATGAGGTAGGACGATTAACTGTAAATGTTTGACCTAACAAAGAGTAATCATTTCCAGCTAACCTAGCTACCGGATTTAATTGATTTGCATCAATTTTACTATCTTCAAAATAAACTTCTTCATCAATATGGTACATGACAATTTCACCAATTATCAAATCACTCCCGTTATCTTTGTTGCCCAATTGTACTATTTGATGAAGCTTACACTCAAACCTTACTTTTGCTTCTTTGATTGCTGGAACATTAATTAAATCAGAATCAATCATACTTAGAGAAGTTCTCTTAAGTTCATTAACACCATATTCTAACGGGGCAGCAGTTTCATTCACATCATTAACAATAGCTTCATCAGTAATATGCACAACAAACTCACCTGATTGTTCTATATTTATTGAGGTGTCTTTTCTATTTCCATTTGTACGTTGAACAGCAATTGCGATCATAGGTGGTGTATGATTAACTACATTAAAAAAACTAAAAGGAGCTGCGTTGATATCCCCTTTTAAATTTTGAGTAGTTACAAATGCTATCGGCCTAGGTATAATACTTCCACTAAGTAATTTGTAATTTTGCATATCTGAAAGTGTTTCAGCTTTTATTTTTTTCACTATCAATCAATCCAATCAATTTTTATTTAAAATATAAAATTTACTATTTAACTATGTTTGTCCCTTTGTAGACAAAATTAAAAAGAGTTAAAGAAGATCGTATATTCAATTGAATCACAGTTTGCCTATAAGATAAAAAACCTAGGACATTGATATTTGTCCTAGGCGCTTATTATCATAAACAAATCTTATATTAAACTATATAGTTTTGTAAGATGTTTAGCACCTTCGTCGTGCTTTCACTTTGAAAATATATACTAATTAATATGCTATAGTTAATTTAATCTATTTGAGTCCCACCAGTCACACCATATACTTGACCAGTAATATAACTTGCATCATCAGAAGCCAATAACACATATGTCCCAGCACATTCAACAGGCTGACCAGCACGTCCTAACGGTGTGTTTTGCCCAAAAGTAGGTATAGCGCTTTGTGGTTGACCACCGACAATTTGAAGTGGTGACCAAAACGGTCCAGGCGCAACACAGTTAACACGAATACCTTTAGGACCCAATTCGGCTGAAAAACTCTTTGTTAAAGATATAATTGCAGCTTTCGTTGCAGCATAATCATGAAGAATTGGACTAGGATTATAACCTTGAACTGAAGATGTTGTTGTAATTGACCCTCCTGGTTGTAAATACTCAAGCGCTTTTTGGACTGTCCAAAATACCGGATAGACATTCGTTTCAAACGTTTCAGTAAAATCTTGAGTTTTAAACTCCGATAATTCATCTTGATAAAGTTGATGACCAGCAACCAACGTTACATTGTCTAAACCACCTAATTGCTGATAAGCCTCTTCAACCATGTCATAGTTGAATTGTTCATCCCTAATATCACCAGGAATTAAGATAGCTTTTTGCCCAACATTTTCAACAATCTGTTTTACATCATCGGCATCTTGTTGTTCACTTGGTAAATAATTAATCGCTACATCCGCACCTTCTTTAGCATAAGCAATTGCTGCCGCACGTCCAATTGCTGAATCGCCACCAGTCACTAGTATTTTAAAGCCATCTAATCGATGGTGGCCATGATAGGAATCTTCCCCACAATCTGGTTGTGGTGACATTTTAGCTTGTATACCTGGAACTTCTTGTTCTTGTTTTTCATAATTATCAGTTTTAAATTTATTGCGCGGATCTTGAGCTGACATTTCAAATCATCTCCTAATTCATTTAATGCTTTCTGTATACCCAGTTATCATGTACGTTTAATCATAGAAAATATGAAATCACAAATTATGTCAATAAACGTTGAACGAGCTGTACGAAATATTGAGGAACTTTTTCCAAAATACGCTCATCCGGATGATAATTAGGATGATGTAAATCAAATTTACTGTCGGAACCAATAAATGCGAAAACACTGGGGTATTCTTCTGTATAACCTGAGAAATCCTCTCCAATAGTAACCGGTTCATCGAGCATTGATACATGATAGCCAACTTTTTTAGCGACCTCGATTGCTTCTTGTGTTAGATGTGCATCATTTACTACTGCACCAGGGAGTCTTGAATAAGTTAAATCAATATCCACATTAAAAACACGACTTAAACCATCAGCAATATTTTTCATCCTATTTTCAATATAATGACGTTTATCCTCATCGAATGAACGAACAGTGCCCTGTATATAAGCTTTGTCAGCTATAACATTCCATGTGTTACCACAAGAAATTTCACCGATTGTTACAACTGCACTATCAAAAGCTGATAAATTTCGACTCACAATAGTTTGTAAACTATTGATAAGTTGTCCTACAACGATGACTGGATCGTTTCCTTGCTCAGGTTTTGCAGCATGCGCACCTTTACCTTTAACATTAAACTCAAAACGATCGACTGCAGAGGTAATTGCACCCGATTTAATAGCAAATTCACCAACTTTTAAAGTGGGATAATTATGAAAACCAAGTACTGCTTTAGCTCCTTTAAGTACTCCAGTATTTATAATTTCAAATGCACCATGTCCTAATTCTTCAGCAGGTTGAAATATTAATCGAACACGTCCATTTAATTCATCTTCAATCTCTTTTAGTTGAGTACCAGTAGCTAATATACTTGCCATATGAATATCATGACCACATGCATGCATTGCACCATGATGCTTTGATGTAAATTCATGCTTCACTTGTTCTTCTATAGGCAAAGCATCAATATCTGTTCTTACCGCTATCATTTCCTCTCCTTGCCCAATTTCTGCTACTAAACCTGTTTTTAAAGGGACATCCAGTATACGTATACCATAACTTTTGAGTATTTTTCGTAACGTTTCTGTAGTTTCATATTCTTCATCTGAAAGTTCAGGATATTGATGAAACGTTCTTCTCCAATTTACATAAGTAGAATAATTTGTCATATATCGCTCAGCCCTTTCTCACACTTCTAATTTATTCATATGCTTAACTTGTGATTTAGCATTCTTTTAATTAACTTAATTGTCAATTTTAGTAAAGTTATCTTAACATTTTATCGGAAAATTCTAAATATTCAACGTTTTTAAGAGCTAGTTTATTAAAATTATTTAAAAAAGCGAAAACATGTTGAAACAGTTACATGTCTCATTAGTTACTGCTTAGATTACTGGAATATATGATAAACATGCATTAAAAATTCTCTTTCATAGTGAAATGAACAATCTTCACAATAAATGGTTATTCCTATTACGATAACAAGTATGACATTTTAATTTGTGACTAACACACCATTTCTTATTCAGTCATAAACTGTCAAAAAACGTCAAAATGCCCGAGACATCAACGAATATCACAGGCATTTTGAAACTAAGTATATCTAAATTTATTAAATTTTTACATGACGAGTTCTAACTTTAAATTAAACAATGATGTACTAAATTAGCAACTAATTTAGCAGTTCTTTGATCTGAATCATACGTTGGATTCATTTCAGCTATACTTATAGATTTTACTTTTTCACTTGGAATGACACGTTTAGCAAGTTCGAAAACTGTATGTGGATATATACCTAGGACAGCTGGTGCACTTACTCCTGGTGCAAATGCACTATCTACTACATCCATGCAAATTGTGAACATAACCGTATCATGATTATGGATAAAACGTTCTATCATATCTTTAATGGGGGGAGACACCTGATGTAGTAATTCATCTGCATATACAAATTGAATATCTTTTTCTTTAGCATAATTAAATAAAGCTTGTGTATTACCACCTTGAGATATACCTAACACTAAATAATCTGCATTATCATCTTCTTCTAGAATCTGTCTAAAACTAGTACCAGAGGTTGAATAATCCTCATCGCGTGTGTCAAAGTGCGCATCTATATTAATCACACCTATTGACGACTCAGGAAAAACTTTACGAGTAGCTAAATATTGTGCATATGCTATATCATGACCGCCACCAAGTAAAAATGTTTGTTTATGTCGTTTCATAGACTTAGCAGCAAGGTCTGCGAATTCGCGCTGTGTATCTATTAGCAACTCATGATTGTGTTCTACATTACCATAATCTATAATCTCTTCACATTGATTCAAATCTGGCAATCCAGCAAAAGATCGCTTAATGGCATTGGGGCCTTCTTTTGCACCTACACGTCCTTTGTTTAATTCTACTCCTTTATCAATTGCATATCCTAATAAGCCCACGCCTTTGTGTTCCTCCGAAAAATCTAATTGACTTAAATCACCGAATTTAACAGTTTGGAAATGCCTAAATTGTGTAGAATCAGTTTCACTATCTAAACGACCTGTCCATAGATTAGATTGCGCAAGTTGATACATGATATATCCCCCTTGAATTTTTATCAGTTAAGTTAATTAAAGTATAACTATTGAATTTTTCTTTATCAACGCTTGCTCTTTTAACATACCCATATAATGATAAAATTATTTACGATTAGCTAACAAAATGATTCAAGACTATTACATTTTGATTATAATTAAAATAGACAATTTAAACATATGCTTGTAAGATGTATAATTGTAAATAAATCAATTTAAGCTTGTTACCTAATGGAGGTTACATACAATGAAAAACTCTAGATTTTCTGGGTTCCAATGGGCTATGATGGTCTTTGTATTTTTCGTTATCACAATGGCATTGTCCGTGATACTCAGAGATTTTCAAGCGACTATCGGAGTGAAACGTTTTGTCTTTAGCATTAAAGATTTAGCTCCTTTCATAGCTGCAATTGTGTGCATATTAATATTTAAACACAGAAAAGAACAATTAGCAGGATTGAAATTTTCTATCAGTTTAAAGGTGATTGAGCGTCTACTTTTAGCACTCATTCTACCACTTATCATTTTAATGATCGGCTTGTTTAGCTTTAATACTTATGCTGATAGTTTCATCCTATTACAAACTTCAGATTTATCAGTATCATTACTAACTATACTAATTGGTCATATTTTAATGGCTTTTGTAGTGGAGTTTGGTTTCCGTTCTTACTTACAAAATATTCTTGAAACAAGAATGAATACATTTTTTGCGAGTATTGTTGTTGGTCTTATTTATTCAGTATTTACAGCTAATACGACATATGGTGTAGAATACGCCGGATACCATTTCTTATATACATTCATGTTTTCAATGATTATTGGTGAATTAATTAGAGCTACTAATGGTCGTACAATTTATATTGCAACTGCCTTTCACGCATCCATGACTTTTGCTCTCGTCTTTTTATTTAGTGAAGAAACAGGCGACCTTTTCTCAATGAAAGTCATTGCACTTTCTACAACAATTGTGGGTGTTTCATTTATTATTCTTAGTCTCATCATTCGTGCTATTGTTTATAAAACGACGAAACAAAGTTTAGACGAAGTTGATCCTAATAATTATTTATCTCATATTCAAGATGAAGAACCAAGTCAAGAAGACGCCTCTTCAACTTCAGATCATGATGCATCATCTAAAGATGAAACAAAGCAACAAGAAATTGATAATGACAAATATCAATCAAAGAAACCTAATAAGAGTGACGATGCGATTGCTACTTCTGATTATAAAGAAGACGCCTCTTCAGTTAATAAAGAAACGGATACAAATCACAATGATAAGCTTAGAGATCATTCAACTTATACCGAAGATAGACACTCATCAGTTGTCAACGATGTTAAAGATGAAATTCACGAAGTTGAAGATCATAAATCCGACACAGATAAATCACAGTAATAATTGATACTTTAAAATAGATCTTGTATTAATGATTCGCACTCTAAAAGTTTGATTTTAGTATTAAAATGCATAAATAAGCCAGTCTAATGATTACGTTCGACACCTTAATCATTGGACTGGCTTCTTCATATCTATCAATTTAAATAACAATCAATATACATTCGCTATATTGATTAAAGATAATTTATTGTGTTTCATTAGAACTATTAAGATGATAACTGCTTTTGCATTTAGAATCTTAATCTACTTACTAGGGTTTGCATTAGCAGGATATTAAATTCATCCATATTACTTTATTAATCGTAATATTTAAACACCATAACATTTTTACGCTTAAATATTCTTCTCAGTATCTATCAATTTTTCCATTATATATCTTTATTCTATTTTTTGTTTTTGTCTTGTTTTAATACAAAAAATAATGGTGTCATAAAAACTGCAAAAAAGAATGCAGTAATTAAATTTGTATACACATCAAATTCAATTGGAAATACCAAGCTAATTAAAGAATCAACAACAAAAAACGCAACGAAAAAGTAAATGAAATATAAAAAAACTTTCAAAATAAAACCTCCTTTTACCCCAGCTAAAGACCTAACTATTTTTTCAAAAATTATTACTAAAACACCAATAAACTTTTTCTTAAAAAATTAGTTGATGTCTTACATCAATTAGATAAATTGATATTAACGTTTATAACAAATTGAGTTTAAACAAAATAGAAATGTTTACCTCAATCAATAACATAGAAAACAAAAATTAACATACAATCTTACATTTTCGGAGTTCAGCACAAATCAGTTATTGAACTAACTTTATTAAAAATTAGAGGACTCAATGACTATGATAAGATTGTATGTCATTCATGTCTTTACAACTCTATTATGTATTGCCTGTGTAAGGTAATCACTTTAACACAAATGCTCTATCTCAGATTAATTTTTTCAGCTTAATATAATGGCTAAGTCTCTTTATTTAATATTTTTACGCCTTCTTGTGTTCCTACTATTACTTGATCGGCAATATTGAGGAAATATCCTGTTTCAAGAACACCAGTTAAATGAATTAAAAATTCGTGTAGCTCATAAGCAGAAATTCGATTTTGCAATGAACAATCTAATATGTAATTACCATTGTCGGTAATAAAAGGTACATCTTCATTAATTCTTCTACTTACATGAATATCATAAGAACACTCAATTTTTTTGGCAACTTGGTACCAATTAAATTTATCGACTTCAACTGGTAATGCAAATGTTTCTCCTAAATAGTTGACGAGTTTACTTTCATCTACAACAACGACAAATCGGTCAGCCATTTCATCTATGACCTTCTCCCTAAATAAGGCTCCACCACCGCCTTTAATAAGGTTAAGCGCACTGTCTACTTCATCAGCGCCATCTATTGCTAAGTCGATTTTCTCAACATCATTTACATCAACTATATTCATAGCTAATTCTTTAGCTAAAAATGCTGTTTTATTAGAAGTACAGACGCCGGTGATTGTATAATTCTTTTGCTGAATTAATTCAGCAATTTGGGGAATTAATAATTCAATTGTGCTCCCTGTTCCTATTCCGAGTGTCATTCCATTTTCAATTTGACTAAGTACATCTTCTAAGGTCATCAATTTTAGCTCTTTTGCATCTTTCATGTGTCGTTGCTCTCCTCTTCATAAAAGTATCTAATTATATTCTACATGAGATTCAATTTTTTAACATACCTCATTTTTGATTTCATATTAATCATTTCATTTTATTGTTAAACTATTTGTATCAACACTTGATAATAGCTTATAAATTAAAAGGTCGTGATATACATGATTAAAGTGAATGCCATATCTATTGGCAAAATAGAAACATTGTCTTATGGTAACTATAAACCAATGCAATCAGCGTTAAACAAAATTCCTTTTAAAGGTCAAATGTGGCTCAATCGACTTGGTTTCGTGGACGATGAACAAGCCTATCATAAACATGGTGGTATACATAAAGCGATATGTTGTTTTAGTAAATCTAATTATCAATTATTTAAAGATGACTTACATCAATTACCTGAATATGCAATGTTTGGTGAGAATTTGACAGTTGAACATCTAGATGAAGCCGATGTTTATTTTGGTAATCAGTATCAACTAGGCGATACAATCATAGAAGTATCAGATATACGAGAACCTTGTTGGAAAATTCAAGCTAAATATGCAATACCTAATTTAGTTCAAAAAATGTCGCAATCTGGTAAAACTGGATTTTATTTTAGAGTTATAAAAGAAGGATATGTACATTAGAGTGATAATTTAAAACTCATTAAAAAGGCAGAATCAAACTCACGTCTATCTGTGAAAGACTTAAATCATCTATTCTATAATGAGCGTGATAATTTAAGATTAATTTATCATGCTCTTCGAAATCCTTATCTTTCACCTGATCGAAAGGAAAAACTACAGAAAATGAAAACGCGTGCCGAAAATAGAAAATTCATTAATTCTGACGATAAGTAGTTTAAAAAGAGTCTGAAACTTTTAAGCTCAGACTCTCATATGTATTGCAATGAATGATGATCATCATCATAAAAATACTACTTTTCATGAATTTGAAAACTTGTTTTAGATGTAAATAATGTATCTGCCTCTAAAATAGACTGAGCTTTGGCGCCGTACATATTTATATCATTAGGCATATATTGAGTTTCGATGGAAAATCCAGAATGCGCCTTATAAATATTAAAATCATTGTTCCAAACTTGTGGATCATTAAACGTAAACATTACAAAGTGAGGCATATCAGTCTTAATATTAAGTTCAAATTCAGAATTATCAATGGTAAGCTCATTTTTACCAAATTCGAAAGGATGATCAATGCCATTATAATAATTAATTTGTTGTTGCAAAGTTTCATTGTCACTTTCAAAAATATCTTTTAAATAGACTTTATTTGTATCCAATAATCGATGTAAATCAAGAGATTGCTCCTCTTTAACAATATGTTTATCATTTAACATATACATTTTTAATTCTGAACTATTAATACAGTGGTTATAGACAACATTGTTATCACGATTCAAATTAAAATAAACATGATTTGAAGGATTAAATACTGTTTTTTTTGTTGATTTTCCCTCATATTGTACGGACCATCGATGATTGGCATCATAAGTGTGAATAACCTTTACCATCATATCTCCAGGATAATTGTCTTCTTCCTCTTTAATCGTTGTTGTGAATATAATCTTTACTTGTCCAATATCATCAACTATTTCATAATCAAAAATACGTCTATTTAATCCATGACTGCCCCCATGCAAATGATGTTGACCATCATTTGATTCTAATTGAAAAGTATCATCATCTAATTTAAATGATGCATTTTCAATTCTACCTGCATAGCGACCTATCGTAGCACCAAAATTAAAAGGTTCTTCAAAATAAAATTCATCCGCTTCTACTACATTCCCCAAAACGATATTGTTATCATGGTATTTCCAAGAAACAATTCTTGCACCATAGTTTGTAAATACAATTTTCGTATCGTCATTATCAATTTTAATTAAATCTAAACCGTGTCTTTGATGTTCAACTTTAGATATCATTACATAATCTCCCTTTCAACCTTGTAAAATTAACGCCCTTCTAACTATATTTCAATGACTAAAGGCCTCTATCTCACCTGTCCTAATCCCCCTCATCACCTTAGTTAACAGTGTTTATAATTACTTATATCAATTTGATTTGTATTTATAATCGCCAGCCTCGCGATTGATTTAAAAGTTAATAATGATATAAGAACATCTGCTTTTAATTGGACAAATTTTTACATAGAAGAACGTTCAAAGTCTTACATTACTTTCAATTCCCTGATTTTTAAGACGTTCGCCATAAAAGGGGTAGCTTTATGGCTAAACAAATCAAACACTTTATACTTTAAAATAGCAATATAAGACTTTTTAAATTCAACTTTTATCAACAGTGTTTCACTTACATATTGTTACACTTTTTCTTGTAATATTCCATAGATTTCGGCAATTAACGTAAATAAATTGTATGTCAGATGATTCGAAAATATAATTATTATTTTTGTAAACACTTACATTCATGTAAACTATACTTAAACATCAAATCGTCGACTCAGAACAATATGATTGATTACAATTACGCTATATATAGGAGGCATACACATGAGTTATAGTATAGGAATTGATTTTGGAACCGCTTCTGGAAGGGTGATATTAGCTGACACATCCAACGGACATATCATATCAAGATATGAGGAAGACTATGCGAACGGAACTTATATGAACTCATTATATGATAAACTGTTACCTGAAAACTACTTCTTACAAAATGCTGACGACTATTTACAAATTCTTGAACAAGGTGTTCAATTTGTATTAGAAGATAGTAAAGTTAATAAAAACGATGTTGTTGGTATTGGAGTCGACTTTACAAGCAGTACAATTATCTTTCTCGATGAACAATTTGAACCGCTTCATCGTCATGAAGATTTAAAGACAAATCCACACGCGTACGTAAAATTATGGAAACATCATGGAGCTCAAGATGAGGCAAACCATATGATTCAGATGAGTAAGAATAAAAATTGGTTAGATTATTATGGCTCAAGCGTAAATAGCGAATGGATGATACCGAAAATCATGGAAGTTAAACATGAAGCACCAGAAATTCTTAGAAGAGCACGGTATATAATGGAAGCTGGAGATTACATTACTAGTATACTAACAAATTCAAATGTACGATCAAATTGTGGTATTGGCTTTAAAGGTTTTTGGGACAATGATGCAGGATTTAATTACGAGTTCTTCCATAGCGTGGATCCTGATTTACCTAAAATCGTCAAAGAAAAATGTGAAGCGTCAATCATATCAATTGGAGAAAGTGCAGGTCGTTTATGTAAAGACTATCAACAGATATGGGGTCTTTCTCAAGATGTCCAGGTTTCACCTTTTATCATAGATGCACATTCTGGCGTCTTAGGTGTTGGGGCAATAGAAGCTGGAGAATTCACTGCAGTCATTGGTACAAGTACTTGTCATCTCATGTTAGATTCAAAGCAAGTACCCATTTCTTCTATAACTGGCTCAGTTAAAAATGCTATTATACCTGGATTATATGCCTATGAAGCTGGTCAACCAGCTGTCGGTGATTTGTTCGAATACTCAAAGAACCAAGCACCTAAACATATTGTGGATCAAGCAAATGAACATCATATGCCTGTACTTAATTATTTAGAGGAATTAGCAAGTCATATTAAAATAGAAGAACAACATGTTGTTGTTTTAGATTGGTTGAATGGAAATCGTAGTATACTAAGTAATAGCCATCTAACTGGAAGTATCTTTGGCCTTACACTTCAAACACCATATGAAATGATTCATCGAGCGTATATTGAAGCTACAGCATTTGGAACAAAATTAATTATGAAACAATTTGAAGATAATCATATTCCTGTTCATACAGTATATGCATCTGGCGGCATCCCACAAAAGAGTAAATTACTCGTTGAAATTTATGCAAATGTCTTAAATAAAAAGGTTGTCGTCTTAGATTCATCTAATGCTTCAGCATTAGGTGCAGCGATGTTAGGTGCAACTGTCGGTAACGCATATAGTACATTAAAAGAGGCGGCATTATCTATGAAGCAACCTATAGCTTATATACAAGAACCTGAATTCCAAAAAGTTCAAGCATATGAACCACTTTACCATAAATATTGTGAACTACATGATTTATTAGGTCGTCAATATCCTGAATTATCATATTTGATTTAAGTAGTTATCCCTTTTTAAGACGATTAATAAATCCCGGTTTGCTATAAACATGTATTTTTCTATCATCATATAGCATGAAGAACAAACTAGGTATCACTAAAATAAGTAAACTTGATAATTAAATCTTAACTTGAGATTTTGTTATCAGAGGGACTACAACAAAAGAGCTGAAATACATATAAAGCCATACAAGGATAATAACTAAACTTTATAAAGCTAACGCATAATGCATGGGCATTTTCAATTCAATCAAAAACTATCAATACAATTAAAGTACCCGAGACAATCATGATTGTCTCGGGCTATATTATTGTTTGAATTTTATTTATCAACTGGATTAGCATTATCACCATGGAAATTTGTCTCGTTACGATTGTACTTTGGACTTGGTCCATATTTATTAGACTCTGTTTTACTATCTAAGCAAGTCAATACTAATATTAATATCGACCCAATCCAGTAGATTAAGCAGATAATTCCCATAGATATTAATACCGGTGAATTATCTATATCTGGTATATAATTAAAAGCAGATAAAATGACAGTGAAAACATAAAAAATAATCGGGAGAGTCATCGTCATTGAGCGATCATGGAATCTTCTTGATAATATCGCAACATTAGGTATTAATGTAACTAAACTATAAATCAAAATATAAATCACAGAAAAGATTAAAATTCCTACCCCCAACAAGAGAAATCCATAACTTTTAAAAGTTTCACTTAATATTAAAGAGATAATTCCAAAAGCGTAACCAATAATTGTAGGAATCATAAAAATTAAATGCCATAACATAGCAAACCAATACTCACTTCTACGAGAGCGCCCTTTAAAATTAAAATAGTTAGTCCAAAATAATTTAAAAGCTTGTGTAAATCTAACTTTTTCTCTCATTAGATATACTCCTTTTCATTTTGTCATTAAAACAAGTGTTTTAAATCAACACATTATTTGTTACATTAAAAAGAGTTTATTTCTATTAAAACTCATATTGAAAGTATAACAAAAAGTATTTTAAATAAAAATAGTAATATAAAACATAATATTTCAATTTATATTTTTTTAAGTAAATTCTTTTAATAAAAAAGAGAGATGATATATTTGGACTTTATAAATCAGCAGACAACTCAAACTGCAAAAGCTTTATTAGGTGTTAAAATTATATACCAAGATGACTATCAAACATATACTGGATATATTGTAGAAACTGAAGCTTATTTAGGTATACAAGATAAAGCGGCACATGGTTTTGGTGGCAAAATAACACCAAAAGTGACATCTTTATATAAAAAAGGTGGCACAATATATGCACATGTGATGCATACGCATTTATTAATCAATTTTGTTACACGGACTGAGGGCATTCCAGAAGGTGTACTTATTCGTGCTATTGAACCAGATGAAGGTATCGGCGCTATGAACGTCAATCGTGGAAAATCTGGATACGAGCTCACTAATGGTCCAGGAAAGTGGACTAAAGCTTTCAATATTCCACGGTCAATTGATGGCTCAACCTTAAATGACTGTAAATTATCTATAGATACCAATCATCGCAAATATCCAAAAACTATTGTAGAAAGTGGTCGTATCGGTATTCCTAATAAAGGAGAATGGACAAATAAACCACTACGTTTCACTGTTAAAGGCAATCCATATGTCTCTAGAATGCGCAAATCAGATTTTCAAAATCCCGACGATACATGGAAATAAAAAAAGGAGTAGGATATTATTATTTGTCCTACTTCCTTTTTCTAAATTTATTCAAATTAAAATCTGCAGAAAAGTGCATTTTAAAATACACCATTCATTGTTTATTGAAAATACCTCTTTCCTCAATTTTTGAGCTAATGTTAGAAAAATGCCTTTATTTCACTGTAATATCTCCATTTTCATTAATTAATTTCACTTTATTATTCCCATTGTTAACTTTACTATTATTTAACACACGATGATCGATGTCTGTTTGCCCTTCTTCATTACGAGTGATGATTTGGGTGTGATGAAGTTCTTTTTTATAATTCAAGTTTATATCCCCTTCTTCATTTTTAATACGTAAAGGAATATCAGGGGGCAATTGTTTCATTTGAATATCCCCATTGTCATTTTGAATATCAGCATGATTAAAATGAATATCTTTCGTATGAATATCTCCATCCTCATTATGAAGCGTCACCTTTTTATATCGTCCGTTTTGAACTTTAATATCTCCAGATTCAGTATCAAATCTTCCTGTGTCACTATTTACTCCAACAACATTTAAATCCCCATCATTAGTTTTAATATCTATGTTTTTAATATATTTAGGTACTGTAATCGTAATATGATTACTAACATGACCTTGTATTCTAAAATTAATATGCGGTCTTGTTTGACGCTCTGTAATTACCCAATGTTGATTGTTCACCTTGCTAGTGACGTTTAAATTTTTGTCATTCCCTTTGGACTTAACCGAAAAATGTTCACCTTTTTTCACAGTTACATCGCTTACTTTTCCATCAACGTAAATACTTTTCACAGTATTATCATCATAGTTTTTCATTAAATTTGTTGTTTGATCATTATATTGCTTGTCTTTACTCAATTTTTTATTTTGTGCATATACTCCCACGCTACAAATAATAATTAGTGACAAGCCTATTAATAATATTATCGCTGAAATTTTTTTCATGATTGTACACTTCCTTTGACAATAGAAATATTCCATTTTAAATATTTCATAGTTAAGTAAAATAGCCACTTAATGAGGTAGTAAGTCACCACTGCAAGTACAAGTCCAACACCAAACATTAAACCAGTCATAAATATGTCATATAGGATAATGGAATGAAAACCATCCATAATTCCTTTAATGAGCAACATCAATGGTGCAACTAGTGAAGCTAGAGTAAAAATGATGAAGGTTAATACGAGCAGAATGCTTAAAAAAGCTGGTATTGTAACAATAAAAAAGTTAAGCAAACTTAGCCCCATTACTGCTACAATTGCGGATGAAATATTCATTAAGGACACTTTTTGATGTGCATTTTCTACACTAAAAGTAGCTGTAAGTTCCTTACCTATTACTTTTGGATTACCTAACTCTTTACATACTTCTGATTCAGACTTTCCCTCTTGCTGTCCGCTATAAAAGTGCGTATCGTACTCATTCAAAATATCTTCTTTTTCTTCTTTATTCATATGTTTCAAATGCCTTTTAAGTTCTTTTAAATAATCATTTTTATTCATTCATTCTCACTCTCCTCAATGAAATGTTCTACAGCTTCCGTAAACAATTTCCATTCCTCTTCCAATTGATCAACCCTCGCAGCCCCTTGTTGAGTTAATTGATAGTACTTTCGAGACGGTCCTTCAGTTGAAGGTTGATAATACGTACTCAGTTCCCCACTTTTAACCAAACGCCTTAGTAGAGGATAAACTGTACCTTCAGCTATGGTCATGTATCTCGAGATATTTTGTACAAGTGAATAACCATACTGATCTTCTTTTTTAATAATAAGCAGAACGATTAATTCTAAAGCACCTTTCTTAAACTGTGCATTCATATACCTACCTCCTCAATCGTATAAACAGTATTAAACTATACACAGTAGTGATTCAAAATAACTATAGCATCTACTACTATACATTGCAAGGTACTGTGTCTAATTTATTAATACACACGTCTTTATACAAATTACATCATCTTTTATTGATAAATTATAAAAATTAATATTTTTAATATGCTTATATCATTATTTGGCAAACTGGATTTATTTCATTTGTGTATGTATAATGTGTATTATGGGACTTTATAAGGTTTACATTGAGTTACTTTAATATTTAACTAGTTATATAGGGTTTCATACAAAGGGGGCTTTTAAATGATAGAATTTGATGCAATTACCACATTATGTTTGGCATGTGTTTTATATTTAATTGGTCAAACAATAATCAACCATGTTTCTATTTTAAGGCGAATCTGTATTCCGGCACCTGTCATTGGTGGTCTTTTATTTGCAATATTAGTGGCTATATTAGATTCATTTAATATCGTTAAAATAAAACTTGACTCGGCGTTCATTCAGAATTTCTTTATGCTCGCTTTCTTTACTACAATTGGACTGGGCGCATCATTAAAACTATTCAAAATTGGTGGAAAAGTCATGTTGATTTATTTCACTTTTTGTGGAATTATGGCTATTTGTCAGAATATTATTGGTGTATCACTCGCTAAACTCTTAAACATTAAACCTTTATTAGGTCTTACAGCAGGTTCAATGTCAATGGAGGGTGGTCACGGTAATGCTGCAGCTTATGGTAAAACCTTACAAGATATGGGTGTAGATTCTGCTATTGCAGCTGCTTTAGCTGCCGCTACACTAGGCCTTGTATTCGGTGGACTCATTGGCGGACCCATCGTTAAATATTTAATAAAACGCTATGATCTTAAACCAGAGCATCGTGACGATTCATTTAAAAATTATGGTGTCGTTGAATACAATCAATCATTACATACAAAATATAAACCTATTCAAGTCTTTTTTATACAATTTTCTATACTCGTATTTTGCATGGCATTAGGAACATATATTGGCAATACTTTTACCGATTTAACCGGAGTTAATATTCCAATGTATGTTGGTTCAATGTTTGTAGCAGTAATTATTAGAAATGCTACAGACTTTATTGGTTGGGATATCGTTGATTTAAAAATGAGCGAACAAATAGGTGATATTTCATTAGGCATCTTTTTATCGTTGGCTTTAATGAGTATCCAACTAACCCAAATATATTCTTTAGCTATCCCACTAATCATAATTGTTCTTGTACAAGTCGTATTTATGGTACTGTTCTCGATTTTCATATTATTTAAAGGACTCGGCAAAGATTACGACGCTGCTGTTATGGTAGGAGGATTTATTGGTCATGGTCTGGGAGCAACACCAAATGCGATGGCTAATTTAGATGTTATCACTAAAAAGTTTGGCAACTCTCCTAAAGCATATCTAGTAGTTCCTATTGTTGGTGCTTTCCTCATCGACTTAATCGGTGTAATTATTGTTATGACTTTTATTCAACTTTTCAGTTAAATCATTCACCATTTTTATTATAAGTACACGCTTTATAATAAAAACCTCTTATATTTCGGCATAACAATAAAAAAAACGATAATTCCTATAAATCTCACTTGGGAATTATCGTTTTATTTGTATGTTGAAATTATTACAATATACTATTTCATTTTTTATTTTCTATTTAAATGAAGGCCACGTTGATTGATCCATGATATCAACTCCGGACTCATTACGATATCTGCTTGTCGTAAACACTCAATGTTCGGTGCATCTAACATCGTCATAATTTTTTTCATATGTTGAATAAAAGACTCTACATAGTCGATGGTATTTGTAATACCTGATTGTTCTACTTGATTTAAGAACGGGCGAGACATCCCTATTGCTTTTGCACCTAATGCTAAACATTTTACAGCATCGAGTGGCGTACGTAAGCCACCGCTAGCAAAAATATTTAATCGATCTTGAAATTCAGTACTCTCAAGTAAGGATTCTACGGTAGATTGTCCCCACTGAGATAAATAATTCATATCTTTATTCGAACGTCTTTCATTTTCAATATCAACAAAATTAGTCCCTCCGCGTCCACTGACATCAACATAGTTAACACCAATATCATGTAACGCTTGTAATGTTTCTTTACTCATTCCGAAACCAACTTCTTTAATAATAACTGGAACATCAACGCGTTTAACAATAGATTCAATATTCGACATCCATGAAGCAAATTCACGGTTCCCTTCTGGCATGACTAATTCTTGAGGAGAGTTCACATGAATTTGTAGCGCTTGAGCGTCTAATAATTCAACCGCTTGTAGCGCTTTATCCACTGGTACATCGGCACCCACATTGCTGAAAATTGTTCCTTTGGGATTTGTTTTACGCACAATGCTAAATGTTTCAATCATATTAGGATTTCGCAAAGCTGCATGTGTTGATCCCACCGCCATTGCAATTCCAGTTTCTCTAGCAACAATTGCTAATTTTTCATTAATTTGTTTTGTCCAATCACTTCCACCAGTCATTGCATTTATATAGATTGGGTATGCCAAATCGAATTTCGTTGTATGACTTGTCATATCGACCTGACTAACATCAATACTGGGGATGGAATGATGAACAAATCTCACTTTATCAAAATCTGAAACCAGCGCATCTTTCTGTGACATTGCGATTTCTACATGTTCATTTTTCCTCTGTTCTCTTTGTGAGTCACTCATTAAAACACCCTACCTTTGTTAAATTATTTATATATATATAAAGTTTTAAAACCATTTTTTCTTTTTAAAGAATATGATTAATATTATTGTTATAATTAGCATTAGAGTTAAGCACACGAAATAAGCATAATGCCATTTCAACTCAGGCATAAATTCAAAGTTCATTCCATATACACCAGCAATAAAAGTGAGTGGTGAGAATATAACAGATACAAGCGTAAGTATCTGCATTATACTGTTCATCCTAAATGACGTGAATGATTCATAATTTTCACGAATCTCATTCGTCATTTCTTGAGAAGTCCGAATAACACTTCTTTGTTTAATAAGATGATCATCAATATGTTGAATATACATTCTATGTTTGGCATCTTTAATTATATTTCCTTCTTGTTTCATTGTATCTACAACTTCTTGCATCGGAAATAATACGCGTTTAATTTTAATTAAATCCGAACGTAATTGAAAAACATTTTCCATAACGCTCTTACTATAGCGGTCATCGACATGCTTAGCTTCAAAATTATACACTTTATCTTCAATACCATAAACAAAGTTAAAATATTTATCCACCATACAATCCAGAATATGAATGACGATATCTGCACAATCTAATTCACTATCATGATTTTCTGAATTGTATTGAGCTACACGCTTTAATGATGGGAAATGTTTGTGATGGTATGTCACTAAAACATTACCTTCTAAAAATACACTTAGTGAGATTGGTGAGTAATCATCATTAATAATACTATGAAATATCATATATTGATACGCGTCATATTCTTTATATTTAACTCGTGGGTCACCATTGATAGCATCATCTATTTCTAAATAATTGAAATCAAAATGATTTTTTAAATATTTATTTTCTTCATCAGTGGCATTTTCAAAATCATACCATATAATCGTTGCATCTTTAGGAATCTCTTTCACATTTGAAACTAATGTAAGAGGTTGCGATAAAGATTGAAATCTAACGGTCACCGTCATCTTTCTTACCCCCTCATACTTTATAAATTACATTTTATCATGAATTATGTTACATGTATGTGCTCTTTTCGGTTAGTATAGTGCTATAACTAAGGAGGTTAAATAAATGAACAAGACATTTACCGTAACCCGAACTGTGACAGAAGATGCTATAGATGATAATAATCATATGCATGACGCATATTATAATATTATTTTTAGCGAAGTCATTAATAAATTCAATGAGGTTCATGGTTTATCATTACCAGAGAGAGACCGTCTACAGTATACAGTTTTTACTGTTGAAACACATACTACTTTTTTACATGAATTAACACTTGGTCAAGAATTCAATATAGAGTTATTCCTTTATAATTACGATGACAAACGAACTCATTTCTTTCTGAGAATGTTAATTGATAATCAAGAAGTTGTTGCAACCAATGAGGTTATGATGTTAGGAATAGATAGGACACAACGTCGTGCTGCACCATTTCCAAAACATTATCTGAATGCTATACAAGATTATGCTCATAAGCAAGAAAAAATTGAATGGCCACCACAATTAGGCCACTCAATTGGAATACCATATAAAGGAGAATAATAATGTCTATAAGAGAAAAATTAGTAATAGAGCTCATGAATTTAAAAGACACTGTAAAATACGAATTGTCAGAATTAAATGAACAACAATATTTGTTTATGAACGGCCCAGCATCTCAATTGATGAAGCGTGCTATGAAAATGAGCTATATTCTAGGCCAAAAAGAAGCAATTGATTACCTTTTATTACTCATCGACACTAGCCATAAGAATGTCTTACTAGATCACTGTCATGACTATCAAAAACAAATTCAACGTAAACAATTCTCTTTACAAGAAGATATTATTCACCAAATAAATCAGTCAAAGGACTTCGAATCATTTCTATCAACTTACTATGTAAATAAAGGCAAATATGATATCATCAGCAAAATACAAACTTTCCTTTAATAAATACTATTGTTTAAACAAAATGATTATCTCATTCATCACCAGTTGATAAGCATAGCATTGGTAATTGACTTCATCCTTCCTTTTAGAACAACATTCATATCACTTTTAAAATTCAATTAGCAATCTATTCAATTCCTACTCTAAAATTGATTTAGTGATGTGTTTTAACACCTTGTGGGATTGGCGTATGGGATAGATAGGAAAATCATGCACCATTTTAGGATACTCTTTAAACTCAACATCGTTCCCACATTCCTCTAGAGCATGAGTAAATGCATGCATGTCTGGGCTTAATATTTCTCTGCCACCTCCATACATATATATAGGTGGCAACCCTTTTAGAGTACCATATAATGGTGATATACGCGCGTCTGATAAAGGTAAATCATTTGCCCAAGATTTCATGAGTTGATGAACACCAAATCGACTAACTAAGATATCATTTTCTTCCAACGTTTGCGTAATATTAGGATTAGTTAAAGTGGCATCTAAAAGTGGTGAAAGTAAAAATAACTTTCTAGGCACTTCTTGATTATCATTGATAAGTGATTGAACAAAACTTAATGCTAGTCCCCCACCAGAACCATCCCCCATCATAACAATGTTGTCCGCACCAACTTCTTCAACTAATTGATTATAAACGTCACGAATCGCTTTGAACGTTTCTAAGTAGTGATAATCCGGTGACTTTGGATAGATAGGTAAAACGACCTCATGCAATGTATTTAAAGTTAGTTTATCCAAAAGTCTCCAATGAAATGGAGAAGGTTGCAAAGTATTATATCCACCATGCAGATAGAGTATCTTTTGATTCTTCTCATGTCTAAAATTAAATCTAAACACTTGCATATCATTAAGAGTAAGTTTATCTAAATTTGACTTTACATTAAGTGTCGCAGGTTGCTGATGTTTTTTACTATTTTCGATACTTCTCTTTTCTAAAAATTTTTTAACTTCATCATGACTACTAAAAAATATCGATCTATTGTGAAGGATGTATTTATTAACCACGCGATTCATCATTCTATTTTTCATTAATCAATCTACCTACCTCTATTTAAAATTTTAAATTTAAGAAATAATTTGTTTAAATATCTATATACCTTTGCAAAAAAAAGATATAATGATAAGTATGTCATTTTAAAGAAATATTTTTTAATCAATACTTAGGATACTAGATTAAACCCAATTATAACAGACATAAAATTAAAAAGATAAACTTAGTAAATTTGCATCTAAAGGAGGCATTTAAATGTCTGAAACATTACAAAACCAAAGACAATTCAACTCTCAATTTGAGCATCAAGAGATCCATCGTGGGAAAAGATATGGTAAAAAGAAACGCTCATGGGTAAGTCTCATTATTCAAGTTTTCGTTTTAGTATTAACTGCTATTACTGGCTATAGCATGCTTAAACAACCTATATTTAAAATTTCATTTGTAAATGAAACTATCAATTTTCATCAATTAAGAAATTTTCAAGATACCGTTACGCAAATCGGCAATTTAAATTTAGGTAATATTGATCAATTACAACAGTCTGTCGATAATCTCATCATTATATTTAATATTTTCTTTGTCCTATGTCTTATTAGTTTGTTTATAACCGTAATTACAATTATTTTTAATCGCACAGCACTTAAAGTAGTCAATATATTACTTTTAGCTATTATGCTAGTCATTACATTGTATTTCAGTTATATCATACATACAATTGCTCAGAAAATTTCCGAATCTCTAAAACAATATTATTTAACAGTATCACCAGAACAAGTATTAACTGAAGCAGATGCGATTCACAATGCACTGATACTCATTGGATGTAGTATTGCGTTATTGATTGTAAGTTTGTTTTTCCGTAATCGTTTACCACGTATTAAATAAAGATGATTTGAATGTTCTTTTAATACGAGAATTATCTCTTTTGTTTATGATTCCGCGACATAAAGTTTCTGGATAAGTGAAAAAGACAAATTCTATTGAAATAATATAGAATTTGTCTTTTTATAAAAATAACCACCTAGACGCTCTTAACGTCGTAGGTGGTTATTTACATCTCTTAATTATTTATCTTGTTGCGAAGGATAATCTTCAGCATTTGCTTTTTCAGCTGATAATTGAGCCTTTTTCTTGCCCTGTAAGAACAAGCTTAATATCAGTGCAATCGCACTAATAATTGTAGCAACAATAAATGCATCATTTACACCTTCTACGGATGCAAGTTTATTGACATGTTCGAGTAATACTTTCATTGCTGCTGACTCACCACCATACTGTTGGGCAAGTTCACGCATATGGTCTTGAATGACAGGATTCGTTTTATCTAACTCTTCACTAAAAGCAGAAAGATGATTTGTTTGTTGTGTCGTCATAACCGTAACCAAAATTGCTGTACCAATTGAACCAGCTAATTGTCTCATTGTATTAACAAACGCATTACCATGAGAAATTAAGCGTGGTGGTAAAGCATTCATACCTGCTGTCATAATAGGCATCATTATAAACGCCATACCAAATGAACGCACAATATATATCCACATAATGTGGAGATATGTTGTATCCATGTTTAATTTACTTAATTCCCATGTCGCATATGTCATAATGCCAATACCAAATATTGCTAATGGTTTAATACCGATTGTATCTAACAATTTACCTGCCACCGGACCTAATGCTCCCATGACTAATGCACCTGGCAATAGTAATAATCCAGAGTCTAATGCTGAAAAACCTCTAAGATTTTGTAAATATAATGGTAGTAAAATCATTCCGCCGTATAAACTCATCATCACAATCATATTGATAATTGTTGTAAGTGTATAAGTTGGATATTTTAATACTTCCAAGTTCAACATTGGCGCTTTCATTCTTAATTCTCTAATAATAAAGAAGATAATGAAAACCGTACCAACAATAAACATTGTTACAATCTCAGTTGAACCCCATCCTTTATTACCAGCTTCTGAGAAACCATATAATAAGGAACCAAATCCAATCGTACTATAAATAATTCCAGGAATATCTGCTTTCGGATTTGTCGTACTTTGATACAACTTAAACCAAAATAGACCAATTACGATAGCAATAATACCTATAAAGAACATGCCGTAAAACATCACATTCCAATGATAATTTTGCACAATGTAACCTGAAAGTGTTGGACCGATTGCAGGTGCTAATATCATTGCAATGCCCATTGTCCCCATTGCCACACCACGTTTTTCAGGTGGGAAAATGGTAACAATAACGTTAGAACCTAACGGCATCAATATACCTGCGCCTATGGCTTGTAATACACGTCCACTCATCATAATTGGGAAGTTAAATGAGATTGCACAAACTAAGGAACCTAACGTAAATAGTGCTAAACCTATAATAAACAATTTTCTATAAGAATATTTATTAAATAAAAAGGCACTAATAGGTATTAAAATACCGTTCACTAACATAAAACCAGTCATTAACCATTGACCAGTTGAGGCAGAAATATTAAACTCTGTATTTATTTTAGGCAATGCAACATTTAATAGAGTTTGGTTTAGAATCGCGATAAACATACCAAATAACATTGCCGCTAATATTTTACCTCTAGTTATACCTTTACCAAAAATAAAGTTAGACTCTTGATTTTTAATTCTTTCATTAACTCTACCTTCAGTAGAATTTGGATCGATAGGGTTCAACACATCGCTCGATGCGTCATCTTCCTCTTGGCTCTTATGACTTAACGCGTTTCTATCCTCTTTACTATCTGTATTGATAGATTGAGATGCATTATCTATTTCTGAGTCAAAGTGATTTTTTCGTTTTTCATCTTCAATATCGTTTGATTGCGTTGGATCAGTATTTGACTTAGTTGTTTGTTCTAAATCGCTTGCTTTAAATTTAGATTGATTGCTTTCTCTCTTAGAATCTATTGTCGAACGTTGTTCCACTCTTTTGTCTTTATTTTTTCTTTTACGCTTAATTAAAAAGAAATTAATAAAACCAATGAGTATGAGCGCTACTACAATATATATAATAATGAAGGTCGCTGTCATAAAATGACCCCCTTAATTTTTATGAATTTTAACTTCAGCGTTCATACCTGGGACAACATTTTTAGATGGATTAGAATCTAAAGAGATTTTTACGGGTACTACCTGAGAAACTTTCGTATAGTTACCGTCGCTATTTGATGAAGGCATCAATGAAAAGCTAGCTGCAGTCGCTTGGCCTACTTCTTCAACCTTACCTTTGATTGATGCTTTTTGACCGTCGATATCTACATCAACATCATTGCCTTTTTCCACGTCAGAAATATCTTTTTCATCTACATTAGCAGTTATATATAGATCATCTAAATTATATGCATATGCAATTGGGTTCCCTGCTTGAGTCATAGAACCTTCGATACCATCTGTTTTAACAATCGTACCTTTTTGTGGCATTTTGATGTTCATATCTTTTGATTGCCCATCTTGGCCTTGTGCTAAAACTTCTGCTACTTTATCACCTTTATCAAGTTTGTCTCCTTGCTTAACATTAAGAGATTTAATTTGTCCAGATGCAGGACTTGAGATTTTTATTTGATCTCCATCAACTTTTGCATTGTCAGTTGTCACATAACTTGTTGTGTTATGCCAGAACCAAAAGCCTAACACACCAATAACAACTAGGACAATGATAGTAATCACATTGATTAATATCATTTTTTTCATGAATATACCCTCCTATTTGCTTTTAAAATTCACTTTATCTATTATAGAGATGTGTAAATAAAAAATACACCAACATTTTTAATAATTGTGTTGGTTTAGAGTTTATTTATTTAAATTTTCTTTTTGATTTAGGTGAATATATGAAACAACGTGCGAAATATAAAATAATAAAAAGTTTAATCGAACTTTTAGAATACTATCCTTTTGATGAAATAACCATTAAAATGATATGTGCTTATAGTGGCGTGAATCGCTCTACTTTTTATGATCATTTTCAAGATAAATATCAATTACTAGATAAGATTCAAAATTATCATTTAAACAAATATATGTCATTACTACAATCCTTCTATAACGATTTTCATCATATCAAAAAAGATCAAAAAAAATTATATAAATTTTTCTTATTGATAGCCAAATATATTAAACGTAAAGAAGCGTTCTACAGAGCAACGCTTGTAACATATCCTAATAAAGATATTGCATTAGATTACATTAACGCCACTAAAACATGTTATGAAAAAGTCATGGATAGATATGAAACCTCAATAAATAATAAACGTATGTTTATCATTTATTCAGTCGGTGGTCAAGCAGGTGTATTTATCGATTGGTTACGTAATGGATGCCTGGAATCTCCTCAAGAGGTCGCTCAAGTTCTTTTAGCAAATACAATTAAATTACAACGATAAAAAGCTAAAACTCATTGAAAAATCACTCAATTTTATCAATGAATTTTAGCTTTTTTAAATATCTTCACATTAATCAACTGTAAAATCATAAGAATTATTGCTGTAATAACGATAACGATTATATAAGGTATCGCATTACTCTCTCCCTTAATACCAACAAGTGGAGAGATGACGCCACCAAGTAAAGTTTGAAACAATCCCAACAAACTTGAAGAACTACCTTTGGCCCCTTTACTCTCATCCATTGCTATCGAAAATCCTAACGTTGCAATCCCTGTAACTGGTGCCACTAAAATCACAAAGCCACAAGAAAGTATCCAAAAAGTCCAATGGTTGAGTAACGTTAGTGATACGATTATAACACCAATAACTTGTATAGTAGACATGATTCTTAGCAACAGTAATCTATCTATATAGTCAACAAGTTTTCCGGTTAATTGGCTTGAAATAATGAGTGTAACGCCTATAAAAGCAAACATAATACTGAAGTTTAATGGCGTTAAACCATAAATTGTTTGAACTATAAAGGGCGATGCAGAAATATAAGTAAATAGCAATACAAATGACACCCCTTGTATCAACATGGGTAATACAAAGCGGGGTGTTTTAAAAAGTTCTTTGAAATTGATTAGCATCGTACCTATGTTACTATTTACTCTTAGGCTCTTTTCAAGCGACTCAGGAACTTTAAATAAAGTTCCTATTAACATGACAATCCCAAACATTGTTAGTATTACAAATACAATTCGCCATGGCCCATAATTTAAAATGATACCGCCAAGCGCAGGTGCGATAATTGGTGCAATACCATTGACGAGCATTAATAATGATAAAAATTTAGTTAGCGCATTACCTGAGTACATATCACTAGCAATGGCTCTTGAGATGACTGCACCTGCACCACCAGTTAATCCTTGAATAAATCGTAAAATAATCATAATCCATATATTTGTGACGAATATAATACCTAAACTCGCAATAGTAAAAATAATCAGTGAGAAAATTAATGGTTTTTTTCTGCCAGTAATATCAGATATGGGTCCAGCCAAAAAATTTCCTAACGCCAATCCAATCATGAAAAAGGAGATAGTAAGCTGAGTTGTAGATGCAGAAATATCAAAATCATGACTAATATTAGGTAGTCCAGGTAAAAACATATCAATAGCCAATGGTCCAAATGCTGTTAAAGAACCTAATATAACAATAAAAAGAAATGATTGATTTTCTGACTGATACCCCCTTTTCAAGCTTACTCCCCCTTTAACAAAAATATTTTGAATGTGTGATAAAATCCATTTTGTTTTTATAATTCTTTAACCAACTGCATATTACTATCATCATTATCTATTTCTAATTCATAGTCTTTATTTATATAATTCCCAATATAATCAATATGTTGAATAGTTGTTCTTACAGTATGTCCGCTTCGATGAACACTTAACACTTGTGGAGATATCATAGTCACGTTCGTTCGATTTTGGAAATTACTTTTCATTGATGTGTATATAGACGAATTCTTTTTAAAATAACTCGATATAAAGTTAAAATCATTCATATTAAATGCTGAATTCATAGCCGTTGCATAACCAGTAAAAAATTCAGTTAATTTATTTTTCAAACTATTTTCTTCTTTTTCTTTCTTCTCAACATAGCTATTTATTTTATCACTATCAAATTCCAATGTAACTTTCGTATTATCTTTCAAATCGTCTGCACTAATTGTTTTCGTCTCAGAACTAAACGTCTTACCTTTTGCCTTACCAGTTGCAGAAATCGTTATATCTTTTGTTTTTGGATAAGGACCAAATTCTTTAGAATGAGAATAAGTGAATGTACGGTCATTGATTTGAACTTTTTCTGATTTATCACTTAATTTACTCGCACCCTTAAATTTGATATTGATAAATGATTGATCATAATCTTCAGCTACATCTACGGTTTCAGAATGGCTTTCTCTAAAGTCAAAATTTAAATGCCCATTGAATGTACCGTTTTCTGTAATTTTCTTAGCTGGTAAATGATATGTACCAGGAATAAATTCACCCAAAGGTGTATTTTTATTTGCTTCAGCAATGACAGTTTTCTTTTTACCACTTGTTCTAAATTCATATTTAGTTTCTACTTTAGGTTTAATAATTGGCTTTTTAGTCGGAGCTGTGAAACTCATATTATCAAAAATTAAATACTTTGTACCATTTTTACTTATTTTAAGTACATCTTGTCCACTTTTCGTTTGTATATAAGATGCCACACTTGAATTACTTTTATTCAATTTATCTACAGTATTATTGATATCTCGAATATACTTCTTAATACCTACTTCTTTTTTTACATAATTAATATATTGTTGCGCTTCAACATCGTCTACTTTTTTATTTTTAGTGCTCAATAATGTAGCAACTTTTTGTGAATCATTATTATCTACAGCATTAACTAATATCTTAGCTTGTGCATTAGGCGAATTATAATTTCTTAAAAGGAAAAATAACACGATAATAAGTATTAAAATAAATACACTAATACCTATCGGCACAATTTTACGAAGACGTATATTGGTAGAATTCTCATTACTCGATTGAGATGATTGGTCTTTAATCTTTCTTTTTTTCTTCTTAGTTAATAGTTGCCCACAGTTTGGACATTGCGATGTATCATCTTTCACTTGATGACCACAATTTGGGCATTGACTCATTTTATCACCTCTACTCATCTCACTACATTATGATTATATTTACATTTCATAAGCACATTACCTTCTCGATATATTTTACATTTAGCAATGATAAAATACAATTTCCATTACATGTAGTTTTCATTGTAATTCCATTAAAAGAAAGTTACAGACTTATCTAAATTATATAAATAAACGCTAGTCAAAAACATACAGATTTAGTCTCATTTTCTTATTTTCCCACTCATATTATTATATTCCTATTCGTCTCTAACTGTATAGGCTCTTTCACTGATTCTATCAAAGTTTAGAAGTATAAGATTGTATACGATAGTCGATAATTTCTAAAACCTGTCTAACTTTTTCAATTTCCTTACTGTCAAAGTCACTCGTCATATCACTAGCAATATGGCTCATAATCGCTTTTCTCTCTTTAATATATTTCTTTCCTTTATTAGATAATTTAATTATTTTAAGACGTTGGTCAGTATTGGAATGTGGTTTTTCTAATTTAACTAATTCAGCATTGAGCAATTTTTTGACTCTTCGACTAACAGCAGCTTTATTAACACCTTGTTTCTCTGTAATTTGCCCCACAGTTAACGCCTCTATACTAAGCATATTTAACACATGAGATTGCTCAGCTGATATGCCATACTCAGTTTGCAAGTCTTTAAGTAACTTTGCTGTTAATGTATTAACATCATTAATAAATTTTTCTAAAAATGAGATGTGATCTTCTATTCTTCTTACCATTTTTATCTCCTAATTAATCTAAACGATTTATATAAAAAAATTATGTTTAATCCTTTTAAATCATAGCAATAATACCTTAAAATTTAAACTATAAATATATATTAAAATTGCCATATTCATAAACATTGCTAATTATAATTTCATAAGCTAAATTTATAGGTAATATATCTACTGAGGTATCAAAACAATGTTACTTTTTTTATGTTTTCTAATCGAATTATTACTTATTGTTTCATTATATACGAAACAATCGTTTACTCTTAATTTATTTAGTTTTATCTTATATACCATCATTGGTTTTGTTATGATGACTTATCATATGGTAACTGTATCAATACCATATGAAATGTTTATCATTGTAATTGTAGCAATGATACTGTTATTGATTAAATATCGTTATATTTTTAAGTTGCAAGCAGGTCGTTTTTTTATTTTACAACTTAGTCACCATTTTTATACTATGGGGCTATTTGCTGTGAGTTGTTTATATATAAGTACTATTCCCCTAATTATCATTAATAGCTTAGCTTTATGGGTCGCAACCATTGCATTTAGTACAATTTACTCGTTTATCGGCTACCTATCTTGGTCTACAGCTTTTGAAAATCATCAATATCATAAACACGTAAAGTTAATTATGGTGCTTGGAGCTGGAATTTTCTCTGAAGAAGTGACTACGCTTCTTGCTGCAAGACTTGATAAAGCTTTATCCGTTTATCATTCACAACGAACTAAACCTATCATCATTGTAAGTGGTGGCCAAGGTCCTGACGAACCAATTTCAGAAGCACTTGCGATGAAAAGATACCTTATAGCTCACAACGTTCCGGAAAATCATATATTTATGGAGAATCAATCCACGAATACACGAACCAATTTCTTATACTCTAAATCTATCATTCATTCGATGATGCCTGCTTCAAGTCAGATGTTGTGTGTAACAAGTCAATTTCATGTTTTAAGAGCGCTTAAATTTGCTAAAAAAGCTCATCTTTCTTTCGATGGCATTGGAAGTCGTACACCATACCACTTTTTGGCACAATCTATGATTATAGACTTTTTGGGTTTAATGTATCAATATAAAACAATACTTACTATTTATTTCGCTATGTTGTTTTGGCTTGCAATACTACAAACCATATAAACCCCTTTTAGCAAAATTGAATATATTTAAAGAAGCTTGAGACACAAACATGTCACAAGCTTCTTTAATTTATAGTATGTTATACAACAATTCCACAGTTGGGTTCGGGGCCCCAACACAGAGAATTTCAGTACGAAGTTCCACAGACAAGGCAAGTTGGGGTTCGGGGCCCCAACACAGAGAATTTCAGTACGAAATTCCTCGGACAAGGCAAGTTGGGGTTCTAGAGTGAAGTATCATTTGTTCTATCTATTCTATCCTACTTCCCTTTTAACTATTTTTTATTTTACCATCGTACAATTCTATAATACGATCAGCGTATTTGAACAAGCTTTCATCATGAGTAATCATGATACCTATCATTTGGTTATCTTTTATTTGTTTTCTGATCATTTCAACAACCCCTTGAGCACGACTAGCATCAAGACTTGCTGTTGGTTCATCTGCTAAAACAATTTTCGGATAATTCATAAGTGCTCTCATAATCGCTACACGTTGTTGTTGTCCACCTGAAAGCATATGTGGGTAGCTATTAAGTTGCTCTTCTAATCCAATTTTTGTTAATAATGCTTTAGCTCTTGCTTGGGCTTCTTTGCTAGACATTCCAGCTTCTTTACCTACTAAGGTAAGTTGGTCTAAAACTTTTAAGTATGGAACTAAATGAGAGGCTTGAAAGATAAAACCAATATCATTTAGTCTTAAGTGCGCTTTATTAGTATGTCGTTCAAATAAGGATTTCCCCTCGTATACTACATCACCTGATGTTTGAGATAACAGACCACCTAAAATAGTCAATAACGTCGTTTTTCCTGAACCTGAAGCGCCATTTAAAATGATGAATTCTCCATCTTTCACTTCAAAATTAATGTCTTTTAACACTTCTGTTTTTGAGCTTTTTTCACCAAATGTTTTACTTATGTCTTTAACAACTAGACTCATTATTGACCACCTCCAATAGCTTCAATAGGATCAATTTTAATTAACTTAATAAATGATAATGATGTACCGATTAATCCAACTATCATAAATACGACAAGTACAAAGATAATATTTTGCATGTCAATATGGAATGGCATTGAAACTGGCAATATTTTACTGATTAGCAAAATGACTACTTCTGCTATAGCTACACCTATAAATGTAATCATTGAAATTTGTAAAATCAATGATGTCAATAAATGCTTTGTAGTTATACCAATTGCTTTTAAAATACCGATTTCAGATGTCTTTTGTATCGTCATTACATAAAAGAATGCACTCAATACAATTGCAGTTATAATATATAAACTAATAATCATCATATCTAATGGGGTTTGCTCTGCTTTATAACTTGCGATATTACTTGTTATATCGTCTGTAGTCGCTGTTTGAACGCCTTTGATGTGATTTATTTTATTTTTATCCGATTTAGATAATTGGTTCGTAACATAAAATGTTGCGACATTACTACTTTGTTCTATTTTAGATTGATCCATCATAACAATGTTACTATGAGAATACATCGTGTTTTTTAATATACCTACAACTTTATAAGTTGTATCGTCACCTTTGACTTTAACTTTATCGTCTAAATAAAGACCTTCTGCAGTTAGTTTTTCATTTATTGCTATCTGATTTCCATTTTTAGGATAATGACCAGATTTCAAATTTGGCTGATGATTTTTCACGCTATTTATAGCCATCACGTTTTCTTCGTTTCCATTGATTTTGAAAGTTTTACCTGCCATTTTAAAAGGTTTTTCATCAATAATTTTTGAAATATTGTCTTTTTTACTTCGTGATAGAATAGATTTTTCTAATTGTGGTTCTTTCATTTTTTGAACAACAAATTGATTACCGTTAATTTGATAAAATATTGATATATTTTCTCGTGCTAGGCCTTGAGCAAGTCCACTGATAAATAAAACCATAATCGCCATTAGAAAAATAATGAACATGATTAATATAAATCTGAACTTATAAAATTTAATCTCTTTCCAAGCTAGATTCATTGATATCCTCTCCTGTTTCTTTATATGTTAAGTTTAAGAAGAAAATATGAACTCAATATGAACAAGTATGATTTTGTTCATAATTTTCTTTATCGTAGTATAATTATTAAAAAGTATAGGAGCGTAAACATATGATTAATTGCTTAATCGTAGACGATGATGAAAAGTTATTGCAATATGTTTCAAGTCATTTAGAAAGAGAAAGTATTCAAACACATACTTTCACAAGTGGAGAAGCATCACTAGATTTTCTTGAAAATAAAAATGTTGATATTGCGATAGTAGATATTATGATGAGTGGAATGGATGGTTTTGAGCTTTGTCAGACTTTGAAAGATGATTATCATATTCCTGTCATAATGTTGACAGCTAGAGATGCATTAAGTGATAAAGAACGTGCATTTCTAAGTGGCACTGACGATTATGTCACTAAACCTTTTGAGGTTAAAGAATTATTATTTAGAATTAAAGCTGTCTTAAGACGATATCAAATTAATGCTGATAACGAGTTACAACTTGGCAACTTAATATTAAATCAGTCTTATATGGAAATTACCGTGGGTTCAAAAACGATGAATCTTCCAAACAAAGAATTTCAGTTGTTATTTTTATTAGCCTCTAATCCTAAACATATTTTCACTCGAGATGATATTATTGAAAAAATTTGGGGCTTCGATTATGAAGGAGATGATCGTACTGTTGATGTTCATATTAAAAGATTACGTCAACGTTTATCTAAATTGAAATCATCAGTATCTATTCAAACTGTAAGAGGTCAAGGATATAGGGTGGACCAAAATGTTTAAAACATTATATTCGAGAATTGCTATATATGCAATTACAGTCATTTTGTTTAGTGCATTAATGAGTTTTCTTTTTACGAATATTTATTATCACTTTCATTTGAAAGCTTCTAATGATGCAAAAATTATGCGCACACTTAAAGAAGCTCGTGAATATGAAAGAACTCAAAAACCTAAACCTCTAGATACGTATTTGAAACATTTAGGTCAAATGAATTATCAAATTATGACTGTCAACGAACATGGAACCAAACATTTTTATGGGGAAACTTTTCGTAAAAATACTATAAGTCAGTCTGCAATCAAAAAAGTGCTCAACGGTGAAGATTATCACGGTATTAAAAATAAACCTTATGCCTTTTTTGTAACAGGGTTCTTCGATAATGAAACGGATAATACAGTAGGCATTCAATTTAAAACAGATGATGGGGTATTAGCAGTTTTTATGCGTCCAGATATCGGGCAAACTTTTAGCGAATTTAGAATTTTCTTAGCTGTATTGATAACACTTTTACTTATTATTTCAATTTCACTAGTCATTGCATCAACTTATTCTATTATTAAACCAGTGACCGCATTAAAAAATGCAACAACTCGAATTATGAAAGGTGATTTCAGTACGCCTATCAAACAAACACGTCATGATGAAATTGGAACGCTGCAATCACGTTTCAATACAATGCGTCAAAATTTGGGACAAGTAGATCAAATGAGACAACATTTTGTCCAAAATGTATCTCATGAAATTAAAACACCGCTTACACATTTGCAACGATTGCTTACACAACTTGAATTGACGCAAAATGAAGAAGAGAAACAAATATATATCAATGAAATGTTTGAAATCACTAATCAAGTAAGTGAACTAACTAAGGAATTGCTACTTTTATCTGAATTAGATAATGCTTCCCACCTTACTTTTAACGATAATGTCCATTTAAATACTTTAATAAAGGATATTATTAGACATGAACAATTTCGAACTGATGAAAAAGATTTAGTTTTGTTTACTGAATTGGAAGATTTGTATTTCCGAGGAAATGAAAGACTATTACATCAAGCTTTCAATAACCTCATCATTAATGCAATGGAATATGCTCCTCAAAATAGCATGATTAATATCACTCTAACTAGTACAAATCACTTGATTATATTTAATATTGAAAATGATGGTTCGATTGCAGAAGAAGATGCGAAACATATCTTCGATCGTTTTTATAAATTGAGTGACGAATCTAGTAGTAATGGTCTAGGTCTTGCCATTACCCAATCAATTATTCATCTTCATCATGGTAACATTACGCTCACTTCAGATGATAAAACACAATTTATTGTAAAACTATTTATTTAGTATGTATTCTTTAAACTATCAATTGGATTCATAACAAAATATGATGAATTTAAAACATTTCATTAATTAAACTATACGCCATATATAAAACCACCATTAAATGATAACTTATTTTTAATCATTTAATGGTGGTTTTTTAAAATATTACTTTACATTCAAGTATTTTTTTACTTCTTCATTTATTGAATGATACATATCTTCATGATCTGACAATTTTAAACCAAATGATGGGACCATTTCTTTAATTTTTGGTTCCCATGACTTAAACTCTGATTTGTAACAACGTTGCAAGACATCAAACATGATATCAACAGCAGTCGAAGCACCAGGTGAAGCACCTAATAATGCTGCAAGTGAACCATCTTCTGATGTTATCACTTCCGTACCAAATTGTAATTGACCTTTAGACTTATCTGTATCTTTAATCACTTGAACACGTTGACCTGCAGTAATTACTTCCCAATCTTCATCTTTCGCTTCTGGTAAGAATACACGCAAATCATTAATCCGTTCTTCATTTGAAAGCATTAATTGAGAAACTAAATACTTCGTCAAATTAAATTCTTTTACGCCAGCACTTAACATTGTGATCATATTATTGGGTTTTACAGATTTAACTAGATCTAAATATGAACCGTTTTTCAAGAATTTCGGCGAAAACCCTGCAAAAGGTCCAAATAGTAATGATTTTTCACCATTAACAAATCGTGTATCTAAATGTGGAACTGACATTGGAGGTGCACCTACCTCGGCTTTACCGTAGACTTTTGCATGATGTCTATGTATGACATCCGGATTTTTACATCGTAAGAATAAGCCACTTACTGGGAAACCACCAATGTGTTTAGATTCCTTAATTTTTGTTTTTTGTAATAAAGGTAAACTTGCACCACCAGCTCCGATGAAGACGAACTTAGATTCATAATTCATTACATTTGATGTATTTAAATCTTTAACCACAACTTGCCAGTTACCATTATTTAATTTTTTTATATCTAAAACTTCATGTTTATAATTAATACCAACATTTTTTTGTTGTAAATTAGCTATTAACTTTTTAGTCAAAGCACCAAAGTTAACATCTGTACCTGTCTCGTCATACGTGATGGCAATTGCTTCATCTGATTGGCGTCCTTCCATCATTAAAGGAACCCATGAGTTAATTTTTTCTGAATCTTGAGATATTTTCATTTTTTCAAATAATACATTTTTCTGTAAACTCGCCACTCGACTTTTTAAAAATTTAACATTTTCTTCCCCTTTGACAAAGCTCATATGTGGGACTGATTGAATAAATTTATCTGGACTTTCAATATGACCTTCACGTATTAAATATGCCCAAAACTGTTTAGATAATTGAAATTGCTCGTTGATGTGAATTGCCTTAGTAATATCTACTGAACCATCTTGACCTTCTTTCGTATAGTTCAATTCACACAGTGCTGAATGACCTGTTCCTGCATTATTCCAAACATTTGAACTTTCTTCTCCAGGTTGACTCAATCTTTCAAATAATTGGATATCTTTTTCTGGTGTTAATTCTTTTAGTAAAGTTCCTAATGTTGCGCTCATAATTCCGCCACCTATTAAGATGACATCTGTTTTGCTATGTTGAGTATTCATAACAAACACAGTCCCCCTTTTTTATTAAATAAATGGAACGATTGACACTCATAGATGTCGATGTCTTTAATAACATTAAAGCGCTTTCTCTATATTGCAAAAAAATCTAAGCGTCTTTTAAGGAAGTGCTCATTTCTTCCCTATCATAACCATTAATTAAACTAATTTAATTATATATATAAATTGTGTTACACAAAAGAATAAAAGTCAACATTATGAGAATAGCTTCATTACACAATTCAAATTACAATTGTTTACATGTTACCCCATATACACGAACTAATGTTATAATAACTTAAATATCATAGAAAACAATGAGGTGTTTAACGCAATGAAGTCGTTCACATTTTTTATGCATAATATTTATGCAATGGGCGGAACGGTAAAGTCGGTGACACAACTTGCAAATACACTTGCAGAAAAAGGACATCCTGTAACAATTATTTCAGTTTTTAGAGGCACAGACTCTCCATATTTTGAATTACATTCTGCAATAAAAGTTAAAGTCTTAGTGGATTATCGCTTAAAGATTAAAAATACTAGAGCTATTACGGCAAATCGTATCAAAAAGTATACCCCCTTTTTAAATACAAAAGTGATTTCTCAATTTGAGCCAGGTAAAAGTCAGTTTTCGAGTTATGTAGAGAAAAAAATGATTAAAGCAATCAGACATACTAAAACTGATGTACTCGTTGGAACAAGAGCTAGCTTTAATATTCTCATTTCTAAATATGCTAAAGCTGAAATAGTGACCATCGCAATGGAACATATGAATTTTGATGCTCATCCTGATCAGTATCAAAAGGAAATTATTGCTGCGTACCGTAATATCAATAAGATTACAACGTTAACTGTCGCAGATCAGCAAAAATATCAATCACAACTTAAAACTCCTGTATATGTTATACCTAATATGGTTACCGAAAAAAGAATTGCTGCTCCAAAGAAAAATCGTATTATTAGCGCCGGACGTTTAGAATATGAAAAAGGGTATGATTTATTATTAGAGAGTATTCGTTTAATACAAGAAGACTTGCGTCAATTGAATTATGACGTTCATATCTATGGTTCTGGTAGTAAGAAAACATCACTTGTTGACTTTATTAATCAATATCATTTAAATGATTTGATTAAAATATATGAGCCAACGCAAGAATTAAATAATAAACTTGCACAAAGTAAAATCGTTGTTGTACCTTCACGCAATGAAGGCTTCGGAATGATTATTTTAGAGGCAATGGTGCAAGATAATATAGTCATAAGTTTTGAAGGCAATGTAGGGCCAGATTCAATCATTAACAACGGAGATAATGGTTATTTAGTAAACTATGAAAATGTGTCTGAACTTGCAAAACGTATCGATTTAACAACACAACATTATAATGAGTTAGATCACATCATTGAAAATAGTAAAGATACGTTGAAACAATTTAGTCCGGATCATATATATCAATTATTTATGTCTATGTTTAAATAAAAATAGGAGTGAGACTTAGTTCATTTAAAACGAACTGTCTCACTCCTATTTTTCAAATGAGAATTTATATAACAATTGCACCATTTTAAAAGATTACCTAAAATCTCAACATCTAAAAGCAACATATTGAAAGCCCGAAATGAATGGCTTTATAGCTTCATTTCGGGCTTTGTATATGAAAAATTCATTTCAATAAATTTTGATTTACAGAATGAATGACAAGATAAATGTCCAGATACAGATAAATACAAGTAATCCAATACTATAACGTAATGTCATTTTAAGTAATTCAGATTCTTTACCTACTTCTTTAACAGCTGCTGTTGCAATGGCAATTGATTGTGGAGAAATAAGTTTCGCCGCAACCCCACCTGCTGTATTTGAAGCTACAAGTAGTGAACCACTTGTACCAATTTGTTGTGCTACAGAAGCTTGAATTGGCGCAAATAAAGAGTTGTTATTAACAACTGAACCAGTCATAAATACGCCGATCCAACCAAGGATTGGTGATAATATTGGGAATACGCTTCCTGCTTTTGAAATACCTTGTCCCATAGCGTTACTTAAACCACCATATGTTGTGATTTTTGAAATTGCTAAGATGAAACAAATTGTTATGATTGGTAACCATAATTCTTTAAATGCTTCAACAAATAAACGACCAGCATCACCAAAGTTAACTTTTTTAGCCATTAAAACAGTAATAATAATTGTAATTAGAATCGCTGTACCTGTTTGACCAATTAAGTTTAATGATAAAGTAATTGGTTTGTGTGAAATATTACTGAATGTACCAGGTAAGTCAAAATTTGCAACTAAAGCAGATAATTTACCTTTTGGTGCAAATAATGCTTTAAATGAAGGTGCACTCCAAATCATAACAATGACAGTTAAGATAATGAATGGACTCCAAGCAAATAAGACTTCTTTACCTTTAAGTTTTTTCGGTGCTTCTGGTTTAACATCTTTTTGAACTCTAAAGATATTCTTAGGTTGGAATTTCTTAGAGAATAAAGCTAATGCTAACATAGAAGCAAGTGATGGAATGATATCAGCTAATTCTGGACCATTAAACACTGTAAGTAATCCTTGTAAAACTGTATAAGTGACAGAAACAACAAGAATTGAAGGTAAAGTTTCTTTAATTCCTTTGAAACCATCTATGATAAAGATAAGTAAGAAAGGAATAAAGAAGTTAATAATTGCTAAAGTTAATGTTGATGTTTGTGAAACTCCCATCGCTTCTACATGACCAGGTAAGTTAAGTGTATCTACAACACCTACTGGAATACCAATTGCACCGAATGCACCAGATGCAGCGTTAGCTACTAAACATAACATAGCTGCTTGTAATGGTCTAAAGCCAAGTTGCGCTAATAAAAGTGCACAAATTGCAATTGGAACACCAAATCCTGCAGCGCCTTCTAAGAATGCATTAAATGAAAAACCAATTAAAAGAAGCTGAATTCTTTGGTCTTGTGAAATACTTGTAATACTGTCTTGAATAGTTGCGAATTGCCCCGATTTCAAAGTAATCTTATATAATAATACTGCCATAATAACAATATATCCGATTGGGAAGATACCTTGGAAGAAACCTTCAACAACTGCGCCAGAGGCAATTCCTACTGGTAATTTAAAGAAAGGAATTGCAATTAATAATGTAACCACAAGGGTTGTGATAGCAGCATAAATTCCTTTCATTTTAAATACTGTAAGACACAGTAAAAATAAAATGATAGGAATTGCTGCAATTAATGATGATAATAGTAAATTACCAAATGGGTTAAATGATTCTACTAACATATTGAACTCTCCTCATTAGATCTTTAGTCATGAAGACTAGGTAGACGCATACTGTCCCCTTATTAATATGTGATAAATACCTATTAAATCAGTACGATCCCCACAAGCATATCGTGACCATTTTCACAAGAAAAATATAACATTTTCTTATATAAATTACAATGGTGTGACATGAATGTAAAGGGTTGTTAACAATTAATAAACCTTAATATTTATAGTAGTTAAGCGCTTTAATTTCACAGGTTAAAAACATATATATTTATTTTTATGTTATGTTTACATGAATTATATTATGGGCCATGATAAAATAAAAACTAACAAATATCGTTAAGAGATTGAAGGAAGATTTATGATAAAGCAAATAAATATTTCAAATATGGACAAATTAAAAGAGCAAATGGAACGTGCACTTAGCGACGGCTATACGCATGTCATTCCCTATTCGAATGAAATTCAAATTCATCAGTCCATGATTAAAGCCATCACTTTACCTAAGACTTCTTTTTTAGTTGACTATACAATTAACAATTATTATTTAAACGATTGTAAATACTTCGGGTTAGACTTTGTTGATTTTGAGGACTGGGTTAAAAATATTAATTTATATCCAAATGTTATTTATGAAATTAATTCAACATTAGAACTTATTGATAAATTTGAAGTTGAAAATATTTTTGATTTAGCATTATTAACAATTCTAAAAGGGCATATCGCAGTTGAAGGTCATGTCGTATTAGACTTTAAAGAACCATTAAAAACGAGCAAGGGATTTTGGCGCTCATTTGATCGTAATGATTTAACTTATAGAGATAAATTCTTTTTAAACACCATCGCTTATGCACATAAACAAAGAATCCCATTTACGCGTGTACCATTTAACGATCACGATAGTATTAGATATTATGATTCAGTACTACTTAGTACTAAATTTAAAGCTCCAAGATGGTTAGTAACTCCTATTAAGAATTATTCAGTTAGAAAACACAAAGAGATTAGCTATATTTATAAAAAGGATTCATCAAAACTTAAGAACCACGTCGTTTTTCTAGGATTTGATTTTGGGTATCGAGGAAACTCTAAGTATTTATTTAATTACTTTGTTAAACATAATCCTATGATAGAGTCTTACTTTATAACAGATGAGAGAACAGGACCACATTTTATTTCAACTAACGATGAAAATGTGAAGAATTTAATTGAAACAGCTACTTTTGTCATCACGGAAAGCTATATTCCTGACGATATTCACCCTAATGGTAAAATCATTCAATTATGGCATGGGACACCTATTAAAAAACTATTTTTAGATAGTAAAGAGCCACATCAAAATTTAAATATATATAACTACCGAGCTCGAAAATATAATAAATGGACACAACAAGATTATTTAGTTGTAGATTCAGAAGAATCAAAAACATACTTTGAATCAGCGTTTCCTAGTCAAAAAATTGATATATTACCTGTAGGATATCCTAGAAATAATTATTTATTAAATCGTATCAATGATGTAGGTTTACATAAACGTATATTTAGCGAGATAAATATAGATCCTACTAAGCGAGTATTATTATATGCTCCAACATGGAAAACAAATTCATCTGATGATGATGTATTTCCTATTAATGAACAGTTATTAAAACATTATAATGTGATCTATAAAGGACACGTCGAGAGTCAGAATGACTTGGTTCCTGAAGGTGTAATTATTCCGCCTAATAATATTGAAACACAAGACTTAATTATTATTTCAGATGTTGTTTTGACAGACTACTCATCAATTATTTTTGATGCTTTAACCGTAGATAAAAAAGGTTGCTTATATACACCCAATCACTCTCAATATGTCGAAGAACGTGGTGTCTATCAAGACGTAATAGACACCTTAAAACCTGTTTGGTATACCGATGCTGAACTATTAATGAATGATTTAATTACTGATAGCATTCCACAATTAAACAATAAATATACAAATAAAAATAATCAGTCATTTGAATATATTAGTAAACTTATTTCTAATCAATTGAAATAAGTGATTCATCTTATTGATGATTTTCAATATAGAAGCGAGCAAACTCATTATGGAATACAGAAATGATTTTGCTCGCTTTTTATAGTTATCTTAGTATGACTCATTCGTGTTGAAATTCACTTTACTTACAACTAAGGTTGGAAGTTAGGATCTACAACAGTAGGTTGACCTTGTCGATTAAGCGTTACAATTGAGTAAGTATTACTTTTTGATGGATCTTTAAAGCTAAACACATATCTAAATCCATCTTCTGTTTGTTCTATTGAATAATCATTATATGATTTATTTTCGCTTCCATACATATTAGCTTCATTTTTGGCAATGGAAAGTGCAGTTTCAAAATTTGGTAATTGCTGCAAAGCTTGACTGCGGTCGCCCTCAAATGGAGAAAGATATCGAGCAACACGTGTCGCATTTTCACTTTGGTATGGTGCTACATATTTATTCTGATTATCTTGTACTGATTGATGTTGTTTATTTTGATTATCCGATGAATTTCCGTTTGAATTTGTTGTTGGTCTTTCGCTTGTTCGTTGCTCTCCTACATTTGGATTTTGATTACTTGTTCGTTCTTTATTATTGTTATTTTCCTGATTGTCTTGCTTATTAATCGTATCATTACGTTTCGAATCTTTTTTTGAGTCATGTTGAGATGATGATTTATCCTTTTGTTCTGTTTTGGAACTATCATCTTTATGACTTGATTCATCATTTCCTCCATTGGAACAGCCTACTAACATTAATGATAAAATCGTTGCACTTGCTAATACTTTTTTCATTTGAAACCGCCTCCTACTTTGTCTCTTTATCATGTTGAATTGAATTTCAATTAAAATATTAAAAAGGGCATAATATTAATTGCTCATTAATATTATACCCTATAATTATTAATTAAGTATGAAATTTATCATTGTTCCTTGATATCCTTATGAATTAAATCTCCAATATATTGAGACGCCTTACCATTATCTAAAGAGCAAAATCTATTATAAAATGCATCTATTTTTTCTTGGTATTGCTGTTGCACTTTATCTAAATTTTTTAGTTCTTTAGCTAGGCCATATGGTTCTGTATAAATTGGTCCTGGTAAGTCTTCCATATAATTCATATAGAATCCTCGTAATCCCTTATCATATTTGTCTATATCATATGCAAAGAAAAATTGAGGGCGTTTTAAAATACCATAATCAAACATTACTGATGAATAGTCTGTAATTAAACAATCACTTATTAAGAATAATTCAGAGACGTCATTATAGTTTGAAACATCAATTGCAAAATTTTCATAACCAGATAAATCAAGTGCGTTAGAAATGAGATAATGCATGCGTAATAAAATCACATAATCATCTCCGAGTTCTTTATAAAGGTTGTCTAAATCAATTTTTAATTCAAACAAATATTTTCCTTTACTCACAAATTCATCGTCTCTCCATGTCGGAGCATACATAATAACCTTTTTATCACTAGGTAAATTTAAGTGAGTTCTAATTTCATTTAGATACTCTTGATCATTGGCTCTATTCACTAATACATCATTTCTAGGATAACCTATCTCTAATATTCTCTCTTCATCCATCCAAAAAGCACTTCTAAATATTTCAGTTGAATATCTATTTGGCGAAATTAAATAATCCCAACGTGATGTTTCACGATTAAAATTACGCTTATACTTCGGAGTCGTAGTGCCCGGCATACGAACCACTTTCATATCATTCGCTAACCGTTTTAATGGTGTACCGTGCCAAGTTTGAATGTACGTTTGATTTTCTTTTTTATTTAAATAAAGTGGTGTACGGGCATTTGATACCCAATGACTTGCTTCCGAGTAAGCTTGATAATACTCTGCTGAATTACGCTTAACCTTTTCAGCACTACCCGGTACGACATTTTTATCAGGATTCTTAAATGACCATATATAGCGATAATTAGGATAATACTTTTGCATATATTCATAAATATACTTTGGACTATCACTGTAATTCTTACCACCGAACGATTCAAAGACAATCGTTTTCGGTTTAACATTATCTTCTTTATCTGTTAAGTCATACAATGAACGTTCTTTATTTTTTCTTCTTAAAACAATATTTTTAACATGTCGCAATGTTTTTCTAAATTGATTAACTTTAAAAGCTTTATCAGTTTCATTATTCATTAACAAAATTGTTTCAATTTTATTTATTAGTTTTTGATTTTTAACTAAATGGACATGTAAAAATTTCGATAATTCAACAAGCGTATCCTTATGTGTTTGATAGCGTTCATTAATATCATATCGAGTTGGTTCAAATTCATTAGCGATTTTATTTCCCATTTTAGTGACAATAAATTCTCTAACTTTTGGGTTTGTTGCTCGTTTAATGGCATCATAAAAGCTGTTGACGTAATCTTTAAATAAAATATCAAAATTTTGTTCACTTAAAGTAAGTGTTTCAAATGGATCATAGACTTCCCCACGGAAATAAAATGGGAAGTTAAAAATACGAACAAACTTATTTACATACTTCATATACTCAAGAACAAATGACCAATCCACATATGTATTTAAATTTTCATTAAATCGAATATGGTGCGCTTTGACAATAGCTGTTCTAAAAATAATATTACAAGCTGACTGTTTTCTTAAAAATGAATTAATATTCCCTTTGGCATTAAAATATTCAACCCTTACTCGATCTAAATCAACAAATTGCGGACGTTGTGTAGTAAAAGAATGTATTGGAGCAATTAAACCATCAGTATCATTAAACTTTTCTAAGTAAAACGTGATTGCATAAGAGGCTAATTCATCATCTGCATCTAAAAACATAAAGTAAGGTGTTTCCACTTCTTCTAATGCAATATTACGCGCATGTGCATGACCACTATTTTCATCTAAATCGATAAATCGAATGTTTTTATCATAGTCTTTAATAGCTTCATCCATTAATTTTTTACTTTGGTCTGTCGACCCATCATTCACAATAATCAAATTAAAATCTTGTGTACGTTGTTGCTTAATACTCTCTAAGCAACCTGTGATGTATTCCTCCGCATTATAATACGTGACAATAATTGTCAGTTTATTCATACTATACGTCCTTTCTCTCTATATTAAATCGACAACATCTTATAAAATTTAGGTTGTACGTTTGAATGTCACTATAATAACTATCATTACCTATTAAAAATATAAACCTAATCTGTATATATTGATTGCATTTTTAATTTCGATGACTTCACTTTGAATACAATTACATAGATATTGTACTAAAATTCAACGCTACAATTATATCTAATATTAATGCTAAATGCGAACAATATTAAACATAACCCTAGCTCATTTATATTTTGTGATTGAACTATAAACTTTATTTATAGTTTGTTGGAACATCCAATTCCATAATCAAATCATTGTCTACTACACTTCCGGTATAAAACTGATGCGACCCTGTAACTCTAAATCCCCTATTTTTATAAAAACTAAGCGCTTTAGGATTATGCTCCCAAACACCAAGCCATATTTTCGATTTCCCAAATTTGATAGCTTGATCAATAGCTAAATTGATAAATAATTGTCCTCTACCACTCCCTTGAAATGCTTCATCAAAGTAAATGCGTTGTATTTCCAAATATGCTTGTCCTTTATTTTCAGTCTGAGCATCATTAATGTTCAATTTCAAGAAACCTACTATATTTTGATCAACTTCATAAAAATAATGAAAAGAATTACTTTGTTCCAATTCTTTTCTCAACATATCTATATCATATGCATCATTGAAAAATTTCTTGAAGTCCTCATCACTATAAGATTCTCTAAACGTTGTAAAAAATGTTCTTTTAGCAATTAGTTGTAGTTGCTCTACCTCAGTTATTTGAACACTTCTTATCCTTTCCCCCATTTAAATCCCCCTCTTTAAAATCTTAAAAAATTAATTTTGTGAATTAGATGTGTACATTGACATTTTTGCTATTAATAAGTTTTAAATTTTCAAATTAAATTATACAATGAATGATGTAAAGTTTGTTATAAAAGAATTTTCCTTATATTAAAAATAAAAACAAGGTAATATCAAGGGAACCATGAAAGAATATCTTTAAAATTTAATATTGATTCAATTCATCATTAGAGGAGTGTAGAAATATGGTAGAAAAATTCAAAGCTTTTGTAGTTGATCAAGATGATAACGGTATTGTTTCAAATAGTTATAAAGAACTAACTAAAGATGACTTACCTGACGGTGACGTTTTAATAAAAGTACATTATTCTGGCATAAATTATAAAGACGCACTAGCCACTCAGGATCATAACAAAATAGTAAAACAATATCCGATGGTGCCCGGTATAGATTTAGCAGGTACCATTGAAGAAACAAATGCTCCAGGCTTTGAAGTTGGAGATAAAGTCATCGTAACAAGTTATGATTTAGGTGTAAGTCATTATGGAGGGTTCAGTGAATATGCACGTGTTAAATCAGAATGGGTGATTGAATTACCTGAAGATTTAACATTGGAAGAAGCTATGATTTATGGTACTGCTGGCTATACAGCAGGTTTAGCTATAGAACAACTTGAAAAATCAGGTATGTCTATTGAAGGTAAAGAAGTGCTTGTACGAGGTGCCACTGGAGGCGTCGGTACAATTTCATTACTCATGTTAAATAACTTAGGGTATGATGTTATTGCAAGTACAGGTAGAGATGACGCTGAAGAAAAACTTAAAAAGCTTGGTGCTAAAGAAGTAATTGGCCGTTTACCAGAAGATAATAGTAAACCATTAGAAAAGAGAACATGGCAAGCAGCCATTGATCCAGTTGGTGGTGAAAACTTACCGTACATCGTCAAACGATTGGATAACAATGGAAGTGTTGCATTAATTGGCATGACTAGTGGTAACAATTTTGAAACAACCGTCTTTCCTTTCATTTTAAGAGGAGCAAGTATAATTGGTATTGATTCAGTATTTACTCCAATTAAACTAAGAAAACGTGTTTGGAGAAGACTTGCAAAAGACTTAAAACCACAACAATTACATGACATCAAACATGTTATTTCATTCGATGAAATCCCAAAAGCTATCGATCAAGTCATCAATCATCATAATACTGGACGTATTGTCATTGATTTCAATGTTTAAATAACTAAAAAACGTCATAAGATGCAAAAGCAAATGCATTTTATGACGTTTTCACTTTAATATTTAATATTTGATATACATACCTTTTGAATAAGGCTCAGTGCTTTTAAATCCAAACTTCTCGTATAATTGATCTGCCGGATAATCTGCTATCAAGCTCACATATGTACCTTCTTCAGCAACACTCTCAATATACTTCATTATTTCATGCATAATTGTCATTCCATGACCCAACCCTTGATATGTATCTTTCACAGCAATATCGACGATTTGGAAAACTGTGCCACCGTCTCCAATCACTCGCCCCATTCCAATCAACATATCATTCTCATAAAGGGTCACATTAAAACATGCATGAGGAAGCCCCTTTATTGCCGCTTCAATCGATTTACTACTCATTCCAGCATTAGCTCTTAAATTACAGTAATCCTCGGGACTGGGTGCTTCAAAGTGAATCTTAGTCATTATCTATCACCTATCTGGTTATTTAAAATCTAAATCCACTCTACCAAATATTTTTTAGTATTTCGACTTTATTTTTTAGGTTCTGTAAGAATAGCCTGTCTTAATAAGAAAAACAGTAACAGTAAACCAGCAAGCATACCTGTATGACCTATGCCTGCAAATCCCGCAAACATTTCAGGTGAAAATTTTTTACCAATAACTTGGAATGTACCTTTAACTGTCATCATTGAAATCGTGATTAACACACCTAAATGATACACGAAAAAGAACCAATTAAATAAGTAGTAACTACTTAATTTAAATACTTTTTCAAGTGGTAATAAGAGTAAAAACATAAACATGCCTAAGATAAGTGTATGTGTATGCACTAAAGACAATTGCGTGTCACCCACAAAGTCATGCGCTTTAGTTAATTCTCTGTAGTAAAAGCCACTTAATAAGCCTATGATCATATAAAATAAAAAAGAGTATAATAATCTACGCATAAAGAATCCTCCTTAAGATTATATTATAAAACATATTTGTGTTAGTTAAAGTGACAAAATAGCGACCATAGAATAAACGCAATCAAGTGAGAAAGATATTTAAATTAAATAACTCACATCCTAATCAATCTTGATAAATGATGAATGCAATTTTTAAAATATAGATCTAAGTGGATTGCTTTAAATTAGAAAAATGTATATATATTTCTAACCCGTTAATGATTACTTTTTAGAACGCGCTTGTTTAAAAAGTGCAATCAACGAAATCACAATTGCTAAGATAGCAACTATCCATAAAGCGATAGAATCACCTTGACTTGAGTCAGAATGCGTGTCATTTGGATTTGCTCCTTTTTTTACAGTTGTAGTTGGTGCTGGGTGTTCGCTATCTTCTTTACCAGTCCATTTAACTACATCTCCATTATCATAAGTTTGAATAGCATTCCATTTGAACTTTCCTTCTTCTTTAGGATTTGCCACTACAATAGGGAACTCAATAAATTCGTGTGGACCAATACCTTTACCAGTAGCTGTCCAAGTAACTTTGGTAATATTTCCCTTTTTATCTTTCGAAAAATGATGTTCAAAACCTTGGACAGGTTTAACACTCTCAACGTTTAATCCCTTCGGCACATCTAATTCTACTTTCACTGTATGATCATTTTGCTCAACTGGTACGCGTACATCGTACTTATCATACGACTCAGGTTCGCTTTCGTTTGGATTCAGTGTGACATGTGCATCTGCAAACTTAAAAAATCCTAAACCAAAAAACACTATTAAAGTCAGTGGTAGTAACTTGCGTAACATCGTTTTCCTCCTTAACTAGGTATATTCATTTGACTCATCATAATACCTGCAAAAATTAAAATAATACCGATTAACAACTCAAATATAAGCGCATAACGATTGACCTGTTGGTGCTGTTTCAAAGCTCGCATCGTCTGATACAAACCTAGCAGCATCATTGTCATTGTTCCCACAATTTTTATAATAAGATATATGGACCACGCTTTGATGTTATTCCAAAGTGTTAAAATATTCGTTTCATCAATAGCCATTAAAATCCCTGTAAAAACGATCATAATCACAGCAATGATATTAACTTTTAAAAGCATGCGTCTTACATTCGTCAACTGATCAGTTTTCACTTTAATAGCATAACAAATGAGATATACGAGTGAACCTAACCATAACGTTAGCCCTATAAGATGAATTGTTCTTATGATGATTGACCATAATGGCACTTGTTGTGACCACACGTGTCCAGACATACTTATCACAGCAATCATAATTATTGAAATGAGCCAGTACCATATTTTTTCCATATCCTTTAATACGAAAAGTATAAACAAAATGATTAGTGAAATAGAGCTTAATATATATGGAAATTGCATTATCACTTCTAATTTAAATGATAAAATATCTTCTAATATATCAGATGTGAGTGTCATCATGTAAACAACGAGACTCACGAGTACTGACATAGCCATAATCCATGCAATTCCTGATTGCTTTGGTAACACATTAAATTGTCTTAATCCTCGTTTCTTAGCAACACCATTTAACCAAAACAAGCCAATAAGTAGAAAGGTTGCACCTTCTGTAACATATCTTAATAATCCAAACCAAAATTTAGACTGTTCATAAAAAGGAGAAGATGTATCTACATCTTTAGCCGTCACTTTTCCAACTGAAAATTCAAACGTATCTCCAACTTCATGTCCATCCGCAGATACCGTATGCCATTCAATTGTATTCGTCCCATTAACAATTTGATCAGATGAAAATACGACTGTCTGTGACCATCCAGTTGTGATTGGTTTAAGGTCTTTAATCTTTTTACCTTTATCATCAAATAAGGTCACACTTGAGTATTTGGTATTCACAGGTTCATTAAACTCTAACTTGATTACTTCTGGTTTGTGTTTAATAATCCCTTGCTGTTGTGGTATTGATTTTTCTAAAGTCGCATGTGCAGAAGCTTGATATTGAAAAATAGGTGATAAAGTTATTAAAAACATAATAACTAACGTAGCACTAAATTTAGACATTATTTTTAACACCGAACCCTCCTCCTTTCATACAAAAATTTTGCTCCGTTTTTCATATTAGACATAATCACTTGTTTTAACAATAACTATTCTAATTTTTTTGAATTAGACACAAATATAAAAATAGAAATTTTAACTAGTAAACTAAATACAAGTATAGATAAATCATAAAGTTAATAAATCAATTAAGAATGTAGCAAAATGGCAATTTGTAATATAAAATAAAGTTTACTCATTTTAGAATCACCTTACTAAGTGATCAACAAAAATTCGAAGATTGAATAAGTTGTATAAAGTTTATTATAATTAACCATACTATTAAATCTTAAGCAATCTGCATATGCCTTAAAGATAAATTATATATTTAATGATTAATGTACAATCTAAAGTTATTAGTAGCTAGATTGATAATATAGCAAAATTCATCTGCTTTTCTTATAACTAACTATACAATATGAATGTGATTCAACTTTATATATCATATTTAGACCAAGAGAGTATGATATTTAAAAATTATGTCCGAAGTTTAAGAAGTTTGATGCCACAAATTTAAAAGTTTAAAATTTATTTAACTAACTTTAGTATCATCCTTATTCTAGTGGACTTTGAAAGGAACTATTAATTATGATTACAGCTTATAAACACGCACTTCATCATCCTTCACAAATTATTGAAACTGAAATCAATCATAGCGCTTCATGGATAAATGTAGTAGAACCAGATAGAGAAGAAATTGAAGGTTTGATGGAATTTTACAATATACCTGAGGATTTTATTCGAGATCCGTTAGACTCTGAAGAGAGTGCACGTATTGAATATGACGAAGATACGGGATACTCGCTAATTATTATTGACTTACCTATCGTCAATTCTACCAATCGACGTGTCTTGTCCTTTGTGACCATCCCATTAGGCATTATTATTGGAAATGGTATCGTTATGACTGTTTGCGATGCTGAAAATGAATTTTTAGAAAACTTTGCTAAACAAGAAGATATTAACTTAAAATTTCACAGTCGATTTGCACTTGAAATACTAACAACAATAGCTAATCACTACAATAGAAATTTAAGATTGCTGAATAAATCTAGGATTCGTATTGAAAGAGAACTCAAAAATAACATTACAAACAAACAGCTTTTTAAACTAATGGAAGTAGAAAAAAGTTTAGTATACTTCTTAGCTGCACTAAAAGGTAACGACACAATTATTAAAAAACTGTTTCGTCTTCCTGCAATCAAACGTTTTGAAGAGGATGAAGAGCTACTTGAAGACTTGGTGATAGAAAACAACCAAGCTATTGAAACAACTGAATTACATCAACGAATACTTGAGAGTATCACTTCTTCGTATGCTTCATTATTATCTAATGATATGAATAACATCATGAAAACATTAACGTTGTTTACGGTTCTTTTGACCCTTCCTACACTCGTCTTTAGTTTCTTTGGTATGAATGTACCCTTACCAATTGACGATCATAGTTACGTGTCTTGGATTATTGTTGTAGGAATTTCACTTATTCTAGTAGCTATCGTTAGTATCTTTTTATGGAAAAAACAAAAGTTATAACAACAAATACCCTTAGTTATAGATTGTCACTCAATCTAACTAAGGGTATTATTATATATTTAAAATTGTGTCAAAATTTTAAGTCCCTACTATGATTCAACAGCTGTCTTATTTGCTTTTCTACGAGAAAGTACTAAAGTGACGACAACTGAAACAAGAAATGCAATTATCATTCCTATTAAGTAATGCAACCAACCAGCGTGTGTAGGATTTATAGATATAAATCCTGGTAATCCAGCTGTACCAAGTGCTATCGCTTTTACTTTGAAGAATGAAATATAAGCAGCACCTATACCTGATCCTGCAACAGCACCTATAAATGGATATCTCAATTTAAGATTGACACCAAACATTGCTGGTTCTGTAATTCCTAGTAAAGCTGAAATACCTGCTGCGGAAGCAACACCTTTTAATTTTTTATTTTGCTTAATGATAAAGAATGCAGCTAAAGCTGCACCACCTTGTGCAATATTTGACATAGTTGCGATTGGGAAGATAAATGAGCCACCAGTTTTAGTCGCATCAGCAATTAATGTCGTTTCAACTGCAATAAAGCTATGGTGCATTCCTGTAATGACGATTGGCGCATATAATAAACCAAATATAAGTCCACCAATAGCGCCACCAAATTCATATAACCAAGTCAATCCATCAGATAACCAATAACCTAATTGACGAGTGACAGGCCCTACAAATAAAAATGTTATAAATGCTGTAATAAAAATTGATAATAATGGTGTCAATAAATTATCTAACACAGTTGGAATAACCTTACGTAACCATTTTTCAATTGTAGCTAAAATATATGTTGCTACGAGCATAGGTAATACTTGTCCCTGATAACCAACTTCATTAATATGTAGCCCAAAGACATCCCAATGTGGAATAGCTTTTCCTGCTTCTAAAGCTTTTGGAAAATCATATGCACTCATCAATCCAGGGTGAACGAGTATCATACCTAGAGCTGCACCTAAATAAGGATTACCACCAAATCGCTTAGCTGCACTAAAACCAATAAGTATTGGTAATAACGTAAAAGGTGCATTTGCGAATATATTAATCATATCAGCCAAGCCAGAAAATTGACTATGTACATCTATGATAGACTTACCATCATAGAACAAATCTTTAGCTGTGAAAATATTATTTAATCCCATTAACAAACCACCAGCTACAATAGCCGGAATAATAGGAACAAAGATATCAGATAACATTTTCACAAATTTTTGGAAAGGATTCATATGCTTAGATGATTTATCTTTAACTTCTGACGTCGTAGATGCTTCTTTTCCAGTTATTTTTTCTAATTCATTAAATACTTTATTTACTGTACCTGAACCTATAATAATTTGGTATTGACCACCTGTAGAGAATGTTCCTTTGACGACGTCCATATTAGACAAGGTATCTTCATCTACTTTACTCTCATCGTTCAGTACTAAACGTAACCGAGTTGCACAATGTGCCATTGCATCTAAATTTTCTTCACCGCCAATTGCTTTAAGTATTTCTTCAGCAGATTTTTTATAACTCATATTCATCCTCCTTTTAGAACCGGTTCCAATCACTTAATTATATTGTAACCGGTTCCAATCATTTACACAATACCCCTATTCATTTTTCTTGAAAAATATTAAACTACCTTTAATATCTGCAGTTAAATCAATATCACTATGGAGGGGCTTTAGTTGAAAGAACGTGGAAAAATAGAAAAATTGTGGCGTGAAGAAAAATATCGTGTGTTATTTCATGATCAAAATGCATATCATTCGATAAGAACGTTACTAAAATCACCTACCACATTGGATGAAGTGGAAGAACATATTGCGCACGCTTTAACCATTACACCGACCAAAGGCTCAGTCATCAATGCTTTTGAACATATGTGGGGGTACTTCAAAAAACAATGTACACAATATGAAAAACAACATAGTCGAGAATTAAAGGAGTTGTATATTGAAAATCAAATTGACTATTTTGAACTGTTGTCTTTTTTAAAAAATTTAGCAGATAAATATGCTGTCGAGTACTTACAACAAAGTACTATACTCAATATTACAAAATGAAGTGACAAAATCATTTAACAATTATGTTACGTCATACAAGATGAATACGTAAAAACACATCTTTATTTATATGTCATATTTGGTTTGATCATAAAAAAACTGCCGGCACAGTGGTTTAAAACTTTGCAGGCAGTTTAAAATCTGTACATATCGTTTATACAGAAAATCTTGCGAAAATGTACGCCTATAGATGATGACATCTATATGAGAATGATACTCATCAAATCACTCACATTTATAGTTTATAAGACAATGGAGTTTATAAGTATGTTTGAGACTATGTCCTTAAACTATTTGTTGAAAAGAATTAAAAGCGATATGAATACTTAATAAAATCTAAAACTTAACGGCGAACACCATGACAATGTTTAAAATTTAAATTAAATGTTACTTTGGGGGAGAGTCATTTTAATTCAAAATTCTAATTGTTGCTACTTCAATAATGAACATAAACTTATGGTACATTTAAAACGTGCATCGATGTTGATTCTTGATGTTGAAATAAAATGTTTAACTTTCATCAAAACTACCCATATACTAATGTTTATTCATCTTAATTTAAAAAATTAATAATCAAGAAATAGAATTTTAATGGAGTTGTTTTCAGATCATGGTGCTTGTGTTTTCTAGTTGTTAAATTCATTGATGTAATTGGAAAAGTTTTAAAAGATTACATAAGCATGAAACATTTTTACTCAATTAGTAATAAGTACTAAATAATGACACATCTAACATGTTGAGTCTTGTTATGGTCGATATCCCTTTTATTGTTCTTTCGATTAACGTTGAAATGAGCAGCGTACATTTAATTACAGTGACTTCGTTTTATAATTCATTCGAACTTCCCCTAAACCTCTAAATTGCTATTTTAGATTTTTAAAAGGAAACGAAATCTAACATTAATTATGTAGTAAAAATCTTTTTTTGACTCTATCTAAATTTTCCAAAATAATGACCCTATATTCCTAAATCAACTTTTATATTGTGCGAAACTTATAATTTCTAACCATTTTCTGTATTTAGCCAAGAAAAATTTTATTTTTTACTATTACTATTTCTTTATCAATCGCTTATAATTACATTTATTATTCTATCAAAACAACTAAATAATTGAGCGAAATAGATATACACGGTCACATTTAAATTTAGTTATTCAATTCATTCAAGGAGCTAATGTAATATACAATGACATGTTTTTTAAATATATATAAAGAATATCATTCTCCCCCTGAACGCAATATTAATAGAATTATTCTAATGTTTTCACTTACAAATGACTTAAAAATCACTATTAATGGTGAAACAAAAGATTTAGGTAATCATATAGCTATCATTAATCAATCTGACATCTATTTTATTAATAGTGCTTCGAATCTCGTATTACTTTCTATTCCAGTTATTTATTTTTATAGTAAAGACAATAAATTTTTTAAATGTTATTTTGACAGGCATTTATTACAATCAAGCAGTTTTGTTAAAACAATTATTTTACAAGCTATTCAACATTTAATAAAAGGAGAAAATCAAGATGAGCAATCCATCTCTAAAATAATACAGACGCTTCTAAAAGAAGCAGTCATTCGATATAAGAAAAAATATATTCCTCAAATTGCAGTTAATCATTCAGTGTTTACTGAAGGATTAACATTTATTCATTCAAAAGTATCACAGTCACTCTCACTACGAGAAGTAGCTCAACATTGTAATATATCTGAATCTTATTGTTCTAACCTATTTGCAAGATATCTTAATATGAACTTTAAAGATTATTTTACAAGCTTAAAAGTGATTGACTCTATAAAAAGACTACTTTCATCTGAGGACTCGATTAACGCTATTTCAGAACAATCTGGATTTAGTAGTCATACCAATTTTACAAATCAATTTAAAAATTATTTAGGTTGTAGCCCAAAACAATACCGAACAATTAACTCTAAGTTAGACCCCTTACCTTCGATAAGTTTTAGTGATACTGACTTTTCACAATATATTGAATTAATTAATCAATTTGAGTTTAGTGATCATTTGGCTACTGAAACAACTGAAAGGGATATCAATGAATTTTATCCTCAAGATCAGACTAAAAACTCTAAAGCGTTTATACGTTTTCAAAATTTCAACGAATTATTTCAATTTGTTTTTAATGAATATTACAACATTGATCTTACCTCCATGCCACAAGCTGTAATTTTTATCAATGATATTACTGATATTTCGACGCGAGAGGTGAACTTTAACTTATTAAATCGATGCTTTGAAAAATTATTCGAAAAAAATATAGGTTTAGCCATGAGATTAACATCTACAAATGAATTTGAATCTATCAAAGAAATAATTTTATTATTTCTTAATAGCCACCAAGATTATAAAATGAACAAAAAAATGGTTAAATTTATGTTAGTCTTTGAAACTGAGAATATGTCAGTGAATGATATACATTTATGCCATTTAAAAATTAAAAATAAAAATAAGGCTATTCGTTATAGTATAACTGTTGAAGGATTACTACACCAAAATTCTTCTATTGATCGAACTTATGATATGATGAAGCGATTGAATTTCGATTATTATTTTATAGACATTGAAAATCTAGAAACCAAAAACTCATTAATTACCAAACGTAAATCGTACTTACATTCGTCCACACACTTTGAAAATTATAAACAATTTATATTAGATTCTGGTATACCTTCAACTAAATTTGTTTACAATAATTTATCTTTAAAGTGTTTTAAATATACAAATAATGGTACTTATCCACTTCAATTATCTGACCTTGTTTGTCATTTAGTCGCATTAATGCGTTACGGGGGTGGTGTAAGTTATCAACTGATAGAAGATGAGAGCCCTTTTATTGCCTTATTTAATCGTTATGGTAGTCCTCTACCTCTCATGCACCTCTATAAATTAATTGAATCATTTCTAAATGAACCTTTAGAGATAGCCAACAATTTTTTAATGAGTCGCAAAGATGGTAACTATCACTTTTTACTATTTAATAAAATAAATGATCGTTATCTATCTGATAGTCAACAGCGCTACGTATTTAAAAATACATTATCAACCAACTCATTAATTATTATTAAAACGTTAAATCATGAGCATGGCGCAATTCATAACCTTCTACCACAAACTAAACAACAATTTTATATTGAACGTAGTATTCTTGATGAACTTGATAAATCAAATCAACCAAAAACAGAATTAGCTATACAACATGACCATCATCTTCCTTTCCAAGTCACCTTAAAACACGATGAAGTCAAATATATTTGTTTTAAACCTTCTTAAAAATCATCATAAGGTTGTATCGTTTAAATTATGTGCGATAAGGATATATACAATAATAAGGAGATGATAATTTTGAATAAACAACAAGTGACAAGAGCAATAGAAAAGGTATTAAGTTCTTCAAAAATTGGTGTCCTATCAACCGCACATCATAATAAACCTAATAGCAGATATATGGTCTTTTACAACGATGGCTTAAACTTATATACAAAAACGAATATCAATTCACTAAAAGTCGAAGAAATAGAAAATAATCCTGATGCTTACATTTTATTAGGCTATAACGAAACAACAAACAATAGCTTTGTTGAAATAGATGCCACTATAGAAGTTGTCAAAGATCAAAAAGTTATTGATTGGTTATGGGAAACTCAAGACAAAACATTTTTCAATTCAAAAGAAGATCCAGAATTATGTGTACTCAAAGTTATACCTCGTTCAATTAAATTAATGAATGATGATGAATTAGATACGCCAGTTACAATTGAGTTATAAAATCATATCAAAATTTACCGTATTATAATCATTTTAGATTATGATGCGGTTATTTATTGTCCATTTTTTGTCAATCATATCATCAAGCTCCATTTTATAAACTTTATTTTCTTTATACGACAATATATAATTGCAAAATGACTTAAAATTATGTATAAATGAATTAATATAGATAAAGGAGTTTTCAATAATGAAAAATAAAAAAGGATTAGGTATAGGCCTTATCGCAGTTATGGTTATTGTATGTATTGTACTAGTAATCATGATGTTCGTGGGTGGTAAGAAAGATTCATACTACGGTATTATGAAAGATAGCACGACTATCGATAAAATGATAAATACTAAAAATGAAAAAATTGAAAAAAACGTAGAATTACCTAAAGATGCTAATGTGTCAGTTAAAAAAGAAGATTTTGTTATGCTCTTTAAAGATGAAAAAACTGGAAAAATTACTAAAGTTAAGAAAGTTGATCACGATGACGTACCTCATGGTTTAATGTCAAAAATCCATGATATGGGTAATATGAAACACGGAATGTAGAAGTATTAAAACTTGCATTTAAATTAGAACAATTTAGCACAAAGATGATTTTAAACTAAAAAATCATTTTTGTGCTTTTGTTTACATTTTTTAAAAAATGCATAAGAGCCACTAACAATCACAGATTGTTTTGCTTTTGTTTACATTTTTAAAAATGCATAAGAGCCACTAACAATCATAGATTGTAAGTGGCTCTAAAATGTCAGATATATAAATTTTTTAAATTGAATTTAAGTAGTTTTGACCTTTCTCTTTATCATAGACGTTTTCCCATTTAGCAATAACAACTGTTGAGAGTGCATTACCAATAACATTAACACATGTACGCACCATATCTAATAAACGATCAACGCCAATAATTAAAGCAAGACCTTGTGCTGGTATGTTCATAGAACTTAATGTTGTTAATAAAACTACAATAGATACGCCCGGCACCCCAGCCATACCTTTTGAAGCAATCATAAGTGTGGCCATTAATACAAGTTGTTCAGTTAATGATAAATGTATATTATACATTTGAGCAACAAATAAAGCAGCTATAGATTGATATAAAGCTGAGCCATCTAAATTAAATGAATAACCGATAGGAATAACAAATGAAGTAACATCTTTTGGCGAACCAAAGCGTTCCATTTTCTTCATCATAATCGGCAATACTGCTTCTGAACTTGAAGTAGAAAAGGCAAGTAACAATTCACTTTTAAGTATCTTCATGATTGAAAAAATACTTATTCCAACCATTCTTGCAACAATTCCTAATACTACAATAACAAAGAAAACCATAGCAAATACTACAACAACTAATAATTTAAATAATGGAATTAATGCAGAAGCACCAAAAGTCATTACTGTCGTACAGATAAATGCAAATACTCCAATTGGAGCTAATTTTAAAATTTTATTGATCATCCAAAATACAGCTTCTAAAGTACCATTTAAGAATCCTTTAACGGGTTCTGCTTTTTCTCCTATCGCAGCTAATCCTAATCCAAAAAATACTGCGAAAAAGATAATCGGTAATAACTCACCTTTTGCCATAGATTCAAATAAATTCGTTGGCACAATATGAACTAATGTATCTATAAGATGATTACCATAAGTAGTCGCTTGTTCTGCTGAATGTGCAGATGATTGATATTTAGTAATATCGCCTTTAGGTAATTTATCTGGATCTAGACCTGAACCTGGTTTGAATAGATTACCAATGATAAGACCTAAACCTATAGCGATAGTTGTAATAATCTCAAAATAAAGGATTGCTTTCCATCCATAGCTTCCTACCTTTTTAGAATCCCCTAAATTTGAAATAGATAAGGCTAATGAACAAAATACAATCGGAATGATGATCATCTTAATTAAATTTAAGAACACATCACCAAATGGCTTAATATAATTTGCAACATCATCTTGTCCATATAGTAATAGACCAGCGATGACACCGAGTACCAAAGCAATAATTACTTGCGTTGGTAGACTTATTTTTTTCTTGAATAGAGCCATTATGCAAACTCCCCTTCATCTGACATCACTTAATTATATCAGATAATATCAAAATAGCTATATAATTTTTTTATTAAAAATACATGCATGCTGCATTTCTTCCTATTAAAAACAACACTAAAAACACACAGTTCTATGTTTAAATAAAACTGTGTGTTAATCCTTTATTTAGAAGGTTTATATTTTTGATCAAAATCACTATGTTTTGCTTTTTTAATACTTTTCTTCGTTTCGCTATCAAAACCTTCAATGAATATTCCTTTTGAAGTACTGATAGGTTGAATCACATATGTCACGTTAGGTTCATCTTTGAAAACGACTTCTTTATAGTATAGCCCCTTTTTAGTGCTATATGATGTTTTGTCTTTTTTCACTTTATCATTAAGATGATGGTCGCTCATATAGCTATCAATCAGTTCAAGATTTTTATGACCTTGATAAGCTTTGAGTCCAAAGAAAAATGCAATTGCTAATATTAGAGAGATAATCAAAATAATGATTACCCTAAAAATAACCTGTTTCTTACTCATTATTATAGAAACTCCTTTTATCTTATCACACACAATTATAAACGATTAATTCGTATAGAAAAGAAAGATTTAGTTAAATTGTAACAAAATGTTCGTTTGTAAATGTGAAAATTTTGAGAAGTTTTATAAAAACTCCCTTACATCATCAATTCGAAGTCTCACTGAATCGTGTGCATCTTGTGCTTTTTTACCTATAGCAATCGCTAAAACTGGCAGATATCTGTCAGAATCATAACCGATAATATCCGCAATATTTTCTTTATCGAAGCCGCCAATAGGGTTTGTATCGTATCCATGAGCTTTCGCTGTAAGCATTAATTGCATTGCCATTAAACTACTATCTATATTCACAATATCTTTCATGCCTTCTCTAGATAAGTTTTTATAATAGGGTAATATCCAATCTAACAGTTGTGCTTTGATATCTTCTGTCATCAATTGTTGTTCTACAGCATCGCCATAAATCTGTTCAGCTTTTTCGTAGTTTTGTAAATCTCCAAAAATAATTAACATAGCTGAGGATGTTGTTAACTGTCTGGAATTGAATCCAAATGATTCTTTAACTTTTTCTTTCATTTCATCACTTTCTACAACAGCAATTCTCCATGGTTGCATATTAACCGATGATGGTGCTTTAGTTGCTTTAGTAATGATTTCATCCATTTCTTCTCGAGGAATTTTATAATTCTCATCAAATACCTTTACTGATTTTCTACTGTTAAGCACTTCGTTAAAATCATTTATACGTGTCAATTTTCGTACTCCTCCATTTTTTAAAAAATTGTTTTATTATCAAATTAAACTCATTCAAATATTTGATAAATTTAATTTAAAGCAATTTGAATTATAGTGATGAGATCAATACTTGACAAGTGATACGCTTCATAATATTGTTACCTTAACAAGGAGTGATTAAATGTATGTAGAGAATAGTTATTTGAGCAAACAATTATGTTTTTTATTTTATGTTTCCTCTAAAGAAATCATCAAAAAATATACAGATTACCTAAAAGAGTATGGTCTTACATACACAGGTTATATTGTATTAATGGCGATAGAAGATGATGAGAAACTTAACATTAAAAAACTAGGCGAAAGAGTCTTCTTGGATTCTGGCACGCTAACACCATTATTAAAAAAATTAGAGAAAAAGAATTATGTCATTCGAACTCGTGAAGAACAAGATGAACGTAACCTTCAAATTTCTTTGACAGAACGTGGCAAGGATATTCAAAATGTTCTATCTGATATTTCACAAAGTGTTTTTAATGAATTTAATATTACTCAAGAAGAAACCCAAAATTTAGTTGAAGACTTGCAAAATTTTGTAACGAAAAATTTTGATAAAACAGTGGAAAAGTGATACTTATAGAGACTAGAGACAAAAGTAAGCTTTTTAAATACAACAAAACTTTCAACTTTAGCAATAGCGACACAATTTAATAGTAATAGTATGTCTAAAGTAAGCTTTTGTCTTATTCTCTCGTACAGTCAGTATATTTTTTTACACCTAATTCCTACTAAACTTATCTAAATACCTCTTTTTTACAAGTTACATCACTTTATTTATACGTTATCAATTACAAACATTGTAAAGATCACTAGTGAATGATTATAGATAATTTAATAATTATCCATTTTAACATCTGAAAATGTAAATTAAGTTGGTATTTAAATAGACTATCAAGATGTAGTGTTGTTTGTTTTGCTTCATATAAAGGAGGTTGAAAGAAGCAATGGTATAGCTATTTTGATGGAAGTAGAGTGTGTGATTGTAAAAGCAGTTATTCACATATATAACAACGTGGAATTATGTTAAAACATTAAGATATACGTATATTTTTTTAAATGATTTTTCAACTGCCAATGTCTTAAAAAGATGATTGTTTCATAATTCATTGACAGTTTTTGATTTAGTATGTGTATGAAAACTGACTGCTAGTTATTTCATTCTAATGAAACGAAAAATAGCAAAATTTTTTGAATCATTTATTTTGATATTAAACAAAAATGTGCCCTAATTTGAACACAATTTGATGCTCACCTTAGGACACAATTTTTATTTATATACGAACAGCTTTTTATTTTTTATTTAAATGAATCATTGTAATAAGAGCAATTACACCAAATATAGCTAAGAAGAAAAAAGCGAGATGACTTGAACCAGTGATACTCGTCACAAAAGTAATCACTAGTGGTGGGAAGAAACCACCTAGTCCCCCCATCATGGATACAATACCATTCGCTGAACCTGCTTCTTTAGAAAAGTATGAAGGTACTAATTTAAATATTAAACCATTACCTATACCCGCACAGATACTAATTGCTAAACAGCCTATTGTAAACAGAACAATATGACTAGATAAGCTTAAAATAAGTGCACCAATAATCATTATCACGAAGTCGATGATAAGCGCTTGTACTGCATTAAATTTATCACCTATAATTCCGCCAACGGGTCTCAGGAACGTCGCTAGTGCTATAAATATACCTGAACGAATACCCGCATCAACTTTATCAATACTAAAATGATCAACTAGGAAGTTCGGTAAAAAAATCCCAAAAGCCACAAAAGCTCCAAAAGTAATAAAATACCACAAACTTAAATAATACAACTTATAATTCTTAGATAGGTCTTTGACTTGAGCCATCAAAGGAATCTTCACTTTTGGCTCATTTTTATCTCCTAAAAGAAACATTAAAATTGCAAATATACTAAGAATAATTAAATAACTACGAACTGTATTTTGCCACCCAATTGCACCTGCTAACACTGGGGCACAAAATGAGGATACTGCAGTACCAATATTACCTACACCATATATACCATTTGCTAGACCAACTTTGTCTTTTGAAAAGTATTTGGGTACAGAAGTAACACCCACTGAAAAAATTGCGCCACCAATTCCTAGAAAGAATCCTGATAGCATTAGCATACCGGGTGATTGAGCTTGACCTAAAAGAAAAATTGGAAGTAATAATACAATAAAACTCCAGAAAAACACCCATTTAGCTCCTACAATGTTAGTTAAGTACCCAAATGGCACACGTAGTACAGAACCTAAAATAACAGGAATAGCTAAAATGACAGATATTTGTCCCGGAGAAATATCAATATCTTGTGAAATAAATGGCATCAATGGAGAAATAATACTCCAAGCCATAAAGCCAGCGACCAAACTCAATGTCTGTAACGTAAGCTGAGAAACACCCTTTTTCATGTTCATTTTGATTCACCTTCATCTGATTTAATTATAAGGTGTATTGGTACTTTGTGAGGGCTTAATAAGAGGTCAAAATTAATTATATAAAACAAAATTAAACAAAGTACCAATCACACATTCATTTTAATATGTTTGTGAAAATATGAACATAAGGATATACCCTGATTTTACTTTTATTTTTCCCTATATAAAGCTACAAAAAAAGGACTACTTAGCCATAGACTAAGTAAGCCCTAATAATCAGTCATGATATACATTTAAAATTCTAATAATTTTTTCTTTAAGGCATATTCAACTAATTCAGGTTTACTCTTTAAATTTAGTTTCGTCATAATATGCGTTTTATGTGCTTCTACCGTTTTTACTGATACAAACAACTTTTCTGCAATATCTTTATTGCCATAGCCTTTAGCTATAAGAGGTAATATTTCTAACTCTCGTTTCGATAAAATTTTAAATGGATCTGAAGAGGATGACACTTCATCCGTTTGAGATTGATTGACAAACTCATTGACTAAAGACGTCGTCAATTTCATATCAACATAAGTTTCACCTTGATATACTGTACGTACGGCCAATATTAATTGCTCATCAGGTGAATTCTTTAAAATATATCCTTTAGCACCACTTTTTAACACATGAAATAAATATTCTTCGTCATCAAACATCGTAAGTATTAAAATTTTAGTTTCAGGAAAACTTTCAGAAATTTTACTGGTTGCGATTAAGCCAGACTCTCCTGGTGGCATGCTCAAATCTAATATTAAAACATCTGGTTGATGTTCTAACACTTTTTGGTAAGCTTCAACCCCGTCAGCTGCAGTTGCAACAACTTCCATATCTTCTTGATAATTTAATATCATTGAAAATCCTGTCCTAACAACTGCATGGTCATCCGCTATAACTATTTTCACTTCAATTCCCCCAACTTACATCATCAACTTAAATCGGTATATCTAATGTAATTATAGTACCTCTATTAATATGTGTCTCTATATTAACGTGACCGTTAACTAAATCTGCACGTTCTCTCATCCCGTACAATCCAAGTCCAGAGCCTTTAGGGTGATGATCTAAACTAAACCCTTTACCTCGATCCACAACTTCTGCTACAAGCTGCTTACCATCACTATGCGTACTTACCTCAATTTCATTAACCCCAGCATATTTTAGAGCATTAAATACCCCCTCTTGAACTACACGATACACAACTGTTTCAATTTCACTATCAAAACGCATGCCTTTAATATTCGAATCATATTTAATATGCATACCATAATTTTCTTCAAACTGTTTAAAATATGATTTAAAAGCTGCTTCAATACCTAAGTCATCGAGAGAAGAAGGTCGTAATTCAACAGACATATTTCTAATATCATCAATAAGCTGTGATAATAGTCCTTCTATACGTTGAGATGTTTCAGCTAACACCTTATCCTTGTACTTATACTTCAAAAGCCTTAGTTCAACATCTATATTAAGCATATCCTGTATTACACTATCATGTAATTCTCTAGAAATACGCTTCCGTTCATTTTCTTGTGCTTGAATTGAACGATGTAACATTTTTTGTTGATACATCTTTTCTTGCCTTTCAATCTGAGGCGCCACATTCTGTAATGTAAATGCACTAATACCTCTTTGTTCATCAATATTTTGATACATAGCTGTAAAAGGCTTAATTTCGTTATCTTTTGTCTTCATAAATACTTGGAAATTTGAATGTTGTAATTGCGTTGTTTCTAAAAAACAATCTTTACACGATTGTACATCATATTCATTAGAGTATCCTTCACATCGATGACAAATCGCATTTGTCATAGCATTATAATTATCTTCTTCAGTTAAAATATCTTTTGCTGCGTCATTCATAGCAATAATTTTTCCATACCTATTAACAAAGACAATTTTCTCGTTCGTGGTTTCATAATAATTCTTAAGTAATTGCTCTAAACTTAAATCAGTTTGCTCCAACATATTTACCACCTAGTTTATTTCTGTAAAAATACCGATTTGTTTTTCAATATTAAGTTGGTCCAATGACTGAGGTAACGGCTGATGATTTCTTTGACCTAATAGTAAAACGCCATACATTGAATTTTCTAACCATAAAGGTACTGCAACTACAGCTGTCAATGACTCACTAAGAATGATTGGAAATTTAACTTTCTCTTCTGGAGATAAAGCTGTATCTACATCAGCAATAACCATACGTTTACCGGTTTTCATCACCATTCCAGCAAGCCCTCTACCCTTTCTCAAAATGATAAGTTTATATCTATCATTTGTATTACCTGAAACATATTGCCATTTAATTGGTGATGAAGTGTGATGATAATCATATAAAGCGATACCACCAAAATCATAACCCTCTTGCGCTCTCAACTTATCTAAATTCATTTGTAAATGTTGATTATGTTTTAAAGATTCTGGTTCCACACTTTCACCTCATAATAAATTAAATTTTGTTTTTGCGATAAACAATGTATCTTCTATTCATATAAGACAGTGGTACACTCCAAACATGTACTAAACGAGTAAATGGCCAACACGCAAATACTGTAAACCCTAATAATATGTGCAGTTTAAACGACCAAGGCACGTTTAACATTAAGTCAGCATTTGGAGAAAACATGAATAAATGTCTAAACCATATCGCAATGGTTTGACGATAATCAAATTCAGGTTGAATCGCATTGGTTACAAGCGTAGAATAACAACCCATTATTAAAATAATCAACAAAACGAGATTTACGAATATATCTGAAAATGAACTTAATCGTCTAACATTTTTGATGGATAGTCGTCTTAAAGTTAGCAACAACATTCCTATTAATGTTATTATACCAAAAACACTACCTATATAAACTGCACCTATATGATAGATATGATTATTTACACCTATCGCCTCTAACCAATTAGCGGGAATCAATAATCCCACAACATGACCAAAGAACACCGGAATAATACCTAAATGAAAAAGTAAACTTCCCCATTTTAATTGTTTCTTTTCAATCATTTCACTCGACTTTGCTGTCCATGAAAATTGATCGTATTTATATCTTGCGATATGTCCAATAACAAATATTGCTAAACATAAATATGGATAAATAATCCATACAAATTGATTAAGCATGATTTTCCACCTCTTTCAAAGGCATGATACACGCTTTTAACGTTTTTCTTAATGCACTGACAACATATGCATAGGGATTATTGTTTTCAGCAAGGGTATTTGCCATTTCATATGTGCCATCTTCAATAATCATAATGACTAGTTGAAGGTTTTCCTGTGCTCGACTATCATTTTTAAAATCAGCAACTTGCAAAAACTGTAGCATCAATGGAAGAAAATCAGATAATTCATTATCAACCATTTTTAGTCCAAACATTTCGTATAAAACCTTCAATTTAGCTAGCATTTGTCCACGTTCCTTTTGCGTGTCAAATTTATTAAATGTCATATAGAGTGGGTGTTTTTTACTAAAATCAAATGTATCTGTATAGATAGCTTTAATTTCTGACAAAGTATAATTCATCATGATTTCTCTATATGCAAGCAATTCTTCATAGCCAGGATGAGACTTAGAAATGGTTTCTTCAAATATTTTTGGGTGAAATGTCATTTTTTCTGGAAAATTCATTTGTTGACCAAGATAGCCTAAGCTATCTTGGTATAGACTTAATTGTTCAAGGTTAATCACGGAAGATCCCTCCATAGAAATTTTCATTATAAATTTCTTGTCCAGTTTTACCTGATTGAACTGCAACACCACAACCTTCACAATTAGAGCCAAAGTACTCTCCACCATAACCTTGACTTCCTTGCGCTTTATAAGTATCTAAATATGTTTCTTTATGAGAAGAAGGCACAACAAAACGATCTTCATATTTAGCAATACCTAGTAAGCGATACATTTCAGTCATCTGTCTTTCAGTAAGTCCTAATCGTTCTAATTTAGATGTATCGAAAGGTTGGTTTGTTATTTTAGAACGCATATAACTTCGCATCATGGCCATTTTTTGCAAGCCCTCTTTAACAGGTTCTGTGTCGCCAGCAGTTAATAAATTTGCTAAGTATTGAATAGGTAAACGCATTTCCTCAATAGCTGGGAATATCATATCTGGATTTTGACCTGCATTTTCACCTTCGAAATAACTCATAATAGGACTTAAAGGTGGACAATACCACACCATTGGCATAGTTCTAAATTCAGGATGCAATGGAAAGGCCATTTTATATTCTATTGCCAATTTATACACTGGTGAGTTTTGAGCTGCTGTAATCCATTCTTGATTTATTCCATCTTTTTCAGCTTGAGCAATGACTTCCTCATCAAATGGATCAAGGAATAGGTCTAATTGTTTTTCGTATAAGTCTTTTTCATCTTTAGCTGAAGCCGCTTCTTGAACACGATCTGCGTCATATAATAAAACACCTAAATATCTCATACGTCCTGTACAAGTTTCTGAACATACGGTTGGCATACCAGCTTCGATTCGTGGGAAACAAAATGTACATTTTTCAGCTTTATTTGTTTTCCAGTTAAAATATACTTTTTTATACGGACATCCAGTCATACAGTATCTCCAACCTCGACAAGCTTCTTGATCGACGAGAACAATACCATCCTCATCTCGTTTATACATAGCTCCTGATGGACAGGATGCTACGCAACTTGGATTCAAACAGTGTTCACATAGTCTTGGTAAATACATCATAAATGTCTCATCGAATTGAAATTTAATATCTTCTTCTATTTTCTGAATATTTGGATCCTCTGGTCCTGTAATGTGGCCTCCAGCTAAATCATCTTCCCAGTTTGGTCCCCATTTAAGATTCAATCTATCACCTGAAATTAAAGAGTGTGCTGTCGCCACGGGAGAGTGTTGTCCTTGTTTGGCATTGGTTAAATGTTCATAGTTATATGTCCACGGTTCATAATAATCTTGAATGAGTGGCATGTCAGGATTATAGAAGATTTTACCTAAAGCAATTTTTGACCATCTATTACCAGATTTTAATTCAAGCTTTCCTTTTTTATTTAGCACCCAACCACCTTTATATTGTCCTTGGTCTTCCCATCTTTTTGGATATCCTACGCCCGGTTTCGTTTCTACGTTATTAAACCACATATACTCTGCACCAGGTCGATTTGTCCATGTGTTTTTACATGTCACACTGCAAGTATGACAACCAATACATTTGTCTAGATTCAATACCATTGCAACTTGCGCTTTAATCTTCAAGCCAATTGACCTCCTTCATTTTTCTAACAGCTACATACTCATCTCTTTGATTTCCAATTGGTCCATAATAGTTAAAGTGATAACTAATTTGTGCATATCCTCCTACTAATTGAGTAGGTTTCAAGTGAATACGAGTAGGTGCATTATGAGAACCTCCACGAGTATCAGTAATTTCAGAACCAGGTGTCTCTATGTGTTTATCTTGTGCATGATACATAAACATTGTGCCTCTAGGCATACGATGAGATGTTACAGCTCTGGCAGTAACAACTCCGTTTCTGTTGTATACTTCTAACCAGTCGTTATCATTAATGCCATGGTCAGCTGCGTCTTCATTTGAAATCCATACAACCGGCCCACCTCTAAACAATGTCAACATGCGTTCATTATCTTGATAAGTTGAATGAATGTTCCATTTTCCATGAGGTGTAAGGTATCGAAGCACTAATGTATCTTGTCCACCTTTAACTTTTTTATCACGAGCACCAAATACCATTGGAGGTAAAGTAGGTTTATATACCGGTAAACTTTCTCCAAATTGTTGGAATACCTCATGATCTATATAATAACTTTGACGTCCAGTTAGCGTTCTAAATGGCACTAAACGTTCCACATTAGTTGTAAACGGTGAGTAGCGTCTTCCATCTTTATTAGAGCCAGGGAATACTGCAGTTGGAATCACTTCTCTTGGCTGAGAAGTAATGTTTAAAAATGATATCTTTTCAGAAGCACGTTCTTTAGAAATATCTTTAAGTTCCATACCTGTTTGATTTTCTAAATCTTCATATGACTTTTGTGATAATTTGCCGTTTGTAGCAGAGGATATATTCAAAATGACATCTGCTACTTTTCTCGCTGTATCTATTCTCGGTCTATCATTTTTAACTGAAGTAGTATTATCATCATTCCAAGTTCCAACCATACTTTTAAGTTCTTCGTACTCTTCACTAACGCTATAACTCACCCCATGGGCACCTATTTTTCCTTTTTCTAGTTTTGGACCAACAGTAACGAATTTATCGTAAATTTGTGTATAGTCTCGCTCTACTATAGAAAAATTAGGCATTGTTTTACCTGGTACACCTTCAATTTCTCCCTTAGACCAATCTTTTACAATACCGTATTCAGTTGAAATTTCTTGTTTAGAATCATGTCCTAATGGCGTAGTTACGACATCTTTAAATTTACCTGGAAGATAATCTTTGGCCATTTCTGAAACAGCTTTACTTAGAGTTTTATAAATATCCCAGTCCGAACGCGATTCCCATAATGGGTCGATCGCTGGATTAAATGGATGAATAAATGGATGCATGTCTGTAGAAGATAAATCATGTTTTTCATACCAAGTTGCAGCAGGTAAAACGATATCTGAATATAATGGCGTTGCAGTCATTCTGAAATCAAGTGATACTAATAAATCGAGTTTCCCTTCTGTATCCTCGCGCCATTTAATTTCCTCTGGTTTATCATCTTCATTTGGCTCTGCCATTAAACCAGAGCGCGCACCTAACAAGTGCTTCATAAAGTATTCTTGTCCTTTAGCTGAACTAGAAATTAAATTAGATCTCCATACAAATAATGTTTTAGGATGGTTTTTTCTTAAATCTGGATCTTCTATCGCAAATTGTGTATCTTTATTTTTAACTGATTCAATCGCTTTTTGTAGGATAGCTTCATTTGAATCATCACCTTCATCTTTAGCGTCTTCTCCAAACAATAGACTGTTTTTATTAAACTGTGGATATGAAGGCAACCAACCCATACGAGCAGCCGTTACATTGTAATCAGCTGGATGTTGATGCTTAATATTTTCAGCTAATGGTGATTTCAATTTATCTACATTTGATTCTTCATACTTCCATTGATCTGTAGCGAAATAAAACCAACTTGTACCATTTTGTAAACGTGGAGGACCTTGCCAATCTTTAGCAAATGCAATAGTATTCCATCCTTCAATTGGTCGACATTTTTCTTGTCCAACATAGTGTGCCCAACCACCACCGTTAACACCTTGACATCCACACAATAGTACTAAGTTAAGTATTGAACGATAAATAGTATCCGAGTTAAACCAATGGTTGATACCAGCCCCCATAATAATCATTGAACGTCCACCAGTATCAATAGCATTTTGTGCAAATTCTTTTGCCACTTTCGTCACTAACTCTTTTTTGATACCTGTAATTTGTTCTTGCCAAGCGGGCGTATATTTAGAAGATGCGTCATCATATGATGTAGCTTCTAGTTCGTGTTCAAAACGTTGGACACCATATTGACTCGTCATTAAATCATAAACCGTAGCGATTTTAACTTTCTCTCCGTTAGCTAATTGAATAGTTCTCGTTGCAATAGGTCTCTCAAAGATGCCATCACCACTGCTATCAAAGTATGGAAATTGAATCGTATCAACATGATAGTCACTTTCAGCCATTGATAACATTGGATCAATCGGTGTACCGTCCTCTGTTTCAAGTTTCAAATTCCATTTTTTACCTTCTTCCCAGCGTTGGCCCATTGTGCCATTAGGAACAAGTAATTGTTGACTCAATTTGTCTTGAATAACTGGCTTCCATTCATTATTTTCACCTGACATCCCTAAATCAGAAGCACGCAAGAATCTACCTGCTTTATAGCCATTCTCATCTTCATCTAACATAATGACAAACGGCATATCAGAATATTGCTTAGCATAGTTAATAAACATATCATTCGGATGATTTTCATAATATTCCTGTAAAATAACATGTGTCATTGCTTGTGCAATCGCTGCATCTGTACCCGGATGTGGTGCAAGCCAATGATCGGCGAACTTAACATTCTCAGCATAATCAGGTGCTACTGAAATAACTTTCGCCCCTTTATATCTAACTTCAGTCATAAAATGTGCGTCAGGTGTACGTGTTAATGGAACGTTTGATCCCCACATCATAATGTATGAAGCATTGTACCAATCACTGGATTCTGGCACGTCTGTTTGCTCACCCCAAATTTGTGGAGATGCAGGTGGTAAATCAGCATACCAATCGTAAAAACTTAACATTTCTCCACCTAACAAATTAATAAATCTTGCTCCTGAAGCATAACTAATCATCGACATAGCAGGAATAGGAGTAAATCCAGCAATACGATCCGGCCCATCTTTTTTTATGGTGTATAAAATTTGAGCTGCAATGATATCTGTGACATCTTTCCAATTTGCTCTGACGTGTCCACCTTTACCTCTTGCTTCTTTATATTGTTTCGCTTTTTCTTCATTTTCTACGATGGATGCCCATGCCGCAATTCGATTTCCCTTTTGTTCTTCAAGCGCTTCGGTCCATAAATCTAATAATTTACCTCTAATATAAGGATATTTAACTCTTAACGGACTATATTCATACCAAGAAAATGATGCACCTCTCGGACAACCTCTTGGCTCAAATTCTGGCATATCAGGTCCACAACTTGGATAATCAATTTGTTGATTTTCCCATGTAATTACGCCGTTTTTGACAAATACTTTCCATGAACATGATCCAGTACAGTTAACACCATGCGTCGTTCTCACAACTTTGTCGTGGCTCCATCTTTCTCTATACATCTTTTCCCATTCTCGACTTTTATGCTCTAATACCGACCAATTTCCATTAAACTTTTCTGTCGGTTTAAAGAAATTCAATCCAAATTTTCCCATTTTATTAATCCTCCCACCATACAAGGTTATATCCTTTCTCAATGCATAGGTATTGTGTCTTATCTTTATTGTACATTTTTTCACAAAGCCATTATATTAGGGAATGTCCTAATTGATGTTAGAGATTCCCTAAAAAATAAGGCCTACAAATTCATAATGAACTTGTAGACCCAAATGTTTTATACATATATTGTTTTAATACTCTTGTGTTGAATCATTTCGTTATACACGTTTTGTTGAGAAATGTGGTAGCTATGGTCAAAATCAATCAGACATTGGATTCCTTCATCATATAAAGTTTCAGCCCTTGCAATTGCACGTTCTTTATCTCCCTTGATTAAATATAGATTTCCCTTGTCATTCTTATTATTATTCAATAACGTACGATTAATGTCATCAAGTATATTACCTAAAATGCATATGCCTGGATGACCTTCTAGTTGTTGAGAAACCAATTGTTCTTCAATCGTACTTAAATGACCTATAACAATCTTTTCATTGTAGCAGGAAGCATTAAACACTATTGCAATGGGGTAGTCTTCATTCGTATATGATTCAATTTGTTTAATAATTTGACCTAATCTTTTCACACCCATATAAATAGCTAAAGTGCCTCCATTAATCAAGTTCCTAATATCCGTATCGTGATTAACCGAATCTTTAAAATGACCAGTTGAGAAGGTCACACTCGGTGCGATAGAACGCATCGTTAATCCTATATTCATAGTTGCTACAGCAGCACTTGCTGATGTCACACCAGGGACAATCTCGTAATGAATATGATGATTTTCTAATGTTTGTACTTCTTCTATAATTCTACCAAAAATCGCAGGATCTCCCCCCTTTAGTCTCACCACACATTGATATTGATTAGCTGCTTCAACAATTTTTTGATTAATCTCCTCTTGTTGAATGTGTTTACAATAAGGTTTCTTTCCCACATTGATCACTTTTGTTTGAGAAGAAGCATACTGCAAGATGAAAGGATTTACGAGACGATCAAATAAAATCACGTCAGCTGATCTAATTAATCGTTCAGCTTTTTTAGTTAATAAGTTTGGATTGCCTGGTCCTGCACCGATTAGATAAACTGTGCCAGGATAAGTTATAGACATAAGTAAATATCTCCATCAATAACTTCTACTTCATATGTTTCTACACATCCTGTATCAGGTTGTTGTACTTCTCCAGTTTTTAAAGCTATTTTTTGATCGTGTAACGGACAGTAAACATAATCACCACTTACAGTCCCTTCAGACAACGGTCCTTCTTTATGTGGACATATATTTCCAATGGCATATAAATCACCATTATCTGTGAGAAAAATACCTATTTCTTTTTCGTTTACAACTACTTTTTTGCCTATTTGAGGAATCATTTCATTCATTGTTGTAACTTTAACCTTTTCTTTAGCTTTCATTCTTACACCTTCTCAACTTCAAAGATTTTTTGTGCTTCTTTATTTTCAACAATAGCTTCCCATGGTTCATTCTCAACAGCTTTTTTGGCTTCCATAATTCTTAAATACAGTTCTTTTTGCTTTTCTTGATTTAATAAGACATTCTTGACATTTTCAAAGCCCATACGTTCTAACCATGGTGCTGTTCTTTCAGCGTAAATACCTGTTTCTCTGTAATATTGCATGAGGGCACCACATAATTGAATCACTTCATCTTCGGTTTCAACTGTCGTTAACAATTTACCTACAGTAACATCAGTGCCACCATTACCTCCTATAAATATTTGGTAGCCGTTTTCAACAGATATGACACCAAAATCTTTAACACCAGACTCTACACAACTTCTCGGACAACCTGATACTCCCATTTTAAATTTATGAGGCGTATCAATATATTCAAATGTTTTTTCAAGTCTTATTCCTAGTCGAGTTGTGTATTGTGTACCAAAACGACAAAACTCTTTACCAACACAACTTTTAACAGAACGCGTCTTTTTACCATAAGCAGAAGCAGAACGCATTCCTAGATCTTTCCAAACTTGTGGTAATTCTTCTTTCTTCAATCCATATAAACCTACACGTTGCGAACCTGTTACTTTAACAAGTGGTACGTTATACTTTTTAGCAACTTCTCCTAATCGAATAAGTTGGTCAGCATCTGTAACACCACCGCGCATTTGAGGGATCACTGAGAAAGTACCATCATTTTGTATATTTGCATGATATCTTTCATTAGCGAAGCGAGAGTTTTTTTCATCTCGATGTTCAAAAGGATAAACCATATTTAAATAATAATTAATTGCTGGTCGACATTTAGGACAACCATCTTTATCTTTGAAATCAAGAACGTGTCGTACTTCTTTTGATGTTTTGAGATTTTTAGCTCTGATTTGAGTTACAATTTGGTCTCTTGTTAAATCAGTACATGGACAAATACCTGTTGGTTTTGCTGCAATAAAGTCGTCACCTAATGTATATTGTAATAACTCACCAATTTGACCTTTACACTTACCACATGAATTACCTGCTTTTGTTGCTTTAGTCACTTCATCTACAGACGTTAAGCCTTTAGTTGTTATAGCATTGACAATTGTTCCTTTATCAACACCATTACATCCACAAATCGTTTCATCATCAGACATATCAGCGATAGATGTCCCCGCATCTTCATCACCTTTATGCAATAAAGAAACAAGTGTATAATCTTCAAGCGTTTCATGTTTTTTCATCATATTATAAAATCGTGATCCATCATCAGTATCACCATACAAGACAGCACCAACGACTTGACCTTGACTTAAATACACTTTTTTGTAGATATTGTCGACACTATTAAAAATTTCTACACCATGGACATCTTCATCTTCAACAATTTGCCCTGCGCTATATAAATCACAACCAGATACTTTAAGTGAAGTGAAAGTAGTAGATCCTTTATAACCTTTTGTTTCTTTACCAGTTAAATAATCTGCTAGCACTTTGCCTTGTTCATAAAGTGGCGCCACCAATCCATAAACTTTCCCATCATGTTCGGCACATTCACCGACTGCATAAATATGAGAATCAGATGTTTGCATATAATCATTTACAACAATACCTCTATTGACATCTAATCCACTATCTTTAGCAACTTCAGTATAAGGTCTGATACCAACAGCCATAACTACTAAATCTGTTTCAATCACCCGACCGTCAGCTAATTTAATAGCTTCAACATCTTTATCACCAATGATTTCTTTAGAATTTGCTTGAAGTTCAATCTTCATACCTTGCTTTTCTAAATCCGCTTTAAGCATTTCTCCGGCTTTACGATCCAATTGCATTTCCATGAGCCAATCAGCTAAATGAAGAACTGTCACTTCCATTCCTTGATCTAGAAGTCCTCTGGCACACTCTAAGCCTAGAAGACCTCCACCAATGACAACTGCGCGTTTTTTCGTTTGGGCAATTTCAATCATTTTATTTGTATCATCAATTGTTCGCCATCCAATGACACTGGGAAGATTTGAACCCGGTATAGGTAATACAAAAGCTTTTGATCCAGTAGCGAAAATACAAATGTCATACTCTACTTCAATACCTTTAGAAGTAGTAACTATTTTGTTTTCTTTATCAACTTTTTCCACTGGATCATTATTTATAAGTTCAATATTATTCTCTTGATACCAATCATAAGAATTCATAATTGTATCTTCAACGGTCATTTTCTTCTGTAAAATATTGGATAACATAATTCTGTTATAGTTCGGATAAGGTTCTTTTCCAATAATAGTAATATCAAATTGTGATTGTGAACGTTCTAAAATCTCTTCTATCGTTCTTAACCCTGCCATGCCGTTACCAATCATTACAAGTTTTTGTTTTGCCATACTTTAAATGCCCCTTTTATCAATATAAATTTTTAATACAAAACACAATGTAACTTTATAAAAGGTCAGAAATTTAATCATTTTGTATTTCTCTCTTCATGTTCATCTTATAACAAAACTTCAGTTTTTTGTGATGTAATTCACATTTAAATTTAAAATCGGGGATTTCCCTAATGGCATGGATATGGTTTTCTAGGATGAAAATGAGGTCAAAATTAAAACAAATATTATAAATTAATTAATAATATATGTTGCAATTGAAACGACACTTTACTCCATCATTTTAAACCACAAACTATTTTATAATGAGCTGCATTCACTATCGAAACAATATCATCAAGCATTAAGTAGGCTGGGACATAAAGTTCCAAGATAAGTAAATAAGGACAATTTCTATTGAAAAATATCGAAATTGTCTTTTTTATAAATTTTTGATTATTTTCAGCTCGTTGAGCTGTTACTTTTCTTATATCAAGTGCCATTAGTACAAATCCTAGTTCTCTTTTGGCTTTATTTATCCCTCGAACGGACATTCGAGTGTAACACAATATAGCCTTCATAAATCAAAAAACATGATCCACATCAAATTTTTTAGTTCTGAAAGCTTTTTATTAATTTTGTCTTTAAAATATTCCCAATTATAATTCTTCATTATTTTTTTATTTGTTTTGAATTGAAGTTCATTCATTGATGTTTCAGAGGACATTCGGAACAATCATCACATTCATATTATTTAAAGTCTCGTTTAAAACCATTTTTATCATGATGATAGGCATATCTATTAAATCCTAGTCTTTGATTGTCCAGACAAATGAATTCATCGAATTCAGTCTCGGAATTGTTTCTACAATATCATTTACATGTCATGAAATATCATTTGTGGGGATAAGAACTGAAGTTTCCATTGGTAGAGTATATTGAGTCATATTATAATCTTTGTGCATAAGGCACCTCGTTAATTTAGTTTAGTGATGTTTATTAAATTATACGAAAGTGCTTTATTTTTTTAAAGTATTACAATGTAAAATTACATATAAATACAAAGTATTTTGGCGAGACTCTTGAGGGAACAGGACAAGCTGAAGACTACAGGCTGAAGCTGTCCCCTAAGAAAGCGAAGTATTGTAAATAAAGAAGCCAGTAAATGAATTTATATAAAACTCATTTACTGGCTATTTAGCTAGGAATTATGTCCCAGCCCCCAATCTTAGCGAATCATATCATTTATATTTTTTTAATTCGTTTAAAATAATTGACACATATTAAATATCTAACGCTTCAAGTCTTTCTCTAATAATTAATCTTAAAATTGGATCAAAGTTAATCGAGGGCGTTATGTGTAATTGACTATGCAATGTCATTTCACCTAAAAGGCGTTTTACTTTATTCACTAATCTACCATCAAATAAAAATAATGGGACAATGACTAACTCGTCATATTGCTCTGAGATTTTATCTAAATCATTTTTAAATGCTAATGTCCCATATAAAGCTCTTGCATAAACAGGATGATGACTATCAAGCGTTTTAACAAATGCTTTTAATTCATCGTGTGCTTTTGTAAAACGTCCACTTCCATTTCCATGGGCAATTACTATAGTTGCTTGGGTTGAAAATTCATTGACTTTTTCATCAGCAATTCTATTTTCTACCAATGTTTTCATATATGGATGTGTACCAAGAGGCGCACTCATTTTACTATCAATTTGTGGATATCGAGCTTTCATCTCTTTAAGTATTTGTGGAATATCACTGACATAATGCATTGCACTAAAAATGAGTAAAGGTACAATACGAAATTTTGTAATTCCTTGCTTAATCATCTTCTCCATTATGATTTCAAGATTTTGTGTTTCACTTTCTAAAAAAGCTAACTCATAATAATATTGCTCATCTTTTAATAGAGTTCCGATAAATTCTTCTAAAGCTTCATTCTGATTTCCTTTTCTCATACCATGAGCGACTAGAATATTACCTATCATAATTATCCCACCCTTTTGTATTATCATTATTACGAATAATTAAATCACATTTATGTACCAATGTATATTGTAGTATCTTAAATAAATGTACTATCATAGTTGTCAAAAATTTTATTTTTTAAATTATAAGTTATATAATAAAATTCGTTGAGAGTTTATAAATATAATCATGCCAATTGTATATATATTTACTACATAATTACATTTTTAAATATCTCAAATAATTCATATTTAGAGAGGATTTCATTTATGAAAAAATTGATTACTCTTATTGTCATGATATCTTTTGTTTTAGCGAGCTGTGGGGGCACCTCAAGTACAGACAAAGACACCCTCAATGTTGAAATACCTTTAAAAACTAAATCAATTGCACCTTACGAAACTGATATCCCAGTTAAAACAGGTGCCTTGGAATCGCTTTTTAAAATGTCGAAAAATGGTAAAGTTAAACCTTTATTAGTCAAAAAATATCATCAAGTATCTGACAATCAACTAGAACTCACATTAAAAGATAATATTAAATTTCAAAACGGTCATCATTTAACAGGCGAAGCTGTAAAACGCAGTCTTGAAGAGGGAATGAAAAAAAGTGATTTGTTGAAAGGATCACTTCCTATCAAATCAATCAACGCTCATGGACAAAAAGTCACAATCAATACTAAAGAACCTTATCCAGAATTAAAGTCTGAACTCGCAAGCCCATTTGCTGCTATATACGACACAAAAGCTAAAAACAAAGTAACTGATCAACCTGTTGGTACGGGTCCTTATCAAATTGACAGTTATAAACGTTCGCAAAAAATCGTATTAAAACAATTCAAAGACTACTGGCAAGGTACGCCAAAATTAAAAAGAATTAATGTCACTTATCATGAAGATGGTAATACTCGTGTTGATCACTTATTAGCAGGCAAATCAGATTTGACTACTGATGTTCCAATTGAACGCGTTGATGATGTAAAAAAATCTAACAAAGCAAAGATTCAAAGTACATCAGGCTTTAGAACGCATTTAATGTTATACAATCATGATAGTAAAAAAGTTAATAAAAAAGTAAGAGAAGCACTAGATATGATTATTAATCGAAAAGACATTGCTAAAAATGTTTCTAAAAATTATGCTGATCCTGCATCAGGTCCTTTCAACCATCGATTAAAATCATTAGAAAAAGAGGAAATACAATCACAAGACATCAAGCGTGCAAAGGAACTTTTAGCTAAAGAAGGTTATTCCAAATCGCATCCTCTTAAATTAAACATGGTCACATACGATGGCCGACCAGAGTTGCCTAAAATTGGACAGGTGATACAATCAGAAGCTAAAAAGGCAAATGTTGATATACAATTACGCAATGTAGATGATATCGAAGGTTATCTCCAAAACAAACAGGCTTGGGATGTTTCAATGTATAGTTATTTAAGTGTGCCACGTGGTGATACAGGTTATTTCTTTAACACTGCATACTTACCTGAAGGTGCATTAAATAAAGGTAATTATAGTAATCCTAAAGTCACTCAGTTAATTAAAAAATTAAATACTACTTTCGGTGACAAACAACGTGCTCAAGTGACTAATGAAATACTAAATGAATCTAAAAAAGATGTTCCTAACAGCTATATCACTTACAACTCTCAAATAGATGGTGTGAATAATAAAGTAAGACATTTTAATGTTACACCAGAATCTATCTATTTAATTGATTATAAATTAAGTAAAAAAGAATAATAATTGATACGAGCCTTGGACAAAAATATGTCCAAGGCTTTCTTAAAGTATGCTCAGTCAATGACTGAAATAAAAATGTAATTATTCATGAGCCTGGGACATAATTCTTAGCAAAATAGCCAGTAAATGAGTTTTCATAAATTCATTTACTGGCTTCTTTATTTACAATACTTCGTATTGTTGGCTCGCTTTCTTAGGGGACAGCTTCAGCCTGTAGTCTTCAGCTTGTCCTGTTCCCTCAAGAGTCTCGCCAAAATACTTTGTATTCATATGTAATTTTACATTAAAATACTTTGAAAAAATAAGGCCCTTTCGTATAATTTAATAAATACCAATAAACTAAATTAACGAGGTGTCTTATGTATAAAGATTATAACATGACTCAACTTACTCAAACTTCAGTTCTTATCCCCACAAATGATATTTCACGACATGTAAATGATATTATAGAAACAATTCCCGAGACAGAATTCGATGAATTCATTTGTCCGAACAATAAAAGACTAGGATTTAAAAGATATGCCTATCGTCATGATAAATATAGTTTTAAACGAGAATTTAAATTAATATGAATGTGATGATGGTTCAGAATGTCCTCTAAAACAACAATGTATGAAATTCAAATCAAAAACAAATAAAAAATAATAAAAAAAGACAATTTCTATATTATTTCAATAGAAATTGTCTTTTTTTATTTATCTTGGAACTTTATGTTCCAGCCTCTTTTTGTTAGTCAAATAACTTTATGCCCCAAACTCTATAGATTGTTATCAAGTATTGTACAAATAATACAATTAGGGTCACTAAGACATTAGAATTCTATTTCATTAAGTTATCATTCTAGAACACAAAAATATTTCTAAAATGGCGGTCGGCCCAAAATGTCCTCATTAAATTGTTCTGGTATTAAAATTTTACGCATTATGACTCCTAAATCACCATCATCATTTTCATGTTTAGCGTATATTTCATAACCCCGCTTTTCATAAATGTTTAATAACCAAGGGTGCAAACGTGCTGATGTTCCTAAGGTTACCGCAGCAGCTTTTAAAGTATCGCGTAAAAATGTCTCCTCTACATATTTTAAAAGTTGACTACCATACCCTTGTCCATCATATGTTGGTCGTGTTGCAAACCACCAAACGAACGGATAACCTGAAATGGGTTTTACACTACTCCATGAATAACAGACCGTAATCGTTGAAATAATTTCTTTTTCATTTTCAAGTACAAATGTAGTATTTTGTCTTAAATTATCCCTAACCATTTCAAGATCAGCGTGAACTGATGGCCAATCAATACCAAGTTCTCTTAAAGGGGTAAAAGCAACTTGCATGATGCTATGTAATTCTTTAGCATCTTGTTCATGTGCCACCCTAATATTAATATTCGACATATTTTTCACTCCTTAAGTACTGAACATCCACATGAACAATAGATTAAATTTTTTATAAGTGCGCGTCAATAAATGTTTATTATCATTTTTATAAAGTGTCAAGATTCTATTACTGATAAAAAAACCTGGAATATCTGTAAATATCCCAGGTTTATAAACGTATAGAAGCATAAGACAGAATTCTAAATATAATAACTTTATTTTTAAAATCTAAAATAGATTTCGAGTTTGAAGTAAGGCAACGTAACAACAGAACTAAAGCCTCACTCATCTTATCTATTTCGAGATTTCATCTCTTTAATCTATATATCATTTCAATGATGCGATGATACTTTATAATTTAAACACTTTCAACATGAACCAAGACATCCATTTCTATCACTTGAAGATGTCAATATGACAAAGACTAGTGATTAAATCTCAATTACTTAATAGTCCTCTATGGTTGGAGGCTGTCACGTTTACCGTTCAAATATGCATACACTAATCCAATAAAAATGCCTCCACCGATATAGTTTCCAAGGAATGCAAAAACAATATTTTTCAGCACACCCAACCAAGATAATCCATCCATATTAAAGAACATCATACCTGCATATAATCCAGCGTTAAAAACAACGTGTTCGTAACCCATAAATACAAAGACAATCACTCCACAAGCTATAAAGAATGCTTTGGCTAGACCCTCTTTAAACTGCATTGAAATAAAAATACCGATATTAATAAAGAAATTACAAAATATACCTTTAATCAAAATATTTAACCAAGTCGATTCTACTGTTTTTTTATGTACTAATGCTGTTAAGCTATCTGTCATTTCTGGCGTCATAACATGTGCATATTTCATTAGGAAAAATAAAATAAATCCACCTAAGATATTACCTATAAAACAGAAAATAAAAATCCATATCATTTTACTTACACTAATTGCTCTATAATACCAACCAACAGTCAGATACATAAAATTACTTGTTAATAATTCAGAGTTGGTTAACACAACTAATACGAGACCTAAACTAAACGCAATAGCTCCCATCAGATTGATTAAACCGTCGTTATGCGTTGAAGCGAATTGTGTTTTAATTGCTAACATAAAAACTGTAACGATTGATAATAGAAATCCAGCCATGATTGCTTTCAACGTATATCTAATGGGTGTTTGTTTTGCCATCACTTGTTTGATTTGTGCCTGACCAACGATATTCTGAATAATAGATTTTGTTGCATAAGTATCTTCAATACTTTTGTTGTTCTTGAACATGTCTTCTCATCCTATCCACATTATTATTTTCACACTTATTATATAAGTAAGAATGACATATGTGTATATTAAATTTTATTTATAGGATATAGAAATTTTAAAAAAAGTTTATATACATAGCATTTTCAATAATTAAACAATATAACTGAAAACTTTATGACATTTCATCAAAGTGTAACGATTTACTCAAATTTTTTCACGTTTCTTTGGTTAGGTATACGATCGAGATGTATGTCACTTTTGATTTAGTAGTTTCTCTAACTGATTAAGAGTTGAATTCATACCTTGTTCTACACCCATATCTATCGCTTGCTGGGCAGCACCTTCAGTTGGAAAAGTCGATGTCGATGTTACAGTAGTCTTTCCTTTTACTTCTTCAAAATTCAAAGTAATATGCATACCAGGCATACTTGTGTCTTTTTCCCCTTTTGAGGTAGCAAAATAGTCTAAATACTCTATATAATATGGTGCATCCACTTGCAGATATTCAGCAATAGTATAACTTGTCATCTGAGGCGCTTGAATAGCATAAAAAGCGCTTTCACCTTTCGTAGCATTAAAATTATAAACTGTGACAGATGCGTCTTGAGGATGAAACCATTGTTCAAATAGTTCCCGCTTTGTATAAGCATCAAATACCTTATTAATTGGTGCACTAAAAGTTCTAGTAAAAATAATCTTATTTTTCTTTTTTTCTATCGTCATATATGTACCTCACATTTTAAAAAATCAATTGCCTCTATATTAACAAAAATAATACGCTTAAGATAATTTCATTAATTCTAAAATATCGAAGAAAATTCAGGAAAACATCACGCTTAATTTGTAGTTCTTGTTGCTAAAAACAAATTAAATATGATTAATACACGCCCCTTTTTGATTAGCAAGCGACTGTCAAAATTAAAAAACACCCGAGACAATGATTAGTCTCAGGCATTTTAAATAAATAAAGATTAATATATTAACTAATATTACAGATACTTTCACTTTTCGTTTTCTAGCAACATCTCGTAGCTAGAAAAGTCATATGGATCTTCAACCTTGGTATCATTAACAAACGCTGTAGGTGTTTGCTTGATGTGATTTTTCTTCGCAATTTGTTGATCTTCCTTGGCTTTTTTCCACGAGATGGAACCTTTAGTTTTATAATCAGTCTTTATTTTTTTCTTTGTGTCATCACTGATACTTAATTCATCAATTTGCTTATCAACAAGACGTGTTGTAATCCATTGCTTATGTTCATCTTTTTGTTGATTAAACATTAACTTCTGAAATTCAAGTGACTTCTCGGGAGCATAATGATTTACCGCATGCTGCGCTCTTGAACCTACAATTGAATCTTTTCCTAAGAATGCCAAATTCACATATTGATATTTAATTTTGTTTGTATCAATATACTTCTTCTTAAGCTTTGGCATTACGCGATCTTCAGTTTTTTTACAATAAGGGCACTTATAATCACCGTATATTACCACTACAGGTTTGCTATTATTAGAATGCTTTGGAGAGTCCATTGGACCTGAGCAACTGTATAGCAAAACCATACATAAAATCATCAATAATCCGATTAATTTTTTCATCGTTTCTCCTTTTCCTAAAACGATTAATACATATTCTCTTCTTTGTAGTCAGGCTCATGAGATTGGTAGTATGCTTTTGCATTAAAGTCTTTATTATAATATGCTTTTTTATCTTTAAATTCATAAGTATAGTAACGCGCTTCAGCATCATCACTAAGTGGTTTATACTCCAATACAACATATTTTCCTTTGTCAAACACATAAATATTGGCATCTTTTTTATCAAAATGTTTAACTTCATCACCTGAATCGTTTTTGGCAATTTTTTGTTGCTTTTTCTCTTGTAGTTTAACCGCTTTATCTATTTTGTCTGCGTACTCGTGGCTCATGCAACCTGCTAATAATAAAGTTAGTACACTAACCCCGACTAATAACTTCCTCAACATACTCACTCCTACTCACGCTATCTATATCTATGTCATAGAACTTCAAATTAATCTCTTTTTACACTTAACATATCAAACAATGTCAATATATCTTTAGCTCTACGTTTACAATTAGCATGTTATTTAATCTAAGCAATTCTTTCAACTTAAATTTTATCACATTCTCTTTAGAGGTACGATCTTCATTAACTTATTTTTTTATACCTCTTACTTTTTAAATCTATTCTCTTTTAAATAAAACGGCCTCATACGAAAGTATGACACAATTTTTTATGTTATGATGTGTAAGGATGTTTAGGGTTTGGTAATATATATCATGACGATAAAACATGGAAATTGACTTAGAGGTGAAGAAATATAATGAAATTTGTAAATTTAACTTCTGAAGAATTCGAGCAATTTACTTCAGAAAATTTCTCGCATTACACACAATCCAGTATACATTATAATAATAGATCGAAAACAAAAGGTGACGTACATTTAGTGGGAGTTAAAGATGATCAAGAAGATGTCATTGCTGCGTGCTTATTAACAGAGGCACGTTCTCTAAAATTCTTTAAGTATTTCTACACACATAGAGGACCAGTCATGGACTTTAACAATTTAGTTTTAGTTCGCTTCTTTTTTAAATCACTTACTGCTTATTTAAAAAAACACAATTGTTTATATGTACTCGTTGACCCTTATGTATTAGAAAATTTACGTCAACCTAATGGAGAAATCATTGAATCCTTTGATAATCGCGCATTGATTAAAACAATGGAAGAATTAGGCTATAAACACCAAGGATACACTGTAGGTTATGATACAATGAGCCAAATCCGCTGGTTATCAGTACTTAACCTTAAAGATAAATCTGAAGATCAATTATTAAAAGAAATGGATTACCAAACACGTCGAAATATTAAAAAGACTTATGAAATGGGTGTTAAAGTTAAAACATTACCCATTGAAGAAACAGATACATTTTTTGAATTATTCAAAATGGCTGAAGAAAAACATGGCTTTAAATTCCGTGAAGAGCCTTATTTTGTTGAGATGCAAAAAACGTATGAAGATCATGCTATGTTAAAACTTGCTTACATCGATTTACAAGATTATTTAGATACGTTGCAAACTAAACATCAAAACCTTAATCAACAACTAAAAGATGTTGAAAAAACATTAGAAGAAAATCCAAATTCTAAGAAAAATAAAACGAAACATACACAAGTCAAGCAACAATTCGATAGTAATGCGCGTAAAATCAGACAAACTAAAGAGAAAATAGCAGAAGAAGGTCAAGTTCTTCATCTTGCTGCAGCATTATATATATATAATGATCACGAAGTGTATTACTTATCAAGTGGCTCTAATCCTAAATATAATGCTTATATGGGAGCATATCGATTACAATGGGATATGATTCAATTTGCAAAAGAACATAATATCGATAGATATAATTTCTACGGTGTTACCGGAGACTTTAGTGAAAATGCCGAAGATGCTGGCGTTCAAAAATTTAAAGAAGGATTTAACGCTAAAATTTATGAATATATTGGTGATTTTATTAAACCAATTAAACCACTGTTTTATAAAGTTAAACAAGAGTTAGAAAACCGTAGATAATTATTAATTAGCAAATAGGAATCGAATTCTAATCAATTCGATTCCTCCAACCTAGATAAAAAACTAAATATCAATGCACACGAGTTTAAGTCATTGACTTTCTATACACTCAAAGGAGCCTGAGACATTGCAATTAATGTCTCAGGCTCCATTTCTATAATATTACTATTCTATTTTTCATTAATCACATTTAAAAATCGCTGAAGCTCTTCTGTTTTGGGGTGATTAAATATATCTTCAGGCGTACCTTGTTCTGCAATGACGCCCTCATGAATAAAAGCAATTTGATTGGAAACTTCTTTGGCAAAACGCATCTCGTGAGTCACAATGACCATTGTCATCCCTTCGTCAGCCAATTCTTTAATGACTTTTAATACATCATTGACCAATTCAGGATCAAGTGCAGATGTTGGCTCATCAAATAACATCACTTTAGGATTCATAGCTAATGCACGTGCAATTGCGACACGTTGTTGTTGCCCTCCTGATAAAGCATGTGGCCGTTGATCTTTAACATGTACCAATCCAACCTTAGCCAATAAATTCATTGCTTCTTCATTAGCCGTTGCTTTATTCATCTTTTTAACTGTTATAAGACCTTCCATAACGTTTTCTAATGCAGATTTATGTGGAAATAAATTATAATTTTGAAAAACCATTCCTGATTGTTGTCTTACTTTAATTTGAGATTTCTTATCTTTAGCAGTATATGTCATGCCATTGACATATACTGTACCTTCAGTAGGTATCTCTAAAGCATTAATCATTCTAAGTAAAGTCGTTTTACCTGAACCTGAACGTCCAATTAGTGTCACAACTTCACCTTGATTAATTTTCAAGTCAATACCTTTAATCACTTCAGTTTCATTAAAAGACTTATGGATATGAGACAATTCAATCATGAGCGATACCCTCTTTCAATGCGTGATTCATACCATCCTTGGATAATTGAGATGACAAAACATACAACCCAATACATTAAAGCTACTAACAAATAAATAGTTAGATACTCATACGTTGTCGAAGCAACTTCTTGTGCCTTTCTAAACATTTCTGCAACAAGAATAAATCCAAGTAATGATGTATCTTTAATTAAACTTAAAAATGTGTTTCCTAGTGCTGGTATAGATACACGAATAGCTTGTGGTAAGATAATACGTTGCACAGTTTGTCTATAGTTCATACCTATAGAATAAGCCGCTTCTGTTTGTCCTTTAGGAATAGACAATATACCTCCTCGTATAATTTCAGAAGCATAAGCACCAACATTTAAAGATAAACCAATGACTGCAGCAATAACAGGTGCAAGTGTCCATTGATTATCAGCATTGTTAGTTACCAATCTTCCAAGCTCCGGTATACCGTAAAAAATAATAAATAACTGTACAATCATAGGTGTACCACGAATAATTGATACATAGACACGCGCAATACCTCTAAGCAATTTACTGGTTGATATACGCATAAGTGCAGTAAACAATGCAATGATTAAACCTAGAATGAAAGTGACCAAAGTAATAGGGATTGAGTATTTCACCAATCCCTCTAACATTGGACCAAATGCTTGTTTGGCTGCATCTAATGCATGTTGTTGTTCATTATTCAGGTTTAGAAACATCTTGACCAAACCATTTCTTACCAATTTTAGCTAATTCACCATTATCTCTAATTTTTTCTAGGCCTTTATTAAATTTCTCAATCGTTTTTTCATCAACCTTCTTAGAGAATGCAAATGCTGATTTATTTTGCTCTGCATGTCCTTTGATTGCTTTAATTTTAGCATTAGGCTTTTGTTTTCTGTAATCTAAGTAAGATAAACTGTCGTTAAATGTACCATCTACACGTTTAGATAATAGTAAGTCCATTGATTGATTAAATCCATCTACCTTAGTAACGTCCGCACCCTTATCTTTAGCCAATTGACCATAATTAGACGTAAACGTTTGTGCTAACTTTTTACCTTTTACATCATTGAATGATGTAATATCTTTTTCATTTTCACGAACAACAAGTACAGCACTTGAATATGTGTAAGGTTCAGAGAATTTATATTTTTTCTCTCTATCTTTATTCACACCCACTTGATTTGCAATAACATCAAAACGACCAGCATCTAATCCTGCAAACATTGAATCCCATGACGTTTCATTAAACTTAAGTTTAAGATTTTCTTCTTTTGCAACTGCTTTAATCACATCAATATCATAACCTGTTAATTGATCATTTTTATTATGGTAAGTAAAGGGCGCATATGTACCTTCCGTACCAACTCTTAACGTATCCTTGTCTTTACTGCTTGATTGATTATCTTTATTGTTAGATGAATTGTTGCCACAGGCTGCTAAAACAAAAACAAGTGCAACAATGCAAAGTAAAAGTCTTTTCATTTAATCAAACCCCTTATTCTTATTATTCTAATCGGAATAAAAATATTTTATCCCGTTATTACATAATAGTCAATAAAGAGTTACTTGCTAATAAGTGTTCAGAAAGTTCAAACTCTATTAACTATTATTTTAAACGATTTACAAATCGTAATAATTACTATTTACAAATAACTTAATTTCTTTCATAATAGTGTTATACAAGGAGGAAGATAAAATGAAACAGAATTTACAAACAGCAAGACGCAACCTCAATAGTCCTAATATCAAAACACGAAAACGTGCTTTAAAAATAATAAAACAGCATCAACGTTCGAAATAAATGTAACATTCGTCAATTATTTTAATTTAATTCGCTCAATAACCTAGGTTTCATAAATTTATCTATAATTTAATTGTTTTAAATATCACTTCACACAAAAAACAAGCCATTCAATGAAATCAATACTGACCATTGAATGGTTTATTTATTATGATATGAAAATATTTTAAACTATATACATCTTGTTATAAATAATATTTATCCTTAACAACTAAATCATCTGTGAGTTCATATACTAGCGGTGCACCCGTTTTAATTTCATATCCGACGATATCTTCTTCTGATAAACCTTCCAAATACTTAATTAATGCGCGAATGGAATTTCCGTGGGCCGAAACAAGTACAGTTTTATCATCTAATAGGTGTTGTGAAATATGATCAGTCCAGAACGGAACAACTCGTTCTAATGTATCTTTCAAACTTTCACAATAAGGCATCATACGGTGATCAATATGTTGATAACGACGATTTTTTAAATATGCTTCTCGTTGTTCTTCACTTTCTCTAGGCGGACGTACATCATATGAGCGTCTCCATTGATGCACCTGATCTTCCCCCCATTTTTTTCTCGCATCATCTTTATTTAAACCTTGTAAACCACCATAATGTCGTTCATTTAAACGCCAACTTTTATAAACAGGAATCCACTGTTGGTCAGAACCTGCTAAAATATATTGTGTTGTTTCTAAAGCTCTAGTGAGTAAAGAGGTAAACGCAATATCAATTTCAATTTGATTGCCGTAAATTTTTTTACCTGCTGATTGCGCCTCTTCAATTCCTTGTTTTGATAGTTTGACATCGGCCCAACCTGTAAATAAATTTTTCGCATTCCATTCACTTTGTCCGTGCCGACATAGTATTAATTTTGGCATAAATCAAAACTTCCTTTCTATAATCTAAATGTAGTTACAATGAATTAACTACAAATCCATTTAAATATCAGTCAATGTAGTAATTCCATTAAAATAGTACAAGTAATAAATTGTTTCTTTTTTTCTCTCCTTATTTTTATTATAGAACTATAATTCTTAATTTCCCAGTAATGATTCTGGTTTAAAATAAAAAAGTCAACCACTACCTTATGGTCAGGTAATTATTGACTTCTTATATATTTTATTTTACTTCGTCTTTTGTAGTATAGGGTTCTGGATGTACATATACAGACGAAATTCCTTTATTATGCAAATGAATTTCAACTTTATCACAAATCTGATGTGCTTCATAAAGTGAAAGATAAGGATCTACTACAATGGTCACATCAATAAAGATACTACTTCCATGATATCTACCTTTAATATTATTAACATCAATTACATCTTCAACTTCTAATATGTCTAATCTGTATTCTTCTAAATCTTGTTCATTGAAACCATCACTTAGAGTAAAAATCGACTCTTTAAAAATTCCAAAACCTGTATACACGATTAATAAACCTAAAATATTTGCCAATATAATATCGATAATTGGAAATCCAATTTGTGTGAACATTAGACCAATGGCAGTGCCAATACTGACTAAACTATCAGATAAATTATCTTTAGCTGCTGATTTTAATGAGCTACTTTTCGTTCTTTTAGATAATCGATAATTAATAGCAAAGACACATAACATCACAAGTCCACTGATCATACTTATAATAATAGTAATAAAGTTAGGAATATGTGAATCATGTGTAAACAATCTCGGAAAGTTTTCTATAATAACTTGTATTCCCACAAACATGATAATGAATGATACTAGCAATGTGGAAATATTTTCAGATTTTAAGTGCCCATATGGGTGGTTTTGATCAGCAGGTTTAATAGAGATTTTAAGTCCGACAATAACTGCTACTGAAACTAAAATGTCTGTCATGTTATTTAAAGCATCCGCTCTAACTGCCGCCGAATCATAAACATATCCAGTCATATATTTCGCAATAGAAAGTATAATATAGATGACTAAACTAAGAAATGCACCTCGTTGCGCTAACTTCAAATTTTCATTTTGAGTCACCTTCACTTACCACCTTTATTTTTTGCTAATATTAGTATGAATTATCAGTTCCACAATGACAACGTTTTTTTATTTCTACATTTTTTATATTCCCCATCTAATTATTTCATTAGATATCCCTAAAAAAATACTTTCCTTCACTTCATTATTTATTCATTTAAAAATAAGCCTTGTACATATATGAATATGTAAAGACTTATATACATTAAATTTTTCTAAATACGAATTGGTAGATATTTGAAAAAGAAATTCAATTCATCTCAAAGGAAAAAATAGTGCTTATGATTACGTTAAACTTTATCTCTAAGTAACCACTTAGAAAGTATGAATGTCACTGGGATTGTAATGATTAGACCCGCAAAAGGTGCAATTTCCGAAGCGATATTCAACCACTTTACGAATATATATAATAATAACGTTTGCATTCCCATATTAACTATCTGAGTGATAGGAAATCTTAAAAACTTTTCTATTGTAGGTTTTACTTTATATACAAAATAACAATTTAAATAATATGAAATAATAAAACTTACAATAAATCCAGCAATGTGACTAACCATATAATTCACATGTAACACCTTTAACAAAAATAAGTATGTTATATAGTAGTTAAAGGTATTAATTCCACCAACTATGATAAATTTTATAATTTCATAATGTATTCGGGTTAACTTCATCATATTTCCCCTTTGAACAGTTATTGTTTTGTACCATATGGGACTATTTTAAATGTGATGTCTTTGGGCAAATTATAATAGTGTTTGAAATCTTGAAGTTGTTCCTTTGACTTTGGTGTAGTCATATGAGTATATCGCTCAAATGGTAATCTTTCCAATGTTATTTTCTGATGTCGTTGATGTTGTGTTATTTGTTCTTTAATGACGTCTATTCTGTGCACACTACTAATATGTATAAAAGAAAATCCAATCATCATAATAATGCTGATGATAATCGCAAATATTTTAATTATATATTCTAGTTGTTTAAATAGCACATCACATTGCTGAATTAAACAAAGTAATATCACAATCCATAAAGTATAAATAAAATAAAAATTTCTATAACTTATAGGCGTCACAAATAAAAGTGGCAAAACAGATGAAGCCATAGCTATAAAACTTCCTATCGCAATCATTTTTATGTATCTTTGCTGTATCGTTTTAAACACAACGTATATCACACTCATCATGTAAAGAAAGCAAATCGTTGTATTCAAAACAGCTATAGAAATTGATGATTTATATAATTCAAAATGAAATTGATTGTAAACAAAGATCTTATAAACAGGTAAAATAATTAAACCTAAGAGTAGTGGTATTTTAATATAAGTTCTCATATGCTTCAGGCTTTTATTTTGCTTAAGTAAAACTATACTTACTATTGATATCACAGTAAGAATAATCATTTGATTAATAAACATATATTGTGGTACCAGCTTAAATAACGTCACACCTGCTTTATGTATCATTCCCTGACTATCGGAAATTGAATAATGCGTATTTAATCCATCCTTAATTAAAAAATAATTAAAGTTTAAAAACATTATAATATTACCTATACAACTAAGCATCAATCCTACAATTAAGAAATAACTGAGTCTTTTTTTAACAAAGAAATAGACTACCAATCCTATTAAAATAATTAGGCTATTAGCAATAGAAACATTCTCCAAGAAGAATTGTCCAAACAAACTTACTAATAAAAATACCCATAATTGCATTTCAGAAACTGTATCGTGCGACTCAATTATTTTAACTACCGTAAAAAGAATAAAAAGTGATAGGACTGTAGCAGGTATATAACTAAAAAATCCAGTAAACCACCCGTAAGTTTCGCTATATATTGTATTAGGCACAGTAACCATAAACACGAAACTCAAAATAAAATAAATACGATTCGTATGTAATTGAACCATATAAACAACTAAATAAATAACTAAAAACGAAGTTATCGCATATATCAAAGCTCTTAATATGACATTATGTACGGCTACCCATTCAAATAAATGTCCTAAATAACGACCATTTTCTTGAGTCAAATATTGGCTTAGATTAACTTTATATGCATGCCAATCCGTAGTTGATAATGGCGTTAAAATTGCCATTATAAGATAAAAAATAAAAATTCCTATTAACCAAAAAAATGATTCATATTGTTTTAAGTAATTCATTGTTGACCTCTCTGTTCTTCATGATGTAATTCAAAACTAACATTTAAACGATTATCATGTTTATTCTCTTTTTTATGTGATTCATTCAGTTATCTGCTCAAATTATATAGGCATTTATTGAAGCTATAATCATATTAATATATACATATTGCTCATCACCAATTTTATATTCTTATTATTATACAATTCACGTATGATTTCCATTTTAATTATCAAGATTTCTTTAGTTTAATTTCATTTTTGGATAGAATAAATATAAACCAATTGTTTAGGAAGTGATATAAATGTCACCATATAAAGTTATCATTGCACCTGATTCTTTTAAAGAAAGTATGTCAGCGAAGGAAGCTGCTTTAGCTATTAAAGAAGGATTCCAAGAGGTGTTCGATTCTAGTACAATATATGACATTATTCCTATGGCTGATGGTGGCGAAGGAACTACCGAAGTATTGAAAGAAGCCTTAAATGCTACCTCTTATTGTGTAGAAGTAAAAGATCCACTTAATAGAAATATCATGGCAAGTTATGCGAGAAGCGATGAACACCGTACAGCAATCATTGAAATGGCAGCTGCTTCAGGACTAGCATTATTGAGTAAAGATGAAAGAAATCCATCTATTACAACTTCGTACGGTACCGGCCAACTCATTAATGATGCACTTAATCACGGTGTTAATAAAATTATTTTAGGAATAGGAGGAAGTGCTACGAATGATGGCGGTGTAGGAATGTTAAAGGCTTTAGGTGTCTCTTTTAAAGATAAAAACAATCAAGAAATTCGCGATGGAGGTTTAGCCCTATCTCAAATAGAATACATTGATATTACTCGTATAAACCCACGATTGAAAAATGTGAATATTAAAGTAGCCTGTGATGTAACTAATCCATTATTAGGAGATAATGGAGCAACAATAGTTTATGGTCCACAAAAAGGTGCTCAGCAAAAGATGATACCAAAGTTGGATTCAGCATTACGTCACTATCATGATAAAATTGAAAGAGAATTAAATGTGAATGTAAAAGATATCCCAGGCGCTGGTGCTGCAGGAGGTATGGGAACAGCATTAATTGCGTTTCTAAACGCTGAATTACGTCCTGGAATTGATGTAGTTCTTGAAGAGACTCAATTTAAACAAAGAATAAAAGATGCGAATTTAGTTGTTACTGGCGAAGGTAAAATGGATAAACAAACAATCTATGGCAAAACACCTATTGGCGTAGCCAAAGTTGCAAAATCATATGATATACCCGTCATTGCTATTTGTGGTAGTCTAGGAAAAGATTACGAAGCAATTTATCACCACGGTATCGATAGCGTGTTTAGTATCATGGAACGTCCATGTCACATTGACGAAGCTTTGAAAGAAGCCGAAATTCATATTAAACATACAACAGCAAATATCGCACGACTTTTACAATTAAAAATAAAAAATGATTGAGTATAATTATTAAATGAGGTGACAATATGAAACGAACAGATAAATATAGAGATTCATACAAATATGATGACCAATATCAAAATCATCGTAAACGTTCAGAAGAAGATATGTATCGTCAACATCAAGAGTCGCAACAGAGAGCAAATTCAAATCGTGCAATACAAAGTAAAAATGAAAGAGAGTATGAAAATCATCCTGAACGTTATTACAATGGAAGAGACTATCGACGTGAGCAACAATTAGAAGAGGAAAATGAAAAATCAAGCAAAACTAAAAAATGGCTGATTGCAATCATAGTCATTTTACTCATTATAGTAGCTATCTTTATCACGCGTGCAATTATCAATCATAATAATGATAAAGTAAGTAATGACCCTAACGTTTCACAAAACTATAAAAAAGAAGTTGAAAATCAAAACGACGATATAAACCGACAAGTTGATTCAGCCAAAAGCGATATTAAAAATAAAAAGGACACCCAATCCCAAATTGATAAACTACAAAATCAAATTGATCAATTAAAACAAAATGAAGAAACCAATGCGGATTCTAAATTCACAAAATTTTATCAAAACCAAATCGACAAACTGAAAAATGCAAATAACGCGCAACTTAATAACGAAAATCAAAGTAAAGTTAACAACATGCTTGAAGACATCAATACAAAATTTGATAGTATTAAAGCTAAACTAGAAAATATCTTGAATGGATCAAATTCAGGAAACTAAAGGCATGACACTTCAAACTAAATATCTACAAAACCTTAAGAATCTGGGACATAGATACTTGTCTCGGGTTCTTTTTTATCAAAGACACTCGGTGATTGAATGACGTATATTTACCAATTTTTTCTTTGAACATTATTACGTTGACAAAACTATCAATGCCTATTGGGTAATACTCTGCTTTTTTATTTGTGTATGCTGATTACTTTTTTATGTAAAACGTATATAATAGATGCTATAACTTTTCTAGGAGGATAATGATGATGACTACAAGTTCCAAACACTTATCTAAAATATTGATTGTTATACTTGGCGTTATGACTGCATTTGGTCCTTTGACTATTGATATGTACGGACCATCTTTACCTAAAGTTCAGCATGCGTTTGGTTCATCAATTTCAGAAATACAACTTACATTATCCTTTGCTATGATAGGTTTAGCTATTGGTCAATTTGTATTCGGGCCAATATCAGATGTATTAGGTCGTAAAAAAATGGCACTCATTTTATTGATTGGATATTTAATAGCCTCATTATTATCAGTGTTTACAGTTCATTTAACAATATTTTTAATTATCCGTTTAATTCAAGGTTTAGCAGGAGGTGGTGCAATCGTCATAGCCAAAGCTTCTATTGGAGATAATTATGACGGAGACGAATTAGCAAAATTTTTAACTTCTCTTATGGTCATAAATGGTATAATCACCATTATTGCTCCACTGTTAGGTGGTCTCGCTTTATCTATTGCGAGTTGGAGAATGATTTTTATATTTTTAACAATCATTACCTTAATAGTCATCTTAGGCATCTTATTAAAGATGCCAGTTGGGCTACATCAAGAACAATCTCAATTAAAATTTAAAGCAATATTTAAAGATTTTGGTCTATTATTAACAAGACCCACCTTCGTTATTCCGATGCTATTGCAAGGATTAACTTATGTCATGTTATTCAGTTATTCGTCAGCCGCACCTTTTATTTCACAAAAGATGTATCATATGACACCACTTCAATATAGTGCAATGTTTGCTATTAATGGAGTTGGTTTGATAGTCGTTAGTCAGATAACTGCTATTATAGTAGAAAAGATAAGCCGATATACGATGCTCATATATTTAACAATCATTCAAATGTTAGGTGTTGTAATTTTAATATTTACTTTAACATTACATCTTCCATTGTATGTTTTACTTATTGGCTTTTTTATTAATATATGTCCAGTCACTTCTATAGCACCACTTTGTTTTTCTATGGCAATGGCTGAACGCACAGGTGGAAGTGGCAATGCTTCAAGTTTACTTGGCCTATTCCAATTTATTTTAGGAGGCCTCATTTCTCCCCTAGTTGGTTTGAACGGTCAACATGATATGTCTCCGTATCTAATTATTATTAGCGCGACAGCTGTTTTACTTATCGCATTACAAATTATATATTTCAAATTATTTATGAAAAAAACATAGTTATTCGTAAATCAAAATATAGGAGTGAACTGACAATGTAGTATAATTAAGTGCCACTCCTATTTTCTATTTTAATAGTACCCATAGACTTGTAATTCTAAATTTACGTTTTGTAGTGTTTTAATGAACGTTCCTATTTTTATTTCAATTTTCATTCACTTTACAATTTTAATACTAATTCATCCCTTTCTACTCCGAATATCTGATGAAAACGCTCATTTCAAGTTTGTCTAAATCAATTTTGTATACTAAATAAATCGCACATTATATAATATGCTTTATCAAAGTTATTAGAGGATACATTTTATGAAGATAATTTTACCAGTAAAACCTATAAGTCAGCTATTCCCTATCCCTTTTGTTATGGGGTGTGAGGGAGTATCCGCAGCGATGCTATTACAATTTAATCATTACGATATTAAAGCAACACAAATTATGAGTCACTGGCCTAAACATCCGACCAATCCCTATAAAGGCTATGTTGGTCATCCTTTGTTAGTTAAATTTGGCCATCATCAAACAATATTTCCTGATGCTTTTGCGCCATTTCTTAAACAATATGATTCTCGAATTGTAGATGGTACAGGTACATCATTAAATCAACTTGAAAAATTTATCGACAAAGGTCAGCCGGTCATCATTTATCATACTAGTTTAGGTTCTAAACCGCTTCGACGTGTATTTCATTTCGACAATCAACCAACAAAACTAGTCTCAAATATTCACGTCACTTTATTAATAGGGTACGATGATGACTATTATTATTATATTGATCCGTTATGGAGTCGTTTAACAAAATTTGTTATTTTCCCATCTATTATTCCTAACTCTAAACAAATCATCAAAATTAAAAAGCACACTTTGGAAAATAGTTATAATGCCCCAGGAAGAAAATGCATATATATCGATAATTAATAATAAAGCCTCTAGAGACTGTTTAATTTCAGTTTCTAGAGGCTTTATTATATAAGTTGATACTAAATATCAAAATCGACTAAAGCATGATTTATTTCATATGCTATATCGTCTGTCATCCATTGTCTTTGATATCCTAAGCACGGACACATATATATTATGTTGTTTTCAACAAGTTTTTTTCTAAAATGAACATGCCCCATTACACTAAATCGAATAGGATAATTTTTATAAATAGTATCAAAATCACGAGTACCAATAAATGCATTAAAAAAGTCAAAAATACGATGAGGCGTTGGTACTACGAATTGAGGATGTGTTACAACGTGCGTAACTAGTATAATTTGACGTGGACTTACATTGTTAATGTCTTTTTCAACCTCTTGAGCAGCTAAGAGGGATAGTTGCGGGTCTGATAATGACCAATCTGTTCTTACTTTATCTTGCCAAGTTGCACCATAATGTTTACCACTTGCTATTTTCTGCTGAGAAAAACGATTATCTGCATAGCTATAATCATACCAACCGACATGGCCTACAATTGCATATTGATCATGAATAATGATTGGATTGCCTATTAAGCATTCCTTTTTTGAACGAAAGAATGATAGTATTTCTGTTGAAGTTTTATCTACTTGGTCAGACCACAAATCATGGTTCCCAGGAACAAAATAAGTAGGTATCCCACTTAATTCTTGAATGCTTTGAATAAATTTGTAACTTATCCGATAGTCATTAGATATATCCCCTGCTATGATAAGTAACTCAATAGACCTTTGTTTAATCACCTGACAAAGCTTTTCTAAATATATTTCAGGATTTAAGTGTGGATGACGGTCAATGTGTAGGTCAGAAATAGTACCTATTTTCATCTTCTCAATCCTCATTTCTCTTTATAATAACTTACATTATTACATAGAGATAAATGAAAGTTAATTCATGTGATTAATTATCATTATACTTGCTATTTGTAAAATAATGTCTATAATTAAGCATAATTTTTAATATAAACTTTTCTTTCATTGTATTTCATAATTTTTTATTACAAGGTTATAACTATTAATTTAAGATACCATATTAATACATATATCCACTTATATTTCTGAAAATTCTTGCTTTTTTTAAATATGTTGGATAAGATAAGCTTTAAGTAAACGCTTTCATATACGTATCCTTAAGGAGGAAGTTGATGGCAAAACAGCTACAAAGAGAATTGAATAATAGGCATATTCAATTAATTGCTATTGGTGGCGCTATAGGAACTGGTTTATTTTTAGGTTCAGGACAGACAATTTCTCTAACCGGACCTTCATTACTCTTTACTTACATGTTGATAGGTATAGTGTTATTTGCTTTTATGAGAGCTCTTGGTGAATTATTATTAAGTAACTCTAAATTTAATTCATTCGTAGATATTGCAAATGAATACCTTGGTCCGTTTGGTGGATTTGTAATTGGGTGGACCTATTGGGTTTGTTGGATTGTCTCTAGCATGTCGGATCTCACTGCGATGGGACAATATTTTGCTTATTGGTACCCACAAGTCCCACACTGGTTGACAGTGCTATTTATTGTACTCATACTTATATCGTTTAATTTGCTTGGTGCCAGATTATTTGGAGAACTTGAATTTTGGTTTTCTATAATTAAAGTCGTTACAATTATTACGATGGTTATTGTAGGTTTAGTTCTGATTTTTTTATCATTTAAAACAGAATATGGACATGCTTCTTTTGGTAATTTAATACATCATGGCGGTATGTTTCCACATGGTGTATCTGGATTTTTAATGTCCTTCCAAATTGCTGTATATTCATTTATAGGTATAGAACTTATAGGCGTCACAGCTGGTGAAACCAAAAATCCAGAAAAAACAATTCCTAAAGCAATAAATAACGTTCCAATACGAATTTTATTATTTTATATAGGTGGTTTACTTGTAATCATGTCTGTCATTCCATGGTTTAAAGTTGATCCTGATAGTAGTCCGTTTGTTAAATTATTCACACTAATTGGTGTGCCCTTTGCTGCAGGCATAGTTAATTTTGTTGTTTTAACTGCAGCAGCATCTGCAACGAACAGCGGAATATATTCTAATAGTCGAATTTTATTTGGTTTAGCGAAACAAGGTTTAGGTCCTAAAGCATTAACAAAAACTAATTCTAATGGTGTGCCTTATCTCTCAATGTTTGTATCTTCAATAACATTGTTAATCGCCGCTTTATTAAATTTTGTTTTCCCAGATGCTATTAAATTATTTATTTATGTAACGACATTATCTACTGTTCTATTCCTTGTAGTATGGGGAATGATTATCGTCTCTTACATCGCATACGTAAAGAAGAATCCCGAACGACATCGATCAAGTGCATTTAAATTATGGGGCGGAAAGATTATTGCCTATATTGTGTTATCTTTTTTCTTATTCATCTTTATTCTACTATTCTTTAGCAAAGATACTAGAGTAGCAATTTTTATTTCACCGTTATGGTTTATCTTCTTATTCTTTTATTATAAGAAATACAAGAGCAATGCTGAATCTTTAGCCGAAAGACAGCAACATTAAAGTAAAATGTGATTAAACTTAATTATAACCTATGACTTTAAAATATTAATCATCAAGATTTGCAAAATATATATGATCTCAAAGCGAATGTACTCATTATAATAAGGACCAAAATTTCACTTTAATCAAGTGTATTTGGTCCTTTTTTTATTTCATTAATTTGAATGGAATAGTACACAAAGTAACGTTTTTTTGATAAATTAAATGCAATTTTAAACGTAAACTCGTTTGATTGTGCAACAAGTGTTGCCAAGCCTTTTTAGGGATAAATTCTGGAACGACTACTGTAATTAAATAATTTTTATCATTCGCTTTTTTACGAATTTTATCTATAAATCGTGAAATCGGACGAATAATACTTCTATACTCTGAATGTAAAATCACAAGTCTTACATCAGGAAAATGTTTTTTCCACTTAGTCATAAAAGCTTGCTCATCCTCATCACCAAATGTCACATGTACTGCAATAACATCATCATTAGCTAATAATTTAGCATAATAAATAGATTTATCAACTACAGTTGTAATACTTTGTATTGGTACAATCGCTAAATTGCGATCTACAACAGGAATGTCGTGTATATCAATTTCAGATCGTAATTCACATGCTATATTCTCATAATGTACATGAATTCTAATAAAAATAAATACAACAAAAGGTAAAAATAAAAGAATTGGCCATACTTGATTCAGTTTGGTAATAAGTAAAATCATGAATACGATAAACGTAATCGTACCACCAATTAAATTGATAGTAAGCTTTATTCCCCATCGTTCAGGGCGTTCTCGAAGCCACTTTAAAACCATACCAAACTGAGCAAGCGTAAATGGAATAAAAACACCTACTGCATATAATGGAATGAGGTTCTCTGTCATTCCTTCAAATAGAATAATTAAAATGATGGCTAATACACCTAATATAATAATCGAGTTTGAATAACCGAGACGATCACCACGAACAGTAAACATACGTGGCATATATTTGTCCTTAGACATTGATGCAGCAAGCATAGGAAATGCTGTAAAACCAGTATTAGCAGCCAATACCAAAATCATAACTGTAGTAGCTTGTATAAAATAAAACGCTATATTTTCACCAAATATTTGGGACGCAAGTTGTGAAAGCACGGTCGTTTCAGTTTGAGGCATAATTCCATATATATATGAGAGTACAACAATACCTACTAGTAACACTGCTAAAATTGTACCCATAGTGACTAAAGTTTTGACTGCATTCTTAGGTGCTGGATTTTTAAAATTTGTTACTGCATTGGATATTGCCTCTACACCTGTAAGTGATGATGCTCCAGATGAGAATGCTTTTAAAAGTAAAAATAACGTAACACCTGGCACAGTACCCCCTACAGTGGAATGGATATGTGGTGCAATTTGTCCAGTAGCTACGCGAAATGTTCCAACGACTATCAAAACAATTAAACCTATAATAAATAAGTAGACTGGATATGATAATACAGTTGCTGATTCAGTCAAACCTCTTAAATTCATCATTAAAATAAAGAGTACTAATAAACATGCAATAAACACTTTAAAATGATATAAGTGGGGAAATGCGGCAACAAAAGCATCTGCTCCTGAAGAAATACTCACTGCCACCGTTAATATATAGTCGACTAGTAAAGACCCTCCAGCTAACAATCCCCATTTCTCACCAAGATTTGTTTTAGAAACAATATACGCTCCCCCACCTTTTGGATAAGCATAAATAATTTGTCTATAAGATAAAATTAAAGCTGTTAATAATATTAGAACTGCTCCAGCAATAGGCAACGTATACCAAGATGCCACAGCTCCTATCACCGATAATGTAATTAATATCTGTTCAGGACCATAAGCAACTGATGACAACGCATCGGATGATAGGATAGCTAATCCTTTAAATTTTGAAATTTTCTCATTTTTTAAGTCTCTGTTTCTTTTAGGTCTACCAATCAAAAGTCTTTTAAATTGAATGAACATGACTCCTACCTCTTTAACTCATTTTGATGGATAAAACTATACTCCCATAAAACAAAATTGTATAGCTACTTCACATATCTTTAATCATTACATTTACTCTATTAGTGTTTTATTACACTTTAAAATTTATTGTTTTTCACTAAGAAAACTACTTGATTAAGATATAGCTAACCCAATATCTATTCGTTATCTGTAACTTTATACACCAAAACTGTTATAATAAATTCACTTATTGTTGCCATATCGCAGGCAATAAATTTTTAAATTTAAAGTAGAGGATGCTTAATGAAGATAAAACTGTTTGTCATTGTTGTCATTTTTTTGATGACCATTTTATCGATAATTTCAATTACAACACGAGAAATTACACATAGTAAGAATGAGACGATATTGACACATGCTTCTCAAAAACATATTGATAAAATGGTTGAGACAGCAATGAAGAAAGGAGATATCCCCGGACTAGCAATATTAATCATCAAAGACAATAAAATCTTTTTAAATAAAGGATATGGTTATGCCAATATTGAAAAAAAAGCAAAGGTAAACCCACATACTCAATTTGAAATTGCATCCAATACTAAAGCTTTTACAGGTTATGCAATTCTACAATTAGTTCAAGAAGGAAAAATAAATTTAAATGACAAAGTAAGTACATTTATACCTGGATTTAAAATGAAGTATGAAGACAAAAAAATTGATATTACTATTGAACAGCTATTAGCTCAAACTAGTGGTATACCTGGAGATATCACTGAAGAAAATCGTTATTCTAAACAGTACGATAGTATTGAAAATATCGTTAATTTTGCAAAAGGAAAACGTCTGAACCATGCACCTGGAGAAACTTTTGAATATTCGAATATGAATTATGATATTTTAGGTCTTATTATTCAAAATGTTACCCATCAATCCTATACATCATACATCCAAAAGCATGTTTTAGCCCCTTTAAAAATGAAACATACCACTTTTAAAGTAAATAATACGAAAGCTAATAACGAAGCATTAGGTTACATATGGGAAGATAATGAAAATAAAGTTGCACAACCAGAGTTTAACATCGGTGATACGCCTGCAGCATATATGATGTCAAGTACAAGTGATTTAGCAAAGTGGGTCCAACTACAGATCCACCCTACTTCAAAATCACAAGCCCAGTTAATTCGTCAATCGCATCAGGTATTATCTAACTCATTAAATAGTGAGCCTAACGCAGATAGCTACGGTTCAGGATGGTTTATAAATACTGATGACCATCTCGTATTACATACCGGCGTTTTAGATAATTTCTCGTCACAAATTTTATTAAATATTCGTAAATCTTATGGCATTGTCGTATTAGCGAATACAAATTCAAGTCAAGTGACTCGTCTAGCGGAACATTTAAATACTCAAATTATGAATAATCGTCATTACACAACCATAGAAGAAAAAGTGAACCATACGAAAAATATGCAACTTATCATTTCCACATTGGCCGATATATTCATGGTCATATTTAGTATCTTAGTTTTTAGTAAAATCTTAAAATTACGTGATGGTCACATCTTCATCCGTAAATGTTTACGAACTTCAATCATGTTCAGCATCATTTTGTTGGGATTTGTAGCAATGAATATTCTTTTTTACCTACTTCCTTTGATAATATTAGGAGATGCAACTTGGGGGTTTGTTTTATCATGGTTACCTTTGTATTCGAAATATTTAATTGTAAGTGTATATCTAGCCATAACCATGTTACTAGTTTGGTTATCTTTATTAAGTATAACTTACCATTCTGATGAAAATAAAAAACATAAAACAACACCTAAGCATTAAAAAGCCACATTTAAGACATGCGATACACACCTAAGAATGACTTTGTTATTTTTAAATCATGCAATATTATACTATTTTGATGAACTTGAACATCATTTATCATAAAATTAATAGAATTATAAATAAAAGGAAGTATCACTATGCATAAACGACTTTTCATCACTTTATTAGGTTTTATCATTTTACTAGCTGGATGCGATTATTCTAAAGAAGAGAACCAAACTGGTATATTTTATAACGTTTTTGTAAAATCTATGGATGAATTTCTTCATTTTCTTGGCAAAGTTTTTCAGGATAATTATGGCTTTGCTATTATTTCTATTGTACTCATAGTTCGTTTCATCCTATTACCTTTCATGTTAATACAAGTTAAGAATATGCATATGATGCGCGAAAAAACAAAAGTCGTCCAACCAGAATTGGATGCTATAAGAGATAAAATAAAACACGCAACATCACAAGAAGAACGCAATGCAGCCAATCAATTGCTTTTGAAAAAGTATCAATCGTATGGGATTAATCCTTTAAAAAATATGTTAGGCTGTCTGCCTGTTCTTATACAAATGCCTATATTAATGGGTCTTTATATGAGTTTGAAGTACCCTTCGAGTCACGGAATTACTGAATACCCACACTTCTTATGGTTTGATTTAACGCAACCTGATTTGATTATGACAATCATCGCAGCAATCATGTATTTTGTTCAACCACTTGTAAACTCAATCCATTATCCAAAAGATCAAAGAAAAACTTATTATTTTATGATGGTGTTTTCACCTATATTCATAACATATGCATCTCTACATTCTGCTGCAGCTTTGGGCTTATATTGGAGTATAAGCGCTGCTTTTCTAATTGTGCAAATGCATTTTGCCCACTCTCACTATAAGAAAGTGGCACTACATGAAGCTAAAAAACTCAAACAAAAATTAGAGCATCATAAAGACAATAGTGAGTTATTAACTGAAGAGTCATAAAAAAGCACGCTATAAACAATCTTGTAAAAATTGTTTATAGCGTGCTTTTCGTTCTCCACTATTAAATATGCCATGTTAATAATTTAAAAAGAGCTTGTAACTCAAACGATCCATATTGTTTTATCATTGTGCACCACGTTGATTTTCTTTAGCATGTACAAGATTTGTTACAAAATCATTTACAGGTGTAGCAATATGATTCTCTTTCCCTAATTTACTAACTGCTCCATTAATATAATCTATTTCAGTTGTTCGATTATCTTTAATTAAGTCTTGGTACATAGAAGGATAGTGTGGGCCTACTTTATCATTTAAAGCAATTAAGTAATCAAAAATCTCATCAACATTAAGATGAACATCATCAACTGTTGCAACATGAACAATTTCTTGTGTAATTTTATAGATCAAATTTTTAGCGTCATCACTATTATTCAGTGCTGCCAAATTACATTCAAGTATAGTACATAAAGAATTAGCTGTTCCATTAACACATATTTTTTTCCAAATTGATTGATGTAAATGTTCACTTTTTACACCCTTTAATTCTGCATTTTGTAGCAGATTAACAATGATATCTACGCTTTCTTTTCCTTCGGGCACGAGATACCCAATTTCAACAGGACCTTGCCCCATTAAGTGCGTGTGACCAGGTTGATCAATACCGGCTGTCCACGTTGTTACTCCACGTACAATTCTATCTATAGAAACATATTGTTGTATAAGACGCTCATGTTTCAAACCATTCATAGTGCACACAACAATCGTATTATCATGAAGATGGGGTTGAATATGACTAAGCACTTCTTCTAATTGCATAGATTTAGGAAATAGAAAAACAATATCATAGGACGTGTCTTTAGGAATTTCCGTTAGTCTATACATAGGTAACTTGAAATGATGTGCTTCACCATTAATATCGATATGTAGACCGTCCTGTTGTATTGTAGTAACTTGAGGTTCCCAATTATCAATTAAAGTGACGTCATAATCATGTTGAAACAACTTTGCACCAAATCCACTACCTAATGCGCCAGAACCTGCAATTGCTATTTTCATATATTCCATCTCCTTACAATTCTATATTGTTTTTAAAATACTACTTTACTACATACCAGTCAATATAATACAGTTATTTTGTAAGAATTTTCTGTTAATTATGAATAAGTATTATCTTCTCAAACGTACATTGCTCACTCAACATTTTATTAGCACAGTAAATCGTTTCTTTGTTCATTTATTATTCAATTCCAGTTGCGTTTTTAAAATATGAGTAGAACTAGTTTCATATTGACTGGATTATCTCTTTACTCTTTAACAAGAATTAGAATTTATAGACTTTTTCATACCTTTATTTTTACTGGGTTCTCGATTTCAATATATCAAAATGTCTGAGACACCAGTGATGTCCCAGACACAAATTCATATTTTTCTATTTCAATATTAAAGATGAAATTAAAGTTGATGACTATATTCTTATACATTAGACTGTTTTTTCGGTATTAAGAACAAAATAGATAGGAATGCTAATAATGCTATAAGCGCATTGAACATTATTCCAGTAAAACCACCTAAAGTCAGATTCAGTTGAGCCGCAAGTACGCTGTAAACTGTGCTTGAGATGGCCACACCAAATGCATTTCCTAAGGATGATGCCATCTTATATACACCGGATGCGACGCCTACTTTATCATCTGGTGCTTGTGCAACAGCTGTATCCGTGGATGGTGTTGCATAAATACCTAAACCGGTACCAAATAATAAATAACCAATGACACTTGACGCTATATACCAAGCATTAGGTAAAAACGTCAAAGATAATAATATTAATCCTATGACGGTCAAGGCACTTCCGAGTAACAAAGGTCTTTTAGGTCCTAGCGATTGTAATATCATTTCACCCACACGTATCATAATTAATACTGCAATTAGGTATGTAAGTGAAATATATCCTGTTTCCTGAGAGTTAAAATCTAATTTTTGCTGATAAAAAGTATTTACAACAATCAATGTACCACCAGCTACACCATTCAACATAAAGTTTGAAATCGTTGCACCTGTATAACCTTTGTTTTTAAAGATATCAAAATCGACAAGTGGTTGTTTGATTTTATTTTCGTAAATCACGAATATAATTAACGATATAACAAAAATTGCAATAAGTCCCAAAATAAATGGTGAGAACAAACCAAAATGAGAGGTTTGAGTTATTATCACATTAATACTTAACATGCTAACCACTAAGATGATTAAACCAACAACATCAAATTTCTTTGTCTCTGTTGGTTGATCTCCTATAGGCTCTGCTTTTGTTTCGGGTGTATGTTTAATGAGAAACATGGATAATATTGTCAGAATAATTGAAACAATAAAGATTGAGCGCCATCCAAGGTTAGTTGCCATTAAACCACCAAACAAAGTACAAACACCACTACCTCCCCATGAACCGATAGACCAGTAGCTTAATGCACGTTGTCGTGCTGTCCCGATATAATATTCATTAATGATTGCGAGTGTCGCTGGCATTATACACGCCGCTGACAATCCTTGAATAGCCCGTCCAATAATCAATAAACTTGGTAATGGCGTAATAATGATTAAAACTGACCCAACAATATTAAGCGCTAAGCCTATGTATGTCACTTTTACTCTACCAATTTTATCTGCAATATCTCCTGCACCTACAATAAACAAACCAGAAAATAGTGCCGATAAGCTAACTGCTATATTAATGGTGCCAATATCACTATTGTATGATGATTGTAATGGCACAACTAGATTTACAAGTGATTGTGCAAATAACCAAAATGTAATAACCCCTAAAATAATCCCTAATAATAAGCGATTATCTCCCCTAAACTTTTGTGATGTATTCATCTATCACTTACTCCTTCACAATTAATTAAAAATCTCTAATAAGACTTATTTAATTACAATATCCATTTTTTATTTTACAAATCTTTTATTTGCTTTCCTCTAATATCATTTTTACATTAAGAAACTTTATCATATTTAGAACAACTTTTTAACTAAAATAAATATATGACTAAATCATTTATCATGTTAATATTCATTCATCCTAGATATGTTTCTTTTTTAATTTCTTGTAATTTTTAGAAAATTTGTAAATATAGAAACATATTCTACACTATCTAGTTTCAATTTTCCATACTATAATTGATTTAATCGTGCTTTCATATAAACTATAAATATATGAAACAAGCCAATGTAAGTGCTTTTATTTTTAATAAAAAATATATTTCTTTTTATGATATTAAAAATTAAATGAGGATTGACGTTATGCTTAATTTATTTATTTTATTACTTGAACGCGTGGGATTAATTATTTTACTCGCATATATACTCATGAATATTAATCATTTTAAAAAAATGATGAGCGAACGTGACAAATGGCGTTCAAAATTCCAACTAATCATTATTTTTGGTATATTCTCTATGATTTCTAATTTTACAGGAATTGAAATAGAAAATGGCCATATCGTATCTGGTGATATTTATTACCACTTAAGCAAAGACGCCTCAATGGCCAATACCCGTGTATTAACTATTGGTGTTTCTGGTCTAATAGGTGGACCGTGGGTAGCTATAATTGTAGGGATTATTTCAGGATTATGTCGTTTATATATTGGCGGGGCTGACGCATATACCTATCTCATTTCATCCATAGTTATTGCTATCATATCTGGTTACTTTGGTCATCAAACAATAAAGCAAAATACATATCCGTCCATTAAAAAAGGTGCTATTATCGGTGCAACAACTGAAATTATTCAAATGAGCTGTATATTATTATTTACAAATAACTTACATCATGCAATTACATTAGTCAGTTTTATAGCACTACCGATGATTATCATTAATAGTTTAGGTACAGCCATATTTTTAACCATTATTTTGTCGACTATCAAGCAAGAAGAACAAATGCGTGCAGTCCAAACGCATGATGTATTACAACTCGCTAATGAAACACTACCTTACTTTCGATCTGGACTTAATGAAAAATCAGCCCAACAAGCTGCTGAAATTATTTTAAAATTAATGCAAGTATCGGCGGTAGCTATTACAAATAAAAAAGATATTTTAACACATATTGGTGCAGGCAGTGACCATCACGTAGCACGAAAAGAGATTATTACAGATTTATCTAAAGAAGTGATTCAATCAGGAAAGTTAAAAGTCGCTCATACGAGAGAAGGAATTGGATGTCACCATCCTAATTGCCCTCTTGAAGGAGCCATTGTCGTCCCTCTTTATATACATAATGAAGTCGCAGGGACTTTAAAATTTTACTTCACTGATAACAATATTATTTCAACTTCAGACCAACAACTCGCAAAAGGTCTCGCTAATATATTTTCTTCACAGCTAGAACTAGGCCAAGCTGAAATGCAGGGACAATTGTTGAAAGACGCTGAAATTAAATCATTACAAGCACAAGTCAATCCACATTTCTTTTTTAATGCTATTAACACTATATCAGCACTAGTAAGAATTGATAGTGAAAAAGCACGACGTTTACTGATTCAACTCAGTCAATTCTTCCGCTCTAATCTTAATGGTGCACGTAATAATACAATTACTTTACAAAAGGAATTACAACAAGTAGCAGCATATTTATCCTTAGAGCAAGCACGTTATCCAAATAGATTTAACATACATTATCGAATTGATGATCAGTGTCAAGATGCGCTTATCCCACCTTTTATAATTCAAATATTAGTGGAAAATTCTATTAAACATGCATTTAAAAATCGTAAAGTGAATAATCATATTGATGTGGATGTTAGCATGAAACAAGACTACTTAAGTATATCTGTTCAAGATAATGGACAAGGCATACCAGCTGATCAATTAGATATCATTGGATATACGACAGTGACGTCTACCACTGGTACTGGTAATGCCTTAGTCAATCTTAATAAAAGACTTACTGGACTATTTGGAACAACATCGGCACTAAACATTCAATCTTCTCAATCAGGCACGACTGTAAGTTGTTTAATTCCGTATAAATCTTCTAAGGAGGAACACTTTAATGAAAGCGTTAATCGTTGATGATGAGCCACTTGCAAGAAATGAATTACAATATCTTTTAAATCTTAATGATGCTATAGATGAAATTGAAGAAGCAGAAAACATAGAAGAAACATTGGAGAAGTTACTCTACAACACATTTGACTTAATATTCTTAGATATAAATTTAATGGATGAAAGTGGTATTGATTTAGCTCAAAAAATTAATAAAATGAAGCAATCACCACATATTATCTTTGCAACCGCTCACGAGAAATTCGCAGTCAAAGCTTTTGAATTAAATGCAACCGATTATATATTAAAACCTTTTGAAAAAGAGCGTATTAATCAAGCTGTAAATAAAGTTGGCATGGCTAAAGATAAAACAAAAAACAAAGATAAAACTATCACACCTAAATATATTGATTATAGTGATGATGAGTACGCTCAAACGCATGTACTCCCAATTGAAGTGGATGAACGTATTCACATCTTAAATTTCACAGACATTATCGCATTATCTGTTAATAATGGGATTACTACGATAGATACAACAAAAAAAAGTTATGAAACGACCGAAACACTTAATCATTACGAGAAAAAACTACCTTCCTCACTATTTATTAAAATACATCGCGCTACTATCGTTAATAAGGAACATATCCAAACAATAGAACATTGGTTTAATTATACTTATCAGCTGACGTTAACCCATGAATTTAAATATCAAGTTAGTCGTTCTTATATGAAGACTTTTAAACAACAACTCGGTCTTCAATAAAATTTAAATCACGCTTTATGAGTTTCACCTTTAAAATGGTGCACCTCACCCTAAAATATTTGTAAGTGAGCAATGAAACCACATATAGTAAACGCTTTCATTCTATAATATAACCATGAAGAAAACAGAGGGGAATGGTTATTTTGGAACAAACGCATCTCGTTAAAAACAAAGCGGTTGATAACAAGAAGTCAATGAAATACAGTATTTTTCAACAAGCATTAACGATTGCAGTGATTTTACTTATATCAAAAATTATTGAATCATTTATGCCTATACCAATGCCAGCTTCAGTCATTGGACTCGTACTATTATTTATCGCATTGTGTACAGGCATTGTGAAATTAGGTCAAGTTGAGACTGTGGGAACTGCATTAACCAATAATATTGGATTCCTATTCGTACCAGCTGGTATTTCAGTCATTAACTCTTTACCAATCCTTAAGCAAAGCCCTATTTTAATTATTTTACTTATTATTATTTCAACACTTTTATTATTAATTTGTACTGGCTTTGCGTCACAATTATTAGTGACGAAATCACTTTTCCCTTCTAAAGAGAAAAATGAAGAAACAAGTCACATAGGAGGGTAATCAATGATTGAACATTTAGGAATCAATACACCTTATTTTGGGATATTAGTATCATTAATACCATTTGTCATAGCGACTTATTTTTATAAAAAAACGAATGGTTTCTTTTTACTAGCACCTTTATTCGTAAGTATGGTTGCAGGTATTGCTTTTTTGAAATTGACAGGAATTAGTTATGAGAATTATAAAATCGGTGGCGACATTATTAATTTCTTTCTAGAACCAGCTACAATATGCTTTGCGATTCCTTTATATCGCAAGCGCGAAGTATTAAAAAGATATTGGTTACAAATATTTGGTGGTATAGCTGTTGGTACAATTATTGCCTTGTTATTAATTTATCTTGTTGCAATAACATTCCAATTTGGCAATCAAATTATAGCATCTATGCTACCCCAAGCTGCAACGACAGCAATTGCATTACCCGTATCTGACGGTATCGGTGGTGTCAAAGAATTAACCTCACTCGCAGTTATTTTAAATGCAGTTGTCATTTCTGCTTTAGGTGCTAAAATAGTTAAATTATTTAAAATATCTAACCCTATTGCCAGAGGACTTGCACTAGGGACAAGTGGACACACTTTAGGTGTCGCGGCAGCTAAAGAATTGGGTGAGACTGAAGAATCAATGGGAAGTATTGCCGTTGTCATCGTTGGCGTTATTGTAGTAGCAGTAGTTCCTATCCTTGCTCCAATCTTATTATAATTACCCAAAACTATAAATATATCTAAAATACCCCTGAAAACTTAATATATTAAACAAACAATGCCAGGAACACAAAATCATGTTCCTGGCATTGTTAATGTATAAGCAACTGTTGACTAAAATAATCTCTGTTTCAGTCACTGTCTATGCTTTTTATATTAATTAAGTTTATTGATATCTATTAACGTAATTTTTGTACTTGATGTTTTTGCATTGAATCTTTTTTGTTTTTACGAGTAGGATCTAAACGTTTTTCTAGATAACGTAATCCTATATCTATAATAATTGCTATTAAAGCAATTGGTATGGCACCTGCTAAGATGAATGTTGTTCCATCTGTTGAATTTGTACCACGAATAATAATATCACCTAGTGTTGGAGCACCGATAAATGACCCAATCGCTACTATTCCGATAGCAACAACAAGTGCAATTCTAACACCACCAATAATAACAGATAAAGATAATGGTAACTCTATCATTCTTAATATTTGATTCCCCGTCATTCCCATACCTTTACCAGCATCTTTAATATTTTCATCAACTTCTACAATACCAGTATAAGTATTTTTAATAATAGGTAATAACGAATACAGGAATACAGTTACAACAACAGTTGTTGGTCCTAATCCCATAGCCAACATAAGTATGGCCAACATAGCGATTGCTGGAACAGTTTGTATAATATTTGCAATTGTAATCACCGGCCACGATAAACGTCTATACTTAGCTATGAAAATACCAATAGGAATTCCAATTATACAAGCAAACAACACACCATATACCGACATTAATAGATGTTTGAAGAACAGTTCTAGAAGAAAGGCCCAGTTCAGTGAGTAATATTCGATGATTGAATGTAACAAATTACCTTTCATTACTTATGACCACCTTTCTTTTCTTCAAAGTAATGATGTTTCTTTAAATATTCTTCAGCTATCACTGCAGGTTCCTTACCTTTTCCATCCGCTTCATAATTTAACTTCTGCATTTCTTCTGTTGAGATTTTACCTTCTAATTTTTTTAGTGCCTTATCGATTTCTGGATTATCCTTTATTAATTGTTCATTTGCAAGTGGACTACCGTCATAAGGCGGGAAGAATTTGCGATCATCTTCCAATATTTTCAAATCATAAGCTGCAATACGTCCATCTGTTGAATACCCAACTGCTACATCTAATTTATTATTTTTTAATGCATCATATACTAAACCAATTTGCATTGGACGCGCACTATCAAATTTAAATCCATAATCTTTAACAAAAGCTGGATATCCATCACCTGCACGGTTCATCCATTGGGTATCCATTCCAAGACGTAGTTCATCTTTATATTTCTCTAAATCTGATACTTTTTCTAAGTGATACTTTTTAGCTGTTTCTTTTGTCACCATGAATGCGTATGTATTCGCAAACCCAAGTGAATGATAAAACTTTTCATCATATTTCTTTTTAAATAAGCGTTGTGTTTCAGACATGGCTTTTTCAGGATCTTTAGTAGGTTTAGCTGCTAATACACTCGTCAATTCAGTACCTGTGTATCGTACCGCTGACATATTTGCATCTCCTCGTTGTAACGCATTATGTTGAATAATGCTAGAACCTAGGTTCCCAATCAATGTCGGTTTGATTTTTCCATCAGTTTCATGTTCAATTAATAATTTTTCCATATGACCTATAATCTTAGTTTCACTTGTTTCGGTCGTTGTAATTTTCACATCATCTTTTGCATTTCCATCACCTAAGCCTGGTAAACTGCATCCAGATAACACGATGAGAGATAATGCAACCAGAATCAGTGTATAGTTAAAATACTTCTTCAATGTCAATTCCTCCCATTTATCTAGATACTTTTAATCCTTTAGGTACAACCCATTTTTCAACTAATGAAAGTATAAAGTCAATAACTAATGCTAATAAAGTAACAACAATCGCTGCACTAATAATCATAGGTGGTTGATAGAGATTTAATCCATTAAATACAAGATCCCCAAGTCCACCCGCACCTACATAACTTGCGAGTGTTGCCCAACTAATGACGTATACACTTGATAGACGAATACCACTAATAATAAGTGGTAAAGCTAAAGGCATCTCAACATCTTTCATTAATTGAAATTTAGTCATTCCCATACTTTGACCAGCTTGAATAACATTTTTATCGATATTTTTAACACCTAATACTGTATTATTTAAAATTGGTAATAATACATAGATAAATAATGCAACAATAGCTGGTGTTTTTCCTACTCCAAATATTGGAATCATGATGGCTAGCACAGCCAAAGTAGGAATGGTTTGAAGCACGCCAGCAACTGTTAATACCACATTAGCAGTGCGTTGCGTTTTTGATAATAAAATACCTAAAGGGACAGCTACTACAATCGCTAACAATAATGCAAACATAGAAATATAAAAATGTTCTACCGCTTTCGATAAAAGTTGGCTACCGTATTCTTGTAAGAATGCTTTCATTATTAATCCTCACCTCTATGTTGAGCATCATGATAATCATTCACATCTTCATTTACATTTGTTCGTGCATCAGTTTGATTTTGCGGTAAATCATGATTATTCTCATCTAAGCTTTCAATTGGGCTCTCATGACTATCAGAATCTTCTTCGCCCCAAATTGAGTCATACACAATATCGACTAAGTTTGCACGTGTAATTAAACCAATGAGATGTTCATCATTATCGACGACAGGTACATTTCTAACATTACGTTTTAGAATTGTACGCACAGAGTCTTGTAATTTTGAATTGATATGTACTTTGTAAACATCCCTTTGCATGGTATCAATTAATTCTTTACGCGCACGTAATCCTTGATTGATATCTTCAATATCTAAAAATCCTAATAATTTATTTTGATTATTGACTACAAAAATAGTGTCTACACGACGTGTTCTCATAATATCTACAGCATCATTCAATGAATCATCTGCTTTAACAGTGACGGGTTTGATCATAGCACTTTCTACAGATTTCATATTAGGACGATCCTGAATCAAGCGATTTTGTCCAATAAAATCTCTAACAAAGTCATTTGCAGGATATCGTAAAATATTGTCAGGTGTATCGTATTGAACGACTTTTCCCTTAGACATAATACATATTTTGTCAGCTAATTTGATGGCCTCATCCATATCATGAGTGACAAAAATAAATGTTTTTCCTAATTTTTGTTGTAATTCCTTTACTAAATCTTGTAATGTATCGCGTGTAATAGGGTCTAATGCACCGAAAGGTTCATCCATTAATATAATATCTTGTTCAGCTGCTAAAGCGCGTACAACACCAATTCGTTGTTGTTGCCCTCCAGATAATTCAGCTGGATAACGATCTAAATATTCTTCAGGTAAATCTACCAGTTTAATAAGTTCTTTAGCTTTTTCATCTTTCTTCTCTTTAGACCATTTTAAAAGTTTAGGTACTAAAACAATATTTTCTCGAATAGTCATATGTGGCATCAAACCAATTTGTTGAATGACATAACCGATACTTCTCCGCAATTCAACAGGATTCATATTACGGACATCTTTTCCATTCATCATAATCTGGCCATCTGTCGCCTCAATCATACGATTAATCATGCGTAGTGCAGTTGTTTTACCACTACCACTCGTCCCAATAAAAGCGATAAATTCACCAGATTGAATATCCAAAGAAATATTATCTACCGCTTTTTTATTCCCTGAATAAATCTTGGTTAAGTTTTTAATACTTAACATAATTGTCTTCCCCTTCCTATATAAAGAATGTCTTGTTCCATGACCTAAAAAAAGACCTCTGATGCAATTGTTAAACAAATAATGACTAAAGTTAAACAAAAGACAAAGGCCTTTGCTTATATATTTTTACGTTAAATTAATAGTCTTAAACATTAACCATCAATTTGCTATACATGAAAACAGAGACAGATACTAATATATACCCAATGAGTTGAAAATAAACACTTTTCACATAATTTTTATAAATTTTTCTATGTTAAAAAAATTATAAATTAAGAAATCTACGGTTGTTTATGTAAATGATTCACTATCTACGAATTAAAAGTTTAATTTTTATAATATTGTGAAAAATATCACATTATATGTCGGTGTTCTCTTGAAAACAGAGCATTTTAGTATTATGCTCAAGATGTAATAAGAATTATTACATCACATTAAAGACTGATATTCATATTTTGCAGTCAAATTTATATTTAAGGGGTTTTTATTATGAAAGCAGCAGTATGGTATGGACAAAAGGATGTACGCGTTGAAGATCGCAAACCCAAAGCAATAAAAGACAATGAAGTTCAAGTTAAAGTCTCTTGGGCTGGTATCTGTGGTACTGATTTACATGAATATTTGGAAGGACCTATCTTTATTTCAACTGATCAACCGGACCCACTACTTGGTCAAACTGCACCTGTGACTCTAGGTCATGAATTTTCTGGTGTCGTAGAAAATGTTGGTAAAGACGTATCACGTTTTAAAAAAGGGGATCGTGTGGTAGTTAATCCAACAGTGTCTAAAAGAGAAAAGCCAGAAAATGTTGACTTATATGATGGTTATTCATTTATAGGACTAGGTTCTGATGGTGCGTTTGCCGAGTTTACCAATGCTCCTGAAACAAATGTTTATCATCTACCAGATAATGTTTCAGCGCGAGAAGGTGCGCTTGTAGAACCAACAGCAGTTGCTGTCCAAGCAGTTAAAGAAGGCGAATTATTATTCGGTGATACTGTAGCGGTATTTGGCGCTGGGCCAATAGGTTTGTTAACTATTGTTGCAGCAAAAGCTGCTGGTGCAAGTAAAATATTTGTCTTTGACTTATCAGAAGAACGTTTAGCGAAAGCTAAAAGTGTGGGTGCGACTCACGTGTATAACTCAGGTAACGTCGATCCAGTACAAACAGTTTATGAACATACTGACAACGGTGTAGATGTGTCATTTGAAGTTGCTGGTGTAGGTATTACTTTACAACAATCTATTGAAGTAACACGTCCACGTGGTACTGCTGTCATCGTATCAATCTTCGGTCATCCCGTAGAATTCAATCCATTATTACAAATGAATAAAGGTGTCAAGTTAACAACTACAATTGCTTATACACCAACTACATTCCAACAAACAATAGATTTAATCGCTAATGGTAGCTTAAATGTTAAAGATGTCGTAACAGATCAAATTGAATTAGAGAATATTGTTGAAAGTGGCTTCAATCAACTTGTAAACGATAAATCTCAAGCTAAAATTTTAGTCCGTTTAAATGGCGACCAAAAATAATTCTAAACAGAATATCGTTCATTTTATACGAAAGGTTGGGACATAATTCCTAGCAAAATAGCCAGTAAATGAGTTTTCATAATTTCATTTACTGGCTTCTTTATTTACAATACTTCGTATTGTTGGCTCGCTTTCTTAGGGGACAGCTTCAGCCTGTAGTCTTCAGCTTGTCCTGTTCCCTCAAGAGTCTCGCCAAAATACTTTGTGTTTATATGTAATTTTATATTAAAATACTTTGAAAAATAAGGCCCTTTCGTATAATTTAATAAATACCAATAAACAAAATTAACGAGGTGCTTTATGTATAAAGACTATAACATGACTCAACATACTCTACTAATGGAAACTTCAGTTCTTATCCCCACAAATAATATTTCACGACATGTAAATGATATTGTAGAAACAATTCCCGATACTGAATTCGATGAATTCAGACATCATCGTGGCTTAATATAAGAAAAGTAACAGCTCAACGAACTGAAAATAATCAAAAAAATTATAAAAAAGACAATTTCTATATTATTTCAATAGAAATTGTCTTTTTTTACTTATCCTGGGACTTTATGTCCCAACCTTTTTGTATATCTATTTATCGTTCATGCCCTTACCTTGTAATATAGCGTTAATATATTTATCAATACGATTATATCGCGTCTGACTACGTTTAGCCTGTGAGAAATAATATAAATATTGATGCTGACGTCCTGGCGTTAATTGGTAAAATGCTTCTTTTAAACGGGGGAACTCTTCAAATTTTTGTTGTAGCTCCTCAGGTACTTCATAATCTTCATTCTTTTTCATTGGAACATTTTTACCAGCTTTTTCAGTTTTAATTGCTTCATTCAAGTAGTATTTTATTTCATCTTTACGCTTTTCTATTTCTTCTAAACTGTTAAAACGTAATTGTCGTGCTGCCTGTACTCTTTCAGTTTGTTGAATTAATGTATGATACTTATCTTCAAGTATTGCTCCTTTTTGAAAAAGCAACGCTACATAACCTTTAAATCCATGTATTAGCACAACATTTTTATTGTTTATCGTATAACAAGGATGCAGCCATTTATAATTTTCTTCAAGTTCAGTTTCATTAAAAATTAAATTTCTCAAAAATTTATAACAATCTTGCCATTGGCTTTCTTTAGCTAAAAATTGCTCAACTTGCTCATTTTTTTGTTTATTCATTCATTACTACACCTCTTTTAATTAACATTACCTTTTCATATTATATATATGTTATTTATTGATATTTAATTAAACAATATTAATTGTATTATTACAAAAATTTAGTTTGACTAATGTTTTAACTAGCGTATAATTATAGCGTAATATTTTTGTTGATTATTCAACATATACAAAGGAGTAATTATGAAAAATAAAAGCAAATCAAAAAGTAATAAGATAAGCCTTTCTCAACTCGTCCTCCTTGGTCTTGGTTCATTAATAGGATCAGGTTGGTTATTTGGAGCGTGGGAGGCATCTTCAATGGCCGGTCCAGCCGCCATTATTTCCTGGGTTATCGGTTTCTTAGTAATTGGAACGATTGCCTATAACTATATTGAGATAGGAACTATGTTCCCTCAATCAGGCGGTATGAGTAACTATGCACAGTATACTCATGGCTCATTACTTGGTTTTATTGCAGCATGGGCGAACTGGGTATCATTAGTAACAATTATCCCTATTGAAGCTGTGTCTGCTGTTCAATATATGAGTTCTTGGCCATGGGATTGGGCTAAACCAATGGGATCTTTAATGAAGGATGGCTCAATCAGTACTTACGGTTTGATCGCTGTTTACATCATTATTGCAATCTTTTCATTATTAAACTATTGGTCAGTAAAATTATTAACATCATTTACAAGTTTAATTTCAGTATTCAAATTAGGTGTCCCTATTTTAACCATAATTATGTTAATGGTTTCCGGTTTTGATACAGGTAATTATGGACACTCTATCGGTACATTTATGCCTTACGGAAGTGCACCTATTTTTGCTGCAACAACAACATCTGGAATTATCTTCTCATTTAATGCATTCCAGACAATTATTAACATGGGATCAGAGATTAAGAATCCAGAGAAAAACATCGCACGTGGGATTGTTATTTCACTTACATTAAGTGCTATATTATATATTGTTTTACAAAGTACGTTCATTACATCAATGCCAAGTTCGATGTTGCATGAACATGGATGGAGCGGTATCAATTTCAATTCACCATTTGCAGATATGGCAATTTTATTAGGTCTTAACTGGTTAGCAATATTACTTTATATGGAAGCAGTTGTGTCACCGTTTGGTACTGGAGTTTCTTTTGTTGCCGTTACTGGACGTGTGTTACGCGCTATGGAAGAAAATGGACATATTCCTAAATTCTTAGGTAAAATCAATAAAAAGTATAATATCCCACGTGTTGCCATTGCATTTAATGCAATTATCAGTATGGTTATGGTGACATTGTTCCGCGACTGGGGTACACTAGCTGCAGTTATTTCTACTGCAACATTAGTTGCATATTTAACTGGTCCAACAACGGTTATTTCATTACGTAAAATGGCTCCAAAAATGACTCGTCCATTCAAAGCTAATATTTTAAAATTTATGGCACCTTTATCCTTTGTTTTAGCATCATTAGCTATCTATTGGGCAATGTGGCCAACGACAGCAGAAGTTATTTTAATTATTATTTTAGGTTTACCTATTTATTTCTTCTATGAATATAAAATGAATTGGAAGAATACTAAAAAACAAATTGGCGGAAGCTTATGGATTATTATCTACCTTATTGTTCTCGCATTCTTATCATTTATTGGAAGTAAAGAGTTCAAAGGCTTAAATTGGATTCACTATCCATGGGATTTCTTAGTCATTGTAATCGTTGCTTTAATCTTCTATCAACTTGGTACGACAAGTTACTTTGAAAGTATCTATTTCAAACGTGCAAACAAGTTGAATAAAAAAATGGGCGACAAATTGCGTAAAACACGAAAAAAAGCGCGTCATAAAGATTGGAAAGAACGCGATAGACAAGAACAAAATCAATAAGACGACAGCTTATAGAATATAAAATATTTATAATAAAAGCTTGGGACTATTATCATTGTCTCAAGCTTTTTAATATACCAGTAATTATGAATTAAATTCAAAAGTTCATATAATTCTATCTGATATCATTCGTTAAATATTCAGTTATACACTTAAAATCATTTTTACTTCGTTTGTAAATTTAATTTTCTAACACATTATTCAAGTCAATCATCAACAGTTCTTTTCACTTTGTTACTTGGTCACATTTCATCTAAATATTATTTTTCATGTTATAGTTAAGCTACGACTTTATATGTAAAGGTGTGTTCAAACATGGTTCAAGTCAAGATAGGTAACTGTACCATCAATGGCTTACACAAAAAGAATATTGATGTATTCTTAGGTATCCCGTATGCCAAACCATTCAATAAGATATCTCGATTCCAACATTCAAAGCTTATGGAACTAAGCAAACCAATGATTGATGCAACTCATATTCAATCCATCCCACCACAACCCTACAATTTACTTGAAGACTTTTTTTCGACGACAGATTCATCGTTTAATTCTTTTAAACAAAATGATTATTGCCTGTTTTTAAATATTTGGAAACCATCATCCAATCAAAATCATTTACCTGTAGTGATTTACTTTTATGGTGGTAGTTTTCTTCAAGGACATGGTACAGCTGAACTATATTGTCCTGAACACATAGTAGAACAAGAAAATATAATAGTAGTTACTTTTAATTATCGCTTAGGTGCACTCGGCTACCTAGATTGGTCTTATTTTAATCAACATTTGAACTATAATAATGGGATTTCTGATCAAATTAACGTTTTAAAATGGGTACATCAATATATCGAACATTTTGGCGGTAATCCAAATAACGTGACACTAATAGGTCAATCTGCGGGTAGTATGAGTATCATGACATTAATGCAAATGCCCGAACTTGATGATTATTATCATAAAGTAATGTTATTAAGTGGAACGTTAACAACTGATACACCACTCAATGCACATACTAAAGTACAACATTTTTCACAACTCATGAGACATTATTTTCCTAATAAAACACTTAAGACACTTACCAGTGATGACATTTTATATCTAATGGAGTCTCAAAAAATAGAGCGCGGAAGATCTCGTGGACTTGATTTGATTTATCAACCTATTAAAGATCATCATATGTCACGATCCATTAAAAAATTTTCCAAGCCGACATTCATGAGTTATACACACGATGAAGGTGATATTTATATTGAAGACGCAACACGCACCTTACCTTCTGAACGTTTTATTCACTTGATGACTCAATATGGTGCACACGTTGAAAAAATGGATGTCATTACAATGAAACAACAAAGAAATTTAATAACAGAGTATTGTTTTGTTCGTCCGACTTATCTATTTTTAAATCAAATGAATAGTTGCGACACTTGGCTAGCACGTTTTGATTGGCATCAACCCCATACCTCCTACTTTAAAAGTGCATATCATATATTGGATTTAGTATTTTGGTTTGGTCACCTCTCTATTTTGACTAAAAATCATTATTCTGTAACCCAACATGATATGAATTTAAGTCGTAACATGATATCTGACTTAGCTTATTTTGCCCGAAAAGGTAGGATGCCATGGAAATGTTATGAACCTCATCATCAAACGTTACATATCTATAAATAAAGACTGGAAAAAGCACTGATAACATACACGAATCTAATACCATAAAGATACTTCTATATGCTATCGTGCAAACCTTTTCCAGTCATAAATTTTTAGCATAGTGTCTATTTTTTAAAGTGAATACAATGATAAGACTAATTAAACCTATCAATGCACTAGTATAAGTAACATATTCCACTGATAAATGTGTCATAACGAGTCCACCTACGATTCCGCCAACGCCAATACCGGCATTGAGACTCGACATATTCCAACTCATCACTTGGCTTGTATCACCTTCGACGTGTTCAATAATACCGCTTTGAATAGCTGGATTTGTACTCCATTGCATTAAATTCCACATAAATAAGCCGACTAATAATAATCCTGTTCCTGGTAATAATAAATTAAGAATTATCATCATTATTATAAATATTGAAATCGAAATTATTAACCAACGCTTACTAGTAAACTTATCAGATAAAACACCGCCTAATGAAGTACCAATCACACCTGCTACACCATTAACAAGCAGTGCTAAAGACACAAAAGACATTTCATGTCCATTGGATAAAATTAATGGATTAATAAACACGAATGTTACAGAATTAGCAACCAATACTAAAAATGTAATCATCAGATATTTAATAACCTCACGAGGTCTTATGACGCTTGAGCCAGTGTGTGATTCAATACTAGCTGAACGAAGTGTTTGATTAAGATGTGACAATTCATCTTCTTTTGGTAGATATATTAACATCAAAATACCAACAAATACACTTACAACAATAATAAATAAAAATGTAAATCGCCATCCTACCCAGTCGCCAATCACTGTACCGATGGGAACACCAAAGACATTCGCCCCACTAAAACCTGTATAAACAATGCCAATCATTTTACCTCTGTTTTTTGCTGATGTGAGCATCGCCGTGAGTGCTAAAACTTTCACAATAATGAGTGAAGCTGCGGCAGAAGATAAAATACGTCCTACAACTATTATTGCAAAATGAGGCGCAATGGCAATCATACCATTCCCGAAGATAAAGATAATTAACGTCCATAATAATACTGATCGCGAAGCAAACCGATGAGTCAATTTCACTAATAACGGACCACATATCGCAAAGGTAAGCGCGTACAACGTCACCAGTTGCCCGACCACCGCTTCAGAAACATGAAGATCTTGACTCATTAAATTCATAATACCTGCAACCATCATCTCAACCATACCTACGATAAAAACACTTAATATAAATGTTGTTGTGCGTGCGACAGTCATAATATCTAGATGCCCCTTTCAAAGTAATGACGTAACTATTGATTTTGACTAAAATAAAACAGCTACAAACTTATCATTGTTTATAACTGTTTTATTATATAATATTTAAAGCTGTACTGTGTAGATTAACAACGATATTTAACTACTTTGTCTTGTGCGTTGCGTTCTAGCAATGAGTTGATGACGAGCATTAAAGAACTGGCCGTAACTCATATACGTTGCAATGAGTGCAGACATAATCGTCGCTGTTGTATGAATAAACACGACAAGCAATTGAAATTTAATTGCTTGAAGTGGGTCAACGCCTCCGATAATCAATCCTGTCATCATACCTGGAATTGAAACTAAACCATATGTTTTTACAGAATCAATTGTAGGAACAATCGCTAAGCGTATACTTTCTCTAATAGATGATTTTGATGCGAGCTTAGGTGTCGCTGCTAACGTAAGTTTGGATTCAATATCAGAAACATCTTGAACAAATGCTCTTTCTAAATTCTGATAAGCGAGATTAATCGCGATTAAACCATTATTAGCTAACATACCTCCAATTGGAATCACTTCATTCGCTGTAAATTTAATTGCACCTGTAGCAACAGTTGCCGCCAATGGTAGTGCTGTTCCTACAAATATAGCCACAAATGATATCCAAAAGACATGATGCATGACAGGTGAAGCACGACTTATTGTATTCCAAGATGCATTAATAATAATAACTAACACACAAAGCACTAATAACCATTTTTCATTAATTTCGAAAATATAATGTAATAAAAAACCTAAAATCAATAATTGTATGGTTGCTCTAATTGTAGCAATAACTAAATCTTTGATAATATGTAATCCTTCTTTATAAGAAATAAAGATAGGGATTAGTAATAAAAGTGCTGTCAGACAAAGTGCTGTATTACTCATTACCATTCAACTCCTCATCACTCGATATCTTACCGTCAGTAATTGTGATTCTACGCTTAAAATGACGCATACTTTGGTCATCACTATGCGTAATCCACAAAATGGCAATCCCTTTATCCGCTAGTTTAAATATAATTTCTTCAATTTTCTTTTTATTATGTGTATCTAAAGCGCTAGTAGCTTCGTCCAATAATAAAACTTCAGGTTCATACATGAGTTGTCGTGCGATGGTAATACGTTGTTGCTCTCCCCCAGACATGTGCTCAAATTGAGCATCTAACTGATAATTACCTAGTCCCACTTGAGAGATGAGGTGTTTCGCTTTATCACGGTCAAAAGCTTCACTTCTAGCCTCAGCAGGAAATTTCATATTATCTTCAATTGTATAACCAATTAACTCACTTTGTTGCATTAAATAACTCACACGTGTTCTTATCTCTTCCGGCTTATAATCAAAGTAAGATTGATCATTCAAATATAAATCTCCACTCGTAGGACTAATTAAATGATTCAATTGTTTGAGTAAAGTACTCTTACCGCTTCCAGAAGGACCTACAATAGCAATCGTGTCTCCTTTATTAATATTCAAATTAATATCATCTAAGATTGTACGATTATCAACCTTGTATGTAAGATGTTCAACCTTAAGTAGCAATTTAAACACATCCTTATATCGACATTACTAAACTCTATTCCCTATTTTGACTATTTTATTATTATTAAATTTAAGTTTGTACCTGTTAAATTATAGTACTCAATCACTCACTTATATTATAGATGTATATACACTTATAAATGCAACCACACTTAAAATCATATGCATTAGTATAGCAACTGCTAAATTTCTACCACTAAAATGATATGCGCTTACTAATCCTATAGCTATAATTAAGTAGGGCCCTATTTCAAAAGGCGACTTTGCTTGCGTGCAGTGAAGATAAGCAAAAATAATTACAGATACAATGTTCATTAATCCATATGTCAATTTTTTCCCTAATTCATGGATTAATATATGTCTCATTAGTAACTCTTCAATGAAAGGTGTGAGTATTGTAATATCTAAAAACAAAAACGGTAACATCCATTTATGAGTAAACATCTTATTAATTTCCATTTGATTTACAGTTTCATCATACTGAAATTTTACTGGTAATGAATATATTACATTATCGTAGATATCACTCATTAAAAAAATAAAACTTAAACAAATCACTATAAGAGCTACATGTTTTTTTAATTCCTTAATCCTTGCAATTGCTATAGGTATAATAGATTTTCTATGCATTAAATAGAATGATAAAAGAATAATTATTTCCCCGACTAATGTTGTTAAAGAGGTTATATCTAAAAAAAGTATATCCGTCTCTTTTTTAGTTAAATTGATACCCACAAATGATAAAATTTTAATGAGGGTATGCCCCATAAGTAAAGGGATTAATATATAAAATATGTAATATAATGGAACAAGCAAAAAGTCTTTTTTAATTATTTTTCTTGTTGTGAACGTGTTATCCTTCATTAGATACTCCTTTAATTCATCAATGACATAACTAATTTTTCTATGTTAATAATTTTTATCTGAAATAGTTTATTTGCGGTTGTTAGGTTCTAATATGAAGTAATAGTTTACTTAAACACAATCGTATAAGTAGCAGTACTGTTTAAAATGCTATTAAATTTGTAATCATATGCAAAGCAATGGGTACTGCTAAATTACGGTGGCTAAAATGGTAACCTATAACAAATACGACTGCTGCAATAAAGTAAGGTCCTGCTTCAAATGGTGAAACTGCATCAGTACAATGAAAATATGTAAATCCCACTATTGACACAATATACATCAAACCATAAGTTAATTTTTTACCTAGTTCATGAATGATTAAATGACGAAATAAAAGTTCTTCAATGATTGGTGTAAAAATAACAATATCTATAAATAGTATGGGTGTTATCCACTTTCAAACTTTTCTTCTTAAAAGTTGGTATACTTACATAAAATTTCTATAAAAAGGATACATTGCAAAATCACTTGAAATATATAAGCGACAATTAAATTATCCCGCGATTTAATATATAGTATTGTAGCTGCTGAAGCAATAACGATATATGGAAAAATTTCAAAAATCGATGCCATGTCGTAAACATGTACGATCGTTTCAATAACAATAGACAAACCAATTACAAATTGTCTATTCCATACTTTTCCTAATTCATGGATGATGAGATATCTATAAATGATTTGTTCTACCATTGGACGTAAGAATACCATGGATATAAAAGTAACTAACAACACATATGGTGATTTAAATAGCCCTAGCGTACGTTGTTCGGATTGAGTGAGATGATAACTTAAATGATTAGGTAATGATGTTCCAATCACCCGAATTATAAGTAATAATAAATATACGACAATCGCAACTATTACAATTTTAATTATTTTATTCTTTGCAATTATCCATTGTTGCTTCATCACATCATTTATTACAGATTGATGTATTTTATAAAAGATAATTAATATTAGACCTTGAGCAATCACAAAACTTAAACTCAATGAACAATGATACAACCATTGTGGTGGTGCCTGTTGTGTTATCATGGCAGTGATGCCTAATGAGCCGAAAACAACAATGATTGGTATGATACTTTGTAATAAAATATAAGTTGGTATTAATATAAAATTTCTTTTTAAAACTGTCCTACTGTCTGATAAATGATGCGGTCGACCTTGTTTCTCTGAAGATTGTTTAATATCCATATTGTCCCTCTTCTCGCATAAAACATTTATTTTCATCTTAATATAGCCGTACAATAATTTTAATGTTTTTCTATTAGACTTTCATTGTAAAACGCATACATTGTTGTATCATAATATTGAAAACGTTTTTAGGGGGTATTGTTTATGTCAGTTTTAACTGTCATGCAATTCATAGTCAATATTATCATCATGATTGTGTTATTAACGATTATGATTCTTGGGGGTATTTGGTTATTTAAAGATAAAGGTCAAAATCAACACAGTGTACTAAGAAATTTTCCTGTTTTGGGTCGAATCCGTTATATTTCTGAAAAAATCGGTCCCGAATTAAGACAATATTTCTTCGCTAACGATAATGAAGGAAAACCTTTTTCACGAAGTGATTATAAAAACATCGTTTTAGCTGGAAAATATAAATCACGAATGACCAGTTTTGGTACAGGGAAAGATTACTTAGAGGGATTTTATATTCAAAATACGATGTTCCCACTTCAAGCAACTGAATTACATATCGATCATACTGAATTCATTTCTACATTCTTATATCATATTGAGAATGAGCGCCTATTTAGTAGAGAAGAATACAGAAAAAGCGCTCAGGTTGATCCGTTTTTCTTAACTGATGAACATGCAGTAGTATTGGGCTCTAACCTTAAGCATCCCTTTAAAATTAAACGCTTAGTTGGTCAATCTGGGATGAGTTATGGCGCTTTAGGTAAAAATGCAATTACTGCACTGTCAATGGGGTTAGCTAAAGCTGGTACATGGATGAATACAGGTGAAGGTGGATTATCTGAATATCATTTGAAAGGTAATGGTGACATCATCTATCAAATTGGTCCAGGACTCTTTGGAGTAAGAGATCATGATGGCAATTTTAATAGAGACATGTTTATCAATCTTGCCGAACACAATAATGTACGCGCATTTGAAATTAAGTTAGCTCAAGGTGCTAAAACACGTGGTGGGCATATGGAGGGGAACAAAGTCACAGAAGAGATTGCACGCATTAGAAATGTGAAACCATATGAAACTATTAATTCACCTAATCGTTTTGATTTTATTAAAAATCCAACAGATTTACTGAATTTCGTTAATCATTTACAATCGATAGGTCAAAAACCTGTCGGCTTCAAAATTGTTGTCAGTAAAGTTGAAGAAATAGAGGCGTTAGTTAAAACAATGATAGAGATAGACACCTATCCAAGCTTTATTACTGTTGATGGTGGTGAAGGTGGTACAGGCGCTACCTTCCAAGAGCTTGAAGATGGTGTTGGTTTACCGTTATTTACAGCACTTCCTATCGTTTCAAGTATGTTAGAAAAGTATGGCATAAGAAACAAGGTTAAAATTTTTGCGTCCGGTAAATTAGTGACTCCAGATAAAATCGCTATTGCATTAGGATTAGGTGCGGATCTCGTCAATATTGCTAGAGGTATGATGATAAGTGTAGGATGCATCATGAGCCAACAATGTCATTTAAATACATGTCCAGTTGGAGTAGCAACAACCGATCCTAAAAAGGAAAAGGGACTTATTGTTGATGAAAAACAATACCGTGTTACAAATTATGTTACAAGTTTGCATGAAGGTTTATTTAACATCGCTGCAGCTGTAGGCGTTCATAGTCCAACGGAGATTACTTCCGACCATATTATCTATAGACAATTAGATGGCACTACAACGTCCATTCAGGATTATAAACTTAAATTAATTTCTTAAATCACAACATCGAAAAGGAGCGAGACAAAATGCTGTCTCACTCCTTTTCAATTTAATTATCTTCATTCATTTTACTTTTATCTTTTAAACCATTACGTTTGAGTTGTTTAACAACCCTATCCACACTCACATGGTCACCTTTTTTGGCATCTGATGATATGAAACCTAAATTTTTCTTAAGCTGATCTATATCCGCATCTTTATAATCAATATCGATATGTTCGATGGCTTTTCGATCTTTAAAATCAGCTTTATATGTAACCCCGTCTATCCCTTTGAATGCTTGTTCATCATTTTTAAACATTTGTTTAGCTTCATCTTTATCGATGCCTAAATCATCATATTTAATTGTTGCTATAGTAGATTGTTTGAGAACTTCATCATCTTTGTATGTCAAAGATGTAATCACTTGCTTTCCGTTGACTTCGCCTTCATAAGTTTTTGTGCGTTCTTTCCCACATGCCGAAAGAGATACAGCACTTATAACTAATACTACTAAAAGCGATATGACTTTTTTCATAGTAGTCGCCTTCTCTCATCTTTAATCATGTTAATTATATCATCTTTAATTTGAATATGTTACTTATATGAAGATAAATATCTTTTTATTTCGAAAATTTAAACATCTATAAACATGGTATTCAGAATTTCACTACTTAGAATGTTATACTACTCTTAAAGACTTATTAATGGAGGAATGACTATGCCAGAATCTAAAGCGTTACTTAAATCTTTAACAGATGTTAATGGTATTTCTGGACATGAAATGCAAGTTAAATCTTTAATGAAAGATTATTTAACACCTGTGAGCGATGATATCGTTGAAGACCAATTAGGTGGTATTTTTGGTAAAAAGAATGCTACTCATGGAACTAAATCTTTAATGATTTCTGGCCATTTAGATGAAATTGGCTTTATCGTTACACAAATTGATGAACAAGGATACATTTATTTCACGCCAATTGGTGGATGGTGGAATCAAGTCATGTTATCTCAAAAAGTGACGATTACTACTGAAAGTGGCAAAGAGATACGTGGAATTATTGGTTCTAAACCTCCACACGCCCTCTCGTCGGAAGAACGCAAAAAACCAGTTGATATTAAAAATATGTACATCGATATTGGTGTGCGTAATAAAGAAGAAGCGAAAGAAGCGGGAATCGAATTAGGTAATATGATTACACCTTATAGCGAATTTGAATCATTAGCGAATGATAAATACTTAACTGCTAAAGCTTTTGATAATCGCTATGGATGTGCACTCGCTGTTGAAGTACTTCAACAACTAAAAGATGAAAACATAGACATCAATTTATATGCCGGTGCAACTGTACAAGAAGAAGTAGGTTTACGTGGTGCTAAAGTTGCAGCAAATTTGATTAAACCTGATTTAGCAATTGCGGTGGACGTCGGGGTTGCATACGATGTTCCAGGTATGACGAGTGAAAAAAATGAAGGTAAGTTGGGCGATGGTCCATTAGCAATATTGATGGATGCCACTAGTATCGCTCACGATGGTTTGCGCAAACATATTAAAGACGTTGCTGAGCATCATAATATTCCAGTACAGTGGGCAACAACACCTGGTGGTGGTACAGATGCAGGTAGCATTCATGTAGCCAATGAAGGTATCCCAACGATTACAATCGGCGTGCCATTAAGATATATGCACTCTAATGTATCTGTGCTCAACATTGATGATTATACAAATTCAGTGCGCTTAATTACTGAGATTGTTCGATCATTAAATGATGACAGTTATCAAGCACTTATGTGGTAAATGAAGGAGGCGTATCATGTTTTCTACTGGTAATAAAGCTAAAAAGACTATATTTGGAGCTATGACTTGTTCAAAATGTGGTAAGACACTCAATAATGATGAAAATATTACCATCAAAATCAATACTAAAGAATTAAAAGGTTATACTCACTTATCAAGTTGGGCTGATGCACAGTATAAATTGTGTGAAAACTGCTCAGAATAAGCATTACCAGAGCACAAATGAATTAAGTTAACATTCATATGAGAATTTACTACCACATCTCAATAACAAAAATTAAATTTATTTCATTGATTACCTGACAATATATTAAAACATGCCTGAGACAAGAAATGATGTCTTAGGCATGCATTATTTTCTATAATTTTATTTAGTAGAGTTTTTCCAACTTTCATCACTTAACATTTCTCCAGGCCATGTATAAGCCATAACGCCACCATCTATACGAATAGTTTCACCAGTTATAAATGAACTATCATCGGAAGCTAAAAATGCTACAAGTTTCCCGACTTCATCCGGTGTTCCTAGTCGACCTAATGGTGTTACCCATTTTTGATTTTCTCGGAATGTTTGTCCGGCCTCTTCATCTGATGTACCTGCTAAATTATCAACAAGTGGTGTTTCGATTGTTCCAGGTGCTATGGCATTAGCACGAATATTTTCACGTCCATATTCTATAGCGATAGATTTTGTGAAATTAATGACACCGCCCTTTGCAGCATTATACCCTGAACGGTATAAATCGGCAGCTTGTCCAGAGAATGAAGCTGTATTAATAATAGAACCACCTTGTTTCATCATTAAAGGTAATAAAAATTTAGTTACTAAAAACGTTCCTCTCATATCAACAGCCATAATTTTATCAAACACTTCAACTGGATACTCATGAATACGTCCGGCGCCATTATCTACACCCGCATTATTAAAAATAACATCTACATGTCCAAAGTCTTGTGCTATTTTTTCTGAGAATTGTTTGACTTGTTTATCATCTGAAATATCTACGCGATATGCAGTTGCTTTCCCACCATTATCATTAATAGACTGTACAGTTTCTTCTAATTGATCTGATATATCAAGCGCTAACACATGTGCACCTTCTTTTGCTAACGCCACGGCTGATGCTTTCCCAATACCAGTACTCGCACCAGTAATCACTGCGATTTTGTTTTCTAAACGTTCCATCCAAAGTCACTCTCCTATCACTTGTACATACTTAATACAATTAAGTATCATGTTAGTTTAATTTTTCCACGATGTGAATCAACTTAAACAGTGATAAGAATAAGACGAACGAAGAATGAATAGCTGAGTTAAGCTATACACTTATATACTATTCCTTTTACTAAAATTATATTTTTAAAAATTATAATTACTAATCAATCATCTTAAATATTTCAGAAAAATTAACTGTAAGTTCTTTTCAATTTATCTATATCATGTACAATAAAATTAAATAAGGATTATTTTAAACGCATTGTTTGAATAATAGGAGGCACACATGGAAGAAAGAATTGGTTTGATAGACATTGGTTCCAACACGATTCGACTTGTTATATTTGGCTATAATAAAAATACTGGGCTCAATGAAATACTGAATATAAAAACACCTGCACGATTAAGTCAATATCTCACTAAGTCCAATGAAATGAATGATGAAGGTATTCATGTTTTAAAAGAGACATTAAGCAGTTTTAGAAAAGTTGCGGATAAATTTAACGTTGATGCATTATATCCCATCGCAACAGCTGCTATTCGTCAATCTAAAAATCGTGAAGCCATCATTAAAGAAATTAAACAAGATATTCATATCGAAATTCAAATTGTACCTGAAGAAGATGAAGCATTTTACGGTTACTATGCGATTACACATACTACCGATATTGAAAATGGAATTTCTGTCGATATCGGTGGCGGTTCTACCGAAGTTACCCTTTTCAAAGATAAGCAACTTAAAGAGTCTCACAGCTTTCCATTCGGCGTGGTATCACTTAAGCGTCAGTTTTTTGGTGATAAAGAACATAATGACAAAACAGCCATTAAAAATATGGAACAGTTTTTACGTGAGCAATTTAGTCAGCTAGACTGGCTATCCAATCAACATATTGCGCTTGTAGGAGTAGGTGGTTCTGCACGTAATGTTGCACGCATTCATCAATCAGCACATGCATACCCTATCGGTGGCGTTCATAACTATACGATGACTTCGAAAGATATTAATAATGTTTATGATTTAATCTGTAAAAGTTCTCGCGATGAACTAACAAATCTAGACGGTTTAAGTCGCGACCGCGTCGATATTATTCTGCCGGCTATCTCCGTCTTTAAAACGCTTTTCAAAAAAATTGACGCCACACAATTCACCTTCTCAAGAAAAGGGATTCGTGAAGGGTTTATTATGAACCACATTAGCAAACGATATCCTGATGAGTTTAATAAAAGTCACGTACGTAAAGATGCATTACGTCATTTAGCTAACGAATATCATATTGAAGAAACGAGTGCTAATCGTCGTGTGAAATTAGCGCAATCCTTATTGAATCAAATATTAAGTGAACGATCACTTAATATTTCAGAAATAGAAAAAGAATTATTTATTGAAGGTGCCTACATCTATTACCTAGGTAGTTTCATTGATTCAGACTCAAGTTCACCACATACGTATTACTTAATCGCAAATTCAATGATTAACGGCGTTTCACATAAAGATCGTGTGAAATTAGCTTTGTTAGCTAGTTTTAAAAACAAATCTTTACTTAAATTTTATTGCAAAGAAACACAGTGGTTTAGTAATAAAGAAATAGATACAATACAAGCTTTAGGGGGGATTATTAAATTTGCAAACACCTTGAATATCTCACATACTAGTTTTGTAGAGGAAGTTAAACTAAAAGCAAAGAAAGATGACAAATACGATTTATTAGTTTATTACAAAGGTTCACCTATTGCAGAAGAATACCAAGCAAATCGTCAGAAAAAGCATATTGAAAAAATTTTAAAAGGTAAGGTTTCTATTATATTTACAAAATCTTAAAATTATTATGATATTTTAGATTGGTGCATAATAAAGATAAATTAATGAGGTGTATGTATAGTATGCAAACTCGATTGGGAGAAAAAGATATTAATTTACCGCAGTATTACAACAATAGGGAGTTAAGTTGGCTAGATTTTAACTATAGGGTATTACAAGAATCATATGATAAAAATAATCCGTTGCTTGAAAAACTTAATTTTATTTCTATCTTCAGTTCAAATTTAGATGAATTCTTTATGGTTCGAGTGGCTGGGTTAAAAGACCAAGTCAAAATGGGATATGACAAACCTGAAAATAAAGCACAAATGACGCCTCAAGAACAACTTGATGCTATTAAAATTAAAAATACAGACTATGTGAACACTCAATATCAACGTTATAACGAATTAATTAAAGAATTAGCCAATTACGATATTGAGATGGTAAAACCTGAAGACTTATCAGATGCATTGATAGAAAAATTAGAACAAGAGTTCAAGTTAAGTGTCTTGCCGACACTCACTCCGTTAGGTATTGATGCGTATCATCCATTTCCAAAGTTAAATAATAAAAGTTTAAATATTTTTGTTGATATCGATACGGAAGATGCCATTAATTCAGCTATCGTTCAAATTCCTTCATTAATTCCACGCTTTTTAACTTTAAATGAGGGTACAAAACAATACGTTGTCATGGTAGAAGATGTGATTACGTATTTCATCAATTATTTATTTACAGGATACGAAGTACTAAATACTTTTACTTTCCGAATCACACGTAATGCAGATTTAACCATTCATGAAGATGGCGCTGAGGACTTGCTTATAGAAATTGAACGTTTCTTAAAAGAACGTAAGAGTGGTTCGGCTGTACGTTTAGAATTAGATTGTCGCACTTCTGAAAAAGAGAATGTAGAATGGTTAATCAATCAATTAGAAATTGAAGATAATGATATTTATTATTTAGATGGTCCACTTGATTTAACATTCTTATTTGGATTGGTTGATCATCTATCTCATAAGCTCAAATATTTAACGTATGAGAAATATACTCCTCAACCACCTAGATCATTAGGCAACAAGAATATCTATCAATTATCATTAGAAAGAGATATATTCTTCCACCATCCGTATGAATCATTTGAACCAATAGTTGACTTTATTCGACAAGCAGCAGATGACCCAAATACAATCGCTATCAAACAAACCTTGTATCGAGTGAGTAAGGATTCGCCGATTATTAACAGCTTAAAAGAAGCTGCTGAAAACGGCAAGCAAGTAACGGTGCTCGTAGAATTAAAAGCACGCTTTGATGAAGAAAATAACGTACATTGGGCACGTATGCTAGAAGATGCTGGCTGTCACGTTATTTATGGTATGACACATTTAAAAACGCACAGTAAAATTGCGCTAGTCGTTAAACGCATCAACAATGAACTTACGTCATTTGTTCATTTAGGCACAGGTAACTATAATGATAAAACTGCTAAATTATACACAGATATGGGTATCATTACGACAAATAAAGATATCGCTGAGGATGCAATTAACTTCTTTAATTACTTGAGTGGTTACTCAACAAAACCAGAATACAATAAATTGATTGTAGCACCATACGATATTCGAGACGTCTTCATTGATCGTATCGATAAAGAGATACGTAGTCATTTACAACATGGTAATGGTAAAATTATGATGAAAATGAACTCTTTAACCGATAAAACGATTATCGAAAAGCTCTTCGAAGCATCCCAAGCAGGCGTTAAAATACAACTCATCATTCGTGGTATATGTTGTCTTAAACCAGGCATTCCAGGTATTAGCGAAAATATAGAGGTTGTTAGTATAGTGGGTCGTTTGCTTGAACATTCACGTATTTACTACTTCCATAATAATAGTGAGGCGCATATTTATTTATCTTCAGCTGACGTTATGACACGTAATATGATTAAACGTGTCGAAATATTGTTCCCTGTTGAAGATAAATCAATAGGACAACGATTAGTTAACTATATGAATTTACAATTATCTGACAACCAAAAAGGTCGTTACCAAGATGCACAAGGCCTTTATCATTATGTCGAAAACAATTCATCTCCTTTAAACTCTCAATCTTACTTGATGCAAGAAGCAATTAAGTATGGAGAAGAACTAAAAAAACAATCGGTACAACCTTCTGGACAACCTGTTCATTCTAGACGTGGCGGTAGTTGGATGCGAAAATTAAAAAACACATTTAAAAGATAAACTCACCTTGACAATTGTATTTTATATGAAATGAACACGAAATTAATAAATATCTTTTTATAAATATACAACTTGTTATTTTTTATAATAATTAAGAGGTACAGAACACATCACTTTAACTCAACATTTTGTGAGTATAAAAGTCGTTCTTGTACCTCTTTTTTATCTATGATGATTTATAGGATTGTGGGTGTTCATACCATTCTTTTAAAAATGTATATAAAACATCACTATATTGAGCTAATTCCTTTGCTTTTATTTTCTCATCTACACTATGTGCCTCTTCTAAACTACCTGGCCCATATAATATCGTGGGAATGCCAAAATGTGCTGTCCAACCTCCATCAGTTACAGTTGTACTCATACCATGTTCAAGCTTTTTATTATGAATATGTTCATGTGCTTCTTCTAATTGCTTAAAACCTGGATGATGTGTCGGAACAGTGAAACTTGGGAAAATTTCTCCTTTATCCTCAATCATGGATGTACCACCCCATTCAAATTCAAGTGGATTCTCTCTGAGCCATACATCTGCTTCTGCAACCTTATTTAAATATCGCTCTATTTCATTAACTACAGATTCATAACTTTCGTTCGGTAAGTAATGAACAGTAATCCATAATCGACATTCATCTGCAATAAATGCAGGGTGACGTCCACCTTCTATGACAGCTGGGTTAATTGTATTCGCACCTGGAGGCATTCCAGGACTCTTCTTCATGACACCCCAATGCCTTTCAAGTTCATTAAGCGATTGAATCACCTTTGTCATTTTTTCAATGGCACTTGCACCAAACAAGCCCCCACCAGCATGTATCGTTTGACTACGCGCACCATCATGTATTGTATTTTTACTTTTAACTGTAATCCATCCGGTAATCACGCCACCTTGCCCAAGTGCTTGATTCTCACTCGTATCTAAGACAAGGGCTAAGTCACCTTTAGGTCCTATTTCACATGCACGTTTAGTTCCTGCTTCACCTACTTCTTCACCGACTACTGATTGAACAATAATATCACCTTCTGGACGTTGCCCCGCTTGATGTAATTGCTCCAAGACGTAGAATAATGAAGACATACCACCTTTCATATCGCTAACGCCACGACCGTATAACCATTCATCTTTGTTGGTAAGTTTAAAAGGTGGATACTGCCAATATTGATCGTCATCTACAGAAGCTACATCAACATGTCCATTCAATATCAGTTTTGGCGCTTTAGGATTGTGCCCTTTTAAGGTGGCTACTATCACACTATCATTGTCATATAACTGTTCTCTCTGTATTGAAAAATCCAGTTGTTTAAGTAACGTTTCGATTTCATCTTGCAATGGATCTGTATTACGTCCAGGTGGACTTTCAGTATTAAATCTCACTAGCATATCTAAAATTTCAAATTGACGTTTATCCAATTGATATCCCATCCTTTGTGTAAAGTGGTTGAATTCAAACGTAACAATTTAAGTGTAACATGAAACAAAAATGCTATTTTAAATAGAGAAATGTCATCATTTAAACAGGTCTTATCGTTACTTCATTAACATTAACGTGACTAGGTTGTGTTAAAGCATATACTACAGCATCAGCAATATTCTGAGCTTCAAGTTTTTTGCGTTCCCCAAAATCAGTACCTTCCGTCATAGGGGTATCAACCATTCCTGGTGAAATACTAGTCACTTTAACACCTGTACGTGCTAATTCCTTTTCAAGAGACTGTGTGATTGCATGTATTGCTGCTTTTGTCGCACCATAAACGGCGTTCGTCTTTGTTGGTTCAAATCCTGATACTGATGCAAGATTGATGATATGCCCACTAGATTGTTTTAACAAATAAGGCAATGTTGCTTGTAAAACATGGAGTGTACCTTTAATATTTACATCTATCATAGTATCCCACTGCTCAACATTATAGTCTGTAATCTTAGATGATAAACTTTGACCTGCGCTATTCACAACAATATCGATATGACCAAAATGGTCTATTACAGCTTTTAACATATCATCTATGTTCGATTTTACAGTGACATCCGCTGAAACAACTTTAGCCGGGGTATTTAATTGCTGGGCTATTTCGTTTAAGCGTTGTTCGTTACGACCAACCAGAACTATTGATGCACCTTGTTGACTTAACTTTTTGGCAATCGCCTCTCCTATACCGCTACTCGCACCTGTAACGACTGCAACTTTCTCTTTAACTTTTGCCATACATCATTACTCCTTATCATAGAATTATTTTGAACATCTTTATCATAACGTTTTGTTAGAGAATAGGACATTAATGTGATTTAGAAATCAACTTTAAACAAAAGAATCAAACATATATTTAGTCATTTTCATTATAAAGAAAACATAGTAACTAAAGAATAAAAGTCAAACTTTAGGAGAAACAGTAATGTCGTTTTATGAAGGGGTATTAAAACTAGGTGAAAATAATCATCGTACTGCTTTTGAATTTCGCTTTGAAGAGTTATTTTCAAATGAAGAATGGTGCGCATTATCGCTAGCAGAACGTCAGAAACAAGAAAAAGCTTTTAGATGCGAAGTGAACAAGCGAGAGTATATACGTATGCCATTTTCAAGTGAAAACGATGCTAAAAATAAGTTGTTTAATATTGTTTATGCTTACAATGCCGTAAAAAACTTTAAACAGGCTGAAGACTCTAGAAATCGTAGAAGTCGAAACCTTTAATAATTATCAAGACAGCTTGCATTGTGATGACTAAAATATGTTGGGAAATGAAAGATTCGATGTGAGCATAAGATATTTGGTGTGAGAAAATATGACACATTAAAATAAATGTAAGTCATCGTTGAATTACAGATTAAAAATGAAGACCATAACTCACAGGGGTAGTAAGTTACGGTCTCCTAACACATTAATTTAGATTTTAGGGGTATATAGAGTGTCAATTTTGCCCTCAATTACTCTTTGAGAGCAAGCGAGTTCAACATTGTGGGAGTTCGTTAAAAATCAACTTGTAACGAGGGCTTTGCGCTCTAAACTATAATAATATAATCTTTCAGCATCAATATACGGGATAGAATCAATCGTCAAATATCCATCTTTAATGTCTCCAACCAACCCTTGGTTAACGCCTGTGTTTACATAGATGTCATAACTACTTACATCGGAGAAGATTAATTCTTCTATAGCATTTCTCATAGTCATCACCTCAATAATTTACTCTTTCCTTACACTTCATATACTACATCATTTTAGGTAAATTAAAAGCATTTTGTGATACATTTCACAAAAGTATCACTTATTCACTATCACAAGCTTTTGTTTTCGCAAATTTCTCATAGTACTTTAAATTATGTCTTTTCAAATAATTGATACGTTCAGAAATCATAATTTCATTGTCTAATTTATTATTTGAATGCATATCTAAATAATCATCAGAAACCTCATCACTAAAAATTGGATTACCATACTTATCAAAAGTCATTTTGTAAGAATCAAAGTATTGATCGGTGTTTTTTTCTAATAAGATAGTATTTTTATAATCATATGCTGCTTCATCGTCTCCTATTTTCATTGCATCATTAAAGCTCCATATATGTGAAGCAGTTAGACCTTGAAGTGATTTCTTAGTAAAATAACAAACTTTTTTACCATATATTCTTTGACTTTCAGCATATAGTTCCTTACATGTTAGCCTCCATTTATATTGATCTCTAGTTGTGTCAAATGTAGTAGGAATTTCCTTTTCATCATCTATTTCAAAATACTTAATAACTCGTTTTCCAACTTTATTACCTATTACCTGAACACCATCAACATATTTTAAAAATGTATAAACATATCTAATTTGATTATACTTCCTATCTTGAAACTTTATTTGCCTAGCATATATTTTTTTTTGATCTATTTCTTTTTTACTTAAATACCCCTTAGTATAACTAGAAATATTAGGTGTGACCATCAATGCATTTAGTTCATCTTCAGTAAGCGATTTTTGAGGATGGTATTGTAAAGTTTTAACAAGAAATTTGATTTGATTTTGGGTTGTATTATCAACACTATATGAAGTGTTAAAAGATGCGTTAGAATAAAATATATTGGAAAATATTAATTCTCTTTGCTCATCTGTATTAGCATTAAGAAACTTTTTAGCGTCTTTATGATAACCATTATAAAAAGGTTTTACAAATCCTAATTTTATAAACTGATTTATACCTTTTCTTGTTGAACCGTAATCTTTCTTTTGGAAAATTTGATTGACTCTTTTCTGTAAAATTTTATTAAAAGTTGGATTAGGTTTATTTAACTTTAATTCTTCATGATTCTCATCAATAAAATCTATAATGATTCTTAGTGTATCAATAAATTGAGAACCATGTATATTTGTAGTTTCTACAGTTAATTTCCAGTAATTTTCATAATTTTGTGTAACACTAGCTTTTTTTGAATTTTGATTCATTTTTGTTATTATATCCCCCTTTTTTATTTAATTATAAGAGAATACATCATATTGTACAATATTAAAATTTTATTATTGCTATCAATTCTACATTTTTATTTTTATTTTTTTTTCCACTAATTTGATAATTATGTTTCCTACTTTTAATTTCAACTGAACCATATTTCTGTAAAATAATTTTGATTTCTTCAACTGAAGGTTTAACATTTGCATTCAAACTTATTACTAAATATCTAGAACATTTTCTACAAAGCTTTATAATCTGTTCGAATTTCGACAAAAATGTTTTATAATTAGTCAAATCATCAAATTCTATTTCCTTGTTGAAAATTTGATCAAAGACCCCATAAAATTCCTGATACTTATTCATAGTTCCGGGATAAGGAGGATCCAAATATATTAAATCAATTTCGTCTTTATATTTCACAATAGCATCTTTAATATTCATCTGCGTACTAAGGTTATTCTTATTATTAGTGAACACAGAATCATTGTATTCGTCAATATTATGTAACATATGATACGAAAAACTCATATTATGATATGCTCTTCTTCTACCATATTTCTTATATGAATAATCCTCGTCTCTTAACTTAACAATATTTTCCCAATTAACATTCATTCTTGAATATGGCAATTTTCTAATCATTGCCCTTCTTAAAAGTGCTAAAAACATAAACCTTTTATAACCTTCAAGTCTATAAGAATATCTTACTAATCTTGCTAATTCATCAATTTCGTCTTCAAAATATAAATTATTTCCAAGACATCTTATCCTGTTATAGGTCGTTTTATAATCTTTTTCATTTAATGCTTCATAGATCTCTTCAATACCTATTCTAACGTCTGAATTTTCTATAAAAGATTTTGAAATACAGTAAGAAGAATAGAGCGCATCGTTAGAAATAACTTTAAACCCGGATTTCTTTAACTCATAAGATACTGAATTTCCTCCGGAGAAACCATCTAAAACCACTCCATTCTTAATAGGCAATGAATCTATAATCCAGTCAGCTAATTTTTCTTTATTGCCAATATAATTTACTTTTGGAAACTTCTTTTTCATTATCTACCCTCACTAAGTGCTAAATTTACTTGATAGGCTATAAGTTTGGCGAGCTTTGGTGGTACAGCATTACCAATTTGTTGTTGAACGTTTATGCTTGTACCTTTAAATATAAAATCATCTGGAAAAGTTTGTATTCTTGCTAACTCTCTGCTTGTAAGCGCTCTATTTTGACTGTAATGAAACACTTTACGCATATCTCCTGTGACTGGGATTGATGGTTCGTCACTTTTATACTTTATATATTTTCTAGCATCACCACTTTTAGGTCTTATTTCTTCTGGTATTTGCAATCTATTACCACCATCACTTATAAAACTCATTTTATAAAGCATTTCTTGCGAGTGATTCATTGCAAAATGATTAGGTATTTTAGATTTTTCCCCATTTTTTAAGGGGGGTAAATCGCTTATTGCCTCTTTTATTGTAACTTTTCTTTTTAATTTTTCAGGGTAATTAAATTCAATGTTTTTATACCCTACTATAAAAACTCTTTGTCTTTTCTGAGGGATGTTATAATCTGAAGTTTGTAAAATTTCATACTTAACCTTATAACCTAGTTTTTCAATTGATTCTTGTATTTCTCGAATAGTTTTTCCTTTATTATGAGATACTAATCTAGCAACATTCTCAATAATAAAGATTTTTGGTTTTAAAATTGATACAAATCTTAAATATTCTTTAAATAGTTGATTTCTTGGATCATCAATAAATGTTCTACCAAATTTCCCTGCTAAACTAAAACCTTGACATGGCGGTCCTCCTATAATTACATCAACTGTATTATTATTAATTATTTTTTTTATTTCATTTGTTGAAATTTCTTGTATATCCTTATTGATTAAAACATGATTCGGAAAATTATATCTGTATGTTTGAGCTGTTTGAAGATCATATTCGACTGAAAATACATTTTTAAATCCTTCTAGATCAAAACCTAAAGACATACCACCAGCTCCACTGAATAGATCTATATAATTATATTTCATTTATTGCACCTCACATTTTCGTTAAATAATGTAACATAGTTCTAACAAATTGTCACCTATATATAAACGAATTATAAACGATTATTACTTTATTTTAAGTAATTAATACTAATATGAACACATGAGATCCCTAAAATAATTTACTCTTACTTAATATAGAATTTAGCACTTTCATTTCCTTAATTGAAAAAAGTTATTTGAACATAAAAGTAAACACGCAGATATAGTGTTTAATCTGCGTGAAATCCTACCTAAATTATTTAAGTTCTTTTTAATTTAAATTACTTTACTCTCTCAAACAACTTTTGATAGTTATTCTTTGCTTGTTCATACTTTAATGTTTCTTTTGTTTTAACATGTTTGAGTGGATTTTTAATTATTTTATCCATATAGGCTGCGAATGCTTCAATGTTATCTGGCTCAACAAGATAGCCATTTTCACCGTGCTCTATGATTTCACCAGGACCGTATCTTACGTCGTAAGCAATGACTGGGCAACCTACTTCAATACTTTCCATAACGGTTAAACCAAAACCTTCGTATTCACTGGTTAATAGTGAGGCTTTAGATTTTTTAAATTCTTCAAGTGGATGCTTGGTAAAATCATTTAAATCAACTTTATCTTCAATTTGATATTCTTTAACTAAATCTAGTATGACTTGTTTTTGATTTTGTTCATCTGCACCATAAATAGCTAATTTCGTTTGATGTCCATATTTTAAGAATTGATTATAAGATTTGATTAAATGATCCACTTGTTTCTGTTTGCCTAGTCTACCAATAAATACGAATCTATCCTCTTTGTCATGAGTATCTTGTTGTCCATAGCTTTTAATAAAGTGAGGTACAATCGATATTTTTTCATCGCTGATACCATATGCATGTTGTATATCGTCTTTTTGCATATGTGTGAGCAAGAGGTATTGAGCTACTTTATCAGAATTTTCCAGTGCAATTTTGTATGAAGATTTAATATTATCGCCATCGATGTGGCTATTATGAAATACAAGCACATTTTTTGTGTTCTTACAGTTATTTAAAAGTGGTTTATCTAGAAGTCTAGCATCATTAAACACAATATCATTTTGGTTAAAGCGATGTTCGAAATAATATTTAAAGAGATCTTTTTCGTTTTTAAAAGCCTTCATGATACGTTGATTTTTAAAAATTTGAATAAAATCTAATTCATTTGCCTTTTGTGAATTGAAGAATTTTTTACAGTAAATACTTCCCTCAGTGTCAAAATATTCTTCCAAAATTTTGTGATATGTGCGGCTTGAGAAGTAAATCTTTCTATGTAATTGACCGAAGTGATTATATTCTCTACGTTCAATTTTTTTCTTAGAAATTGGTGACATCACGTCTTCAAATTCTATGATATTTGTATCTTCATAAAATTTCCGATATAAAACATAAGTTTCTTGATCATAATATCTCATCACATTGCCATCATTGAATGCTTTAGAAGTTAAACCTTCTATGTCTCTATCTTTTTCAGAGTAAAGCGTTTTTTTCTTAAATCTTGTTTTAGGTATTGAAAGTAATTTGAAATCAGATAACCAATCATATATGTTTTCGATTTGCGTATTTTTCGTTATGAGTTGATTCTCTTCGAACTTTTGATAAACTTCATTATAATTAGCGTTATAATTCGTTGTTAATATTTTATTGTGAATGCCCATTTCTTTATCAAGAAATCGAATTCTTGTTAATAATGATTTAGTTCTTCCTCCGTGCACTAAGGGTAATGTGCTTGTTACTGTATATATCATTGTTTTAATCCCCACCTTTTAAGATGTATGCTATTTTATAGTTAATTATAAAAATATTGATGCATTTTGAAGCCAGAAATTTTATAATGTGATTTAAGAAGTATTTTATAAGTTGTTTTAAAATAAGTTAAGAACTTTTTATGTTTTCGAAAATAAACGTAAACTAAAAATATAGTATAATGTATATTTTAATTTTAATAAAGAGGAATTTGTAAATATGAAAAATAATTGGATAGATGTTTTAGATGAAAGTTTAGTCAAAGATTTTTATAATAATCAAACTTCCGAAGAGCAACAAGAAGGACTTAATACTACACTGTCTTTTGGCACGGCTGGTATTAGAGGGAAATTCGGTTTAGGTGAAGGCCGATTAAATAAGTTCACAGTATCTAAAGTAGCGTTAGGCTTTGCCCATTATTTAACATCAAGTATCGCGCATCCTGTCGTCGTCATACATTATGACACAAGACACTTATCACCTGAATTTGCTCAAATTATCGCTAATATTCTAGCAAGTCTTGATATTAAAGTTTATCTTGCTGATACATACAGAACAACACCTGATTTATCATTTGCAGTCAGATACTTACAGGCTGATGCGGGTGTTATGATTACAGCTAGCCATAACCCTAAAGATTACAATGGAATTAAAGTTTATGGAGAAGATGGTGCTCAATTATCAACCGACGATTCCGCACGACTAAGCACATATATCGATAAGTTAGGTCATCCGCTTCATATTAATTTACCTAGTTTAACTACTGAACAACAATCATTAATTCATTCAGTCCCGAGCGAAGTCAGAGAAGATTATTTCAAAAACGTACAAGACTTAGTTGGAACGATTCCACAGTCTGATTTAAAAGTTGTCTTTACAAGCTTGCATGGTACGAGTGTGCCAGTTGTACCTGACATCTTATCTTCTCTTAACTTTAATCAATTTGAGTTAGTTGCATCACAATGTGAACCTGATTCAGATTTCAGCTCTGTAGCCAGTGCAAATCCAGAGGATCATAAAGCGTTTGATCAATCGATAGAGCTCGCTAATCAGATTGATGCTGATTTACTTATCGGTACAGATCCCGATGCAGACCGTTTAGGAATAGTTGAACGTGATGCTGAAGGTAACATCCACTATTACAATGGAAATCAGATTGGTGCACTTTTGTTAAATTATCGTATCAAACAAACAGAAGAATTACCTAACAGAATTATGTTCCAATCAATTGTAAGTGGTGGCTTAGCTAAATCTCTTGCTCAATATCATAATGTCAATTTCAAAGAAGTTTTGACAGGTTTTAAATATATCGCAGCTGAAATAAGACATCTGTCTCCTGAACAAAACTTTATTTTTGGCTACGAGGAAAGTTATGGCTTCTTAGCCCGTCCTTTCGTGAGAGATAAAGATGCGATTCAAATTGTGCCATTAATGATTAAGTATGCAGCTGAATTAAAAAACAAAGGACGCATGCTTAAAGATGAATTAGAAGACATTACTCGAAATGTCGGTAACTTTAATGACAAGCTTTTCTCACATACATTTGAAGGTACTCAAGGTAAGGCAAAAATCGAAAATATTATGACTCAATTCAGAAGTGAAACACCTTCGGAAATGTGTGGTCTTAAAGTCATTGCAATCGAAGATTTTGAAACAGGTAAAAAGACTGATTTACAAAATGATGAAGTCAGCGATATAACTTTACCTAAAGCGAATGTAATAAAGATATACTTTAATGAAGGATTTATTGCTTTGCGTCCTTCTGGTACAGAGCCTAAAATTAAACTTTATGTGTCACTTTCTTGTGACCATTTTGACGTAGTTGCACAAAAAATGAATGATGCTATATTTAACTCTTAAGTAGAATAAGGTGGAAATGTATTCTCTTTGCAATCTTGATATCGAAATAGAATTAACATGGTTAGTAGAATTGCTAGGTGGTACTCTCGATATTGGGGACTATCCTTTCTAGTAATCAAAACTTGATGACAGTAAATACTCAATCCAATCATCCACTATAAATACGTAAAATGCCTAGGACAAAATAGATGTCCCAGGCATTTTTTAATTGAATTTAAATATCTAGTTGTTTAATGAATGCTTTTAAGTCTTGACTCATTTCTGGATCTTTTAAAGCATATTCAATCGTTGTTTTAACAAATCCTAATTTTTCTCCAACATCATAACGATTACCCTCAAAATCATATGCATACACTTGTTGTTTGCTATTCATTCGTTCAATCGCATCAGTTAATTGAATTTCATTTCCAGCACCTTCTTGTTGTGTTTCAAGATAATCAAAAATTTCTGGTGTTAATACATAACGACCCATGATTGCTAAATTAGACGGGGCAGTACCTTGTTTCGGCTTTTCTACAAATTGACGTACCTCATATCGACTTCCCTCTTTAGCAGAAGGATCAATCACACCATAGCGATGTGTATCAGATTCTGGCACTTCTTGAACACCTATTACTGAATGGCCTGTTTCTTCATAAACATCCATTAATTGTTTAATAGCTGGTGTATCAGACTCTACAATGTCATCTCCTAATAACACTGCAAATGGTTCGTTACCGATAAACTGTTTTGCAGTATGAATTGCATGTCCTAGCCCTTTTTGTTCTTTTTGTCGTACGTAAAAAATATTAGCTAAATCTGTTGAATATTGTACTTTTTCAAGCAGGTCTGCTTTTCCTTTATTTTCAAGAACCATTTCTAATTCTTTTTGATTATCAAAGTGATCTTCAATTGCACGTTTATGCTTGCCAGTCACTATAATAATATCTTCAATCCCTGCTTTAGAAGCTTCTTCTACAATATATTGGATTGTTGGTTTATCTAATATTGGTAACATTTCTTTTGGCATCGCCTTAGTTGCTGGTAAAAAACGAGTACCTAAACCAGCGGCAGGAATTATTGCTTTTTTTATCTTTTTCAATCTATAAACTCCTTTACCTATTTACGTAATTAAACTCTTAATAAAGTGTATCACTATTTAAAATGCTTTCATAGTAGTGTTTTTTCACCACAATCTTTTTCAATATTAACATTAACTTAATCAAGAATTGAGTTAGAAATTAAAAATACTCTAATAGAAATTAACTTTGTTTTAAATATATCGGTGACAGACATCCACTGAAAAACACTAGTTATATTTTTAAAATGAGAGTTTCAGGAATTTTTTCTCTATACAAATAAACTGATAAATAAAATAAATATAATACCTGATACTGAAATAATTGTCTCTAATAACGACCATGTTAAAAATGTTTCTTTGACTGTCAGCCCAAAATATTCTTTAAACATCCAGAATCCAGCATCATTGACGTGAGAGAGAATTACGCTACCTGCACCTATTGCAAGAACGACCAAAGCTACATTAACATCTGAATGTTCTAAAAGTGGTAACACAATGCCTGTTGTTGATACTGCAGCAACTGTAGCTGATCCTAATGAAATCCTTAAGACTGCAGCTACAATCCATGCTAATAAAATGGGCGACATGCTTGTTCCTTCAAACATCTTAGCGATTGTATCACCTACGCCACCATCGATGAGCACTTGTTTAAATGTACCACCACCACCGATGATGAGTAACATCATGCCGATTGGATAAATAGCATGTGTAACTGATTTCATAATGTCTTCCATTTTTCGTTGTTGCTTCATTCCCATTGTAAAGATTGCAAATATCACTGCGATAAGCATTGCAGTACCAGCAGTTCCTATGAAGTAAACAATTTGTTCGAATACATTTGTTGCTTCTTCGTGTCCTGTAATCAGTTGCACAATTGTAGAAATCAACATAAGAATAACAGGTAAAATAGCAGTCAATAAACTTATTCCGAAACCAGGCATCTCTTCTTCTTTAAATTCCTTTTGAGTACCTAAAGAAGAAATATCCCCTTCTCTCGTATAGGCTGTTGGAACCATCTTTTGTGCAAATCGATTAAAGATTGGACCTGCAATAAGTGTTACAGGGATAGCAATAATCATACCATATAACAAAACTTCACCTATATTTGCTTTAAGCTCCTTAGCGATGACAACGGGTCCAGGATGTGGTGGTAAGAATCCGTGTGTAACAGATAACGCTGTGACCATTGGTAGTCCCAATTTTAATATTGATACATTTGCGCGTTTAGCTACTGTAAATACGAGTGGTATTAATAGTACAAGACCTACTTCAAAAAATAGCGCAATACCAACGATAAATGCTGCTATCAACATAGCCCATTGAACATGTTTCTGACCAAACTTTGCAATAAGTGTATCAGCAATACGTGTTGCGCCACCACCGTCGGCTAATAACTTACCTAATATCGCACCTAAGCCAAAGATTAAAGCAATATGACCTAACGTACTGCCCATACCATTTTCAATGGTTTCCATAATTTTGTTAAGTGGCATACCTAATAATAACGCCGTTATCATTGAGGTAATGATTAATGAAATAAACGTATTAAGCTTCAATCCAATAATTAATGTTAATAAGATAATAATTCCTAATACAACACTGATGAGTGGCCAAATCTCTCCAAACATCGCATTCCCCTTCTTTCTCTCGTTTATTATTCATATAATATATAATCAATTAATCACTTAAATGTTCTCGTTGGAAATTCGCAATATCACTGTAGTTCTCAGTCATAGAACGACTAATGTTAATGAAAATGGTAACAAGTTGTTGGTAGATGGCAACTGTTTCTTGGTTAGGTTCATGGGCATGTGTTGTACCAACCATATCTTTAATGACTGAAAAATCATCTATTTCTCCCAGAGCTTTCATTCCAAGTACACATGCACCTAGACATGAACTTTCGTAGCTTTCAGGTACGATTAAGTCTGTATCAAAAATATCTGCCATCATTTGTCGCCAAATTTCACTTTTAGCAAAACCACCCGTTGCTTTAATTGTTGTCGGTGTTTCATTCATCACTTCAATTAATGCAAGATAAACTGTATATAAGTTATACAGTACACCTTCCAATGCTGCACGAATCATATGCTCTTTCTTGTGAGATAATGTCAATCCGAAGAATGAACCCCTAGCGTCAGCGTTCCACAATGGTGCGCGCTCTCCAGCTAAATAGGGATGAAAAATTAATCCTTCTGCACCTGGTTTTACTCTGCTGGCAATCTGAGTTAACACATCATAAGGATCGACCCCCAACCTTTTAGCCGTTTCAACTTCACTCGCTAAAATTTCATCTCGTAACCATCTCAAGACGACACCACCATTATTGACGGGACCGCCAATCACATATTGATCTTTATCGAGAATATAACAGAAAATACGCCCCTTCTCGTCTGTTTTTGGCTGATTAATTACCGTACGAATTGCGCCCGATGTGCCAATAGTTACAGCAACTTCACCTTTTTGATAACTATTTACACCTAAGTTAGATAATACGCCATCGCTCGCTCCGACAATCACAGGCGTTTGCTCATCAATCCCCATCAACGTTGCGTAGCGTTTTTTCATTCCAGTTAAAACATGTGTAGTTGGAACAAGTTGTGGTAACTGATTTCTTTCAATACCTAACAATTCTAAAGCTTTATTATCCCAATCTAATTGTTCTAAATTCATCATACCTGTAGCTGATCCTAAAGAATAATCAATGACGAATCTTTCATATAATTGAAACAGTACGTATGTTTTTAAATCTGCAAACATAGCTGTTTGTTTAAATATTTTCGGTTCCTCATGTCTCATCCAAAAGATTTTAGATAATGGTGACATAGGATGAATCGGTGTACCAGTTCGTTGATACAATTCAAAACCGCCATATGATTTTTCTATTAAATCAGCATAATCATTCGCACGATTGTCAGCCCAAGTGATATTTTCAGTTAAACGTTGATTATCCTCGTTCATAGCAATCAAACTATGCATTTGTGCACTCAAGGATATAAACTTAATATCTTCTTTTGCGATGCCAGATTCTCTTACAATATATTTAACCGTCATAAGCACAGCATCAAATATTTCATCCGGATTTTCTTCAGACACATCTACGTTTGGTGTATGTAAGTCATAGCCAATATTATGTTTCATTATAAACTTGCCATTTTCATCATATAGCACAGCCTTCGTACTCGTTGTCCCCATATCTACACCAATCATATATTTCATATTTCATCCCTCTTTTCTATAAATTAACGTAACCAGAATGCTTCAATATTTTCTCCTACATCATCAAAATTTAAATGGAATGCTTTTCTCAATATGGAGGCATCATCGTTCTCAACAGCATCTATAAAAACTTGATGATTTTTATGAATTCTCTCGAAATCTTTGGGGTCATTTGCCATTCTTTGTCTCATTGAAATGAGTATGAGTGATTCCATAACAGGTTTAAGGTGATTCCAAAACACTTTAAGATACTGATGGTTTGTTGCTTGAATCATCACCTCATGAAACTCAAAATCATGTTGTGTAAATGCTTCAGCATCCTCAAATTGGACTGCAACCTTCATCATTTCTAATTGCTTTTTCATTTCCTTAATAATATGTTGTGTATCTGTTCCACTTAATTTTGAAAAGGCGAATGATTCGAGCATCAAACGCAAATCATACATTTCCTTTTTCTCTTGATCACCAAAAGGAAGTACCTGAGCGCCCATACGTTCTAATTGAATCAGTTGATCTGTTTGAAGTAACTTAAATGCATCTCTGACTGGTGAACGACTAACATTAAATTGTTGTGCAACTTGATTTTCACTTAGTTGTATATGGGATTCAATCTCACCACTCACTATTCCTAAACGTAACTCAGCAGCTATTACTTGTCCTGAAGTCATGTTTTCCTTCCACTTTTTCGGATAACCATACGTCACGTTCTATCCACCTCAATTCAATGCACTTCTACTTGTATACAAGTATGTTAATATACAAAAATTTGTTTTGCAAGCGCTTTCTTTTAGGTGTTTTGACATTTTAAACACAATTTAACAAACTATTTCTTAGAATCATTTACATCCATCTTTTATTCGTTCACTTTCCATCCTATCAATACAGTTTATAAAATAATGTAAAATACACTTAAACCATACTTACTTATTGTTTGTTTCTTATTATTCAATTATATATTTTGTATTTCATAAAAAAACATAATTATATTGACAACGCTTACTTGGATACTTAAAATTTACTCGTAATTATTTTTCAGTTTTATACATCATCATACGATTAGGAGGTTACAACATGTTTAATTTCTTAAAACCAGCTAGACATATCAAATCATTGCCATCAGAAAAAGTAGATGATACGTATAAAAGACTACGTTTTCAAGTCTTTTTAGGAATATTTATCGGTTATGCTGGTTACTATTTATTAAGAAAGAACTTCTCTTTAGCAATGCCTTCATTAATTGAGCAAGGCTTTAGTAAAGGTGAATTAGGTATTGCATTATCTGCAGTATCTATCGCATATGGCTTTAGTAAATTTGTAATGGGAACTGTCAGCGATCGAAGTAATGCTCGGATGTTCTTAACTTTAGGTTTAGTATTGACAGCAATTATTAACTTATTATTAGGATTTATTCCATTCTTTACTTCAAGCATAACTATTATGTTTATCATGCTTTTTTTAGTTGGTTGGTTCCAAGGAATGGGCTGGCCACCATCTGGACGTGTGTTAGTTCATTGGTTTAGTGTCAGCGAACGCGGAAGTAAAACGTCAATATGGAATGTAGCACATAATGTAGGCGGAGGTTTAATGGCACCTATTGCTACGTGGGGTATTTCCATGACTGCATTATACAACTTCGGTTATTTAAAAGGGTTTGAAGGCGTCTTTATATACCCTGCACTATTGGCTATCATTATTGCCATCTTGTCTTACATACTAATTAGAGATACACCACAATCTCAGGGTTTACCACCAATTGAGCAGTATAAAAATGATTATGCCACTTCAACTAAACAAACAATTGAAACAGAACTAACTACTAAAGAAATATTATTTAAATATGTACTTAATAACAAATGGGTATGGGCGATTGCTTTTACAAACATTTTCGTTTATTTTGTGCGTTATGGTGTTTTGGACTGGGCTCCGACATACTTAAGTGAGGAAAAGCATTTTGATTTAAGCGCTTCAGGTTGGGCTTACTTCTTATACGAATGGGCAGGAATTCCGGGCACGCTACTCTGTGGTTATCTATCTGACAAACTATTTAAAGGTCGTCGTGGTCCAGCAGGCTTCTTCTTTATGTTAGGCGTAACAATCTTTATCCTTATATATTGGTTAAATCCACCAGGTCACGCATGGTTAGATAATCTTTCATTAATTGGTATTGGTTTCTTAATTTATGGTCCAGTCATGTTAATTGGTTTACAAGCGTTAGATTATGTTCCTAAAAAAGCAGCTGGCACTGCGGCTGGTCTAACTGGTCTATTTGGATACTTATTCGGTGCAGTTATGGCTAATATTGTATTGGGGTTTGTAGTTCAACATTTTGGATGGCATATTGGCTTTGTGTTATTAACAGTCATCAGCATACTCGCTATGTTATGTTTCATTTTAACTTGGAATAAACGTGGTCAAGAACAAATCGACTAGTATCCTGAGTACGCTTAATCATTGATTACGATGCGCATATGTCCTATTCAGCCATGTACTATATATTAAAATAGCCTAAGACTATTCGTCTCAGGCTATTTTTGTGCTTTGCGTCATGTTGCATATATGAATTCTTATTAATATATCCAAATTACATTCATTGCTTAGCAATTTCTACACAGTAATGCATTTCGTGACAATCAGGACATTGAAGCTTTCTAGTTTTAGGTGTATGTGATGCTGTTACAAAATGAATGACACTAGGATTAAACACATGGTGGCAATTAGGACAGACATATGAAACATTCTTTTTATACTTTTTCGTTAACCAAAGTGAATACATAGCTACCACAGGCATCATCGACAAGAAAGGTTTTTTCCTTTGAGTTACAATTGAGGTGATCAAACCACCATATTGTAATGAACCAATCAGAGCTATACTTAACCATAATTTCTTTCTGACACCTTTGAGTCTATGAGATTCTTCCATATAAATAGCTATATCTTGTAAATAATGAATTGGAGAAATTGAATTTTGATGAACATAGCGTTGAATTTGCTCTATTTTACATACCTTGTTTTCTTTATCTGTTATTGACTCTTGTATTTCATGCTTTTTGATTTGAAGAAACGTGTAAAGAGATTTCATTGATGAATCATCTTTTAATAACACTTTAATTTCTTTAATTGTGCAACCTATTTCCTTAAGTAGTAAAATCAGTTCAAGTTTCTCCACTTCCTTATCAGTGTAAAAGCGTCTGTTAGTTTCAGTAGTATAGTTTGGCGATAAAATTCCTTGTTTATCGTAATACTGAATAGTGCGTGTTGACACATGGCATTTATGAGCTATATCTCCTGAAGTATAAATCGACATAGACATCTCACCTCCTAGTCAAAGCATACTCGATAACGTTACGTCACTTTCAACAATTTTATTCATTTTTAGACGTCCGGACGTCTTATTTTTTTGAAATCCACGTTTTAATTTCATCTACCACGCCAGTTTGTCCATCCGATTGGGTTTCTAAAACACTTGGGAAATCGATATGACCAATTCCTGGATAAATAACTTCTTTAGTTTCTCCACCTAACGCCTTAAACTTTTCTAACGTAGCTTGAGAATCCGTATAAGGAATAATTTGATCTTCTTTTCCAGACATAAATAATATTTTCGGAAATTGTTTAATCTCATCGATATCTGGTAAATAATCTGTATTAATCGTGTAAATCATATCCGTAATTATAGTTTTAATAAGTGCAATAAATTGTACCAAATCAAGTGCGTTTTCCTTTTGTGCATAAATCGTTTTATCTAGTATATATTGAGGAAGATTTTTCACTGCCTTAATTTCATCTTTTAACACTGCTCTCTTACTTTCACTAGTAAATAATCGTGCTAACATACTTGCATCTGGAGTAATTTTCGCTGCGCTATGTAAATAAATAAGATGAGAGACTGGTAATGTATTATACTTAAGTAACCGTGTCGCAATCATTCCTCCCATTGAATAACCGACAATACTCAGTTCTTTTATTTGTTGCTCCTTAACAATTTGCGTTAATACATCATATATACGTGCAGCGTAATCATCTAATGTATGAGTGTCACGATCTAAATCTGAACTTTTACCACGACTTGGACAATTAATAAATATTAATTTGTAATCTCTGAAGTAAGGTTCGAACATCGTCATAATTTTATATGTTAAGAGTGCACCATGAATAAATACAATCACATCATCAGCTTGGCTATCTCCTGCGTAGGCAACTTCACTATATTCTCCTTCAAATTGTTTAAGTGGATAAACTTTAGTTGTAAAATTTTGCTTAATCATATACATCCTCTTATTCTTAATACATTAATTAATATAATAATATCATATAATTTAATTTTTTATAATTATACTAATCATATATCCATCCTCTTTATGTTACTACATATTTAAAACCGATTTTTCTATTTAAATAGATTTAAACAATTTGAATCGCACCAATACGCTTAATAAAAAATTAATATTACCCTCATAATTAATTAACATTTTATTACTATTCTTAATATTAGGAAACGACCGTTGCTTATAAATAATTTATGCGTTTTGCACAACATCATTTACATTTTCATCATCTAGGGAGGCATTTCATGGTTATTTCAAAAAAATTATCACTTATCACTATAGGTATCTTAATAAGTATTCTTTTAATTTCACCTCTTATCGATCAACAGATTTCAAATCATTTCATGAATCAAGATTCAATTTTCGGTACTTTATTTCAAAACTACGGTTTATTTCCACCTACGCTTATATTAATTATTTCAACTGTAATTTTAAATTATTATATTTTCACTACATTTCAAAATAAATTAGCTAAAATATTAACATTGCTTATATCTTTTATCTTTACGTTGATAAAAACCAATGAATTCGTGTCAGAAACCGCTCAATATATGTTATCTACATCAGAAAACATCAAAAATCATAAACCAATGGGTATGGCAAATAATGAAGGAAACGCTGGAAATGCTTTATCTTTAGGAATGAGTTTCTTTATTTCTTTGATTACCATTATAATTATCACTATTATTTGTTATCAGTTTTGGTTAAAACATACAAATAACCAAGAACTTGATCATTTATTCAAAGTTTCACTTATTAGCTTTATGATTTTATTTATTGGATTAGAACTCGTTGATAGCTTGAAACATTTATGGGGACGTTTTAGACCATATGAAATCACTGACAAAGCTGGACATTTCACTCACTGGCTTACAATAAATGGAAACACTGGACATAGTTCCTTCCCTTCAGGACACACTGGAAATGGTGCATTTCTAATGTTTATCGCATTTTACTTTAAAAAAATACGCACTCAAAAAATAGTGTTTAGTATCGGATTATGTTATAGCATTTTAATGGCATTGAGCAGAATTCGTATTGGTGCACATTTCACTAGTGATGTAACAATGAGCTTGCTTATTATGTTTTCACTCATGGTTATTGCAGATTTTATCATTAATAAAGTCATATCTAGACATAAAAACAAGCTAAGTAAAGACTAGAATTAAAATATTAATCGCAATTTAAATGAAATAATATAGTAAACGGTAATTTTCTTTGTATTAACTAGAAAATTACCGTTTTTTAATTTCTCCTATATGATTTGAAACAAAAACTCACACTACTTCTCTCGATTTGAAATTTCTGAATGTATTTGTTGCATTTTACTTTCTACATTTGTAATTTCTGATGCACATTGTTCTAATAGTCCTTTATATTTTTCAGTGTCTGTATCATTTTTATAACGAATTTTGTGTTCTAAACTTGCCCACATATCCATGCCGATTGTACGAATTTGTATTTCTACTGGTGTTACTTCTACTGAATCTGCTAAAAATACTGGAATAGATACGACGATATGTAAACTTCGATAGCCGTTTTCTTTAGGATGTGTGATATAATCTTTACGTTTTAATAATTTAACATCTTCTTGTCTTAATAACATTTTTTCAATGACATAAACATCGTCTAAATAGTTACATACGACCCGTATACCAGCAATATCCATAATGTTATCTTTAGCACTTTGTGCACTTACTTCAAATCCTTTACGATTCAACTTTTTAACTAAACTGTGCATCTCTTTTACTCGTCGTTCCATATGATGAATTGGATTGTGTTTATATTGATAGTTAAAGTTATCATCTAAAATACTTAATTTTGTACTTATTTCTTTAAGTGCTGAAGAATATAGGTGGTCCAGTTCCACAAATCCAACTAATGTATTAAATGCTTCATCATCATCTTTAAAATGTTTTAAGCTATTTTTGAATTCGTCTCGTAAATTTTCGATATAAAGTGCAGGCTTTCTCTCTACATACATCTTTCTCAACCTCCGATTTCTTTTCAAACCCATTATAGCGAATTAAAATTTAATATAGAAATTTTATGTCATATTACAGTTGTATCATATATCATTTATATATAAAAAAACTGAGACAACAATAATTGTCTCAGGTAACATTCATTCATGCTTTTAATCATCGATAAGTCAATTTCATACATTTATTAGCTTTTATATTACAATACCAAATGTTTATATGAGTCTATCACTTCAACATATATCCATCGCCATTATTTTGTTTAGAATCACTCATCTTTTCGATGCTCAATCACTTTGGTACCTTTATTCTCTGCGATATGTTGTGCACGGTTAACTGCTTCAGATTTTGTATCAAATGTATCTGAAGCTCGTTTAGCCTCTGTAGATTTTACTTTCCATAGCTGATCTTCATAATATACATGAACATTTTCTTCGTTAAGTTTAGGATTAGCTGATTCATCTTCTTGATGTTGCGTGATATGTTTGTTTTTTAACGTCTCTAATTCTTCTTTTGACGCATGTTGATACCATTTTTCAGCTTGATTTGTAGCAATGGGTATCACATCAGATTCTTTATAGCCATCTTTGAGCATCGCATTACCAATATCAATCGCTTTTTTCCGTTCGAGTTCTTCAAAGTTTTTCCAACTTTGAGGATAATCTTGCATCGTCCAAGGCATCGTCTTACCTCCTCAATAATTTACTACACCTTACCACTAAATTTGTTTAATTAAACAATACGAGACATCTTTACTAATTAATCTTTTGTGATGGCCTGACGTTGTTCAGCACAATTACGTTGTATATTCATAAGGGAAGCACGGATGTAATTGTATTGAGGTAATGGTTGCATGTCTCTGAGATTTAAATCTGCTTGAAATTGGAAATGCTTAGCTATATTTTCAAATACGACTAAATATTCACCCATTAAATCATCATTTATTTTTTGTCGGTGTTTATTATTCATGGCACGCTCTAGCATAAAACTTATTTCCTCTAGCGCAAATATGCTTGGATAGTAATATCTTACCGCTTCTTTATTACTAAACAATTCACCATTCGCTGAATTGTAAATCTGTGTCACATTACTGATTTTGACGTTTAAATTTAAACTTTCTACCCTATCACGTTCATTCGTTTCCTGTTTATTTTTTGAAAATAAATAATGAAATAAAATACCTTCTTTACGTACCAATTCGGCAATAGCATCAGATAACATTGAGGATGCAGTTTTACGCGCGAGTATGAATATACCAATAACTGCAATAGCTATACCTATTAGAACGTCAATAATTCGAGTGTATGCTATCTCAATATTTAAATTTTGAGAGGCTAGACCATTGAGCATAATGACCTGTGTCGTAATAAAAATAACTGCAAATGCATAGTTAGATGCCACAAAAGCTTCCGTCATCATGGCTGAAAATCCCATAATGATAATAGCGAAAATAGGATCGATATGAAATGCCAAAATTCCCGACAAAACAATAGTCCCTATTATTGTTCCAATTCCTCTAGCAAGTGACCTGTCTAACGTACGAATCGTTGTCACATTACCTAACATGATGGTATGCGCTGACAATGGTACCCAATACGCTTTTTGAATGTTAAACGCTAGAGCAATAAATATAGCCACTGCCATAATAACTGTATATTGCAAAGCATTTCTAAATACAATTGAGTCGAAAGTTAGATTTTGATATATTCGCTTGCTATATAAAGGCTTGCGAATATCTGCTTCATATTTAATTTGATTATCGTTTGCGTGAATCATTTCATCTATTTTCAAAATATGATCCATTAAATTTTGAAATTCTGGTGCCACATCAACAACTTTTGACCACGGTCGATATTGTTTAGGTTGTTGAACACTTTTAATGATATGATCCATCATTTCAACTAAGTCATTTGGTAATGGACGAATATGATTTTCATTGAGTTCTAGTAATTCTGAATATATCCCTTGTGCTGATGTATGTAATAAAATTAATTTCTGAAACCTTTTACTTAATTTTCCATTACCACCTGATGTTGAAGTAATTAAAAGTTTTTCAGAATTTCTAAATTCTGTAACAGCATTTCGAGCATATGCTTTGAAATCCTCTGGCTCATCAAAATGATGTAGCAAGTTATGTAATGTTTTAAAATCCGCATGAATTGCTCTGTCTTCTGCTTTCTCTTTAGCAAATATGATTGTTAAAATTACTGTTATGGTTGCCAACATACCACCAATGAGAATTGCAGATCCACGTAAAAGCGCTTCTTCTGGGGCTATCGGTAAGTTTATAGATAAGCAAAACGTTACTAAAAAGAATGTCGATGATGGACCAGCGATTTTTAGTGCATTAAACGTATAATATGGGATTGTTACAACAATCAGTAATAGTAATCCAAATAAAATAGGCTGAGATACTGTTAAGGTGCCAAGAATCATGCAAATAGTAAATGATAGTGAACATGTGATGACTGTTTTTAACATAGATTGCGGTGATCCACTAAAAACGTAGACATGTGCTAGCGTACCTGTTGATATTAAAATACCAAACATAGGGAATCCTAATAAGTAACCTATCAATGCTGGTAGTATCATTAAAAATCCTTGTCGTATTCCTTTAGCTATATCAATCTTTGAACGGTCGAAGTGTATCAAAGAGTTAATGATTTGTTGCATCCCAATCTTCCTTTCTCTAACATCCCACAAATTCAATTAAAAAAGGACAGAACATATACTTCATACATTTATTGTTCTGCCCTTCATCAACATTGTTGAGAATTATGATATTTAATTATTATTTTACCACATTGTCACTTTAGAGTAAGTACAGATTGTGATTATAATTGAATAGGTTGACTTACATCAATTTGAGGTTCTTCAATTAAATATTGACTAATATTATCACTAAAAACTTTAAAGTGATCTGATTGATTGTGTGCTTGAACCGCTTGTTCGTCTTTATAGTTTTCAACTACGACAAAGACATTTTTCTCAGTTACATCTTCGTAATGATGATAGAATAAATTACCTTCTTCTTTTCTAGAATTTATGACTAATTCCTTCATAAGTTTTAGATAATCTTCGCGTTTATTACCATCGATTTTTAATTTTGCGTTAATAATAATCATTTTAGTCAACTCCTATACATATTAATTATAAGTTTAGCAGTTTATAACTGATTAAAAAAACAATTCGCTTATCGCTTCCATGTTCTATACCACATAATAAAAGAATAAACACACGCAATGATATGAATGTCATTGCATGTGTTTCAAAAAATATTATTTATTAACGTGTTCTTCACTAACAACAAGAGGTTTATCTGGTTTAACGAAGAACCATAAAATTGCTGCTATAATAGCCGGAACGATTAAGAGTTGTAATGTCATTGACCATCCTAAATGATCTACAACAATTCCTGCAAGTAAAGGACTAATAAGTGCGCCAACATTTCCCCATAAGTTCATCCAACCTGACACAGTTCCAGAGAAATTACGACCTAAGTCAGTGGCTGCAGCCCAACTCATTCCCATAGAAATACCTACGCCACCTAAACAAAGTGATAACCAGAAAATGGTTACATATAAGTTGTCTGTATGTACAGCTAAGAAAATTGAAATTGAGAATACCACAAATCCCGCAATGGCAATTACACCACGTGCAACAAAACGTGATTGACCTGTATTCAAAATCTTGTCTGAAATAGCTCCAGCAAATAAAATTAAGAAGAACATAAATAACCAAGGTAATGCACTGATAGTCATTTCTTTGAAATTCACATGATATTGTTCAGTTAAATATGTTGGTAACCATATTAGGAACAACGCGATAACAAACTGAACTACAAAATATTGTAATGCGATTGCGTAGAAGCTGAAATGACTTAAAAAACGTTTCCACGGTGGTAAAGATTTCTCAGTTGCGACAATATCACGATTTTGAGTAATAAATCTTTTCTCGGCATCGTTTACCATTTTATGTTGTTCTGGTAAGTCCTTAGCAATAATTGCCCAAAGAACTGCCATTAAAATTCCTACAACCCCGAAAATGTAGAAAACGGCTTGCCAGTTAAAAGCATTGACAATGGCTATTGTAATAATAGGTGCTAAAACTGGACCAAAATAAGAACCTGCTAACAACGCACTAGATGCACGACCTTTTTCATTTTTAGCGAACCAAAAAGAGTTAAAAACCGCATTGGATGGATACATTGGCGCTTCACCAACACCAAATAAGAATCTAATAAAGTAAAGTAAACCATGATGTTTAATCATCCCTGTTAAGATGGTAAATGCACTCCACCAAACTAAAGCGACAGTAATCATTTTACGTGGTCCAAACTTCTCTGCTAACATTCCCGAAGGTACTTGCATTAATGCATATCCTAGAGAGAAAAATGATGCTAATAAACCAAATTGTGTCTTAGTTAACCCCAAATCTTTCATCATCGGTACTGCAATATAAGATATGTTAGATCGATCCATGTAAGCAATAACCCCAATAAAGAAGAACCCTATTGCAAAATACCAACGAACATTACTACGTTTTTCTTTCATATTTGTTTCCTACTTCCATTTGTATTCTGTTGTTTCTTATTATGATGTCGTTATGTTTCAGAAATCCCCTCTGGTGACTGTTTTAACTTCAATTTTTAAAACAACTATTAAGTTGTAGCGCTACATTTTTTTATTAATATAGCACGTAGTGTAAACGGTTACAATACTTTTTGTGAAATTTTTTTGAACTTTTTAAAATTTTTTGTGTATTTTAGATGCATCTTACACCTTTATATCTTTTACCGCGCCCCTTACACCCTATTCTCACAATATATTAGCAATCATTAGTTATTGATTTTTTAAAGATGGTTTCTAAATATGTACTTTGCCAATTAAAGTTTAAAATAATTCGCAAATGATGATAATAACTTTTAAATGAATACGATATCTACAAATTACTTAATAGAAATTGTAAAGAAATTTGAAGTCTTTTCTTAAAGGTAGTAAAATATTGTAAACGAAGCATTTAATATCTTGTAAATTAATTTCATATTTAACCACTGGAAGTGCCTTTGTTTAAGGCTGAGAGTAAAGAACTGACTTTATAATTCCTGGAACCTGATCCAGTTCATACTGGCGTAGGGAAGTGGCGACGCTCAATTTTATTAAGTCATACTAAAGCTCAACGCTATTTCCCAATTTAAGGGAAATGGCGTTTTTTTATTGTAGAAATTGGGGGGATATTTATATTTATTGCGATTACACATCATAAACAACTGACTAGGGACGATTTACAGCATTATAAACATATCGAAGAAGCTATTGATAGCTTGTTATTTCGCACTTCCATGAATAACGAAGAAAACAAGGACATGATTCAATCTTTACTTCAATTGGGTTTTAGTAAAGATAAAATAATTATTCACAGTGATACGACACTATTAGAGGAATTAAATCTTAAACGTATTCATTTTAAGAGTAATGATACAACTGCTTTCGCATATAAAGCAGCTCATCCTGATATTTGTGTAAGTATGTCTACACATGACGTTGAAACAGTAAAACGATGTTATGAAAATAATTTAGATTATGTCTTTTTGGGGCACATTTTTCCGACCGCTTCACATCCAGATACGCCACCACGTTCTAAAGAGACCATTCAACAAGCATTAGATGTTCCTATCCCTATTTATGCTATTGGCGGTATCAATGAACATTCAATTCAAAAGATGCCACCTGGATTTAAAGGTATATGTGCCATATCATATTTTAACAATGCTTCACTAGAAGAAATTAAACAATTAAGAAAGGAGTGGTCTACTCATGCATGATGTACTAATCATTGGTTCAGGCGTTATTGGTATGTCAATTGCTAGACACCTCAGTGCAACACACTTAGATGTTGCAGTCATAGATAGAGATGTACCTGGAAAGCATGCGTCATATAAAGCTGGAGGTATGCTTGGCGCACAAAATGAATTTACAGAGGATAGTGACTTGTTTCAATTAGCCATCGAATCTCGTGCTATGTTTCCACAATTAAGTAAATCATTATTAGATGAAACAGGCATAGACATTCAATTTAAAAATTCAGGACTTATCAAAATTGCTAATGAACGCGATGATATCTCATCTATAAAACGACAATATCAATTTCTGAATAGTCAAGACCGTAGTGTCAAACAATTATCAGATGATGATTTGCTACAACTTACACATGGTGAAGTTAATCCTTCATACGCGGCCATTCACATACCACATGATGGTCAAATTAATGCACATCATTACACACTGGCATTATTAGAATCAATGAAGTTAAGAGAGATTAAGCGTTATGCGTCTACAGAGGTCACTTCAATAGAACGCCATAATGGCTATTATTTAGTGAAAACCAATCAATCTTCAACAATTGAAGCGCACAAAGTTATCGTTGCAGGTGGCGCATGGTCTTCGCAATTATTAACACAATATCATCTACAACGACAAGTGATTGGCGTTAAAGGAGAAGTCATCTTATTAGAAAATAACGATCTTGCACTTACTGAAACATTATTTATGACTAATGGTTGTTACATCGTTCCAAAACAACCCAATCGTTTTTTAATTGGTGCGACGAGTGAATTTAATAATTATTCTGTTGGTACTACAGATGAAGGTATGGATTGGCTTCTTCACCATGCATATCATCGTGTACCTCAACTAAAAGACAGTCATATACTGAAGAAATGGTCAGGAGTAAGACCATACACTGAAAAAGAAATGCCAGTCATGGATCAAATTGATGATGGCTTATACGTGATAAGTGGTCATTATCGAAACGGAATATTATTGTCACCTATTATCGGTCGTGACATTGCCAATTGGCTACTTTCTGGTATTAAACCATCACGTTATTCAAGTTTTACAGTTACAAGGAGGAATAATCATGAAGTGTATCATTAATGGCGACCTCTTCACTTTCGATCAGGATCAATCGATACAAGAGGTTTTACATTCACTTGAGTTAGACCCAAAACGAGTGATTGTTGAACTAAACAAAGAACTTATCAAGCAAGACAAATATGAAGAATATACTGTAAGAGAAGACGACAGATTAGAATTACTAGAAATTGTTGGAGGCGGTTAATATGTTTAAAATAGGAAATTTAGAATTACAATCTCGTTTACTTTTAGGTACTGGAAAATTTGAAAATGAAGAGGTTCAATCAAAAGCAATTGAGGCATCTGAAACAAATGTACTTACATTTGCAGTAAGACGGATGAATTTATATGATCGTAACCTACCTAACCCACTTGCAAACGTTAATTTAAAAGATTTTATCACTTTTCCAAATACTGCAGGTGCCAAAACAGCTCAAGAAGCCATCAGAATTGCTGAAATTGCTAGTCACGCAGGTGTATGTGACATGATTAAAGTCGAAGTCATTGGTGATGACGAAACATTACTACCTGATCCTTTCGAAACTTATGAAGCATGCAAAGTATTGTTAGAAAAAGGCTACATTGTTTGTCCATACATCTCTAATGATTTAGTTTTAGCTCAACGTTTGGAAAAATTAGGTGTACACGCAGTCATGCCACTTGCATCCCCTATTGGCACAGGTAGAGGTATTAATAACCCATTAAATTTAAGTTATATTATCAAAAATGCTAGTGTCCCTGTCATCGTAGATGCTGGTATTGGTTCCCCTAAAGATGCGTGTCATGCCATGGAGCTTGGCGCAGATGGTATTTTACTCAACACAGCCATTTCAGCAGCAAAAGATCCTGTGAAAATGGCTGAAGCAATGAAATTAGGTATAAATGCCGGCAGACTTTCATATGAAGCTGGACGCATTCCTGTTAAGTATACTGCACAAGCATCTAGTCCATCAGACGGTTTAGGGTTCTTGTAAAATGTCGCGTTATGAACGTCAAACACGCTTTGCACCATTTGGAGAAGAGGGACAGCAAAAGCTATCTAACTCTCAAATACTTATTTTTGGTGCTGGTGCTTTAGGAAGCCATATTGTAGATCAACTCGCACGCATGGGGGCTCATCATATTGCAATTGTCGATATGGATATTGTTGAAATTTCAAATTTACATCGACAAACACTCTTCGATGAAGGAGACGCACATACTTTAATATCCAAAGTAGAAGCAATCAAGCATAAGATTAATCAAATTAATACAAATGTCAATCTAACAACTTATGATTTAGAAGTTACTTCATCAAATATCGAAAATTTGATAAAAAATGTCGAACCAGACATCATCATTGATGGCATGGATAACTTCAAAATACGATACCTGATTAATGAGGTTTGTCACAAGCATCAAATCCCATGGGTTTATGGTGCAGCTGTTGGTAGTAAAGGGTCAGTATATGGAATAGATCACCAAGGACCATGTCTAAAATGTTTATTGCAAACAATTCCTGACACAGGGGAAAGTTGCGCTATTAATGGCGTACTTCCCCCTGTTATATCAATGGTTGCAAGCTATGAAGTAGCAGAGGCCGTACGTTATCTTTCAGGAAAAGGATTTTCTAAGCAATTAATCACTATCGATGCATTTAATATCAATTATAAGTCAATGAATGTAGATGCACTCAAAAATAAAGATTGCCCAGTGTGTGAAAAACATGAATATACGTTACTAGAAAGCCAACAAGAACGTACCATTGAGGACTTGTGTGGGAATGCTTATTTATTTAGATTTCCACCTAAAGCTTTTAAACACGCTGCCCATTTCCCTGGAAATATGGTGAAATCTACTTCCTTTGCCAAATTAATTCAATATCAAACTTATGAATTCACCTTGTTTAAAGATGGTCGTATGAATGCATATGGTATACACAATGATGAAGAAGCACATCACCTATACAATACGTTGTTAAAATCCATACGCTAATTAAAGTAAGATTGTTACCCTTTCAACCTGTTTCTTGTTAAAATAACTTATACTTAACATCAAGTTTACGACAACTCGATTAATTTAAAAGGAGAAACTAACGTTGTATGGAACAAATTATCACTGATTTTATTAGTAAGTGGGGTTATACAGCGATATTCATTTTAATCTTATTAGAGAACGTATTACCTGTCGTTCCATCTGAGATTATTTTAACTTTTGCAGGCTTATTATCTGTGAAATCACACTTATCTATTTGGACATTATTAATTATAGCAACAATTGCTTCATTCATTGGTTTACTCATTTTGTATTATATTTGTAGACTTATCTCAGAAGAGAAATTATATCGTTTCGTTGATCGACATGGTAAGTGGATGAAGTTAAAAAGTAAAGATTTGAAACGGGCAAATGATTGGTTTAAAAAGTATGGTGCATGGGCTGTATTTTTATGTCGATTTGTCCCGGTACTTCGAGTATTAATTACAATACCTGCTGGCATTAATCGAATGAACGTTATTCAGTTTACAACTTTATCGTTAATAGGTACTACAATTTGGAATTTTGCTTTAATACTGCTCGGTCGTTTGCTCAGTGACAGTTTTGACGCTTTGATGAATGGTATTCATACATATTCACGTATCATGTATGTCATTATTATTATTGCATTCATATATTTTGTCATACGTTATTTAATGAAACGTCGTCGCAGTGTTAAATAAATGTTATGCTAAGTTTTCCGTTTCTTAACGGTTAACTTAGCTTTTTTATTAATTTTAATTTTATGATACGCAATTATTGAAAATTAATTGATTTTTCAAGATAATCTATGTAAGCGCATTATTATAAATAATCGTATCGTTAGGTCGGAAAATATAATTAGAGGTGACTATGCATGACCCATATTACAGAAAGTGAAATGAAAGAAAAATATCTAGATTTACTCTCACAAAAATTTGACAGTGCAGAAAAACTTGCTACTGAAATTATTAACTTAGAGTCAATCTTAGAATTACCTAAAGGGACTGAACATTTTGTCAGTGACCTTCATGGTGAATACGAATCTTTCCAACATGTTTTAAGAAACGGATCTGGAAATGTGCGTGCTAAAATTAATGATATCTTCAAAGATAAATTATCCCAGCAAGAAATCAATGACTTAGCAGCATTAGTATACTATCCGGAAGAAAAACTAAAATTAGTTAAAAATAATTTCGATTCTATCGGAACATTAAATATTTGGTATATTACAACCATTCAACAATTAATTGATTTAATTAAATATTGCTCATCAAAATATACTCGTTCAAAATTGCGCAAAGCATTACCTGAACAATACGTTTATATTATTGAAGAGTTACTTTATAAGAGCAATGAATTTCATAATAAAAAGCCTTATTATGAAACACTAGTCAACCAAATTATTGAATTAGAGCAATCAGATGATTTAATCATTGGCCTTTCCTATACTGTACAACGTCTTGTCGTAGACCATCTTCATGTCGTGGGCGATATCTATGACCGTGGTCCTAAACCTGATAAAATTATGGATACATTAATAAATTATCATTCTGTAGATATCCAATGGGGAAATCATGATGTATTATGGATTGGCGCCTATGCTGGTTCAAAAGTATGTCTTGCGAACCTACTACGAATCTGTGCACGTTATGATAATTTAGATATTATCGAAGATGCATATGGCATCAATCTACGTCCTTTACTTACGCTTGCTGAAAAGTATTACGATGCTGAAAACCCAGCGTTTAAACCTAAGAAACGACCAGATAAAGACGTCAGTCTTACAAAGCGCGAAGAAAGTCAAATCACAAAAATTCATCAAGCAATTGCGATGATTCAATTTAAACTTGAAATGCCTATTATTAAGCGTCGTCCTTCTTTTGAGATGGAAGAACGTTTAGTTTTAGAAAAAATAGATTATGATAACAATGAAATCACTATATATGGTAAAACATATCCGCTTAAAGATACTTGTTTCCAAACTGTAGACCCTAATAATCCCGCTGAATTACTAGCAGAGGAAAAAGAAGTCATGGATAAGCTATTACTTTCATTCCAACAATCTGAAAAATTAAGACGTCACATGTCTTTCCTTATGCGAAAAGGAAAATTATATCTACCATATAATGGCAACCTTTTAATTCACGGTTGTATTCCCGTCGATGAAGATGGAGAAATGGAATCATTTGAAATTGAAGGTGAACGTTTAAGTGGTCGTGAACTACTCGATGTTTTTGAATATCATGTAAGAAGAGCTTTCGACCATAAAGAATCTACCGAAGACATATCTACAGATTTAGTATGGTATCTTTGGACAGGTAAATATTCATCTTTATTTGGTAAACGTGCCATGACAACGTTTGAACGTTATTTTATAGAAGATAAAGCATCTCATAAAGAGGAGAAAAATCCTTATTATTACTTACGTGAAGATGTTGATATGATACGTAAAATGTTAAAAGATTTTGGTCTTAATCCAGATGAAGGACGTATCATAAATGGTCATACGCCTGTTAAAGAAATTGATGGTGAAGATCCAATTAAAGCTGATGGTAAAATGTTAGTCATAGATGGAGGATTTTCAAAAGCTTATCAATCAACAACTGGTATTGCCGGATACACACTTTTATATAATTCATTTGGTATGCAATTGGTCGCACATAAAGAGTTTAATAGAAAAGAAAAAGTGTTATCAATGGGGGCAGATGAATTGTCAGTAAAACGCGTTGTAGATGAAGAATTGCAACGTAAAAAAATTAGAGATACCAATATCGGTAAACAACTGCAAGATCAAATTGATATCCTCAAAATTTTAATGCACGACCGATATTTAAAATAATATCTTTAAACATATTTAGTAAGTTGATGTGTAATAACATATCTTATCTCCTAATAACTTAAATTAAAAGCGCCCGTACATACACTCATGTACAGGCGCTTAATTCATGTGCTAAAGTATGCTATGTTTTTTTGAATTAATTAAAGGTCACGTCATTGATTATCTTTTCATAAAACAAATTAATTTTTGTAGTATGACTTTTTGTAACTTACGCAACACATTAAGTTAAATAAGCATTTTTTAAAATACCATAAATACCTGTTTCATGTTCAGGTATATCTCTATTGCTTCGTTTAAACGTCACTTCTTTATCTTCATTGATATGATAGATTAACATATCATTTTCTGTAATTTTTTCATAATCTTCTGCTGGTACTTCAACAATATTATGTTGTGTAATAAATTGATTAAACCAACGTGGGGTATGATTTTCATCAAATAATATATGATTTCTGATTGGACCATTTAAATTGTTTCGTGCTTGCTCATCATTAAAAGATACTGGCATCATATCTACATTATTCAAGCCAAATTCAGGTACCAATTCATTAAATGCTAAACTGTTAAAGATAAACGATTGTGTCATCAAAATACATTTATTATAGCGTAATAAATCAGAATAAATTCTATCATTACTAGATAAAAGATTACCTTTAAATACTTCGAACCCAGCTTCGTGGGCTTTTTCTGATGTGTTTTCAAATAAGTTGAACATCATGACGGGTATACCATGATCCCTTAGATTAATGCCGAGATGGAATGAAAATTCACTTTCTCCGACGATGATTACGCCAGGTGGCTCTGTACTTGCTACACCGAACAGTTTACTTAAAGGTGTAAAACCAAATCCATAAATGACTACCGTGATAAATACAAGACCAAAGGTTACTGGTGTAATATATTGAGCCATAGGAATTTTATCGTCCATAAATAAACTTGAGAAGAATTGTGCCACTGTTAAAACCACAATACCTCTAGGCGCCATTAGTGCTACTACTGCACGTTCCTTTTTAGTTATTTCAGTACCTAATGTTGAAAGAAGCACTGAAATTGGTCTTACTAATACAATCATAACCAAACTAAAGAGTATGAGCTGCCAAGATAAAACGTTGAGCAGCACATCTTTAGTTAAAGAGGACGTAATTAAAATAAATACAGTACTCACAAGTATAGAAGATGCATTATCTATAAAGTGGTCTGATTCTTTAAAGATGAGATCGTGACGTTTTTTACGCGCCATCATTAAGCCGAAAATTGTTACAGCTAGTAAGCCTGATTCTGATAATATCTCATCGCAGATACTAAATGTTAAAAGAATAAATACAAACTGAATGGGTGGCATTAAACTTTGAGGAATTTTATCTTGACCTATAAGCCAATTAAATAGAAAGGCTGCACCAAAACCTATTAAAATTGCAGCTAAGAGTTTCAAGATAAAGAGAATAATAACGACAAAGCCTATCCCTTCCTCAAAAATCTGGAATACATAAAATGCAGTGAGTGCAATAATAGGTCCAATAGGATCCAATATAATACTTTCCCATCTTAATACTGAATCGACATTTCTTTTTACTTTCGCTTGCTTTAATAAAGGTTGAATCACAGTTGGACCAGTGATTAAAAATAGACCCCCAATCACAAACGAAATGGATAAAGGGAAACTCATTGTTATATGTAAAGCAATCGCTCCTAAAATCCACGCAATCCCTGCACCTATGGTTATAATTCTTATAACAGCTTTAGAAATGCCTTTTAATTCTCTAAAATCTAGATTACTACTACCTTCAAATAAAATAATTGCTACAGCAAGAGATACAATTGAACTAAATGCCTCAGGTCCAAGTGCCTCTTTTGGATTTGCTAATCCAAAAATAGGTCCTACAAGTAAACCTACGATGGCCATGACAACAATCGATGGCCATTTTATTCTACTCGCTAACCATTGACTAAAAATGCCTAGTGCTAAGAACAACACAATCGTTAGCATCACGGGCAAGTCCAATGACATATTAAACACCTTCTTTATTTCTAATTCGATTTATATACTTAATATTGACCTATACTACCAAAAATGCTTTGCAATTGCATTATGATTTGCTTAAAGATAATGTAAACATTTAAATGAAATATATAGATTTAAGTTAGATGGCACTTGACTATACGCACTTATCTACCATCTTATTTAATCATACCACACTTAAACGTACACCCTATTTATACAATGGTACATATGTGGCGAACTTTACTGTTTATTTTTTCAGTAAAATCATCTAAAATAGATTAATGTAATTTTTAAAATTTTTGTAGAAAAAATTAATCTAACTTGGATAGCGCTTGAAGGGATTTGTTTATTAAATGAACAATGTTAAAGAATCCATCATTGTTGCCTTCGCCTTTGTAGGTGTTGTAGTTGGAGCAGGATTTGCAACAGGTCAGGAAATTTTCCAATTCTTCACTAGTCATGGTATTTACAGTATTGACGGTATTTTTATTACTGGACTTATCATAACTCTTGGAGGAATATTCGTATTAAATACTGGCTTTCGTCTTAGATCTCAAAACCACTCTGAATCTATTCGCTATTATTTACATCCAACAATAGCTAAATTATTTGATATTATACTTACAGTATTTTTATTTTCTCTAGCAATTATTATGACAGCCGGCGGAGCATCGACTATAAATGAAAGTTTTGGTTTGCCTTTTTGGATAAGTTCTCTCATTTTAGTAATACTTATTTTGTTAACATTATTTCTAAAGTTCGATCGTCTCATCGCTGTTTTAGGAGGAGTAACACCATTTCTTGTGGCAGTCGTAGTAATGATTGCAGTGTATTACTTTATTACTGGTGATTTAAACTTTAGTGACGCCAGTCAATATTCAAATCAAAATAAGTCGATTTCTCCTGGTTGGTGGTTTGACGCAATTAATTATGCTAGCTTACAGATTGCTGCTGCATTTAGCTTTTTAACTGTAATGGGCGGTAAGCTACGATATCAATCGTCCACAATTTATGGTGGACTTATCGGTGGTATTATTGTGACTTTACTATTACTTTTGATTAATTTTGGTCTTGTTACAGAATTTAATCAAATTAAAGAGGTAGCATTACCATCATTGCTACTTGCTAAGCAGATTTCTCCATCCATTGGTATTATCATGTCTGTCATTATGGTTTTAGTCATATACAATACAGTAGTAGGTTTAATGTACGCCTTTGCATCACGCTTTAGTCGACCGTTTACGAAACGCTATTATATTCTTATAGTTATGATGGCGATAATAACATTTGCTTGTACTTTTGTGGGATTCATTTCTCTCATTGGTAAAGTATTTCCTATCATGGGACTTTTTGGTTTTATCTTATTAATTCCTGTGATATACAAAGGAATTTTACGAAAATAATAATCTTAGCCTAGGACAAATTGTCTTAGGCTTTTATATTGTCAATAAGGTAAAGAGTTAAACACATACTAAACAAATTTTAATTCTATTAGCACTTCCTGTGTGAGTTAACCAATCTATTTAAACACTATTTACCTTCTTAATGGTTGCTCATTTTCTTGAAGTTCAGGAGAATTTTAATATAAATAACGCAATTTAAATTTAAAACTGATTTTTCAGGGAATAATTCTAATGGAGGTGTTTAACATGACAAACCAATTATTTATTAACAATGAATTTATAGAAAGTCAGTCTAAAGAAACAATGGATGTCATTAATCCAGCTACTGGCGAGGTATTTGATACTATCACTCTTGCAACTGAAGAGGAAGTAAACGACGCAATTGAAAAATCGCAACAAGCACAACTTGAATGGGAGCGCGTGCCTCAACCTACACGTGCAGAACATGTTAAATTACTTATACCTTTATTAGAAAAAAATCGCGATGAAATAGCTCAATTATACGTAAAAGAACAAGGTAAAACTTTAGCGGAAGCTTATGGAGAAATTGACAAATCAATCTCATTTATCGATTATATGACAAGTCTGAGTATGTCAGATAAAGGACGTGTTCTACAAAATAGTATTGCAAATGAAACGATTCAAATTATCAACAAACCTATCGGAGTTACTGCTGGTATTGTGCCATGGAACGCACCGATACTTGTCCTTATGCGAAAAGTCATTCCAGCTATAGTAACTGGTTGTTCAGTAGTGATTAAACCTAGTGAAGAGACAACGTTACTCACTCTTCGATTAGCTGAATTATTCAGAGCATCAACTATACCAGCAGGGTTGATTCAAATTGTTCCTGGCACTGGAGAAACAGTAGGTACACAATTAGCTTCGCATAAAGACATTCAACTTATTTCTTTAACTGGAAGTATGAGAGCTGGTAAGTCTGTTTACGAAAATGCTGCTCAAACTGTAAAGAAAGTAAATTTAGAATTAGGTGGAAACGCACCAGTCATTATCACATCAAATGCCGATTTAGATAAAGCAGTTGACTATATTGTGACAGCCCGTATAAATAATGCAGGTCAAGTTTGTACGTGCCCTGAACGTATCTTTGTACATGAAGATGTCCACGATGACTTTTTAAATAAAGTAACTTCCAAAATGAAAAACTTAACTGTTGGAGATCCATTTGATGAAAACACCGATTACGGCGCAATTATTAACCAAAAACAACTTGATAGTATTCATGAAAAGGTTCAAGATGCTATTAAAAATGGTGCAACATTGATGACTGGTGGACATCAATTAAAACGCCATGGTTTCTTCTACGCACCAACGGTATTAGATAACGTTAGAAAAAACGATAGTGTCTTTAAAGATGAAATTTTTGGTCCTGTTCTTGCGATAACAACATACCGTAATTTTGAACAAGTGATTGAAGACGCTAATGATACAAACGCTGGCTTATCTTCTTATATCTTCTCTGAAAATTTAACAGAAGTAATGACAGCAACCGAACGTCTAAAATTTGGTGAAGTATATGCAAATTGTGAGGCTGAAGAAGTCGTTAATGGCTATCACGCAGGTTGGCGTGAATCAGGCTTAGGTGGCGCTGACGGTATTCACGGTTTTGAAGAATACTACAATACCACAGTAAGTTATATCAGATACTAATGTAATCATTATCATATAACTAACGGGATGGGTTTAACGTTTTATTTAGAACGTTAGACCCACCCCGTTTTTAATTATTGAGTGCGCGATTTAATACGTGAATGTTCTTTTTCATTAATGATTGGTATGAAATTGAATCATCATTTTGCTCCTCTTTAGTCAATACAGCTAAATTATGAAAACTTAATGGTTTCGTATCTGTTTCTTTCTGAATAACATCTGTAATTTTGGAGGTAATATTTTGTTCATATAAAACATAAGGCGCGTGCGAATGCTGTATATCTTTAACGATATTCAAAATCTCTTTTTGACTAGGTTCTTCATCATTCATACCTTTAACACCTTGTTGTTTAAAACCATAACGATGCGCTAAATATCCAAGCGAATCGTGTGATATCACAACTTTATCTCTTTTAGAATGCTTCGTTATTGATTGTAGCTGTTGATCAATATGCACAATATCTTTATTTACCATTTTATAATTTTTCTTGTAATAAGCTTGATGTTTAGGGTCTTTCTCTATTAATTTCTCTTTAATCATGAAAGCGAATTTTTGATTTAGAACAGGATCTAACCAAACATGAGGATCTTGATTCGATTCTTCATGATGTGAATGATGCTCATGATCTTCATCATGGTCTTTAGAGTGAATAAAATCACTTTGTTTGAGTCCTTCGGCAAGCGCTAATTTCATGCTATTATTGGTCATCGAATTCGTAATCTTTGCAGCGACAGGATCTAATTGATGACTTGAATAGACAAACAGATCACTTTTGGCAATATTAATCATATCTTTTTGTGTTGGTTCATATGAGTGTAAATCAGCACCAGCAGGATAGATTGATTGCGCGTCAACATATTTTCCACCAATCTGTTGTGTCAAACTTTGAAATGCGTATACAGTCGTGTATACTTTCATTTTATTCTTGTCATTAATACTTTCGCGTTTACGATGATCAAAGCTACTGCATCCGCTTAACATTAAAATGATGATTGACACTATAATTAATTTCTTCAATATAAGTGCTCCCTACTATGACCAATTTATACGCTTATCACTATATCCGTTACATTATAAAAAAGCAATAGTTATCAATATAAATGTAAACTGTAAACCAATTATGTTTGAAAACGTCAAAGCGTGATAAATATAACTATATACTATTTTAAAGGAGTGAACGTCGATGGCTGCAGAAATTAAACAAGGCGATCATAAATTCTATGTAGGTGATGACGAAAATAACCCAAAAGCTGTTATTACATTTAAAGAGGTTGATAACAATGAGATAGACATCGATCATACTGGAGTTTCTGATGAACTCGGTGGACAAGGTCTAGGTAAAAAATTAGTTAATCGTGTTGTTGAACATGCACGAGAAAACAATCTAAAAATTATCGCTTCTTGTCCATTCGCAAAAAACATATTAGAAAAAGATGATCATGCACAAGATGTTTATTTAGGATAGTTTATGTGAATGTACTCATATCAATTTGAGATATACGTCATTCGTTTATTTCACAGAAAATTTATAGCAGTTGACTAAATATGCAATATGTTTATCAAATGGCCACACATATAGTCAACTATGTAAGAGTAGGACTAATTTCAAAATAATTTAGTTCTACTCTTTTATTTAGATTTTATATTAGTTCAATATATTAGCTATTTTAGTATCTTTTAAGTATATTAATTATACTTATTTTAAAATTGAAAGGAACACGAAACGATGACAAATTTTCATTCTATAGATGCTACACAAGTAACAAACGTCACTTTAAATGTTAAAGATTTAAATAAATTAACTGATTTCTATTCTAATGTATTAGGTTTTTCTATTGAAAAACAAACGAATCAACAAACCGTATTCAACATCGGAAATCTTGGTTATACTTTAACTTTAAACGAACTCAACAACGGTCGACAACCCGAATTTAGAGAAGCAGGTTTATTCCTAAGTAGTTCAGTTTTGGAGTACAAAATGACAAAATGTACTTCAAAATGGACTACTTTTTTCATTTTAACTTACATACCAAATTACATACAAAATGATTTATAAAATGCAATTGAAAATGATAATTGAATGAAAATTTGTGATTTTGTGGTATTATGATAATATAACTTATAGAAAAAATTGCTTATTCAACTAACGGGCAGGATAATGAGAAAAGGTTTTTTGATAGAAATAAGAAATTAGATGGTAAATTAGTTAAAAAGGCTGTGTTATAAATGAAAGTTTCTTTGATTGCTGCGATGGATAAGAATAGAGTGATTGGCAAAGAGAATGACATTCCTTGGAGGATTCCCAAGGACTGGGAATATGTTAAAAATACTACAAAGGGACATCCGATAATATTAGGTAGGAAGAACCTTGAATCAATCGGAAGAGCCTTACCTGACAGAAGAAATATTATTCTGACGAGAGATAAGGGGTTTACCTTTAATGGTTGTGAAATTGTTCATTCAATAGAAGATGTTTTTGAGTTATGTAAAAACGAAGAAGAAATTTTTATTTTCGGAGGAGAACAGATTTATAATTTGTTTTTCCCTTATGTTGAGAAAATGTACATCACAAAAATACATCATGAATTCGAAGGAGATACTTTTTTTCCAGAAGTGAATTATGAGGAATGGAATGAGGTATTTGCCCAAAAAGGGATAAAGAATGATAAAAATCCGTATAACTACTATTTTCATGTATATGAAAGAAAAAACTTATTGAGTTAACGGGTGCGTTAATTGAAGAAGAACAGTAAAGATAAAGCACAAGAGCTTGGGATTACTCCAAGCTCTTTTTGTCATTTGAAATAAATTATATCTTTCCAATCAAATTGTTTATCTGTAATCCCTAATCTTTGAGCAGGTGTCAAAACCTTTTTATCCGCTGATTTAAAAGGGCGACAAAAGTTGTAGTAAGTTCTTAGAATTGTAATCGCAAATTGAGCATACTTCGGATTGAAGTTAGCGTAAATATAGCTCTTCTTATCACCACGAGCTGTTGTTAATGGTCTTTCAAGAGATGATATATAACGTCTTATCTGTTGAATAAAGCTATTGGTCGAATGGTCATTAACATTTAATAGCATCTTTGCGATTTCGTTTGGTTCCAGAGCAGATAAATCCGTTCTACAATCAACTGAATAAAATCCTTTATCCTTAGTGGCTAATGGATGTTTGATAGGGTTATCGGCATATTTGCGATATCTTTCTCCATCTTTACTAATAGCCTCTTCGTGGAATTGATGACTTGTTAGTAATTCAGTTAGATAATGAGATGCCAAAGTCCGTAGAAACTTTGTTTTGAATCCTCTGATATCTCCCCAATCGAGCAGTTCTGCTTTTGCTTGTCCGAATTCTTTTAAGCATTGTTTTCTGCTTTTCGTCTTGTTAACTTGGCAAATAAAATGATGTGCATCGCTCAACCTTAATTCTTTCGTGAATACTCTATAAAAGGCGTTTCTAATAGAGAAGTCATCATCACTAATCATTCGCCATTCGTCGGCATTAACCATTTGTTTAATTAACCAATAGTGAGCAGTTGTAGTATAAGGAGCATCAACATTTAAACCATCGACAAATCTACTCCTATTAGTAATTTTCCCTAATTCGTGAAGATAAGCATTCCTATTTTCGCTATCGTTAGCGGATGGTTCTTGTGGATAATAAGACCAATCTAACCTATCATTTTTACGACTAAAAGTATTGAGATGGTCTTCTTTGAATTTTCTTGTATCTTCATTTAATTCATCCATTGAAATATTCCAATCATAGGCAACATCAGAACGGAACACATATCTTGATAAGACCTCAGCAGATACAACTATATACGTTTGCATATTAAGGTCTTCAAACCCCGTATATTTCTTTGAACCTTGTCCTTTCTTACGGACGTTATTTAGGTAGTAGTGCATCTTGTCCGTATTAAGCCACATCTCGTTAAATTTCTTTGTTTGAAGGGGTTGTGTCTCATATCGTTCTAAAAACTCCAAACAACGCCTATACAGCCACTCCAGCTTATGATAGTAGGTTCCAACTCCAATTCCTAAAATATCACAAGTACGACTGACTGAAACCCTTCCAACAACCATCTTAGCGAACATTGGAAGAATGGTGTTCTTTTGTTGGTGATAAGTAGTGGTTTCTTCTCTTTTTGGTAGAACATTAGTGAACTTCTTACACGCCTTACATTGATAGCGTTGAGATTTGCCCCTACTTTTCCCCCTTTTGTAAAATTGCTTCGGCTCATTGAATGGGGTTGATTCTTCTTCCGAGCAGCCTTCTTTATGAAATTGATAATCTGGCTCAACATCTTGGATGCTATTGATTTCTATAAGGCGTTTAATTTCTTCAACAACAGACCAATTAGATAAAGGGGTTACTGTACAGTTTTGCGATACACCTCTGCCAATAGGATTGTCATTGCAGTACATACCTTTATGACCTTTATCTTTGGAACTACCAGTCATTTTATATCGACTTGGTTTCCCTTTTACATCTTTGAATTTGTGCTGTTCTTTCCCAAAATTACAACAAAACGGATTGATGCAGTAATTATATTGAATGGGATATTCAGAACCGTTCCATTTAAAAGACGTTGGCAAGAACAACATTTTGTTATACCTTGTTGCAAATCGTTTTGGAGTTAATAAATCATATTGTTTAGCCCTATCTTTTAATTCTTCGTTTGAAATCGGAATTTTAACATCTACAATTTCATCTTCCTTCGTGGCTAATCTTTTAAGCTTGGTCATTGTCTATCAACCCACTCTATCTTTGATACCCATTTTTTCAACAATCCGCTTATTACTTCGCTTGTTGGCAATCCATTCAATAAACTTCTTATCGTCTAAAATGTTCAATAAGAATTCATCCACTGCTTCGCTTTCAGTACGCTCTGCATATTCAGCGTATTGCTTAACTATCACCCTTACTTGCTCTGATATTTCCCAATCCACAGACTTAGCGTTCTTATTTTTTGGCTCAAGAAATTGCATAGGAAAATGCACCCCTTTTTGCTTAGTAAATTGTAACCATTTTAACACACCAATTTGCATTCCTACAATAATTATTTCACGTTCGCATTTTTATATACATTTTAACTTACATTTTGTGGTGTAAATTAACAACAAACGTTGATTTAACAATAAAAAACGAGTATCAAATTCAGTTGCAATTTGATACTCATTTAGGTTTACATTTTCACTTTTTGTACTCCAAAACTGAACTACTTAGTTTATTCCATGTTGCTTATCTTTTACCGACTCGTATCGATTTAGCAGACTTCCTTTATCATGCTAACAATCTCAACATCGCAATGGGTGGTGGAGATCATCTTGTTAGTGAAGCGCTATATTTCACTGATCCTGAAGGTAATGGTATTGAAGTCTATCATGATCGTCCTTCAGAAGACTGGGTATGGCGAGACGGTTTTGTCAAAATGGATACATTGGAAGTTGATGTCAATGATTTAATGGCTCAACGCTCAAACGAAGGTTGGCAAGGTTGGCCGGAAGAAGGAAAAATCGGCCATTTACATCTCAAAACCCACAATTTAGAATCAGCTTATGAATTTTATGTTGAAAAGCTAGGGTTCGAACATATATCTAATTTCCCACAAGCACTATTTATGTCTACTCAAAAGTATCATCATCATATAGCTACAAATACTTGGCAGTCAAATAAGATTAGAACTCAAAATGAACAAACTTATGGTTTATGTCACTTTGACATATATCAACCTAATGCAAATACTACTCATGTTACTTCACCTGAAGGCTTTGACATTACAATTCATAGTAACGAAACAAAATAACGATGATAACTTATCTTAGTTGATACACACCTTATTTTGAATAAGTTATCCAAGTTACCGATAACTTGCTTTGCCCTGGGAATTTCTCGGTGAAATTCTCTTTGTTGGGGCCCCGAACCTCAACTTTTCTAATCCATTGAATTCCAACATATACTTCGTCTTTATGGGGTTTGATAAAAGTGTTTGATATAAGGTAGATGTATTTTCTAATGGTTTGTCTATATATTAAGAAAACCTGAGACAAGATTGATGTGTACTATACCTCACAATGTTAGAATTTAGTCTAACTTTGCGTTGCACTCAATGTCTCAGGTTTTTATAATTTTATTTATTTTTCATTAATTTTACTTCGCTTAATGCTTGCTGACGTATTCTTTCTTCATCTTCTCTAACCCAGTTTGGAATTAAAAAAGCATCAATAATAGCCCAAATTAATGTAGGAATTCCAAAAGTAAACCAAACAGTTAATAATGTTAAGACTAATAATCCAACTCCACTTCCTACTTTACCATGATAAAATCTGTGTGCTCCAAATCCTCCTAAAAAGAACCAAAGTACATAAGATACAGCAGTAGATTTTCCACGATTCGTTACTTGTTGTTCAATATAACTTTTTTCTTCTAAATTCATAAAATCCCTCACAACATTATATATTTAAAATTATTGTACCATACAAAATATAAAAACAAATATTAATTTATTATTTTTTACCGGATAAATAAATTTTTGTGTAATATTTAAAATTATTTTTGGCTTTTAATTGAAGTAAAATTCCAACAAAAAACAGGATGCACGCATACGCATGCATCCTGTAAAATGCCTCTTTTTATTAATATAAACCTTTAGTTTGGTTGCTTGTATCAATAAAGATATTTTTAACTTGTTGATAGTTTTTGATAGCATCTTTATATACTTCGCGCCCAATACCTGATTTTTTATATCCTCCGAATGGCGCACCTGCAGGAATTTGATTATAAGTGTTAATCCAAATACGACCTGTTCTCATAGCTTTAGCTACATTTAATGCACGATTTATATTTGTAGTAAAGATACCTCCAGCTAAACCATACTCAGAATCATTTGCAATTTCGATAGCTTCTTGCTCATCATCGAATTTTTCAACTACTACAACTGGACCAAAGATTTCTTCTTGAGCAAGTTGATGTTTATTATCGTTAATCTCAATAATTGTAGGCTCAAAGAAGTAACCTTTGTCTAAGCCGTTATCTGTGATTCGATGACCACCAGTTAAGATGTTCGCTTTGTCATCTTCTTCAGCAATTTTTATATAACTTTCAATTTTATCTAATTGTTCTGGTCCAGTTTGCGCACTCATTTTAGTATCTTCATCAAATGGATCGCCAACTTTAATATTTTCAAATGCTTCTTTCAATTTTGGCAATAATTCATCGTAAATAGATGATTGTACTAATAATCTTGAACCTGCACTACATACTTCACCTTGGTTAAATAATATACCAAGTTGAACACCTTCAATCACTTGCTCTAAATTAGCGTCATCAAAGATAATATTAGCACTTTTACCACCTAATTCTAATGTTGTAGGAACGATACGTTCAGCACCTGCTTGTGCTACACCGTAACCCACGTCAGTAGAACCTGTAAATGATAATTTGTCTACACCTTCATGATGGAAAATAGCGTCTCCTGATTCAGACCCTTTACCAGTTAAGACATTAACTACTCCTTTAGGAAGAACTTCTTGGAAAATTTTAGCAAGTTCAATTAATGATAAAGGCGTAGATGATGATGGTTGAATTACTACTGTATTACCTGCTGCTAAAGCTGGTCCTAATTTCCATGATGCTAATAAAATTGGGAAGTTCCATGCTACTACTGCACCAACAACTCCAACAGGTTCATTAACAACTAAACTCATTGTATTTTGATCAATTTCATTAACTGAACCTTCGTCAGTTGTTAAAACGCTAGCAAAATACTTAAATTGATTGGCTGCTTGTGGTACATCAATTGTTGATGTTTCACGATAAGGTTTACCATTTTGCAGTGATTCAACTGTCGCTAAATGTTCAGTTTTCTCATGAATACGTCGACTAATTTCTAATAAATAATCTGCACGTTCTTCTTTAGAAATCTTACTCCAACTATCAAATGCATCTTGAGCTGCCTGAACAGCTTTATCCACATCTTTTTTACCAGCGCGTGCAACTTTAGCTAAATCTTCACCATTAGCTGGATTAGAAACAGTTAATGTTTCCCCACTATCACTAGCTTGGAATTCATTGTTAATAAACAAGCCGTAACTTTCATCTATATAATTTCTTACGTTAATATTTGTCATTAAAACCCATCCTTTTTTAGTGATATTTGAAGTAATCGCTTATCCCTAATAAAATGTAAGCGTTTACTCAATGTAACACCTATTTTAACCTCTTTTGTAAATAATGCAAAATTATCTGTTTGCATCATCAATAAAAGTGACTATGTTTATGTTGTACCCGCTTAGCGTCACATTATTCAACGTATAAAAATTTTATTATATTCAACAAAACAACCTGAGGCTTCAAGTAGAAGTCTCAGGTTGTTTATATATTTATTATTGATAACTCACTTAATTTTACATTCATATAATCGTACTCGATTAAAATTCTCACTATTATGAGTAAACTATGGTATTTAACATAAACCTATGCTATACCTTGTGGTTTCATAAAATTTCTTTATTCAATCCAACTAATGATGTCGTCTTCATTTTGTCTAACTTTGCCGTGTTTAGGCTCTTGTGCTCTGTAACCAAAGCCTACCATAACTGAAATACCAAATTGTTCTGTATCTAAAACACCCTCATCAGAAAGAATTTCAGTCACTTTGTCTAAGTCAAATCCTTCAATTGGACATGAGTCGATACCTAGTAATGCAGCACTTGTCATCATGTTTGCTAACGCAATATATGTTTGTTTACTCGCCCAATCATACAATGTTCGTTCATTATCGGCGATATGGAAACTTTCTTGGAAATCATCAAATTTATTTTCAACAGCTGGAATTGTACTTTCTTCATATTTTTTAACACCACGAAGTAAATGTTGCACGTATTCTGTATGAGCCGTCACATTCTTACGGGCAAAAAGTTAATACAAAGTGACTTGCTGTATCAAGTTGCTTTTGTGCTCCCCAACTATAGGCTTTCAATTTTTCTCTCAATTCTTTATTTTGAACCACTACAAAGTGCCAAGGTTCTAAACCTAGTGAACTTGGAGATAATCTACCTGTTTCTAAAATCGTATTAAAATCTTCATCACTAATTTTTTTCGTAGGGTCAAATTCTTTTGTCGCATGTCTAAAATGGAATGCATCAACAATCGTTTGATTCATTTGATTCATCATCATACCTTCCTCTCTTTACTTCTGTTGATACAAATTATATACGACTTCAAAGTGTAACTAAAGTAATTGATTTCTAATCTCTTCAGCTCACTTATATAGTTAGTATAATTTAGAAATTTAAAAGACCTATGAAGTAACTTGTTTAGTGAATTAAATCACATATAATAAAAAAATCATAAGTACTGACTTGTGAATGTTTTTACTATTCATTAATTCTAAATTTTAGAAATGAGGTAATTTTAATGACAAAAATTATGTTTTTCGGTACAAGAGCATATGAGAAGGACATGGCTTTACGTTGGGGAAAGAAAAATAATATCGACGTTACTACATCAACAGAACTTTTAAGTGTAGATACAGTTGATCAATTAAAAGATTATGACGGTGTGACAACAATGCAGTTCGGTAAATTAGAACCTGAAGTTTACCCTAAATTAGAGTCCTATGGTATTAAACAAATTGCACAACGTACGGCTGGGTTTGATATGTATGACTTAGAACTTGCAAAAAAACATGGAATTATTATCTCGAATATACCTAGTTACTCACCTGAAACAATTGCTGAATATTCGGTATCTATCGCTCTGCAACTCGTACGAAAATTCCCAACAATTGAAAAACGTGTGCAAGCACATAATTTCACGTGGGCGTCCCCTATTATGTCTCGTCCAGTAAAAAACATGACCGTAGCAATCATCGGTACAGGACGTATTGGTGCTGCAACAGGTAAAATCTATGCTGGTTTTGGTGCGAAAGTAGTTGGTTATGATGCATACCCTAATCATTCTTTATCTTTCTTAGAATATAAAGAAACAATAGAGGATGCAATTAAAGATGCTGATATTATCTCATTACATGTACCCGCTAATAAAGATAGTTTCCATTTATTTGATAACAATATGTTTAAAAAAGTTAAAAAAGGTGCCGTTTTAGTTAATGCAGCAAGAGGAGCTGTGATTAACACGCCTGATTTAATTGAAGCAGTAAATAATGGTACATTATCAGGTGCTGCCATTGACACATATGAAAATGAAGCTAATTATTTCACATTTGATTGGTCAAATCAAACGATTGATGACACAATATTATTAGACCTAATTAGAAATGAAAACATTTTAGTTACACCTCATATTGCCTTTTTCTCTGATGAAGCAGTACAAAATTTAGTCGAGGGTGGTTTGAATGCTGCATTATCAGTAATTAATACTGGCACATGTGATACGCGATTAAACTAATACGAATAAAGTCAGTAATCACTGTAATCAAGATATTATTTATCATTATTTCGATTTACTTACCCTATATCATTACATTATCACTTGGTATTAATGTGAATAAAATAAAAAACATTTTACTTTTCTAATAAAAAAATGGTTAAGCGTCTGTACATGTTAATGTTTCAGACATTTAACCATTTTATTATTTATTGGAATAACCGAGAACAACATTTTCGATTGTTGATAGTACACCTTGTTCATCATTGGAAGGTGCCACATGACTTGCTATATTAAATAATGATTGATCTTCACTATTAGCCATGACATAACTATGTTCGGCGAGTTCCAACATATCTTTATCGTTATTTGCATCTCCAAATGCCATTAAATGTGAAGCAGACATTTGCCATTCTTTTAATAATCTAGACAAAGCTTGACCCTTAGTCATATTTGGCATAATAACATCTATACTATCTCTTCCACTTGATACTAGTTTAATATCATCTTTAAACTTAAGAGCTAATTTCTCATCTAAGTCTGGATGAGTTTGACGATTAATATTGAAAGCAATTTTTACATAATCATCGTCAGGTAATGTTTGTAAGGAGTCAATCTCTATGAGTTGGTGATAATATGTACGTGCATCTTGCTTAAATGCTTCGCTTGTCTCTTTTAAAATATATGCACTTTTTACGCCACAAATAATCAAATTGTTTATCTTTTGATTCAAATTTAAATCATTTACAACTTTTTGAAAAATATACTGATCAAAACTTCGATAATTATAAAGTTGATTCCCTTTATAGATGACTGCTCCATTTTCAGATATAAAGAACATTTCCCTATCTCCAAAAATTGATTTTAGCTTTGCAAATTGATTCCCACTCGCAGCTATAAATTTGATATTTTTATCTATTAATTCTTTAAAAATAGTTTCAAAACGATTTCTATCAAACTGTTTATTTGAGTCAAGAAATGTTCCATCCATATCTACCGCAATGGCTTTAATCATCGTTAAGCCCCCTATCTATAGATTAAAATTCATAATCATTATATAGCTGTTGGATTTGGGATTGAAGCAATATCAAATATAGTGAAAACATATTCATATATTGAAATTGTTTTCAACATAAAAAATAATTACCTTTGTCATTCACACTATCGCTTAATATATAAGATAAATCTCTTATTTTCATTTATATAACTTGAATCGACATATTAAAAAGAGCCAAGAACAATCACTTTGTCCTTAACTCTCTAATCAATAAGTTATTAAAATTCATTTTAACAAAGCTTCTTCTCGAAGCAGAACATAATTCATACAGTTTATTACGTATCTTTCACTTATAAGAATATTAGTTAATTTGTGTAGCTATGAATATTTTCCTTGTTTCCCAAACACCCGTTTCTTCATTATAGTCATCACAAGTAATTAATGTTAATTGATTTTTCTTATTAGGATGTTCGTCTAATACCTTAACCTCTGTAGGTTTAACATCACGTATTTTAGTTATTTTATACTTTCTAGTTTGATTTCCAGTTTTAAAATACACTTTACTACCGATTTTTGCTGATTTTAAATTTGTAAATTGATAGTGCGGACGATCAGTAAACGTATGACCAGCAATTGAAATGTTCTGTTGATTAAGAGATTCGTCACCTTCTGCAAAACTTACACCTCTATTGAGTTGTTCTGGCGTTGCTGGACCAGGGTATACAGGTTCTTTTATTTGCGCATCTGGAACTTCTATATAACCAGCCATTTTAGATTTATCGGAAGGTATCTTTGGCGTCGATTTAGATGTCTTTGTCTGTTCTTTTTCCTTTTTATCATAATTTTCAATTTTATGATCGTTATCTTTTTCATGAAGATAATTATCGATATATGGCTTTGAGAATAAATAAATAGCTAAAATGATTAACAATACGCCTATTAAGGTGATTAATCTATTCATCCACTGCTTCATTTATGTTACTCCTTTATATTTATTTCGCAAATTATATAATTTTAGTTTAGTATAGCATTAAATTAAAAATTCAACATTACATGGTGTGATATCTGAACTAGATGAGAATGCCTGAAGATGATGCATTGTCTATTGAATAAAAATAATAATTTTAAAGATTTGAGGGATTGAGATGATTAGATTTGCACGACTAGAGGATCTTCAAGATATTTTGACAATTTATAATGATGCTATCCTTAATACAACAGCTGTTTATACGTATAAGCCACAACAATTAGATGAACGTATTCAATGGTATCAATCTAAAGCAAAAATAAACGAACCTATATGGGTTTATGAAAAAGAAGGGAAAGTGGTTGGTTTTGCCACTTATGGTTCCTTTAGACAATGGCCGGCCTATTTATATACTATTGAACATTCAATATATGTTCATCAACAGTACAGAGGACTAGGTATCGCTTCTCAATTATTAGAGAATTTAATTCATTACGCTAAAGAACAAGGTTATCGCACCATTGTTGCCGGGATTGATGCATCGAACATGGACAGTATCGCATTACATAAGAAGTTTGACTTCTCACATGCAGGTACAATTAAAAATGTAGGTTATAAGTTTAATCGATGGCTCGATTTATCATTTTATCAATATGATTTATCCGATTCATAAGAAAGTGTGGAGTTATTATTAAATAAGTTAATCCAAAAAGATACTCTTTATTTTTTATTTCTTCAGTCTTCTTTTTTATCTTCAATAACAAAACGAATGTAATAGAATATAAAAACAATTATCATGCTCAATGATAATGATTTAAATAGCAAGTTGGGCCATGTTCCCTCGATGGTCCATAAATAAGTTATCGTCGTGTTAATGATGAATGCGATGAAGATCAAAAATAATCTCAGCATTTCATCAACCCCTTTTTAGCTATTTTATGTTGTTGTCAGAAAATTTGCAATATATAAAACGCCTATAATCATATGATTAAAGGCGTTCTTAATATAAGAACTTTATCTTTTATAATTTTTTCTTTATTTTTAACATCTTTTACTACTAAAAATGCTCAAGCTTTATAATTTATAAAGCCTGAGCATTTAAATCTTAATTATTTATTTTTAACCATGTTGTCTGCTTCGCCGAATATTTTACGTTTGATTTCTTCGCCAGTAGGTGTACCTGCTAAACCACCTAAACCTGTTTCTCTTAATGATGCAGGTAAATTACGACCTACTCTATCCATAGCACCTATGACTTCATCTACTGGAATTTGACTTTCAACTCCAGCTAGTGCAAGGTCTGCAGATATTAATGCATTTCCTGAACCAATAGCATTACGCATTACACATGGAATTTCAACTAAACCAGCAACTGGATCGCAAACTAAACCTAATAAGTTACTAATTGCCAATGCCATGGCATGTCCTGATTGTTCAGGTGACCCGTTAAAAATTGATACTGCAGCAGCTGCAGCCATTGCAGATGCCGAACCCACTTCGGCTTGACAACCACCAGTTGCACCGGCAACGCTCGCGTTGTTTGCAACTACTCGCCCGAATAAAGCTGATGTGAATAGAAAATCTATCATTTGATCTTCAGTGATATTATGAGTTTTTTCTAATTTAAATATTACGCCGGGAATCGTTCCCGAGGAACCAGCTGTCGGAGTAGCACAAATAATACCCATTGCTGCATTAACTTCGTTCGTTGCAACTGCACCTTTGACTGCATCAATCATTTCATGACCTGATAATGCATGATTATTCTCGTTGTAATCTCGAAGTTTAGCAGCGTCATGTCCTGTATAACCTGTCACACTTTCCACACCGTCGCCAGTCGTACCTTTTTCAACCGCCTCACGCATAACGTTTAAGTTTTGTCTCATTAAATCACGCACTTCTTCGCGAGATTTACCTTCTCTTTCCATTTCATCATTAATCATCATATCAGCAAAACTGATGTTATTTTCAACTGAATAATCTATTGTCTCTCTAATTGAATCAAACATGTTAATCCCCCTCTATTTGATATAGGAAACGTTTAAATCACTATGTTTATCTTTAATAATATTTAATGCTGATTCTGAGATTGCTTTATTTAAAGGAAATACAACTAAACCTTCATTATCATTTGTTTTTATTAATTCTTCACCTAGGTCTAAGTTCATATCTGATAAATCATTAATAAGATGATTTATTTTAGCTTTATTCATATTTCCATCTATAACTAACATTGGAAGCCCATGATTCAGTTCCACATCTAAACCATTTACATTGATACCTTTTAGTTTGATTGTACCGCCACCAATAGAAATACCTATCACTTCTATATAACGTCCGTCTTTCGTATTTGCTTTGATATAAGCACAGTTAGGATGTTGACCAATACTTTCTCCTTCATCTTCAATAATATCAATTGTAATATTTTCATCTTTTGCTATGTCTAAGGATGATTTAATTCTACTATCGAAAGTGCTGTAGCCCATAGCACCTCCGACAATAGCAACGTCTGTACCATGCCCTTGATGCGTTTTAGCAAAAGATTCATAATAACGAATTTCTATATGCTTAGGCATATCTCCTAACACAGCTCTCGCTGAATTACCAATTTTTACTGCACCTGCTGTATGAGAACTTGAAGGTCCCATCATTACTGGTCCAATAATATCGAAAGCACTTTGATAATCATAGCTTTTAGCCATCATTAAACACTCTCCTTAACTTGGTTTTTTCTACGTGGTAACTTGAATCCGACATTCATCAAGTTAAATTTATTAATAATAGCACTAATAACGTACGCTAATATCACACTTGCAATTGCTACTGCGATAATTGTAATTGTAGATCTTACAGCATCGTTAAAGCCATAAAGTACAATAGCACCTGCTATAGGTGTTGCCATACCTTTAATATCAATAATTAGTCCACTGTATGTGACAATACAAGCATTTACAACACCAATAATGGCATTCGCACCAAACAGTTGTAGCGGATATTTGGCAATTAAGTCAATTTGAGTTAACGGCTCTACAAATACCGCGAAGGCATTACCTTTATTACCAATTTTTAATTTACTAAATAAGATTCCATTAACAAAAGATGCTCCTGTACATGTTAACGCACCAATTGCCATTGGAATACCAGTTAAACCTAATAAGCTTGTAAGTACCATTGAGCTTAATGGCGTCATACCAGTTACAGGAATAACAAGTCCTAAAATGACTGCTAATGCATATGGGTTGTTATCACCTACTGAAGTGATTGCACTACCAATTTGTTTAAGTACTGCAATAACCCCTGGAGAAATTAAGTTTGCAAGACCAAATGTAACTGCTGGAGCCAATAAAATAACAACAATTAAATCTAGTCCCTCTGGAACTTTTTTCTCAACAAACTTGATTCCAAATGCAACAACATACGCTGCGATAAACGCAGGTAATAATTTTGAGTCATGTAATACTAAACCTACAATGACTGCAAATACTGGAGACACTTCTAACTTTAGACAAGTTAATATACCAACAGCTATACCACTTAAACTCCCTGCTAAATCACCAATTTCTTGGAAAAATTTAACATGGAATACGCCACCAATTGCGTAACTTAAGAACGCCTGTGGTAAAAACGTGGCACAAGCAGCCCCTGATAAAGCTTGTAAACCTTGTTTACCATATGGCGCAAAATTTAAGAAAAGCGTCATGATAATAAGAACGAGTACTAAAGTCCCTACTCCTAAAATAATATCCATTTCCCCAAAACCTTCTTTCTTTATTTTTAGGCCATAGTTATCGTACACCCTAAAGAAAGCGATTTCAACAATTTATTAAACACAATTAAGTCTATATTGTGAATTAATTCACAAAACTGTTTTAATAGTCTTTCTAAAACATTTATATACACGAATTTTATATTTTAAGATGGTTTCAAATTACTTTTTTTAGTTAATTGGTTTTATTTATCTACTTTAAATACTGTAAAAGTAAAATGTTAATCACAATAATTCAATATTTTGTCAATGCATAACTAAGATGACTCCATGTATTCTAACGCTAAAAGTCATATTTGTAAAAAACTAGTCACAATTAAAAAAGGAGCGGAACTGAATTCATCTAAGAATTTTATGTCCCGCTCTATCGCTCTTATTGACTGAGTTTATAAAAAACTTAATGAACCAAAAATTTCATTTCAATCAATGATTGCGAAAAGATTGAGAATCTACACGTAATTTTATGGTATAGATTCTAAGCAATATGAATGTTTATGTTAAATAATGTGTTTTAATGACTTAATATCAAATAAATGAAACGAATTTTATCATACTTTAACCTTCTTATAACTTACCTTTCGTACCTTTTATGGTGGTGCTCGACATCTCACTATCAAATGTTTTAAGTGTCCATTTAATCTTTTGTATGGCATTACGAGTAAAAATAATATTGACTCAATGAATATTCTTGTCTCGCGAGATGTTCAGGTAATTGAAATATAAGTAAAAAAAGCTTTTGTATATGGAAAATAAGATCATTCAAAGACGGTATCATGAAGGTATTTGAGATTTCGAGATATTGGAAATCTCTATGCCATGCGTGGATGCTATATTGTAATGGATATAAATGATCTTGCTGTTCGTGATAGTTTAAATCAACCTTTATGATATAGTTTGGTAGTTTTATTTCGAAAGAATTATTCTTTAGAGAAACAGGAACTTGACATTTGGTAATTTCGTTGATTAATTTTTGTAATAGACAAATTAAAATATCATTGTCTTTATCAGAACTTTGAGGTGGTGTAATTTCTTTACGAATAGAATGTTGATCTAAGGGGAATTTGAGTTTTAAACAATGTAATTGAGGCCGTAACTTTAGACTTTTCATTCTAGAATAAGCACTCAAAATTAAATGTATTTGCTGACGTGGATAAAAATGCAGGAAACTTAATTGTTCATTATTAATTGGGGTCGGAATTTCATCCTTTAAATGAATATAACAATTGTCTACGCGATTCTTAGGCTTCATAATTTTACTTCCTCGCAATGTTTTTCGAAGTTGATGAATCGGTGGAATAGATATTTGATGCTCTTCAATTATCATTAATAAGTTATAATAATCTATTTCATTCAAGTAGGCAAACGTTCTTGGCGTAACATATTGTAACTTTTCATATAATTCTTGTTTTGAAATAAACATAGTATCATCCTCTCGATGCTTATATAGTCTTGAGTGCTCAAATCTTAAAAATGATATCTATATTAAACGTATAATTTAAATCAATGTCAATATTCATTTTAATAATTAAATTTTTACTTATCATTTTTAGTAGACAGTTTTTCAAATTTTGAACTTTTCTACGACGAAATTGTATGTACTGTTGATAAATATAATTATTTTTTCATTTTCTTATAATTGACTATAATAAAAAGACTCATCGCCATTAAAAGTGAGTGATAAGTCTTTAATATTTTAATTCGTTATCGTTAACAAATCAGCAGTAAGCTGTTTCGTTTGTTTATATATAGCTTCATAAACTGAATAGTATTGTTCATAAAGACCATGATTTTCATTATTCGGCTCAAACGCCTCGTCTACTTTAATAAATGCCTCTACACAAGACTCAATTGTTTTAAACCATCCTAGACCGTATGCCGCTAAAATTGCCGCTCCCATGCTTGGTCCTTCTTCATGCTTCAACCTTTTTATTTGCACATTAAAAATATCAGCTTGAAGTTGTAACCAAAATCTACTCTTAGCACCACCACCGATTGAAGTGATAGAGTTCATTTCATGACCAGCTCGTCTCATAATCTTTATAGAGTCATATAAAGAATACGTTATGCCTTCGATTACTGCTCTCGCAAAGTCAGCTTTAGTATGTTGCCCACTGATACCTATAAAACTTCCACGTATTTGAGCATCACCATGTGGCGTACGTTCTCCAGCTAAGTAAGGTGTAAATAGTAGTCCATTGGCACCTATCTTTGAAGATGCAGCTAAATTTAAAATCTCTTCAAAAGATTCATTTTCAAAAAAAGTTTGTTTTAACCAGTTTAAACTATAGCCTGCTGCCAACGTTACTCCCATTGCGTAATAAGTGTCTGGAACACTATGATTAAATAAGTGTAAATTACTATCATATGAAGTCACACGTTGGTATTCAACATTTAATACAACACCTGAAGTACCTATGCTACATAATGCACTTTTATCATGGATGACACCAGCACCAATTGCACCACATGCATTATCGCCACCCCCAGCATATACAGCAACATCACTAGATAATCCTAATTCATTAGCCAGTGATTCAGTCACATTTCCAACATATGAATGTGATTGTACTAAGGGTGGGTAGATATCACCAATGTTAAATGTATCTCCAACATCTCTTGTCCATTCACAATTCTCAGGATTGAATAATAATGTACTACATGCATCACTATATTCCATATGAATTGTCTGAGTTAAGCAATAACGTAAATAATCTTTAGGCAACATAAAAACATCAACTCGACTCCAAATTTCAGGTTCATGTTGTTGTACCCATAACATTTTGGGAAGTGTAAATCCTTCTAATATCGGATTATAATTCAATCTTTCACCATATATATTTTCAATTTGTCTGCATTGTATTGAATTTCTAGTATCATTCCATAAAATCGCTTTTCTCAAAGGAATGCCGTTATCATCAACTATGACCAACCCATGCATTTGACCAGAAAAAGAAATCCCCTTTACTATCTTATCTGACATTTCTGTTGATTGAATTAATTCTTTTATCCCTTTCTTAGTAGCCTCAAACCATTCATTAGGGTCTTGTTCGCTATAACCAGGATGCTCTTGGTACAATTTTAATGTTTGACTTACTGATTCAATGACATTTCCTAATTGATCAACAGCAATAATTTTTATTGCGCTTGTGCCTAAATCAATTCCTAGAACTACTTCTTTCACCATCGTTCACCCTTTGTTTAAAATGTTAATTAATTATAAATATATCATAAATAGTTAGACTGAGAATTAAAAAGTATCATTACACAAAAAAGGGGGCGGAGAAGAATTCGTGTTAAATTTCGTCCTCGTCGTGCAACTGGCTTAATCTGTCCGATCTTTCTATAATTCCTTTTAATTGAGCCTTTGATATTATTTAAACAGTTATAAAACTTAAAGATTCCCTCTTTATAAGTGAAGAAAGTCTGCGACATTATTTCATGTCACAGACTCTTATTTCATTAATTATATTCTGTCTCTACTTCTTTACGTGTTGGTATAGAAGCTTGTGCTCCTTTTCGTTGTACCGTTAGAGACGACGCTTGATTTGCAAGTCGAATAGCCGATTCTAAATTGCTCAAATCTTTATTTAGCTCACTTAAAAAAGCACCTATAAATGTATCTCCTGCTGCTGTCGTATCTACTGCTTTTACATTACAAGCAGGGATCATTTTGTATTGTTCTTGATATGCACAATACGTGCCTTGCTCCCCTAAAGTAATTAATACTGCAGATATACCTAAATCGAGAAAATATGTTGCTGTTTCTTTCATATCACTTTCATTATTGATTGAAATACCTGTTAATAACTCTGCTTCTGTTTCGTTTGGAATAATTATATCAGTTAACTCTAAAAGTGACTTAGGCAGTTCAATTGCCGGTGCAGGATTTAATACAGTAGTGATATTTTGCTTACGAGCAATTTTAAATGCTTGTTCTATCGCCTCAAATGGAACTTCAAGCTGCGCTACAACAAAGTCTGCACCAATAAACGCTTCTGCACTCATCTCAACATCAGTTGCACTTAATGTCATATTCGCACCACCGTAAACAAGAATCGTATTTTGTCCTGCTTCATCAACAGTGATAAATGCTTGCCCAGTTTCTTCACTTTCTGACGTTAAAATATATTGTGTATGAATACCTGCTTTTTTGAAATCTTCCAATATAAAGTTAGCATTGCCATCTTTACCAATTTTACTGATAAATGTTGTATCTGCTGCTAATCTACTAGCTGCTATGGCTTGATTGGCTCCCTTGCCCCCACCAAACTCCTTTTGAGCTTGATTAATATGTAACGTCTCACCAGGTTTTGGAAACCTTTTAACATTAAGAAATTTATCTACATTTGTTGATCCAATTACAATCACTTTATTTTTATTCATTTCAACTTCACCTACTTTATCTTTTTAAAAGCACAATCACATGACTATTAAACTTAAAAAGTCACATTAGATTCTAGGATAATGTTAGAAAAAGGGGTGATTTCACCAGTACGTATATTCCCTTTATTTAAAGGGGATTTTAACATTTCTTTCATCTCAGAATGCGCAATAAATTTAATTTCTACGTCATCATTGATTAATTTCTTAATTGCTTTTAATTGCTGTGCATTCGCAGTTTTAATTTCTTCTGCTAAATATACTTTTTGTATTTCCATTTCAGTTAACACTGTCTCCAACACATCAATAAAACGTGGCAATGACTTAGTCACTGCTAAATCTATACGTCTGTCATCATTAGGTATAGGCATACCTGCGTCATTAATTGTTAATAACTCATAGTGACCTAGTGTAGCGATTGCGCTTGAAATGTGACTATTTAATACTGCTGTTTTCTTCATCTTATTCTTCCCTTCTTAATATTATTTAATAAACACTGTGATTGATGCTGCAACTAAAATAAGAACTAATCCCACAATTGTAATCATTAATTCTTTTGATGTTTTTTTCTGATTTAAGAAAAAAATACCTGTTAGCGTTGCTAATACTACAGATGTTTGAGATAGAACAAATCCTGTTGCTAAACCATTCATATTAGGTTGTGCTGAAATTAAATAAGTTAAAGCAGCAAATGCAAAGAAAAATCCGGATATTATTTGTTGCCAACTTACTTTCTCTTTAAAAGCATTACCTTTAGACATATTCATCAACGCATAGATAACAGCCACAATGACCATCCCTATAGCTTGAGGTAAAAATGCTTTAAAACCACCAATATCCGTTGCTTGAGGTGCAGCAGAATATAGCCAATAGCCAATTTCACCTACAAGTAATAAGAGCACTGCACTTCTTAGATTTTTACTATATTCTTGTTGTTTTGTTTCAGTCCATACAGTCATACGTGCACCTATAAGAATTACGAGTAAAGCTAGAAACCCAATGATTTTGTTTGTTATACCTGGCCAGTTGCCAAGCGCAAAAACGCCCCATAATGATGCACCAAGTAATTGAAATGCAGTAGTAATTGGCATCGCTCTTGATGAACCTACTAATTCGAACGCTTTAAAAGTAATAATTTGACCAAATGCCCATCCTGCACCTGATATGAGCGAAAATACTAATGCCATACCTCCTGGTAAACCGATACCTTTAAATAGTGCTAGAACAATTGCGAAGATTAAAGTACCAACAGTAGCGCCAAAGATTTGATTGACTGGACGTCCACCAAACTTAGAAGCAATCGTTGGAAATAATCCCCAACCTAATAGTGGCCCTAATCCGATTAAAATAGCTATAAAGTCCATAAGACACCTCTATATATTTCATTTTTTTATGTAAATATTCCACTCAATCATCATACTACTTCTTTTATTTATTGTATACGCTTACACTCTTTGTCAAAAAATTGTCTTAAATTATAGTCATATTTGAGTTATTTTTGTCGTTAAACTTGAAAGCAAATAAATATATATATAAAATTTGTAATTTAATACACACAAAAAAGCACCTTAAATGTTTTCATTACTCATTTAAGGTGCTTATTAAATTAAATATTTATTTTAACGGTTACCTACATCATGACCGACATCTACAGTATTTTTATCTTTATCGTAAACGGCACCTTGAACACTGCCAAAGTTTGGATCATTATGCTTTTCTTCAACACCATAACCAAGACTTTTAAAGATATTTATATCTTCATCATTCATAGCATTTTCGTAAAATATCGTACCGCCGTCATTATAAAATCTTGGTTTATTAATAGATTCTTGTAATGAACCATCACTGTTTAAATAATCGACAATCACTTCATTAAGAATTGTTGGAATCTTGTTCCCACCTGGCGTACCAATACCCATATAGAAATTAGGGCCAACAATTACTGACGGAGAAATAAATGATCTAGGCGCCTTGTGAGGTTCACCGTGGTTTGGGCTTGATTTATCCTTACTAAAGTCGCCTAAAGAGTTATTCATATAGAAGCCCTCTTTCATATAGTCTCCTGTCCCGAAGTAACTAGATAATGTATTAGTCGTACTTGCTAATTTACCATTCTTATCAATAATTACAAAATGGGTTGTACTTGTATTATCCGTTCTAATTTGATTAAAATCACTGCCATTATCTGTGTTTTCACCAATATTAACTTTGTTAAGTTCACCAAGTAAATAATCATCAGTCAGATGTTGTTCATTACTAGGCTCATTGCCATTAACTATGTCCCTATTCTTATACATGACATCACGTGATTTAATCATTGCTGTGATAAAATTATTGCGATCCATATTGTCTACGTTTTCTTTTTCATCAATTTTCAATCCTTGAAGCATTAATGTGCCACCTAAAGGATTAGGTGCTGAATACACTTGATTATTCTTATAATCAGTACTTACCGCTTCTTTTTCTTCTGTTTTAAATTCTTTGAAATCTCTTTCAGTTAATTTATTATCTAATTGTTTTGAAACACTTTTACCAATATCTTCATAGAAGTAATCAGGACCTTTATCTTTGATTTTAGTTAATGTATTAGCGAGTTTATCTTGTTTTACAATATCTCCTTCGCGAACACTTTTATTGCCTTTATAGAATGGTGAGTTGTGATCAATATCACGACCATATAATTTTAAACTTCTTTCAAGTTCTGAATCTACCTCAAAACCATCTTTAGCGAGCGGAATGACATAATCTAAAATCTTTTTCTCATCCATTTTCCCTTCTTTCTCGTGCATATCATGTAATCCTCTCACTAAGCCAGGAACTCCAATTTTGTCGCCTTCTTTATATTCATATGAGGACATCGTTTTATATTCATAGGCTTTAGGTGTTTCATTCTCTTTACCATTATATGTAAGTGTCGCACCGCCACCTCCTAGTCCTGATGAATGAGGTTCTGTCACTGCAAGTGCATAAGAGACACCTATTGCCGCATCAACCGCATTTCCACCATCTTCAATAATCTTATTTCCGACTTTCGTAGCTATTTTATTATTAGATGCGACACCATAATTCTTAGGTTTACCTGCTTGTTTATGATTTGTAATTTTGTTTTCATACAATTTATCTTTGTCCACTTTTTTCTCTGTTGTATAAAAATAAAAAATGAACGAAATGATAATTGTTATAACTAAAATGACAGATAATGTCACTTTATTATATATATTCATAATTAGCTTGCCCCTTTTGAAAGATATTGCTGTTCACCATTATTTAATTCATGTTGCTCATAATTATCTAAACCTTCATTTGCTCTAGCAAAAGTAACTAATAAAAAGATAACAACGACAAGAATGACTACAACAATTGGTAACCAATGCTTTTTAATATTCAAAAGTATAACCTCCATTTTGATCGGACTTTAAATCTATTGATTTATCTTTAATGTTATTTTTGAATCGAATATGATCCATTTTGTTCATATTATCTTTAGAGATTTTTCCATCTTTTGATTGAATTGGTGTGATATGGAACTGATTATGCGAACCTTTCCAGTCTTGTTGTACAATCATTCCTTTCTGATTTTTTGATAAGAAGTTATCAGACGTTGTGTTACCTAAACTATAAAAAATAGGCGTTCGCTTATAATTTTCAACTTTTTGAATAACTGTATTATGACCAATAATGACATCTGCACCAGCATTCGCTAACGCATGTGCATATTCTTTTTGACGTGTAGTCACATTTCGTTCATTAGGTATCCCCCAATCTACATTGACTACGACGTAATCATTATTTTCCTTTAATTTTTTTATTAAAGGATAAAATATATCTGGATCTAAACTGATTGACGTTGTGTTTTTTAAAGAGTTAGTATAGTTAGATTCGATATCGGTAAATGAAACATTAGCTATTTTTTTACCTTTAATGTCTTGTTGTACAGTTTTACTATTAATTGGATTTGAACCATTACCTGTTAAAAAATTATAACCTGCTTGGGAATCTATTTTTCTCATCATTGCTGTCGCTTGAATATTATTCATAGATTCGTTGATCAAGTTAACACTTTTAACATTATGCTTGCGTAGAAACATGATATTTTCAATATTTTTATTTATATTGTCTTTTTGATTTTTTGAAAAATCATTTACTATTAATGAACCTGTTGAAAAATCACTATGATCTAGAGTATCTTGAATACCTTTAAAAACATCATTCAAGTTAGTTTGTCGAATATGTTTATTTAAAGTAACGTTACCTAAATATGTGAGACGAATGCTATCTTTGTCTCTCGTATCACTTTTTACAGGTTCTACTTGTATTGAATTAACAGCAAATATGAGTAGAACTAACGCTACTAAAAGTACAATTGCCGTGTAAAGTGTATTTTTCCTTTTATGTCTTTTAGATTGTTTAAGCAACCACTCACTAGGCGATAAACGTTTTTTCTTTGTCATTAATACGCGCTCCTTGTTCGTGATTAATTAATAAAACTATATAAAAATAAGATGATATATGTAATACATGTTAATAACATTGTTGTTGAAAGTGTAATGACTACACCTTGTTTTTGAATTGTATTCGCAATAATACCAGGAATGACAACACCTATACCTGAAACTTCAACCATTTCAAATGGGGTCAATGGGTACAAGAGATCAAATATAAATTTAATCACCATTCCTGTCAGTATCATGGCAGCGAATTTTCTTCTACCATATAAAATAACCCACTTACTAATACCGTTACTTACGATAAAATAAGTTAAGCAACTAATGATTAATACTGATAACAACATAATCGGTTGATCAAAAATCAAAGCTAAATAACCTGGAACGACTAACCCTGCTGGATTAATCCCAAATTTCTCAGCAAATATCAAACTGAGTACGACACCTACGAATAAGGAGAAATATAATTCTGAACCTATCATTTTATTCTATCCCTTCTATGAATTCCGCTATTCTACCACCCGGGCCGTGGATGTTTCCTACACAAAATACAAGTGCATTCTCAGCTTCATGTAGAATACCTTTTTCAATCTCTACAAAGTCTCGTCCTTCATAATTGATATATGTTTTTTCTGGCATTGTTTCCATGAACTGTGTCACCATTTGTGTACTTTTTCCTGTACAAATGAGAACATCGTAATCGACTTCACCTAAAAAGTTATCAACAAAGAGTTGTGTTCTATCAACCCTGTCTGAACGACAATTGAGAATGATTATTTTCTTATCGTATGGATATTTATATGATTCCACTTTATTCAAAATCGCTTTTGTAGACTGCGGTTCATTAGCAGCGAATGCATTAACAAATACATTTTTTGTGCGATTTGCATGGAAATATTTAATTCTAACAGCTCCTGGATCGGCTGGTGCATTTAACATGCCTTGTAATGCAGTTTCTTCATCTACACCAACTGCTTGCGCTATTCCTAACACAATAGCTACATTATCAGGAAATACTAAATAATCGAACTTCCGTAAATATGATTCTGGTATGACATCTTTATCTACAACAATGAGTTCTGAATTACGTTTTTTAGCTTCCTTTGCAAAGAAACTAGTATAGTCATCTTTCATTACAACTAATTTCCCGTTATATGGAATTGTTGCAGTAAATGCTTGCGCTACATCTTTAAGTGTCGGTCCTAAGACATCCATATGGTCTTCCATCACATTAACAATTACACCGATATTTGCTTTTACTAAATCATTTTGAAAGGTAATTTGATAATCTGGATTTACAGCCATACACTCATTAACTAGGGCATTTGCTTTTTGTTTAACCACCTTACGAATAATATCTCGTTGCTCTCCAATGTTGGCGCCTTGTGGTTTTCTGATTACTGGATATTCCTTTTCAGTAAACCAATAAAGCATTCGTGCATCTGTTCCTGTTGTCTTTCCAATCACTTTATAGTTGTCCTCACGTAGAACACTGTAGGCCATCCGAGTAATCGTAGATTTCCCACGAATTCCATTAATATTGATACGTAATGGAATTTTATTAAGTCGATTTGCATGACGCTTCTTCTCTTTAATTCCTAGCCAGAGAATAAGCGCAACACACGCTATAATGAGTAACAATCTGCTTTACCTCTCTTTTCTTATGTATGTAAATCATGATACCTATAAATCTTTTTAATATTAAATTGTAAATTTTAAAGATAGTTTTAAAAACTTAAATCGTCACATCTAAATTAACTTAGAATTGTTAATTTAATATTTATGAAAATTTTAAGAAATACGTTACAAAATCACTTAATCTTTTGCTAGTAGTAGACTATCATTTCGATATTGATTCAGTTTTAAAAAGTTTAAATCAATGTTATGTTAACGTAAATTTATGTAAATCCATACGACAACACCAATATATTTGTGAATATAAATTAAATTTTACAGAATTAAATTACGTTAATTTCATTAACTATAGCTTATCATAGATGAGTTATAATAACTTTACTTTTTATTTACATTAGATTAAAACAATGATGTTACATTAAATATGAAAGATACTACGACCTTAGGAGGACAGGTATGGAGAAGTCAGTTAAACTTGCTGTTGGAATCTATCTCGCAATTATTTTAATTATCTGCAGTAGTTACCTCGCATTTATACTTATTGGAAGCTTAAATGGTAAAGACATGAGTAATTCTGTTCTAGATACTGATCACTCTCGTATCAATAATACTTCAAGAAACAGTGACGAAGATGTTACGTCATCAAATAATGAGTCAAACAACACAAAAGCGCACTCATATGCAAACTCTGAATATAAAGCTGTGAACATAAACGAAGCATTTAAAAATAATAAGCAAATTAAAAAAGCGAATTCGAGTTATCAATACTATTGATAACAAGAGTTCGCTTTATTTTTGGGAATACATAATTTTAACTTATCATTAAGTATCCACATCTCATTTGATTATAACTCTTTTGTGACAATGATTTTTTTAAGCTGTTCTAAAAAGCGTTGACGCTCTGGGATAGGAAATAAGGGATAAATATGAAATAAATTGTAACCTGGGATAAACTGATGCTTTATTCCTTTATCATTTAACATGTGAGAGAACTTAACTGCATCAGGATATAATGTTTCTTTGGTTCCTACAGTAAGTGTAATATGTCCTAGGCCTTCTAAATCACCATTCATTGGAGACATCTTATAGTCATCTAGTGGTGTATCACCAGCCCATAACTCTACAAGATATTTACTGCCGTCAATACCAAGCATTGGATCTTCTTTTTCATATTTTCTAGATTCTGGATTCTTAAATGTCGCATCAAGCACCGGTGAAATAAGAACAATATGGCCAGGTTGACTAAGTTGCTCTTTTTTTAACATTTGTGCGAAAGCTAATGCAATTTGTCCCCCGGCTGAATCTCCAATGATGACCAAGTTTTCAGGTTCATCAATTTTAGTCAGTAATCGCTTATATATTTTTGTTAATAATTCAAATGTCGTACGATAATCTCTGTGTGGTATTTTAGGATATACGGGCATAATTACCCTAGCATCGAGCGCATCAACGAGTAAGTCTAAATATTCAAAATGATTTTCCAAAGGATCTTGGAACCATGCGCCTCCATGTACATATAAGACCGTGCGTTGATCTGGAAGACCATGATCATTAACAACATAGACTAAAGAACCATAATAATCTCTTATTTGAACTTTATGCTTAAATTCATATGTTGTTCCATTATATTTACCTGCAGTTTGATATTTAGTCTCATTCAAAGCTTTTTTCGCGTCATCTATACTTTCAAATGTCTTTTTCATTCCTGATATTCTAATCATTTTCTCTTGTAAAAAACTTTTATAACTACGCTTTTCTTTCACTTTTGCGAATAAAACTGTACCAAATAATGTCGAACCTAGTATAGTAGCAATCTTTTTAAACATGAATGTGCCAACCTCCTCAATCTATAACCATTTTAAACCATCAGCGTCTAAACATTGAGTAATTGGCTCAATTTATTAAATCTTATTTAATATTAATAAATCCATTACCTAAGACATCACGCACATCATGAATCACTAAAAAGGCATTTTCATCATATTGATTAACAATCTTTTTTATTGCTCCAACTTGATTTTGGGATACCACGGCATATAGAACTTCTGTATCACTTTTTTGGTAAGCACCTTTACCACTTAATAAGGTTGCCCCTCTTCCAGTCATTTCATATATATCAGCACTGATTTCTTTATTATATTTTGAAATAACTGTCACAGCTTTTTTAGGATTAAATCCTTCAACAACAAAAGACATTGATTTTTCAACAATAAATAGCATCACAATAGTATATAATACATTCGTTATAGGTAAAACAACGATAAATGATAACACGATGATTGCATCTAATATAAGTAGTGCTTGTGACGTCTTCATCTCACTATATTTTGAAATGATACGTGCAATGACAGATGTACCACCCAATGTACTATGAGCAGTAATTACTAACCCAGAACCGATTCCCAACATTAAACCTGCAAAAATTGAATTAATAAAATTATCATGAATACCTAATCCGAATGTGTGAGTTAAATCAAGAAAAATTGAACTTGCGGTGATTGTTATAGCAGTGTAAATCGCTGTCGTTCTACTGAGAAATTTCCAACCTACAATAATTAATATTGCGTTAATGATGAAGGAACTGAGTGCGGGTGAAATACCTAGAGTATAATTCAGAATTAATGAAAGGCCTATAGAACCACCCTCACCTAAATTGCCCGGTATAACAAAACTATTTACTGCGATTGCAATAAGTAATGTCCCTATAAGGCATAAAGATATATTAATCATATGGACTTTATTTTGTTGCTTCTTCATTTTGGCCTCCTTCATCTATTGACTGTTTAATTTAAAATATACGAGATTAATCATAACACGAATGAAGATACAGCCCAATGATTAAAAATACAAAAAAATAAATGCCTGTGAAATCTACCGAATTAATTTCCCAGGCATTTTTAAATTTGCTATTTGATTTTCAATTATTATTTTAGAATAGCTTAATCGATGGCATTTTGCATCATATACAATTGTTTTTCAAACGATTGCATATCGATAAAACGTGCTTGTCTATGCATTTCTTTCCCTTTCAAAAAAATTAAATCAACAGGTACTGTAAAAATAGAAAGTTCTCCGGCAATCTCTTCAACATTAGATTGATTAATCACACCTAATTGTGCTTTCGGATAGTCCTTTAGTAAATCTTGAATTTGGGGTAATACTGCATGACATACTGTACAATTATCTCTCATAATATGAACAACAGCTAAAGCGTGTGCATTTATAAATCGGTAAAAATCTTCAATATTTTGTATATTCTCATACATGATATACACCTACTATCTTTCAAAGACTTAACTCAATCATAAATGATTTAAGTGTAAATGAACAATGTATCGCACTTCACTATTTTAAATACTCTATTTAATTTCATAAAAAACTGAACACACTGAGTAAAATGTATTTTTTCACAAAAATTATATATATCCATTCAAAAAACGTGGTATAATTATTGCGAAAAATTTCACATAATGAATGGAGGTATTGATATGAAAGCTTATGAATACTTAAAACCTGGTCATGCACAACTTACGGATAAAGAGAAGCCAACCATTACGAGCAGTACTGACGCTATTATTCGCATAGTTAAGACGACAATATGTGGTACAGATCTTCATATCATAAAAGGAGATACACCTGAAGTTAAATCACATACGACACTAGGTCACGAAGGTATTGGAATCATTGAAGAAATTGGTGACAACGTTAACAACTTCAAAGTTGGAGATAAAGTGATTATCTCTTGCATTTCATCATGTGGCAAATGCTACTATTGCAAAAAAGGTATCTATGCACATTGTGAAAACGGAGGAGGATGGATATTAGGACATTTAGTGAATGGTACTCAAGCAGAATATGTTAAAGTTCCTTTTGCAGATAATTCTTTATATCACGCCCCTTCAAATTTAAAAGAAGACGCCCTTGTAATGTTATCAGATATACTTCCAACAGGTTATGAAATTGGTGTTTTAAAAGGTAAAGTTAAACCTGGCTGTACAGTAGCCATTGTAGGTGCTGGTCCTGTAGGTTTAGCAGCATTACTTACAGCACAATTCTATTCACCTTCAAAAATTATTATGATTGATTTAGATGATAATAGATTAGAAACCGCTAAAGAACTAGGTGCTACGCATTTAATTAACTCTAAAGAGACTGAAACCGCAATTAAAAAGGTAAAATCGTTAAATCCACGTGGTGTTGATGTTGCTATTGAAGCTGTCGGAATTCCACAAACCTTTGATTTATGTCAAAATTTAATTGGTGTCGATGGTACGATTGCTAATGTTGGTGTGCATGGGTTACCTGTACAACTTGATATAGATAAATTATGGATTAAAAATATTAACGTAACTACTGGTTTAGTTTCAGGAAATACAACTGAAGAATTACTTGAAGCGTTAAAAAGCAAAATAATACAACCAGAACAACTCGTGACACATTATAGTAAACTGAGTGAAATCGAAAGTGCCTATGATTTATTTAGAAATGCAACAGATCATAAAGCGATTAAATTAATCATAGAGAATGATATCACAATTTAACATGTAAAATTGACCTGATTAAAAGATAAATCTACTTTTAATCAGGTCTTTATTGTTATGTTTACTATCTAAAATATATCCATAAATAACCAACAAATACCGGTAATGTTGAAACAGAATTATTCAACATGTGAACCATCATACTATCTTTGATATTACGTCTTCTGTTATAGGCAAGGTATAATACACAACCCATTAGAAAATAAATTGCATATGAAAATATATTTGTTGATAAATGTTGTGAACTAAAAATAATAGAAGATATAATGAATGGTAGCCAAAATCGATATTTCATAAATAATGTTTCTTTAAAAATTCCTCGGAAGAGTAATTCCTCTAAATACGGACCTATAATACATATCATTAAAACAACAGTTGCAACAATTGAAATATGTGGTAAATGGTCTTTTTGTAAAAGTAGATCTAAACTTTCATTGATTTCTTTCTCATTAGCTGTAGTATCGTTACCAGTAAATATGACCATTAATAGACTACTTAGAATACTAAAAACCATTGCTAATATCAGAAAGCCAATATTAATAAAGATATCTTTTCCACTCATTGATTGATATTGTCTTTCATATGTATGACTCAAATAATAATTCCTAACTAACCATATGATTAATAGTGCTATACCAGTTATTAGCATACTTAATGCGATGGAAGTTAACTGACTGAATTTCACTGAAAATGGTAAAGCTATTAGTGACACGCCAATAGGTATTTGAATTAATAAAATCATTCCGATGAATATCAAAATATTAACTATTTTATTACCTTTAGGTTTTTCGTTAGCAGATTGATTTTGCTTCAAGTCATCCATGATTATCAACTTTCCTTTCACTTTAAAATGATATGTCCAATATCAACATTGCCTATAATTATCACGCTTGTCAACTTTGTAAAATTTCCCCTATTAAAACGAGCGCCAAATTAGGATAGAAATCATAGTCCCCTGTCTTCTACCCAACCCCAACTTGCTTTGTCCGTGGAATTTCTTCGGAAATTCTCTCTGTTGGGGCCCCAACCCCAACCTGCTTTGTCCATGGTATTTCTTCGGAAATTCTCTCTGTTGGGGCCCCAACCCCAACTTGCTTTGTCCACGGTATTTCTTCGGAAATTCTCTCTGTTGGGGCCCCAACCCCAACTTGCTTTGTCCATGGTATTTCTTCGGAAATTCTCTCTGTTGGGCTCATCTCATAAGAATTTGTATATACATAAAGAAAGTCTGGGACATAAAATATCATTGTCCCAGACTTGTTTGTTTTAGCCATCAAGTTATTCTTATAGACTTTATTTAATTGTCATAATCGCTTTACCAGGATCGACTTGTTTTACATCTTCAATTGTTAATGTTTTGTCTTCTTGGTTTGTTATGATTACTGGTGTAATAATACTTGGAGCATGTTCTTTTAAGTATTCTAAATCAATCTTCATTAATGGTTGACCTTGTGTTACTGGTTCATCAGTATTTACTAAACTTTCAAAACCTTCACCATTTAATTTAACTGTATCGATACCAATGTGAATTAACACTTCAACGCCACTATCAGATTCCAATCCTATCGCATGTTTTGTAGGGAAAATTGTTTTAACCGTACCATCGAATGGTGCTACAATTTCTCCTGAATCTGGTACAAATCCGATACCATCACCCATCATCTTTTCAGAGAAAACTTTATCAGGTACTTCAGATAACGGAATTATCTCGCCATGTCCAGGTGCGTAAATTTCTGTTTCTACAATATATTCCACATGTACAGGCTCATCTGACACTTCTTCATCAATTGTTGTTTCACTTGGTTTTGTAATTTCTCCACTTATTATCTTAGCCATATCATGTTTGATTTGGTCAGATTTAGGACCGAAAATGGCTTGCATATTGTTACCGACTTCAAGTACTCCTGAAGCGCCTAATGATTTAAGACCGGCAACATCAACTTTTGATTTTTCATTTACTTCTACTCTTAGTCGAGTAATACAAGCATCTAGATGTTTAATATTTTCTTTACCACCCATTGCTTTCAAAACATCGAATGGCAGTTGACTAGCTGATGTCGTTGTTACTGTTGATTTTTTATCTTCACGACCTGGTGTTTTATAGTTAAATTTAACAATAAGGAATCTAAATACAAAGTAGTAAATCACTGCATAAATAATACCTACTGGAATGACAAGCCACCATGCCGTTTTATTAGGTAGAATGCCTAATAAGACATAATCTATAAATCCTCCAGAGAAAGTATATCCCAAATGTACATTTAACAAGTACAGTGTCAAGAATGATAAACCATCTAATACAGCGTGAATTACGAATAAGAATGGTGCTACAAATAAGAATGAGAATTCTAATGGTTCAGTAATACCAGTTAAAAATGATGTTAATGCAGCAGAAATCATTAAACCTGCAACTACTTTCTTATTCTCAGGTTTTGCTGTTTGATAAATAGCCAATGCTGCAGCCGGTAATCCAAACATCATGACTGGGAATTCCCCTTGCATGAATTTACCAGAAGTTAAGTGAGCACCTTCACGGATTTGTTCAATAAAAATACGTTGGTCTCCTCTAATTATCTCGCCGGCAGCATTTTTCCAAGAACCAAATTCAAACCAGAATGGTGCATGGAAAATGTGATGTAAACCAAATGGTATTAATAGTCGCTTAATAAATCCAAATAAAAATACAGCTAAACCTGTATTAGAATCTAATAACCCCTCACTAAATGCATTTAAACCGTTTTGAATCGTTGGCCAAATAATTGCCATCGGAAAAGCTAAAATAAAAGATGTTGTTGCCATCATAATTGGTACAAAACGTTTACCTGCAAAGAATCCTAAATATGATGGTAAGGTAATATTATAGAATTTGTTATAACACCAAGCCGCTAGTGCACCTATAATAATACCTCCGAACACACCTGTTTGAAGTGTAGGAATCCCTAATACATTTGCGTATCCATTAGTTGGATCTGATAATTTATCTGGGGTTACATGCAAGAATGCACCCATTGTTTTATTTAAAATGATAAAACCAACAAATGCAGCAATAGCAGCTACACCATCTCCACCTGCAAGACCAATTGCTACACCTAAAGCAAAGATAATAGGTAGATTATCAAATATGATACCACCAGCACCTGTAAGCATATTAGCGATTTGTTGAACAATATCATTTTTTATAAATGGAAGATAATGTTGTAACGCTTCGCCTTGAAACGCAGTCCCAATTGCTAATAGCAACCCTGCAGCTGGTAAAATAGCAACTGGTAACATTAAAGCTTTACCGATACGTTGCATTTGACCAAATAGCTTTTTAAACATAATCAATTCATTCCTCTCTATCTTCTTATTCACGTGCCACAAAAAAAGCATGAACAAATAAGACTATCAATTTCATATCACGAAAGATAGACACTCTTATTTGCTCATGCCTGCATAACCAGTAACACGCAATGATTTTATTTACCTCTAGTATACCCATTCAATAAAGCGTTTACAATACTTTTTGAAAATTTTACATAAAAAAACTCGACTACTTAGAGTCGAGTTTTTACAAATTTATTATTATAAGAAACGTTTAGCTGCTACAGAGATTGGTGGGATTTGATCAAAGTCTAAGTTTTTATCTTCAGTAATTGATCTATAAGCCCATTTACTGTAACCAAATGCTTCTTCGTTTACAATTTTACCTGGTAATGGTGCAGCATTAGGATCAACATGAACGTCAACGATTGTTGGAACATCTTGAGCCATTGCCTCTTCAACGATGTCGTCAAGACGACTTACATCTCTCACAACATAGCCTTTACCACCAGCAGCTTCAGCAAATTTAGCATGATCCATATCAGAGAAATCAATGGCATACTCTAATTCACCAGCAGCTTGTTGTTCATATTTAATGAATGACAATTGTTTGTTATTTAATACAAAGATTGTCATTGGTAAGTTATATTGAACAGCTGTAGCAAAGTCTTGCATTACCATTTGGAACGCACCGTCGCCTGTGATAGCTACTGCTTGACGGTTTGGATAAGCAATTTTAGCTGCCATAGCACCTGGTAAACCACAGCCCATAGTACCTAACCAACTAGAAATAATGAATTTATTATTTACAGATAAGTTTAAGTAACGCGTAGACCATACTGTAGATGTACCAACATCTGCTGAGATAATTGCATCATCTTTTAAGTTAGCATTGATTGCTTTCATTAAACGTTCTGGACGTAATGGTGAATTGTCATTATTCAAATCTTGTTTCATCCATTTATCCCAAACTGCTTTACGTTCTAATGTCTTATCTAAGAATGGACGTTTTGCAACATGCTTAATGTTTTCAGTTAGTTGATGGAAAGCAACTTTACTATCGCCTAAAATACCTACATTAATTTTAAAGCGTGCACCAATATTTTCTTCGTTCGTATCGATTTGAATAGCTTTAATGTTTTTCTTAGGTAAATAGTTAACATACGGATAGTTTGTACCAGCCATAATTAGTAAGTCTGCATCTTGAATTGTTTGATAAGATGTTTTAGTACCAATTTTACCTAAGTTACCAATACTATAAGGATGATCATCAGGTAAAATTGTTTTTGCAGGTAATGTGTGAATAACTGGAATTTTTGCAGCTTCAATAAATTCACGTAATTCATCTTTAGCGTGTTGTGTACCTAAACCAATAAGCATTACTGGTTTTTTAGCTTTATCAATTAATTTAGCTGCTTTTTTAATACTTTTGAATTTTGGTGAAAGTGGTTTTGGTTTAGTTGTATCAACTGCACGATTTGTAGTGTCTTTAATTTTTTGAGTTAATAAGTCATTCGGACAAATGATAACAGAGACACCTTTTTTCTCGTATGCCGTACGAATTGCTTCATTTGTAATTTCAAATACGTTATCACCTTTTTGAATTTGGTGGTGATATACAGCAACATCATCAACCATTTTAGAAATGTTTGTCTCTTGGAAGAATTTTGTACCTAATAATGTACTATTTGTTTGTCCAGCAATAATAAGTTGAGGTACATTATCCATTTTAGCATCGTACATACCATTTAATAAGTGTACAATACCAGGTCCCCCGATACTTAAAGCTACACCAATTTTACCTGTCATTTTTGTGTAACTTGCAGCAGCTAAACTCGCTACCTCTTCATGACGTACGTGATAGAATTTAAATTGATCTCTGACCGTACGTAAGCTATCAACAACAGCATCTACTGAGTCGCCAGGAATACCATATAAATGATCAATATTCCAAGTTTGTAATGCTTTAACTAATGCTTCATTTGCTTTAATTTGTGCCATTTTTACAAATAGCCTCCCTTTCTATTAATATGAGTAAATCTTTTTCCCTTTAGTAAAACAATAAAATCAGTACTGGTATAAGAACAGAACTAATGACTGCTGTTAAAATCATGCCAATTGAACTGAACGCTCCTGATTCAATATCAAGCTCTAATGCTTTTGCGGTACCAAATGCGTGAGAAGCATTTCCATAAGTTAGTCCTCGCGCAATGGAAGATTTAAAACCTCCCATACGTAAAAGCATTGAACCTAAAATACTGCCGATTAAACCTGTAGTTATGATAAAGAGCACAGTAATTGTATCTGTTCCTCCCAACTCTTGAGAAACCTCTATACCTACTGCTGCTGTAATTGATCTAGGTAATAGGGTAACAATTGTGTCTTTAGAATAACCAAAGATTTTCAACGTTGTAAATACTAACACAAAATTGAGAACTACACCAGTCAACACGCTTGTGAAAATAATTGTTAAATATTTTTTTATTTTCTTTTTATTTTGATAAAGTGGGTATGCAAGACATACAACTGTAGCGTTTAAAACATGGTTAATCCAGGTACCACCTTTCATATACCCCTTATAACTTACTCCGCAAACCAATAAAACAATAATTATTGCAATTGATGCAATAAGAGCTGGATTTAATAGTGGATTTTTATATTTATCTTGAATCTTTTTGGAAATATAATATAAAACGATGGTTAATAAAATCATTAGAACTGCTTGTAAGTATTCATTCATGAGTGATCAGTTCCTTTACGTGTATTGTTTTTTTCTAGCATTTTTTCAGCGATATAACCTGATGAAAGTGCTACAAGGCATGTACCAAATATAATAACAATAAAGAATAATATATAATTCATCGTGATATTAGATGCAACATCCATAATTCCTACCACTGATGGGATAAAGAAGAAAACCATTGTTTTAAGTAAAAAGTCTGCTCCTACATTAATCCATGATTCAGGTATGATTTTAAATTGTAACAATAGGAAGAAAAGCATTAGCCCTACAATACTACCTGCTAGAGGTATATGAAGTAATTTTTGAACTTCAGTGCCTATAAAAGTAATAAGCATGATAAGGGCAAGTTGAAGTATTAACTTAATGACAAATTTTGCTTTTTCCATCAACAACACCCCTTTCTAAAAATGTGTCCAAATTGTTACTGTGTTTTTTTAGTGACATTTTTCATTATAGTGTTTACTATTATATATTAAAAATATTTATTCATGATATTTTATATTCCTTAAATCTATGAAAACGCTAGCAAATTAATAGTGCTACAAAATTAATAATTGATAATAAAAAACGTAAGGCAGAATTAATCTATAATTCAAAACCCTACGTTTTCGTTGTAATATGACTTTGTGAAAATAAATCATTTCACATCTTTAACAACTTCGCTCTTTTATTAAATGCGTTGTTTATTATTATATTTATATTATTCTTCAGATAATCTTTCTTTCAAAAATTCTATCCATTTATTTGTCGCATGACTTAAACGTTTATCTTTTTTCCAAACGACACCAAGCTCCCAAGTTGTATGTGCATTTTCCAAACGTACAATTTTGACGTCATCATTAAGTAATTGTGCTATAGTGGCTGGCAATATGGAAATACCTAATTGATTAATGACAAGATTCTCAATCACATTCCATTGTGAGATTTGTGAGGCCATGTTCGGCACGAATCCTGCATTCTTCGCATTTTCAATAATTTTATCGTTGAGATAGAAATCTTCATTAAATAAAATGAAGTTCTCATCAGCTAATTCTTCCATTTTAATAGAAGATTTTTGTGCTAAAGGATGTTCTTTATTTAAAACTACAGTCAGTTCTTCTTTGTTTAAAGATATACATTCAAATTTGTGATGATCTACTGGCAATGTTGTCACACCAATATCCACTTCATCATTAAGTATAAGGTTTTCAGTCGTCTTACCACCACTTTCGATTAAGTTGTAGGTGATATTCGGATAAAGTTGATGAAAGTCTCCTAATACGCCAATAAATTTACGCATGCTCATCACTGCAGACATACTAATAGTGATGTGACCTGTTTCTAAACCATACAAACTATTAATTTCAGTGGGCAAATTATCATATAGTGCGATGATTTCTTGACATTTCTTGAAAAAAATTTTACCTGCATCAGTAAGTACTAAACTTCTTTTACTCCGGTCAAATAAAGGGACAGCCATCTCTGCTTCTATATCCTTAATTGCTTTACTGATAGTTGGTTGCGCAATATACAAAGATTTTGAAGCGTTTGTCATACCACCTTGTTTGACAACTTCAACAAAGTATTTCATGTGTTTTATATCCATGCATATCCCCCTAGTTTTTATATGATTCAATAGTAAGTTTAATTATACAATAAAATTGACCTTTCTTGCGATTAATAAATTTAAAAACTATAATTCAAAACATTTTATTTTGTTTTTCAAGTATTTTAAAAAATGAAAATATGTTACAATAAGAGTCGGCTCATATAATATATTATGAGGTGAGATATTGAGCTTTTACGAATTTATGCAAAATTTCCTTGGTGATGACACGCCATTAGGTGAATTGGTTGATTGGATTAATCAAGATATCAATTTCCCTAAAGACGTGAAGAGCCAAAACGAAATCTTGACATATTTTCGAAATCATCCATGTCCGGAAAACATACCAGTGGCGAGTATCAAACGGGCACTAGCTGTTTTCAACCAATTCACTAAAGTATAAATTGATGTTATGACATGACTTTAACATTAACGCATACTTATATACATGGAGTTAGTCATCTCGTACCTGAGTGAGATTACATTTAATATAAATGTAGTCTCTCTCTTTTTTTACTCAAACCATTATTACGATAAAAATATGTATATTTCATTAATGTTACATTTACTTTGATAATTCGTTTCTTATATTGTATAGCGCATTTTTAAATATTATTATTATTACTGTCATTAAATAAAAACATTTTTTGGGAGAAAGAAATGAAATTTAAAAAATTATTATCACGTATTATTATCGCTACAATGATTACGTTTACTGGAACACTCTCATATCAAGCTATTGAACAAACGCATATTTCACATGCTGCTTCACATAATTATTATGGTAAAAAACAATGCACTTGGTGGGCATTTAAACGTCGTGCTCAATTAGGCAAACCTGTATCAAATCGATGGGGTAATGCTAAGAATTGGTATAGCAATGCACGTCGATCTGGTTATGCAACTGGACATAAGCCTCGCAAATACGCTGTTATGCAATCAACAAGAGGCTATTATGGGCACGTAGCAGTGGTTGAAAAAGTATATAAGAACGGAAAAATCAAAATTTCTGAATATAATTATAATGTGCCATTAGGCTACGGCACACGCATTATTAGTAAATCGTCTGCACGAAACTATAATTATATTTATTAATCAAATCGAATCAAACAAACCGTCAAATAAGTATATCCTTAAAGCTATATATCAAGATATACCCGTTTGACGGCTTTTTAATTATGATTCTCTTATATTCATCAAGATTTCTTGAGCTTTAGCAGTATTTGCTTGTGATTCATATTTGAGCGCTTCAGCTACTTGCGCAATTTCTTCGCCTTTTGCACCTACAACAATCGCTAATGATTTATATTGTAAACTCATATGTCCTTGTTGTATCCCCTCAGACACTAGCGCTCTACATGCGGAGAAATTTTGTGCCAATCCAACAGCAGCAACAACTTGCCCTAGTTCCTGTGCATTTTCAACATTGAGCAAATCTAATGAGGCTTTAGCAATAGGTAAAACTTTCGTACCTCCACCTACTGTAGCTAAAGTCATAGGAACTTCAATAGTTCCAACCAATTTATTACGTGAGCGATCATATTTCCAAGTAGCTATCCCTCTATAATGACCATCTTTGCTTGCATATGCATGAGCACTTGCCTCAACTCCTCTTGTATCATTGCCTGTAGCCAATACTACAGCATGTATACCATTCATCACACCTTTGTTATGTGTTGCAGCACGATGTATATCTAGTTGTGCAAGAACCGACGCTCGTTCCATACGTTGCGCTACTACTTCGCCACTTCTCTCTCCTCTATGTAAATCTTCAATATCTATTTCTCCTTGTACTTTTACTACTGATGCTGTCGCATGATTAGATAAAATACTCATTAAAACATTTTGATTTGAAAATTTAACTTTAAGATGTGCAGTGATTGCTTCTAATATCGTATTTAACATATTGGCACCCATAGCATCTTTAGTATCAACAAAAACCTTTAAAGATAATAATTGTTGATCAGGAAATGTATCTATTTCAATACGTTGATATCCTCCACCTCTTGCTTTAATAGAAGGGTAAGCCTCATCAGCAATTTGATGAATTTGTGATTCAATTTGATATATTGAGTTAGCTAATGAACCTGTGTCATCTACATCATCAAAGACAATTTGTCCAATCATTAGACGTTCACTTGAAATCGTCTTAAATCCTCCACTTTGATTAACGAGTTTTGCGCCATAACTTGCTGCTGCTACGACAGAAGGTTCCTCTACCATCATAGGTACTACATATTCTTTACCATCAACTATAATTTGAGGTAATAATCCTACTGGTAGTGCACCTTGACCAATGACATTTTCAATTAAACTGTTAGCGACTTCCTCATTAATTAACGGATAATTAAGTAATATTTCATAGTTTTCATCCTCTAGCCAACCATATTCAACAAGTTCTTTTAATTTATCTTCTCGTGTTAAATGTCTAAATCCTTTATCTAAACTTTTCATTCATATACTCCTTTAAAATATCTTTATATCACTGTAGTGATGTAATCATTTATACTTCGCTTTAAATATTAACTGCCAACATTGTCTTGCACAAAAATAATCCTAAACTTTTTACAATCGTTGTAAAGCGCTTACAAATTTATTATATATTCCCAGTCATGTCTGTTATATTTCATTGTATAAAAAGAATTTTCTTTGGTATGATACTAGTGCTACTTCTAAAAAAAGAAAGGATGTCACACTTTATGAATATAGGTATAGATAAAATAAGTTTTTATGTACCCAAATATTATGTAGACATGGCTAAACTTGCAGAAGCGCGCCAAGTCGATCCAAATAAATTTTTAATCGGAATCGGTCAAACTGAAATGGCTGTGAGCCCAGTGAACCAAGATATCGTATCTATGGGAGCCAATGCTGCTAAAGATATTATAACAGAAGAAGATAAAAAGAATATTGGTATGGTTGTAGTAGCAACTGAGTCTGCGATTGATAACGCCAAAGCAGCAGCCGTTCAAATTCACCATCTTTTAGGTATTCAACCCTTTGCAAGATGCTTTGAAATGAAAGAGGCTTGTTATGCAGCAACACCTGCAATCCAACTTGCCAAAGATTACCTTGCTCAACGCCCTAACGAAAAGGTTCTTGTCATAGCTAGTGACACAGCTCGTTATGGTATTCATTCTGGTGGTGAGCCTACTCAAGGTGCCGGTGCAGTTGCAATGATGATTTCACATAACCCAAGTATTTTAAAACTTAATGATGATGCCGTAGCATATACTGAAGACGTTTATGATTTCTGGCGTCCAACGGGTCATCAATATCCCTTAGTTGCTGGTGCATTGTCGAAAGATGCCTATATCAAGTCATTCCAAGAAAGTTGGAATGAATATGCACGCCGCCATAATAAAACACTCGCTGATTTCGCTTCACTATGTTTCCATGTACCATTCACCAAAATGGGACAAAAAGCTTTAGATTCTATTATTAATCATGCCGATGAAACTACACAAGAACGTCTTAACTCTAGTTACCAAGATGCAGTTGATTATAATCGTTATGTCGGTAATATTTACACAGGGTCCTTATATTTAAGTCTCATCTCTTTATTAGAAACACGTGATTTAAAAGGCGGAGAAACGATTGGTCTCTTTAGTTATGGTTCTGGTTCTGTAGGCGAGTTCTTTAGTGGAACATTAGTAGATGGGTTCAAGGAACAATTAGATGTTGAGCGCCACAAATCTTTATTAAATAATAGAATAGAGGTTTCTGTTGATGAATATGAACATTTCTTTGAGCGCTTCGATCACTTAGAATTGAATCATGAACTTGAAAAATCAAATGAAGATCGTGACATTTTCTATTTAAAATCTATTGATAACAATATTCGCGAATACCATATAGCAGAATAATCTAAACTCAATTCTTTTGCTCTTTTAATTTTTTAAAATGAAATAATCAAACTTGCTGTTCATACTTACCCCTAAAAACAATGTCATATAGCTGTTTTTAGGGGCTTTTTTAATCTCACGATAATACATTTCATCTATTATAGACCTCTACTATTTATATACTCTTTATCTACTATTCATAGATAAAAAACGAACCCTATCCATAGATCAACATTAACAAATAACTAAAGCAATTTTATACAATGACGTATCTCAAGGTTTCGTTGTTTTTTTAGGTCTATATAAATGTGTCATATCTATTTCTTCCAATTTTAATAATTTTATTTTGTTATCTAAAGTACCTCCATATCCTGTTAAATTTCCATCCTTACCAACCACTCGATGACATGGTATAAGTATAGAAATAGGATTACTCCCAACAGCACCTCCTACAGCCTGAGCAGACATTGCTGGTTTATTCATTGCTCGACCTACTGTTTTAGCAATCTCTCCATATGTTTTAAGTTCTCTATAACGAATTGTCTGAAGTTCATTCCATACCTTCTGTTGAAAATCAGTGCCTTTTGGTGCTAACGGTACTTTTATCTCAGGATAATTCCCTTTAAAATACTCTCTTAACCACGCTTTAGTATCTTTAAAAATATCTAAAGTATCCTTTGTTTTAATTCCTTTCAAATGTTGATTGGGATATAAGACATGTGACAACGAGATGCCATCGTTTGTAATTAATTGCAATAAGCCGACGGGCGAGTCATACATTGACTGATACATATTTCACCAACTCCTTAAGTGTGTATATCATTCTAGTCATATCCTTATAAACTAACGCATTCTATCCTGAACATCATTTTATAATATAGATAATTGCTATATTTATGAAATTGGATAAACACTTGAATAAAATATGATACACCAACAACGATAACTAAAAATGAAAAAATGTCGTTATCTTTATATTAAGTCAATCATTGACAGGCTATACTTTAAGAAAGTCTGGAACTTTATTTTACGTCCCAGACTCGTCAAGATTTAGAATTTAAAGTCCAACTCAACCTTTTGATTAGATGTCATTGTATTTATTAAAAATTATAAAGTTCATACCCCTTATTTTTTGCATATTCTAATGCTAGAATTTCTAAAACATTAATGAACGCAGGTTCGTCTTTTACTTTTATATATTGGAAAGTGAAGCCGTAATTATCTGCAGTAATGTCTTTTAAATGATTTTGATTTAAGTCTTTATTTTGAGCATAAGCTTTTCTAAATTTAGTCGTACCTGTTTCTGAATGTGAATTGTATTGTCCTAATTTTGTATACAAATCACTATTAATAGGTTGATGTGTGGATGAGTATCCTCCAGTTTGACCTACAAACACTGGTTTTTCCTCATCGAAAATCACATAGACACCAAACTTATCCTTAACTTTTTCTCTATCCTCTGGTGTAAACGCCAATGCCTTTTTATGATCATACTTAAATAATTTTTTTAGTTTCTTATGATTATCTTCTAGTAATTCATTTAATTTTTTGCTACCCTTCATACATTTATTCCTCCCAATTAGTAATTGACTTATATACATACATTTTACATGTAGTATATCACTTTTTAAAACTTTTAATCATTATTGTACCGAGCTAACATGTCAAAATTTTATCAATACAAATAACCCCTTTCATTCGTAAATACATTTCCGAATGAAAGAGGTTTGTTATTGTAATTATCTATGACTTAATATGTGGAATATTTAATTTATTTTTATGAGGTGAAGGATTCGTATCACATTTACAATTAGATTTACACCCACTACAATCACCTTCTTTTGAACGTTTAAAGAATTTTACTAATGTCATTGCTGTATAACCAAAAATAGCTATGAACAATATTGTATTGACTAAAATAAACATGACGAATTCATCCTTTATATAAATAATTGACTAACTTGATAAAATATGAACGTTAATATATATGCTGTTACTATTGGATAAACAACCGCTAATAATGTCCATTTCCAAGAACTTGTCTCTTTACGAATCGTTGCGACTGTTGAGATACAAGGAACGTAAAGTAAAATAAAAATCATGAATGCATACGCTGAGAGTGGGGTGAATTGCTGTTGAATGACTTGTGTTAAACCACTTTCACTAGAAGAGTATAAAATAGCCATAGAACTGATAATCACTTCTTTAGCAAGAAAGCCAGGTATTAAAGTCGCTCCTGCCTGCCAAGAGCCAAATCCTAAAGGTGTAATTAAATTCGCAAACCCTTGACCAATCATATGCATAAAACTTTGATTAATTGGTACATTAACACCATGCGGTCCGATGTATGTGAGTGTCCAAATAACGACTGAGCCACCAAAAATAAAGGTACCTGCTTTTTTGACAAAACCTTTTGCTTTTTCCCAAGTACTGCGCCAAAGTGTTTTAAATGATGGAACACGGTATGTCGGTAACTCCACAATAAAAACAGACTGATTATCTTTTAATATCAATTTATTCAATAACGTACTCACTAGTAAAGCGACAACTATACCTAAAATATATAAGCTTAATACAACTAGTGATTGATGTGCTGAAAAGAACGCTCCTACAAAAAGTGCATAAACCGGTAAACGTGCTGAACATGACATGAAGGGTGCAACCAATATTGTAATCAAACGTTCTTTCTCATTCTCTATACTTCTTGCTGCCATAATACTTGGTACATTGCATCCAAATCCAATAATCATAGGAATAAATGATTTTCCACTTAAACCTATAGATTCCATTGTTTTATCCATTAATACAGCTATTCTTGCCATATAACCTGAATCTTCTAATAAAGAAATAAAGAAGAATAACACAACAATTTGTGGTACAAATACCAATACAGAACCCACACCAGCGATAATTCCATCTGTAATAAGATCTTGAAGAAACGACGTAATATGTAATGTATTCATAACAGATTTAATCCATTCTGATAAAGGACCACTTATAAAAGCGTCTAATTGATCAGATAATGGTGTTCCTATCCATGTAAAGGTTGTTTGAAAAATAAGCCACATAATGCCTAAAAATATAGGTATACCTAGATATCTATTTAATAATAATCGATCCACTTTTGAAGTAAAGAATTGTTTATCCTCTTCGGGATATTCTACGATATCTTCCAATAGCTGATTAATGTAATCATTTCGCACAGCTTCAATTCTTTGTCGTGTTGATTGTTCTGTCGCGTTACTCAACCCTCGCTTAATGGGCTCTAACTGTTCTAAAGTCATGGCGTCGAGTTCTTGATAAATTTGAACATTGTCTATTAAATACTGTATGGCTATAAAACGTAAACGTTCAGTTGGATACATATTATCTTGTTTGATAATTGAACAAATTTGTTGAATTGCAGTTTCAATTTCAGTTCCATAATTAATCTTAAATGCACGACGTTGATGTGGTTCTAAATAATTAAGCTCTCCTAGAAGATTATGTGTCCCCTTTGCCTTTCTTGCAACAATTGGAAATACAGGTACTTTTAATTTTCTCATTAATGCCTGATAGTTAATTTTAATACCTCTTTGTGTTGCAACATCTATCATATTTAAACCAATAATCATAGGTTTGTTGAGTTCCATCAACTGTATAGTAAGATTAAGATTTCTTTTAAGCTGACATGCGTCAATAATGTTAATCATTCCTGTGAACGATGTTGACATTAAATAATCTGTGACAACCGTCTCATCTTTAGAAATAGGTGATAAATCATAAATGCCTGGTAAATCAACTAAATCACCTACATTATCTTTCAATTTTCCTACTTTCTTTTCAACGGTTACGCCACTCCAGTTACCTATATATTCATAAGAACCGGTTAACGCATTAAATAATGATGTTTTGCCTACATTAGGGTTTCCAAGAATACAGTAGCTTTGAGTCATTATAACTACTCCTCTAATGTTATGAGTCGTGCATCACGTTGTCGTAAACTTAAATGTTGACCATTTACTTCAACAACGCTAGGACCGTTGAGTAAACATTTCTGTTTGATGCTAATTTCACTTCCAATATTTAAGCCTAATGCCCCTAAACGATACAACATATTTTTATTTGCAATCCCTATATGCTTCACTCTATATTTTTTATTTTTTACTCCATTGTTTACACTAACCATATTGTTCACACCCTCTAATTAATAATCATTATCATTATCATTTAACAACAGAATATGCTTTAAACTACTTTTTTACAATAACCAATTAACAGAGTGTGTGTCTTTTTTGTGAACAATACATTAATTTAAACGTTTATTCATATAGTTAATATTGATGAAATTATTATTTTTATATATGACTAAACATTCTTCTATCAATTACAATAATGATTTTCTTTTTAAACAAAAAAGTCGTTGTAAAGTGGTTATAAGTCATCTTCCCTCATTCACGCACATTACAACGACATATTATATATATAAATTAAAACATTTCGGAAACAACTTTTTGTTCTAAGAAATTAAGCAAGTAATCTGGACTTCCTGTTTTAGCATCTGTACCAGACATCTTGAATCCTCCAAATGGATGATAACCCACTACTGCAGCTGTACAGCCTCTATTCAAGTAAAGGTTACCTACATCAAATTCATTCACAGCCTTAATCCAATGTTCACGACGATTAGTAATTACGGCGCCTGTCAAACCATAGTCAGTATCATTTGCTACTTCGATAGCCTCATCAAAATCCTTGACCTTAACAAATCCTACGACTGGTCCAAAAATTTCTTCTTGCATAATACGATCCGCAGATTGTAGTCCGGAGAAAATTGTTGGTTCAACGAAATAACCGGTAGAATCATCTGTTCCGCCGCCAGTCTCTAGTTTGCCTTCTTTTTTACCAATTTCAATATAATTTTTAATTTTATCAAATTGTTTTTGATTAATTACCGGCCCCATAAATGTGTTCTGTTCAGTATTACCTAAAGTTAATTTTTGAGTTAATTGAATTGCTTTTTCCAATATTTCATCATGCACGTCTTGATGGACTATGGCACGAGAACACGCAGAGCATTTTTGACCAGAGAAACCAAAAGCAGATGTAACAATTGCTTCAGCTGCTAAATCAGTATCTACATTATTATCTACAACTATCGCATCTTTGCCACCCATCTCTGCAATAACACGTTTTAAAAACTGTTGTCCTTCTTGAACTACAGCACTACGTTCATAAATACGTGTGCCTGTAGCTCGGGATCCTGTAAATGTGACAAAATGTGTCTCTTTATGGTCGACTAAATAATCTCCAATTTCTTTTGGATCACCAGGAACAAAATTTACAACACCTTGTGGTAAACCTGCTTCTTCTAATATCTCCATTAATTTATAAGCAGTCAAAACTGTATCCTCGGCAGGCTTTAATAGTACAGTGTTACCTGCAACAACAGGAGCTAAAGTTGTCCCAGCCATAATTGCAAATGGAAAATTCCATGGTGGAATTGTCACGCCTGTACCGATAGGTTTATAAAAATAACGATTATGTTCACCTTCTCTGTCTAATACTGGTTTACCATTTGCAAGTTCCATCATTGATCTTGCATAATATTCTATAAAATCGATACCCTCAGCTGCATCTCCAACTGCTTCATCCCAAGGCTTGCCAGCTTCATAAACCATAATAGCGGAAATTTCCTCTTTTCGACGACGGATAATTGCTGCTACACGTAACAATAATTCTGCACGGTCCTTATGCGACCACTTCTTCCATGATTGATACGCATGATTTGCTGATTCGAAGGCTTTTTCAATATCATCTTGCGTTGCTTTAGACACTTTCGCAATGAGCTGTGATGTATTCGCAGGATTCACTGAATTAAAAGTATCGGTTTTAGTAAGTTTTTCACCGTTAATCACAAGTGGTATATCTTGTCCTAGTTGCGCTTTTACTTTCCTTAATTCTTCATTAAAACGCTCAACATTTGCCTGTACTGAAAAATCAATACCAGGTTCATTTTTGAAAGGTACTACCATTCTTAATTACCCCCTATGAATTTATCATTTCTACCATCCTTTGTGCATAAAGGTATGACTAGTCATCTTCTTTTATTTTAAAGACTTTTCTTCGCCATAACCTTTGTCTTATTTTACTATGTAAGCTCACATATTTGCAAACGCTTTCATTTTAAATGAGTGACTTTTTAAACCGTAAAATTTTCGTTTTCTATAAATAAATTTACAGTTTTAAACATTACCTATGTTTAGACATCTCATTTAACTTATACTTTTCATGGAAGATTTTTTTAAAATTAATCGCTACATGGACTTATTCTTATGTTCACTTTCAATACACATAAACATTTATTCGATTATTGTATAGACATCTAATAGAATCAAGTCTATCAAAATGATATTCTTTTCACCCATCTCCTCGTCATATTACATCTATAAAGTCGTTTAATTTCAACTAATCTTCTCTTAAAGATTTAGCACTACTTAGAATGCCAAACATCAGCTCCAAGTAGTGCTATTAATTTTGTTAAGATGTGATAAAATCGCCACCATTGACATGAATGACTTGACCAGTAATATAGGAACTATCTGCATGTGTTGCTAAGAAGACATAAGAAGGTGCAAGTTCTGCTGGTTGTCCACGACGGCCCATCGGCGTTTCGCCACCTTGATGTTCTACTTTCTCTTCATCAAATGTCGCAGGAATTAAAGGTGAATAGATTGGGCCGGGCGCAACGGCGTTAACCCGAATTCCCTTTTCCATTAAAGTGGTAGCAAGAGAACGAGTAAACGATACTATGGCACCTTTTGTAGCTGAATAATCAATGAGATGTCCCGATCCTCTATATGCTGTTACACTTGTAGTGTTAATAATTGTATCTCCTTCAGATAGGTAAGGTACTGCTGCCTGGGATAAAAACATCATGCCAAAAATATTCGTCATAAAACTTTCTTTCACTTGTTGTGGAGTGATATCTTCAAAATGATCGCGTGGAAATTGTACGCCACCATTATTTACTAATATATTTAAACCACCGAAGTCATTTATGACGTCTTTGATTAACTTTTGAGATTGCTTTTCATCTTTTAAGTCATGGGCATAAGCTTTAGCTTTTACACCAATTTCTTGAAGTCGATTAACGGTGTCTTTGGCATCTTGATGTTCGTCATAATAACCAATAGCAACATTTGCCCCTTCTTTAGCGTATAGTATTGCTATCGCACGTCCAATACCTGAATCTCCTCCTGTTATTAGAGCAACTTTATTTTCTAACTTTCCTGCTGCTTTATATTCTTCTAATTCTGCAATGGGTTTAGGTTCCATATCCGCTTCAATACCAGGTTGTCTATTTTGAGTATATCCTTTGATTTTGTTGTGAAATTTTAATAAATTCACTTCTCATCACCTCAATTTATGTTTTACATTTAAATTCCCATAAGGTTTTATCATCAAACACGTACAGCAATTATATTAGAAAATCTAATATACTATTGCTTAATCAAACTAAGGAATGAGTCAATATCCATTCTATAGACGCATGTTTATCATCATAAAAAAATGTACACTCATATATAATTCAATAAAGGAGTTGTATCCTATGAGAAAAATACTTAAGGGAATTATATTATCATTAATAATCATCGGCTTAATCAAAACGTTCAATGAATACGATGTTATACATTGTGCAAATCATTATTTCGAACAAATCAAAAGTGGAAAAATGATTGAAGATACCAAAATTGACCATTTCAATAATTATCATAATATTAATTTTGAAAACCTAAATCCTTCTGACTTTTTCTAACACTTATGCAATACTAATTGAGAAAAAGATAAAAACATGATGTTATGTATTGTTTCCTATTAATAAATCAAACGATGTATTTTGTTATTTTTATCCATTAATTATTTATACCTATATAGATTTATTGATTAATTTTTCTTAAATTTAACACATAATACTATCCCATAATATATATGAGCTAAGCAGTTGACTTGTATACCTATAGGGGGTATATTAGATGTGAAATGGAGGCATTTAGATGGCGAATACAACGTTGACTTTGGATATTATTGGTATGACATGTGCTGCGTGCTCAAATCGCATTGAAAAGAAATTGAATCGTATGAATCATGTTCAAGCTAAAGTGAATCTGACTACTGAGAAAGCAACTATCGACTATGAGTCTGACGATTATCATCTCGAAGATTTTGTAGAGCAAATTCAAAGTCTCGGCTATGATGTTGCTGTTGAGCAAGTAGAATTAAATATAAATGGTATGACATGTGCTGCATGTTCTAATCGTATAGAAAAGGTTCTGAATCAAACGCAAGGTGTACAACAGGCAACAGTAAATTTAACTACTGAACAAGCACACATCAAATATTACCCTAGCGCTACGAACACGGAAGCATTAATTAAACGTATTCAAAATATTGGATACGATGCTGAAACTAAAACTTCATCAAAAGCGCAATCAAATCGTAAAAAACAAGAGTTAAAACATAAACGCAATAAATTAATCATTTCAGCTATTTTATCGTTGCCACTATTACTAGTAATGGTGGTGCATATCTCACCTATTTCCATTCCATCCATTTTGGTCAACCCTTGGGTACAATTAATTCTTTCGACACCTGTCCAATTTATTATTGGTTGGCAATTTTACGTTGGCGCGTATAAAAATTTGCGAAATGGTTCAGCTAACATGGATGTATTGGTTGCTGTTGGTACCAGTGCCGCATATTTTTATAGCATTTACGAAATGATAATGTGGCTCACACATCAAACACATCACCCACATTTGTATTTTGAAACAAGTGCTATTTTAATTACGTTAATTCTTCTTGGTAAATATTTAGAAGCACGTGCCAAATCACAGACTACCAATGCATTAAGCGAATTGTTAAATTTACAAGCAAAAGAAGCACGTGTAATTAAAGAAAATAAAGAAATTATGCTTCCACTTGATAAAGTTAAAGTCGGTGATATTTTACTAATTAAACCCGGCGAAAAGATACCTGTAGATGGCAAAGTCACTAAAGGAGATACTTCCATTGACGAATCCATGCTAACTGGTGAGTCTATACCTGTTGAAAAAAGTAGTGGCGATTCAGTGATTGGATCTACCATGAATAAAAATGGTTCAATCATGATTGAAGCAACTCAAGTAGGTGGTGATACTGCATTATCACATATAATTAAAGTGGTTGAGGATGCTCAAAGCTCTAAAGCACCGATTCAACGCTTAGCTGATATTATTTCTGGATATTTTGTTCCGATTGTGGTTAGCATTGCGGTTATTACTTTTATCATATGGATTATATTCGTTCACCCTGGACAATTTGAACCTGCACTTGTTTCAGCAATATCTGTTTTAGTTATTGCTTGTCCCTGTGCACTTGGTTTAGCAACACCTACATCTATTATGGTGGGTACGGGACGCGCTGCAGAAAATGGCATATTATTCAAAGGAGGCCAATTTGTAGAACGCACACATTATGTTGATACAATCGTGCTAGATAAAACAGGTACAATTACTAATGGGCAACCTGTAGTAACTGATTATGTTGGTGACAATGATACATTACAACTTTTAGCAAGTGCTGAAAATGCTTCAGAACACCCTCTTGCTGATGCCATTGTTACTTATGCTAAAAATAAAGGCCTTAATTTACTTGATAATGACACTTTTAAATCAGTTCCCGGACATGGCATTAAAGCTACGATTCATCAACAACAAATCCTTGTAGGCAATCGAAAATTAATGAATGATTACAATATATCTATTAGTAATAAATTAAATGATCAATTAAATCACTATGAATATTTAGGTCAAACGGCAATGATGATTGCCGTGGATCATCAAATTAATGGAATCATTGCTGTTGCTGATACAGTAAAAAATGATGCTAAACAAGCGATAAAAGAGCTTAGAAATATGAATATCGATGTGGTTATGCTGACTGGCGATAACAATCGAACAGCTCAAACCATCGCAAAACAAGTTGGCATTGAACATGTCATTGCAGAAGTGTTGCCCGAAGAAAAGGCACATCAAATCTCTTTATTACAAGACAAAGGTAAACAGGTTGCCATGGTCGGCGATGGAATTAATGATGCACCTGCACTTGTAAAAGCCGATATTGGAATGGCTATTGGCACTGGAGCTGAGGTAGCGATTGAAGCTGCAGATATTACGATTCTTGGTGGTGACTTGCTATTAGTTCCAAAAGCTATCAAAGCAAGTAAAGCTACGATTAAAAATATTCGACAAAATTTATTTTGGGCATTTGGATATAACGTAGCTGGCATCCCAATAGCTGCATGTGGTTTATTAGCACCTTGGATTGCTGGTGCTGCTATGGCATTAAGTTCTGTTAGCGTAGTTACGAATGCATTAAGACTGAAAAAAATGAAACTATAGCATATATATAATGATGATAAATATCTTACAAAATGATTTACTTTCTAAATAATTTATACAGAAAGCTTTAAAAATTTACATTTGAGCTTTATGATAGTATGTAATATGTGGAGTAAAAAGGAGTGATAATGATGACACAAAAAATCATAAAAGTTGAAGGTATGAGTTGCGAACATTGTAGAAACGCCGTAGAATCGGCACTAGCTAAACTAAATGGCGTATCAAGTGCTGAAGTAAATTTAGATGAAAATCATGTACGCGTTGAGTATAATGATTCAAAAGTTACATTTGACAATATGAAAGAAGCAATTGAAGAACAAGGTTATGATGTTAAATAATCTCTAATGTAAAAAAGCATAAAGGGAATGCTTCTCGCTCCCTTTATGCTTTTTAATTTACTCTTAACTGCGTCGTGCCAGTATTTAATACTTCCATTGTTGCATCTAAAGCATCAAAAATAAGATGTTGGATTGCCGCTTCAGTATAAAATGCTATGTGCGGTGTAACAATAATATCTTCTCTAGTAATTAATTCCTCTAAAAGTGGGTCATTCAAACCGTCTTCACTTCTATCTGTCGTATATACGCCAACCTCATATTCATAAGTATCAAGTGCCGCACCTTTAATTTGACCTTGATCTATTGCAGATAACAAAGCCTTGGTATCTACTAAGGATCCTCTAGCACAATTTACAAACACAGCACCCTTTTTAAACATTTGAAACATATTTTCATTAAACAGGTAGTTGTTATACTGTGTTGACGGCATATGTATTGTGACGATATCTGCATCTTGAATAGCCTCATTTATACTTTGTTTATAGGTAACGTAAGGTTTCACATGTTCACTTGGAAATGGATCATACGCTACAACGTCACATAGATATCCTTCTGAGAATATTTGTGCAACAATGCCACCAATATGTCCCGTGCCAATAACCGCTACCTTTAAATCTTTGATAGATTGAGATAAAATTGATGCCTCCCATCTAAAATCATGCAATCTCATTTTTCTTTGAACATGATTAAAGTGACGTACAATATTGATGGCTTGAGTCACGGTAAATTCAGCAATGCTTCGAGGTGAATAGGAAGGCACATTAGATATAATAAGACCATATTTAGATGCTAACTCTAAATCATAACCATCAAATCCAGCACTTCGTTGAGCAATCTGCCGAATTCCAAGTTGATTTAATTTATTATAAATTGTTTCTGATAATGGTAATGTTTGAGACAGTGATAGTCCATCAAATCCTTCAATAGATTGGACATTGTCTTCAGTTAACTGTTCTTTCGACATCTCCACCTCCACTTCATGTTGTTGTGACCACATTTCAATGTAAGGTTCATCTTCTTGTCTGACACCCATTAATTTAATTTTAGTCATTTTATAACTCCTTTATCTTTCATACAAATACCGTAACTGTGCTAAGCGATTCGCCGCTTCTTCTAATTGTTTATCATCGAGCGCCAATGAAACCCTCACATATTGATTACCATTTTCACCAAATGGTTTACCAGGTGCAACTAAAATTGACTTTTCTTTTAATAACAACTGTTCGAATGCTTCACTATCATAACCCGGAGGTGTATGTAACCAAATGTAAATACCTCCCTTAGAGTGAACAAACGGTAAATGTGCACGTTGTAGTTGTGATTCAAAATTATCACGTCTACGTCTAAATATTTCATTTTGCTTTTCTAAAAATTCATCATAATGATTGAGTGCGTATGTAGCAGCATCTTGAAGTGCTCCAAACATACCTGCATTTGTATGAGTTTGATACTTCTTTAACGCTTGAATCATTTTTTTATTACCAACAGCAAAACCAACACGAAAGCCTGACATATTATATCCTTTAGATAAAGAGAATATCTCGATAGCAACATCTTTTGCATTTTTAGAAGCTAATATGCTTGGATTTTTGGCGTCAAATCCAAAAGCACTATATGCAAAGTCATGAACTATCTTTGTTTGAGTACCTTTAAAGCGATGAACCACTTCATCAAAAACTTCTTGTGTGGCTGTCGAACCGGTAGGATTATTAGGATATGTTAAATAAATTAGCTTAGTCTTCTCAAGAACTTTAGCATTTATAGTATTCCAATTCGGCAAATAATTTGGTGGCGACAATTTTAAAGGGAGTGGCTTAGCATCAGCTAACATGACCCCCGCTAAATAATCTGTATATCCCGGATCTGGTAAAAGTACGATTTCACCAGGATTAACAACACAAGTAGGTAATGCAACAAGACCATTTTTAGTCCCATATAAAATACAAACTTCATCTTCTTTGTCTAATTCAACATCGTAATGTCTTTGATAGAAGTTAACAATCGCTTGTTTAAAGGCATCTTTGCCGTGGAATGGACCATACTTTTGATTTTCTGGAATACATAGCGCCTCTGAAAAATGATTGATAATACCTTTTGGCGTTTCTCCATCTGGAATTCCAACTGCCATATTTATAAGCGGTAAAGAACCATATTCAACTTTGCGACCCATTGTTTTGCCAAAGTAGCTATCGGGAATTGAAGCTAACCTTTCTGACATTTCCATGCTATGCCTCCTCATTAAAATAATCTAAATTAGTAAGTACTTTATATTATAACAATAGTTAGAATTTTCTGAAATGTTAAAACGAGAAGAAAGGCTAAAACTTTATAATTTTTTAAATAGAATGAATTAACTATTCTATAATCATAGAGTTAGAGTTCTAGCCTTGGAAATGATAATTTAAATTCCTGCTCGAATATCTTTAATCATTTCACCTACTGTTATTTTGGCGCTCGTTAATACAATGGGCACTCCTGCACCAGGATGTGTGCTTGCTCCTGCAAAGTATAAATTTTTATAATCACGCGATACATTCGGAGGTCTATAGTAATTACTTTGTGCTAAAGTAGGCATCAAACCAAAAGCTGTACCAAATTTAGCATTATAATCATTTTCAAAATCTTTAGGTGTAAAAATAGTTTCGGAAACAACATGTTCCTTAATATCTTCAAGTACATCTATTGTTTTAATTTGTTGATAAATCGTTTCTTTCACTTTATTGATTACAGATGAATTTTGCCAATCAATTTGACCTGTTTTCAATTCGGGTGTTGGCATTAAAACATATAATCCTGTTTGTCCATGTGGTGCTAAATCTGGATCTCCAACAGCTGGCACATAGATATAAATAGATGGATCACCCGAAAGTTTACCGCCAAAAATTTCCTCTATATTTTGTCTAAAATTCTGTGCGAAAACAACATTGTGCAACATAACATCATCTGTAACATCTTTATCTATACCAATGTACATTAAAAATGCTGAACATGAATAGTCTAGTTGTTTAATTTTATTTGGCTTATATTTTTTGATTGGGGCATGAGAAGGCATGAGTTTTTCAGCTACATAAGGAAAATCAGCTGTACATAAAACTTTATCAAAACGTTTCACAAGGCCGTTCACTTTAACACCGTCAGCAGTTTTATATTTTGGATCTATAATAATTTCCTCTATGTGTGAATTTAATTGAATGTCTACACCTAAATCTTTATTTAATTTAACTAGCCCCTGTGCCATTCCATACATACCGCCTTTAATAAAATGCACACCAAACATCATTTCAATCATAGGTATAATAGAATATAGAGATGGCCCTCGTTTAGGATCTATCCCTATATATAACATTTGAAATGCTAATAGTTTTTGAATTCTCTCATTGTCAACATACTTATCAATGAGATTATTAGCGTTATTTAAAGTTTTTAATTTAGCACCTTGAACAAGTGAAGTGAGATTATAAAAATCAGAAGGTTTTCTATATGTTCTTTCTAAAAAATAATATCGTGCAATTTCATATCGCTTATATACATCAGTAAGAAACGACATAAAACCATGCGTTGAACCAGGTTCAATAGATTCTAGCATGTGTTGTAGTTCTGCTAAATCTGTAGGTACACGCACTTTATCTCCTTTACCAAAATAAACATCATATATATATCGAAGTTGATGCATTTCTACATAATCTTCAAAATTTTTTCCACATTCTTCAAAGACAGCTTTATATACTTCTGGAATCATGACAATTGAAGGCCCCATATCAAATGTAAAATCATCTTTTTTCAATTGGCTCATGCGACCACCGATACGATTATTCTTTTCAAAAATAGTTACATTATGGCCTTGTGAAGCAAGTCGAGCTGCAGATGCTAACCCTGATACACCCGCACCTATCACTACTATATTCATATGGCATTCCACCTATCTTTAATATTTCGTTCTAACAGATTGATATAACTTCATTTTTATTAATTTCGATACATAAACACGACGATGTAATGTATAACAAGACTTTCTCACTTCATCTAAGATGGCTCTATAAATTACAGCTGCTAATTCAACAATATACTGTGATTCTTTGTTAAATACATCAATATGGTCAAGTGTAGTGGTGTAGTCTTTTTCTGCAATCTGTGCGTAATGTTCCCACAATTCAATATATTGTTTCGTATTACCATAATTATATTCATGCTCTATAGATACGTTAAAGTTATCTAATTGCTTTTGACTTAAATAAATTCTGTTATTTTCAAAATCTTCACCAACGTCACGCAAAATATTAGTTAGTTGCAATGCTTGTCCTAAAGTACGTGCAATATGATACGTTTTCTCGTTGGGGTTTTCTGCAAGTAGTGGTGTTAATAGTTCTCCAACCGTACCTGCAACGCCATAACAATATTGCATTAATTCTTCATCTGTTGCGAACATCTTAAAATCTTGATCTTGGCGCACCGTACGAATAAGATGATAAAAAGATTCATATTTAATATTGAATTGTTGAGACACTTCGTGCAATGCGCTCATAATATAAGGATTACTTTTAAATTGCAGTATTTTTATTGACGAGCTCTGTTCAATTAAAACTATATCATCCTCTATCTCCTGTAATAAAGCCGGGTTTTCATAAACATCAATACTATCGTCAATAGTACGACACACAGCATAAATAACCCACACTGCTTGTCGTTGTGTTTCAGGCAAAAAATCAAATGCATAAGAAAAACTTTTGGAATGTTTTTTCATTATTTGATGACAATATTTATAACATTCTTCTTTCGATGGCATGATACTCCCCCTTTTCATTCTTTTGTTGATTTCTAAATATGATACGTGCGACCTTTCCATTTTACCGATTTAACAACATGTGTATTTCTCCAAGAATTAATAAAGATAATTATAAAAAAGAATAATAATATTGGATGAAAGGTGAGTAAAATCATTGAAAAAGCTCCTACTCTTCGATGTAAAGCAATAAACTGTAATGTATAGATTAAATAAGCCAAACGCGATACATATTTATAAATGGGCTTCCCAATAAAGCTTAATATCAACAATCCACTTGTTGTTAAAGAGCCTACAAGCCACATCACAACGGCAAACATGACGGGTGCTTCAGTTTGGTTAGCGCCTACAGAAAAATGTTTTGTCCACCCCTGGATAAGTGAAGTCATACCTTCTTCATACATTCTAAATTTCACATCATCACTACCCTCAAATAAAGTAACTGGTAACTTTGCATCTTGAAATGCCTGGCCCAAAGCAAAACCTTCAATAATACTGTTTTGCGCATTTCGATGACCTTGAGTTTGAAAATAGTCTCTACGATTCATTAATGTAACTGGACCAAATGCCAAATTCATATGTTTGTGTCGTGATAATGTGGAAAAACAATTCATTCCTACAACTGTCAATAGGTTAAATATTGCAGAAAAACTTTCATAAAAACGATAAGTTTGGTGATAGGGTTGAATACTTAACAAGCCTCTATTCTGTTGTTTTTCATATGAGGCTAATATTGTATTAATTGAATTGGGATATCTGAAAACGACATCTGCATCTACGAATAAAAACAAATCAAATTTTGCTTGTTGAGCACCTTGAAAACATGCCAAAGACTTACCATGCCACCCATTATCTATGTGAGTTTTTGTTGTATAAACACTTGCTCCATAAGAACGAGCAACTGAACGTGTATCATCCGATGACCCATCATCCATCACTATTATTTCATAAGTTTTTTGTTGCTGTTTTATTGATTGTAACAATCTTGGTAAACGTTGTGCTTCGTTTCTAGCTGGAATAATAATAGTTAAATCTTCATTACTCTTAATACTTCTATGTGCGCTTGATAATTGATTTCTTCTGTTATATATTAACGCACCACATACCATAGAGAAGATTGAAAGACATGTACCTATGTGTTGGAGTATTTTCACTTTCGTGTTCCCCCTTTTTTAGAGACATGCGATATAATTTTATCAGCAACTTGCTGACCACTTAATGTAACCATTGGCATGCCACCACCAGGATTTACAGATCCACCAACAAAAAACAAATTTTCAAAATATTCACTTTTCTTAGGGAATTTAAAACCTTTATTTTTCTTTTTATCAGCAACAACACCATAGATTGCACCTCTATTTGAACGATAATTATGCCTAATATCCTCAGGTGTCCATACATCTTCATATACAATATGAGATTTTAAGTCCGATAGCCCCATACTTTCTAATTTAGTTAATATTCGCTCCTTGAATGCATCATATTCCTCTTGTTTAAAAGGTTTATCTTGTATGTATGGGATATGGGGTAGTATTTTAATATTTTCATATCCTTTGGGTGCTTGTTTCTTATCGGTTTTATTTGAATTAACAAGGTAAATTGTTGGGTCTTGTGGCAAAATCTTTTGATGAAATACTTCCTCATAATTACGTTTTGAATCATTCGAAAAAAAGAAATTATGATGTGCCAGTTGAGGATAATTTCGATTAACACCAAGATGCAAGACATATCCTGAACTTGCAGGTTCAAATCTCTTTTCAAGTTTATTTATCTTTTGCTGACTAAAGTGTAGTAAATCTCTATACGTTGGAATCACTTCCATATTAGAAATAATGTAATCTGCATATTTAATTTCCCCAGTATTTAAACGAATACCAGTAACTTGATTATGATAAGTCTTAATATTGTCTACGGATACTCCAGTGTGAATTGAAACCCCTTCTTCTAACGCTAATTTTTCTAATGCTTGTGCTAAGTGATGCATTCCACCTTTGACATACCATAAACCCTGTTCTTGTTGCATATGAAAAAGCATAGATAAAACAGCAGGAGCATCATAAGAAGAAGAACCTACGTATTTAATAAAATATCCTATCATGTCACGTAAATGTGGACGAGTAATATAACGATTAATAGCTTGTTGCATTGTTGAAAAATAATCAAAACCTTTTAAAGCACTGAAGGGTCCATGATATTTTAATATCTCAGTTAAGCCATCTAATCCTAAGTTAAAATATCCACGTTCTGTAAAACGATGAATACGTTCTGCATACATATAAAATTGATCTAGTTCCTGTTTATCTTTATCAGTAAACTGATTATTATAAAGCATTGTTTCTTCACTATTATCATATAAATCTATTTTTTCTCCATCAGGAAAGAAGCTTCTCCATTGTAATGAGAGTCGTTCTATTGCAACGTAATCGGACATATTTTTATGACTGTTCTTGAATAATCTTTCAAAAATATATGGCATAGTGAGAATTGATGGTCCTAAATCAAAACCAAAACCTTTATGCTCTAATCGATTAAGTTTCCCTCCAATATAATTATTTTGTTCAAACAATTGAACCTTGAAACCGTGTTGAGCCATACGAATTGCTGCTGAAATACCTCCCAAACCGCCTCCTATAACAATTACCGATTGCATCATTATTTATCTACCTCGTCTTTCTCTAAGTCGTATTAATTGAGCTACTCTTGGCCTATTATATCTTTGTGTAATAATAATTGGTACATGACTCACACACACATATACAACATTAATCCATTTGATGTAACGTGGCGCATGTCCAAATATCAGTACTGGCAATATTGATATCCAATGTATTAACTCAGTTCTTCTCATTTCTAAAAGCAACTTGTGTATATCATCAGTACGAAAATTTAATTTACTTTTATCGTAAATATTATTATTAATCTTTGATCCTTCGGGTATCCATTTTTTCCACTTGTCAACTTTAAAAAGTCTATTCCAAATTCCGCCTTGATTTTCCCATTGACAAGGTTCAAAAAATAGATACGTTTTTTTAAAAAATGATAGTGGAATTTTAGTTCCTATATGCGCAATTAATAATTGTAATGTCGTCCAATACAAACTATGAATAAGGATTAATAGAAACATATTTTTCATTCGAAGCATCTTGGTCACAACTTTCTATAGAAAACTAAATATAATAATATTTGATAAAGATTTTCCCTATATGACTAGAATCAAACCTAAAGCATTATCCTATATTTGCTAATTAAGGTGGTACTTAACACTATTTCACCATTTAATAAATTAAGTGCTCGCTCTCATACATAATTTAACTTAACAAGATAATAGAAACATATTTGATAAACAAAAAAGGAGCAGAACAGAATTTATCTAAAATTCATAGTCCTACTCCTCTAAATTAATCCTATTTGAAAAAATATCAAAAACGCAAAATAACTTTCAAAATGATTGTGTATATGTTAAGAGCCCGGACATTTATTTAAATTTATCCAGACTCTTTGAATATTATATATAATTAGTGAATATAATTATATGAAGCAGCTTGGCTCGCAGAGATTGTACGTGAAGTGACAACACCTGCACCGTGACCG